>Ga0268257_1000096_pt1 | contig 218933 bp, 199 predicted proteins | sample AgamicAtPrz_FD_200249 | JGI IMG/M metagenome (GOLD analysis project Ga0268257, IMG submission 200249) | Agave microbial communities from Guanajuato, Mexico - At.P.rz (v2) (version 3) | ecosystem: Host-associated > Plants > Phyllosphere > Phylloplane/Leaf | place: Guanajuato, Mexico | collected... | reverse complement strand
GCTATATCGCCCATCTGTTAAAAGAGACGCGCTGTGAAGTGATTTTACTCGGCGGCATTTATCAGAAAAAAAGCGAGAGTATGGTCGGCCCGCTAACGCGCCAGTACGTGCAGCAGGTGCACTTCAGTAAAGCCTTTATCGGTATTGACGGCTGGCAGCCCGATACCGGCTTTACCGGCCGGGATATGATGCGCTCGGACGTGGTCAACGCGGTGCTGCAGAAAGAGTGCGAAGCCGTGGTATTAACCGACAGCAGTAAATTTGGCGCCGTTCACCCTTATACCATGGGGCCCGTTTCGCGTTTTAGTCGCCTGATCACCGATAATGGCCTGAAGCCTGAGCACCAGCAAAGACTGGAAAACGACGGACTGGTGGTAGATATTGTCAAAAAACCTGTCTAATTCCCGCCCCAAAAGCCCGTGCAAACGGGCCTTTCTTTTCGACCCGCTGTCTGAGATTTTTCCTATCCCGGCTTTAAGACTATTTACCTGTATCAACAATGATAAAGACGTAAAATTATTGTTAGCGATATAACAGGAAGTAACTATCACTTGCGTGATTGCGTTAAGCCTGCGCGACAAGGTTTCGTGGAGAACTGCGTCAAAGTATTTCAATGAACTATACTTTGAATGAACTGAGTTCCATGGATCAATAATTCAGGAGAATATATATGTCTTTAATTACCAGCAAAAAATTAACCGCCGCCGTTGTGGCCGTAACTCTGGCAATGTCTCTTAGTGCATGTTCAAACTGGTCCAAACGCGATCGTAATACCGCAATTGGCGCAGGCGCTGGTGCTATCGGTGGTTCAGTCTTAACAGATGGTAGCACCCTGGGGACCTTAGGTGGCGCCGCAGTAGGTGGTATTATCGGCCATCAGGTCGATTAATCATCGTTAACAGTATTACCCAATTAATTAAAAGCCACGGCAATTGCCGTGGCTTATCTTTTTAACCGCCCGCCAGTTTAACTTTCATGCCTTTGGCTTCGAGTAATGTTTTAATCAGGTCGCGTTTATCGCCCTGAATTTCAATTACGCCCTCTTTCACCGCCCCACCGCAGCCGCATTTTTTCTTTAGCTCGGCGGCTAATTGCGCCAGGGTGGCATCGTCAGCATCAATACCGGTGATTAAACAGACCCCTTTCCCTTTTCGCCCGCTGGTCTGACGCTGGATACGCACCACGCCGTCGCCCTTCGGACGCTCAGCCACCGCTTTAGGTTCATCGATACGTCCGCTCTCGGTGGAGTAGACCAGACGGCTGTTGTTATCGCGCATTACGCCCCCTTATTCAGCGATGCGTTAATAGACTTAAGGGTTTGCGCCGGATCGGCGGACTGGGTAACTGGGCGGCCAATAACCATGTAGTCGACGCCTGCCGCCAGCGCCTGCTCCGGCGTCATGATACGGCGCTGATCGCCCGCCTCGCTGCCCACCGGGCGAATACCCGGGGTGACCAACTTAAACTCATGGCCCAGGGCCTGCTTAAAGCGCACCGCTTCCTGCGCGGAGCAGACCACCCCGTCCAGACCGCAATCGTGGGTGAGACGCGCCAGACGTTCAGCATGCTCCGCCGGCGACAGAGTCACGCCCAGATCATGCAGATCGCTGGCCTCCATGCTGGTCAACACGGTGACGGCAATCAGCAGCGGCGCGTCGTTGCCGAACGGCAGCAGCGCTTCGCGCGCGGCGGTCATCATCCGAGCCCCGCCGGACGCGTGCACGTTCACCATCCACACCCCGAGCTCGGCGGCGGCGGCGACCGCATGGGCGGTAGTATTAGGAATATCGTGGAATTTCAGATCGAGAAAAACGTCAAACCCACGCTGCTGCAGGTCGCGGACGATTTGCGGCCCGAAAAGGGTAAACATCTCTTTGCCGACCTTCAGGCGGCAATCGCGCGGGTCGATACGATCGACGAAAGCCAGAGCGTTATCACGGTTGTTGTAATCAAGGGCGACAACAACAGGGGATGAGGTAACTACGCGGGATGAGGATGAAGCTACAGACGTCATGACCGGGCCTTCTCGTCGATGGGCGCCGCACCGGCGCGGGATGGATAAACGGCGTGCATTCTACCTGCGACCGTTAAAAAATAACAGGTTCCATTTTTTCCTGCCAGGCGGCAGGCCGCACCTGATGCACAACGCTATTAAATAGTATGTTGTAACTAAAGTAAGGTTTTTTAAAAATTACTGCCCATCCAGCCCGCGAATTGGCTTAATGGTGCTCCAGGCGCGACAGGACGGACAGTGCCAGTAAAGCGTATAGGCCGTAAAGCCGCACTTCTGACAGCGGTAGCGCGGTTTGCTGCGTACCTGCTCGCCAACCATATCCCGCAGGACCATCAGGCTCTCTTTAGCGCGCCCCTCTTCCGCGTCGTGAAGGTGGTAATCCATCAGCTTATGGAAGACGCGCATCGTCGGGTGGCGCTGGAGCTGGCGGTTGATATAGGTCTGGGCGGTGTCGCTGCCCTCGTGCTGCTCAATGACGTCGGCGAGCATCAGCTCGGCCTGGGCGCCGGTGTTCTCTTCCACGCAGCGGCGCAGGAAAGCGACCCACTCCTCGGGTTTACCCAGCTGCAGATAGCAGGTCTGCAGCATTTCGAGGGTTTCACCGACCAGCTCTTTATCCTGCTCGATAACCCGCAGCAGGCTCTCAATCGCCTTCGGGTAATCCCCTTCCGCCATAAAGACGCGGCCCATCATTATGGAGATACGCGCGCTGTTACGATCTGCCGCGGCGCCCTTTTTCAGCAGCGCCATGGCCCGATCCATATCATCGTTGCCCATCTGCTGTAGCGCCAGCTCGCAGTAGAAGTGGGCAATTTCGCCGCGCTGCTTGTCTTTGCCCAGTTTGACCAGGCGCTCCGCCACCTCGATGGCTTTTTGCCAGTCGCTGGTGGCCTGATAGATCTGTAACAGCTGCTGCAGGGCGCTGATGCGAAAATCGGTTTCGTCCACCAGCTGGCTGAACATGTCTTCTGCGCGATCGTACAGCCCGGCGGCCATATAGTCGCGGCCCAGCTGCTGCACGGCCAGCAGGCGCTGATCGTAGGTTAAGGACGCGCTTTCCATTAAGGTCTGGTGGATACGGATGGCGCGATCGACCTCGCCGCGTGAGCGGAACAGGTTCCCCAGGGTGAGGTGCGCCTCAACGGTGCCGGTGTCCTCTTTTAACATCTCGAGGAACAGATCGACCGCTTTGTCCTGTTGGTTACTCAGCAGGAAGTTAACCCCGGCCACGTAGTCACGCGACAGGCGGTTAGCTTCATCCTGTTTTGTTTGTTGCGCACTTCTGCGGCCCATATACCAGCCATAGGCTGCGGCGACAGGCAAAAGCAGAAACAACAACTCCAGCATCTTCGATTATTCCTTCGCGACCGGCACACCTGAATTTACCGGAACCTCGGCCGTGGGCGCGATCTGATATTCAAGACGTTTAATTTTACGTTCAGCACGGGCCAGCGATACCCGAACTTTAAGCCAGAACAGGCCGCAAATTAGCCAGCCGATAACAAATCCTGCCGCAAATAAGATCGCGAGCAGGCTGGAGATACGATATTCGCCCTGCGCCAGCAGATAATTAAAGGTGACTTGTTGATCGTTTTGGGCACCCAGCGTGACGGAAATGACAAAAATCGCTAATACCAGTAAGAAAATGAGTAAATATTTCACATTACTTCCCGTTATGTGGTGTGAGCGAATAAAGTGTGTTCAACATACCGCAATTAGCCTTATAACCTAACATTTTAAGGGCTGGCGCGAAACGGAAAAAGTCGCGCGCCAGTAAGAGATCTGCGGCTTAATTTGAGAAATTCAACCGCCGTCAGCTTTCTTGCTCTCTGCTGGCGATTTCTTGCTTCTCTTCCGGCGGCGGGGTTAGCGGACCGCATACGCGCTGCGCAAGCCAGGTGGCCAGCGTCACCAGCAGCCAGGAGATGAGCGTGGCGACGATCAAATCGACCGGCCAGTGCATCCCTAACAGCAGACGACTCCCCATCACCCCCGTAGCCCAGAACAGCAACACCACAATGGTGATTGTGCGCCGGCGCGGCCAGAGCAGGCCTACCCCTAGCAGCGCCCAGCTGGCGGCAAACATGGTATGACCCGAAGGGAAGGCAAAGCCGGTCTCCTTTTGCCAGTGTTTACGCAAAAAGGCTGGAATATCCTTTTGTTCCGCAAGCTGCTCTTTCACCAGCTCGCCGCGCGCCTTACGCTTTAAATTGTAGAAGTCGCTGACCGGAACATGGTGGGTTTTTTCCAGCCAGATGACATACGGGCGGGGCTCCTGCGCATGCCCTTTTACCAGGCTTTTGATCCCCTGGCCCACGGCAATAGCGCCGGCCAGGATGGCAAAAAGCATAATCGCCGCGCGAAGGCGGAAACGCAGGCACCATAAAAACCAGAGGCAGAGCACGGCGTGGGTGATAATTCCCCAGGGGCGGGTAACGGTTTCGGTCATCCAGAACAGAATTTTCAGCCACAGGGTATCGGCACCCGGCTGCCACTGCCAGCCTGAAATCCAGACCACAGCAGGCATAATCAGCAATATCCCTGCTCCTGCCGCCGTACGGCGAGCGATTGAAAGCATGTCGACTCCTTTTTCGATAAGCCCAACAATCATAACTGAAAAAATTCACTTGCGTAAAAATGTCGGATTGTGCGTTTAACGTTCGTATAGCCGGGCACCATTAGGTGAACATGTGAAGCTTGTGGCAAAATAGCGCGATAAAGAGAGCCGAACAGGCGCATTTCTGGAGAATCACATGCAGCTTAAACGTGTGGCAGAAGCCAAACTGCCAACCCCATGGGGCGATTTCCTGATGGTGGGTTTCGAAGAACTGGCAACCGGGCAGGATCACGTCGCGTTAGTTTACGGAGATATCTCCGGACAGACGCCGGTTCTGGCGCGCGTGCACTCTGAATGTCTGACGGGCGATGCCTTATTCAGCCTGCGCTGTGATTGCGGTTTCCAGCTTGAAGCCGCCCTGTCGCATATTGCTGAAGAGGGGCGCGGTATTCTTCTTTACCATCGTCAGGAAGGCCGTAACATTGGGCTACTGAATAAAATCCGCGCCTATGCGCTGCAGGACCAGGGTTATGACACCGTTGAAGCCAACCATCACCTTGGCTTTGCCGCAGACGAACGTGATTTCACGCTGTGCGCAGATATGTTCAAGCTGCTGGGCGTGGATGAAGTACGTCTTCTGACCAACAACCCGCGTAAAGTCGAGATCCTGACCGAAGCCGGAATTAATATCGTGGAGCGCGTCCCGCTTATCGTCGGACGTAACCCGAAAAACGAACACTATCTGGATACCAAAGCCGCCAAAATGGGCCATCTGCTCGGCGACTAACAAAATATTGCCCGGCAGCCTGTGCCGGGCAATTTACCCTCAGTTCAGCATATTACGAATAACGTAGTGCAAAATGCCGTCGTTCTGGTAATAAGTCAGCTCGGTGGCAGTATCAATACGGCAGCGGCAATTTACCACTTCCTGCGTACCGTCTGCGCGGGTTAAGCGAACCGGCACGGTCGCCCCAGGCTGCAGGTTCTGCAAATCGCTGATATCAATCTTCTCTTCCCCGGTCAGGCCCAGCGTTTTACGCGTGACGCCCTGCGGGAACTCCAGCGGCAGGATCCCCATCCCGATCAGGTTTGAACGGTGGATACGTTCGAAAGATTCGGCGATAACAACCCGGATACCGAGCAGGCGCGGTCCTTTTGCCGCCCAGTCGCGGCTGGAGCCTGAGCCATACTCTTTACCGGCAATCACCGCCAGCGGCGTGCCCTCTTTCTGGTAGCTCATGGCCGCATCATAAATCGACACCACCTCGCTCCCCGGAAGATGACGGGTCATGCCCCCTTCCACACCAGGCACCATCTCGTTACGGATACGGATGTTGGCGAAGGTGCCGCGCATCATCACCTCATGGTTGCCGCGGCGCGAGCCGTAAGAGTTGAAATCGCGCCGCTCCACGCCGCGGCTTTGCAGATAGCGCCCGGCCGGGCTGTCGGCCTTGATGCTGCCGGCGGGTGAGATGTGGTCGGTGGTTACCGAATCCCCCAGCATGGCGAGAATACGCGCGCCTGCAATATCTTTCAGCGGTGCGGGCTCGGCCAGCATCTCATCAAAGAACGGCGACAGGCGAATATAGGTGGAGTCGTTCTGCCAGCCGTAGGTATCCGAGCGCGCCACCTCGATGGATTTCCACTCATCGGTGCCTTCAAAGACTTCCGCATACTCTTTGCGGAACATGTCGGTGGAGACCTGCTCGACGGCGCGGGCAATTTCCTGGGCCGACGGCCAGATATCTTTCAGATAGACCGGCTCGCCTTTACGATCGTGCCCCAGCGGATCGGTGGCCAGGTTAATGTTCATGTTGCCCGCCAGCGCGTAAGCCACAACCAGCGGCGGCGAAGCCAGCCAGTTGGTTTTCACCAGCGGATGAATGCGGCCTTCAAAGTTGCGGTTGCCCGAAAGCACCGCACCGACGGTAAGATCGCCCTGCTTAATGGCCTGCTCGATGGGGTCCGGCAGCGGGCCGGAGTTGCCGATACAGGTGGTGCACCCGTAGCCCACCAGGTTAAAGCCCAGCTCATCGAGGTATGGGGTCAGCCTGGCCTGCGCCAGATAATCGGATACCACCTTCGAGCCCGGCGCCAGCGAGGCCTTCACCCAGGGCTGACGCTTCAGCCCCAGGGTCACCGCTTTCTTCGCCAGCAGCCCTGCCGCCATCAGCACGCTTGGGTTAGAGGTGTTGGTGCAGGAGGTAATAGCGGCAATAACCACGGCCCCGTCGGGCAGCTGATAAGGGTGGCCGTTCATCACGTAATCTACCGGACGACGGTCTTTCTGGGCGGTGTTCACCTCCAGCTCGGTGCTGGCAGCGAAAGCTTTGGGTACGTCGGGCAAGGCCACGCGATCCTGCGGGCGTTTCGGCCCGGCCACGCTTGCCTCCACGCTGCCCATGTCCAGCGCCAGGGTGCTGGTGAAAACAGGCTCGTCGCCCGGGTTACGCCACATGCCCTGCGCTTTGGCGTAGGCCTCAACCAGCGCGACCTGCTCATCGCTGCGTCCGCTCAGGCGCATATATTCCAGGGTCACGCCGTCAATGGGGAAGAAGCCGCAGGTGGCGCCATACTCCGGTGCCATATTGGCGATGGTTGCCCGATCCGCCAGCGGCAGGGTGTCCAGGCCATCGCCATAGAATTCGACAAATTTACCTACCACCCCATGCTTACGCAGCATCTGGGTGACGGTGAGCACCAGGTCGGTGGCGGTGATCCCCTCGCGCAGCCTGCCGGTGAGCTTGAAGCCGACCACGTCCGGAATAAGCATAGAGACCGGCTGGCCGAGCATCGCGGCTTCGGCTTCGATCCCGCCTACGCCCCATCCCAGCACCCCAAGACCGTTAATCATGGTGGTGTGGGAGTCGGTGCCCACCAGCGTATCCGGGTAGGCAATCCACTCTTTATCCTGAAGCTCGCTCCAGACCGCTTTCCCCAGGTACTCAAGGTTCACCTGATGGCAGATGCCGGTACCCGGCGGTACCACGCTGAAGCGGCTGAAGGCCTGCTGGCCCCATTTCAGGAACTGATAGCGCTCGTGGTTGCGCTCCATCTCCAGACGCACGTTCTCTTCGAAGGCGTCGTCATCGCCGAAGTGGTCAACGGTTACGGAGTGGTCAATAACGAGATCGACGGGGGAAAGAGGATTGACTTTGGCGGTGTCGCCGCCGAGGCGTTTTACCGCTTCGCGCATGGCCGCCAGATCAACGACCGCCGGCACGCCGGTAAAGTCCTGCATTAACACCCTCGCAGGACGATAGGCGATCTCTCTGTCGGCATGGCCGGATTTCAACCAGTCTGCCAGGGCCTGGATATCCTCGCGGGTTACGGACGTTTCGTCCTGCCAGCGCAGCAGGTTCTCCAGCAGGACTTTTAGCGACTTGGGTAAGCGCGCAAGATCCCCAAGCTCCTTAGCGGCCAGCGGCAGGCTGTAGTAATAGTAGGTTTTGTTCTCAGCCTGCAGTGTGTCCTTACTGGCTTCGCGTAGGGTTAACGACATAAGCTCCTCCTTAATTACAGGGGTTGCGATACCCTGACCTTTATCAGGGCTGTAATTAAAGATAACACAAAGATGCCGTAACGTTTTGATAACAACCCGAATTGATAAATCCGCAATGGCGTTAAACACAGCCCAATAAAAAACCCCGCTCGGGGCGGGGTTTTGCAATCAGTTGATAGTCATCCAGATTAACTGGCACCAGAAGAGGACAGACAGCGAGAAAGCACCCATCCAGGACCAGTATTTGACACTACGCATATTATTCATCATGGCGACACCAGGGATATATTTATTCGTAAGGCACAGATTTACTGCGTTCTATATTGCCGGTATGTATTTCTTAATGAGTACAAAAGCGCAGCGGGTAATAAGAATAATTACGCGGAGCTCTAAAAATGAGAATTATTGTTTTTTGGGTTCGTCTTCTGCGAACGCATCAATAAAAGCTTTTTGCTGGGGCGACAGCTTCCATGAAGCAGGCACGGTTGCGCTTGTGTGGTCATGAACTTTGCGCGGCGTGTCACGATGCTGACACACAGGCTTAGCGGTTTCAAAACGACCCTCAGCAGCCATATTAACCCCAAAAATTCCAGATAAGGAGAGCAACTACCACCCAGAACAGCGCCGAGCCCAGAAATACCGCTAGCCAGGCTTTACGCTTAAGCTCCGGGTCCCTTTGCGGTTCTTCACTTCCTGACGGCATTGCAAACCTCATACAATCGACTTCGCTTATCATTTCTATACCAAACAATCGGCACAAGTAATCATGGTTGAGATAAATCCTAAAAGAACTTTAGCCGAAAATCCAGTGAATTTACGCATCGACAGGAGGTAAATATTTAATCTTTTGACCTGAAATAAATAATTGAGACGTGTAATTTGCGCAGCGGAAAAATATTTTCTACTTTTGTCGCAAATTCGCGACACTTCAGGCGACCTTAAGTCGAATCTGTTTGAATTATGTTATTGATGAAAGGAGATGGTGTTAATTCTTATTAAGGTTCAGGCGGGGAGATTCGGTATCTTTCCGTGAGGGAAAGATACCGGGTGTGATTATTTTTCCGGAAGTTTGATGTCTTTAAACATAGCCTCGATATCTTCATTCGAGCGCAGCGCGACGGCGGTATCCACCACATCACGGGTCAGATGCGGGGCGAAGCGCTGAATGAAATCATACATATAGCTACGCAGGAAGGTGCTACGGCGGAAGCCAATTTTGGTGGTGCTGTGGCTAAACACGCCCTGCGCATCAAGACGTACCAGATCCGGGTCGGAAACCGGATCCACCGCCATGCTGGCTATGACCCCTACCCCCAGTCCAAGACGCACGTAGGTTTTAATCACGTCCGCGTCGGTGGCGGTAAAGACAATGCGCGGCGTCAGCCCGGCGCGGTTAAAGGCGGTATCCAGCTCGGATCGCCCGGTGAAGCCGAAGGTATAGGTCACCAGCGGGTACTGAGCCAGCTCTTCAATCGACACGGAGCCTTTTGCGGCCAGAGGGTGATCCGGCGTTACCACAATTGAGCGGTTCCAGTGGTAGCACGGCAGCATCACCAGATCGTCATACAGGTGAAGCGCTTCGGTGGCGATGGCAAAATCTGCGTTGCCTTTCGAGACGGCCTCGGCAATCTGCGTGGGCGAGCCCTGATGCATATGCAGGGAAACGCGCGGGTAACGCTCGATAAATCCTTTAATCACGCCCGGCAGCGCATAGCGCGCCTGGGTGTGGGTGGTGGCGATATAGAGCGAGCCTTTATCCGGCCAGGTGTGTTCCCCGGCCACGGATTTGATGGCGTCGACTTTTGACAGCACTTCGCGGGCAATGCGGATAATCTCCTGCCCCGCCGGAGTAACCTGGGTGAGATGCTTACCGCTGCGGGCAAAAATCTGGATACCCAGTTCATCTTCAAGCATACGCACTTGCTTACTGATGCCGGGCTGGGAAGTATAGAGACCTTCTGCGGTGGAAGAGACGTTGAGGTTGTGGTTGACCACCTCAACAATATAGCGAAGCTGCTGTAGTTTCATGCCAGTCCATCCGAGTTAGCGCACACGGGCAATCGCTTAAGACGATTTGATAATAAGAAAGGGGTTAACTATAACCACTATATCATTTATATCCTGACTGTATAGTACGTAACTAAAAATAATAACAAGGTAATAAAAAAGGGCCGGAGAGCCGGCCCTTTTAAAGGTAAGTTACGGTAAGTAAAGATTATTTCTTACCTTCGACCCACTTGCCATCCACAAAGAAAGCGGACCAGCCGGTGGCTTTACCCTCTTTCTCCGCCGCCACGTACTGCTGCTTGGTTTTACGGCTGAAGCGAACCACGGTCTTATTCCCTTCAGGATCCTGCTTGGGTGCATCCGCCAGATAACGCAGTTTTTCCGGCAGACGATCGCGGAAGCGGTACAGCTCTTCCACCAGCGGCGCGCGGGTTTCACGCGATTTAGGGAAGGTATTCGCCGCGAGGAAGACGCCGGCGGCGCCGTCGCGCAGAACGAAATAAGCGTCCGACTTCTCACACGGCAGCTCCGGCAGCGGAACCGGATCTTCCTTCGGCGGCGCCACTTCGCCGTTACGCAGGATTTTACGGGTGTTCTTACACTCGTCGTTGGTACAGGCCATGTACTTACCAAAACGCCCCATTTTCAGGTGCATCTCGGAACCACATTTTTCGCACTCTACGATCGGGCCATCGTAGCCCTTGATGCGGAATTCACCCTCTTCGATCTCATAGCCGTCGCAGGTCGGGTTGTTACCGCAGACGTGCAGCTTGCGTTTAGGATCGATCAGATAGCTGTCCATCGCGGTGCCGCATTTTTTACAGCGGCGTTTAGCGCGCAGGGCGTTGGTTTCAGCGTCGTCACCTTCCAGCACGTTGAGAACTTCGTTCTCCGGCACCAGGTTAATGGTGGTTTTGCAGCGCTCTTTCGGGGTCAACGCATATCCGGAACAGCCGAGGAACACGCCGGTGGTCGCGGTACGAATACCCATTTTGCGGCCGCAGGTCGGGCAGTCGATGCTGGTCAGCACCATCTGGTTCGGCTGCATGCCGCCCTCTTCCGGCGCCTTTTCTGCTTTATCCAGCTGGCTGGTAAAGTCGCTGAAGAAGCTGTCGAGCACCTTCTTCCACTCTTCCTGATGATTGGCTACCTGATCCAGACGATCTTCCATCTGGGCGGTAAAGTCGTAGTTCATCAGCTCGCGGAAGTTCTCTTCCAGGCGATCGGTGACGATCTCACCCATCTTCTCGGCATAGAAACGGCGGCTCTCGACGCGCACGTAACCGCGATCCTGAATGGTCGAGATAATAGAAGCGTAGGTAGACGGACGGCCAATACCGCGTTTTTCCAGTTCTTTAACCAGAGAGGCTTCGCTAAAGCGCGCCGGTGGTTTGGTAAAGTGCTGCGCAGGCACAAGGTCAACCAGCGAAAGCTCATCACCTTTGTTAACTGCCGGGAGGGTACGGTCTTCATCCCCTTTACGCAGCGCAGGCATCACCCTGGTCCAGCCATCGAAACGCAGAATACGACCGCGGGCCTTCAGGCGGAAATCACCCGCGCTGACGGTCAGCGTGGTGGAGTCATACTTCGCCGGGTTCATCTGGCAGGCAACAAACTGACGCCAGATCAGCTGATAGAGCTTCTGCGCGTCGGCTTCCATATCCTTCAGGGATTCGGCCAGCACCGCCACGTCGGAAGGACGAATGGCTTCGTGCGCTTCCTGAGAGTTCTCTTTGCTCGCGTAGTGGTTGGCGCTCTCGGGCAGGTATTTCTTGCCAAAGTTATCGCCGATGTATTCGCGCACCATGTTTACCGCATCCTGACTCAGGTTGGTGGAGTCGGTACGCATGTAGGTGATGTAACCCGCCTCATAGAGACGCTGGGCCATCATCATGGTTTTCTTCACGCCAAAGCCCAGACGGGTACTTGCCGCCTGCTGCAGCGTGGAGGTAATAAAAGGTGCGCCAGGCTTGCTGCTGGTCGGCTTGTCTTCACGATCCACCACCTGATAGCGCGCCTTTTCCAGCAGCGCCACGGCCGCCATGGTCTCATCGCGGTTTTCAGGACGGAAGGCTTTATCGTTGTGGTGCGTCACGTCCAGCGGCAGCGCGTCGCCGCCGGGAGTCGTCACGTTCGCGGCCACTTCCCAGTACTCTTCCGGGACAAAGGCTTTAATTTCGCGCTCGCGCTCAACTACCAGACGCACGGCCACGGACTGCACGCGCCCGGCAGACAGGCCGCGGGCGATCTTTTTCCACAGCAGCGGCGAAACCATGTAACCCACGACCCGGTCCATAAAACGACGGGCCTGCTGGGCGTTTACGCGGTCGATATTCAGTTCACCCGGCTTTTCAAATGCCTGGCGAATCGCATTTTTAGTAATTTCGTTAAAGACAACGCGGCTATAGCGCGTCTCGTCGCCACCGATGATTTCCCGCAGGTGCCATGCGATGGCCTCCCCTTCGCGGTCAAGGTCGGTTGCGAGATAGATGTGGTCTGCTTTTTCAGCCAGCTGTTTCAGCTCGTTAACGACTTTCTCTTTACCTGGCAGCACTTCATATTGTGCCTGCCAGCCATGCCATGGATCGACACCCATGCGGTTGACGAGCGCACTACGTTCATCCTTTTTAGGCTTTTTAGCCCCTTTGGCGGAGGTAGAGTCTGCGCTCTTTTTACTGGCTGAGCCACTGGTCGGCAAATCGCGGATATGACCGACGCTGGACTTAACCACGTAGTCACTACCCAGATACTTATTGATCGTTTTGGCTTTTGCCGGGGACTCAACGATAACGAGAGCTTTACCCATAATCACCTTTACCTAATTTGTTTCTTCCAGGAATACGTCGCACGTAAGTTCACCTTCCACTGGCGACGAGCCATTTATATTGCGACATCCCCGGTGGATATCAACCCCTCGCTCGTACCAGACGCTGACGCGTCTTTCTGCAGGTGGTTGAGATAGCGGGCTTTTTCTCGCATCAGAGTGACTGTGCAACGAACTTTAGGTCGAATGTCAAGCAAATCTATTGCCAGAATGACGAAAGCGCACACTCTACCTGATAAAATTCGTTACGCAACTTTATTAGCATGCAAAAGCAAATCCCGCCAGCGCCCTCACCCTTGTTAACGTGGCGCTAAAACAGGGAAAATTTGCCCCCTGCACCGCTCGGGCGTAGACTAATGTCACTGTAAAAGGAGTGGATTATGCAGCAAATTACTCAACCTATTGATCGGGCCTCGCTGCTCGCAGAAGCCAACAAACTCATTCGTGAACATGAAGACACGCTGGCGGGAATAGAAGCCACGGGTGTGGAACAGCGCAACGGCGTGCTGGTGTTCAGCGGCGAGTATTTTCTTGATGAGCAAGGGCTGCCAACCCCGAAGAGCACGGCGGTATTTAACATGTTTAAATATCTCGCCCACGTGCTCTCCGAAAAATATCATCTGGTTGATTAAATAAACGAAAACGCGAGGCCCGGGCCTCGCGTTTTTTATCAGAGCAGCGGTTTTTGCCCGCGCTGCAGCCAGCGTAACAGCAGGCGATCGGCGCTCTCTGCCGCGCTGCCGGTGAAGCGATCCATCAGGCGTTTGCGCTGAGCGTAACGCACCCCCACCAGTTCATGCTCTTCCATCAGCCCCAGCAGCAGATCGTCGCTGGTGCCCACCTCGTCCACCAGCCCTTTCTCACGTGCCTGTACGCCGTACCAGTGCTCGCCGGTGGCCACCTGGTCGATATCCAGGGAAGGACGCATCTGTTTCACAAACTCTTTAAACAGGTGGTGGGTTTCGTTGAGATCTTCGCGGAATTTCTGCCGTCCCTCTTCGGTGTTTTCACCTAACAGGGTCAGCGTACGCTTGTACTGTCCGGCGGTGTGAAGCTCGATATCAATATCTTTGCTTTTCAGGAAGCGGTTAAAGTTGGGGACCTGCGCCACAACGCCGATGGAGCCGATGATGGAGAATGGCGCAGCCACGATTTTATCCGCCACGCAGGCCATCATATAGCCGCCGCTGGCCGCGACTTTATCGACCGCCACCGTCAGGGGGATCTGCTTATCGCGCAGGCGCTGAAGCTGCGACGCCGCCAGCCCGTAGCCATGCACCACGCCGCCGGGGCTCTCCAAGCGGACCACTACCCGATCCTGAGGGGTGGCTGCCGCGATCACCGCCGTCACCTCTTCACGCAGGGATGACACTTCATGGGCATCCATACTGCCTTTAAAATCGAGCACATAGACTCTGGGCTTCACGGTCTCTTCGCGATGAGCCTGCTTCGCTTTGGCTTTGGCGGCTTTCGCTTCCAGCTTCTGCTTTTTCTTGTGCGCTTTATGCCACTGTTTTTGCTGATGCCTGTCGAGCAGCGCCACCGACATCTCTTCTTTCATCTCGGTATATTGCTCGCTTAATCGGGTAATGCGTAACTCGCCGCGCTGACGCTTCCGCTGCGTCAGGTTAACAATGAGAGCGGCGACCACGGCGATGGCGATCACCACCGTTGCAATTTTGGCCAGAAATAAACCATATTCAGAGAGTAATTCCACACGTCCACCTTGGTTTAACCACTTGTTTTCGCGCTCAGTGTACAACAGCCCGTGACGGGCGTCTCGCCCATGACGTGACCTTGCGAGCAGGCTTCCGGAATAGTTACCGCCAGAGGAAATCGTTGCAAATTGTTAATTTCACAGCGAAGTCTCCGGTAGACTGATTGAAATCGGGTACGCTTTCGGGCATAAAGCCGAAAAGCCTTATCAGAAGACGCAGGTAAACGCGCGCACCAGAGGAGTCACCGTGCACTATCAACCGCAAAAAAATTTACTGCAAAACCGTATTATTCTGGTCACCGGCGCCAGCGACGGCATTGGTCGCGAAGCGGCATTAACCTACACGCGCTACGGCGCCAGCGTGATCCTGCTGGGGCGTAATGAAGAGAAGCTGCGCGCCGTCGCCCACGAGATCGAACAGCTAAGCGGCGATCCGGTACGCTGGTATACGCTCGATCTCCTGACCTGTACGCCGGAAAGCTGCCGGGAGCTGGCGCAGCGTATTGCCGCCCACTACCCACGCCTGGACGGAGTACTGCATAACGCCGGGCTGCTGGGCGAAGTGCGCCCGATGGATGAACAGGATCCGCAGCTGTGGCAGCAGGTTATGCAGGTAAATATCAACGGCACCTTTTTCCTGACGCAGGCGCTCCTTCCTTTATTACTGAAGTCTGAATCCGGCTCGCTGGTGTTTACCTCCTCCAGCGTAGGTCGCCAGGGTCGCGCCAACTGGGGCGCCTATGCGGTCTCGAAATTTGCCACCGAAGGCATGATGCAGGTGCTCGCCGAAGAGTACCAGAGCCGCCACCTGCGGGTGAACTGTATCAACCCGGGCGGCACCCGCACGAAAATGCGTGCCAGCGCCTTCCCCACCGAAGATCCGGACAAACTTAAAACACCTGCCGACATTATGCCGCTCTATCTGTGGCTGATGGGCGACGATAGCCGCCGTAAGACCGGTATGACCTTTGATGCCCAGCCGGGCCGAAAACCAGGGATTTCCCAATGAGTGAAGAACGTCATCAGCAGCGCCAGCAGCGTCTGAAAGAGCAGGTTGATGCCCGCGTTGCCGCAGCCCAGGAGGAGCGTGGGATTATCATCGTCTTCACCGGCAACGGCAAAGGTAAAACCACCGCCGCGTTTGGCACCGCTACGCGTGCGGTGGGGCACGGACAAAAGGTGGGCGTGATCCAGTTCATTAAGGGCGAGTGGCCTAACGGCGAACGGAATCTGCTGGAGCCGCACGGCGTGGAGTTTCAGGTGATGGCCACCGGTTTTACCTGGGATACCCAGAATCGGGAAACCGATACCGCGGCGTGCCTGGCGGTGTGGGAACATGCCGAGCGGATGCTGGCAGATCAAAGCCTGAACATGGTGTTGCTGGACGAAATAACCTATATGGTCGCCTACGACTATCTGCCGCTGGAGAGAGTGCTGACGGCGCTGAAAAACCGTCCGGCTCATCAAACGGTAATAGTAACCGGGCGCGGCTGTCATCGGGATATTATCGAGCTGGCGGATACCGTTAGCGAGCTTCGCCCGGTTAAACACGCCTTTGATGCCGGCATAAAGGCGCAGCAGGGGATCGACTATTAAAAAAAACCCGGCGCTGCCGGGTTTTGTTTTTTAACCGTTGTTGTTACGGCTGCCGGAGCGGCGAGTGGTGCTCACCTGGCTGTGTCGCTTCACGGCGCGACGGATCTGGTTCGCCTTCATACGGCGACGATCTTTTTCTACCGCCACCTTAGAGGTGGTTTCCGGGGTCAGCCCTACCAGCTCGCGCAGGTAGTTGGTCTGGGTTAAATCCAGCTCGGTGTAGCCACCGCGCGGCAGCCCTTTTGGCAGCAGGATATCACCGTAACGCACGCGGATCAGGCGGCTAACCTGCACGCCCACGGCTTCCCACAGACGACGCACTTCACGGTTGCGGCCTTCGGTCAGGGTTACGTTGTACCACTGGTTAATGCCTTCACCGCCGGTGAACTTAATGGTTTTGAACGCGGCCGGACCATCTTCCAGCTGCACTCCGCGCGACAGCTCGCGGACTTTATTATCATCAACTTCGCCAAACACGCGCACCGCGTATTCACGCTCGACCTCGCGGCTCGGGTGCATCAGGCGGTTTGCCAGTTCACCATCGGTGGTAAACAGCAGCAGACCGCAGGTGTTGACGTCAAGACGCCCCACCGCAATCCAGCGCGCGCCGCGCAGTTTTGGCAGGCGATCGAAGACCGTCGGACGGCCTTCAGGATCGTTACGGGTGCAGAGCTCCCCTTCCGGCTTGTAATAGGCCAGCACGCGGCAGATCTGCTCCGCAGACTCTTTAACCGAAATCAGATGCCCGTCGATACGGATCTTTAGCCCGGGTACGATTTCCACACGATCGCCAAGGGTGGCGATTTTGCCGTCCACGCTGACGCGTCCCGCCTGGATAATCGTTTCGATTTCACGGCGTGAGCCGTGGCCAGCACGCGCCAGCACTTTCTGTAATTTCTCGCTCATTGAGCTTCCTTCAGGTGTCGCCTTCACAGGCGTCTGGATACTTTCGAAAACAATGCGTTAAGATTAGATACTCAACCCACTGTTCTGAAACGCTTTCATGGTTCATAGCATGGCACACAAGGTTGCTCTATGCTCTAACACGCAATGATTCGTGGCCGCACATACTACACGAATTTTAGACTAAATGATTCAACAAGTTTATGCGTCTGAGAAGGGGTAGTGACAAGCTGAAATAAGCCCAACGGCTCAGGGTATTAAATACGTCCAGGCACCACTTTATAGAAGCAGATAAGGAGTGCGGGCACAGGCGACATATACAGCGATGTAACCGTTAGCCATAAAAAAGTGATGTATTTACTTAGCTGGAAAGGGGATGAAAACAAGCCATTATCGCGGTCTCCCGCGATAATAATCACTGCTTACAGGAAAGGTTTTACGTCGCCCACACCTTCACGGATCACCGTCGGGCCGTCTTCGGTTAAATCCACCACAGTAGTGGGCTGCTGGCCGAGGTAGCCGCCGTGGATAATAAGATCGACCACTTTCTCGAGGCGATCTTTAATCTCTTCCGGATCGGATTCGGTAAATTCACTGCCGGGCAGCATCAGCGAGGTGGAGAGCATAGGCTCGCCCAGCGTCTCCAGCAGCGCCTGAGCGATAGGGTTGGACGGCACGCGCATGCCGATGGTTTTACGTTTCTCCTGCAGCAGGCGGCGCGGCACCTCTTTAGTGCCTTTCAGGATGAAGGTGTAGTTGCCTGGCGTGTTGTTTTTGATCAGGCGGAACGCCACGTTATCCACGTAAGAGTAGGTGGAGAGCTCCGACAGATCCCGGCACATCAGGGTAAAGTTGTGCCCGTCCGGCAGCTGGCGAATGCGGCAGATACGCTCCATCGCCCCTTTATCTTCGATTTTGCAGCCCAGAGCGTAGCCGGAGTCCGTCGGGTAGACGATCACGCCGCCTTTACGCACGATCTCCACCGCCTGGTTGATTAATCGCGGCTGCGGGTTATCCGGATGGATATAGAAAAATTGACTCATACTTCCCTCTCTTCGGTTGGTACTGGCTGTTCCCAGGGCTGCCACACCGGCTCCACGCCTGCGGGTAACCACAGCTTGCGGCCCAGTTCGATCCACGGGCAGGGCTGATGAAAATCAGAGCCCTGGGATCCCAGCAGACCAAACTGCAGGGCATACGCGGCAAGCTGCGTGCGCTCGTTGGGGGCCTGCTGGCACTGGGACACTTCCATCGCATCACCGCCGTGCTCGGCAAAGTATGCCAGCAGCCTTTTCAGCCACTTGGCGGAGAGGTTATACCGTGCCGGGTGGGCCAGTACCGCCTTGCCGCCAGAATGATGAATGACATCAATAGCTTGTTCTATTGTACACCACTGCGGGGGAACGTATCCGGTTTTCCCGCGTGCGAGATACTTTTTAAAAACGTCGGCCATGTTGCCGGCTTTGCCCGCCTCTACCAGGAAACGGGCGAAATGACCGCGGGTCACCGCCCCGCCTTTAGCCATGCGCATTGCGCCCTCGAGGGCACCGGGAATATGCGCTTTTTCCAGCCGCTCGGCGATCAGGCGGGCCCGCTCGTTGCGCCGCGCTTTTTGCTCTTCGAGAAAAGCGCACATATCCGCATTTTCAATATCGATGTTCAGGCCAACGATATGGATTTCATGATTTTCCCAGAGGGTGGAAATTTCCACGCCGGGGATCAAGGTCAGGGGCAGCCCGCTGCGGGCAATTTCCGCCCGGGCTGCCGGAATAGCCCCGGTGGTATCGTGATCGGTAATAGCCAGCGTGCCGACGCGCATCTGATAAGCGCGATGAACCAGTTCTTCGGGGGTTAGCAGGCCGTCAGAGGCCTGAGTATGGCTATGTAAATCGTAGATCACTGCGTAATTCGTGTCGCTCAAAGCGGCTCCCGTGACTGAATTCTTCTATTTGCGCTGGCTATGATAACGGTATGCGGCGAATAACTGAAATCGGGGGTTGACAATCCGCTATCGAACTAGTTAACTAGTACGCAAGTTCACTTAGCAAGGTATCTGATAATGACCGCATATTTCTCTCTACATGGTTGGTGGCGCACTTCCTGACTCCCGGGCAGGTCGCGCTTGTGCGTAGCGCATACAGATACCAGGCCCGCCACGACGCGGGCTTTTTTTTGAACAAAATAAAGAGAACAACACAATGCAAACAGCCAAACCCACTCTGGAAGCGATCGTTCGGGACGCGCCCTACCGTCACAACCCTACCGCCCTGTTTAACCAGCTTTGCGGCGCGCGCGCGGCCACTCTGCTGCTGGAATCTGCCGACATCGACAGCAAAGACGACCTGAAAAGCCTGCTGCTGGTAGACAGCGCGCTGCGCATTACCGCCATGGGTGACGTTGTCACTATCCAGGCACTGTCGGCCAACGGCGCCGCGCTGCTGCCGCTGCTGGATGCCGCGCTGCCCGCTGGCATCGAAAACGAACAGCGTCCGGAAGCGCGCGTCCTGCACTTCCCGCCGGTGAGCCAGCTGCTGGACGAAGATGCCCGCCTCTGCTCCCTGTCGGTGTTTGACGCCTTCCGCCTGCTGCAGGAGCTGGTTAAGGTGCCGGAGAACGAGCGCGAAGCCATGTTCTTTGGCGGGCTGTTTGCCTATGACCTGGTCGCGGGATTTGAACAGCTGCCGCCGGTTGAGCAGGGCAACCGCTGCCCGGACTACTGCTTCTACCTGGCGGAAACCTTAATGGTGATCGACCACCAGAAGAAAAATACCCGTATCCAGGCCAGCCTGTTCACCCCGCTGGCGCAAGAGAAGCAGCGTCTGGAGCAGCGCCTCGCCCAGCTGCAACAGCAGATGAGCGAAGAGCCGCCCGCCCTGCCGGTACAGCGCGTCGAGCAGATGCGCTGTGAGGTGAGCCAGACGGATGACGAATACGGCGTGGTGGTACGCCAGATGCAGAAAGCGATCCGCGCCGGGGAGATCTTCCAGGTCGTGCCGTCCCGTCGCTTCTCTCTGCCCTGCCCGTCGCCGCTGGCGGCCTACGACGTGCTCAAGAAGAGCAACCCAAGTCCCTATATGTTCTTTATGCAGGATAACGACTTCACCCTGTTCGGCGCCTCGCCGGAAAGCTCCCTGAAGTACGACTCCACCAGCCGCCAGATTGAAATTTACCCCATTGCCGGCACCCGCCCGCGCGGCCGCCGCGCCGACGGCTCGCTGGACCGGGATCTCGACAGCCGCATCGAGCTTGAAATGCGTACCGATCAGAAAGAGATGTCCGAACATTTAATGCTGGTGGATCTGGCGCGCAACGATCTGGCCCGCATCTGCACCCCGGGCAGCCGCTACGTGGCGGATTTAACCAAGGTGGATCGCTACTCCTTCGTTATGCACCTGGTCTCCCGCGTGGTCGGCGAGCTGCGTCAGGATCTGGACGTGCTGCACGCCTACCGCGCCTGCATGAATATGGGCACCCTGAGCGGCGCGCCTAAGGTGCGCGCCATGCAGCTAATCGCCCAGGCGGAGGGGCGTCGGCGCGGGAGCTACGGCGGCGCGGTGGGCTACTTTACCGCCCACGGCGATCTGGATACCTGCATCGTTATCCGCTCTGCCTACGTCGAAGACGGTATTGCCACCGTGCAGGCCGGCGCGGGCATCGTACTGGATTCGGTTCCCCAGTCCGAGGCCGACGAAACCCGCAATAAAGCCCGCGCGGTACTGCGCGCGATTGCAACCGCGCATCACGCACAGGAGATTTTCTGATGGCTGACATTCTGCTGCTCGATAACATCGACTCCTTTACCTATAACCTGGCTGATCAGCTGCGGGCAAACGGCCACAACGTGGTGATCTACCGCAACCACGTTCCGGCGCAGACCCTGATTGACCGCCTGGCCACCATGCCCAACCCGGTGCTGATGCTCTCTCCCGGTCCGGGCGCGCCGAGCGAGGCGGGCTGTATGCCAGAGCTGCTGACCCGCCTGCGCGGCAAGCTGCCGATCATCGGCATCTGCCTCGGCCATCAGGCGATTGTGGAGACCTACGGCGGCTACGTCGGCCAGGCGGGCGAGATCCTGCACGGCAAAGCCTCAAGCATTGAACATGACGGCCAGGCGATGTTTGCCGGGCTGATGAACCCGCTGCCGGTGGCGCGCTACCACTCCCTGGTGGGGAGCGACATTCCGGCGGGCCTGACCATCAACGCCCATTACAACGGCATGGTGATGGCCGTACGCCACGATGCGGATCGCGTATGCGGCATGCAGTTCCACCCGGAATCCATTCTCACCTCCCAGGGCGCCCGCCTGCTGGAGCAGACGCTAAGCTGGGCGCTGCAAAAGCTGGAGCCGACCAACACCCTGCAGCCGATCCTGGAAAAACTGTATCAGGCCCAGACCCTGAGCCAGCCGGAGAGCCACCAGCTCTTCTCGGCGGTGGTGCGCGGTGAACTCAAACCCGAGCAGCTGGCCGCGGCGCTGGTGAGCATGAAAGTACGCGGCGAGCAGCCGCAGGAGATTGCCGGTGCGGCCACCGCCCTGCTGGAAAACGCCGCCCCCTTCCCGCGCCCGGATTATCTGTTTGCCGATATTGTCGGCACCGGCGGCGACGGCAGCAACAGCATCAATATTTCCACCGCCAGCGCCTTTGTCGCCGCCGCCTGCGGCATGAAGGTAGCCAAGCACGGCAACCGCAGCGTCTCCAGCCGCTCCGGCTCTTCCGATCTGCTGGCGGCCTTTGGCATCAATCTGGATATGAACGCCGAGAAGTCCCGCGACGCGCTGGACGAGCTGGGGGTCTGCTTCCTGTTTGCCCCGAAATACCACACCGGCTTTCGCCACGCCATGCCGGTTCGCCAGCAGTTGAAAACCCGCACCCTGTTTAACGTGCTGGGGCCGCTGATCAACCCGGCGCATCCGCCGCTGGCGCTGATTGGCGTCTACAGCCCGGAGCTGGTGCTGCCGATTGCCGAGACGCTGCGCGTGCTGGGCTACCAGCGGGCCGCCGTGGTCCACAGCGGCGGCATGGACGAAGTCTCCCTGCACGCCCCGACCCTGGTGGCCGAACTGCGTGAAGGTGAGATTAAAAGCTATCAGCTGGAGGCGAGCGACTTTGGCCTGACCCCCTATCGTCAGGAGGCGCTGGCGGGCGGCACCCCGGAAGAAAACCGTGACATTCTCACCCGCCTGTTACAAGGTAAAGGTGAAGCCGCCCACGAGGCCGCCGTGGCGGCCAACGTCGCCATGCTGATGCGCCTGCACGGCGAAGAAGATCTTAAGGCCAACGCGCAAAAAGTTATTCAGGTATTGCGCTCTGGCGCAGCATACGATCGTGTTACCGCACTTGCGGCAAGAGGATAAAGCATGCAGACCGTTTTAGCGAAAATCGTCGCCGACAAGGCTATCTGGGTAGAAGCCCGCAAGGCGCAGCAGCCGCTCGCCAGCTTCCAGAATGAGGTCGTGCCCAGCAGCCGTCGTTTCTATGATGCCCTGCAGGGCGCGCGCACCGCTTTTATTCTTGAGTGCAAAAAAGCATCCCCCTCAAAAGGGACGATCCGCGACGATTTCGACCCGGCCGCTATCGCCGGTATTTACAAGCATCACGCCTCCGCCATCTCGGTGCTGACGGATGAGAAATATTTTCAGGGCAGCTTCGATTTTCTGCCCATCGTCAGCGGCATCGCGCCGCAGCCGATTTTGTGCAAAGACTTTATTATCGATCCGTATCAGATCTGGCTGGCGCGCTTTTACCAGGCCGACGCCTGCCTGCTGATGCTCTCGGTGCTGGACGACGAGCAGTACCGCCAGCTCGCCGCCGTGGCCCATAGTCTGAAGATGGGCGTGCTCACCGAAGTGAGCAACGAGGAGGAGCTGGAGCGCGCCATTGCCCTCGAGGCGAAGGTGGTGGGCATCAATAACCGCGACCTGCGCGATCTCTCCATCGATCTGAACCGTACCCGCCAGCTGGCGCCGCGCCTCGGCGCCGGAGTTACGGTGATCAGCGAGTCGGGCATCAACAGCTACGCTCAGGTGCGCGAGCTAAGCCACTTTGCCAACGGCTTCCTGATTGGCTCCGCCATGATGGAGCAGGACGACCTCAGCGCCGCCGTGCGCCGTGTGCTGCTTGGCGAGAACAAAGTCTGCGGCCTGACGCGCCCGGAAGATGCCGCCGCCGCCCACGCCGCGGGCGCGATCTACGGCGGGCTGATTTTTGTTGGCTCTTCGCCGCGCGCGGTGGACCTCCCCCGCGCCCGCGAGGTGATGGCGGCCGCGCCGCTGCGCTACGTGGGGGTGTTTCGCGACGCCGACGTTAACGAGGTGGCGGCCACCGCCGATGCCCTGAATCTTGCCGCCGTGCAGCTGCACGGGAGCGAAGACCAGCGCTATATCGATGCGCTGCGCGAGAAGCTCGCCCCGCGGGTGGAGATCTGGAAAGCGCTGAGCGTCGGCGCCACCCTGCCCGCGCGCGATCTGCAGCAGGTGAACAAATACGTGCTGGACAACGGCCAGGGCGGAACCGGCCAGCGCTTTGACTGGTCGCTGCTTAACGGCGAGAAGCTGGATAACGTCCTGCTCGCCGGTGGCCTCGGCCCGGACAACTGCGTGGCAGCCGCGAAAGCGGGCTGCGCGGGTCTTGATTTCAACTCAGGCGTCGAATCACAGCCGGGCATTAAAGATGCCGGCAAACTGGCTTCGGTGTTTAAAACGCTGCGTGCATATTAAGGAAGAGAAGATGACAACATTACTTAACCCCTACTTTGGTGAGTTTGGCGGCATGTATGTGCCGCAGATCCTGATGCCCGCGCTGCGCCAGCTGGAAGAAGCCTTCGTCAGCGCGCAGAAAGATCCCACGTTCCAGGCCGAGTTTACCGACCTGCTGAAAAACTACGCCGGGCGCCCGACGGCGCTGACCAAATGCCGCAACCTGACCGAAGGTACCCGGACCACCCTGTATCTGAAGCGTGAAGATCTGCTCCACGGCGGGGCGCACAAAACTAACCAGGTGCTGGGCCAGGCGCTGCTGGCAAAGCGGATGGGTAAAACCGAAATTATCGCCGAAACCGGCGCCGGCCAGCACGGCGTGGCCTCTGCCCTTGCCAGCGCCCTGCTCGGGCTGAAGTGCCGCATCTACATGGGCGCCAAGGACGTGGAGCGCCAGTCGCCGAACGTTTTCCGTATGCGGCTGATGGGCGCAGAGGTGATCCCGGTCTACAGCGGTTCCGCCACCCTGAAAGATGCCTGTAACGAGGCGCTGCGCGACTGGTCCGGCAGCTACGATACCGCCCACTACATGCTGGGCACCGCCGCCGGTCCGCACCCCTTCCCGACCATCGTGCGCGAGTTCCAGCGCATGATCGGCGAAGAGACCAAAGCGCAGATTCTGGAAAAAGAGGGGCGCCTGCCGGATGCGGTGATCGCCTGCGTCGGCGGCGGGTCAAACGCCATCGGCATGTTTGCCGACTTTATTGACGACACCAGCGTCGGGCTGATTGGCGTGGAGCCCGCCGGCCACGGGATCGAAACCGGCGAGCACGGCGCGCCGCTGAAGCACGGCCGCGTGGGGATCTACTTCGGCATGAAGGCGCCGATGATGCAGACCGACGAAGGGCAGATCGAAGAATCTTACTCCATCTCCGCGGGGCTGGACTTCCCGTCCGTGGGGCCGCAGCACGCCTTTTTAAACAGCACCGGCCGGGCGGATTACGTCTCCATTACCGATGACGAAGCGCTGGAGGCGTTCAAGACCCTCTGTCGCAAAGAGGGGATCATTCCGGCGCTGGAGTCCTCGCATGCGCTGGCCCATGCCCTGAAAATGATTAAAGAAAACCCGGAAAAAGAGCAGCTGCTGGTGGTGAACCTCTCCGGACGCGGCGATAAAGACATCTTCACCGTTCACGATATTTTGAAAGCACGAGGGGAAATCTGATGGAACGCTACGACAACCTGTTTGCTGAACTGAAATCCCGCCGGGAAGGCGCCTTCGTTCCCTTTGTGACCCTGGGCGACCCCTCTCCCGAGCAGTCGCTGAAAATTATCGACGCGCTGATCGAAGCCGGCGCCGACGCGCTGGAGCTGGGTATTCCCTTCTCCGATCCGCTGGCGGACGGCCCGACCATTCAGAACGCCACCCTGCGCGCCTTCGCCGCGGGCGTCACCCCGACCCAGTGTTTTGAGATGCTGGCGACCATCCGCCAGAAATACCCGACCATCCCAATTGGCCTGCTGATGTACGCCAACCTGGTCTTTAGCCGCGGTATCGACGAGTTTTACGCCGAGTGCGCCCGCGTAGGCGTTGATTCGGTGCTGGTAGCGGACGTGCCGGTTGAGGAGTCCGCCCCGTTCCGCCAGGCGGCAATGCGCCACAACGTGGCGCCGATCTTTATCTGCCCGCCGAACGCCGACGACGAGCTGCTGCGCCAGATTGCCTCTTACGGCCGCGGCTATACCTATCTGCTCTCGCGGGCGGGGGTTACCGGCGCCGAGAACAAGGCGGCGCTGCCGCTGCACCACCTGGTGGAAAAGCTGGAGGAGTATCACGCCGCGCCGCCGCTGCAGGGCTTTGGCATCTCTTCGCCCGATCAGGTGACCGCCGCGCTCGAGGCCCGGGCCGCGGGCGCCATTTCCGGCTCGGCGATTGTGAAGATCATCGAAAACAACATTGCTTACCCGGATAAAATGGTCAGCGAGCTGAAAAGCTTCGTCAGCGCCATGAAGGCCGCCACCCGCGCCTGATAACATACCCGCCGTCCGGTTTCCCGGACGGCGGGTGACATAATTTGATCCCTTCGACCTTTAGCGTGCTTTTTCCTTTTCAAACGGCACTGCAGGCGTATTATCCCCCTCTTTCTCGCTTAACCCTTCTGAGTTCAGAGGTTTAATTATGTCCTGGCAGTACTTTAAGCAGACTTACCTTATTAAGTTCTGGTCCCCCGTCCCTGCGGTTATCGCTGCGGGTATTCTCTCTACCTACTATTTTGGCATTACCGGCACCTTCTGGGCCGTCACCGGCGAATTTACCCGCTGGGGCGGGCAGCTTCTGCAACTGGCAGGCGTGAATGCGCAGGAGTGGGGCTATTACAAGCTGATCCACCTCGAGGGCACCCCTCTGACCCGCATCGACGGAATGATGATCATCGGCATGTTTGGGGGCTGCTTTGCCGCCGCGCTCTGGGCCAATAACGTCAAACTTCGTATGCCCCAGAGCCGTATCCGTATTGCTCAGGCCGTGGTCGGCGGGATTATTGCCGGCTTTGGCGCCCGTCTGGCGATGGGCTGTAACCTGGCCGCCTTTTTCACCGGCATCCCGCAGTTCTCGCTCCACGCCTGGTTCTTCGCGCTGGCGACCGCCGTTGGCTCGTACTTCGGGGCCCGCTTTACCCTGCTGCCGCTGTTCCGTATTCCGGTCAAAATCCAGAAGGTGAGCGCCGCCTCGCCGCTGACGCAAAAGCCGGACCAGGCGCGCCGCCGCTTTCGTCTGGGAATGCTGGTGTTCTTCGGCATGCTGGCCTGGGCGCTGTGCACGGCGATGAACCAGCCTAAGCTGGGGCTGGCGATGCTCTTTGGCGTCGGCTTTGGCCTGTTGATTGAGCGGGCGCAAATCTGTTTTACCTCAGCCTTCCGCGATATGTGGATCACCGGGCGCACCATGATGGCCAAAGCGATCATCGCCGGGATGGCGGTAAGCGCCATCGGTATTTTCAGCTACGTGCAGCTGGGGGTTGAACCCAAAATCATGTGGGCGGGGCCGAACGCCATTATCGGCGGGCTGCTGTTTGGTTTTGGTATCGTGCTGGCCGGCGGCTGCGAAACCGGCTGGATGTACCGCGCCGTTGAGGGCCAGGTGCACTACTGGTGGGTGGGACTGGGCAACGTTATCGGCTCTACCTTGCTGGCCCTGTGCTGGGACGATCTCGCCCCGACGCTGGCCACCCGCTGGGACAAGGTTAACCTGCTGAGCACCTTTGGGCCGCTGGGCGGCCTGCTCGTGACCTATGGCCTGTTGTTAATCGCCTTCTTACTGGTGCTGGCGCAGGAAAAACGCTTCTTCCGCCGCGCCGCAATACCGACCGCAACCCGGGAGGAGGTAGCATGAAAGAGATCGTGCCTGACTATCGTCTGGATATGGTGGGCGAACCCTGCCCTTACCCGGCCGTCGCGACCCTTGAGGCCATGCCGCAGCTGAAAAAAGGGGAGATTCTGGAGGTGGTAAGCGACTGTCCGCAATCCATCAATAATATCCCGCTGGACGCGAAGAACCACGGCTACACCGTACTGGATATCCAGCAGGACGGGCCGACCATTCGCTATCTGATTCAGAAGTAATTACAGGGTGGCGACGAGCCACCCTTTTTTCTCTCTGTGCCTGCCTGACCTTCCCCTGTTAAAACGCCAGGTCTTAGGTATTAATCCCATTTTGTTCAGGATCTCCCGGTTGGGTCTATGCTTAAGACTGACAACCAAAGGAGAACGTTATGTCAGACCACAATCTTGATAACGATGCAAAATATGCTGGTGACAAAGCTCAGAACAAGCTGGATGAGGTAGCTGGTGCTGCTCAGCAGCAGTTTGGCGAATTTGTTGATTCTCCAAAACATCAGCTGAAGGGTGCCGGACGTAAATATGCCGCACAGGCCAGCGATGTTGTGACTGAAGTTACCGATGCGGTAAAAAATAACCCACTTACCGGCCTTATCGCCGCGGGTGCGGTAGGTATTGTTCTCGGCCTGCTGCTGGGTCGTAAATAATACGGGTTGGCCCTTCGGGGCCTTCTTAACTCCTCGCTTGCCCGGACCCGCTCGGGTCGAAATTTCCCTTAAGATCCCTCTTACGGCCCTCGTTAACTACCATTTATGGTTAAAAAAGTATAAAAAAGGTGCACTTCAGTGTGACTTAGATCACAATCCGCGGCAAACAGACCTATGAACAAGTAGTCTTACCGGGCTGGAGTGATGTCGCTCCAGCCCGTTTTTTTTATTTCTACGACGCTAAGCCTGCGGTCAGAAACGGTAGCCCGCCGAGAACATGAACACCCACGGATCCAGTCTGGTGCTGATATTCTGCTGCTGGTCTCCCGCTTTAAAGCGCACTTCGGTGTCGATATCCATGTACCAGACGGACATATTAATCAGCCAGTCGCGGTTAATCAGATAGTCCATTCCCACCTGCCCCGCCATGCCCCAGGAGTCCTTCAGGCTCAGATCGGAGAGGCCCGCCGCTTTACCGTTATCGTTAAACTTTTCGTCGAAGAAGGTGGTGTAGTTGACCCCGGCGCCAATATAGGGGCGAAGCTTGCTGCCGGCATCGCCAAAGTACCACTGGGCCATCAGGGTGGGCGGCAGATGGTGCACGGTGGCGATCTCTCCGGTGGGGCCCGTCCCTACCTTATGCTTAAACGGCGTGGCGGCCAGCAGCTCGACACCGACGTTGTCGCTGGCCATCCAGGTGAAGGTCATCCCGGCCTGGGTGTTGTTATCCACGTTAAAGCCGCCAAGGCCCAGCACATTATCAGACCCTTCCGTCGGGCGAACCGTGGCGGATCCCAGACGGAAAAAGAACTCTCCCGCTTCGTGTGCCGAAGCCACGCCGGATAAACCGGCCAGAATTAATGCTGCTAGCGCGCGCTTTTTCATATCCATTCCCTCGTTATGGTTTTATTGACGCAGGGAATATACTCACAAATGATTAATAAGTGATCGTGCGCAGATCACATTGAATTCTGTAATTTAACATTCATTGATCTGAATTAATTTTTATAACAGTTAGCAAAAAATGGTAGTTAGTGTCTGGATCAAATTTGCCACATCAGGCAAACGGAAGACGGCATGATCTCAAACGGGCAAAATTGCAGCGGTTCATTACCGGCGCTTTACAAAGATATGCTATTCCATACAAGGCTTGATGCTGCCACCGCGGAGTTATCCAGGGTACAATTGCCCGCTAATTAATACCTGCAATACCCAAGGAGAGTGCATGTCTATCACGGCGAAGTCTGTCTACCGTGACACGGGGAATTTTTTCCGCAATCAGTTCATTACCTTTTTACTGATTGCCTTATTGTGCGCATTTATCACGGTGATACTTGGCCATCTCTTTTCGCCGAGTGACGCGCAGATCGCCAGCCTGAGCGATGGCGATAATCTCGCGGGAAGCGTCGGGTTGTTTGAGCTGGTACAGAACATGACGCCGGAGCAGCAGCAAATTCTGCTGCGCGCCTCTGCGGCATCGACCTTTTCCGGCCTGATTGGCAATGCCATCCTGGCCGGCGGCGTGCTGCTGATGATTCAGCTGGTATCAGCAGGCCAGCGCGTAAGCGCCCTGCGCGCCATTGGCGCCAGCGCGCCGGTGCTGCCGAAGCTCTTTATCCTTATCTTCTTAACCACGCTGTTGGTACAGATGGGCATTATGCTGGTGGTAGTGCCGGGCGTGCTGCTGGCCATCGTGCTGGCCTTCGCGCCCGTGATGGTGGTGCAGGATAAAATGGGCATTTTTGCCGCTATGCGCAGCAGTCTTCGCCTGGCCTGGGCCAATATGCGTCTGGTTGCGCCGGCGGTGATCGGCTGGCTGCTGGCCAAAACCGCGCTGCTGCTGTTTGCGCCGAACTTTGCCGTACTGACGCCCAACGTGGGCGCGGTGGTGGCGAACACGCTGAGCAATCTCATCTCGGCCATCTTACTTGTATACCTGTTCCGCCTGTATATGTTGATTCGTCAGTAACTTCCTTCATGGCCCGCGCCGCCCGCGGGCCATCACAGATAATGGAATTGAAGAATGAAGCAGTTTCTTGATTTTTTACCGCTGGTCGTCTTTTTCGCCTTCTACAAGCTCTACGACATCTATGCGGCGACCACGGCGCTTATCGTTGCCACCGCCGTGGTGCTGATCTACAGCTGGGTGCGCTATCGTAAAGTAGAAAAAATGGCGCTTATTACCTTCATCCTGGTGGCGGTATTCGGCGGCCTTACCGTCTTCTTCCATAACGATGAGTTTATTAAGTGGAAGGTGACGGTGATTTACGGCCTGTTTGCCGGCGCGCTGCTGGTCAGCCAGTGGGTAATGAAAAAGCCGCTGATTCAGCGCATGCTGGGCAAAGAGCTGACCCTGCCGCAGGAAGTGTGGTCGCGCCTGAATATCGCCTGGGCTGTGTTCTTCATCCTCTGCGGGCTGGCGAATATCTATATCGCCTTCTGGCTGCCGCAGAATATCTGGGTGAACTTCAAAGTCTTTGGCCTCACCGCTCTCACCCTGGTCTTTACCCTGCTGAGTGGTGTCTATATCTACCGCCATATGCCGCAGGACGATAAGCACTAACCTCCTCCGCCGGGCTGGCCTTCAGCCCGGCATTTCTCCTCTCCTTTGTTAAATCCTCCACACTTTCTGTCGCACCCGCTGAAAATGGCTGAATCTTGAAGAAATTATGAAGATTTGCCGCATTACTTGTAATGATAATGATTGTCATTAATATTCGTCATCGCATTTTTAACAAATGGACATGTGTTGATGAAAAGAAAAATTACCTGCGGCCCCGCTCCGCTGGCTCTGGCAGTTGCCGCCGCGTTTTGCTCCTACGCGCAGGCGGATGACGAAGTCGTTCACGACGGTGAAACCATGGTGGTGCAGGCCACCGCAGAAGAGGCGCTAAAACAACAGCCGGGAGTGTCGGTGATCACCGCGGAAGATATCGCCAAAGAGCCGCCGGTGAACGATCTCTCTGAGATCATCCGCAAAATGCCCGGCGTCAACCTCACCGGCAACAGCGCCAGCGGCAGCCGCGGTAATAATCGCCAGATCGACATTCGCGGCATGGGCCCGGAAAATACCCTGATTCTGGTGGACGGCGTGCCCGTCACCTCCCGCAACGCCGTGCGCTACAGCTGGCGCGGCGAGCGCGATACCCGCGGCGATACCAACTGGGTACCGCCGGAGATGGTCGAGCGCATCGAAGTGCTGCGCGGCCCGGCCGCCGCCCGCTACGGCTCCGGCGCCGCGGGCGGCGTGGTAAACATCATCACCAAACGCCCCACCAACGACTGGCACGGCTCGCTCTCCCTCTTCACCAACCAGCCGGAGAACGATAAAGAGGGGGCGACAAAGCGCGCCAACTTCAACCTCAGCGGCCCGCTGGCCGGCGATGCGCTGACCATGCGCCTGTACGGCAATATCAATAAAACCGACGCCGACGCGTACGACATCAACACCGCGCAGAACGGCTCCTACGCCGCCGGGCGCGAAGGGGTGCGTAATAAAGACATCAACGCCCTGCTCTCCTGGAAACTTTCGCCGCAGCAGATTATCGATTTCGACTACGCCTACAGCCGCCAGGGCAACATATACGCCGGGGATACCCAGTACAGCAACGGCAACGTCAGCCCGGGCGGGCTGGTGCAGTCCCTGTACGGCGATGAGACTAACAGGATGTACCGCCAGTCGTACGGTATTACCCACAACGGCATCTGGGACTGGGGGCAGTCGAAGCTGGCCTTCAACTATGAGAAGACCAACAACACCCGCCTGGGTGAAGGCTCTACCGGCAAGGTAGAGGGGATGATTAACAGCGACCAGTACAACACCAGCCGCCTGGAGTCCTATCGCGCCTCCGGGGAGCTCAACGTGCCGCTGTTCTGGCTGGTGGATCAGACCCTGACGCTGGGCGCCGAATGGAACCGTGACGAGCTGAACGACCCGGCCTCGATGCAGGCTACCAACAGCGCGGGGGTGACCGTCGGCGACGTCTCCGGCGACGCCGCTAACCGCAGCAGCAAGAATAGCGCCGATCTGACCGGCATCTATCTGGAGGATAATATCGAGGCCCGTCCCGGCACCAATCTGATCCCCGGCCTGCGCTTTGATTATCACAACGAGTTTGGCAGCAACTGGAGCCCGAGCCTGAATATGCAGCAGGAGCTGGGCGACATGTTCAAGCTGAAGGCCGGGATCGCCCGCGTCTTTAAAGCGCCAAACCTGTACCAGTCCAGCGAAGGCTATCTGCTCTCCACCCGCGGCAACGGCTGCCCGGTGGGCATCGTCTCCGGGAGCTGCTTCCTGCTCGGCAACCCGGACCTGGACCCGGAAATCAGCATCAACAAAGAGATAGGCCTTGAGTTTAACCACAACGGCTATGACGCGGGCATTACCTGGTTCCGCAACGATTACAAAAACAAGATCGTGTCGGGCACCGAGGTGCTGGGCTATGCCTCCAACGGCGCTAACATTTTACAGTGGAAAAACGGCGGCAAAGCGGTGGTCGAGGGCCTTGAGGGGAACCTGGTGGTGCCCGTTCTGCCCGATACCCTGAACTGGCGCACCAACGCTACCTATATGATCACCTCCGAAGACAAAAAGACCGGCAACCCGCTGTCGATCATTCCTGAATACACCATCAACACCATGCTGGACTGGCAGGTGAACAGCAAGCTGTCTGCAAATGTGAACTGGACCATGTATGGCCGCCAGAAGCCGCGGGATAACGCGGAGATCCGCAACGAAGCGGACTCAATGTCGGATAAAGAGATTGGGGCTTACTCCATCGTCGGCATCGGCGGTAACTATCAGATGACGAAAAATCTGCGCCTCAACGCGGGCATCAGCAACCTCTTCGATAAGCAAATTTATCGTGAGAACGACGGGGCTTCGACCTATAACGAGCCTGGCCGCGCCTACTACGCCGGCGTTACCATGTCCTTCTGACCCTTCCACGCCCGCTTCGCGGGCGTTTTCTTCTGTTCTCACCGGCTGTAAATCATAGTAGCATCCCGCCTGAAGTCCTCCGTAATGAGTAGAGTACATAATGACAACAACGAACGCCCCGCAGGGCGAACTGGTTTTACGCACCCTTGCCATGCCCGCAGACACCAATGCAAACGGTGATATTTTTGGCGGCTGGCTTATGTCGCAAATGGATATGGGCGGGGCGATCCTCGCCAAAGAGATTGCCCATGGCCGCGTGGTCACGGTGCGGGTCGATGGCATGACTTTTCTGCGCCCGGTGGCGGTGGGCGACGTGGTGTGCTGTTACGCGCGTTGCGTAAAGCGTGGCAACACCTCGGTATCGATTAATATCGAAGTATGGGTGAAGAAGGTCTCTTCTGAGCCTATTGGCCAGCGCTATAAAGCGACCGAAGCGCTGTTTATCTATGTCGCTGTAGATAACGAAGGAAAACCGCGTCCGCTGCCGGCTGCCTGAAACGTAGCCAAAAAAAAGCCTCCGTCCGGAGGCTTTTTTGTTTATTCCATCTGCGCCCCGCCGTTCAGGCGGAAGACGATATTAACGATCAGGCCGCTGCCCGGCTTGCCCGGTTCGTAACGCCATTTACGCATCGCGTTTTTGACGTCGCGTTCAAACATGTTCGATGGCTGGGCCGAAACTATCTGCACGTTTTCCACCCGGCCGTCGGAGGTGACGTCAAACTTCACGCGCACCCGCCCTTCAATACGCAGCGCCTGGGCGCGCGCCGGATAGACCGGCTGGTTGCGGCTGATTGCCCTCGGGCCGGCAGGCGCCGTGGCAACCGGCTTCGCGGTGGACGGCGTATTACTCAGTACCGGACGGGCCGGCGCGGTATTGGTGTTCTGCACCGCCTGCGGGCGCGGCTCGACCGGACGCGGTTCGCGTTTCGGGCGCTCCTCCACCTTTTTCACCGGTTTTGGCTTCGGCTTAGGCTTTGGCTTGGGTTCTGGCTTATGGATCACTACCGGCGCCTCTTTGGGCGGCTCCGGAACGGGCTCCGGCTCAGGTTCGGGTTCCGGCTCAACGACCGGCTCCGGCGGCGGCGCCACCTGCACCGGCTCTAAATCCGCGGGCGTTACCATGGTCACGGAAATCGGCTGCGCGGGCGCGGGCATTTCAATAACCTGATTAACCGATGTGTAGAGCAGGCCCGCCACTACGGCTCCGTGGATAACAACGGACAACAGCGTCGGCCATGGAAAACGGCGAGGTGAATCAAAGGTCATTGAAGTCATAATCGTTTCAGTTTAAAAACCAGACCCTGATTTTAAATGCAAATAGCAATCATATTCAATAAGCCTGTTCATCTTCGAGTCACTTAAGGGTTCAGATGGTGAAAAAAGGCGCACCAACGTTATGGTTTTCACATCCTGTTTATCTTTACATTGCAGTCACATGACGTTTCACATAACGTAATCGCACATTCAATGGTTCAGGAGTTCCACCGTGCTTTACGTGATTTACGCTGAAGATATTGCTGATTCCCTGGAAAAACGCCTTTCCGTCCGCCCTGCCCACCTGGCACGTTTACAGCTTCTGCATGATGAAGGCAGATTACTGACCGCCGGCCCGATGCCCGCGGTCGACAGCAACGATCCCGGCGTAGCAGGCTTTACCGGCTCAACGGTGATTGCGGAGTTTGAATCGCTGGAAGCGGCCCAGGCCTGGGCCGAGGCCGATCCCTACGTTGCGGCGGGAGTCTACCAAAAGGTAACCGTTAAGCCGTACAAAAAAGTTTTCTAAAAATAGTCAAAGCTCCTGCGGGAGCTTTTTAATTTTTTGCAGCCTTCGGCAACAACAGGCCACCGGCCATCTCAGTAAACACCGCAATAATTTTCGGCAGCGCCTGCGCCGGATCCTCGCTTGAGGCAATCCGCAGGGCGGCGTTCATGGCGGCGGTGTTCAGCATCCAGGCCGCCGCGTCGGCATCTACGGATTTCAATACCCCGCGCTCAAGCAGCTTTACGACGGTCTCACGGGTCGCTTGCAGGCAGCTTATTTGTCCGGGCCACTGGGCGGGATCGCCAAGAAACGCCGGGCCGTCCAGCAGCACAATACGCCGCACCTCGGGATCCAGCGCCATCCTGATATAGGCGACCCCTTCGGCCAACAGCCTTTCCCAGTCGTCATCCACGCCCTGCGCTTCTTCTCTGGCGCGCTGTGCCATTTCACCGTCCATCTGGGCGACCACCGCGGCGAGCAGACCCTTTTTATCGCCAAAATTGTGATAAAGCGCGCCGCGCGTAAGGCCCACGCTGGCCGTGAGCTCGTCCATTGATGCCGCGGCAAAGCCCTTTTCGGCAAAGGCTTTTCGCGCTGCCAGCAATAGTTTTGTGCGGTTTTCCGCCATCGTTTCGGCACGACGTTTAACAGCCATAGCGTCTCCATCTTCATTTGACATACGCGGCGTATGTGTGATTTATTCTACATACGCCGCGTATATTAAATCATTTATACGCGCTGCGCCTGAGGTTTTTCACCCTGACCCTGTAAAGGAAATTTTATGATCCAGCGCGAACCCATTTTCCCCGCCAGCCGCCATGCGCTCTATGAGGAGCACGGTTACTCTGCCGCCATCCGTTCCGGTGATTTGCTGTTCGTTTCCGGCCAAGTGGGAAGCCGCGCCGACGGCACGCCGGAGCCGGATTTTGCCGCTCAGGTGCAGCTTGCTTTCGATAATCTCCGGGCAACGCTCGCCGCCGCCGGATGCACCTTCAACGATCTGATTGACGTCACCACCTTCCATACCGATCCGCAGAATCAGTTCCCGACCATCATGCAGGTGAAACAGTCGATTTTCCCGCAGGCGCCCTATCCGAACTGGACCGCCGTGGGCGTCACCTGGCTGGCGGGATTCGATTTCGAAATTAAGGTCATTGCCCGTATCCCGGCTGATGCAAATCTCTCCTCTTAATTTTTGTACCGAGGTCATTATGTTAGTAGCCAATCCAGTGAACAACGCGCTGATCGTCACGGCGCACCCGGTTTCAGATTCATTAACCCACGCCCTGACGGCGCGCATTGCCGGGCGCCTGCGCGAACAGGGTACCCGGGTAGAGATTGCCGATCTCCATGCTGAAGCCTTTGCTCCGGCGATGGTAAATTCGGATCTTGAGCTGTATCGCGGCAGGACGCGCGCCCTTGCCGCCGATATTCTGCGCGAGCAGCAGCGGGTGGAGCGCGCGGATATGCTGGTGTTCGTCTTTCCCATTTACTGGTGGTCAGTGCCTGGCATCCTGAAAGGCTGGTTTGACCGGGTCCTGACGCCCGGCTGGGCCTATAAAACGGCAGAAAACGGCAAGATCGTGGGTAATCTGCGCGACGTTCCGGTGCGCCTGGTGGCAACCGCCGGCAGCGACCTTAAAGGCTTTGATAAGCACGGCTATTCGACGGCGATCCAGACCCAGCTCGTGGAAGGCGTTTTCGGCTACTGCGGGCTGAAGGACGTTAAGCTGAATATTCTTTATGAGGCAGACACCGCCACGGCGGAACAGGTGGAAGATTTTATGAAAAGCCTCGAAAGCGTTGGGTAAGTCTTGCGTTTGCTGTTTCAGAAAATATAAAGGCTCCCGCGGGAGCCTTATATCAGTTCAGCGACGCAAGCCTGGCCGCAAAGCCGACAAATAATAACCCGATTAAACCATTCCCCAGCTTCGCCAGCTTCTTTTTGGTTTTCAGATAACGCGTAACAAATGCGCCGGAGAAGATCAGGAAGCTCATATAAATAAAGCTGATTAGCTCCAGCGTGGCGGCGAGAATCATAAATGAAATACCGGTATGCTTCGCATTTACGTCAATAAACTGCACAAAGAAGGAGACGTAAAACAGGATCGCTTTTGGATTGGTCATACTTAATACCAGCGAACGTTTCATGATGGTTTTCGCGGGCTCGGTACCGCCGGCGTCGTTCTGCTGATGATGGGTAAGCACCGACCAGAGCATTTTGCCCCCGAGCCACAGTAGATAAAATGCCCCGAGATAGCGAACCACGTTAAATAAGACCGGCGTGGTCTGGATCAGGGCCGCAACGCCTGCCCAGGCGAGGAACATCAGTACCGCATCGCCAATAAATACGCCGCTGGCGGCCAGATAGCCCTTCTTCACGCCGTGGCCGATACCGGTTTTTAATACAAAGAGGGTATTTGGCCCCGGCACCAGCACAATAAAGATAGCGCCGACAACGTATGTCCAAAAATTAACCACTCCGAATTCCGTAAACACATAAACTCCTTTTGCTATTGCAACCCCGGCTGAGCCCGGGGATATACCTGATCTGACGGCAAACAGACGCCCGACTATCCCTTATATCGTCGACCAGTGAGCTATTATCGTGTAAATATGCTCACCCCATGCCGAAAGCGTCGGCTGTCCTGAATATTCCCTTAATGCATCCACCGTAAATAGCGCAATAATTATCCAGTAAAAAGGATTCATAATTTTTTATGCTGCGGTGTGAGGGCGCCATCATACCGCACGGAGGCAGAATTTTAACCTGCGGATGAAGAAAAACCATGAATACTGGTAGCGCGGGAATAATAAAAACATCGGGCACCGCAAAGGGTGCCCTCATTCCATTCAGTGAACCTGAACGGCGAACAGCAACGAATTACGTTGACGGTTCACACTACACTTTCTGATCGCGTGGATACGCATATTGCGGCGGGATTGTGCTTCCAGCCAGCGCGCTTTGCGCCGGCTGCTCTGTCGCAACATGCGCCAGCGCCCTACTTCTGTTCTACTGCGCTTCATGTCTACAACTCTTGCCTTAAACAGAGCGCACATTATAGACCCTTGCCCGCGGCAAACCAGCGCTTTTATCTGCCGTTTTTATTTGCCAGAACATTCCTGATGCGTAAACTCATAACAATACGCTTTCAAAAGGATTTTTTATTATGACAACCTTCTACACCGTGGTGAGTTGGCTGGTCATTCTGGGATACTGGCTGGTGATTGCGGGGGTCACGCTGCGCATTCTCATGAAGCGCCGCGCCGTTCCCTCCGCCATGGCCTGGCTGCTTATTATCTATATTCTACCGCTGGTAGGTATTATCGCCTATTTATCCGTCGGTGAACTGCACCTTGGAAAGCGGCGCGCCGAACGGGCTCGCGCCATGTGGCCCTCTACCGCCAAGTGGCTAAACGATCTGAAATCCTGTAAGCATATTTTTGCCGAAGAGAACAGCAGCGTGGCGACCTCGCTGTTTAAGCTTTGCGAGCGCCGCCAGGGCATCGGCGGGGTTAAGGGCAACCAGCTGCAGCTGCTTACCTCCTCCGATGACGTGATGAATGCCCTGATCCGCGATATCCAGCTGGCGCGGCATAATATCGAGATGGTGTTCTATATCTGGCAGCCGGGCGGCATGGCCGACCAGGTGGCAGAGTCGCTGATGGCCGCCGCCCGCCGGGGGGTGCACTGCCGACTGATGCTCGACTCCGCCGGCAGCGTGACCTTCTTCCGTAGCCCCTGGGCCTCGATGATGCGCAACGCCGGTATCGAGGTCGTTGAGGCGTTAAAAGTAAACCTGCTGCGCGTTTTCCTGCGCCGCATGGATCTCCGCCAGCACCGTAAGATGGTGCTGATCGACAACTACATCGCCTATACCGGCAGCATGAACATGGTGGATCCGCGCTTCTTTAAACAGGACGCGGGGGTGGGTCAGTGGGTGGATCTGATGGCCCGTATGGAAGGCCCGGTGGCAACCGCCATGGGTGTGGTCTACTCCTGCGACTGGGAGATCGAAACCGGCAAGCGTATTCTGCCCCCGCCGCCGGACGCCAATATCATGCCCTTTGAGCAGGCCAGCGGGCATACCATACACACCATCGCCTCCGGCCCCGGCTTCCCGGAGGATTTAATCCATCAGGCCCTGCTTACCGCGGCATACTCTGCCCGCGAATACCTGATTATGACCACCCCCTACTTCGTGCCGAGCGACGATCTGCTGCACGCTATCTGCACCGCCGCCCAGCGCGGCGTGGACGTGAGTATTATCCTGCCGCGCAGGAACGACTCGGTGCTGGTAGGCTGGGCCAGCCGGGCCTTCTTCAGCGAACTGCTGGCGGCCGGGGTGAAGATTTATCAGTTTGAGGGCGGCTTACTGCATACCAAGAGCGTGCTGGTGGACGGTGAGCTGAGCCTGGTGGGCACGGTAAACCTGGATATGCGCAGCCTGTGGCTCAATTTCGAGATAACCCTGGTGATTGACGACGCCGGATTCGGCGGCGATCTGGCCGCCGTGCAGGACGACTATATTTCGCGCTCTCGCCTGCTGGATGCGCGCCTGTGGCTGAAACGCCCGCTGTGGCAGCGAATTACCGAACGACTGTTTTACTTCTTTAGCCCGTTGCTGTAAAACGTGCCCAACGATGTTAACCAGGTAGTCATCATGGAAATGGATCTGAACAATCGCCTGACCGAAGACGAAACGCTCGAGCAGGCCTACGACATTTTTCTCGAACTGGCGGTTGATAACCTCGATCCCGCAGACGTGATTCTTTTTAACCTGCAGTTTGAAGAGCGCGGCGGCGCCGAGCTGTTCGACCCGTCCGAAGACTGGGCGGAGCACGTGGACTTTGACCTCAACCCGGACTTCTTCGCCGAAGTGGTCATCGGGCTGGCAGACGAGGACGGCGGCGAGATCAACGACATCTTTGCCCGCGTGCTGCTCTGTCGGGAGAAAGACCACAAGCTGTGCCACATCCTCTGGCGCGAATAATAAAAAAGGCTGCGATTGCAGCCTTTTTTCATTCAGGACCCAGGTAATTACAGCGGGTCCACCTTCAGGCACGACACCGCATGGCGGAAGCTGCCTTCCAGCACCGGACGCGTTTTGGCGCACTCCGGCCCGGCAATCGGACAGCGGGTACGGAACACGCAGCCTGACGGCGGGTTAATCGGCGACGGCAGCTCCCCTTCCAGCAGCTGGATAGTTTTATTCTTCTCCAGATCCGGATCGGGCACCGGCACCGCCGACATCAGCGCTTTGGTATAAGGGTGTAGCGGATTGTGGTACACCTCGTCGTAGGTGCCAAGCTCCACCGCGTGGCCCAGATACATCACCAGCACGCGATCGGAGATATGCTTCACCACCGCCAGGTCGTGGGCGATAAAGATCAGCGACAGACCCATCTCACGCTGCAGTTTTTGCAGCAGGTTCACCACCTGCGCCTGGATAGAGACGTCCAGCGCCGAAACCGGCTCATCGCAGATAATCAGCTTCGGCTCAAGGATCAGCGCCCGGGCAATGCCGATACGCTGGCACTGGCCGCCGGAGAACTCGTGCGGGTAGCGGTTAATCAGGTTTGGCAGCAGGCCCACCTTCATCATCATCGCTTTGACGCGGTCGCGCACTTCGGTGCCCGGCATCTTCGGATGATAGGTGCGCAGCGGCTCGGCGATAATCTCGCCGATGGTCATACGCGGGTTCAGCGACGCCAGCGGATCCTGGAAAATCATCTGGATATCGCTGCGCACGTCGCGCCACTCTTCCGGCTTCATGCCCAGCAGATCTTTACCCAGCCAGGCCACCTTACCGTCGGTGGCTTTAACCAGTCCGATAATGGCGCGGGCAAAGGTCGATTTACCGCAGCCGGACTCACCCACCACGCCCAGGGTCTCACCTTCGTACAGGCGCAGGGTGACGCCATCCACCGCTTTCAGGGTTTTGGCCGGCTGCCAGAACCACTGTTTGCCGTCCTTGATGTCGAAATGCACTTTCAGATCGGCGATTTCGAGCAGAACATTTCTTTTTTCATCGGTCGCGTTCATACCAGCTCCTCGTACGGCTTAAAGCAGGCGCGCAGACGGCCTGGAGCAAATTCCACCAGCGGCGGAGCGCTATTACAGATCTCCATCGCATGCGGGCAACGCGGCTGGAACGGACAGCCTTTCGGCAGGCGCAGCAGGTTTGGCGGGTTACCCGGGATGGTTAACAGGGATTCGCCTTCCGCGTCCAGGCGCGGGACGGCATTCAGCAGGCCGATAGAGTACGGGTGCGCCGGCTGATAGAAGACATCGCGCGCTTTGCCGTACTCCATGGTACGACCGGCGTACATCACCAGTACTTTGTCACAGATGCCCGCCACCACCCCCAGATCGTGGGTGATCATGATAATGGCGGTGTTGAACTCCCGCTTCAGCTCGTTCAGCAGGGTCATGATCTGCGCCTGAACGGTAACGTCCAGCGCGGTGGTCGGTTCGTCGGCGATCAGCAGCTTAGGCCGGCAGAGCAGCGCCATGGCAATCATCACGCGCTGGCGCATACCGCCGGAGAATTCGTGCGGATACATGCGCATGCGCTTGCGCGCTTCCGGCATTTTGACCGCATCAAGCATTTTGACCGACTCTTCGAAGGCTTCGGCTTTTCCCATCCCTTTGTGCAGCATCAGCACTTCCATCAGCTGCTCGCCGACGCGCATGTACGGGTTCAGAGAGGTCATCGGATCCTGGAAAATCATCGAAATCTGCTCGGCGCGCAGCTTATTGAGCGCCTGCTCGGGCAGGTTCAGGATCTCTTTGCCGTTGAACTTCGCCGAGCCGCCGATGACGCCGTTCTGGGCCAGCAGGCCCATCAGCGCAAACGCGGTCTGGGATTTACCCGACCCCGACTCCCCCACGATCCCCAGCGTCTCGCCTGCGCGCAGGCTGAAGTTAAGATCGTTTACCGCCGTCACATCGCCATCGGGCGTTTTGAAGGTGACGCGCAGATCTTTCACATCCAGCAGCGCGTTGTCATGCTGTTGTGCTAGCGGTACAGATGCCGTTTCAATAATCGTCATGACGGCGCTCCTTAACGGTCTTTCGGGTCGAGGGCATCACGCAGGCCATCGCCGATAAAGTTAAAACAAAACAGCGTCACGACCAGGAAACCAGCCGGGAACAGCAGCAGCCAGGGTGAAACTTCCATCGAGTTGGCGCCGTCGCTCAGCAGTGCGCCCCAGCTGCTCAGCGGCTCCTGGGTGCCCAGGCCAAGGAAGCTCAGGAAGGATTCGAACAGGATCATGCTTGGCACCAGCAGCGAGGCGTAGACCACCACCACGCCGAGCACGTTCGGCACAATGTGGCGCACCACGATATTGCGGGTTGAGACACCGCCAACCTGCGCCGCTTCGATAAACTCTTTGCGCTTCAGGCTCAGGGTCTGGCCGCGCACGATACGCGCCATATCCAGCCATGACACCATCCCGATGGCCACGAAGATCAGCAGGATGTTCTGACCGAAGAAGGTCACCAGCAGGATCACGAAGAACATGAACGGGAAGGAGTTGAGGATCTCCAGCAGACGCATCATTACCGAGTCCACTTTGCCCCCGAGGTAGCCGGAGAGCGATCCGTACAGGGTACCCAGAATCACCGCCACAAAGGCTGCGGCAATCCCCACCATCAGCGAGATACGACCGCCGATGGCCACGCGCACCAGCAGATCGCGGCCGGAAGAGTCGGTGCCGAAGTAGTGGCTGGATTCCATATCAGGCGCGCTGGACATCATGCCCCAGTCGGTATCGAAATAGGTAAACTGCGACAGCATCGGCGCCAGGGCCACGAACAGCGCAATGAACACCAGCACGATCAGGCTGGCTACCGCCGCGCGGTTGTGCATAAAGCGGCGGCGGGCATCCTGCCAGAGGCTGCGTCCTTCGACTTCCAGCTTTTCACTGAAGTTTTCCAGCGCCTCGCTATTTTTCTTACTTACTATCATCGCGGGCTCCAGTATCAGTAGCGAATTTTCGGATCGATTACGGCGTACAGCACATCAACGATCGCGTTAAAGAGGATCGTCAGGGCGCCGACGAGAATGGTCAGGCTAAGTACCAGCGAATAGTCACGGTTAAGGGCCCCGTTAACAAACAGCTGGCCGATGCCCGGCAGGCCGTAAATAGTTTCGATAACCATGGAGCCGGTGATGATACCGACGAAGGCCGGGCCTAAATAAGAGAGCACCGGCAGCAGCGCGGGTTTCAGCGCGTGGCGGAAGATGATCCGGCGCATCGGCAGCCCTTTGGCGCGGGCGGTGCGGATGAAGTTAGAGTGCAGCACTTCAATCATCGAACCGCGGGTGATACGCGCAATACTGGCGATATAGGCCAGCGACAGGGCCACCATCGGCAGGATCATAAACTGCAGCGCCCCGCCGTTCCAGCCGCCGCCGGGCAGCCATTTCAGCGTGATGGCAAATATCATCACCAGCAACGGCGCGACGACAAAACTGGGTATTACCACCCCGGTCATTGCCACCCCCATTACCGCATAATCCCATTTGGTATTTTGATTAAGCGCGGCGATAACGCCCGCCGTCACGCCGAGGATCAGGGCCAGTAAAAAGGCCGCCGCCCCCAGTTTTGCCGAAACGGGGAAGCTCGAGGCCACCAGGTCGTTAACGGAATAATCTTTATATTTAAATGACGGACCAAAATCGCCGTGCGCCAGCTGCTTCAGATAATTGAAGTACTGGGTGGAGATCGGATCGTTCAAATGGTATTTCGCCTCGATATTGGCCATTACCTCCGGAGGTAATGTGCGTTCACCGGTAAAAGGACTGCCCGGCGCGAGACGCATCATAAAGAAAGAGATCGTAATAAGAATAAATAGCGTTGGAATCGCTTCAAGACAGCGACGCAGGATAAATTTCAACATTGCCCGTACCTTCTGGCGTGTGCCTATATAGTATGACGATGATTAGACACAGTGAGGCGAGCTTCGCCCGCCCCACTTATTGCCATTAATGCTTGATAATATACAAGTTTTTAACGTAGATATTATCCATCGGGTCTTTACCTGTGTATCCACCTACCCACGGTTTCACCAGACGGGCGTTCACGTAGTAGTAGACCGGCACGATCGCGGAGTCTTTATCCAGCTGCTGTTCCGCTTTCGCGTACAGTGCAGAACGCTGCGCGTCGTCCGTTGCCTTCAGGGTATCGCCGATCAGCTTGTCGAACTCTGCGCTCTTATAGTGCGCGGTGTTGTTCGAGCTGTCGCTCAGCATGGTGTTCAGGAAGGAGGTCGGCTCGTTGTAGTCCGCACACCAGCCCGCACGCGCCACGTCAAAGGTGCCCTGATGACGGCTATCCAGGAAGGTTTTCCACTCCTGGTTTTCGAGCTTCACGTTCGCGCCCAGGTTCTTTTTCCAGATCGAGGAGACGGCGATAGCCAGTTTCTTATGCAGGTCTGAAGTGTTGTACAGCAGGCTGAAGGTCAGCGGCTTGTCTGCGGTATAGCCCGCTTCCGCCAGCAGTTTCTTCGCCTCGGCATTACGCTGTTCCTGGGTCATTTTGAACCATTCTGGCTCGGTCAGCTTAGCACCGTCGGTATAAGGCGGGGTGTAGCTGTAGGCCGGCAGGTCGCCCTGGTTTTTCACTTTGTTAACGATGATGTCGCGGTCCAGCGCCAGCTTCAGGGCGGTACGCACGCGAACGTCGGTGAACGGCGCTTTCTGGTTGTTGATTTCGTAGTAGTAAGTGCAGAGATACGGGTCAACGTGGACTTCAGCCGGGATCTCTTTTTTCAGCTTCTGGAACAGCTCAATCGGCATGTTGTTATAGGTCATGTCGATTTCGCCGCTGCGGTAGCGGTTAACGTCGGTCACTTCAGAAGAGATTGGCAGGTAGGTCACCTGGTTGATAACGGTTTTAGCGTTATCCCAGTAGTTGGTATTACGTTCCAGGTCGATACGTTCGTTAACGACCCAGGCTTTCAGCTTGTAAGCACCGTTGGTAACGATGTTGGCAGGCTGGGTCCACTTGTCGCCAAATTTCTCAACCGCGGCTTTTGGCACCGGTGAAACGGACGGGTGCACCAGCAGCTTGTAGAAATAAGGAACCGGCTCGCTCAGGGTCACTTCGAAAGTATTGTCATCAATCGCTTTCACGCCGAGGTCGGTAATCGGTTTTTTGCCGGTAATGATGTCATCGATATTGGCGATGTGGCCATACTGCAGGTAGCTCGCATACGGAGAGGCAGTGTTTGGATCTGCCAGGCGCTGCCAGCTATAAACGAAATCGTGGGCGGTAACCGGGGAGCCATCGGACCATTTTGCATCTTTACGCAGATGGAAGGTCCAGACCTTAAAGTCTTTGTTTTCCCATTTTTCAGCAACGCCGGCGACCGGGTGGCCGTCTACGTCAGTAACCAGCAGACCTTCGAACAGGTCGCGGTTAACGTTTGACTCAGGTACACCTTCAATTTTGTGCGGATCCAGAGACTGAACCTCAGCACCGTTGTTACGCACCAGCGTCTGTTTTTCCGCCAGCTGAACCCCAGCAGGAACGTCTGCAGCCATTGCAACGTTGCCCGCGATTAGCGCAGTCAAAATTCCCGCCGCTACCAGACTTTTTTTTGTGATGTTGGACATTGTGTTGATACTCCACTCTTTATAATTACTGGTTTTTACCAGCCTGTTTAATTCCCCTGTTGGGGTTTCCTGACAACGTAGGAGTTTATGCTGCTGTCAGGTGTTTTTACTGCTTGCTATCACCGACTTTACTATTACCGGCAGCTCGTCTGGCTGCCTTATGTCGATTACTGACACACCTCTCCTGTCCGGGGCGTGTATTTACTGGCGCAGACAAGAATATCAAATAACAATAATTCTCATCTTCGTGATATCTGCTGAAATTATAAGGCCGGAAAGTATCAAATGGCTCTGACCGGTGCCAATACATTTTGCAAATTTGTTAAGCAATTCTCTTTTACGAAAGAAAAACCTGCTCTGCGGGCTGCCCAGAGGCCTATCAAAAATGAGCAAAAAGCAATGATATTCAAAAGGATATAGAGCAATAACTCGACCTGAGTATCCTTATGCTGGTGACGATGCCCTTTTTGCACAAAAATTTAACAATTGTCTATTATTTAGCACATTCTTCTATATGAACTAGCAAAGTACTAATATCATTTCATTAAACCCTCAGCAAGCCCCAGAGTATCGTGTGAAGAAAATAACAGACGGGTTGCGTGCTATATGAACAATAGCGGAAGGGGTTATCCGGCAAGGCATTGAAAATCAAAAGAAGAAACTGATCATGCGGAGTTGTTATCCTTAATGAGATATTCAACTTTTATTATATGATTTACTAATAATGTCGAAAAAAACGCAGAGTCTTTACTCTGCGCTTTCAGATGAAATGCTTAACTCAATAAACCCGGGAAAATGGATTTAATTCCGGTAACGATAAATTCGATACCGAGCGCCATCAGCAGCAGGCCCATAATACGGGTAATAACGTTGATGCCCGTCTGGCCAAGCAGACGAACCAGCCAGGGTGCAATCCGGAACAGCCCCCAACAGCAGAATGCAAAAAAGGCAATCGCCAAAGAAAAGCCAATCAGATATGGCCAGCTGTGAAAGCGCGTTCCCCAGACGATGGTTGAACTGATGGCTCCCGGTCCCGCCATTAAAGGAAGCGCCAGCGGAACGACGCCAATACTTTCGCGAATAGCGGTTTCTGATTTTTCCTGTTTGTTCTGTTTATCTTCCCCCAGCTTGCCGCTGATCATCGACATGGCGATGGTGACAACCAGAATCCCCCCGGCGATGCGAAATGAATCAATCGAGATGCCAAAAATCTGCAATATAGAATCGCCAAGATAGAGCGACGTAAGAAGAATTATCGCCACCGAGAGGTTGGCAGTCAGGTTCGTTTTATTCCTGGCCGCTGCCGACTGATAGCTGGTCATACTAATAAACACCGGGATAATGCCCACCGGGTTTACTAACGCAAAAAGACCAATAAAAAATTTAAAGCAGGTTTGTACATCAAAGAGCGATAGATCCACTGTGCACTCCGCCAAAAAGCGATACTTAAACAAGCAAGATAGAAGAAGAATAACCGCGCCGAAGATACGCCTTTTGACGCCATACTTCACCACAAACTTACGATTTTAGATGATGATACGATGTAAAATATTTGTATACTGGATGAGTGAGAATGATTCATTTACTCCTGCAATTATTTAACATCTATGTAAATGACACAAAATGCCCCTGCTGAAAGGTATCAGCTTATGGATAAATTGATGTAGATCATGTTTTCCGTACTCAGAAGTGAGTAACCTTGCTTACGCCGCCAGGGAGTTTCAGTACCACGCTGTAGGGTGTTGAAGGGAGGCTCTTTTAGTAAGTCAGGGGCAAAAGCTTTACGTTAAGTATTTGTTTTTATTCTGAGTTAAGCACGTGGCATGACACTGACTATACTGTTGTCTTGTCGAGCAGCTGATTTACTAAAAGAGTTTAACATTATCAGGAGAGCATTATGGCTGTTACTAATGTCGCTGAACTTAACGCACTTGTAGAGCGCGTAAAAAAAGCCCAGCGTGAATATGCCAATTTCACCCAAGAACAGGTTGATAAAATCTTCCGCGCTGCCGCTCTGGCTGCCGCAGATGCTCGAATCCCTCTTGCTAAAATGGCCGTTGCCGAATCTGGCATGGGTATCGTTGAAGACAAAGTGATTAAAAACCACTTCGCTTCAGAGTATATCTACAACGCCTATAAAGACGAGAAAACCTGCGGCGTGCTGTCTGAAGATAATACCTTCGGCACCATCACCATCGCTGAACCTATCGGCATCATTTGCGGTATCGTCCCAACCACTAACCCAACGTCTACCGCTATCTTCAAATCGCTTATTAGCCTGAAGACGCGTAACGCAATTATCTTCTCTCCACACCCGCGTGCAAAAGACGCGACCAATAAAGCGGCAGACATCGTGCTGCAGGCAGCAATCGCAGCGGGTGCTCCGAAAGACCTTATCGGCTGGATCGATCAACCTTCCGTCGAACTGTCTAACGCTCTGATGCATCACCCGGACATCAACCTGATCCTTGCTACCGGCGGTCCAGGTATGGTTAAAGCGGCCTATAGCTCTGGTAAACCAGCTATCGGCGTAGGTGCAGGTAATACGCCGGTTGTTATCGACGAAACCGCCGATATCAAACGTGCGGTTGCTTCCGTACTGATGTCCAAAACCTTCGACAACGGCGTTATCTGTGCTTCGGAACAGTCTGTCGTTGTCGTTGACTCAGTATATGACGCTGTACGCGAGCGTTTCGCCAGCCACGGCGGCTACCTGCTGCAGGGCCAGGAGCTGAAAGCAGTTCAGAACATCATCCTGAAAAACGGTGCGCTGAACGCCGCCATCGTTGGCCAGCCGGCTTACAAAATCGCTGAACTGGCAGGCTTCACCGTACCGGCCACCACTAAGATCCTGATCGGCGAAGTCTCTCTGGTTGATGAAAGCGAACCTTTCGCACACGAGAAACTCTCCCCTACTCTGGCAATGTACCGTGCGAAAGATTTCGACGATGCGGTAGCAAAAGCAGAGAAACTGGTTGCCATGGGCGGTATCGGTCACACCTCTTGCCTGTACACCGACCAGGACAACCAGCCGGAGCGCGTGGCCTATTTCGGTCAGCAAATGAAAACTGCCCGTATCCTGATTAACACCCCTGCTTCTCAGGGTGGTATCGGTGACCTGTACAACTTCAAACTCGCGCCTTCCCTGACTCTGGGTTGTGGTTCATGGGGTGGTAACTCCATCTCTGAGAACGTTGGTCCTAAGCACCTGATCAACAAGAAAACCGTTGCTAAGCGAGCTGAGAACATGTTGTGGCATAAACTTCCGAAATCTATCTACTTCCGCCGTGGCTCCCTGCCAATTGCGCTGGATGAAGTGATTACTGATGGCCACAAACGTGCGCTCATCGTGACCGACCGCTTCCTCTTCAACAATGGCTATGCAGACCAGATCACCTCTGTGCTGAAAGCGGCTGGCGTTGAAACTGAAGTGTTCTTTGAAGTAGAAGCTGACCCAACCCTCTCCGTAGTACGTAAGGGTGCGGAACTGGCGAACTCCTTCAAACCAGACGTGATTATCGCGCTGGGCGGCGGTTCCCCGATGGACGCAGCGAAAATCATGTGGGTCATGTACGAGCATCCGGAAACCCACTTCGAAGAGCTGGCGCTGCGCTTTATGGACATCCGTAAACGTATCTACAAGTTCCCGAAAATGGGCGTGAAAGCGAAAATGATCGCCGTCACTACCACTTCCGGTACCGGTTCTGAAGTTACACCGTTTGCGGTAGTTACCGACGACGCTACAGGTCAGAAATATCCGCTGGCTGACTATGCCCTGACCCCGGATATGGCGATTGTTGACGCCAACCTGGTGATGGATATGCCGAAGTCACTCTGCGCGTTCGGTGGTCTGGACGCCGTGACTCACGCCCTGGAAGCTTACGTTTCTGTACTGGCTTCTGAGTTCTCTGACGGTCAGGCTCTGCAGGCGCTGAAACTGCTGAAAGAGAACCTGCCAGCCTCTTACAACGAAGGCTCCAGAAATCCGGTTGCCCGTGAACGCGTTCACAGTGCTGCTACCATCGCAGGTATCGCGTTTGCGAACGCCTTCCTCGGTGTGTGCCACTCAATGGCGCACAAACTGGGCTCCCAGTTCCATATCCCGCACGGTCTGGCAAACGCCCTGCTGATTGGCAACGTTATCCGTTACAACGCGAACGATAACCCAACCAAACAGACCGCATTTAGCCAGTACGACCGTCCGCAGGCTCGTCGCCGCTATGCAGAAATTGCTGACCATCTGGGCCTGAGCGCACCTGGTGATCGCACTGCTGCGAAGATTGAGAAACTGCTGGCATGGCTGGATAGCCTCAAAGCTGAACTGGGTATTCCGAAATCTATCCGTGAAGCAGGCGTTCAGGAAGCCGACTTCCTGGCCCACGTTGATAAGCTGTCTGAAGATGCGTTCGATGACCAGTGTACCGGTGCGAACCCGCGTTATCCGCTTATCGCCGAGCTGAAACAGATCCTGCTGGATACTTACTACGGTCGTGAGTACTCCGAAGGTGAAACCGCAGCGCAGCCTGTAGTGGCTATTAAAGCCGATAAAAAAGCGAAGAAAAGCGCTTAATTAACGGCCTAATAAAAAACCCGCCTTGATGGCGGGTTTTTTATATCTGGCGCAATTACAATGCACAATGATTAACGCCGGTTTGCGTCCTGTACCGCTGTCAGAGAGCCGGCCACCAGCGCATCTTTATAATGTTTACGGCACACCGATACATAGCGCTCATTGCCTCCTATAACCACCTGCTCCCCCTCTGCATAGGGTTTCCCTGCCTGGTCGAGACGCAATACCATGCTCGCTTTACGTCCGCAGAAACAGATGGTTTTCAATTCAACCAGCTTATCTGACCATGCCAGTAAATACTGGCTACCGGTAAATAGCTCGCCGCGAAAATCAGTACGCAGCCCGTAGCAGAGCACGGGAATATCCAGCTCATCGACAACCTCAGAAAGCTCGTGGACCTGCTGGCGGGTTAAGAACTGGCTTTCATCGACCAGCACGCAGTGAATAGCCTGACGGGCATGCTCTGCACGTATATCCTCCAACAGAGCCGTCTGCGGATTATAAAGTTTAGCCGGCGAGGAGAGCCCTATACGCGAGCTCACCTTCCCCGAGCCGAACCGGTCGTCAATCTCGGCGGTGTATACCAGCGTACGCATGCCACGCTCCTGGTAATTGTAAGAGGACTGCAGGAGCGCTGTGGACTTACCTGCATTCATTGCCGAGTAGTAGAAATAAAGTTGTGCCATTAGCCGAAAAACCCTAATTAATGTGTATTATTCCCGATGCCGCATTGTATCATATTTTGTCGGGTCTTCCGGCCGATGCTTAGTCTGAAGGGTAACCGCACCAGGGTAGTGCCTCCGGCGATATTGTAATAGTGCCGGCAAAGATGTAAGTGCCAGGTTATCGTTTGAAGGTACTATAAATGCGCTAAGTTCTGGAAAAGACAGTTTTTTATCGTGATACATTGAAGGAAAATTGTTTCCGAATTAATTAAAATTTTCTTCTCAATCGTCGACTATAACCAACTAATACAAAAGGTTGATATTTATCCTGAGCAACTATAATTGCTGCGGGAATGGTCACAAAAAACTGTTCACCGTCAGGTTTAACCCGCATTTTTGGATAACAGACTACGCTTTCAAACCGCAAAATTTAAGTTAGCGTATTTAATAATAGCGTCGAATATTAGGTATTTTTTGAATTCCTTACATTCCACACTATTGCACATATCAAATTAAGCCTCTATTATTACCCCAACAAACCCCACAATATAAGTTTGAGATTACTACAATGAGCGAAGCACTTAAAATTCTGAACAACATCCGTACTCTTCGCGCGCAGTCAAGAGAATGCACCCTTGAAACGCTCGAAGAAATGCTGGAAAAATTAGAAGTCGTTGTGAATGAGCGCCGCGAAGAAGAAAACGCCGCAGCTGCTGAAATCGAAGAGCGCACTCGTAAACTGCAACAATATCGTGAAATGCTGATTGCTGACGGTATTGATCCAAACGAATTGCTGAACAGCATGGCTGCTGCTAAATCTGGCACTAAAGCTAAACGCGCAGCACGTCCGGCTAAATATAGCTACATTGATGAGAACGGCGAATCTAAAACCTGGACTGGCCAGGGCCGTACTCCGGCTGTAATCAAAAAAGCCATGGACGAAGAAGGTAAACAGCTGGACGATTTCCTGATCAAGGATTAATCCTGAAAGATTTAAAAAAATCCCGCCACGTGCGGGATTTTTTATGTCCTTTTATAACGGACCGACACATCCCGTTACCCAATGACATATTACTACTCCCTTTCCCTGACATAAAAAAACCGGTGCAGCAACGCTGGCACCGGTTTCCTTAGTCTGAAAGGGTCGCTTAGTTTTTAATACCCAGCGTCTCTTTCAGCCAGCCTTTGAATTCTTCACCCAGTGACTGGTGACGAATACCATATTCTACAAATGCCTGCATATAACCAAGCTTATTACCGCAGTCATGGCTCTTACCTTTCATATGGTAAGCTTCAACGGTCTCTTTCTCGATCAGCATATCAATGGCATCGGTCAGCTGGATCTCGTCACCCGCGCCTGGAGGGGTCTTAGACAGCAGTGGCCAGATCTCTGCGCTAAGGACATAACGCCCTACTACCGCGAGATTAGACGGCGCTACGTCCGCCTTAGGCTTCTCAACAACGCCTACCATAGGTACGCTCTCGCCAGGCTGAAGCGGAACGCCTTTGCAGTCCACAACGCCATAGGCGGTCACGTCGGCAACCGGCTCGACCATAATCTGGCTGCTGCCGGTGTCGTCGAAGCGTTTGATCATTTCTGCCAGGTTATCCTGAGAGAGATCGGATTCAAATTCGTCGAGAATAACGTCCGGCAGAATAACTGCCACAGGCTCATTACCCACTACCGGGTGAGCACAAAGCACCGCATGGCCGAGGCCTTTAGCCAGACCCTGACGGACCTGCATAATAGTGACGTGCGGCGGGCAAATAGATTGTACTTCTTCCAGTAACTGACGCTTAACGCGTTTTTCCAGCATGGCTTCAAGTTCAAAACTGGTATCGAAATGGTTTTCGATAGAGTTTTTGGACGAATGCGTAACCAGCACAATTTCAGTAATGCCAGCGGCAATACATTCGTTGACCACATACTGGATTAATGGCTTATCAACGAGCGGCAGCATCTCTTTTGGAATTGCCTTCGTTGCCGGCAGCATACGGGTTCCTAACCCAGCAACCGGGATAACGGCTTTAGTGACTTTAGAATTTAGGGCAGCCATTGAAACTCTCCTGAACTGTTCAAGTTTTGAACTTTTATCTGCATTAATAACGCGTTTAAGTATATCAGTCTCAGTAAGAAGTCCGGGTCTGAAAAGGACGCGCTACCGCTTAATTAGGATAAATACGAATGAAACTGGCAGTGATAGTAGCACTGCCGATGAAACGAAGGTAAAGCTATCTGAAGATATATATTACAACTGCTTATTCCGTGGACAACATTAAGCGCAACCGTCCACCCGCCCCCCAAATTTGACACTGCCAGGCGGTGCAGCGATGGCTAATTTGATTTAGATAAGTATTACCCAGGGTGCCTAACGGAACGCCGTTACTTACCTGAATATGGTGCTCGCCGGTATTAAGCGTGGCGTTAAGACCCGCCGAAACCAGAATCAGATTGTTTAAGCCGCTGTGGTAATAACCCACCAGCAACGGAAACTGGCCGGGTAAATTAGCCTGCCGCAGCAGCTGATTAACCTGTTTAAGTAAACTGCCTAACTCCGGCAGCCGCTGGCGCTGTTGGGAAAGCTGTTCCTGAAGCAGGCCATTAAAAAGCGCGCGCAACAATAATGCGGCTAAAACGCCATTATCGCCGGCGCGGGTAACGTCCAGACAATAAAACGCGAGGTCATTATCCGATAATGGCGCAATATCCAGCACCAGCCCCGGCCGATCGGCAGCAACCAGCTGACGATAATTAACCCGACAATGGGACATGTTTTGTTGCACCGGCGGTTGTAACTCTTTTAACAGCTTCGCCGCCGCGTGAGGATTATTGACCAGCGCGTCCCAGTCCTGGAACAGGCGCTCCTCTTCTTCTACCCGTGAATTGAACATATTGGGATAGAGGCAGGCAAAAACCGTTTCACGCAGTCGGTTGAGATCTTTTACCGGTTTAAGCAGGACGTCCTGCACACCCAGTCGTAATGCTTTGGCGATATCGGCCATATTTTCAGTCGCCGAGATCACCAGGACCGGCGTCTGGTCGCCGTCGTTGCGTAACTGCTCTACCAGCTTGAGACCATTCATGCGGGGCATGGCCAGGTCGCAAATGATTAGATCGGAGGCGGTGTTCCGCAGAATTTCCAGCGCATCGATACCGTCGCTGGCCAGTGCTGTCGTTGCCCCAAGCGATGAGAGCCACGAATCAAGCAGCGATCGGAAAACAGGTTCGTCTTCAACAATAAGGATGTGTTTTCCGGCTAATGGCTGCGTCATGTTTTCTCCCAAGGGTCACGATAGATCAATAGTGGCATGCTATCAGTACTATCGCCTGTCAGATTTTGCTGAAGTAATCAAAAAGGATGCAGGGCCTAAGCCCGCACCAAAGGTAACAACTCGTCCATTTTCTTTTCGACGGCCTGCATACCTGCAGTGATAGCCGCCTCGGCCCGATGAAAATCGAGCGTCGAAATTTGCGGACAAAGAGGTTGAATCAGGATATCAGGCGGATCGCCTGCCATACGATTCCGCTTGAGCCGGTTTTCCAGGATCTGGATAGAGGTGGTCATTATCTCCATGGCACCCGGAGCGGCAACCGGTTTGCGCGCCGTAAAGCGCCCTAGCCTTTCACGTAAACGCTCATGCCAGGCCCGCTCTTCACTGCTGGCGGCCTCAGGCTGGAGATTTACCGGCATTAAATCCTGCTGCATCAGATGCGCGTCGTGCTGCAGATCGACGGCAATAACGATATCGGCTCCCATGGCCCGGGTCAGAGAGATGGGAACAGGGTTGACCACCCCGCCATCCACCAGCCAGTAACCATTGTGCGGTACCGGAGCCATTAAGCCAGGCATGCTGCAGGAGGCGCGCACCGCCAGGTGGATATCCCCTTCGGTGAACCAGTGCTCGCGTCCCGTGCTGAGATTAGTGGCGACCGCGCCAAACGGAAGCTGGCAGTCAGAGAATTCGGTACAGGGCATCACGAGGCGATACTGGTTAAAGACGCGTTCGCCGCGCAACAGGCCGCCGCGCTGCCAGGAGAGGTCCATCAGGCGGAGCACATCCCAGTAACGGAATGAGCGCACCCAGCGTTCAAGTTCGGGTAATTTGCCACAGGAGAAGGCGGCCCCCACCAGGGAACCAATGGAACAGCCTGCAACTATATCTACTTCGATGCCAAGGCGTTGTAAGGCATTAATTACGCCAATATGCGACCAGCCGCGGGCTGCACCTGAGCCTAAAGCCAGTCCAATTTTAACCTTTCTCATGCGTTCAGTTTAGCGTCCCCTGATGTCCCGACAATAGCGTCATTGCAGCCGCTCAGTTAACATAGTGCCACCCTGGCGTACATCGCCGTTAATTTTTTTACATTCAGGAACAGAATGGTGTCTCAACTCTGCCCCTGCGGCAGCGCTCTGGAGTATAGCCTATGTTGCCAGCGATATCTTTCTGGCGAGCAGGATGCTCCCGAGCCGTCGCACCTTATGCGCTCCCGCTACTGCGCTTTTGTGAAGCATGACGCAGACTATCTGATCAAGACCTGGCATCCGTCGTGTCATGCCGCTGATTTTCGCCCGGAGATCGAAGCCGGGTTCGCCAACACCGAATGGTGTGGGCTGACGCTTTTTGCCACCGCCCCGGGGGGCGATGACAACGAAGGTTACGTCAGCTTTGTGGCCCGTTTTAAGGAGCAGGGAAAAGCAGGCGCGATTATCGAGCGCTCCCGTTTCTTAAAGGAAGACGGACGATGGTACTATATCGATGGTACGCGTCCGCAGTTTGGTCGTAATGACACCTGCCCCTGCGGTTCAGGTAAGAAATTTAAAAAGTGTTGTGGGCAATAGCCCTGACCGCCTATAACAAGCAAACATTCAACAGGATTTACCGGCAATGCAATCAATCCAACGCAAAGTCTTGCGCACTATTTGTCCCGACCAGAAGGGCCTTATCGCCCGCATCACCAACATCTGTTACAAGCACGAACTGAATATCGTGCAGAACAACGAGTTTGTTGATCATCGCACCGGTCGCTTTTTTATGCGCACCGAGCTGGAGGGGATTTTTAACGATGCCACTTTACTGGCCGATCTGGACGGCGCGCTGCCGGAAGGCTCCGTTCGCGAGCTGAACTCTGCCGGGCGTCGCCGGGTGGTGATTCTGGTCACCAAAGAGGCGCACTGTCTGGGCGATCTGCTGATGAAAGCCAACTACGGCGGGCTGGACGTGGAGATCGCGGCGGTGATTGGTAACCACGATACCCTGCGCACCCTGGTTGAGCGCTTCGATATTCCGTTTGAACTGGTGAGCCATGAAGGGCACACTCGTGAAGAGCACGATAAGCTGATGGCGGACGCCATTGAAGCCCACAACCCGGATTACGTGGTGCTGGCAAAATATATGCGCGTGCTGACCCCTTCATTCGTGGCGCGTTTCCCGAACAAGATAATCAATATTCACCACTCGTTCCTGCCGGCGTTTATCGGCGCCCGTCCCTATCACCAGGCCTATGAGCGCGGCGTGAAAATCATCGGCGCGACCGCCCACTACGTGAATGACAATCTGGACGAAGGTCCGATCATTATGCAGGACGTGATCCACGTGAATCACACCTACACCGCTGAAGATATGATGCGTGCCGGGCGTGACGTGGAGAAGAACGTGTTAAGCCGTGCCCTGTATCAGGTGCTGGCTCAGCGCGTATTCGTGTACGGTAACAGAACGATTATTCTTTAATCCTTTATGAAATGAAGTGATTAGCATTGCGCCTTTACGGATAAAAAGCAGGCAAACAGCTTCATTTATCTAAAGGAATGCTTTACAGGGGCGTGTCATTTGATATGATGCGCCCCGCTTCCAGCCAGAAGCAGGCCAGTATAAGCATTACCCCGTGGTGGGGTTCCCGAGCGGCCAAAGGGAGCAGACTGTAAATCTGCCGTCATCGACTTCGAAGGTTCGAATCCTTCCCCCACCACCATTATTCACCACAGCGATGTGGTAAACCCGATGAGAGAATGTGAAGTTTGCACTTATCGGGAAGGGTGAGAACCTTCGATTAAGGTTCAGGTCGAGCGAAAGCGAGACAACGTTGCCAAAGGCAACGGCCCGAAGCGTGAGGAGCGAAGCGACGAATAATCCTTCCCCCACCACCATCTCTCAAAATATGAATTACCCCTGGTGGGGTTCCCGAGCGGCCAAAGGGAGCAGACTGTAAATCTGCCGTCATCGACTTCGAAGGTTCGAATCCTTCCCCCACCACCATCACTTGCAAATCGCTCCATATCTCATATATGCAAAATGCCTCATGTTCTTCCGATGCAGGGAAGGATGAGAAGCTTCGACTAAGGTTCGATTCGAGCGTAGCGAGAAAGCGTTGCCGCAGGCAACGACCCGAAGGGCGAGGCGCAGCCGAGTAATCCTTCCCCCACCACCATCTCTCCCAGAACTTTTTGAACCTCATATTGGCACCGTGCCATATATTCTTCCGATGCAGGGAAGGATGAGAAGCTTCGACCAAGGTTCGATTCGAGCGTAGCGAGAAAGCGTTGCCGCAGGCAACGACCCGAAGGGCGAGGCGCAGCCGTGTAATCCTTCCCCCACCACCATCTCTCCCAGAACTTTTTGAACCTCATATTGGCACCATGCCATATATTCTTCCGATGCAGGGAAGGATGAGAAACTTCGACCAAGGTTCGATTCGAGCGTAGCGAGAAAGCGTTGCCGCAGGCAACGACCCGAAGGGCGAGGCGCAGCCGAGTAATCCTTCCCCCACCACCATCACTTGCAAATCGCTCCATATCTCATATATGCAAAATGCCTCATGTTCTTCCGATGCAGGGAAGGATGAGAAGCTTCAACTAAGGTTCGATTCGAGCGTATGGGCCTACATCGGTGGTAATCTGCGCGTTACCGGCGAGCTTTTCACAATCGACGTATTGCACTGGGCATGTTCCGCCAGGCCGTCCAGCAGCGTATCCAGCTGCTCTATTGAACGCACCACCAGCCTGATCGCAAAGCAGTCTTCCCCCGTCACCTTATCGCTCTCGATACACTCCGGCATCGCCTGAATATATTTTTCTACCTTCTGAAGCAGCCCCGGCAGCGGCCGCACGCGCACTAGCGCCTGCAAGGTATATCCCAGGGCGGCAAGATTAACCCGGGCGCTATAACCCTGAATTATCCCCCGCTCCTCCAGCCTTTTTAACCGCTCGGCGGTGCCAGGCGAAGAGAGGCCGACCCGCCCGCTCAGCACCTTCAGGGACATACGCGCATCTTCCACCAGGCAAGCCACAATGAGCCGATCGATATCATCCGGAAGGTTATCCATGCTTTTTACCTTATTAAAAAAAGCCATTCACCCTCCTGAGCTTATCTTACCCATGTAAAGCCGGTGAGCTTTTTTCCACAATAAGCACTCTTACTCAGGAGGTGCATAATGGGTGACATGCAGAAAGGCGTCTGGCAGATGAGTCTGGCGATGCTGATATCCGGCTCGATCGGGGCCTTTGTTTTACTTTCAGGCTTACCGGTGACGGAAGTGGTGTTCTGGCGCTGTCTGATCGGCGCCGTTGCGCTATTTCTTTTTATTCGATTCAGTAAACGCCCTTTCAGCCCGTTAACCAGAGTCACGCTGGGCCTCGCCATTCTCGGCGGCGTCGCGCTGGTGTTGAACTGGCTGCTGCTGTTTGCCGCCTTTGCGCGGATCTCGATCGGGCTGTCGACTGTGGTCTATAACACCCAGCCTTTTATGCTGGTGCTGATGGGGATGCTGCTGGGCGAACGGGTGAGCCTGGTAAAATGGGGCTGGCTAGTCCTTGCCTTCGGCGGTGTGGTTATTCTGCTTTCCAGCGAGCTGACGGGCGGGCACGACGCGGGATGGCCGGCCGGCATCGGCCTGGCGCTGGGCGCTGCCTTCTTTTACGCCCTGACCGCTATCATTACGCGCAAATTAAAGAGCCTCGCCCCGCAGCACATCGCTTTTATTCAGGTTCTGACCGGCGTGGTGATGCTGCTGCCGCTGGCCCATATGCCCGCCCTCTCCGCCGATTTCCCGTGGGGGATATTATTAACGCTGGGTATTGTCCACACCGGGATCATGTATCAACTGCTCTACGGCGCCATCCAGAAGCTCCCTACCCCCATCATCGGCTCGCTCTCCTTTATTTATCCGGTTGTCGCACTGATTGTCGATAACCTGGCGTTTGACCACGCGCTAAGCCCCAGCCAGCTGGCGGGCGGCGCGCTGATATTGCTGGCGGCGGCGGGAAATAACCTCGGCTGGGGCGAAAAAAAACCCCGCCGGAGCGGGGTTGATAGCAAAGCGGCAAATTAGCGGCGGGCGCGAACCACCTGGTATTTGCGCGTCAGGTACTCTACCGGTGCGCTCCAGATATGCACCAGACGCGAGAACGGGAACAGCAGGAATAGAGTCATACCCAGCACCAGGTGCACGCGGAAGACGAACGCCACCCCGTCCAGATGCTCAGAGGCCCCGCCGTGGAAGGTCACCACGGACTGCGCCCAGCCAACCAGCTTCATCATTTCGCTGCCGTCCATATGCTGGGCAGAGAACGGAATGGTCAGCAGACCCAGCGCGCACTGCACCATCAGCAGGGAGAGGATCAGGATATCCGCCCCGGTGGTGGTGGCCCGTACGCGCGGGCTGAACAGGCGACGCTTGAGCAGCAGCAGGCCGCCCACCAGGGTCATCACGCCGCAGGCGCCGCCGGCGATCATCGCCATCTTCTGCTTCACTTCAATCGGCAGGAAGGACTCGTACATCCAGTGCGGGGTTAACATGCCGAGGAAGTGGCCGGCAAAAATCCCGAGGATCCCGATATGAAACAGGTTAGAAGCGAGGTTCATCCCCTTGCGGTCCAGCATCTGGCTGGAGGCCGCGCGCCAGGTGTACTGGCCATAGTCATAGCGCAGCCAGCTGCCCACCAGGAAGACGGTGCCCGCGATATACGGGTAGATATCGAAGAAGAACATATTCAGGAAGTGCATTATTGCCGTCCTCCGTTAGAGATATTCAAATATTGCGGGGCCACGGCTCCGGCAAAACGACGCTGGTGAGCCGAGATCTCCGACTCGCCGCAACCCTGGTCAGCAAAGAACTTCACCTGCTCCTCTTCCCAGACCGCGTCCAGCGCCTGCGGGGTGTCGTCCCGGGCTTCGCCGGCGATTTTTTCAGCCACTTTGTCGCTATCCACCGCCGTATTGGCCAGCTTCAGCAGCAGATCGAACAGCTGCGCGTAGCGGCTCTCCCGCTGCCGTAAGCGCGCTCCAAGCAGGGCCAGGATCGGGGCGATATCTTTCAGCCCGCCCAGCGCTTCCTCTTTCGGCAGCTGCGCCAGATACTCCAGGTAGAGCGGCAGATGGTCCGGCAGCTCGCGGCTGTCGAGCTGAAGGCCGTGCTGCTCGTACTGGGCCATCAGATCGACCATCGCCTGGCCGCGATCGCGCGATTCGCCGTGCACGTGCTCGAACAGCAGCAGCGAGGTAGCGCGGCCGCGGTCGAACAGCTGGCTGTAATCGGACTGCACGTCCAGCACATCCCGCGCCAGCAGGTCGCGCAGGAAGACGCCCAGCATCTGGGCATCCTCTTTAGCAAGATGTTCAGACGACGCCAGCGCATCGAACAGCTCCTGCTGATGCTGCCACAGGGCAGCATCCGGGTATTCGAGCAGGCGGGAAACAATCACCAGTTCAATCATGGGTGCGGCTCCGTTTTGCTGGTCACATCGACGGCGTCGATGCGGCGGCTGTTGAACAGATTGAAGTTGCTGTCTGAACCGTGGCAACCGTCGCCGAAGGTAAAGCCGCAGCCGCTCTTCTCAGGGAAGGCTTCGCGGGCCAGTTCGCGGTGGCTGCTCGGTACCACGAAGCGATCTTCGTAGTTGGCGATGGCCAGGTAGCGATACATCTCCTGCGCCTGGGCTTCGGTCAGACCGACCTCTTCCAGCGCGCGGGTATCATTTACGCCGTCAACGGTTTCAGCGCGTTTGTAGTGACGCATCGCCAGCATGCGCTTCAGCGCCAGCAGCACCGGCTGGGTATCGCCCGCGGTCAGCAGGTTTGCCAGGTACTGAACCGGGATACGCAGGCTCTCCACGTCCGGCAGAATACCGTTGCTGCTCAGCTCGCCCGCATCGGCGGCGGACTGAATCGGCGACAGCGGCGGCACGTACCAGACCATTGGCAGGGTGCGGTATTCCGGATGCAGCGGCAGGGCCAGCTTCCAGTCCATCGCCATTTTGTACACCGGGGACTGCTGCGCCGCGTCGATAACGCTCTGCGGCACGCCGTCTTTAAGCGCCTGGGCGATCACCTGCGGATCGTTCGGATCGAGGAACACGTCCAACTGACGCTGGTAAAGATCTTTTTCGTTCTCGGTGCTGGCGGCGCTTTCGATGGCGTCCGCGTCGTACAGCAGCACGCCGAGGTAACGAATACGACCAACGCAGCTCTCAGAGCAGACGGTCGGCATCCCGGCTTCGATACGCGGATAGCAGAAGATGCACTTCTCGGACTTGCCGCTCTTCCAGTTGAAGTAGATCTTTTTGTACGGGCAGCCGGTGATGCACATACGCCAGCCGCGGCACTTGTCCTGGTCGATCAGCACGATGCCGTCTTCTTCACGCTTGTAGATAGCACCGCTCGGGCAGGTCGCCACGCACGCCGGGTTCAGGCAGTGTTCGCACAGGCGCGGCAGATACATCATGAAGGTGTTTTCAAACTGGCCGTACATCGCCTTCTGCATGTTGTCGAAGTTCTGGTCTTTGGCGCGTTTTTCGAACTCGCCGCCCAGAATCTCTTCCCAGTTTGGCCCGCTGGTAATTTTATCCATCCGCTGGCCGGTGATCAGCGAGCGCGGACGGGCGATCGGCTGGTGTTTGCTTTCCGGCGCGTTGTGCAGGTTCTGGTAGTCGAAGTCAAACGGCTCGTAGTAATCGTCGATGCCCGGCAGATGCGGGTTAGCGAAGATTTTTCCCAGAAGCATCGCGCGGTTACCCATGCGCGGCTGCAGCTTGCCGTTGATTTTACGGATCCAGCCGCCCTTCCATTTTTCCTGGTTTTCCCAGTCGGTGGGGAAGCCGGTACCCGGCTTGCTCTCCACGTTGTTGAACCAGGCGTACTCCATCCCTTCGCGGCTGGTCCAGACGTTTTTACAGGTGACCGAGCAGGTGTGGCAGCCGATGCACTTATCCAGATTCAGCACCATGCCGACTTGTGAACGAATTTTCATTTTACGCTCTCCTGTACCTGGTCATTACCTTCACCGTCTAACCAGTTAATATTCTTCATCTTACGTACCACCACGAACTCATCACGGTTAGAACCTACGGTGCCGTAATAGTTAAAGCCGTAGGCCAGCTGCGCATAGCCGCCGATCATGTGGGTCGGCTTCGGCGTAATACGGGTCACGGAGTTGTGAATACCGCCGCGCTGCTCGGTAATCTCTGAACCCGGCAGGTTCACGATACGCTCCTGCGCGTGGTACATCATGGTCATCCCGGCCGGCACGCGCTGGCTCACCACCGCACGGGCGGTCAGGGCGCCGTTGCTGTTGAACACTTCGATCCAGTCGTTATCTTCGATACCCAGATCTTTGGCGTCCGCTTCGCTCATCCAGACGATCGGGCCGCCGCGCGACAGGGTCAGCATCAGCAGGTTGTCGCTATAGGTGGAGTGGATACCCCACTTCTGGTGCGGCGTCAGGAAGTTCAGCGCCTTCTCCGGGTTGCCGTTGGATTTGGCACCCATTACCGCCGCTACCGAACGGGTGTCGATTGGCGGACGATAGACCAGCAGGCTTTCGCCGAAGTCGCGCATCCACTGGTGATCCTGATACAGCTGCTGACGGCCGGACAGGGTGCGCCATGGGATCAGCTCGTGAACGTTGGTGTAACCGGCGTTATAAGAGACATGCTCATCTTCCAGGCCTGACCAGGTCGGGCTGGAGATAATTTTGCGCGGCTGGGCCTGAATATCGCGGAAGCGGATCTTCTCGTCTTCTTTGTTCAGGGCCAGATGCGTATGGTCGCGACCGGTAAACTCGCTGAGCGCCGCCCAGGCTTTTACCGCCACCTGGCCGTTGGTTTCCGGCGCCAGGGTCAGGATCATCTCTGCCGCATCAATCGCCGTGTTCAGCATCGGCTGGCCTTTCGCCGGGCCCTCTGCCTTGGTGTAATTGAGCTTGCGCAGCAGATCCATTTCGCTCTGGGTGTTCCAGGCGATCCCTTTCCCGCCGTTGCCGATTTTCTCCATCAGCGGGCCGATAGAGGTAAAGCGCTCGTAGGTGGCCGGGTAGTCGCGCTCCACCGGAATAATGTGCGGTGCGGTTTTACCCGGGATCAGGTCGCATTCGCCTTTTTTCCAGTCTTTTACGTCCAGCGGCTGCGCCAGTTCGGCGGCGGAGTCGTGCTGGATAGGCAGGGTCACCACGTCGGTTTCCACACCCAAGTGGCCGACGCAGACTTCGGAGAACTTCTTCGCGATATCTTTGTAGATATCCCAGTCGCTTTTCGATTCCCAGGCCGGGTCCACGGCGGCGGAAAGCGGATGAATAAACGGATGCATATCCGAGGTATTCATGTCGTCTTTCTCATACCAGGTAGCGGTCGGCAGCACGATGTCGGAGTAGAGGCAGGTGCTGGAGAGACGGAAGTCCAGGGTCACCACCAGATCCAGCTTGCCGTCCAGACCGTTGTCTTTCCACTCCACCTCTTCCGGCTTCACGCCGCCCTGCTTGCCGAGATCTTTGCCCTGGATACCGTTTTCGGTACCGAGCAGGTATTTCAGCATGTACTCGTGGCCTTTACCGGAGGAGCCCAACAGGTTGGAGCGCCAGATAAAGAGGTTACGCGGGTGGTTTTTACCGTTTTCCGGCTGTTCGGCCGCAAAGCGGATGGAGCCCTCTTTCAGGGATTTAACGGTGTAGTCCACCGGGCTCATGCCCGCTTTCTTCGCCGCTTCGGCGATGCGCAGCGGGTTGGTGCCCAGCTGCGGCGCGGACGGCAGCCAGCCCATGCGCTCTGCACGCACGTTGAAGTCGATCAGGTGGCCGCTGTAGCGGGATTTATCCGCCATCGGCGACAGCAGCTCCTGGGCAGTCACCGTCTCGTAGCGCCACTGGCTGGAGTGGTTATAGAAGTAGGAGGTGCTGTTCATGTGGCGCGCCGGACGCTGCCAGTCGAGGGCAAACGCCAGCGGCTGCCAGCCGGTCTGCGGACGCAGTTTTTCCTGGCCCACATAGTGCGCCCAGCCGCCGCCGCTCTGGCCTACGCAGCCGCAGAAGATCAGCATATTGATCAGGCCGCGGTAGTTCATATCCAGGTGATACCAGTGGTTGAGACCGGCACCCACGATAATCATTGAACGGCCGTGGGTTTTATCAGCGTTATCGGCAAACTCGCGGGCGGTGCGGATAATATGCGCGCGCGGTACGCCGGTGATCTGCTCGGCCCAGGCCGGGGTGTAGGCTTTAACGTCGTCGTAGCCGGTGGCGCAGTTTTCATCGTTCAGGCCGCGCTCCAGGCCGTAGTTGGCCATGGTCAGGTCGTAAACGGTGGTCACCAGCGCGGTGGAGCCATCCGCCAGCTGCAGGCGTTTTACCGGCAGCTTGTGCAGCAGGACGTTCTGCAGCTCGACCTTATTAAAGTGCTCGGAGCCTTCGCCGCCGAAGTACGGGAAGCCGACTTCTGCGATATCGTCGTGGCTGCCCAGCATGCTCAGGCGCAGCTCGGTCTCTTCACCCGAGGTGCCGTCGCGCTGTTCGAGGTTCCATTTGCCCTTCTCGCCCCAGCGGAAACCGATAGAGCCGTTTGGCGCCACCAGCTGGTCGTTACTGTTGCAGGCAACGGTTTTCCACTCCGGGTTGTTTTCCTGGCCCAGCGCGTCCACCAGATCGGCGGCGCGCAGCATGCGGCCCGCGGCATAGTAGCCGTCGCGCTCTTCCAGCATCACCAGCATCGGCATGTCGGTGTACTTACGCACGTAGTCGGTGAAGTACTGGCTCGGCTTGTCGAGGTGGAACTCGCGCAGCATCACGTGGCCCATCGCCATCGCCATCGCCGCATCGGTACCCTGCTTCGGCGCCAGCCACAGATCGCACAGCTTGGCGATTTCGGCGTAGTCCGGGGTCACCGCCACTGTCTTGGTACCTTTGTAACGCACTTCGGTAAAGAAGTGGGCGTCCGGGGTACGGGTCTGCGGCACGTTAGAGCCCCAGGCGATGATATAGCTGGAGTTGTACCAGTCGGCGGATTCCGGCACGTCGGTCTGCTCGCCCCAGGTCTGCGGAGAGGCCGGCGGCAGGTCGCAGTACCAGTCGTAGAAGCTCAGGCAGGTGCCGCCAATCAGCGAGAGGTAGCGCGCGCCGGAGGCGTAGGAGACCATCGACATCGCCGGGATCGGCGAGAAGCCCGCCACGCGGTCCGGGCCGTAGGTCTTGACGGTATAGACGTTCGAGGCGGCAATCAGCTCGTTCACTTCCTGCCAGGAGGAGCGAACAAAGCCGCCGCGGCCGCGCGCCTGCTTAAAGCTTTTCGCTTTATCGGCGTCTTCGATAATGGAGGCCCAGGCATCCACCGGATCGCTGTGCTTCACTTTCGCTTCACGCCACATCTTCATCAGGCGTTTACGCATCAGCGGGTATTTCAGGCGGTTGGCGCTGTAGAGATACCAGGAGTAGCTGGCACCGCGCGGGCAGCCGCGAGGCTCGTGGTTCGGCATATCCGGGCGGGTGCGCGGATAGTCGGTCTGCTGCATTTCCCAGGTCACCAGACCGTTTTTAACAAAAATCTTCCAGCTACATGAACCGGTGCAGTTTACGCCGTGGGTAGAACGCACCACTTTGTCATGCTGCCAACGTTGACGGTATCCGTCCTCCCAGTCCCGGTTGGTATTGAGAAGCTGGCCGTGCCCGTCGGCAAAGGTTTCGCCCTTCTGCTTGAAGTAGCGAAACCGGTCCAGAAATTTACTCATCGGGTATCTCCTGTGTGGAGCCTGTGGCTCTCTAAATCGACATTGCTGATTTGCCGCGAAGGTAACGCTATGAAAGATGGCGGGAATTGATAACGATCAAGGCGAGCGGGGTCTTTGAAAGAGGGTTACCACCTCTATACCACCAAAGCGGTATGATTTTTAATTTTATATATCATTGATATATATAGATAAATTATATTTATCGTACAATAAACCCGGTAAAATTTAACATCTCGGGTATTAAGGGGTAGAGCATCCTGCAGTGTGATGGCGATCGCGGTGCCGCCTCGCTGCCGACTGCCGGCAGTCATAAGTATGTTGTAACTAAAAAAGGCGTAAAAAAAGCGCGGCCGGAGCCGCGCAAATGGATAATCAACTATTACTTATTTTTTATTGGAATTGCGGCCATACACCAGCCAGGTCACAAAGACGCAGGCGATATAGAAAACAAGGAACACCTTCATGGCCCCGGCCGGCGAGCCGGTGATATCCAGGGAGATACCAAAGGCTTTCGGAATAAAGAAGCCGCCGATGGCGCCAATCGCCGAGATAAAGCCCAGCGCGGCCGCCGTATCGGTTGCGGCTTCACGCATCGCCTGCTCTTCGCTGCCGCCCTGCGCTTTCACGCGGTCCATGGTGAGCTTACGGAAGATAACGGAGATCATCTGGAAGGTGGAAGCACTCCCCAGCCCGGCGGTCAGGAACAGCACCATAAACACGCCGAAGAAGGCGATGAAGTTGCCGCCCTGGCCGTTAGTCGGCAGGGTGAAGAACAGCAGCGCGCAGAAGATGGCCATCACGATGAAGTTGACCAGGGTCACGCGGGTACCGCCCAGACGGTCGGAGATCATCCCGCCGGTAGAGCGCGCCAGCGCGCCAATAAACGGCCCGAAGAAGGCGTAATGCAGGATCTGTACATCCGGGAACTGGGTTTTAGAGAGCATGGCGAAGCCCGCTGAAAAACCGATAAAGGAGCCGAAGGTTGCCAGATAGAGCAGCGCCATGATCCACAGATGCGCGCGCTTCAGCACCGGCAGTTGCTCGCTTAACGAGGCTTTGGACGCCGCCAGATCGTTCATGCCGAACCATGCCGCCAGGGTGAACAGCACCAGGAACGGTACCCAAATCCAGGCCGCGTTCTGCAGGTACAGGAATGAACCATCCGCCTGCTCAACGCCCGCGCCGCCAAAGGCTGCGAAGATGGAGACCGAGATCGCCAGCGGCGCAATCAGCTGCATCACGCTCACGCCCATGTTGCCCAGGCCGCCGTTAATACCCAGCGCCCCGCCCTGCTTCTGTTTCGGGAAGAAGAAGCTGATGTTTGCCATACTGGAAGCAAAGTTTGCCCCGGCAAAGCCGCACAGCAGGGAGATAATCACAAAGATGCTAAAGGGCGTAGAAGTATCCTGCACCGCAAAGCCGAGCCAGACGCAGGGAACGATCATGATCCCGGTACTGAACGCCGTCCAGCGGCGACCGCCGAACAGCGGCACCATAAAGGCGTAAGGCACGCGCAGCAGCGCGCCGGAAAGTGCCGGTAACGCGGTCAGCATAAACAGCTGGTCGGTAGTAAAGGCAAAGCCCACTTTTGGCAGGTTAACGGCTACGGCGCTGAACAGCATCCAGACGCAGAACGCCAGCAGCAGGCAGGGAACGGAGATCCACAGATTACGACTTGCAACGCGTTGCCCGCGCTGTTGCCAGAACTCCGGATCTTCCGGACGCCAATCCGTAATAACAGCACCACTATCCCTTTCGGGGGCGGATGAGTGACTCATAGACACCTCTGATTCTTGAAAGATGCTGCAAACATTAGGGTTTTAAGCTGGCGGTAAGTTGATATAAATCAAAGGAAAAGTGGGCTTATTAAAGCCAAAATTTTACCTCTCCTCCTTAGTGAGTAGCATTTTTCGGCAAAAAAGGTGTGGTTTTTCACGGCGCTGCTTCGTCCCGCTTGTTGCCTCCTCCCATTCACCATCCTGATGGCAATTAAGGGGTAATCCTTTTGGGGTATGGGTATACTCCAGGGTATAGCTGAGAATAAGGCCACTTCCGGGCCAGGGCATTGTCAGGAGCCAGACTTTACTATGTTTAAACGCTGCTTTTCACCGCTCACGCTGGTCAATCAACTGGTATTGATCGTCCTGCTGTCAACCGCGATTGGGGTGACCGGCATGGCTATTTCCGGCTGGCTGGTGCAGGGCGTACAGGGCAGCGCCCACGCCATCAATAAAGCGGGTTCGCTGCGCATGCAGAGCTACCGCCTGCTGGCGGCCGTTCCGCTGCAGGCGAACGATCGGCGCCTGGTGGATGAGATGGAACAGACCGCCTTCAGCCCGGTGCTGGAGCGGGCCGCCGAGCGCGACGGACAGCAGGCGCAGCTCAAAGCCCTGCAGGGCTACTGGCACAGCCGGCTGGCGCCGGGGCTGAAGCAGGCGCAAAGCCCCGATACCGTCGCCGGGGACGTGGCCACCTTCGTGGCCCGCATCGACGATCTGGTCTCCGCCTTCGATCTGAATACCGAAAAGCGCATCGAGCGCGTGGTGCTGATGCACCGGCTGATGGCCGTGTTTATGTGTCTGCTGCTGGTGTTTACCATCATCTGGCTGCGCGCCCGCCTGCTCAACCCCTGGCGGCAGCTGCTGGCCATGGCCCGGGCCGTGACGATGCGGGATTTTACCCGGCGGGCGCACATTAGCGGACGCAACGAAATGGCGATGCTCGGCGACGCCCTCAACACCATGTCCGGCGAGCTGGCCGAAAGCTACGCGGTGCTTGAGCAGCGGGTGCGGGAAAAGACCGCCGGCCTTGAGCAGAAAAACGAAATTCTCTCCTTCCTCTGGCAGGCCAACCGCCGTCTGCACTCGCAGGTGCCGCTGTGCGAGCGCCTCTCGCCGGTGCTGAACGGGTTGCAGAACCTCACCCAGCTGCACGATATCGAACTGCGCGTCTACGACATGGAAGATGAAGAGAACCATCAGGAGTTTACCTGCCAGTCGGACATCAGCTGCGATGAGATCGGCTGCCATCTCTGCCCGCGCACCCAGCCGACGCTTACCACCAGCGGTACCACCCTGAAGTGGCGGCTGGCGGATAACCTTTATCAGTACGGCATTCTGCTGGCGACGCTGCCCGCCGGGCGGCATCTCAGCCACGATCAGCAGCAGCTGGTCGATACCCTCGTGGAGCAGCTGACCGCCACCCTCGCCCTCGACCGCCATCAGGAGAAACAGCAGCAGCTGATCGTAATGGAAGAGCGCACCACCATCGCCAGGGAGCTGCACGACTCCATCGCCCAGTCGCTCTCCTGCATGAAGATGCAGGTCAGCTGCCTGCAGATGCAGGATGAGGGGCTCTCGGAGAGCAGCAAACAGCTGCTCGGCCAGATCCGCAACGAGCTCAACACCTCCTGGGTGCAGCTGCGCGAGCTGTTAACCACCTTCCGCCTGCAGCTGACCGAGCCCGGCCTGCGTCCGGCGCTGGAGGCCAGCTGCCAGGAGTTTAGCGCCCGGCTCGGCTTCCCGGTACAGCTTGATTACCAGCTGCCGCCGCGCTTTGTGCCCTCGCACCAGGCTATTCACCTGCTGCAAATCGCCCGGGAGGCGCTCAGCAACGTGCTGAAGCACGCCGGGGCGACGGCGGTTTCCCTGAGCGTGACCCAGCACGATAACCAGGTGAAGCTCAGGATCCAGGACAACGGCCGCGGCCTGCCGGAAAATGCCGAAAGAAGTAACCACTACGGTTTAATCATTATGCGGGACCGCGCGCAAAGCCTGCGCGGCGATTGTCAGGTGCGCCGAATCGAGACCGGCGGTACAGAAGTAGTGGTGACCTTTATCCCTGAAAAGCCCCTTTCAACTGCCCAAGGAGAACATCATGACTAACCAGGAGCCGGCAACGATTCTGTTGATCGACGACCATCCGATGCTGCGCACCGGCGTAAAACAGCTTATCAGCATGGCGCAGGACATCACCGTCGTCGGCGAAGCCAGCAACGGCGAACAGGGTATTGAGCTTGCCGACGCCCTCGATCCCGACCTGATCCTGCTCGATCTGAATATGCCCGGCATGAACGGGCTGGAGACGCTGGATAAGCTGCGCGAACGCTCCCTCTCGGGCCGGGTGGTGGTCTTTAGCGTCTCCAATCACGAAGAGGACGTGGTAACCGCCCTCAAGCGCGGCGCCGACGGCTACCTGTTAAAAGATATGGAGCCGGAAGATCTGCTCAAAGCGCTCCAGCAGGCCGCGGCCGGTGAGATGGTGCTGAGCGAAGCATTGACCCCGGTGCTGGCCGCCAGCCTGCGCGCCAACCGCGCCACCTCCGATCGCGACGTCAGCCAGCTGACCCCGCGCGAGCGCGATATCCTCAAGCTGATTGCCCAGGGGCTACCGAACAAAATGATCGCCCGCCGCCTGGATATCACCGAAAGCACGGTGAAGGTGCATGTGAAACATATGCTGAAGAAGATGAAGCTGAAATCACGCGTCGAGGCGGCGGTATGGGTGCATCAGGAGCGTATTTTCTAACGCTAATCGTCCGGCAGCAGTTTCCAGCGCGGATCCTCGTCCGGCGTCGCCAGCAGCGGCTCGGTCAGCGCGAGCGTGATCTCATTGGAAGAGACACGCTGCCCCTCTTTATCTTCCACCACCACCTGCAGCCGCCAGCGGTTGCTGGCCCCTTCGCTGTAGTCCCAGGCGGGCATAATAATGCTCCAGCCCTCGCTGTCGCTGGCGTTAGCCGGCGAGGTCAGGCTCAGGGCCTGCGTGTCTCCCTGCCAGTGCAGGGCGCGCACGCCGTGGGCGCTGCGGATCTGCATTTTTAGCATCACCGTCTCCCCCGGTTTCAGATCCCAGGGCGGGGTCGCCAGCCAGACGGAGAGCGTCTTCAGCTTGCGGAACTCCAGCACCGGCAGGTTTTGCCGCTCCGGCGGATCGTAACGGCTGCCGCGCAGGGAGCGGGTAATGGCCACTTCGCCTGAGGAGAGCTGTTTTTTGAGCGGCACGCCAAAGCGGTAGTTAACCTTCATGCCGAGGTTATTCTGGCTGACGCCGCTCTCCCCCTGCTTGTGGGCGGCGGTAAAGGTCAGCAGCGGCACCGGAGTGTAATCGAGCCCCAGGTTCACCGCCAGCGGGTTGTGATAGCCGGTACCGCTGTGGAACAGATCGACGTTATCGCCAAAATACTGCTCAAAGCTGACGCTGGTATTGAGATGATGAAAGAAAGGCAGCCAGGCTTTGGCGGTGACGTCGTAGCCGCGGGCCATGCGCTGCTCCTCAACCATCGAGCTGTCGCGCCAGCCGACCAGCGGCTGGTAGTAGTTGGCCGACAGGCGCAGATTTTCGCCCCAGGCCTCTGCCCCCAGCCCGGCCCGCTGAAGGTTCTCATCCAGCAGGTTGTCGTAAAAGGTGTTGTAGCCCAGCAGCCACCTGCCGGCCACCCAGCGCTGGCCGATCCCGGCGTTGCCCACCAGCCCCTCCTCCTGCTGGGTCAGCCCCAGCTGGCTCCAGCTCAGATAGCGGTTATTGTCCTGCCAGGGGATAAACCAGCTGCCGTGGCTGCCGGTAAATTTGCCCTCTTCGTCCACCAGCAGGTTGACGCTGGCGTTGCCCCAGGGCTGGAGCCAGGACTCAATTTGCTGATTAACCTGCTCGCTGACGGCGTCGCGCACATGGCTGAAGGCGAACAGCCTGGCCTGCTCCTCGGTGGTGAGGCCGTTGTCGGTCATGCTGGCTTCGCCAAAGGCTTTTGCCATTTCGGCCAGGTGCTTTTCGCTCTCGCCGGTGGGGGTCGCCATGCCCAGATCCGGCAGGCCATCTTCGTTGTTATCGAAAGGGTTTTGCGCCTGATAAATAAAAGATTTCGGCGCGGCATACGCGCCCGTAGCAAGCGACAGGAGAAGCGGAACAAGGGTTCTGAAGCGGGGTAAAGCGGCCATTACTGTCGTAGGGAGGGTCCTGTAAAACCTGAGACCCTCTTACCTTAGCGTTTTCTGCCCCCCTTTGCAGCCTTAAGGGGAATTTTCAGGAATAACCTGACGCTCGGCCAGCAGCGCCTTTAGCTCCGGGATACAGGAGCCGCAGTTTGTGCCGCAGCGAAGCGCCGCCCCCAGCGCCGCCGCCGAGTCGCAGCCCTGGGCGATGGCCTCGCGGATGGCTATCTCCCCCACGCCAAAGCAGCTGCAAACCGTGCGCCCCTGCGCCGGGCGCTCCCCCGCCCCCTGCCCGCCCAGCAGCGCGTGCCGTTCCGCCAGCGCCTGCGGGGGCTGGTCAAAGGCCGCGCGGATAACCGCGTGCGCAACCTGCACCCGCCCGCTATCGCTCCAGAACCCCAGCATTAATGCCCCGTCGTGCCAGGCGAGCAGGTTGTTCTGCCCCCCCATCCGGGCCACCTGCAGCTGCCAGCCCCGGCCGCTGCAGTAGTCCGTCAGCCACGCCAGCAGCGGTTTATCCCCCGCCAGCGTGAGCCGGTGTATTCCGCCCGCCGCTTTGCGCCACCCGTGGACAAAGCCCGGTACATCGATGGCCTCGCGGCTGTACAGCTCCCCCTGCCAGGCCGGCCGCCAGGGCATAACGCGCACGGCGGTCTGCTTGTACTCGGGCTGGCCGGAGAGCGGATCCCGCCGCCCCTCCACCAGGGCGTTTACCTTTCCCTGGCGGGCAAAAACCCCGTTCCAGTGCATGGGGGCGTACAGCTCCCCGTCGCGCTGGCCCGCGGTGATACGCGCCCGGGCCACCATCACCCCGCGCGGGGAGCTGATGCGCGCCAGCTGCCCCTCCTCTACCCCGATGCGCCGCGCGTCGGCAGGAGCAATCTCCAGCAGCGGCTCGTCCATATGCTGCATCAGTTTCTCCACATAGCCGGTGCGGGTCATGGTGTGCCACTGATCGCGAATGCGCCCGCTGTTAAGGATAAAGGGATAGAGCGCGTCCGCTTCTGCCCCGTGGATCCGGGGCTCCACCGCCACCCGCCGGGCGTGGCGCAGGCGCTGGCCGTCCACCGGCCACTGCCAGGGGGTCAGGGCATCCCAGCCTTCCCGGGTAAGGCCGGCCAGTTCGCCGAGGTTTAACGCCCGCTCGCCGCGATTTTCAAAGGCGGTCAGCGCCGCGTGTTCGCAGAAGATCTCCTGCGGATGCTGCCAGGCAAAGGCCGCCCCGTGCCCCAGCCGCTCCGCCACCCCGGCGATTATCCACCAGTCGGGCTTCGCCTCGCCGGGGGTTGGCAGAAAAGCGCGCTGGCGGGAGATGCGCCGCTCGGAGTTAGTAACGGTGCCGTCCTTCTCCCCCCAGCCCAGCGCCGGAAAGCGGATATGGGCAAAGCGGCTGGTGTCGGTGTCGCGCATTACCTCAGAGACGATCACCAGCGGGCAGGCGGCCAGCGCCCGGCACACCGCGTGGCTGTCCGGCAGGGAGACCGCCGGGTTGGTGCCCATGATCCACACCGCCTTCACCTCGCCTCGGGCGATGGCGTCGAACAGCTCCACCGCCATCAGGCCCGGGGTTTGCGCCAGCCGCTCGCTGCCCCAGAAGCGCGCCACCCGGCTGAGATCCTCCGGCTCGAAGTTCATGTGCGCCGCCAGCTGGTTGGCCAGCCCGCCCACCTCGCGCCCGCCCATGGCGTTTGGCTGTCCGGTCAGCGAAAAGGGGCCGCAGCCCTCGCGGCCGATTTTGCCGCTGGCGATATGCACGTTAATTATCGCGTTGCACTTATCGCTGCCGCTGGCGGACTGGTTAATGCCCATGGTGTAGAGCGTGATGGCGCGCGGCGCGGCGATAAACCACTGGTAAAAAGTGGTCACCGCCCCGGGTTCCAGATCGCAGAAGGCCGCCACCCGCTCAACCGGCCAGTCGCCGTCGCCGTCGATGGCGTTGAGCAGGCCGACAAAGAGCCCGGCGTCGCTGCCGGGGGCCAGATTGAGGTGCAGGTCGGCAATGTCGCAGGTGGCGGTGCGGCGCGGATCCACCACCACCACCCGCATCGCCGGGCTAGCCGCCCGCGCCTGCGCCAGCCGCTGGTAGAGCACCGGGTGGGTCCAGGCGGCGTTCGAGCCCACCAGCACCACCAGGTCGCTGTTTTCAATATCGCTATAGCCGCAGGGCACCATATCCTCGCCGAAGGCGCGCTTATAGCCCACTACCGCGGAGGACATGCACAGCCGGGAGTTGGTGTCGATATTGGCCGCGCCGATAAAGCCCTTCATCAGCTTGTTCGCCGCGTAGTAATCCTCGGTCAGCAGCTGGCCGGAAGCGTAAAAGGCCACCGCCTGCGGGCCGTGGCGCTCGATAATCTCCCGCAGCCGCGAGCCTGCCGCATCCAGCGCCTCGGGCCAGCCCACCGGCTGGTTATCCAGCTCGGGGCTCAGCAGGCGGCCCGCCAGCCCGGTGGTCTCCCCCAGCGCCGCGCCTTTGACGCACAGCCGGCCAACGTTGGCCGGATGCTGCTCGTCGCCGCGCACAATTACCTTTCCCGCCTCGGTGCGGGCCACCACGCCGCAGCCAACGCCGCAGTAAGGACAGGTGGTTCGGGTTTCACTCATGAGGCCTCCGCGCGCAGTACCAGCTCTTCTTTACCCACCCACACCCGGTCGCCTTCGACTTTGACCGGCCAGGCGCGAACCGCCGGTTCGCCGGTGTCGCACTGGCGGCCGTCGCGCAGGCGGATACGGGTTTTGTAGAGCGGGGAGATAACCACCGGCTCGCCGGCCGCATCGCCGAGGATGCCGCGCGACAGCACGCTGGCACCGCTGCCCGGCTCCCGATCCTCCAGCGCGTAGATGGTCGTGCCGAAGCGGAACAGGGCAATCCGCTGCTCGCCGAGCCGGGCGCCGATCCCGGCCTGCTCGGGGATCGCCTCAATGGCGCAGATGGCCTGCCAGCGCCCGTTCGCCTCGGGCGCGGCCTCGTTAACGTCGCTGCGGAACAGCGCCAGCCTGCCCGGATCCGCCAGCGTGGTTTGCCACTCGCACTGGTAGCTCTCCACGATGCGGGCCATCTCCTGCTCCAGCTCGGCGGCAATGCCCAGGCTGTCCTCAAGGATCACCTCGCGCAGGTACGCCAGCCCGCCCTCAAGGTTATCCATCCAGGTGCTGGTGCGCTGCAGGCGGTCGGCGGTGCGGATATAGAACATCAGAAAGCGATCCACGGTGCGGATCAGGGTCGCGTCGTCGAGATCGCTGGCAAAGAGATCCCCGTGGCGCGGCTTCATGCCGCCGTTGCCGCACAGGTAGAGGTTCCAGCCCTTGTCGGTGGCGATCACCCCCACGTCTTTGCTCTGGGCTTCGGCGCACTCCCGGGTACAGCCTGAGACGGCCATCTTGATTTTATGCGGCGCGCGCAGCCCCTTGTAGCGGTTCTCCAGGGTGACGGCGAGGCCGGTGGAGTCCTGCACGCCGTAGCGGCACCAGGTCGAGCCGACGCAGGATTTCACGGTGCGCAGGGACTTGCCGTAGGCGTGTCCGGTCTCAAACCCGGCCGCCACCAGCTCGCGCCAGATCTCAGGCAACTGCTCCAGCCGGGCGCCAAAGAGGTCGATACGCTGGCCGCCGGTGATTTTGCTGTAGAGCTGATAGCGTTTGGCGATCTGCCCAATGGCAATCAGCCCGTCCGCCGTCACCTCGCCCGCCGCCATGCGCGGCACCACCGAATAGGTGCCATCTTTCTGGATATTGGCGAAGTAGCGGTCGTTGGTGTCCTGCAGCGGCAGGTGCGCCGGCTTCAGCAGATATTCGTTCCAGCAGGAGGCCAGCACCGAGCCCACCAGCGGTTTACAAATTTCACACCCGTGCCCCTGACCGTAGCGGCTAATCAGCTGGTCAAAGGTGCGGATATGGTTGACGCGCACCAGGTGGTAGATCTCCTGCCGCGACCAGGGGAAGTGTTCGCAGATATCCTTCTTCACCTCCACCCCCTGGGCCGCCAGCTGATACTCCATCACCTGCTTCACCAGCGCGCTACAGCCCCCGCAGCCGGTGGCCGCCCTGGTGCAGGCTTTGATCGCCGCCATATCCCCCGCCCCCGCGCTCACCGCCCGGCAGATATCCCCTTTAGTGACGTTGTGACAGGAGCAGATCGTCGCGCTCTCCGGCAGGGCCGCCACGCCGAGGGCTTTAGGCGCGCCGCCGCCGGCGGGCAGGATCAGGGTTTCGGGGTCGGCGGGCAGCGCGATGCCGTTAAGCATCATCTGCAGCAGGGTGGCGTACTCCGCCGCATCCCCCACCAGCACCCCGCCGAGCAGGGTTTTATTGTCGGCATCAACCACGATCTTTTTGTAGATCTGCCGCGGGCCGTGGCTCCACTGGTAGCTCTGGGCGCCGGGGGTGCGGGCGTGGGCATCGCCAAAGGAGGCCACGTCCACCCCCAGCAGCTTGAGTTTGGTGCTCATGTCCGCCCCGGTAAAGGCCTGCTCTTCTCCGGCGAGGGTGGCCGCCGCCGCCCGCGCCATCTGGTAGCCCGGCGCCACCAGGCCGTAGATTTTGCCCTGCCACAGGGCGCATTCGCCGATGGCGTAGATATCTTCATCGGAGGTGCGGCACTGGTTATCAATGCAGATGCCGCCCCGCTCGCCGAGCGCCAGCCCGCCCGCGCTCGCCAGCGCATCCTGCGGGCGGATCCCCGCCGAGAAGACCACCATATCGGTGGCCAGCTCGCTCCCGTCGGCAAAGCGCAGCACCATCCCCGCCCCGGTGTCGGCGATTTCGGTGGTGGCCTTGCTGGTATGAACCCCCACCCCAAGAGCCTCTATTTTGCGCCGCAGCATCGCCGCCCCCTCGTTATCGAGCTGCACCGCCATCAGGTTGGGGGCGAACTCAACCACGTGGGTCTCGAGGCCCAGCTGTTTCAGGGCGTTGGCCGCCTCCAGCCCCAGCAGCCCGCCGCCGATCACTACCCCGGTGCGGGCGTTTCTGGCGTGGGCGGCGATACTGTCCAGATCGTCGAGGGTGCGATAAACAAAGCAGCCCGGCAGATCGCGCCCCGGCACCGGCGGCACAAAGGGATAGGAGCCGGTCGCCAGCACCAGCCTGTCCCAGTGGGTTTCATGCCCGCTTTCGTTGCGCACCACCCGGGCGTCGCGATCGACCGCTACAACCCGCTGGTTAAGGCGCAGCTCAATGCCGTGGTCGGCAAAGAAGTCGCCCTTGACCATCGACAGGGAGTCGGCGCTGCGCCCGGCGAAATATTCGGAAAGATGGACGCGGTCATAGGCGGCGTAGCGCTCCTCGCCAAAGACTACGATCTGGTATTGCTGATGCAGACTGCGGTTTACGCACTCTTCGAGAAAATGGTGGCCGACCATACCGTGTCCAACCACCACCAGCGTTGGTTTTGTCATAGCGCTCTGTCCTGCAACCTGCGGCTGCGTTGAGAATCGATCGAAAAGCCAGTCCGCCCGGGCGGGTTCTGACGTCGCCAGTAAATCAGTGAGCATTGCCGCGCTGCGGCACTCCCCCAGCAGCAGCACCCCCGCCAGCCTGCCGTCACGGACCAGCAGGCGGCGATAGTGCTGGGTGAGCGGATCCCATGAGCTCCAGAGGTCATCTCCCTCTCGCGCCGCCACCTCCCCGGCGCTGTAGAGTTCTATGCCGGAGACCTTCAGGCGCATCCCGCTCTGCGCCGGGACGAAGGGTGCGGTCTCTTCCCCTCCCAGCCTTGCTGCCAGCACCTCCGCCTGCGCCAGGCAGGGGGCCACCAGCCCCCAGGTCTGGCCGTTGATTTCGCAGCACTCGCCGAGGGCGCTCACGCTGCCGATGCCGGTGCGCAGCCGGTCATCCACCAGGATGCCGCGCCCGCAGGGCACGCCGCTGGCCCGGGCCAGGGCAATGCGCGGGGTAACGCCGGTTGCCAGCAGGATGCGGCCGGCGGGCAGCTCGCGCCCGCTGCCGAGCCTGACGTGCTGCGGGTGAATTTCCGCGATGCCGCACCCCAGCTCGCAGGCAATGCCGCGCTCGCCCAGGGACTGCTCCAGCAGCAGCCCGGCCTGCCGATCCAGCTGCTGCTCCATCAGCCACTCGCCGCGGTGCACCAATGTGACGTTGTCACTCAAGCGCCCAAGCGCCGCCGCCGCTTCCACCCCCAGCACGCCGCCGCCCAGCACCACCGCCGGGCCGGGCGTCGCCAGAATGGCGTTGACGTCCGCGCGGGTGCGAAAGGTAAAAACGTGCGGCTGGTGGACGCCGGGGATCGGCGGTACAAAGGGCTGCGACCCGGTGGCAAACACCAGCTCGTCCCAGCCGAGGTAGCGCGCGTCGGTTTGCACCACCCGGGCGGCGATATTTACCGCCAGCACCCGTTCGCCGCTGAGCACCCTGACCCCGCGCTGCCGGTACCAGTCGTCATCGTGATAGCCGATGGCCGTAAGGGGCTTTTCGCCCCCCAGCACCGGCGAGAGCTGGATGCGGTTATAGGCGTGGCCCGGCTCGTCGCCAATCACGGTGATGGCGAAGCGGCCGGGGGCGCGGGCGGTGAGCGACTCAATCAACCTTGTTGCCGCCATACCGTTACCAATGATGACCAGTCGCATGGGCGCTCCTCAGGCCGCTTTCGGCTGTTTTTCATAGAGGAAGTGGAGGATCTGCTGGCGCATATGGTGATAGCGACCGTCGTCCGCCAGCTGCACCCGGTTGCGCGGGCGCGGCAGATCGACTTGCAGGATCTCCCCTACCGTCGCCGCCGGGCCGTTGGTCATCATCAGCACCCGGTCCGAGAGCAGCACCGCCTCGTCCACGTCGTGGGTAATGAGCACGATGGTGGTGTTCAGCTCCTGCTGGATTTTCATGACCGCGTCCTGCAGATGGGCGCGGGTCAGGGCGTCGAGGGCGCCAAAGGGCTCGTCCATCAGCAGCACTTTGGGCTTCATCGCCAGCGCCCGGGCGATGCCCACCCGCTGCTTCATGCCGCCGGAGATCTCGCCGGGGCGCTTGTGCAGGGCGTGGCCCATCTGCACCCGGTCGAGGTTGTGCTCAATCCACTCCCGGCGCTCGCTTTTGCCCATGCTGCGGCGAAAGACCTGGTCCACCGCCAGCGCCACGTTGTCGAAACAGGTGAGCCAGGGAAGCAGGGAGTGGTTCTGGAATACCACCGCCCGCTCCGGGCCGGGGCCGGCGATCTCGCGGTTATCGCAGAGCAGCCCGCCCTCGGTCGGCAGGGTGATGCCGGCAATCAGGTTGAGCAGGGTTGATTTACCGCAGCCGGAGTGGCCGATCAGGCTGACGGTCTCCCCTTCGTGGATATCAAAAGAGACGTTTTGCAGCGCCAGAAACTCGCCGCCGGCGGTAGAAAAACGCTGGCTGACGGCCTGGACCTGAATTAAAGGTTTCATCTTTGCTCCTTACTTATCCTGCCAGCTGAAACGGCGGGCGATGAGCATCAGCCCCTGCTCCAGCAGCAACCCGACCACGCCGATAATGACGATGGCGATGAGAATGTTTTCCACGTTGAGGTTGTTCCACTCGTTCCAGATCCAGAAGCCGATGCCTAAGCCCCCGGTAAGCATCTCCGCCGCAACGATCACCAGCCAGGCGATGCCGATGGAGAGGCGCACCCCGGTCAGCATGGCGGGCAGCGCCGCCGGAAACAGAATGCGGCGCATCACCGTCCACTCGGAGAGCTGAAGCACCCGCGCCACGTTGAGGTAATCCTCGGGAATGCGGCGCACCCCTTCGGCGGTGTTAATCACCATCGGCCAGATGGAGCAGATAAAGATGGTCCAGCTGGAGGCCGGCTCCGCCTTCTGGAACAGCAGCAGGCCGATCGGCAGCCAGGCGAGCGGGCTTACCGGGCGCAGCAGCGCGATCAGCGGCGTAAACATGCGCGCGCAAAAGGTGAAGCGGCCAATCAGAAAGCCGAGGGGGATGCCGACCACGGCGGCGAGGCCAAAGCCCACCGCCACGCGCTGGAGCGAGGCCAGCACGTTCCAGCCGATGCCCATATCGTTGGGGCCGTCCCGGTAGAAGGGATCGGCAAACAGGGTTATGGCGGAGTCGAGGGTGCTGAGCGGCGTGGGAAAGCCTTTGCTGTTGATGGCCGCCAGCTGCCAGCAGAGCACCAGCAGCCCGAGGCCGAGCAGCGCCGGGATCAGCTGCTGTAAAAAGGCGTTAATTCGCCGGGCCAAGGCCGGGGCGCGGCGGCGCACCTGCACCGGCGGTAGGACGATCACATCTGCGGTTACCGGCGCATCCGGCGCCGCTTGGGTTTGTTGCATCTGTTTCATATCAGACCCCTGTACGGTGAATAGCGAAACTGCTGGCGTAGCCCTCTGGAACGGTACCGTTCCAGAGGGTGCCGTCCATCAGGCGGCTGCTGCGCATGGGTGAAGCGGGCGTGGCGATCCCGCCCACGGCGGTGGCCGCCTGCTGCCAGATATCGGTGCGGTTGATGCGCCCGGCGATGGCGGCGTAGTCCGGGCTGGTTTTCAGCAGCCCCCAGCGGCGGAACTGGGTGAGGAACCACATGCCGTCGGAGTGCCAGGGATAGCTCACCGCCCCCTCGTCAAAGAAGCGGATCGGATGCTTGTCCTGCCAGCGCGCCCCCAGGCCGTTGTCGTACTCGCCGAGCATCCGCCCGGTGAGGTACTGCTCTTTGGTGTTGAGCCACGCCCGGCGGGCGAGGATCTGCGCGGTTTCGCGCTTATTCTCCGCCGAGGCGTCGATCCAGCGCTGGGCCTCCAGCACCGCGCTCACCAGCGCCCGGGCGGTGTTCGGGTTCTGCTCTACCCAGGCCCGGCGGGTGCCGAGGATCTTCTCCGGGTGATCCGGCCACACCGACTGGCTGGTGGCGGCGGTAAAGCCGATGCGGTCGTTGATGGCCCGGGCGTTCCAGGGCTCGCCCACGCAGAAGCCCACCATGTTGCCGATGCGCATATTCATCACCATCTGCGGCGGCGGCACCACCAGGGTGCGCACATCCTTAAAGGGGTCGATCCCGGCGCTCGCCAACCAGTAGTAGAGCCACATGGCGTGGGTGCCGGTGGGAAAGGTATGGGCGAAGCTGTACGTGCCGGGCGCCTGCTGGCGAACCCGTTTGCTTAATCCTTCGCTATCGCGGATCCCCCGTTCGGCCAGATCCGACGAGAGGGTAATGGCCTGGCCGTTCTGGTTTAAGGTCATCAGGTTCGCCATCGGCTGGGCTTTGCCGGCGATGCCCAGCTCCAGGCCATACAGCAGGCCGTAGAGCACGTGGGCGGCGTCCAGCTCCCCGGCCACCAGCTTGTCGCGCACCGCCGCCCAGCTCGCCTCTTTGGTGGGGACGATGGTGATGCCATATTTTTTATCGAACCCCTTCAGCGCGGCGATAACCACCGGCGCGCAGTCGGTCAGCGGAATAAAACCGACGCGCACCGTCGCAAGCTCGGGCTTATCCGAGCCTGCGGCCCATGCCGCCTGCATTACGCCGGGCAGCAGCATCGCCCCGCCGGCCAGCGCGCTGGCCTGTAAAAAACGCCGTCTCGTCCACTCCACCATGCCCACTCCTTAAAAAAGCCAAAAAAAAGCGCCCGGCGGTGCTAAGCACCGCAGGACGCCTTTATCCAGAAGACCGACGCGCCGCCGTTGGCCCGTGGTCGAAATTGTTAAATGAAATACTGCAATTTAGATGCCAGCTTTTAAGGCCCTGTTTAGCGGGTCTTTTCGGCGGACTGCCCGGCAGAACGCACCGCAATCATGCAGCCCGTGCCCGGCCGGCGTGCAGCTACTCCTTTGGTGTTACCTGCCAGAGCGCCTTAACGGTAAGCAGCGCCCGGGCGATATCGACCATCCGCTGGTTCTTGTCCATCGCCATTTTGCGCAGCCTGCACCAGGCCTGCTCTTCGCTCATCTGCTGATGGGTCATCAGCACGCTTTTGGCCTTATCGATGATTTTGCGCTCCTCAAGGGAATCGCGCATGGAGGCGAGCTGGCGGGAGAGCTGCTCTATCTCCTGGGCCTGCTGGCGCACCAGCGGCAGCAGGGGCCGGGCGGGATAGTGGGCCAGAGCTTCATCCGGAAGGGCCGCCCGCAGCGGATGCTCATCCGCGCGGGTGATAAGCTCGTCGACCGCGGTCATCAAATCGGCGATCAACAGCTCCTCCTGGGCGCGCAGCTGCTCCAGACGCGCGGTTTGCAGCGAAAACCAGCGCAGCGCCAGCTCCCCGTTATCCGCCGCCGGCTGGCGGGTGCAGGCCTGACGCCGCAGCTGCTCCGTCTCCACGCCGGGAACGCTGAGGGTGAAATGCTCCTGCAACGTCGGAGGCGTGAGCGACAGAAAGACCTCAAAGCAGGCCTGCTGGCCGTCGATGCGGTCCACCAGGGTCTGGCGCATCTCCTCGCTAAAATAGCCCTGGGTAAAGCCGATCGCCCCCAGCGCCCGCTCCTGCCCCGCCAGCTCTTTGCCCTGCATCAGGCTATAAAGCGCCACAAACCGCCCGGCGATTTGCGGATCGTCAATGCTGTCATTGAGCCGGGGTACGATACTAAGCAGCTGGCGCAGGGCCCGGCCGTAGTGCTCCATGGCCCCGGCGGCGGGGATGGTTCGGGAAATAATGCTCTCCCGCAGGGCGGGCAGCTGCTCCAGCGCCTCCAGCGCGCTGGCGACCCGCTCGCAGAGGGCGGCACCGGCGGCCATCGGCGAGCCCAGCGCCTGCCCGAACGCCAGCAGCTGCTCATCCACCAGCGCCCGGCTGGCTTTACACTCCGGCGCGTAAAGCGCACCCTGTGAGCAGAGCCAGACGTTAGACGCCCCGCGCTCGCACTGGAGCATGTGCGCCAGATGGCTGATGCGGCCCACCAGAGCGCCCGTTTGCGCCAGTTTGCACAGCTGCTGTTTACGCAGCAGCTTCGCCTGTGCCAGCCAGTCGGTTGCGTGGGTCATATTCATACTTGTCTCCCGGTCGGTATTATCCGGGTAATAAAGCAATAACCGTGCCTTAACGGCTCAGAGGAGTTCAGATGCAGAAGATTGTGATTGTCGCCAACGGGGCGGCCTACGGTAGCGAGTCGTTGTTTAACAGCCTGCGGCTGGCGATTGCCCTGCGCGAGCAGGACGAGGCCCCGGAGCTGAAGCTGTTTTTAATGTCCGATGCGGTCACCGCCGGGCTGCGCGGCCAGAAGCCCGCCGAGGGCTATAACATTCAGCAGATGCTGGAGATCCTCACCGCCCAGCAGGTGCCGGTTAAGCTCTGCAAAACCTGCACCGACGGGCGCGGCATCACCGACCTGCCGCTGATTGACGGCGTGGGCATCGGCACCCTGGTGGAGCTGGCCCAGTGGACCCTCGCCGCCGACAAAGTATTAACTTTTTAATAATAAACCAGCGTTAATAGTTTTTACTTATGGACGCGGTTGCAGCATCAAGTTTACCTGCGGGTTGCCGATAGGCTTGTTATCTCCACTCAGCAGGTATTTCACTTATGTTCAGGTCAATTCGCGCGCGCATTATCGCGGCGGCAGTCGGGTGTCTGTTCGTCGCGCTGCTTCTCAACACCGTTATTAACTACCTGGTTGCCCGCGAGGATAACCTGCAAACCCAACGCGACCTGCTGGCCAGCAGCGGCGCCAGCCACGGCATGGCGATTGGCGACTGGGTGGCGGGCAAAATGACCGCCATTAACTCCCTGCAAAGCGTGGCCCTGAGCGAGGATCCGGTGCCGGTGTTTAAACAGCTGGCGCAGGCGGCCGGATTCAGCAACGTCTACGTCGGCTATGCCGGTAAAACGGCCAAATTCGCCGATCCCACCGGCGTGCCGGCAGATTACGATCCTACCGTGCGCCCCTGGTACCAGCAGGTACTAAGCAGCGATGCCCCGGCGGTGACCGCCCCCTACGTGGATGCGGGTACCGGCAAGCTGGTGGTGACCTTTGCGGTGCCGGTCAAAGAGAACGGCGTACTGAAGGCGGTGGTGGCCGGTGATGTGGTGATGGACAGCGTGGTTGCCAACGTGCGCGGCATCCGCCCCACCCCGGCCAGCGGCGGCCTGCTGATTAACAGCGACGGCAGCGTGATCGCCGCCAGCGATCCGGCCCTCACCCTGAAGCCGTTTAGCGAGGCCGTCAGCGGCGCCGATCTGAGCGCGCTGCAAAAGGGCCAGCTCTCCTCAGGCCTTTATAACGGCGGCGAAAAGCTGCTGGCCGCTACCCCGGTGGCCGGTACCCGCTGGCAGCTGGTGGTTGCGCTGGATGAACAGGATGCCTCCAGCGGGCTGCGCGCCATGCTGAAGGCCTCCGCCCTGTCGCTGGTGGTGCTGGTGCTGATAGCCGCCGCGGTGGTGCACTTCACCATTGCCCGCCTGCTGAAGCGGCTTTCAGCCATTCGCGACGCCATGGACGCCATCGCCAGCGGCACCAACGATCTCTCCCGACGCCTGCCGGAACAGGGCCAGGACGAGGTGGCCGGGATTGCCCACGCCTTTAACGCCTTCAGCGATAAGCTCGCCGGCGTAATGATGCAACTGCGCGACGCCAGCGCCTCGGTGAAGACCGCCGCGCAGGAGATCGCCGCCGGCAACCAGGATCTCTCCGGGCGTACCGAGCAGGCCGCCTCCAGCCTGCGGGAAACCGCCAGCGCCATCGAGCAGATCACCGCCTCGGTAGCCCAGTCCACCGATTCTGCGCTGGAAGCCAACGATCAGGCGCAGAAGGCCTCGCAGGCGGCCTCGCGCGGCGGGAGCGTGGTCTCTCAGGCTATCGCCACCATGCAGACCATCGAGAGCGCCTCGGCGAAGATCGGCGATATCACCAGCGTTATCGACGGCATTGCCTTCCAGACCAATATCCTGGCGCTCAACGCCTCGGTAGAGGCGGCCCGGGCGGGGGAACAGGGGCGCGGCTTCGCGGTCGTCGCCGGCGAGGTGCGTAACCTTGCCAGCCGCAGCGCCCAGGCGGCAAAAGAGATCAAAAGCCTGATCGACTCCACCACCCAGAGCGTGGCCACGGGTTCACGCTATGTGCACCTTGTCGGGGAGAGCATGCAGGAGATCGTCGCCGGTATCGGCAGCGTATCGGGCATTATGCGCCAGATAACCATCGCCACCAGCGAGCAGATGAAGGGGATCCAGGAGATAAACCACGCGGTCAATCATCTGGACCGCATGGTGCAGCAGAACGCCGAGCTGGTGGTGCAGTCCGCCGCCGCGGCCAGCGCCCTGCAGGGCCAGGCGGGAGATCTGGCGGAAACCGCGGGCCATTTCCGCGTTTAGCCTTAGCCGATAAGCAAAACGCCCGGAAAACCGGGCGTTTTTTCAGGCGTAGCCGGGGCGCAGGTGGCTCCCGGGCGGCGCGCACTCCACAAGCGTTCGGACTTTATGCACCAGCTCATGCAGGCAATCATCCTGCATGCCGAGGCGCGTCAGCTCCTGATCGAGGGAGAAAAGATACTGGGCGTTGGTGCCCAGCGGCCCGCTGGCGGCGGCAATCAGCGGCGCGATAACCTGCGGGCGGGTATCGGACTCATACAGCGGATGGCGCGGATCCATAATAAACACCAGCGCGTTGACGCTGCGGCCATCGTCGAGATCCAGCTTGCACCAGCTCGGCATATAGCAGCCGGTGATCATTTCGCGCTTCCACAGCAGCGCCAGCTCCTCTTCAAGGGAGGCGTCCGGCAGGCGGTAGGCCACGCCGGTGGTGCGGCCGCCCTCTTTTAGTGCAAGCATGCGCCCAGGCTGACAGGCGCTGCCGCGCCCGGCGGTCAGGCGCAGGCAGAAGGCGCGGTGCCAGCCGGGCAGCGTGCCGGTGGCGGACTCAACGAACTCCAGCGCCGGGTTCCACATCAGTGAGCCATAGCCGAAGATCCATACCGGCCCCTGGTCGGGGCGGCAGGCCAGGGTGGCGGCGAGCGATGCCGCGCGCTGTTCGGCCGACCACAGGAGCGACTCTTCAATCGCGCCGAAAGCGGTTTTACAGTCCGCTTTCATTAGAAAATCACGTGTTAACACTTTGCACCTCCGCCACTGCGTGCTTCCTTGCGACAACTTTTATGAACCATCCAGGTCTTTTTACTGCTCATTTAGAAAGCAGTCACAGTGACGATATGCAATTATGCCGCCAGTTGCAACAGAGCGGCGCAGGAACCGCCCTATTCGCTAACGGGCGCGGTGCGATCGTTTTTAAACGCCGGCCAAACGGCCTATTTTTTCTTGTGCCATTTGTCGTCGTCCCCTTTTTCGTAGTCGTGTTTTACCGCCGCCCAGGCGACCTTGTGGGCCGTCTCTTCCCGGCTGGCGTCGCCCCGGCGCTCGTCCTTGTCTTTATATTGATCCCAGGCGCTGTTAAAGGCCTCTTTGTAGATCTCCTGGGCATGCGCCGGGAGAACATGTTTGACGCTGTCGGGTAAATCGCTTTTTGATTGATATGGCATAGCAAACCTCTCTTTTTGAACACTCATTAAGTGTGGCTCACCGCCAAAAGATGCGCCAGCCCGACAAAATTTCTGTAGGAAATTTATTTATAATCCATTGTTATTTAATATTTTATTAACGAAAACAGCAAATAACGACTAACTAGCCAAATAAATCATTAAAACAGTAAAATAAAGTAAATAATAAAATGCGTTTGTCGCATTTCTGCTAATTTAAGTACTTATTTTTCTATCTATAATGACAACACCTGCACAAACGGAGATTCATATGACAACCACGCAAGAGGCGGTAAAGACCCGCCACAAGGAGACGTCGCTCATTTTCCCGGTTCTGGCACTGGCCGTGCTGCTCTTCTGGGGAAGCAGTCAGTCATTGCCAGTGGTCATCGGCATTAATATTCTGGCGCTGGTGGGTATTCTCTCCAGCGCTTTTAGCGTTGTGCGCCACGCGGACGTGCTGGCCCACCGCCTTGGCGAACCCTACGGCTCGCTTATTTTAAGCCTTTCCGTGGTGATCCTTGAGGTAAGCCTGATTTCCGCCCTTATGGCGACCGGCGACGCCGCCCCCACCCTAATGCGCGATACGCTCTATTCGATCATTATGATTGTCACCGGCGGGCTGGTGGGCTTCTCCCTGCTGCTGGGCGGGCGCAAATTTGCCACCCAGTACATGAACCTGTTCGGCATCAAACAGTATCTGATTGCCCTCTTCCCGCTGGCCATTATCGTGCTGGTGTTCCCGATGGCGCTGCCGGGAGCCAACTTCACCACCGGCCAGGCGCTGCTGGTGGCGCTGATCTCCGCGGCCATGTACGGGGTATTTCTGCTTATTCAGACCAAAACGCACCAGAGCCTGTTTGTTTACGAGCATGAAGACGAGGCCGACGATGACGATCCGCACCACGGCAAGCCCTCCGCCCACAGCAGCCTGTGGCACGCCGTCTGGCTTATTGTTCACCTGATTGCGGTGATTGCGGTTACCAAAATGAACGCCAACCCGCTGGAGACCCTGTTAACCGAGCTGAACGCTCCGGTGGCCTTTACCGGTTTCCTGGTGGCGCTGCTGATCCTCTCCCCCGAGGGGCTGGGTGCCCTGAAGGCGGTGCTGAATAATCAGGTGCAGCGGGCGATGAACCTGTTCTTCGGTTCGGTGCTGGCGACTATCTCCCTGACGGTGCCGGTCGTAACCCTGATCGCCTTCCTCACCGGCAACGATCTGCAGTTTGCGCTGGGGGCACCGGAGATGATCGTGATGCTCGCCTCGCTGATGCTGTGCCAGATTTCGTTCTCGACCGGGCGCACCAACGTGCTGAACGGCGCGGCGCATATGGCGCTGTTTATCGCCTATCTGATGACGATATTTGCCTGATGCTCTCTCCTTTAGTCTGAGGGAGAAGACAAAAAAAACGGCAACCCGAGGGTTGCCGTTTTGCTTTTATCGTGCGGGATACTTAGTTGCTGGTATCCAGCTCTTCAAAGTTTTTGACCAGATCGTCAATGGCTTTAATCTGCTTCAGGAATGGCTCCAGCTTATCGAGCGGCAGCGCGGACGGGCCATCGCATTTAGCGTTGGCCGGATCCGGGTGGGCTTCGATAAACAGGCCCGCCAGGCCGGTTGCCATACCGGCGCGCGCCAGCTCGGCAACCTGCGCACGACGGCCGCCGCTCGCGGCGCCAAACGGGTCGCGGCACTGCAGGGCGTGGGTAACGTCAAAGATAACCGGCGACTGGTTAGAGACGTTCTTCATCACGCTGAAGCCCAGCATGTCCACCACCAGGTTGTCATAACCGAAGTTCGCGCCACGGTCGCAGAGGATCACCTTGTCGTTACCGCCTTCGATAAATTTGTCGACGATGTTGCCCATCTGGCCAGGGCTGACGAACTGCGGTTTCTTCACGTTGATGACCGCGCCGGTCTTCGCCATCGCTTCTACCAGGTCGGTCTGGCGAGCGAGGAACGCCGGCAGCTGGATCACATCAACCACGTCGGCAACCGGCTGCGCCTGAGCGGACTCGTGCACGTCGGTGATGATTTTCACGCCGAAGGTCTGCTTCAGCTCCTGGAAAATTTTCATCCCCTCTTCCAGGCCCGGGCCACGGTAAGAGTGAATTGAGGAGCGGTTGGCTTTATCAAAAGAGGCTTTAAACACGTACGGGATGCCCAGCTTCTGGGTGACGGTCACGTAGTGTTCGCAGATGCGCATGGCAAGGTCGCGAGATTCCAGAACGTTCATGCCGCCGAACAGCACGAACGGCAGGTCGTTCGCTACATTAATATCGCCAATGCTAACCACTTTTTGTTTCATAGGATCGCCTTATTCAGGTATGAATCGGAATTACGATTAATGCAGTGTAATTGGTTTGTGCGCGATGGAATTTATCTGCGCGCGGATCATCTCGCTAATTGGATCTTCCGGACACTGCTCCACGAAATAGCTCAGATCGCTCAGGGCAACGTGGTCGCACTCGAGCTGAACGTAGATCAGCCCGCGATCGCGGATTTCGTACGGATCTTCCGGGTTAAACTGCAGCAGCACCTCGCTGGCGCGCAGGGCCAGCTCCATCTGCCGCTCTTCCATCAGCGCGGACTTGAGAGTATCCAGCAGCTTGCGGATCACCTCGGCGTTGTCGGCCTCGTCCAGATCTTCATTGAACAGCTCGGCCACAGGGCTGATATTGCCCTTCAGCCACACCTCAAGGGTATGTTCGTCGAGGGTGTCACCGTTGAACGGGTTGATTAACCACATCTCGCCGTCCAGCCACTCGGCGCGCAGGATCATCTGGGTCGGGAAAATAACCGGCACCAGCGGAATATCCAGCCGGTGCGCCACCCACAGCAGAATCGCCCCCAGCGACACCGCGCTGCCCTGGCGATATTTCAGCACCTGATCGAGCCACAGGGCGTCGGAAAGGCGATAAACCCCACGCTTATCACCAAAGCCCCATTCGCCGTAGAAAAGCGCAATAAGCTTCTCAAGCTGCCACTCCTGCGGGCGCGCTTCACTGATCTCTTCGCGCGCCAGGCTGACCAGATTTTCCAGCTCGTCGTAGACGTATTGCGCGCTGAAATCATCGCGGATCATCTCCGATATCTGGACCATCCCGTCGCACAGCGGCACTTTGTTAAATTCGAAATCGGCTAAGGACTTCATACTTACCCCAATAACGGTATTCTTGTGGTGGCGAGTTTAATGATGATGTACAGCACCACCAGCCCCAGCAAAAAGGCGATAAAACCGGCCTGCTGGCTGCGCGGACGACGTCGTCCCAGCGCAATAAAACCCAAAACGATGTAGATGATAACGCCAAACAGCTTCTCAGTCAGCCACTCGCCTTCATTCGTAAAGGGAAGATAGCCCGTCTTCCACATCAATCCTATGCCTGAAAGAAACAGCACGGTGTCGATACAGTGCGGCGCGACGCGCACCCAGCGGGCGTTAATCAGCCCGTTATTACTGTATCGCCACCAGTAGCGCAGAATAAAAAAGCTGATGGTAAGCACCACGGCGGCAATATGCAGATAGATGAGGGCGCTAAAACTCATGCCATTCTCCCGAGCGTCAGGCGTTCGTTGCCGCCGTAATCCCGGCAGGTTTCGATGCCGGCATAGCCCGCCGCGGCAAAAAGTTCGCGCACCGCCTCGCCCTGGGTCCAGCCGTGCTCCAGCAGCAGCCAGCCGCCCGGCTCGAGATGCCCGCGCGCGGCGGTGATGATATGGTCGAGATCCGCCAGCCCGGCGTTGGCGGCCACCAGCGCGGTGAGCGGCTCAAAACGCACGTCGCCCTGCGACAGGTGCGGGTCCATCTCGTCGATATAGGGAGGATTGCTGACGATGATGCTGAAAGTTTGCTTCCCGAGGGCGGCGAACCAGCTGCTTTGCAGCACGGTCACGTTGGTCAGCCCGTGGCGGGCGGTATTACGCTGCGCCAGGGCTACCGCATCCGGCATCAGATCGACGGCGGTAACCTGGCAGTCCGGGCGCTCGCTGGCCAGCGCCAGCGCAATAGCGCCGGTGCCGGTGCCCAAATCGAGGATCCGACAGGGGGTAGCCGGCAAACGCGCCAGCGCCTGCTCAACCAGGCATTCGGTGTCCGGGCGGGGAATTAAGGTGGCGGCGGAGACGTACAGCGGCAGAGACCAGAACTCCCGCTCGCCCACCAGGTGGGCCACCGGCTCGCCGGTTTTACGCCGGGCCAGCAGCGCGTCAAGGCGCGCCTGCTGCTCGGCGCTCAGCGGGGTTTCCCCGAAGGCGAGTATGTAAGTCCGGGCTTTGCCGGTCACGTGCTCCAGCAGGATCTCCGCATCGCGACGGGGGCTTTCGCTCTCCGTCAGGACGCTTACCGCCTGCCGCAGCCAGTGCTGAAAATCCATTAATCCTGCTCTGCCAGCGCCGCCAGCTGATCGGCCTGGTACTCCTGCACGATGGGCTCGATCAGCGCGTCGAGCTTGCCTTCCATGGTCTCATCCAGACGGTAGATGGTCAGGTTGATACGGTGGTCGGTGACGCGCCCCTGCGGGAAGTTATAGGTGCGGTTACGGTCGCTGCGATCGCCGCTGCCCAGCAGGTTGCGGCGGGTAGAGGCTTCGGCCTGCTGGCGTTTTGCCATCTCCGCCGCGTGGATACGGGCGCCCAGCACCGACAGCGCCTTCGCTTTGTTCTTATGCTGAGAACGCTCGTCCTGGCACTCCACCACGATGCCGGTCGGCAGGTGGGTAATACGGATTGCGGAGTCGGTGGTGTTAACGTGCTGCCCGCCCGCCCCGGAGGAGCGGAAGGTGTCGATACGCAGATCCGCCGGGTTGATATCCGGCAGCTCGGCTTCCGGCAGCTCCGGCATTACCGCTACGGTACAGGCCGAGGTGTGGATACGCCCCTGGGATTCGGTAGCCGGTACGCGCTGCACGCGGTGCCCGCCGGATTCAAACTTGAGGCGGCCATAAACGCCCTCGCCGCTGATTTTGGCGATCACCTCTTTATATCCGCCATGCTCGCCTTCGTTGGCGCTCATGATCTCCACCCGCCAGCGGCGCGATTCCGCATAGCGGCTGTACATGCGGAACAGGTCGCCGGCAAACAGCGCCGCCTCGTCACCGCCGGTCCCGGCGCGCACTTCCACAAAGGCGTTGCGCTCGTCATCGGGATCTTTTGGCAGCAACAGCACCTGCAGCTGCTGTTCCATCTCCTCGGAACGGGCTTTGGCGTCCTGCAGCTCTTCCTGCGCCATCTCGCGCATTTCAGGATCGTCCAGCATCATTTGTGCGGTTTCGATATCTTCCTGAACCTGACGCCAGTCGGTGAAACAGCGCGCAACGTCGCTGAGCTGAGCATATTCGCGCGACAGGGCGCGGAAACGGTCCTGGTCGGCTATGGTCGCGGCATCGCCGAGCAGGGCCTGAACTTCTTCATGGCGCTCAAGCAGCGCTTCCAGTTTGGCGACGATAGAGGGCTTCATCGGCGTAAGTGCACCTTGTAATCAAATTGGGGTAATGGGCGCTATTCCAGCCCGAGGCTGTCGCGCAGAATGGTCAGGCGTTCGTCATCCCCGTCACGGGCGGCCTGTTGAAGAGATTTGGTTGGGGCGTGGATCAGACGGTTGGTCAGCTTCCACGCCAGATCCTGCAAAATCACCTGCGGATCGCCGCCCTGTTCGAGGGCCGCCATCGCTTTGGCAGTCAGTTCATTTCGAACCTGCTCCGCCTGGCCGCGGTAGTCGCGGATCGTCTGGCTGGCGCTTTGCGCGCGCAGCCAGGCCATAAATTCGCTGGTTTCCTGCTCGACGATGGTCTCTGCCTGCACCGCCGCCGCTTTACGCTGGGCGAGGTTGTGCGAAATGATGCTTTGCAGATCGTCCACGCTGTAGAGATAGGCGTTGGCCAGCTTGCCCACTTCCGGCTCGACGTCGCGCGGTACGGCGATATCCACCAGCAGCATAGGCTGGTTGCGACGGGCTTTCAGGGCGCGTTCCACCATCCCTTTGCCGATGATCGGCAGCGGGCTGGCGGTAGAGCTGATAATGATATCCGCGTCCTGCAGGCGCGCGTAGATATCGGTCAGAGAGACCACCTCCGCCCCTACCTCGTCCGCCAGCGCCTGGGCGCGTTCGCGGGTACGGTTGGCGATGATCATCTTTTTGACTTTGTGCTCGCGCAGATGGCGGGCCACCAGTTCGATGGTCTCCCCTGCGCCCACCAGCAGTACCGTGACGGTGGAGAGCGATTCAAAGATTTGGCGCGCCAGAGTACAGGCAGCAAAGGCAACCGAAACCGCACTGGCACCAATGTCGGTTTCGGTTCGCACACGCTTGGCGACGGAGAAGGATTTCTGGAACATGCGCTCCAGCTCGCTGGCTTTCAGATGCCCCTTCTGGGAATCGGCAAAGGCCTTTTTCACCTGTCCCAGGATCTGGGGTTCGCCGAGCACCAGCGAATCGAGACCGCTGGCGACGCGCATCAGATGGCTGACCGCATCGTTATCCTGATGCCAGTAGAGGCTGTTGCGCAGCTCTTCTTCGTTAAGGTTATGGTACTCGCACAGCCAGCGGATCAGCGCCTCGTGCAGGTTATCCTGCTCTTCCACGCTCAGGTAGAGCTCGGTGCGGTTACAGGTTGACAGCACCACGCCGCCCTGCACCATCGGCTGGGCAAGCAGGCTTTCCAGCGCCTGGTCGAGCGAATCCGGCGAAAAGGTGACGCGTTCTCGCAGGGAAACCGGGGCCGTTTTGTGGTTGATGCCAAGTGCTAAAAGGGTCATGTGAGCGGGAGTAGTACCAGCGTTAATAAGGTTAGCAGGGCGCATCATACAGGATGCGCGAGATCAATAAAAGGGACTGCCCCCTTTCGGAGTAATAGCTAAGCTGCATACCATTAACAAAAATCATTCATGTCGGTGAAAACGTCGTCAGAGCAAAATAAGCGCTTAATTTCATGAATTAAGACAATATGAGCGTAGACGCTACGGTACCCGGACGCTAGCATTAAAGAATATTACTACAACGTATCTCAAGGATTTGTGATCATTATGACCAGACTGATTCGCCTGCTGCCCCTGGCCGCCCTGGTGCTGACTGCATGTTCCATCACGCCGCCAAAAGGCCCGGGCAAAAGCCCCGACTCGCCGCAGTGGCGCCAGCATCAGCAAGAGGTGCGCGCCTTAAACCAGTATCAGACCCGCGGCGCCTTTGCCTTCCTGTCGGATGAGCAGAAGGTCTACGCCCGTTTCTTCTGGCAGCAGACCGGCCAGGATCGCTATCGCCTGCTGCTGCTGAACCCGCTGGGTAGCACCGAACTTGAGCTGAACGCCCAGCCGGGCTCCGCGCAGATCGTCGATAAAAACGGCAAGAGCTATACCGGTACCGACGCGGAAGAGATGATCGGCAAGCTGACCGGAATGCCGATTCCGATTACCAGCCTGCGCCAGTGGATCCTCGGCCTGCCGGGCGACGCCACCGATTACAAACTCGACGACCAGTATCGCCTGAGCGAAGTGAACTACAGCCAGAACGGTAAAAACTGGAAAGTGGTATACGGCGGCTACGATAGCAAGACCACACCGGCCCTGCCCTCTAACCTCGAGCTGACCCAGGGTAGCCAGCGTATTAAGCTCAAAATGGACAACTGGATTGTCAAATGATGACCCACTGGCCCTCTCCGGCAAAGCTGAACCTCTTTTTATATATCACCGGCCAGCGTGCTGACGGGTATCACACCCTGCAGACGCTGTTCCAGTTTGTCGACTATGGCGACACTATCTCCATCGATCTGCGCCAGGACGGACAGATTAATCTGCTGACCCCCGTCGAAGGGGTCGAGAATGAAAATAATCTGATCGTGCGCGCCGCGCGTCTGCTAATGACTGCGGCACAGCGGTCCGGCCGCCTGCCTGCGGGCAGCGGGGCGGATATCAGCGTTGAAAAACGCCTGCCGATGGGCGGCGGTCTGGGTGGCGGTTCGTCCAACGCGGCGACGGTGCTGGTGGTGCTTAACCATCTGTGGAAATGCGGCCTCTCCGTTGACGAGCTGGCCGCGCTGGGCCTGACGCTGGGCGCCGACGTGCCGGTCTTTGTTCGCGGGCACGCGGCCTTTGCCGAAGGCGTCGGGGAGATCCTCACCCCGGTTAATCCACCTGAAAAATGGTACCTGGTAGCCCATCCCGGCGTCAGCATTCCGACGCCGGCTATCTTTGGCGATACGGCGTTAACGCGCAACACCCCGGTGCGGTCAATAGAAACGTTATTAAATTGTGAATTCGGCAATGATTGCGAGGATATCGCAAGAAAACGTTTTCGCGAGGTTGATGCAGCGCTTTCTTGGCTGTTAGAATACGCGCCGTCGCGCCTGACTGGCACAGGAGCCTGTGTCTTTGCTGAATTTGACACAGAGACTGCCGCACGTCAGGTGCTCGAGCTGGCCCCGGAATGGCTGCATGGTTTTGTGGCGCGTGGTATGAACATCTCCCCGCTACAGCAGGCCATTCTGGCGCAACCTGAGTTTCGGTGACAACGTCACCCTGTTCCAGACGTTGCATCGCGCTCTTTAATACACCGCCTGGATAGCATTCGCCTGGCCCGCACAGTTTTTGGCGAAGGTTATCCACCACTGGACGCATGCCTGAGGTTCTTCTCGTGCCTGATATGAAGCTTTTTGCTGGTAACGCCACCCCGGAACTAGCACAACGTATTGCCAACCGCCTGTACACTTCTCTCGGCGACGCCGCCGTAGGTCGCTTTAGCGACGGCGAAGTCAGCGTACAAATCAACGAAAATGTACGCGGTGGTGATATTTTCATCATCCAGTCCACCTGTGCTCCAACGAACGACAACCTGATGGAACTGGTTGTTATGGTCGATGCCCTGCGTCGCGCTTCTGCAGGCCGTATCACGGCTGTTATTCCTTACTTTGGCTATGCCCGCCAGGACCGTCGCGTCCGCTCCGCGCGTGTGCCAATCACCGCTAAAGTTGTCGCTGACTTCCTCTCAAGCGTTGGCGTTGACCGCGTTCTGACGGTTGACCTGCACGCCGAGCAGATCCAGGGCTTCTTTGACGTCCCGGTAGATAACGTATTCGGCAGCCCGATCCTGCTGGAAGACATGCTGCAGCTGAACCTGGATAACCCGATCGTGGTTTCTCCGGACATCGGCGGCGTGGTACGTGCCCGTGCTATCGCTAAGCTGCTGAACGATACCGACATGGCGATCATCGACAAGCGTCGTCCGCGCGCTAACGTCTCTCAGGTGATGCACATCATCGGTGACGTTGCCGGCCGCGACTGCGTGCTGGTTGACGATATGATCGACACCGGCGGCACCCTGTGCAAAGCCGCTGAAGCCCTGAAAGAGCGCGGTGCCAAGCGCGTATTTGCTTACGCCACCCACCCTATCTTCTCGGGTAATGCGGTTAACAACCTGCGCAACTCCGTGATCGACGAAGTTGTAGTGTGCGACACCATCCCGCTAAGCGAAGAGATCCGCGCGCTGCCGAACGTGCGCACCCTGACCCTCTCCGGGATGCTGGCCGAAGCGATTCGTCGTATCAGCAACGAAGAATCTATCTCTGCAATGTTCGAACACTAATCGGACGCAGCGCAAAAACCCGCTGCGGCGGGTTTTTTTGTCTGTGAGTTTTATTTGTATGATTAATGCCTCCTTCACCTGCCATTGATATGACAGATGATGCGCACCTGGATAATGATTGTGAAAAACGCTTCCTCTCATGTTCTGCCCTTCCGCGCCCTCATCGACGCCTGCTGGAAAGAGAAGTACACCCTGTCGCGCTTTACCCGTGACCTGATTGCCGGGATAACCGTGGGTATTATTGCCATTCCGCTGGCGATGGCGCTGGCGATTGGCAGCGGCGTCGCGCCGCAGTATGGCCTCTATACCGCCGCGGTGGCCGGGATCGTCATCGCCCTGAGCGGCGGCTCGCGCTTCAGCGTCTCCGGCCCTACCGCCGCCTTTGTGGTGATCCTCTACCCCGTCTCCCAGCAGTTTGGCCTTGCCGGGCTGCTGGTGGCTACCCTGATGTCCGGCGTGTTCCTGATCCTCTTTGGCCTGGCGCGCTTTGGCAAGCTGATCGAGTACATCCCCCTTTCCGTCACCCTGGGCTTCACCTCGGGGATCGGCATTACCATCGGCACCATGCAGATTAAAGATTTTCTGGGTCTCAGGCTGGACCACGTGCCTGAACACTATCTGCAAAAAGTGGGGGCGCTGGCGATGGCGCTGCCGACCGCCAATCTGGGCGATGCGGCGATCGGCATCGTGACTCTGGGCACGCTGATCCTCTGGCCGCGGCTGGGCATTCACCTGCCGGGACACCTGCCGGCGCTGCTGCTGGGCTGCGCGGTGATGGGGGTGGTAAACCTGACGGGCGGCGATGTGGCGACCATCGGCTCGCAGTTCCACTATCTTCTGGCCGACGGCACCCGGGGCAACGGCATTCCCCAGCTTCTGCCTCAGCTGGTGCTGCCCTGGAAGATGCCGGGCTCCGATTTTACCCTCAGCTGGGATTCGCTGCAGGCCCTGCTGCCCGCCGCCTTTTCGATGGCCATGCTGGGGGCTATCGAGTCGCTGCTGTGCGCGGTGGTGCTGGACGGCATGACCGGCACTAAGCATAACGCCAACGGCGAGCTGGTGGGCCAGGGACTGGGTAATATCGTCGCCCCGTTCTTCGGCGGTATCACCGCCACGGCGGCCATCGCCCGCTCGGCGGCTAACGTGCGCGCCGGGGCCACCTCTCCGGTGTCGGCGGTGATCCACGCCCTGCTGGTGATCCTCGCCCTGCTGGTGCTGGCCCCGCTGCTCTCCTGGCTGCCGCTCTCGGCGATGGCGGCCCTGCTGCTGATGGTGGCGTGGAACATGAGCGAGGCCCACAAGGTGGTAAACCTCCTGCGCCGGGCGCCGAAAGACGACATCATCGTGATGCTAATCTGCATGTCGTTAACCGTGCTGTTCGATATGGTGATCGCCATCAGCGTCGGCATCGTGCTGGCCTCGCTGCTGTTTATGCGCCGCATCGCGCGCATGACGCGGCTGGCGCCGGTTAACGTCACGGTGCCGGACGACGTGCTGGTGCTGCGGGTAATAGGCCCGCTGTTCTTTGCCGCCGCCGAGGGGCTGTTCAGCGATCTGGAGTCGCGCATCGAAGGTAAACGCATTGTGGTGCTGAAGTGGGATGCGGTGCCGGTGCTGGACGCGGGCGGGCTGGATGCCTTCCAGCGATTTGTCCAACGCCTGCCGGAAGGCTGCGAGCTGCGGGTCAGCAACCTGGAGTTCCAGCCGCTGCGCACCATGGCGCGGGCCGGGGTACAACCTGTTCCAGGCCGCCTGGCGTTTTACCCGGATCGCGAGGCGGCGTTAGCGGATCTCTGACATCCGCCGCTGCATCATGATACCAATCGCCTGCTGTAGCCAGGCCAGAACGGCAGGCGTCATCCAGGTGCCCTTCATCAGGTGCGGCTCCTGCTGCATGGCCTCGCGAAATTTCTGCTGGGTGACCGGGCTGGTGCCGGCGTAGGACTGAAATAGCATCAGCCACTGCTCCGCCAGCGCCTGCGCCTGCGGGCTCTCTGCCGCCAGCCCGTCCCGGCAGGCCTGATGCAGTTTTGCCACCAGCGGCGGCCACTCCATCATCCGGTCGAAATAGTGGGCGCGGGTAAAGGCCATCTCCTCCGGCGTAAGGTAGCGCGCCCAGATAGCCAGCTTGCTCTCGGCAAAGGCGCGGGTAATAAAATCCATTATCTCTGCGTTAATGCCGGTCTGCTCGCGCATGTGCGGCTCCACGCTGTGCATTTCATTCAGCCGGGTGAGGAATTCCGGTTTGCCCGCGGTATCCTGCTCCAGCTGCGTCATCCAGCGGGTGGCGAGATCGGTGGCGCGAGGATCGGCGACATCCACCCGATCGTCGATAAGGCCCCGGGCTTCGGCCACCAGGCCGGCCCAGATAACGGCGAGGGCGTCACCCTGCTGCACAAAAGGCAGCTCCTGCAACTCTTCTTTACTAAACCAGCGGTCGTACATGGTCATTAACTCCAGCGTCTGTAGCCAGGACTCCAGATCCGGTTCCGCTCCGGCGGCCAGCTCGCCGCGCAGGGCCGACAGCTGCTCGCGCAGCCTGTGGATGCTGCGCATCTGCTTATCCAGCAGGGCAATTTGCGCCGCCAGCAGCTCCTGCATGGAGCGGGTATCCCGATCGAGAACCTCCTTGATTTCGGCAAGCTCCAGCCCCGCCTTGGCCAGCACCTGAATACGGTGCAGGCGCTGTACGTCTGCGAGGGTATAGAGCCGGTAGCCTGCCGCACTTCTGGCGGAGGGCAGCAATAACCCGGTTTGCTCGTAGTGATGTAATGTCCGGACGGTGATCCCCGCCCTTTTCGCCAACAGGCCAACCTGGATTAACATTGCCGCTCCTCTTTTATCGCCATCGGCGTCACTCTGGCGCCTTACGTTACGTGAGGGTCAAGCAAAAAGGCAAAAAAAACGGCTCCCGCAGGAGCCGCCTTTAAAACTTGTGTCGATTAAGTCGGTTTGTGCCGATCGCGACGGCAGCGTTTATCGTAGTGGCGTACCCACCAGTATTTATCGCAAACCTGCTCGTGGCCGCTGACGCGGGCACCTGCCAGCCAGAGAACGGCGCCCAGAAATATGCTCAGCACCGCGCCGTGGGCGAAATACTGGGGCAGGTCAAGTTGAGGAAGCTGGTTTAAAATAGAGTATCCGACGCCGACTACCATGACGACTAATCCCAACCCCATCAGCACGTTACCGAGTAACGAAGCGTTTCTGCGTTTCATGTGTCACCTCCGGAACCATGGGTTGCAGGGCTGCTGCCCTAATCCTTGTGTAAAGTATAGGCAACACCCCCATTATGGAGTGCGGGACCGATCACAATTACGCATTTAGGATCAACATAACTTTACAAATAAATCGTTGAGTATCTTGAGATTCTAATGGTTCAGGTGGGCAATTATTCATATTTTGAGGTTCTGGCCGCAGAATTTTGTCAAGCGACGCGTCAGACAGTACACTACGCGCCAGTCTCAGAACCCTCAGGAATGCAAACGTGACGATTAAATTGATTGTCGGCCTGGCCAACCCCGGTGCGGAATATGCGGCCACTCGCCATAACGCAGGCGCATGGTATGTCGATCTGCTGGCCGAGCGGTTACGTGCTCCCCTGCGTGAAGAGCCAAAATTCTTTGGCTACACCTCACGCATTAACCTCGCCGGCGCGGACGTGCGCCTGCTGGTGCCAACAACGTTTATGAATTTAAGCGGCAAAGCCGTAGCGGCGATGGCCACCTTCTACCGCATTAATCCGGATGAAATACTGGTGGCCCACGACGAGCTCGACCTGCCCCCGGGCGTGGCGAAGTTCAAGCTTGGCGGCGGCCACGGCGGCCATAACGGCTTAAAAGATATCATCAGCAAGCTTGGCAATAACCCTAATTTCCACCGTTTGCGGGTGGGAATCGGCCATCCGGGCGATAAAAACAAAGTTGTCGGTTTTGTATTAGGCAAACCGCCGCTCTCCGAGCAGAAGCTTATCGACGAAGCGGTTGACGAAGCGGCGCGTTGTACCGAGATCTGGCTGCAGGATGGCCTGACCAAAGCCACCAACCGGCTGCACGCTTTTAAAGCGCAATAAGCGGCCTCCCGCCCCTTTTTTGCGCCACTGGCGGCGGGTTAAGTGTATACTAGGCGTAGTTTTTTACTTTTCTTCGACTCGTTTATTATAACGCGTTGAATATCAAGAAATTAAGGTGATTCAGAAATGGGATTCAAATGCGGTATCGTTGGTCTGCCTAACGTTGGCAAATCCACCCTGTTTAATGCGCTCACTAAGGCGGGTATTGAAGCGGCTAACTTCCCGTTCTGTACCATTGAGCCAAACACCGGTGTCGTGCCGATGCCCGACCCGCGTCTGGATCAGCTCGCGGAGATCGTTAAACCGCAGCGTATTCTGCCGACCACTATGGAGTTCGTGGATATCGCAGGTCTGGTAAAAGGCGCGTCCAAAGGCGAAGGCCTGGGCAACCAGTTCCTGACCAACATCCGTGAAACCGAAGCGATCGGCCACGTGGTGCGCTGCTTCGAGAACGACAACATCATCCACGTGAATAACAAAGTAGATCCGGCTGACGATATCGAGGTGATCAACACCGAGCTGGCGCTGTCCGACCTCGACACCTGCGAGCGCGCTATTCACCGCGTGCAGAAGAAAGCCAAAGGCGGCGACAAAGACGCGAAGGCCGAGCTGGCCGCGCTGGAAAAATGTCTGCCTCAGCTGGAAAACGCGGGCATGCTGCGCGCCCTGAAAAACCTGACCGAAGAAGACAAAGCGGCGATCAAATACCTGAGCTTCCTGACCCTGAAGCCAACCATGTATATCGCCAACGTTAACGAAGACGGCTTCGAGAACAACCCATACCTCGATAAAGTGCGCGAAATCGCCGCGGCCGAAGGTTCCGTAGTGGTGGCCGTGTGCGCCGCAGTAGAATCCGATATCGCCGAGCTGGACGACGCCGACCGCGAAGAGTTTATGGCCGAGCTGGGCCTGGAAGAGCCGGGCCTGAACCGCGTGATCCGCGCCGGCTACGAGCTGCTGAACCTGCAAACCTACTTCACCGCCGGCGTGAAAGAGGTGCGTGCCTGGACTATCCCTGTTGGCGCTACCGCCCCGCAGGCAGCCGGTAAGATCCACACCGACTTCGAGAAGGGCTTTATCCGCGCCCAGACCATCGCGTTTGAAGACTTCATCACCTACAAGGGTGAGCAGGGTGCGAAAGAAGCGGGCAAAATGCGTGCAGAAGGCAAAGACTACGTTGTGAAAGATGGCGACGTGATGAACTTCCTGTTTAACGTCTAACGTTAACGGCATTGAAAAAAACCACGCCCCGGCGTGGTTTTTTTTTGCCCCGCTCGCCCCTTAAAACTCGTAGCGCGCGCCAAAGTTATACCGCCGCCCTTCCAGCACCGAGGCCTGGTTATAGGAGGTGGTATGGATCGGGTTGGCGTCAAACAGGTTATAAATTCCCGTCATCAGCGTAATGTTTTTAGTCAGGCGGTAGCGCGCCCCGAGGTCCATCAGCGCGTACGCCTCCGTCGAGGTTGATTTGCCGATATCCGGCGTGTTGCTGCGCCAGCTCGCCTTCGTCCATATTTCCAGATCTTTCAGCGCCAGCCATGTCAGGGAGAGGTTGGCCATGCTGGTGGGGAACTCGTTAAGCGCATCGCCCTTATACTGGCCGCTCTTCTGCTCGCTGTGGGTGTAGGTGTAGTTGGCGTTGGCCTTCAGTGACGGCGTAAGCTGCCAGTCTCCGTTCAGCTCCAGGCCGTAGATCTCGGCATCGCTGACGTTAAAGTACTGGGAGACGCTCTCTGCTTCGTAACCGTTATAGACGCACATCTGCGTAGCCGTGGCGGTACAGATGGTGTAATCGCTGATTTTGTCCTTGAATCGGGTGTGGAAAACGGTGGCGTCCAGCGCCAGAGTCTCTCTCTGCCAGTAAACGCCGAGCTCGGTGTTGATGCTCTTCTCCGGCTTCAGGTCATCGTTACCGATGCCGATCTCAGAATAGGGGTAACTCCCGTAGACGCTGGTAAAGCCGGCGTTATTCTGGCGCAGGTCGGGTTTTTTATACCCGGCAGAGATCCCCCCCTTCAGAGCCCAGCTCTCGTCCAGCGTCCAGTTACCATACAGCTTAGGGGTAACGTGGTAACCAAAATAGCTGTCGTGATCCAGACGCGCCGAGGTGGTAAGGGTGAAGTCCGGAATAATCATCCAGGCATCTTCGGCGAAGACCGCCCAGCCGTCGCGGCTGATTTTGCTCACCGGCTTAACGCCGGGCACCTCTTTATCGGCAATACCGAAGGTGTCATTCAGCTCGTTCCGGGTGTAGTTGGCACCCAGCGTCAGCTTATGATCCTCCAGGGTAAAGGTGTTGGCGCTGTTGGCCTCGAAGTTACGCTGCTCGATAAACTGCGGCGACAGATAAGGGACACGGTACTCGGTGCGCGCTTTCTCATAGCTGATGAAGTTTTTCGCCTCCAGCGTCTCCCCATACCAGGCCTGCTGCGACAGGGAGATAGCGTCCCGATCAAAGCCCCAGTACCAGGGATTATCGTGGCGCGTCTTCTCCTGATGACCTTTTACCGCATTCAGGTCCCACAGCTGGGTGTCGGTCGGCGACATGGAGATGGTTGCGTCAAGATTGCCCGCCTCGTGCTTGACGAAACGCTCGTTGTCGGGGCTGTCGTCATCCCGACGGTCGAGATAATCCGCCCCCAGGCTGACCCCGAGCTTGCCCGGGATCACCGGCCCCATCACAAACAGATTGGTCTGGTTGGTATTGCCGTATTGGCTTTTCTCCTGCAGGAAGTAGTTATCCTCCAGCACGCCGGTCCAGCGATCGAGGTTGTAGCCTTTTTTGGTGATCACGTTGACCACCCCGCCGATCGAGTCCGAGCCATAGAGAGATGACATCGGCCCGCGGATCACCTCGATGCGCTCGATGGCGGCAAGGGGCGGCATAAAGGCCGCTTCGGTGCCGATATGGTGCCCGTAAGGACGCGACTCGCGGGTCCCCTGCTTGATACCGTTCACCATATAGGAGGTATAGGACGAGTCCATGCCGCGCATCTGCACATCCCCGGTAGCGAGGCTGCCGTTACCGCTGCCCACCAGCACCCCCGGCATTTCGCGCAGGGCTTCGGTGACGTTCTGGTTCGAGCGGGTATTAAGCTCTTTCTCATTTACCACCGAGATGGTGGCCGGCGCCTCCCGGCGCTGCTGGCTAAAACCGGTGGCGGTAACCACCAGCTGTTCTTCATCTGCGGGAGCGCCTTCCGCGGCGTCAACGGCTGGAGTAAGAGTGGTGAGGGCGAGCGAAACCGCCGCGGCCGTGCGTGTCCGGGTTATCACAGGGTCATTCCTTAAAAAGTCGTTAAATCGATCTTGAGCACGTAATCCGCCTCGCTGGATTTCTCATCCTGCTTCACGCTGACGTACAAGGTTCGCGCATCGGGCGAGAGCGCCAGGCTGTTGGGCATCGCCGCGGTTTTAATGGTGTGTTTGACGGCGTTAGTTTGCGTGTCGATCACGCTGATTTGCCGGTCGTTACGGTGGGTCACATACAGCTCATTGCGCGCGCCGTTGTAAACGACGGCGATGGAGTTAGGGGTGGCAATACGCTGCAGGAGCTTGCCGGTGGCCAGCTCCACCACCAGCACATCGCGGGTATTGGTATCGGCGATATAGCCCACGCCGGCGCCGATATTGAGGGCAATGTTCAGGAAGTAGTGGTTAGTCTCCTGAGGATCAACCTGTACGCGGGAGATAACGTCGGAAGTGGCAGCATCAAGCGTTACCAATTCGCCGCTGCCGGTCATCGCGTAAACCTTGCTGCCCGCGGCATCCACCGCAAAGCCGACCGGATCCATCCCTTCAAGCGTCTTTAGCAGCCGCTGTTGCCGGGTATCCACCACCCACAGTAACCCTCTCCCCTTGCGGCCCATGCCAGAGACGTACAGCCGCTGATGCTTTTTATCCAGCACCGCTTCACGCGGATGGATCAGGGTTTTCGGGTCGGCGTTATCGCTCAGCTGCAGGGTTTTAATCACTTTACCGGTTCGCGTATCCAGCAGCGCAACCGAGCCGTCCAGCGCGTTGCCCATATACAGATGATGTTTTTCTTCATCCAGTGCGAGGGCAAAAATACGGCGCTCTGTTTTGATGGTCTTATTAATGGCCAGATCGTCGACGCCCAGGGCAAACAGCAGGCCGCTGATTTTATCCGCTGCAAACGAGGGAGCGGAGGCCGCGTAAAGCGTCTGCTGGCCTTTATCATAAGCCAGCTCGTAAACCCCACGGCCTAAGGGTTGAGAGATAAAATCCTTTTCTGTAAACGACTTAGCTAAAACCACACCTGAATGAAGGGCCAGCGAAATGGCCATGGCGTAGCGCACCGCGGTGGTTAATTTTGCGAGGATCATGTCATTTTTCTTTACAGTTAATTACGTAAAGCAAATGATAATAATTATTAATATCATATGCAATTACACAATTACCTACCGCGACCTACCAATTTTTGCCTTCAATCGCGCAGGTCAGCGCTCACGCCCCTTCAGATGCGCCTACTATTGATGCTATCCATAGAAACCTGAACTTCATCAGGAAAGCAGGAGTATGCATGAATAAGAAAAGACGCATCGTCCCCGGGATCCAGCCTTACGACGGTCCGGCCGGCGGCTGGGGAGCGCTGAAGGCCACCGCCATCGCCATTCGCACCCAGATGGATGCCCTGGAGGCCCCCGCCACCCTGCTTCGTACCAATCAGCCGGACGGCTTTGACTGTCCGGGCTGCGCCTGGCCGGATAAAGAGCATAAATCCACCTTCCAGTTCTGCGAGAACGGCGCTAAGGCCGTCACCTGGGAGGCCACCACTAAGCGCGTCACGCCGGAATTTTTTGCCCGCCATACCGTCAGCGAGCTGTGGCAGAAAAGCGATTTCGAGCTTGAGGCCTACGGGCGCCTGACCCATCCGATGGTCTACCACCGGGAGAGCGATACATACCGCCCGGTAGCCTGGGAGGAGGCCTTTACCCGCATCGGGGAAAAGCTGCGCCAGCTGGATCCCGACGCGGTGGAGTTTTACACCTCCGGCAGAACCTCGAACGAGGCCGCCTGGCTACTGCAGCTTTTTGCCCGCGAGCTTGGCACCAACAACTTCCCCGACTGCTCCAACATGTGCCATGAAGCCACCAGCACCGGCCTGCCGCGCTCCATCGGCATCGGCAAGGGGACGGTGTCCCTCGATGATTTCGACAAGACCGAGCTGGTGATCGCCATCGGCCACAACCCGGGCACTAACCATCCGCGGATGATGGGCACCCTGCACGAGCTCTCCCGCCGCGGCGTGCCGATCATCGTCTTTAACCCGCTGCGCGAGCGCGCCCTGGAGCGCTTTGCCGATCCGCAAAGCGTGATGGAGATGGCGACCCTGGGCTCGACCAATATCGCCTCCACCTATTATCAGGTGAAGGCCGGGGGCGACGCCGCCGCGCTTAAGGGTATCGCTAAACATCTGCTGGAGATGGGCGGCGCGCTGGATGAGGAATTTATCAACACCCATACCCAGGGCTTCGAGGCCTTCGCCGCGGATATCGCCGCCACCGCCTGGGACGCCATCGAGCAGGAGTCCGGGCTGGCCCGTGCGGATCTGCAGGCCGTGGCCCGGGCCTATGCCAAATCGAACGCCACCATCATCACCTACGGGATGGGGATCACCCAGCACAACAAAGGCACCGCCAACGTGCGGCTGATTGCCGATCTGCTGCTGTTACGGGGCAATATCGGCAAGCCCGGAGCGGGCATTTGCCCCCTGCGCGGCCACTCCAACGTGCAGGGTAACCGCACCGTCGGCATCACCGAAAAACCCACCGCCGCCTTCCTGTCGCGTATTGAGGAGGTGTTTGGCTTTACCCCACCGGCAAAGCACGGCCACGACGCGGTGGCGGCAACCCAGGCGATGATCGCGGGCGAGGCAAAGGCCATGATCTGCCTCGGAGGCAATTTTGCCGTCGCTATGCCCGACCACGAGCGGGTCTTCTCTGCCATGAAAAAGCTCGATCTGAGCGTGCACGTAGCCACCAAGCTCAACCGCACCCATCTGCTGGTGGCGAACGAGACCTGGCTCTTCCCCTGCCTGGGGCGCACCGAGCTGGATATGCAGCGCACCGGCAGGCAGTCCATCACCGTCGAAGATTCCATGTCGATGGTGCACGCCTCCTCCGGCAAGCTTAAGCCCGCCTCACCGCACCTGCTCTCCGAGCCGGCCATCGTCGCCGGGCTGGCCCGGGCTACGCTGCCCGCCTCTAAGGTCGGCTGGGAGGAGCTGGTGGCGAACTACGACAACATCCGCGATCTGATCGAACAGACCATTCCGGGCTTTACCGGCTATAACCAGCGCATCCACACGCCGGGCGGCTTTCGCCTGCCCCTGCCGCCTACCGAGCGCGTCTGGCCGTCGGCTACCGGCAAGGCGATGTTCTCGGTGTTTGAAGGGGTGGATGAAAACGCCCTGGGCGAAGGGGAAAACGTGCTGCGGATGGTCACCCTGCGTAGCCACGACCAGTACAACACCACCATCTACGCCATGGATGACCGCTACCGCGGCGTGTCCGGGCGGCGGGATATTCTGTTTATGAACGAGGAGGACATGGCCGGGCTGGGGCTGGAGCACGGCGATCGGGTGGATATCGAAACCGCGCTGGCGGGCAATGGCCAGCGTCTGGAGGATATTACCCTGGTGGCCTGGAGCATCGCCCGGGGCACCGTGGGCGCCTATTACCCCGAAGCCAACGTGCTGGTGCCGCTCGATTATATTGATAAAGAGAGCGGCACACCCTCCTATAAATCGGTGCCGGTGCGCCTGCGGCTTCGCAGCAAGGAGATCCGCCCGATCTAAGGGGAATTACCTGTCGCCATTTGCCCTGGTTCTGCGGATAATCAGGGCACTTATTTACAAGGAACGCATCCAGGTTAATGAAAACAGAGACATTCAACGGGGAGGCGGTAACGGCATTTCGCGCGGGGGTAGCCGCCTGCCTGCCCACCATTCCCGGCTACTGGAGTATTGGCTTTGCCGCCGGCGCCATCGGCACCCTGGCCGGTTTTACCATCCTGCAAACGGCACTGCTGGCGGGGCTGCTTTATGCCGGCTCGGCCCAGTTTCTGTTTTATTCCCTGTGGGCCACCGGGGCGGAGGTGGCCTCGGTGGTCTTCAGCGTGCTGCTGGTTAACCTGCGCTATCTGCTGATGAGCTCGGCGATGAGCGTCTTCTTTCGCGACCACAGCACGCTGCAAAAGATTATCAGCGGCCTGCTGCTGACCGACGAGACCTTCGGCGTGGCGGTGCAGCACGGCAGCCAGCAGAGCAAAGTGCGTTTTGCGTGGATGGCGGGGCTGAACGTCGCCGCCTGGCTTAACTGGATCCTCGCCTGCGTGGTGGGAGCCTGGCTGGCCGCCGCCCTGCCGCCCGCACTGATGGAGGGGCTGAGCTTTAGCCTGGTGTCGATGTTTATCGGTCTGGTGCTGATGCTGTGGTTCGCCAGCCGCCGCAAGGCGCTGGAGACCTTCAGCATTGCGGCGGCGACGCTGGTGACGCTGTTAACCGCCGGGCAGATGGATATCAGCCTGGTGGTGATTATGGCCGCTTCGATTGCCGCCACCCTGTCGACCCTGGCGTTACGCCTGTTCTACAAAGGAGAGCGCTGAGATGGAACGCAATATTCTGCTGGCAATTGTCGCCTCGGCGCTGGTCACCGCCCTGATGCGAGTCCTGCCCATACTGCTGCTGTCGCGCTTTCGCCTCGCCCCGATTGTGCAACAGTGGCTGAGCTTTATCCCGGCGGCGATCATGGCGGCCATAATCACCGCCGAGCTGATGGGCAAACCGGCGCTCACCCCGTCCGGGCTCAGCCTGTCGCTGCTGGCGGCGGTTATTGCCGCCGCCGCAGGGGTGGCGACCCGCAGCCTGTTTGCCACCGTTATCGTGGGGATGATGGCCTTTACAGCGCTAAACTTCTTCCTCCGCTAGGCGCGTTACCCCCTGCCCGGCCGCCGCCTCGCGCCGGGCCAGCAGCGGCCGCCAGGCCTCCCGCGCCATCGCGCTAAAACCGTTAACCAATACTCCCTGCGCCTCTGCCCGGCCTGCCGCCTGCGTTAGAGCAGCGCGCAGCGTTGCCAGGGTTTCGCGGGAGGTTGCCGCCCCGGTAATCAGCGGCAGCCCCGGCGCCGGCGGGCTTTGATCGATAATGCACAGCCCCTTCAGCAGCGCTGGCTGGTGGCGTTGCAGCAGCGCCCAGGTCACGCAGTCGATGGCGGCGATATCGGCCTCCCCCGCCTGCAGGGCCAGCAGCGACGCCCGGTGGCTGCCGCTAAAGCGCGTTCCGGCAAAGAACCCGCCTTCATGGCGCAGCGGTGCCACCATGCTTAGCAGCACGTTGTAGCCCGACCAGGAGTCGGGGGCGTTGCACACCACCCTCCGGGCGCGAAAATCCGCCAGCGTCCGGCCCCTGTCCTGCTCCCTTGCCACCAGCCAGCTGCGGTAGTGCGGCCCTTCGCAGCCGGGGGCAGCGTAGTGAAACGCTCCCACCACCTGCACCTCGGGCAAAAGCGTCATCAGCGGAAAGCCGCAGCTCTGGCTTAACAGCAGCGCCGGGCTGCGCCAGTGGCGCAGCAGATTCTGCGGCACTGCGTAACGCTCTTGCGCCACCGGCAGCCCCTGGGCGGCCAGCAGATCCTTAATCACCTGCCAGAAGGCCCGGCTGGCGGCCGGATCGACGGCGTACATCGGCAGCGCAAGCCTGTTACTCATCCTGCCTCCCCGGGTGCGCGGTCACCTCTACCGGTTTTTTCCAGAACTGGCGTACCCATTGCCCATACCCCTTCACCACAAAGCCGTGGTTTCGCTGTTGATAACGCGCCCGATCCCGAAGCCAGAGCGTGCGCAGGCCATACCAGGGAACGCCCGGCAGGTCGTGATGTATGGAATGATAGTTGAGATTGAGAAACAGCAGCCGCCAGGGCCAGGCGGTCTCGTTGATCGCCGAGCGGGCCAGCGGATCGTCGGCGGCGCGGTGTTCGAGAAAGGATCGGACCTTGGTCAGGGCCAGAGCCGGGTAGCTCACCGCCAGCACAAACCAGAGCGGCGACAGCCCCCGCTGCGCCATCAGGGCAAACAGCCCCGCCAGCAGGATGCCGTGCAGCAGCCACATGCAGATCGCCCTGGCCTCGCCCCGACGAAAGGCGGTGAGCGCGCCGGCAAGCACCGCGGCGATGTCCAGCAGCGGCCCCAGCAGCAGGCGGCCAAAAAAGGTATTGCGGATATGAATCAGCGCCCGGTGCCAGCCGGGCAGCCGCTGCCAGCGCTGCGGCGTAAGGTAGTACGACTCGGGATCGTCTACCGGCACGGTGAGCGTTTCGTGGCGATGGTGCGCGAGGTGCGAATCCCGGTACACCCCATAGGGATACCACACCGCCAGCGGCAGGGTGCCGAACAGCTGGTTCAGGCGGGGAAAACGGGTGGGATGGCCGTGGATAAGCTCGTGCTGCAGGGACATATACCAGCAGGTAAAGAGGATCAGCAGCAGCGTGGCCGGTATCCGCCCCAGCGCCTGCCAGTAAAAGACGCTGGCGAACCAGCCGCCGTAAATGGCGACGATCAGCGCCCAGGTGGGCCACTCGCTGCGCCAGCGCCAGCTGCGCGCGAGGTGGTGGATCGCCCTGCGCTGCTGTTCATCTAAATATCTGGTGGTGCCGTTGCCCATTGTGCCGTCATCGCCTCGTTAAGCCCTGTTAACCAGACGATGTGAGAAGAGAGGTGAAATAACAAAGATTTTAAATGGCTATGCTTTGCCAGAAATGGCGGGTGTGGCGCAAAGCCGTCAGGCTGCGTTATTAGCAGACAAAAATTCGTGCGTCGGTCGACAAATGCTATGATGTGCGCGCGCTTTTCGCTGCCCGACAGCCATCTTTACTATGATGAATGACAAGGAAGCCCGGCATGAAACCGAAATCTGTAACGCTCTACGATGTGGCTGAACACGCCAACGTCTCTTACCAGACCGTCTCCCGGGTGATCAACCAGGCTGCCCACGTTTCTGAAAAAACGCGCCTCAGGGTTGAGGCGGCGATGAACGCCCTGAACTACATTCCCAACCGCATGGCGCAACAGCTTGCCGGCAAACTGAGCCATACGCTCGGTTTTGCCACCAGCAATCTCGCGCTTCATGCGCCGTCGCAGATTGTGGCCGCCGCTAAATCACGCGCCAGCGCGCTGAACTTTAACGTGGTGATCTCCATGACCGAAGCGTCCGGGCTGGAGGCGAGTAAGGCGGCCGTTAGCCAGCTGCTCTCCCAGCGGGTCGACGGTATTCTGGTTAATATCCCGATGGAGGATCGGCAGGCGCAGGAGATTATGCGGCTTTGCGGTACCATCCCGGTCCTGTTTCTTGACGCCTCCCCCTCGACCGATACACACCACATCGTGTTTGATCCGCTGCAGGGCGCGAAGCTCGGCGTAGAACATCTGGTCCAGCTTGGTCATCGGCAGATCGCCCTGCTCACGGGCCCGCTCGACTCCGTCTCGGCGCGCCTGCGTTATGAGGGCTGGCAGGCATCACTTGCCGAGCATCAGCTGACGCCCGCCGCGGTACTGCACGGTGACTGGAGCTCCCTGTCGGGCTATCAGCATACAATGCGTCTGCTCACCGAGGGTACTATCCCCACCGCGCTGCTGGTGGCGAATGACCAGATGGCGCTCGGCGCGCTGCGGGCGCTGTCGGAGTTTGGCCTGCCGGTGCCGGGCGCGGTTTCGGTGGTCGGCTATGACGATACGGAAGACAGCGCCTGCTTTACCCCACCGCTGACGACCATCAAGCAGGATTTCAAAACGCTGGGCAAAGTCAGCGTTGAGCGCCTGCTGGCGCTGATAGAAGGGGCAGAAACGGTTTCAGAGCTGCTGCCTGTGAGCCTGGTCGAACGCAAAACCACCGCTACGCCACAGTCCGACACCCTGTCTGCCGGGCACCTCGCAGAAGAGCTGTCCCGCCTGGCGCGCCAGGTTGCCCGCCTGAAATAACCGACTTCCCTTTCGTTGTTCTTTGTGAAGCCCATCACCCTCTGCCGGGAGAGGGCTTTACAAGCCGGCAGGTACCTTGCATAGTGACAAAAAATTGTGAGCGCATCGCAAAGTAAATCAAGGAATCCGTAAATGAGCCAAACCCCTCTCTCTTTAGCCGCCGTACTGGCCCGACGCGACTGGGAAAACCCCGCCGTCACCCGGCTGAATAGCCTTGCCGCCCATCCCCCTTTCGCCAGCTGGCGCGCCGCCGAGGAGGCCAGAAGTGACGCTCCTTCTTCTTCCCGGCAGAGCCTGAACGGACGCTGGCAGTTCAGCTATTTTACGCGTCCGGAATCCGTGCCGGAAAGCTGGCTGGAGCAGGACCTGCCGGACGCCCGGGACATGGAGGTACCCTCCAACTGGCAGATGGCCGGCTACGACGCGCCGATTTATACCAATGTGACCTACCCTATTCCGCTTAATCCGCCGTTTGTGCCCGAGGACAACCCCACTGGTTGTTACTCGCTCACATTTGAAGTTGATCCTGAATGGCTCACCGGCGGCCAGACGCGCATCATCTTCGATGGGGTCAATTCGGCGTTCCATTTATGGTGCAACGGCCGCTGGGTAGGCTATGCCCAGGACAGCCGCCTGCCGTCGGAATTTGACCTCAGCTCCCTGCTGGTGCCCGGCGTTAACCGGCTGGCGGTGATGGTGCTGCGCTGGAGCGACGGCACCTGGCTGGAAGATCAGGATATGTGGCGCATGAGCGGCATTTTTCGCGACGTCTCGCTCCTGCATAAGCCGGACCCCCACCTGAGCGACATACGGATAGCGACGCATCTTAACGCCGACTATACCCGCGCGACCCTTGAAGCACGGGTGACGGTTGCCGGCGAGGTGAGCGACGATATGCGCGTTGCCGTCCAGCTCTGGCAGGGCGATAGCCTGGTGGCTGAAGCAGAGCAGAACATCGAAAGCGACATTGTCGATGAGCGCGGGCGCTACAAGGACCGCACCACCCTGCGTCTTCCGGTAGAGCATCCGGCGCTCTGGAGTGCGGAAACCCCGGCGCTCTATCGCACCGTGGTGTTATTGAAACGCGGCGAAACCCTGCTGGAGGCCGAAGCCTATGATACCGGCTTCAGGGAGGTGAAAATCGACGGGGGCCTGCTGAAGCTCAACGGTAAACCCTTGCTTATCCGCGGCGTTAATCGCCACGAGCATCATCCGGATAACGGCCAGGTGATGGATATCGACACCATGCGCCGGGATATCCTGCTGATGAAGCAGAATAACTTCAATGCGGTCCGCTGCTCCCACTACCCTAACCATCCCCTGTGGTATCGGCTGTGTGATTTTTACGGGCTGTACGTGGTTGACGAGGCCAACATTGAGACCCACGGCATGGTGCCCATGAATCGTCTGAGCGACGATCCCTGCTGGCTGCCCGCGATGGCCGAGCGCGTCACCCGCATGGTACGGCGCGATCGTAATCATCCGTCGATTATTATCTGGTCGCTCGGCAACGAGTCGGGGCACGGGGATAACCACGACGCCCTGTACCGCTGGATCAAATCCAACGATCCTACCCGCCCGGTGCACTATGAAGGGGGCGGGGCCAACAGCGCGGCGACCGATATCATCTGCCCGATGTATGCCCGCGTCGACCAGGATCAGCCTTTCCCTCAGGTGCCGAAGTGGTCGATTAAAAAATGGATCGGCATGCCGGAGGAGTCGCGCCCTCTGATCCTCTGCGAATACGCCCACGCGATGGGTAACAGCCTCGGCGGTTTTCATAAGTACTGGGAGGCGTTTCGCCAGTATCCACGCCTGCAGGGCGGCTTTATCTGGGACTGGGTCGACCAGTCGCTGAATAAGCGGGATGAAAAGGGTCAGCTGTTTTCCGCCTACGGCGGTGATTTTGGCGATACGCCAAACGATCGTCAGTTCTGCATGAACGGCCTGGTCTTTGCCGACCGGACGCCGCACCCGGCGCTGCATGAAGCCCGCCATGCGCAGCAGTTTTTCCAGTTCCGCCTGCTGGAGGATAACCAGCTGGAGGTCAGCAGCGAATATCTGTTCCGCAGCACCGACAACGAAGTGCTGACCTGGACGGTCAAACTGGACGGCGAACCCCTCGCCAGCGGCAGCGCCGAACTCAGCATCGCACCAGAGGGGCAGCAGATTATCGCCCTTGCGCTGCCGGAAATAACCCGCCCTGGCCAGGTCTGGCTGAACGTCGAGGTGCATCAGGTTGCCGCTACGCCTTGGAGCGACGCCGGCCATCTCTGCGCTTATGAGCAGTGGCGCCTGCCGGGCATTCTGTCCGGCGCGCCAGAGGCAAGCCACGCCAGCGCGCCGGTGCTGACTTGCAGCGAAGGGCAATTTGAAATTCGCCATGGCGATCACTGCTGGCAGTTTGACAGAAGAAGCGGCCTGCTGACCCAGTGGAGCACCAGGGGCGAGAATGCCCTGCTGACGCCGCTGCAGGATCAGTTCACCCGCGCCCCGCTGGATAATGATATCGGCATCAGCGAGGTAACCCGTATCGATCCCAACGCCTGGGTAGAGCGCTGGAAAGCCGCCGGGCATTACGCCATGGAGTGTCGTGCGGTGAGCCTGCACGCCGATACGCTTGAGCAGGGGGTACAGCTGCGCTCGGTACATCACTGGCTGGCGCACGGGAAGCTGCTGTTTATTAGCCGTAAAACCTGGCTGATTGATAATCAGGGCGAGATGCACATTGATGTGGACGTGGAGGTCGCCTGCGGCACCCCTGCCCCGGCGCGTATCGGCCTGACCTGTCAGCTGGCAGAAGTTGCCCCGCAGGTGACCTGGCTGGGGCTTGGCCCGCACGAAAACTACCCTGACCGCCGCCGCTCCGCCCGGTTCGATCTCTGGCAGCGGCCGCTGGCGGAGATGTATACGCCTTACGTTTTCCCGAGTGAAAACGGCCTGCGCTGCGGCACCGTGCGCCTCGAATACGGCACCAACCGCTGGTCCGGCGACTTCCAGTTTAATCTCAGCCGCTATAGCCAGGCACAGCTGCGCGAGACCACGCACCGCCATCTGCTGACCGAGGAGCCCGGCAGCTGGCTGAACATCGACGGCTTCCATATGGGCGTCGGCGGCGATGACTCCTGGAGCCCCAGCGTTGCAGAGGAGTATCTCCTCCGGCAGCAACGCTATCATTACAGCCTGCGCTGGAAGCGCGGTTAACGCCTTACCCTGCAGCGGCGGCAAGCCGCCGCTGCTCGCTTCTCCATACCGCCATAACACCCCGATATTAAACAATTTGTAAACCGCTCACAAAATAATTTAAAAGCCTTTAATCAACAAGTTGCGATTGACAGCCTGACAACACCCGCCTGTTTTTGCGCCATAAAGACGCCATAAATTCCTTCCTTAACCACAACTGAGTGAGCGGTCACAATTACAAACGGAAATAAATGTTACTTTCGTCATTACTATCAGGAATAGTTAAACAGGATGACGTGATGGAACCAACGCGCTTTCTCTCCGGAAAAAACTCTACGCTCTGTTTTGATCCCGCCGGCGGCGGCGAAATCCTCTACTGGGGGGCTAAGCTCTCTGCTCCCCTGGCGGCTAAAACCGCCCTCTCCCGCGCCGTACCTTACGGCAGGCTAGACGCCGATACGCCGGTATCGCTGATGGCGGAAAACGGCCGCGGCCTGTTCGGCAGTCCGGGTATTGAGGGGCACCGCGACGGCCGCCACTGGTCGCCGGTCTTTACCATCGCCCGGGTAGAAGAGACGGCCAAAGGCTGGCAGATCCACAGCGAAGATCGCGCTGCCGGGCTGCAGGTGATTACCCACCTGCTGTTCGATGGCGATAATGACGTTATTAAAATGCGCCACAGGCTCACCAATACCGGCGACGGTGTCTACGATCTCACCCGCCTCGCCGTCACCCTGCCGCTGCCGGAGCGCGCCAGCGAATGCCTCTCGTTCTATGGCCGCTGGGTGTACGAATTTCAGCAGCATCGCCACAGCGTGCAGCACGGTGGCTACCAGCAGGAGAACCGCCGCGGGCGCACATCGCATCAGCACTACCCTGCCCTGATCGCCGGTACGCCGGGTTTTGGTGAAAGCCACGGCGAAGTATGGGGGGCGCACCTCGCCTGGAGCGGCAACCACCGCCTGCGCATAGACGTAAAGGCCGATGGCCGACGGATTTTGCAGGCAGAGGCGCTATACGTGCCGGGTGAGATCGCCCTGCGGGCCGGAGAGCATATCGACACCCCCTGGCTGTATGCGACCTGGAGCAACCGGGGGCTCAACGGCATGAGCCAGCAGTTTCACCGCCATATTCGCCAGCATCTGCTCGCCTTCACCCCGGATCGGCCGCGCCAGGTGCATCTCAATACCTGGGAAGGGATCTATTTCGATCACCAGCCGCAGTACATCATGCAGATGGCCACCGAGGCCGCAAGGATGGGCGTCGAGCGCTTTATCATTGATGACGGCTGGTTTGTCGGGCGCAATGATGACAAAGCGGCGCTGGGGGACTGGTTCGTGGATGAGTCAAAATACCCCCAGGGGCTGGAGCCGGTCATCGCCCACGTTCTGGCGCAGGGCATGACCTTTGGCCTGTGGGTCGAGCCGGAAATGATCAGCAAAAATTCACAGCTCTATCGCCAGCATCCGGACTGGCTGCTCCAGCTTAGCGACTACCAGCAGCCCACCGGCCGCAATCAGTACGTGCTCGATCTCAGTAACGATGAGGTGTTCAACTATCTGTTCGAGCGCCTCGATAGCCTGCTCAGCCGCTACGCCATCTCCTACCTGAAGTGGGACATGAACCGGGAGGTGGTGCAGCCGGGCCATCAGCAGCGCCCGGCGCAAACGCGCCAGGTGGAGCGGCTGTACGCCCTGATGGCGGCGCTGAGGGCGAAACATCCGGCGGTGGATATCGAGTCCTGCGCCGCGGGCGGCGGGCGTATCGACTATGAAATCCTCAACCACGTTCAGCGTTTCTGGCCTTCGGATAATAACGACGCGCTGGAACGCCAGGCGATCCAGCGCGGTTTCAGCTATTTCTTCCCGCCGGAAGTGATGGGGGCGCACATTGGCGCCAGAAAGAGCCACTCCACGCGCCGGGTATCGGATATCCATTTTCGCGGCATCACAGCCCTGTTCGGCCACATGGGAATTGAGCTGGATCCGCTGCAGGCCTCCGAAGAGGATAAAGCCGGCTTCAGCCGCTACGTTGAGCTTTATAAACAGTACCGCCAGCTGATTCATCAGGGAACCCTGTATCGCCTCGAGGGGGACGACCCTCGGGCGCAGTCCCTCACCGCCGTCGTCTCGGCGGACCGCCGCCGGGCGCTGGTCGTCGTGGCCCAGCTGGCGATGCCAACCTGGGCGCTTAGCGGCACGCTGCGCCTGCAGGGGCTCGATCCGCAGACCACCTATCGCGTAAGCGTTATTGATGCCGCCGACAATTTCCGCAGCGGGATCGTCAGCACCCAGCCTGCATGGGTAGAGGAAGGCGTTGCGCTGTCCGGAGAGTGGCTGGAGCACGCCGGGCTGGCCATGCCGGTGCTGGATCCGGAATCGGCCATCCTGCTGCTGGTCGAAGTACAGCAGTGATCCTTACCCATCGCCAGTGAAAAATAAGGGATATCTATGAGTATCAGCACGACAAGCAAGCTCTCCTACGGCATAGGCGCGCTGGGCAAGGATCTTGCCTGCTCTATTATCTATCTGTACCTGATGTTTTATTACACCGACGTGGTTGGCCTTTCCGCCGCCTTTGTCGGCTCGCTGTTTTTATTCGCCAGGATCTGGGATGCCATTACCGATCCGGTGATGGGCTTAATTGTTGATAATACCCGCAGCCGCTGGGGGAAATTCCGTCCGTGGATTTTAATCGGCACTATTATTAACTCGGCAACGATGATTGGCGTATTTATATGCCACGAGTTCGAAGGCGTCTGGCTTTATGTTTACGCCTCCGTCTCCTATGTATTATGGGGAATGACCTATACCATGATGGATATTCCCTACTGGTCAATGATCCCTTCGTTAACTAAAGAGAAAAGCGAGCGCGAGAAAATTGTCGTGGTGCCGCGCCTGTTCGCCAGTATCGCCTGGCTTATTATGGGCGCCTTCGGCCTGAAGGCCATTGACTGGCTGGGCGACGGCGACAGCGCCACCGGCTTTGTGCGCGTCAGTATCGCTATTGCCATCTTCTTTATTATCAGCGCCGTTATTACGGTGGTGAACGTTAAAGACGTGGTGGACGTAAAGGTCAGCAAGCCCAAAATCAGCCTGAGGGATATGGTTAATATCATTACCAAAAACGATCAGCTTAAGGCGCTGATCGGCATTGTGCTGACTTTTAATATGGCCATGCAGCTGGCCGGTGGCTTTGCCATTTATTACTTTGCCTATGCCATCGGCAATAAAGATCTGTTCCCGGTGTTTATGATGCTCTCCGGCGCCGCGGAGATTGCCGGGCTGGTGCTGTTCCCGAAAGTGGTGGCCAGCGTATCGCGCCCCACGGTATGGCGTCTGGCCTGCATTTTCCCACTGCTAAGCTGCGTGATTTTGCTTCTCTCAGGGATATTTATGCCGGAAAGCCACGTGCTGGTAGGGCTCTCCGGCGCGCTGCTGAAGCTTGGCTCGGGCTTCTCGCTGGCCATGGCGACGGTGATGCTGGCCGACGTGGTGGACTACGGCGAGTATAAAACCGGGATGCGCAGCGAAAGCGTGATCTTTTCGGTGCAGACCATGCTGGTAAAAGCCGCCTCCGCCTTCGCCGGCTTCCTGATTGGTATTGGCCTGACCATTATCGGCTACGTGCCTAATGAAGTGCAGGATGTGGATACCATCTTCGGCATGCGGGTGCTGATGATTGGTATTCCCTTTATTCTGGTCGCGGCCAGCTTCTTTATTTATCGTCGTTATTACAAGCTAAATGGCCAGTACCATGACGACATCATGGCGGAATTAGTGCAAAAACGCGCCTGACGCAGTACCCCGCCAGCAGCGTTCGGCTGCTGGCATCATAAATTCATTAATAACATAGTATGGAAACTTTCTATGATGATACGCCGTGGTCTTTTACCGCTGATCGCGCTGGCATTGCCTTTTACCTCTTCTGCCGCGCTGGAAAACTTTACCCCGCTGGGTTACGTAAAATGGGGCAATATTTATACCGACAATAAAGATAAAAATGACGGAAAAGGAAAATTAAACGACGTTATTCGCGCCTCGGAAGGATTTGGTAATTACCGCCTGGGTAATGAGATGAACTGGTGGGAGGGAGGATTTAAAACCGATATTACCACCGGCACCGACGCGATATTTGACTTCACCTGGTATATTGGCAGCGGCGAATCCTGGGGAGACGTCGGCACCCTGCAAACCTGGGCCTCGGTTTATAATATTATTCCCGGACAGCCCGACGCCAAAATATGGGTAGGTAAGCGTTTTTATCAGCGTCACGAAGTGCACATGATCGATATTAAATACTGGGACGTCTCGGACAACGGTATTGGTGTTGAAAATATCGATCTCGGCTTTGCCAAAGCCCATATGGCCTGGCTGGCCCCGGAGTCCAGCGCCGACCAGCGCGCCCTGCACAATATCGACCTGCGGCTGAGCGAACTGAAAATCAATGAAGACGCCGATTTCACCGCCGGGCTGAACTACGTTTTCGCCCAGAACGACAGTTACGATGAGAAAAACATCACCACTAACGGCTCCATGCTGTCGCTGATCTACCGTCAGGCCTGGTCGATGGGCAGCAACACCCTGGCGTTTCAGTATGGCCGCGATGCCTTAGCGGGCGGGCTGATGAGCGCCGAGGGGGCCAGCGCGGTGAAATACAATACCGGCGTCGATCACGACGGCTACAGCTGGCGCGTCTTTAACTACGGCGAAGTTAACTTTACCGACAATATCCAGAGCATGTACTCCCTCGCCTGGCAGGACCTTAATCTCGATAACAACGGCGGGATGACCTGGTTCAGCGCCGGTTTACGCCCGCAGTATAGCTGGAACGACTATCTGGCCACGGCGCTGGAGTTCGGCTACGAGCGCGTGGATGCGCAAAACGACGCCGGGGTGAACAGCATGTACAAAGTGACGCTGGCGCAGATGATTCAGGCCGGAAAAGGGGTCTGGGCCCGTCCGGCGCTGCGCCTGTTTGTGACCTGGTCGGAAACCGACACCCAGTGGGAGCGTATCAACCGCTACGGCGACCACAACAAATACGCCGCGCCGGTGAAGAGCGACCCGGGCAGCACGGAAGAGGTGACCTTCGGTTTTAACTTTGAGCTGTGGTGGTAACGGTGAATATTCGTCAGGAGCAGAGCATGAAAAAAATGATTCCGCTGGCCTTCGGCCTGCTGTGGTTAAGCGGCTGCGCCCAGCCGGTGAAGCCGCTTAATGAAGCGAGCCTGGTCACCCCTTCCGTCTGCTGCACGCCGCTGAACGAGCTGCCGGTGCAGGATTTTAAGGGTAAATCCTCGCTGACCCTCAACTTTGATAGCCAGACGCCACGCATTGCCGAGGGTAACGCCCGCGCTCAGGTGGTGGCCCTGCCCGTACTGAACAGCCCGTACGCCCTTGAGCTGACCACGCCGCTGGACGATTCTCAGTTCCTTGCGGTAGAGGCCGTTTTGTATGACGCCGACTGGAAAGTGCGACAGCGGCTGAGATACAGCGATTTCGAATACCGGGAGCCCGCGCTGCTGCAAAGCCATCGCCTCTTTACTTATACCACCGTGCAGCCGGGCATTGACGCCCCGCGCTGGCTGGTCATCTCCACGCTGCCCCACCCGCAGCCGGAGCGGATTAAGCTGGTTGCGGACTCGGAAATTTATGCGGAAAAAACCCAGGTGGAAGCGCCGCTCGAAAAGGCCAGATACGCCAGAGCGGGCGAAAACGGCGCCCTCACCCTGCATATCAGCCGCGCGTCATTTCTGGCAAATGAGCTGATAAGCGCGGTGACGGGGAAAATGGAGTAACCCGGCCCCGGCCGCTCTCTTTACCCGGGCGAAGCCTTTTCGACGGGCGCCGATAACGCGCTGGCTACCAGAGCGGCCATAAAAAAGCCCCGGCACGGGAGTACCGTGCCGGGGCCTGATGCGACGTTATAACCAGCCCTGCTCCGGGGCGACGCTCTCGCCGCGTTCGGCGCGGGGCATCTCGATGGTGAGCGTGGAGAGGTGCTTCACCCAGAGGTCGGCAACCCACTTCACGCCCCGGGCGGTAAAGCGCGCCTGAGACCAGGTATGGCGGTTTTCGCCCACGCCGCTGTGCAGGGTGAAATAGCCGGCATCAATGTGGTGCTGCGGCGGCACCAGCGTCCCGCCGACGCGCTGCATGATATTGCGCTCCAGCAGGAACTGGCGGAACTGCGGCTCTTTCGCCTTCAGCATCTTGCACAGTTGGCGGAATCCCAGCGACTCGTCCACGTTGATGAACTGGTCAAAGAAGGCGGCCTTTGGGCCGGAAAGCGCAAGCTGCGCCTCCGCGCGCTGGCGTTTTTCATACTGCTCGGCCCAGGCGCGAGCCGCCGCCGCCGGATTGGTAAAATCGGGCAGGCTGACGCTCTGCTCCCGCTCCTGCCAGCGATCCAGCATGGTGGCCGTAAAGCCGGGGGAGATGCGTGAAACCGTCAGCAGGGAGTCCCGTTTATTCAGCAAAAACTCCTGCCGCGTTTCACCTTCGCGCTCATAGGCACTGGCCGTTACCGGCTGCGAAAGACGCTGCGCCGTTTCCAGGCTTTTTACCATGCGCTTCACCTCGGTATGGGCGATGCCGGTCATCTTAGCGATTTCGCGGCTGCTCATAGTGACGAGCTGGTCATGGGACTGGAAATTTTCAACAGGAATTACCATAGGTTTCACCCCTCATTCATTCATACACCGGGTAATTTGCTCTAATAGTATACAATTACCTGTTTAAATATCCAGTATAATTTTTGCGCGAAACAGCCCTCGCCTAACCCTGCGAAACTACGGTTTTTTTTGCCCGGACAGGGCCTCAAGCTCCCGCGCATCGTGGCTGCAGAAGAAAGTAATCTCCTGGGCGTGGGAGCAGGAAAGCTCCCGCAGCCGCTGCTGGTTGCGCCGCCTGGCGTCGTTATCCATCGCCATCATCCACTGGTAGAAGCGCAGACCGGGGGTACATTTGCGCTCAGGCCGGCGCATCTCCTCCCGGTAGAACCAGGCATCGCCGCCGTGCAGTAGCCATCCCTGGGGCTGGCTGATGGCGATCCCCGCGTGGCCCGGCGTGTGGCCGGCCAGCGGCACCAGCAGGATCTCCGGCGGCAGCCCGCGCAGGGCCGTTACCGCATCAAAGCCAAACCAGCGCTCCCCCTGCGCCTGATAGCCCTCCCAGCCGGAGATGCCGCTCCACTGGCCGGGACGATAGCGCTCCCGCTGCAGCCAGCTATGGCGCGCGCTGGCGGTGTCGATCTCCTGCTGCATTAAATGTACCCGGGCGTGGGGGAAATCCGTCAGCCCGCCCGCGTGATCAAAGTCGAGGTGCGTCAGGACGATGTGGCGCACGTCGGCCGGGCTGAAGCCCAGCGCCTCGATGCGGGCGCGGGCCGTGAGCGACTCCCGGCGCTGGATGTTATTCAGCCCGCGAAAGAAAGCCGACAGCCGCGAGGGCTGGCGCACGTCGTCCAGCCCAAAGCCGGTATCCACCAGCACCAGACCGTCGCGGTCGGTTTCAATCAGCAGGCAGTGGCAGACCAGGTGGGCATGCAGCCCCTTGCTGAAACCGTCGTACAGGGCGCCGCCCAGCGGGCACATACAGCCGCAGTTAAGGTGATGAATTTTCATCTCGCCTCCTCATCAGTGTGAATGGGCCTGCTGGTTCTGTTCGGCGGTACCGAAATGCGCGGTGTCGCCCCGGGCATGTTCGCCCCCGCCCTGCCCGCGCTGAAGCTGAATAACTTCTCCGCGCTGCCAGGCGTTGGCCCCCTTCGCCACCGGATGGGCAACGATATCCGCCCGCTGACGCTTAATTTCCTGAGTATCTATCCCCAGACGGCGGTCGCGGTCCGCCAGCAGCGCCGGATCGAGCTGGCCCTCGCCGGTAAAGCCCATCATCAGCGCCGGAATGCCCAGCGGCAGCGTCTTGTCCCTGTCCGTATGCCAGGTGTGCCAGGTTTTACCGTAGGTGTTCACAATCTTGCTCATCAGCGCGTGATCGGCCACCGCCGGCAGGCCGGGGGCCACCAGGCTGCCGGACTTCACTTCATACTGATGGCTGTGCCAGAGCTTCTTCTCCTCCGGCGGCAGGGTGTTGAACAGACGCTCGCTGATGATGTACTCCACCCCCATCAGCCGGGCATCTTTGGTATTACCGTCGTAAATGACCGCCTGCATCACGTCCTCGTTCAGCACCGTCACGTAGTGGTGGGCCTCCATCTGGCCGTTTTTGTCGCCGCTATAAAAGTGAAAACCGTCGAGATAGGCGCTGATGGCCTCCACCGGCGGGCGGGACTGGATCACCTGCGCCCCGGTCTCGAGAGTGCGCATTTTGGCAGAGGTGCTTTCACCGGGGATCGGCGCCTGGGGCGGCGTGTTATTTGCGCCGCAGCCGGCAAGCAGCAGGGCGCCAGAGATAATCAGAGATAAGCCTTTCATTCACATTCCCTTTCAGTAAGACATGTTATGAAGGTAGTGCACCTCAGGGAATTGATCCGAAAAACCGGGTTAAAACCGCGTAATGAGCCGTTTTCCACCGTCAGGGTAAATTATCTGTTTATGCGCAAAATGTTACCTCCGACACGCGAACTGGCTAAGATTCGTCTAAGGTTTTCAGGTGATTGATGACAGCGGGTACGCTGCTCAGCAAATAAAGGAGAATCACCATGACGAGACCTCAACTGCGCCCTACGCTGCGGCTGGCAATCGGTGGCATACTGTTCGGTTTTACCGCCTTCAGCTACGCAGACGCGACGCCCGCCGGGCAGCCGCAATCCCCTGATATCCTGTTTGGCCCGCTGTTTAATGACGTGCAGAGCGCTAAGCTCTTCCCGGATCAGAAAACCTTTGCCGATGCGGTGCCCAAAAGCGATCCGCTGACCATCCTTGCCGATTACCGCATGCAGCGTAACCAGTCGGGTTTCGACCTGCGCCACTTCGTCGATGTGAATTTCACCCTGCCCAAAGCGGGCGAAAAGTACGTACCCCCGGCCGGACAGAGCCTGCGGGCGCATATCGACGGCCTCTGGCCGGTGCTGACGCGTACCACGGATACCGCCGGCAAATGGGATTCGCTGCTGCCGCTGCCAAAACCTTACGTGGTGCCGGGCGGGCGCTTCCGCGAGGTCTATTACTGGGACAGCTATTTCACCATGCTGGGCCTCGCCCAGAGCGGGTACTGGGATAAGATCGCCGATATGGTGGCCAACTTCGGCCACGAGATCGACGCCTGGGGCCATATCCCCAACGGTAACCGCAGCTACTACCTGAGCCGCTCCCAGCCCCCCTTCTTCTCCCTGATGGTAGAGCTGTTGGCGACCCACGACCCGCAGGCGTTGAAACAGTACCGCCCGCAGATGGAAAAAGAGTACGCCTACTGGATGCAGGGGGTGGAGGATTTACAGCCCGGCCAGGCTAACCAGCGGGTGGTGAAGCTTGCCGACGGGTCGGTGCTTAACCGCTACTGGGACGATCGCGATACGCCGCGCCCGGAGTCGTGGCTGGATGATGTCAACACCGCCAAAAATAATCCGGACCGTCCGGCGACGGAGATCTACCGGGACCTGCGCTCGGCGGCGGCCTCCGGCTGGGATTTCAGCTCGCGCTGGATGGACGATCCGAAAAAGCTCGGCACCATTCGCACCACCAGCATCGTGCCGGTGGACCTGAACGCCCTGATGTTCAAAATGGAAAAGCTGCTGGCCAAAGCCAGCCAGCAGGCCGGAGACAGCGCGGCGGCCAGCAGGTATGACGGCTTAGCCAGCGCGCGTCAAAAGGCGATCGAGAGCCATCTGTGGAATCAGAAAGAGGGCTGGTATGCGGATTACGATCTGAAGACCAATAAGGTGCGCGATCAGCTCACCGCCGCGGCCCTCTATCCGCTGTACGTCAACGCGGCAGCGAAAGATCGCGCCGACAAGGTCGCTGCGGCCACCGCCTCTCGCCTGCTGAAGCCGGGCGGTATCACCACCACCACCGTCAACAGCGGCCAGCAGTGGGATGCCCCTAACGGCTGGGCGCCGCTGCAGTGGGTGGCGACCGAAGGGCTGCAAAACTACGGCCACAACAAGGTGGCGATGGACGTGACCTGGCGCTTCCTCACCAACGTGCAGCACACCTACGATCGGGAGAAAAAGCTGGTGGAGAAATATGACGTCTCCTCCACCGGTACGGGGGGCGGCGGCGGTGAATATCCGCTGCAGGACGGTTTTGGCTGGACCAACGGCGTCACGCTGCAGATGCTGAGCCTGATCTGTCCGAAGGAGAAACCCTGCGACAGCCTGCCGGCGAACCAGCCGGCGGCAAACGACGAGCCGGCCGGGCAGGCCCAGGCGGCGCAGTAATAAAAAGGCCCTCTTTCGAGGGCCTTTTTTTGTCAGGCGCGTCGCACCAGCCTGAATATAGCAAGCACGATAATTGCGCCCACTACGGCGACCATAAAACTGTACAGGTTGAAGCCGGAGACGTCGCCGCCGATGCCAAACATAGTAGCCAGCCAGCCGCCTACAACCGCCCCCACGACCCCAAGGATACAGGTCAGGATAAAACCTCCGCTATCGCGTCCGGGCATAACCAGTTTCGCGATAACGCCAGCAATAAGACCAAAGATAATCCAGGCGATGATACCCATAGCAATGCCCTCTTGCAGAGTTAATCTTGCGCAGCGCGTCCGTCCGCGCAGGTGAGTTAAGTATAGGCAACCCACAGAAAATCAGGGGGTTCTGCGGGGCGTAATTGCCCCCGGGTTAAAAAAATCACCGGTTTGTATTAAGTTCGGCCACGGCCTGCCGATAACACACGGATAGTCTCACAGATAGCGAGGAGCCATGGGGCGTGAGTAATTACAGTGAGCAGTTCCTGAAAAATAATCCGCTGGCTGTATTAGGTGTATTACGCGATTTGCAAAAAAACAGCGTGCCTGTGCGCATCAGCTGGTCCAGCAACCAGTTTATCAGCAAGATCCTCGACGTCAGCGCGGAGCGTCTGGTCATTGACCTCGGCAGCCAGGATTACGAAAACCGGGCGGTTCTGCGCGCCGGGAGCATCTGCATTACGGCGGATACCCAGGGTGCCAGGGTGGAGTTCACGCTGCCAAAACTGGAAACCGGCGAGTATCAAAGCCTGCCCGCCTTTCACGCCCCGCTGCCGGATTCGGTCTGGTTTATCCAGCGCCGGGAGTTTTTCCGCATCCCTGCCCCGCTGCACCCGGCCTGTTACTGCAAAGCCAGAATGCCGGACAAACGCGAGCTGCGCTTTCGCCTGTACGATCTTTCGCTCGGGGGCATGGGTGCTCTGATGGAAGGCCAGCCGCCTGAGGAGCTGGTGGAGGGGATGCGTTTTTCACAGATCGAACTGGATATGGCGGACCGGGGCGCGTTCTGGGTCGATGCCCAGCTGATTTCGGTAAGCGAACGGGTAGTGGTGGACGGCAAAAACGAAACCGTTACCACGCCGCGCCTGAGCTTTCGCTTTTTAAACGTCAGCCCGGCGGTCGAGCGCGATCTGCAGCGGATTATCTTCTCGCTGGAGCGCGAAGCGCGCGAACGCGCCAGTAAAGTGCGTTAACCGCAGCCGGGCAGCGTGGGGCTGCCCGGCAGGCCATCACATGGCGTCCATCGCCTTCTGAACCTTCCAGATATAGCGCGGCGCCTGCGGGGCCGGGTGATTATCTACCACGTGCTGGTAGAACTCCTCTTTATCCAGATCGTTGATTTGGGCTATCGCCTTTTTACGATCCGACGAGAAGGTCCGCAGCAGCGCCCCGGCGCCGTTCACGTAGGAGACCACCAGCGCATACTGCATCACCTCGGGATCTTCGATCCCCTTAAGCACGCCGTGCTCCAGAATGCTCAGATAAGCGGTGCCCATCGAGATATTGCGTTCCGGGTTTTTCAGCTCGCTGGTGGAGGGCTGGCCCTGCCAGCCCATGTAGCGATACACTTCGCGACCGGCCGTCGAGGCCTTCAGCTGCATCAGCCCTACCGCGTTTGATTTACTGACCAGCGTCGGGTTGCCGCCGGACTCTACCGCAATAATCGCGGTGATCAGGCGCGGGCTAACGCCCCATGCCGCACCGGCTTTTTCGGTTATCGGCATCCACTGCATGGCCCGTTTGACCGGCACTTCCGGGTTCCAGGGTTGTTGTTTGTAATCCTGCTTCGACGAACAGCCCGCCAGCAACACCATTAAAAAAGCAAACCATCTCAATTTCACGTCATCTATCCTTATGGCCAGTCATCGCAGTCGCCCTCACCTTCGCTTGCTGAAGGGCAATAACACGCGGCATGATATATACATTTGGTTTTATAAGTCAGCAAGGAAATGCCATGTCTCAGTTTCATCTTATCGCGCCGTCAGGCTACTGCATTAACCAGCAGGCGGCGCAGCGGGGAATTCAGCGTCTGCTGGATGACGGCCACGGCGTGCAAAATCAGACGATTATACCCCGCCGCCAGCAGCGTTTTGCCGGCACCGAGGCCGAGAGGCTGAACGATATCAACGCCCTGGCGACGCTGCCGGGAGCGGACCAGATCGTGCTGGCGGTGCGCGGAGGCTACGGCGCCAGCCGCCTGCTGGAGCAGATTGACTGGGCCGGACTGGCCGCCCGCCAGCAGCGGGATCCGCTGTTTATCTGCGGCCACAGCGATTTTACAGCCATCCAGCTCGGCCTGCTGGCGCTGCATAACGTCATTACATTCAGCGGACCAATGCTGGCAGGCAACTTTGGTGCGCCGGAGCTGGATGCCTTCACCGTCGGCCACTTCTGGCAGGCGCTGACCGAGCCCACCTTTACCCTGAGCTGGCAGGGAGAAGGCCCGCGCTGCGCCTGCGAGGGAAGGCTTTGGGGCGGCAACCTGGCGATGGTGGTGTCGCTGATTGGCACGCCGTGGCTGCCGGCCATAGAGAACGGCATCCTGGTGCTGGAGGATATCAACGAGCACCCGTTCCGCGTAGAGCGCATGCTGTTGCAGCTGCACCATGCGGGTATTTTGTCGCGCCAGCGGGCGATTGTACTGGGAAGTTTTAGCGGATCGGCGGCCAACGACTACGATGCCGGGTACGATCTGCCTTCGATGATCGATTACATTCGCAGTCGGGTAAATGTGCCGGTGATAAGCGGCCTCGATTTTGGTCATGAACAGCAAACCGTGACCCTGCCGCTGGGCGCGTGGGCGGAGCTGATAACTGATGAAAACGGCTGTCAAATGACCATCAGCGGCCATCCGGTGCTGAAAGCGTAAAAAAAGCCGCTTTAGTCGCTCAATTAACCGCTGGATGTGTCGTTAATATGTTAGGGTTTTAATAATAGTCACAACGTCAGGCGGGAGTAAGCAAACATTGGATGCCGCAGCAATAATCAGTCTTTTTATCCTGGGTTCTGTTCTTGTAACCTGTAGTATTTTATTGAGTTCATTTTCTTCTCGCCTCGGTATACCCATTCTGGTTATTTTTCTGGCCATCGGCATGCTTGCGGGCGTGGATGGCGTGGGCGGTATTCCCTTCGATAACTACCCCTTTGCCTACATGATCAGCAACCTCGCGCTGGCGGTGATCCTGCTGGACGGCGGTATGCGGACCCAGGCCAGCTCCTTTCGGGTTGCGCTTGGCCCGGCGCTGTCGCTGGCGACGGTAGGCGTCTTAATCACCTCCGGCCTGACCGGCATGATGGCGGCATGGCTGTTTAAGCTGGATATCATGGAGGGGCTGCTGATTGGCGCCATCGTCGGCTCTACCGATGCCGCGGCGGTCTTCTCCCTGCTGGGGGGCAAAGGCCTTAACGAACGCGTCGGCTCCACCCTTGAGATTGAATCCGGCAGCAACGACCCGATGGCGGTATTCCTTACCATCACCCTGATTGAGATGATCCAGCAGCACGAAACCGGGCTGAGCTGGATGTTTGCCTGGCACATTATTCAGCAGTTTGGCCTGGGGATTGTCATCGGCCTGGGCGGCGGCTACCTGCTGCAGCAGATGATTAACCGCATCGTCCTGCCCGGCGGGCTCTACCCCCTGCTGGCGCTGAGCGGCGGGATCCTGATTTTTGCCCTTACCACCGCCATCGACGGCAGCGGCATTCTGGCGGTCTATCTGTGCGGCTTCCTGCTGGGTAACCGCCCTATCCGCAACCGCTACGCTATTTTGCAGAACTTTGACGGTCTGGCCTGGCTGGCGCAGATCGGCATGTTCCTGGTGCTGGGGCTGCTGGTAACCCCTTCCGATCTGCTGCCGATCGCCATACCGGCGCTGCTGTTGTCGATGGGGATGATCTTCATTGCCCGCCCGCTGTCGGTTTTCGCCGGCCTGCTGCCGTTCCGCGGCTTTAACCTGCGCGAGCGCATCTTTATCAGCTGGGTTGGGCTGCGCGGCGCGGTGCCGATCATTCTGGCGGTGTTCCCGATGATGGCCGGGCTGGATAATGCCCGCCTGTTCTTTAACGTGGCCTTTTTCGTGGTGCTGGTGTCGCTGCTCTTCCAGGGATCGTCGCTCTCCTGGGCGGCAAAGCGCGCCAAAGTGGTGATCCCGCCGGTGGGCCGGCCGGTCTCCCGGGTGGGGCTGGATCTGCATCCGGAGAACCCCTGGGAGCAGTTCGTTTACCAGCTGAGCGCCGACAAGTGGTGCGTGGGGGCCTCACTGCGCGATCTGCATATGCCCGCCGAAACGCGTATCGCCGCCCTGTTCCGGGATAACGTACTGCTGCACCCCACCGGCAGCACCCGCCTGCGCGAGGGCGATATCCTGTGCGTCATTGGCCGCGAGCGCGATCTGCCGGCCCTTGGCAAGCTGTTCAGCCAGTCGCCGCCGGTGGCGCTGGATCAGCGTTTCTTTGGTGATTTTATTCTGGAAGCGAGCGCCAAATTTGCCGACGTGGCGCTGATCTACGGCATCGATGAAGGGCTCGGGCTGGCGCACGGCGATAACCAGCAGACGCTGGGCGAGATCGTGCAGAAGATGCTTGGCGCCGCCCCGGTGGTGGGTGACCAGGTGGAATTTGCCGGGATGATCTGGACGGTCGCCGAAAAAGCCGATAACGCGGTAATGAAGGTAGGGGTCCGGGTGGCGGAGGACGGGGAGGAGTAGCTTTGGGCTTAAGGTGCGGCCTGTTGCCCTCACCCCAACCCTCTCCCACAGGGAGAGGGAGAAAAACCTCACAGCCATATACCAGATTCTGAAACAGATAATCCTTCAGCGACGCCCTGATCCGGCTGAAAATCGCTGAGGCGTTGACCGCAGGCCGGGGCGAGGCGCAGGGATGCGCCGAGAGGGCATAGCCTGCAGGGACGCAGGCTGGTGCCCGACCCGATAGCCGGAGGGAATAAGCCGAAGGCACCGCGGAGCGGCGATTTTCTTTGCCGGGAGCCGGGATTGTTAAGGGGGCGGCGACAGCCCCCTTAACACGTTCACCGGTGCGGGGGTGACAGAGAAGCAGAGGACGGGAGGTGAACGGAACCAACAACCGAGTCGCATGTTCCCCCTCATTCCAATTCTCTCACCAAAGGGGCGAGGGAGCCATCCGTGCAAATCCTTATTAGTTACACCGTCACAACCGGCACCCGCGGGGCTAGAGCGCACATCAGCTCATAGCCTACCGTACCAGCCGCGGCGGCCACATCGTCAATCTTAACCTCGTTGCCCCACAGCTCCACCGGCGAGCCGATCCCGGCCTGCGGGCAGGGCGTCAGGTCAATCGCCAGCATATCCATAGAGACCGTACCCACCGTCCCGGTGCGTACCCCGTCAACCCACACCGGAGTGCCGCTGGGGGCGATACGCGGGTAGCCGTCGGCGTAGCCTCCCGCCACTATACCAATGCGCTGCTCGCCGCCGGCGCGGTAGCGGCTGCCGTAGCCGACCGCGTCTCCCGCCTTCAGGGTCTGCACGCCGATAATTTCGCTGCGCAGGGTCATCACCGGCTTCAGGCCGCTGTTGGCGATATCCTGCCACTGGCCGGAGGGGGACGCGCCGTACAGCACGATCCCCGGGCGCACCCAGTCAAAATGGGCCTCGGGATGCCAGAGCGTGGCGGCGGAGTTGGCAAGCGAGCGCAGGCAGTTAAGCCCCTCGGCCGCCTGTTCGATACGCACCATGGGCGTCTCGATGCCGTCGGGCCGCTCCGCGTCGGCGAAGTGCGCCATCAGGGTCATCTCGCCCACGTTCTGCAGGGCGCGCAGCTGCTGCCAGACGCTGTGCACCCGGTCGGGCTGAAAGCCGAGGCGGTTCATGCCGCTGTTCACCTTCAGGTAGATGTCGAGCGGCGCATGCAGCTTCGCGTTTTGCAGCGCTTTTACCTGCCAGTTGCTGTGCACGCTGGTAGTGAGACGGTACTTATCCAGCAGCGGCAGCTCGTCGGCGTGGAAAAAACCCTCCAGCAGCAGGATCGGTCCTTTCCAGCCGCGCTCGCGCAGCAAAATCGCCTCTTCAAGGTTCAGCAGGGCAAAACCGTCGGTACCGCTTAATGCGCTCCAGATACGATCCAGACCGTGGCCGTAGGCGTTGGCTTTAACCACCGACCAGACGCGGGAAGCTGGCGCAGCGCGACGAACAATTTGCAGGTTATCCTTCAGGGCCTGCAAATCGAGCTGAGCCAGAACGGGACGGGACATGATGACTCCTTTATTAGTTATGCACGCCGTGCAGATGCTGTGCGCGGGAAGGGGTAAACCCCGGACGATAGCGCGCCACGCTAAGATCATCAAACGGAATGGCCGGCGTGCGCCCGGAAATCAGGTCGCTCAGCATCTGGCCGGATCCGCAGGCCATGGTCCAGCCCAGGGTGCCATGCCCGGTGTTGAGCCACAGGTTTTTAAACGGCGTGCGGCCAACGATAGGGGTTCCGTCCGGGGTCATCGGGCGCAGCCCGGTCCAGAAGGTAGCCTGCTCCACCACGCCGCCGCGCGGGAAGAGATCGCCCACCACCATCTCCAGAGTCTCCCGACGCGGCTGCAGCAGTTCGGTGTTAAAGCCGACAATCTCCGCCATCCCGCCCACGCGGATGCGGTTATCAAAGCGGGTGATCGCAATCTTGTAGGATTCATCAAGGATAGTTGAAACCGGGGCACCGCTCTCCTCTTTGACCGGGATGGTCAGGGAGTAGCCCTTCAGCGGGTAGACCGGGATATCGACAATGCCCTTCAGCATGGCGGTAGAGTAAGAGCCGAAGGCCATGACGTAGGCGTCGGCTTTGATCACCTCCTCGCCGCACTTCACGCCGTAGATTTTTTCTCCCTCGTACAGCAGCTGGTCAACGGCGGTGTTATAGCGGAAGGTGACGCCCGCCTGGGCGCACATCTGCGCCAGGTTCTGGGTAAAGAGCTGGCAATCGCCGGTCTCATCGTTTGGCAGGCGCAGACCGCCAGTGAGCTTGTGCGCAACCTCGGTCAGCGCCGGCTCAACCTGCCCGAGCCGGCTGGCCTCCAGCAGCTGATAAGGCACGCCGGCATCTTCCAGCACCGCGATATCCCGGGTGGCGTTTTCATACTGCTGGGCGGTGCGGAACAGCTGCAGGGTGCCGCCCTGGCGGCCTTCATACTGAATATTGGTGCTGGCGCGCAACGCCTTCAGGCAGTCGCGGCTGTACTCGGCCAGGCGCACCATCCGGCCTTTGTTTTCCATGTAGTGGCGGGTGTCGCAGTTGCGCAGCATTTGCCACATCCATTTCAGCTGGGTCTGGGAGCCGTCGAGGCTGATAGCAAGAGGAGCATGGCGCTGGAACATCCATTTGATCGCCTTCAGCGGCACGCCCGGCGCCGCCCAGGGCGCGGCGTAGCCCGGTGAAATTTGCCCCGCATTGGCGGCGCTGGTTTCCAGGGCCGGACCCGGTTCACGATCGATGACCGTCACTTCATGCCCCGCCTGGCTTAAGTACCAGGCGCTGGTTACGCCAACAACGCCACTTCCCAGTATGACAACACGCATAGCCACTCCCTCAAAAAGCAAAAGAACAATCTTCTGATTACAGATTGATAACTCAGTTGAAAATATTATTCAACATACGGCTTTTTTATGGTGACTTACCTCACACCTTGCCCGCATGGCGGGCGCATCGGTTATTTGGCATCTCCTGCTGCGCGACATATTTAACCAGCATAAAATATCGCAACCCACCCTTTTTACCCGCGATGAAAAACGGGAAATCGCAAAGAAAAGAAACCTGCCCCAGCACGCTTTTGAATCACGTGTTCTATGCTTGAAAAGAGGTTCTCCAGACAGAGAGAGCTATCCACAATGAGGGCGCGCTAATGGCTACTATAGATTCCATGAATAAGGACACCACACGTCTGAGCGATGGACCCGACTGGACTTTCGAGCTGCTTGATGTCTATCTGGCCGAGATCGACCGGGTGGCGAAGCTCTACCGTCTGGATACCTACCCGCATCAGATTGAGGTGATCACCTCTGAACAGATGATGGATGCCTACTCCAGCATCGGGATGCCCATTAACTATCCGCACTGGTCGTTTGGTAAAAAATTTATCGAAACCGAACGGCTGTACAAGCACGGGCAGCAGGGGCTGGCCTATGAAATCGTTATCAACTCGAACCCCTGCATCGCCTATCTGATGGAAGAGAACACCATCACCATGCAGGCGCTGGTGATGGCGCACGCCTGCTACGGGCATAACTCGTTTTTCAAAAATAACTACCTGTTCCGCAGCTGGACCGACGCCAGCTCCATCGTCGATTATCTGATTTTCGCCCGCAACTACATTACCGACTGCGAAGAGCGTTACGGCGTGGTGGAGGTAGAGAAGCTGCTCGACTCCTGCCACGCGCTGATGAACTACGGCGTGGACCGCTATAAGCGCCCGCAAAAAATCTCCCTGCAGGAGGAGAAAGCCCGGCAGAAAAGCCGGGAAGAGTATCTCCAGAGCCAGGTGAACACCCTGTGGCGCACCCTGCCGAAGCGCGAAGAGGAAAAAACCGTCGCCGAGCCGCGCCGCTACCCCTCCGAGCCGCAGGAGAACCTGCTCTACTTTATGGAGAAAAACGCCCCCCTGCTGGAGCCGTGGCAGCGCGAGATCCTGCGCATTGTGCGTAAGGTAAGCCAGTATTTCTACCCGCAGAAGCAGACCCAGGTGATGAACGAGGGGTGGGCCACCTTCTGGCACTACACCATCCTTAATCACCTGTATGACGAAGGCAAAGTGACCGACCGCTTTATGCTGGAGTTCCTGCACAGCCACACTAACGTGGTGTTCCAGCCGCCCTATAACAGCCCCTGGTATAGCGGCATCAACCCCTATGCGCTGGGCTTTGCCATGTTCCAGGACATCAAGCGCATCTGCCAGACGCCGACGGAAGAGGATAAATACTGGTTCCCGGATATCGCCGGCTCCGACTGGCTGGAAACCCTGCACTTTGCGATGCGCGATTTTAAAGACGAGAGCTTTATCAGCCAGTTCCTGTCGCCTAAGGTGATGCGTGATTTCCGGCTGTTTGCCGTCCAGGATGACGATCGCAATAACTTCCTCGAGATTTCGGCTATCCATAACGAAGAGGGCTACCGGGAGATCCGCAACCGCCTCTCCTCCCAGTACAACCTCAGTAACCTGGAGCCGAATATCCAGGTGTGGAACGTGGATCTGCGCGGCGATCGCTCCCTGACCCTGCGCTATATTCCGCACAACCGCGCGCCGCTGGATAAGGGGCGCAAAGAGGTGCTGAAGCACGTGCACCGCCTGTGGGGGTTTGATGTGACGCTGGAGCAGCAGAACGAAGATGGCAGCGTGGAGCTGCTGGAACGCTGCCCCACGCGAATAAATAGCCTCTGAACAAAAAAGCCTCTCGATGAGAGGCTTTTTTGTTAATGTCCGTGGATGGCAAGGTCGCCCGGCAGGCTCTTCTGCATGCGGTGCCAGATCTCACCGCTCTCCCTGCCATAACGGCGCACCGTGTCATAAACCTGCTCGTGCAGGCCTTCGGCGCACAGCTCGCTCAGCTTATGGTAGAAGCCCAGCGCCAGGCTGCGCGCTTCCGGATTGGCAAAGTAGTGGCGCCCGATGCGGGTGTAAAGCCCTTTCATCCCGTTGAGGATCAGGCCGTAAATCGGGTTGCCGGAGGCAAAGGCCAGCCCGCGGAAGACGTTGTAATCCAGAGTCGCAAAGGCGTCGGCGTGATCTTCCACCGCCGTGGCACGCGCCAGGACTTCCAGCGCTTTATCCGGATGCTGGCGAAACGCGGTGCGGATAAAGATGGTAGAGATGTTGGTACGCACCGACAGCAGATTATCAATAAGCTGCGGCACGCTGTCGTGATCGAGACGGGCCAGGGTTTCAAGAATATTTAAACCTGACGTTTCCCAGAAGTTATTTACTTTGGTCGGTTTGCCGTGCTGGATCGTCAACCAGCCATCGCGGGCCAGACGCTGCAACACTTCACGTAGGGTGGTACGGGTGACGCCAATCAGTTCAGAGAGTTCGCGTTCAGCGGGAAGAATCGATCCGGGTGGGAAGCGGTTATTCCAGATGCTTTCGATGATGTACTCTTCCGCGAAACCCGCCGGGCTTTGCGCCTTTATAACCATAGTGAGATTTCCATTACACAGCTTTTGCTAATTCACTCATCATACCAGAGGGTGATTGTGGCAGATAGCGCAGCGACGCCAGAAAAAAGGGATCGCCGTTCTATTTTTGTCAATTTACGTCACCCTCTTTCCCCCGCCCGGGGCCCGCTTTAGATATACTGTTAGGTTATGTATGTGATGGGCAAGGAAATCTCTCGTGGAAATCTCATTTGGACGCGCCGTGTGGCGCAATTTTCTAGGGCAATCGCCGGACTGGTACAAAATTACGCTGCTGGCCTTTTTAATTATCAACCCGATAATTTTTCTCCTGAATCCCTTTATTGCCGGCTGGCTGCTGGTGGGAGAGTTCATTTTTACCCTCGCGATGGCGCTAAAATGCTATCCATTATTACCGGGCGGCCTGCTCGCCTTTGAAGCGGTAATTATCGGCATGACCAGTGCTGAACACGTTAAAGAGGAGCTGGCGTCCAATCTCGAAGTCCTGCTGCTGCTGATGTTTATGGTGGCCGGGATCTTCTTTATGAAGCAGCTATTACTCTTCATCTTTACGCGCCTGCTGTTAAGCATTTCATCCAAAGCCCTGCTCTCGCTGGCGTTCTGCGTGGCGGCCGCGTTTCTGTCGGCGTTTCTCGACGCCCTGACGGTCATCGCCGTGGTGATCAGCGTGGCGGTAGGTTTTTACGATATCTATCACCGGGTCGCCTCTTCCCGGCCGGAAAATGGCATGGCGGATGACAGCCAGCTCGATGCCCAGCAGCGCGACGTGCTGGAGCAGTTCCGCGCTTTTTTACGCAGCCTGATGATGCACGCCGGCGTGGGTACCGCCCTTGGCGGCGTCATGACCATGGTGGGCGAGCCGCAAAACCTGATTATCGCCAAAGCGGCGGGCTGGGGATTCAGCGACTTCTTCCTGCGCGTTGCCCCGGTTAGCGTGCCGGTGCTGGTATGCGGGTTATTCACCTGCTGGCTGGTGGAGAACAGAAAGTGGTTTGGCTACGGGGCCGAGCTGCCCGCGCCGGTACGTAAAGTGCTGCACGATTTCGATCGCAAAAGCCGTAGCCAGCGCACCCGGCAGCAGACCATGAACCTGATCGTGCAGGCGCTGATTGGGGTATGGCTGATTATCGCCCTTGCCTTCCACCTGGCGGAGGTCGGGCTGATTGGCCTGTCGGTGATTATTCTCGCCACCTCGCTCACCGGCGTGACCGACGAGCACGCCATCGGCAAAGCCTTTACCGAGGCGCTGCCTTTTACCGCGCTGCTGGCGGTCTTTTTCGCGGTGGTAGCGGTGATCGTGGAGCAACATCTGTTTGCCCCTATCATCCACTTTGTGTTGCAGGCCGAGCCGGACGCGCAGCTCACCCTGTTTTATCTCTTTAACGGCCTGCTGTCGTCGATATCCGATAACGTCTTCGTCGGTTCGGTCTATATCAACGAGGCGAAATCGGCCCTTGAGAGCGGCGCCATCAGCCGGCAACAGTTTGAACTGCTGGCGGTGGCGATCAATACCGGCACCAACCTCCCCTCCGTCGCCACGCCGAACGGCCAGGCGGCGTTCCTGTTCCTGCTGACCTCGGCGCTAGCGCCATTAATCAGGCTCTCCTATGGCCGGATGGTCTGGATGGCGCTGCCTTACACAATTGTGTTAACGCTGGTAGGTTTGTTGTGCGTCAAAATAACTCTCAATCCCTTTACCCAATGGCTGCTTGAGACGGGTATACTGGCGGCGAATTAAGTCAGATAAACCGGGCAGTTGCTGCCCGGTTTGCCTTTGTAAGTGATAAATATTCGATTACGTTTTATTTTTTGCCGCGCAGGTGGCGTGTAAAATGTTTTCGTTTACACTGCGCTTTCTAAGCATGTTCCAGGGAAATGATTATGTTGAGATTTTTAAACCAGTGCTCGCGCGGTCGCGGAGCATGGTTGCTGATGGCCCTGACCGCCTTCGCGCTGGAGATTGTAGCGCTGTGGTTCCAGCACGTGATGCTGCTGAAGCCCTGCGTACTGTGCATTTATGAACGCTGCGCGCTGTTTGGCATTATGGGCGCCGGGCTGGTGGGCGCTATCGCACCCGCCACGCCGCTGCGCTATGGGGCCATTGCTATCTGGCTGTACAGCGCCGGGAAAGGTATCGAGCTTGCCTGGCAGCACACCATGATGCAGCTTCATCCGTCGCCCTTTATGACCTGCGATTTTGCCGCCAGCTTCCCGAGCTGGCTGCCGCTGGATAAATGGCTGCCGCAGGTGTTTGTGGCCTCGGGCGACTGCTCGGTACGCCAGTGGGAGTTTCTGACGCTTGAAATGCCCCAGTGGCTGGTAGGGATTTTTGCCGCCTACTTCGCCGTGGCGCTGCTGGTGCTGATTGCCCAGTTCGTCAAACCGAAAAAGCGCGATTTGTTTGGCAGGTAAAAGCAAAACGGCAACCTGGGTTGCCGTTTTTAATGAGACCGCACTACTAAAAAACCCGCTCCGGCGGGTTTTTTTATGCTCAGCGGTTGGGATGATTGAGGATGTGATCTTCCCAGTCGCGCACCTCGGACTCTTTTACCGCGATATGGCGCACCGAGATGCGCTCCCCGTGCATCGCCGCTTTTGACCCGGCCAGCAGCGGGTGCCAGTCGGGCAGCCCTTTCCCCTCCGCCAGCAGGCGGTAGGCGCAGGTGGGAGGCAGCCACTCGAAGGTTGGCAGGTTGTCGCGGGTTAACTTAATGCAGTCGGGTTCAAGCTCGAAGCGGCGCTCGTAGTTGCGGCACTGGCAGGTTTTGATATTGAGCTGGTTGCAGGCGACGTTGGTGAAATAGATCTCATCAGAGTCTTCGTCCATCAGCTTATGCAGGCAGCACTGGCCGCAGCCGTCGCACAGCGATTCCCACTCTTCGTCGGTCATGTCGTCGAGAGTTTTACGTTGCCAGAAAGGGATTTCGCTCATAAGGATGTCCACACGTCAAAAACAAAGCGCACCTTATAACCAGTCTGGCACGGGGATGCAAGTTTTGCCGCCATTGAGGGGCGGCAAATTGCTTTTACAGCACGCGGGTTTTGAGGGCGTGATCGTTAAAGCCGATCTCCAGCTCGTCGCCGCTGTTCAGCGGGCCGACCCCTTCCGGCGTGCCGGTCAGGATCACGTCGCCGGGTTTCAGGGTGAAGAAACGGCTCATGTATGCGATAAGGGGGACGATTTTATGGATCATGTCGGCGGTAGAGCCCTGCTGGCGCACCTCGCCGTTTACCTTCAGGCTGAGGCGCGTGCTTTGCGGATCGTCGGGAAACTCGGCGATCGGCACAAAACCGGAAACAGGACAGGAATTATCAAAGCCTTTGGCCTTTTCCCACGGCTGCCCGGCTTTTTTCATTTTGCCCTGCACGTCGCGCAGGGTGAGGTCCAGCGCCACGCCATAACCGGCAATCGCTTTTTGCACATGCTCTTCGGAGGCCTGACGCAGGGTGGCGCCAATCAGCACCGCCAGCTCCACCTCATGGTGCACCGATCCCAGCCCTTGCGGCAGTACCAGCGGCTGGCGAATATCACATAGCGCGGTTTCGGGTTTAATAAACAGGACGGGCTCTTCCGGCACCGCGCTGCCCATCTCCTGAATATGCTTTGCATAATTACTGCCTACGCAAACTACTTTACTTACAGGATAATCCAGTAATGCCCCTTGCCAGTTATGATGCTGATACATATTCATCCCCTAAAAGGTTAATGTAACGCTGTCAGATATTTCTGAGACTATTTTTTTCCTTGCTCTGCAAGATGTTGTTTCAATAAATTCTCCGGCGGAGGAGGAAGTTGTAAATAATAGCCCTGTTCGGCTAACGCGGTTTTCACTTTTTCCAGGTCGGCATTCACTAATTTCTTACGGCCATCAAGCGGCAGCAGCATGGCCAGCTGGCGTGGACCAAACTGTTCCAGCAGGGCCGCGGGGACGCGTGAGAAATCGTCTTTTTTTTCGACATAGAGATAGGCCTGATCGCGTTTGGTACTTCTGTAGATCACACAAAACATACTATTTACTCTGATTTAACGGGTGGTTGCTTGCCTCAATATAATAGTGACTATAACATGCCTGATACTCTTCGGAATATCGCGGCGCCCGTGCTGCGGTTAAAGCAAATTGAGTAAGGCCAGGATGTCAAACACGCCCATCGAGCTTAAAGGCAGTAGCTTCACCTTATCAGTGGTTCATTTGCATGATGCAAAACCCGAGGTTATTCGTCAGGCGTTAGAAGACAAAATTGCTCAGGCGCCCGCATTTCTCAGACACGCGCCGGTGGTCATTAACGTTAGCGACCTGGACGCGCCGGTTAACTGGCTGCAATTGCAGCAGGCGGTATCCGCCACCGGTTTGCGCATCGTGGGCATCAGCGGCTGTAAAGATGACGCGCTGAAAGCCGAAATCGATCGCGCCGGCCTGCCGCTGCTGAACGAAGGTAAAGAAAAAGCGCCCCGTCCGGCGGCGCCTGAAGTCGCTACCCCTGCCCCATCCGTTGAAATTGATACATCAGTAACCAAAACGCGCCTGATCGATCTGCCAGTTCGTTCCGGCCAGCGCATTTATGCGCCAAATTGCGATCTGATCGTCACTAACCACGTGAGCGCAGGGGCAGAACTGATCGCCGATGGCAATATTCATATTTATGGCAATATGCGCGGCCGCGCGCTGGCTGGGGCCAGCGGCGACCGCGATGCGCAAATTTTTTGTACCCACCTGGCGGCGGAGCTGGTCTCCATCGCAGGGGTTTACTGGCTGAGCGATAACATCCCGGCCGAATTTTATGGCAAAGCGGCACGTCTGCAGCTGGCAGACAACGCTTTGGCTGTTCAACCGTTGAATTGATCCCTTTTAACAAGGAATTTCTATGGCACGCATTATTGTTGTTACATCGGGTAAAGGAGGCGTTGGCAAGACCACCTCCAGCGCGGCCATCGCTACTGGTTTGGCCCAGAAGGGAAAGAAAACCGTCGTTATCGATTTTGATATCGGCCTGCGTAACCTCGACCTGATCATGGGCTGCGAACGTCGCGTCGTATATGATTTTGTTAACGTTATTCAGGGCGATGCCACGCTGAACCAGGCGCTGATTAAAGATAAGCGTACGGATAATCTTTATATTCTGCCGGCTTCCCAGACCCGCGATAAAGATGCACTCACCCGTGAGGGGGTGGAAAAAGTGCTCGATGAGCTGAAAAAGATGGAGTTCGATTTCATTGTTTGCGACTCCCCGGCGGGTATCGAAACCGGCGCCCTGATGGCGCTCTACTTCGCCGATGAAGCCATTATCACCACCAACCCGGAAGTCTCTTCCGTGCGCGACTCCGACCGCATTCTGGGTATCCTTGCTTCTAAATCCCGCCGGGCGGAAAATGGCCAGGATCCGATTAAGGAACACCTGCTGCTCACCCGCTACAATCCGGGTCGCGTCAATAAAGGTGACATGCTGAGCATGGAAGACGTGCTGGAGATCCTGCGCATTAAGCTGGTAGGCGTTATCCCGGAAGATCAGTCCGTGCTCCGGGCCTCCAACCAGGGTGAACCTGTCATCCTCGACGCCAACGCCGACGCGGGTAAAGCCTATGCTGATACCGTGGACCGTCTGCTTGGTGAAGAACGTCCTTTCCGCTTCATTGAAGAAGAGAAGAAAGGTTTCCTCAAACGCCTGTTCGGAGGATAAGTTATGGCATTACTGGACTTTTTTCTCTCGCGGAAAAAAAGCACCGCCAACATCGCAAAAGAGCGACTGCAAATTATCGTGGCGGAACGTCGCCGCAGCGACGCTGAGCCGCACTATCTGCCGCAGCTGCGCAAAGACATTCTGGAAGTGATTTGTAAATACGTGCAGATCGATCCGGAAATGGTCACGGTACAGCTGGAGCAAAAGGATGGGGATATCTCGATTCTGGAGCTCAACGTCACCCTGCCGGAAGCGGAAGAGTCACGTTCGTAATCCGTCATGCCGGGTAGCATCACGCTGCCCGGCAGACTATTTTCACTAGCGCGGATATTCCGCCAGAACGGCCTTCAGGCGATCGGACATCAGTTCCCCACGCCAGCCTGCCACCAGTTCCGGCAGCCCGTTTTGCGGCTTCAGCTTCCAGTGCCAGTTTAACAGCTGGTTAATCTGACGACGTGACGCCAGCAGCTCGGCGCTCAGCTTGCTCTCTGCGGCCACCTCCTGCACCAACGCCTTAATATCTTTAAACGCTTTACGATAGCCCGGCATATCCATCAGGTTCAGCAGCGGCTCGGGCAGATCCGCTTCCGGGATCTGCTGCGCTTTTTCTACCAGCGCCAACAGCGTTTTACCGTGGTAGCGGATCTCGCTGCCGGACAGGCCAATGCTGTCCAGCTCTCCGAGCGTGCCCGGCATATAGCGCGCCACGCCCCACAGATGCTCTTCGCGCACCACGAAGTTGACCGCCAGATCGCGCTCGCGCGCTTTACGCAGGCGCCAGTCCGCCAGCAGCTGCAGGCAGGCCAGCTGGCGGGTACGCAGCTGGGAAGCGTTGTTGATGTCGCGCCAGGCGTCCTGCGGATCGGTGGTCTCCTGACGACGCAGCTGCGTCATCCGGCACTCGTCCAGCGCCGCCGCCAGCCAGCCGGAGGCTTCGGCCTCTTTCATCAGCTGTCCGGCGATGGGCAGCAGATAGAAGACGTCCGCCGCGGCGTAGTCGAGCTGACGCTCGGTCAGCGGACGCGCCAGCCAGTCGGTACGGGACTCGCTCTTATCAATCGCAAGACCGGTGTACTCCTCCACCATAGCGGCAAAGCCCCAGGAGAGCGGGCGGCCGGAGAAGGCGGCGAGGATCTGGGTGTCGATCAGCGGCTGCGGCATGATGCCGAAGGTATTGAGGAAAACTTCCAGATCTTCACTACCGGCGTGCAGGTATTTGGTGACGGCGGTATCGAGCAGCAGGTCGCGCATCGGCGCCCAGTCGGTAATGCCCAGCGGGTCAATCAGCGCGACGCGCTTGCCGTCATACATCTGGATCAGACCCAGCTGCGGATAGTAAGTGCGGGTGCGGACAAACTCGGTATCCAGGGCGACGGCCGGCGCGTCACGCGTGACGTCGCACAGGGTCGCCAGTTCGTCGTTGGTGGTGATCATCTGGTAATTCAAATCATTTTCTCTTTGGTTTGCGCCCATAAAAAAACGCTGGCCCGGCCAGCGTTCTGGGGTGACTAACACGAAGCTTAGGCCTTATTGTCTACTCTGGCGCGCGCTTCGTCACGTAATTCTCGTCGTAATATCTTGCCGACGTTCGATTTTGGCAGCTCGTCGCGAAACTCTACCAGCTTCGGCACCTTATAGCCGGTAAGCTGGCGGCGGCAGAAGGTAATCAGCGACTCTTCGGTGAGCGAGGGATCTTTTTTCACCACAAAAATCTTCACCGTTTCGCCGCTGCTCCCCGCCGGCACGCCGACGGCGGCCACTTCCTGCACCCCGCTGTGCTGCATTACCACCTCTTCGATCTCGTTCGGATAGACGTTAAAGCCGGAGACCAGGATCATGTCTTTTTTGCGATCGACAATGCGCAGGAAACCTTCGTCGTCCATTACCGCGATATCGCCGGTGTGCAGCCAGCCGTCTTTGATGATCTCGTCGGTGGCATCCGGCCGCTGCCAGTAACCCAGCATCACCTGTGGGCCGCGCACGCAGAGTTCGCCCGGCTCGCCGTGGGGCACTTCGCGGTTTTCGTCGTCCACCAGCTTCGCCTCGGTGGAGGGGACCGGCAGGCCGATGCTGCCGCTGTGGTAGTCGATGTCGTGCGGATTAACGCTTACCAGCGGCGCGCACTCGGTCAGGCCGTAGCCCTCCAGCAGATATTGTCCGGTCAGCTTCACCCAGCGATCCGCTACCGCCTGCTGCACCGGCATGCCGCCGCCCGCCGAGAGATGCAGGGTAGAGAAGTCGAGCTGATGGAACTCTTTGTTATTCAGCAGCGCGTTAAACAGCGTGTTTACCCCGGTCATGGCGGTAAAGGGATATTTTGCCAGCTCTTTCACCAGCCCCGGAATATCGCGGGGGTTGGTAATCAGCACGTTTTGCCCGCCCAGCTCGATAAACAGCAGGCAGTTCATGGTCAGGGCGAAAATGTGATACAGCGGCAGCGCGGTGATCACCAGCTCTTTGCCCCGGTGCAGCAGCGGGCCGTAGGTGGCGTTCACCTGTTCGAGGTTGGCCAGCATATTGCGATGGGTAAGCATCGCCCCTTTTGCCACGCCGGTGGTACCGCCGGTGTACTGCAGGAAGGCGAGATCTTCGGAGACGATCTCCGGCTTCACGTACTGCATCCGGTAGCCGGCCTGCAGGGCGCTGCGGAAAGAGATGGCGTCCGGCAGGTGATATTTCGGCACCAGGCGCTTAACGTATTTAACGACGAAGTTGACCAGCGTGCCTTTGGCGGTGGAGAGCTGATCGCCCATGCGCGTCAGGATAACGTGCTTCACCTGGGTTTTTTCCACCACCTTTTCCAGGGTGTGGGCAAAGTTGGAGACGATAACGATCGCCGCCGCCCCGCTGTCGTTCAGCTGGTGCTCCAGCTCGCGCGGCGTATAGAGCGGGTTAACGTTCACCACGATCATCCCGGCGCGCAAAATACCAAACAGCGCCACCGGATACTGCAGCAGGTTGGGCATCATCAGCGCCACGCGGTCGCCTTTTTGCAGGCCCAGCCCCTGCTGGAGATAAGCGGCAAACGCCCGGCTGCGCTCCTCCAGCTTGCGGAAGGTCATCACCTCGCCCATGTTCACAAACGCGGGCTGGTCGGCGTAGCGCGCCACCGAGTGTTCAAACAGTTCAACCAGGGATTGATAGCGGTCAGGATTGATCTCCGCAGGAACATCTGCGGGATAACGGTTTAGCCAAACCTTATTCAATGAATCACCTCTGAAATGAGTATTTGTCGTCATCACAACCCCGGTTGAATACAAAGTGTTAACATTATATTAACTCAGCGTACCAGTTTATTAATTGTCCGCTTTCAGGGGTGCGAAGCAGGTCACTATTTATTTTTCTTATAACCGTATAAAAAGCGAAACAGCGGCCAGGCCGCTGTTTCTTTATCAGTAATAACAAAAGGTTACTCTGTTACTACGCTCTGAACGCGTGCGGGTCCGGGGTTATACCAGCCCCAGCCGCCATAGCCGCCGTAGCGGTACGGATAAGCGCCCCACATCCAGGGATCGATCGGCTGCGGCGGCATCATCACCTGCTGGGTAACGTGCCAGCGCTTATAGCCGTTTGCCTGCATGGTCATAAATTTGTAGGGGGTGTTGCCCACCTTGCCCTCGACCGAACCGGTGATCGGCCCGACGACGGTGACCAGCTGGCCGCGGAAATCTACCGGATCCAGGAAGCCGTTAACGTCCGCGTAGATGCGCCCGCGCGAGGCTTCGCCCAGCATCGGCCGCGCGCCGCTGTCCAGCGGAACGGTGGCGATCTCCAGCCGGGTTTTGCCCTGCTGGTTATAGATCTCAACCACCTTACCGCCGAAGCGCGCTTCCTGACCGACGTACAGTTCAGGCGCGTTCATCACCCGCACCAGATCCTGCTGCGGCGTGGGGCTGCTGCCTTTAATGGCATCGGGAACGGATACGCATCCGCTTAATGCCAGCGCGACCGCGCCGGCCGCCAACAGGCGTACTGCTTTTTTATGAACCGCCATGATGCGACTCCTTTTTCTCAGTCCTGTTACTGAGATTCACGCGCGGCCAGGAAGTTTCTTCCAGGCCACTTCGTTTCGTAAATAAACCGGTTCGGCTTTCTCCACCGCGACGGTTTTACCGGCGGCCAGAAGCTGGCAGGCGATGGGCAGCATATCTTCGGCCTCAGGCAGCAGCATCTGGCCCTCTTCCAGGGTCAGGCCGCTGTCGCGCGCCATATCCGGCCAGGCTTTCCAGCCGGTACCCACGGTGGCCCAGCTGCCGGAGAGCTGCTTCAGACGCTCGCTGACGGCTTCCGGCTTCAGCACCGCTTCGCTCGCTTCGCCGTGCCAGACGCCCTGCTCGTCGCGGGTATACTCAGCCCAGTAGACTTCACCCATACGCGCGTCGATGGCCGCCAGCACGCGGGTTGCGCCGGTTTTGCGCCACGCGCCCTGCGCCATAGTCGCCAGCGTGGAGACGCCGATCATCGGCAGCCCGGCGCCCAGCGCCAGCCCCTGCGCGATGCCAATACCGATGCGCACGCCGGTAAAGCTGCCCGGCCCGCGGCCAAAGGCCAGCGCGTCGAGGTCGGTTAAGGAGGTTTCGCCCTGGGTGAGGATCATTTTAACCAGCGGCAAAATGCGCTGGGTGTGTTCCCGGGGGCACTCTTCGAAATGAGCAGAGATGGCACCGTCATTCCACAGGGCAACGGAACAGGCCTCTGTGGCGGTATCAATAGCCAGAATTCGCATTGGTTGTCGCGCTCTCGCAGTGGGTCAGTCACAAAATGGCGCGCATCTTAGCACACTCCGGGGCAAATTACTTGGCCCCCGGCGCGGCGAGAAAACGCACCGCCCGATCGATGTCCCGGGTGCGGGGCGCCGGCGGCAGGCTGGCAATAAAAGTGGCGCCGTAGGGGCGCATCACCAGCCGGTTATCGCAGATGACCAGCACGCCCCGGTCGTCCACGTCGCGGATCAGGCGCCCTACCCCCTGCTTCAGGGTGATCACCGCGTCCGGGAGCTGAACCTCGTCGAAGGGATCGCCCCCGCGCAGGCGACAATCTTCCATGCGCGCCTTCAGTAGCGGATCGTCCGGCGAGGTGAAAGGCAGTTTATCGATGATCACCAGCGACAGGGCGTCACCGCGCACGTCCACCCCCTCCCAGAAGCTGCTGGTCGCCACCAGCAGGGCGTTGCCGTGGCTGACAAACTGCTGCAACAGCTGGCCTTTGCTGGTCTCGCCCTGCAACAGTACCGGCAGCGTCATGGTGGCGCGGAACTGCTCGGCCAGATCGCGCATCATCGCGTGGGAGGTACAGAGCATAAAGCAGCGGCCGTTGTTGGCCTCGATCATCGGCTTAAGCATCGCCGCCAGGTGGCGCGCGGCGCCGGGCTGATTGGGCAGCGGCAGGTTGCGCGGCACGCAGAGCAGCGCCTGGGTCGCGTAATCGAACGGGCTTGGCAGCAGCAGCGATTCCGCATCGTTGATGCCCAGACGTTCGGTAAAGTGGTGCAGATCGTCATTTACCGACAGGGTCGCGGAGGTAAAGATCCAGCTTCCCGGCTTCTCGGCCATCACCTCGGTGAATTTGTCCGCCACCCTCAGCGGCGTCAGGGCCATGGTGAAGTGGCGGGAGTTGCATTCGTACCAGTAGCTGTAGCCCGGCTGGTTGATCTCCTTCAGGCGCTTTAAGCGGGCCCGGTAGAGGGTGGCGCGCTCAAAGGCGGCGTCCAGCAGCGCGGAGCGGCCAAGGGAGAGCTTTGCCACGTCGTAGCAGAGCTCCAGCGCATCATCCAGCAGCAGCAGGGCGCGCTGGATGGTGTTATCCGCCAGCAGCTCGCGCAGGTTGCCGCGAAAACCGGGGTCCCCGAGCTGCAGGCGAAAATCCTGGGTGCTTTGCGCCAGGCGGTCGGCGCATTTTTGCAGCTGCTGGGTGTCTTTCAGCTCGGTGCGGTAGGCAATGGTGAAATCTTTGGCCAGATCCAGCAGCTGGCGGCTGGAGAGGGACTGGCCGAAATACTGGCTGGCGATGTCCGGCAGCTGGTGGGCTTCGTCGAAAATCATCACCTCCGCCTCGGGGATCAGCTCGCCAAAGCCGCTCTCTTTGACCACCATATCGGCGAGGAACAGGTGATGGTTGACCACGACGACGTCGGCCTCCATCGCCGTTTTTCGCGCCTTCACCACAAAGCAATCTTTATACAGCGGGCAGTCGCTGCCGAGACAGTTGTCGTTGGTGCTGGTAACCAGCGGCCAGGCGGCGGAGTCTTCCGCCACGCTGGCGCAGGTGCTGATATCGCCATCCAGCGTCTGGTTGGCCCAGGCGCGCAGAATAATAACGTCGCTGAGGGTCTGCACCGGCAGGTCGCCCCCCGCCAGCGCCTGCTGCTCAAGACGTTCGAGACAGAGGTAGTTAGAGCGCCCCTTAAGCAGGGCCAGGCGGCCTTTATATTTAAGCGCTTTGGCGACGGTGGGCAGATCGCGGCTGTAGAGCTGATCCTGCAGGGCCTTAGAGCCGGTGGAGATGATCACTTTTTTCTTCGCCCGCAGCGCCGGGGCCAGGTAGGCGTAGGTTTTACCGGTTCCCGTCCCCGCCTCTACCACCAGCGGCCGGACCTTATCAATCGCCTGCGCGACGGCGTGGGCCATCTGGCGCTGGGGTTCACGCGGCTTAAAGCCCGGAATTGCTTTTGCTAACTGCCCGTCTGCTGCGAAATCGTCTGCCACTCTGCCCCCTGTATTTTTGCACAGGGATTATGTCAGGCCGCTCGCCCGGGCGCCAGTCGAGAGTGACGGGGGCGCGACAATATGGCAGTCTTGCCTGCGAAACGAAAATAAGAGGAGAAGTTTATGTCTATTGTGCGCATTGATGCCGAAGCCCGCTGGTCAGATGTGGTCATCCACAACCAGACGCTGTACTACACCGGCGTGCCGGAGAACCTGGAGGCCGACGCCTTCGAACAGACGGCAAACACCCTGGCACAGATCGACGCCGTGCTGCAAAAACAGGGCAGCGACAAGTCGCGCATTCTGGATGCGACCATTTTTCTGGCCAATAAAGAGGATTTTGCGGCCATGAACAAGGCCTGGGATGCGTGGGTGGTGGCGGGTCATGCGCCTGTACGCTGTACCGTACAGGCCACGCTGATGAAACCGCAATATAAGGTTGAGATAAAGATTATCGCCGCGGTTTAACGTCGGGATTACTCTTCTTCATCATCCTCGAAACGCGCCACGATCCGCTCGCCGGTATGGGTGGCGCGAAGCTCTTCCGCCACCTGGGAGATAGCCTGACCGCTGCTCATCCCCTGGGACATCAGTTCCTGAATGCGCTCTACCGCTTTCTGCTGCTGCTCGTGGCTCAGTGAAGGTAAACCTGCAAACATTATCAACTCCTGCTAAATTATCAGCGCTAATTATTCCACGCAGCCCGGTAGTATGCCACAGATGAACTCGTTATCCCCCACCGTTATCTCGTTACCCTGGCGCCAGGATGCCGCTGAAGGCTGGTTTGCGCCGCTGAGCCACCTGCCCTGGGCGATGTTGCTCCACTCCGGTCATGCGGACCATCCCTACAGCCGCTTCGATATTCTGGTGGCGGACCCCGTCGCCACCCTGGTCACCGAGGGTGATACCACCCGGATTACGCGGGATGGGGTAACGCACTCGGCCCACTGCCCGCTTGCCCTGCTTCAGCAGACGCTGGACGAACTGGGGCTGACTGCCGAACCGCATCCCGACCTGCCCTTCCAGGGCGGCGCGCTGGGGCTGTTTGGCTACGATCTGAGCCGCCGCTTCGAGCAGTTGCCCGAGCTGGCGGCGCGGGATATCAGCCTGCCGGACATGGCGGTGGGGCTGTACGACTGGGCGGTGATTGTCGACAACCACAAGCAGCGGGTGTCGCTGGTGTGCCACGGGGATGCGCAGGCGCGCCTGGCGTGGCTGGAGGCGCAGCGGCGCCCTTCTCTGCCCGCCTTTCGCCTGACCTCCGGCTGGTGCGCCAATATGACCGCCCGGGAGTACGACGCGAAATTCCAGCAGGTGCAGGCGTATCTGCACAGCGGCGACTGCTATCAGGTGAACCTCGCCCAGCGCTTTCAGGCGAGCTACGAGGGGGACGAGTGGCAGGCCTTTACCCGTCTGAACGCGCAGAACCGCGCCCCCTTCAGCGCCTTTGTACGCCTTGAGGAGGGAGCGATTCTGAGCCTGTCGCCGGAGCGTTTTATTCATCTTCATGAGGGCAACATTCAGACGCGCCCCATTAAGGGCACCCTGCCGCGCCTCGCCGACGCCCAGGCCGATCGCCAGCAGGCGGAGCGGCTGGCCGCCTCGCCGAAGGATCGCGCCGAAAACCTGATGATTGTCGATCTGATGCGCAACGATATCGGCCGGGTGGCGGAGCCCGGCAGCGTGCGGGTGCCCGAGCTATTTGTGGTGGAGCCCTTCCCGGCGGTGCACCATCTGGTGAGTACCATTACCGCCCGCCTGCCCGCCACGCGCACCGCCTGCGATCTGCTGCGGGCGGCCTTCCCGGGCGGCTCCATTACCGGCGCGCCTAAGGTGCGGGCGATGGCGATCATCGACGAGCTTGAGCCCCAGCGCCGCAACGCCTGGTGCGGCAGCATCGGCTATATCAGCGCCTGCGGCGGCATGGACACCAGCATCACCATTCGCACCCTGACGGCTTTTAACGGGCAGCTATACTGCTCTGCGGGAGGCGGGATCGTGGCCGAAAGCCGGTCGGCGGCGGAGTATCAGGAGACCTTTGATAAAGTGAACCGAATTTTGCAGCAGCTGGAGAGGTAACGCGTGGACGCCAATAATCTGACCCTTGACGATTTTTTATCGCGTTTTCAGCTTTTACGCCCGCAGGTGAACAGCGCCTCGCTTAACCAGCGCCAGGCGGCGGTCCTGATCCCGGTGGTGCGCCGCGCGCAGCCGGGGCTGCTGTTAACCCAGCGCTCGCCGCGGATGCGCAAACATGCCGGCCAGGTGGCCTTCCCCGGCGGGGCGGTAGACAGCACCGACGCTTCGCTGATTGCCGCCGCCCTGCGCGAGGCGCAGGAAGAGGTAGCCATTCCGCCGGAAAGGGTGGAGGTGATTGGCGTATTGCCGCCGGTGGATAGCGTAACCGGCTTTCAGGTCACGCCGGTGGTGGGGTTAATCCCGCCGGATCTGCACTATCACGCCAGCGAAGACGAAGTGGCGGCGGTGTTTGAAATGCCGCTGGCGGAAGCCCTGCGTCTGGGTCGTTACCACCCGCTGGATATTCACCGTCGCGGTGACCGGCATCGGGTCTGGCTCTCCTGGTATCAGCATTATTTTGTCTGGGGCATGACCGCGGGGATAATTCGTGAGCTGGCGCTGCAGATCGGCCTGAAGCCTTGACTATACTTTACATTGGCGCCTTTTTTCCGGCTTTGCGACCCTCCTCTCGCTATTAGTTAAATCAGCTTTGGCTATTAGTTTAATTCATGTGAATAGTTGTGCTGACGGCAGGGTTCCCCCATACACTATGCGCAGTTATAACATCGTTACTGGAAACCCGGTAACCCTGTCAGGAGTGTTAAAGTGATTAGTATATTCGACATGTTCAAAGTGGGTATTGGCCCCTCCTCTTCCCACACTGTCGGGCCGATGAAGGCCGGTAAACAGTTCGTCGATGACCTGGTCGAAAAAGGATTACTGGAAAGCGTTACCCGTGTTGCCGTGGACGTCTACGGCTCGCTCTCGTTAACGGGTAAAGGCCACCACACCGATATCGCCATTATTATGGGTCTGGCCGGAAACATGCCGGACACCGTAGATATTGACGCCATTCCGGCGTTTATTCGCGACGTGGAAACGCGTGGCCGCCTGCTGCTGGCCAACGGCCAGCGTGAAGTAGACTTCCCGCAGGACGACGGCATGCGTTTTCGCAGCGATAACCTCTCCCTGCACGAAAACGGCATGCAGATCCACGCCTTCAGCGGCGAAAAAGTGGTCTACAGCAAAACCTATTACTCCATCGGCGGCGGCTTTATCGTCGATGAAGAGCACTTCGGTCAGGACAGCGCGGGCGATGTGCAGGTGCCCTACCCCTTCAAATCCGCTCAGGAGATGCTCGGCTACTGCAAAGAGACCGGCCTGTCGCTCTCCGGCATGGTGATGAAGAACGAGCTGGCGCTGCACAGCAAACAAGAGATTGAAGACTATTTTGCCAACGTCTGGCAGACCATGCGCGCCTGTATCGATCGCGGTATTAACACCGAAGGCGTACTGCCCGGACCGCTGCGCGTGCCGCGCCGCGCCTCGGCCCTGCGCCGGATGCTGGTTACCAGCGACAAGTTCTCCAGCGATCCGATGGTGGTGGTGGACTGGGTGAACATGTTTGCGCTGGCGGTGAATGAAGAAAACGCCGCCGGTGGACGCGTGGTGACCGCCCCGACCAACGGCGCCTGCGGTATCGTGCCGGCGGTGCTGGCCTACTACGATCACTTTATCGAACCCGTTACGCCGGATATCTACATCCGCTACTTCCTGGCCGCCGGTGCGGTTGGCGCGCTCTATAAGATGAACGCCTCAATTTCCGGTGCCGAAGTGGGCTGCCAGGGTGAAGTGGGCGTCGCCTGCTCGATGGCGGCGGCGGGCCTGGCCGAGCTGCTGGGCGCCAGTCCGGAGCAGGTGTGCGTGGCCGCAGAGATCGGCATGGAGCATAACCTCGGTTTGACCTGCGACCCGGTCGCCGGACAGGTACAGGTGCCCTGCATCGAGCGTAACGCCATTGCCTCGGTGAAAGCGATCAACGCCTCGCGTATGGCGATGCGCCGCACCAGCGAGCCGCGGGTATCCCTGGATAAGGTGATCGAAACCATGTACGAAACCGGCAAGGACATGAACGCCAAATACCGCGAAACCTCGCGCGGCGGCCTTGCTATCAAGGTGCAGTGCGACTAATACCGGCTTCGCCCATCTGCAACGGATGGGCGAATTTTCACCTTCCGTCTCGTCTCCTTAATATTTCCCCACTACACTTTCTCTGTTGCCTGCGGCATTGGGTGCCTCTGGCTTATCGGAAGACCCCTGCATGCAAACTGCGCAAAGGATAATTAACAATTATCGTCGAAAACGCCTGATGGTTTGCGTGGCGGTTGCGCTTATTACCCTGATAACCACCCTCGCCTTTCGCTTTATTTCCCAGCGCAATAGCAATGAACAGCGCACCCTCTCTTTTATGAGCCATGCCGTAGAAACCCTGGATAAAACCCTGCTGCCGCTGCAGGCGAGCCGGGAGAGGCTCTTGCCACTGGTGGGCCGCCCCTGTCTGACCACCCATCTGCTGCTGCGGCGCCAGGCGGCCATGCTGCAGACGGTGCGCAGCCTGGGGCTGATTAAAGACGGCATTCTCTACTGCTCCAGTATTTTTGGTAATCGCAACGTCCAGATCCGCGAACTCCAGCCCGCGCTGCCCTCGCCGGAGCCGTTGTTGGTGCTCTCCACCGACCGGTCGTTGCTGAAAGGCAGCCCGGTGCTAATCCAGTGGTATCCCCTGCCCGGCAGCGGTGAAGACGGGGTAATGCAGGTGGTCAATATCGATCTGATCGCCCGCATGATCCTCGAGCCGCAGCGGCCCTTTATTAGCGGCGTCAGCCTGAGCGTGGGCGACAAACACCTGCGCTACGGCATGGGGGTCACCGATACGCTGTCCTTCCCCGAGGACGACGTGGTTTACCGGCAAGGGTCGGACAAGTTTCCGTTTACCATTACCGTCAGCGGCCCCGGTCCCACCGGGCTGGCGCTGAAAAATTTGCCGACACAGCTTCCGCTGGCCCTGTTGCTGAGCCTGCTGCTGGGGTATATCGCCTGGCTGGCGACGGCGAACCGCATGAGCTTTACCTGGGAGATTAACCTCGGGCTTGCCGCCCGGGAGTTTGAGCTGTTCTGCCAGCCGCTGGTGAACGCGCGTAACCAGCAGTGCGTGGGGGTGGAGATCCTGCTGCGCTGGAACAACCCGCGTCAGGGGTGGATTTCGCCGGACGTGTTCATTCCGCTGGCCGAAGAGCACAACCTTATCGTACCGCTCACCCGCTACGTTATTGATGAGACGGTGAAGCAGCTATCGCTCTTTCCTGCCGGGGCCGAATTCCATATCGGCCTGAACGTTGCCGCCAGCCATTTTCGCCACGGGGCGCTATTGCGCGATCTTAACCGCAGCTGGTTTGACGCCCGGCCGGCGCAGCAGCTAGTGATTGAGCTTACCGAGCGGGACGCCCTGCGGGACGTGGATTATCGCATCGTGCGCGAACTGCATCGCAAAGGGATCAAGCTGGCGATTGACGATTTTGGCACCGGCAACAGCTCGCTCTCCTGGCTGGAGAAGCTGCGCCCGGACGTGCTGAAAATAGACAAATCTTTTACCGCCGCCATAGGGACGGACGCGGTGAACTCTACGGTGACCGATATTATTATTGCCCTGGGGCAGCGGCTGAATATCGAGCTGGTGGCGGAAGGGGTGGAGACGGCCGAACAGGCGCGCTATCTGCGCCGCCATGGGGTTCATATTTTGCAGGGATATTTATATGCGCGGCCGATGCCGCTGCGGGACTTTCCGAAGTGGCTGGCGGAGAGCAGCTCTCCGCCAGCGCCGCATAACGGGCACATCATGCCCTTTATGCCGTTACGTTAATTACTCTTCTTCGTCGTGCTCTGACTGCTCTTTAACAATGCGTACCAGGTCAACGCGGTAGTCGTTAGCCGTGACGATGGTTATCTTCAGCGGCGGCAGGTCAAGCACCTCGCCCTCGCGGGGGATCTGACCATTGATGGCAATCACCAGGCCCGCCACGGTGGCAATATCGTCGTCGTGGTTGGTCAGGTGCTCCAGCCCCAGCGTCTGCTGCAGCGCATGGAGGTCGGTTGAGCCTTTAACCAGCCAGCCGCCGTCGTCGTGCACAATTTCCGGCGTTTCGTCGGCGTCCGGGAATTCACCGGCGATAGCCTCCAGCACGTCCAGCGGCGTTACCAGCCCCTGCACGACGCCAAACTCGTTGGTCACGATGACAAAGCTACCCCGGGCACGGCGCAGCACGCCCAGCAGGTTAATCGGGTCGAGCGTCTCCGGCACCACAATGGCGGGTGATGCAGAGGCGATAGCCTCGACGTCCACCCCCTCTTCCAACGCCACCAGCAGCTCTTTGGCGCGGACCACGCCGATAACCTCATCCAGCTCGCCACGACACACCGGGAACAGGCTGTGGGGCGATGAGAGCAGCTGCTGGCGAATTTCATCCACGCTCAGGCTGGCGTCGACCCAGCTGATTTCGCCGCGCGGGGTCATAATGCCGCGCAGGGAGCGCGAGGCCAGCGAGAGCACGCCGTTAATCATATAACGCTCTTCTTCCACGAACGCCCCTTCCGGTACCGGAACGGTAACGTGGTTGTCACTCTCATGCTGTACCGTTGCCTGTCGGCGGCCACCCATCAGGCGCAGAATGGCATCTGCCGTACGGGCGCGCAGCGGCTGGTTTGACTGCTGGCGAATAAAGTTACGGCGCGCCACCTGGTTGAAGAATTCGATGATGATCGAGAAACCAATCGCCGCGTACAGATAGCCTTTCGGAATATGGAAGCCGAAACCTTCTGCTACCAGGCTCAGGCCGATCATCAGCAGGAAGCTCAGACAGAGCACTACCACCGTCGGGTGTTCGTTAACGAAGCGCGTCAGCGGCTTAGAGGCCAGCAGCATGACCGCCATCGCAATAACGACCGCCGCCATCATCACCGGCAGGTGGTTTACCATCCCCACGGCGGTGATCACCGCGTCGAGGGAGAAGACGGCATCCAGCACCACGATTTGCAGTACCACGACCCAGAAGCTGGCATAGCCTTTGCCGTGTCCGTCGTCATGCTGTCGGTTTTCGAGCCGCTCATGAAGTTCCGTCGTCGCCTTGAACAGGAGGAAAAGTCCCCCCACCAGCATTATCAGGTCACGCCCTGAGAAGGTGAAATCCCACACGCTGAACAGCGGTTTTGTCAGGGTCACCATCCAGGAGATCACCGACAGCAGCGCAAGACGCATGATCAGCGCCAGCGACAGGCCAATGAGACGGGCTTTATCACGCTGTTTAGGCGGCAGTTTATCCGCAAGAATGGCGATAAATACCAGGTTGTCGATACCGAGTACGATCTCAAGCACGACAAGCGTGAGCAGGCCTACCCAGATTTGCGGGTCCATTAAGAATTCCATGACAAGCTCCTGCTAAAGGAATGACAAAACGGCACCGTGTTAATCACGGGCGAAGCGGTAAAAGACGAAGTGAATGAGTGGCGCGAATCGCCGAAGCGGCGGGCCGAAGGTGGCCTGAAAGATGACTGACGTCGGTGACGGTCCATACGGTGGGCTTTTGCCCTGTACTCCTGAAAAGTAAACGGAGGCTAAACATAGCAGAGATAATAGTGATTTAGCAAAGATTTACCTTCCTTTGCAAACAGATGTAACCGGCGTAATTTCGCGTTGCAAACTATCGGGGGGTTAAAGCTAAATTACGGATCTTCATCACATAAATTATTTTTTCACTCTCTAAAATTAATCGCGGATGTCTTAGTAAATTCTACTCTAACCCTTATCTGAATCGATTCGCTACACGGATACGATTTCTGATGCCCTCGTCACACAGGTGCATAAACGATAATAAATGGAGGTAGCAAGTGACCATTGCTATTGTAATAGGCACACATGGTTGGGCTGCAGAGCAGTTGCTTAAAACGGCAGAGATGCTGCTTGGCGAGCAGGAAAACGTCGGCTGGATCGACTTCGTTCCCGGCGAAAACGCCGAGACCTTAATCGAAAAATACACCGCGCAGCTGGAAAAACTCGACACCAGCAGCGGCGTGCTGTTCCTCGTCGACACCTGGGGCGGCAGCCCGTTTAACGCTGCCAGCCGCATCGTGGTCGACCGGGATCTGCATGAAGTTGTCGCCGGGGTCAATATCCCGATGCTGGTCGAAACGCTGATGGCGCGCGACGATAACCCCACCTTCGACGAACTGGTGGCGCTGGCGGTGGAAACCGGACGCGAAGGCGTGAAAGCGCTGAAGGCCCAGCCGGTAGAGAAACCGGCACCAGCCGCCGCCGCGGCTCCTGCCCCGAAAACCGCCGCACCGGCCAAACCCATGGGCCCGAATGATTATATGGTTATCGGCCTTGCGCGCATCGATGACCGTCTGATCCACGGGCAGGTGGCAACCCGCTGGACTAAAGAGACCAACGTGCAACGTATTATCGTGGTCAGCGACGAAGTTGCCGCCGACACCGTGCGTAAAACCCTTCTCACCCAGGTGGCTCCCCCAGGCGTAACCGCCCACGTGGTGGACGTTGCCAAAATGATCCGCGTATATAACAACCCGAAATATGCGGGCGAGCGCGTGATGCTGCTGTTCACCAACCCCACAGACGTAGAGCGCGTGGTTGAAGGCGGCGTAAAAATTACCTCCGTTAACATTGGTGGTATGGCGTTCCGTCAGGGTAAAACCCAGGTCAACAACGCGATTTCAGTCGATGAGAAAGATATCGAGGCATTCAACAAGCTGAATGCGCGCGGTATCGAGCTGGAAGCCCGTAAGGTTTCTACCGATCAGAAACTGAAAATGATGGATTTGATCGGCAAAGTTGGGAAATAACCCCGCGCTGATTTTTCACACGAAGCTTATGTCATAGGAGAAGTACAATGGAGATTACCACTCTTCAGATTGTGCTGGTGTTCATCGTCGCCTGTATTGCGGGTATGGAATCCGTACTTGATGAATTTCAGTTCCACCGCCCGCTGGTCGCCTGTACCTTAATCGGCGCCGTTCTTGGCGATATGAAAACCGGTATTATTATCGGTGGTACCCTTGAGATGATTGCCCTCGGCTGGATGAACATCGGTGCTGCCGTAGCGCCGGATGCGGCGCTGGCCTCTATTATCTCGACCGTTCTGGTTATCGCCGGCCACCAGAGCATCGGCGCCGGTATCGCCCTGGCGATCCCGCTGGCGGCGGCAGGCCAGGTGCTGACCATCATCGTTCGTACCATTACCGTGGCCTTCCAGCACGCGGCGGACAAGGCGGCCGACAGCGGCAACCTGACGGCGCTCTCCTGGCTCCACGTCTCGTCGCTGTTCCTGCAGGCAATGCGTATCGCCATCCCGGCGGTTATCGTTGCCATCTCCGTAGGCACCAGCGAAGTCCAGAACATGCTCAACGCCATTCCGGAAGTGGTCACCGGCGGTCTGAACATCGCCGGCGGCATGATCGTGGTGGTCGGTTACGCGATGGTCATCAACATGATGCGCGCGGGCTACCTGATGCCGTTCTTCTACCTCGGCTTCGTCACCGCCGCATTCACTAACTTCAACCTGGTTGCTCTGGGTGTAATTGGCGCGGTTATGGCCATCCTCTACATTCAGCTGAGCCCGAAATATAACCGCGTAGCCGGTGCGCCGGTGCAGGCAGCGGGTAATAACGATCTTGATAACGAACTGGACTAACAGGTGAGCGACATGGTTGATATGACTAAAACTACCCCTGAGCGGAAACTCACTCAGAGCGATATTCGTGGCGTGTTCATCCGTTCTAACCTGTTCCAGGGGTCATGGAACTTCGAACGTATGCAGGCGCTGGGCTTCTGCTTCTCAATGGTACCGGCGATTAAGCGCCTCTATCCGGAAAACAACGAAGCGCGTCGTCAGGCGATTAAGCGTCACCTTGAGTTCTTCAACACCCATCCTTACGTGGCCGCGCCGGTACTGGGCGTAACCCTGGCGATGGAAGAGCAGCGCGCTAACGGCGCGGAGATCGACGACGGCGCCATCAACGGTATCAAGGTTGGCCTGATGGGGCCGCTGGCAGGCGTGGGTGACCCGATCTTCTGGGGTACCGTTCGCCCGGTGTTTGCGGCGCTTGGCGCGGGTATCGCCATGAGCGGCAGCCTGCTCGGCCCGCTGCTGTTCTTCATTCTGTTTAACGCGGTGCGCCTGGCGACCCGTTATTACGGCGTGGCCTACGGCTACCGTAAAGGGGTGGATATCGTTAAGGATATGGGCGGCGGCTTCCTGCAAAAACTGACCGAGGGGGCGTCAATCCTTGGCCTCTTTGTTATGGGGGCGCTGGTTAACAAGTGGACGCACGTAAACATTCCGCTGGTGGTCTCACGTATTACCGACCAGACCGGGAAAGAGAACGTCACCACCGTGCAGACCATCCTTGACCAGCTGATGCCGGGCCTGGTGCCGCTGCTGCTGACCTTCGCCTGCATGTGGCTGCTGCGTAAGAAAGTGAACCCGCTGTGGATCATCGTCGGCTTCTTCGTAATTGGTATTGCCGGTTACGCCGTCGGCCTGCTGGGTCTCTAAGTTCTGTTTTGGCAGTAAACGCCGGGGGCTTGCCCCCGGTTTTTTATCCGGAGGATGAATGACGATCACGGACATCGTACTGGTGTTATTTATTGTGGCCCTTCTGGCGTATGCCGTTTATGACGAATGGATCATGCCTCGCCGCCACGGAGCAACGCTGCTCACCATCCCCCTGCTCCGCCGCGGCCGCATCGATGCCTTCATTTTTGCCGGCCTGCTGGTCATTCTGATTTATAACAACGTCATGCAGCAAGGCGCATTATTAACCACATGGTTATTATGTGCGCTGGCATTAATGGCGATTTACCTGTTCTGGATCCGGGCGCCGAAGATCATCTTCAAATCCACTGGGTTCTTTTTCGCCAATGTGTGGATAGAATATAACCGTATTAAAGAGATGAATTTATCTGAAGACGGCGTGCTGGTGATGCAATTAGAACAGCGGCGTCTGCTGATCCGCGTGCGCAATATTGACGACCTGGAAAAGATATACAAATTACTGGTTAAAACTCAGTAGGTTATAATTATAGCACTGGCTATATTTTAGGGTATTTTTCACTATCCATTTATAGCCGGAGCTATATTAGCAGGTCGCATTTACCCATATTAATTAACCTTATTCTTACACTCTGACGAAATGAAAATCGTTCCCAGCTACGACGCCAATTAATATCTCTCACTGTTGTTTTATGTTCTCAAAATATGTTAAGGTTGCGCCCGTCGTTGGGGAGTAGCCGATTTCCAGTTGCCTGGAAATGTACGTGTCAACATACTCGTTGCAAAACGTGGCGCGTACGGATTGTTCAGCATGTGGCAGAACGGTCAGGCGAGACCATAGATACATCAACTGCTGTTTACTGGGGGCAGTGATGTGTCATATGGAGAACCCCGGTCTGGACGCGCTATGAACCTTTCAGCAACAATTCTTCTGGCCTTTGGAATGTCGATGGACGCTTTTGCCGCCTCGATGGGAAAAGGCGCGACGCTCCATAAACCCTCTTTCTCTGAAGCTCTGCGTACCGGTCTGATCTTTGGCGCCATCGAAACCCTGACCCCGCTTCTCGGCTGGGGACTGGGCATGCTGGCAAGCCAGTTCGTGCTGGAGTGGAACCACTGGATCGCCTTTGTGCTGCTGGTCTTCCTCGGTGGCCGTATGGTAATCGAGGGCCTGCGGAATGCTTCTTGCGACGATGACGAGCCGGTACGCCGTCACGGTTTCTGGCTGCTGGTGACCACCGCCATCGCCACCAGTCTGGACGCAATGGCGGTCGGCGTCGGGCTGGCTTTCCTGCAGGTCAATATCGTTGCCACCGCGCTGGCTATCGGCTGCGCGACGCTAATCATGTCCACGCTGGGTATGATGATTGGCCGCTTTATCGGCCCGCTGCTCGGCAAGCGCGCCGAGATCCTCGGCGGCCTGGTGTTGATTGGTATTGGCGCGCAGATCCTCTGGAGCCACTTCGCCGCTTAACCGACCCGCTGCCAGCAGTGGATGCTGAAATCCGTCTGGCAGCTGAACCGCGTCTCTTTTGCCAGCGTTGACCACACCTCCGCTTTTGCCCGCCAGGCGAACGGCGTCATCTGCAACAGCGCCACCGCCTCTTCTCCGCTAAGCGCCATCCCGTAGGCCAGGCTCTGTTCCTGCACCAACCTGAAGCCAGCAAGCTGCTCCGAATGGGGCGCATGCAGCAGCACCTCGTCGTAGATCAGCCCTTTCAGCTCCATAAGATGCCGCGGCCCTGGCGTAACGGTGATCACCCATCCGCCCTCTTTAACCACCCGCGCCAGCTCTTCGCCTTTGCAGGGGGCATAAATGCGGATCACCGCATCCATACTCGCCTCTTCAAAGGGCAGACGGTGGCTGGAGGCCACGCAAAAGGTAACCGCGCCGTAGCGCTTAGCCGCCGCGCGAATGGCGGCCTTAGAGACATCCAGGCCAAAGGTCGCGGCCCCCTTCTGCCGCGCCGTTTCGGCAAAGGCGGCGGTGTAGTAACCCTCGCCGCAGCCGATATCCAGAATAGCGCTTGCCCCTGCGAGCAGATGGGTCTCCAGCAGCCCGGCGACCGCGTCCCGCAGCGGCTGATAATGGCCCGCATCGAGAAACGCCCGGCGCGCCTGCATCATCTCTGCGCTATCGCCGGGATCGCGCGAGCGCTTGTGCTGCACCGGCAGCAGATTGACATAGCCTTCTTTAGCGCTGTCGTAGCGATGCCCCTGCGGGCAGAGGTAGCTTTTATCGGTACGCGATAAGGGCGCGTGACAAAGTGGACAACAGAAGGTCATGGCAACTCCGGGCAATCATAAAGGGCGAAAGTGTACCGCTAATCGCCCCGCTATAAAACGGCTTACTGCATCACGATAAGGTGGCTGGAATCGGGGGCCAGCCCGTCGGGGGGAACGTTTTCGATCCTGAGCACGTCGCCCATGATCTGGCTAAAGACCGGGGCCGATACCGCCCCGCCGTAGTAGGCGCCGTTCTGCGGATCGTTAATCACCACCGCCAGGGCATATCTTGGCCGGCTGGCCGGGGCCACCCCGGCGGTATAGGCCACGTATTTGTCCACGTATTTGCCGCTTTCATCAATTTTTTTCGCCGTCCCGGTTTTTATTGCCACCCGGTAATCGCGTACCGCCGCCTTCACCCCGCCGCCGCCGGGCAGGGCGACGCTCTCCATCATATGTTCAACCTCTTTCACTATCCCGGCCGGCATCACCTGGGTACCCACCACCGGGGGGTCAATACGGGTGATAGAGAGCGGGCGCTCCAGGCCGTAGCTGCCGATGGTGGCGTAGACGTGCGCCAGCTGCAGGGGAGTGACCATCAGACCGTAGCCGAAGGAGAAGGTGGCGCGATCGAGCTGGCTCCAGAATTTACGCTCTGGCATCAGGCCGCTGCTCTCGCCCGTTAATCCCAGCCCGGTGCTGCGCCCGAAGCCAAAGCCTTTGTAGGTATCCAGCAGCCGCTGGATGGGCATCGCCAGCGACAGGCGTGAGACGCCGGTATCGCTCGATTTTTGCAGGATCCCGGTCATCGTCAGCTCCGGGTAATACCCCACGTCGCGGATGCGGTGGCCGGCCAGGGTGTAGGGGTGAGTGTCGATAACGCTGTCCGGCTGCACCAGCCCCTGCTGCAGGGCGGTCATCAGCACCAGCGGCTTGACGGTGGAGCCGGGCTCGAAGGTGTCGCTAATGGCGCGATTACGGAAATCATTTAGCGTCGCCCCTTCGCGATTATTGGGGTTGAAGTCCGGGAAGCTGGCCATGCTCAGGATCTCGCCGGTCTGAATATTAATCAGCACGGCGGCGCCGGACTCGGCCTTATTCCAGGCGACGGCGTTATCCAGCGCATCTTCGGTAATGGTCTGTAACCGCTCGTCGATGCTCAGCTGCACGGTGTGCGCCGGCACCGGCGGCTGCTCGGTAATATTTTCGACCACGTGGCCATAGCGATCTTTACGCACCAGCCGCAGGCCGGGCTTACCACTAAGCGCCCGGTTAAAGCTCTTCTCTATGCCTTCGATGCCCTGACCATCGATATTGGTAAAGCCAATCAGATTCGCCGCCACGTGCCCTGCCGGATAAAAGCGCCGGGACTCGTCACGCAGGCTGATACCCGGCAGATGCAGCTTTTCTATCCATTTCGCCTGCGCGGGATCCACCTGGCGGGCAAGATAGATAAAACGGCCCCGGGGATTAGCGTTTATTCGCTTAGCCAGCGTATCCAGCGAGAGATGCAGCGCGCTGGCCAGCGCCTGCCAGCGGTCATCAAAGCCCACGCCCCCTTTTTCCAGCACGGTTTTAGGATCGGCCCATACCGCCTGCACCGGCACGCTTACCGCCAGCGGCCGCCCCTCCCTGTCGACAATCATCCCGCGCGGGGCGTCAATGGGCACTTCACGCAGCGAGCGCATATCCTCCTGCTGCACCAGCTTGTCGGGTTTAATAATTTGCAGCCAGGCGACGCGGCCGAGCAGTAAGATCAGGCTGCACGTAATGGCGATGCAGAGTAAAGCGAAACGTAGTGGGGTGAAATTTGCTGCGGCGTTAAGGGATTTCTTTTTCACCAGGGCTCCAGAGCTATTAAATAACGCTCTGATTTAACGGGAAATTGGTTCGCCAGGGGCGAAAACAATGCTAATACTCTCGTAGCTTTGCAACAAACTGCGAACAGGAGGGGTGTGGTGTAACACTTTGAAAAATCGGCATTAAAAAGCCCCGCTCGAGGCGAGGCTTTATAGCTGCATCTGAATGCCGGGTTAAGGGCTTCAGAAGTGGCAGGGGTTCGATCAGATAGCGGTTACGTTAACAGCAGCCGGACCTTTCTGGCCGTCCTGAATTTCGAACTCAACGTTCTGGCCTTCAGCCAGAGTTTTGAAGCCATTGCCCTGGATAGCAGAGAAGTGTACGAATACATCTTTGCTGCCGTCAGCCGGAGTAATGAAACCAAAACCTTTAGATTCGTTGAACCACTTAACTTGACCTTTAATCTTTGCCATTTGCAAAATTCCTTAGAGTGTATTCATAGCCCGCAGGCATTAACTGAGATAAAACTGAGACATTACTGCATGAGGCACTAATATAAGGTTCGGCAGAGAAGCGGTATTCAACGACAACGTGTTTACTCAGGACTTCTTTACTGAAAATGCCACACATAAACAGAACTGTACCTCGTTTGACCCAAACCGTGTTATCACATACAACGTAATTAATGGCAAGCCATTTTTAAACGTGTCTCGATCGGCCGCACAAATTCAGGGGCTAAGGCGTCGCAGGCAGCACGCAATTGAGCAGCTGTCAAATAGCGTTTCTGCATGTTGCTCGTCCAGTCACTGCTGTCATAAGCGCTGTTATCTAAGACTTTTTTACCATAGCTCAATAACTTCAGGGCGTCCAGCGAGGCTATTAATTTTCTTAAAAGTGGTATTTGGCTTATAACTTTTTGCGGAAAGCTATGTACAAATTAGCGTAACGGGAAGCAGATCTTTCCTGGAAAAACATTGTATATCGCTCCGTCTGTTTGCGTTTGAAACAGCATAAAGTTAAACCAGGCTATGCACTAAAATAATGAAGCTTTGATGAACATGCATCATAAAAAGGCAAGCAAAACGTTTCGCTTATATTAAAACAATGGCGGGATCGCTTTATTTCAGAATAATTGAAAACAGAATGCGCAATAGTTACACGGACAAATATTGACCGATTTTAAGTATAAAGAAGTTATTGTTATTGTCGGTAACGTCGGATAAGGCTTGATTAAGCTTCACAACGGGATCGTCAAGGGACTCATCCGCCAGTTCAAACACCCCCCAGTGGATCGGAAACGCCCGCGGCATGCCGAGCTGCTGCCAGAGCGCCACGGCGGAGTGCGGATCCATATGATGAGTCGCCATGAACCATTCCGGTGCATAGGCCCCCGCCGGAATAGCAACGGCATCGAGTTTGCCGAGGCGTTGTGCAATAGTCAGCAGTTCAGGTGCGTAGCCGGTATCCCCGCTAAACCAGAAGCGCTGGTTTTGCCCTTCAAAAACCCATCCACACCACAGGGTGCGATTACGATCCCAGGGGGTGCGCATACTCCAGTGCTGGGCCGGAACCGCAGTATAGGTAACGCCCTGAAAATGATGGTGCTGCCACCAGTCGAGCTCAACGATGGTTTTCGCGCCGCGCCGGCGAAACCACGCCCCAAGGCCCAGGGGCACCACGACGCTAAGGTGGGGAAAGCGGCGCAGCAGCTGGCGCACGGTGGCATCATCAAGATGATCGTAATGGTTGTGTGAAATGACCAGCGCGTCCAGCTGGGGTAACTCTGCCACGCTTATCGCGGCGGGCGTTTTGCGCACCGGTCCGGCGAAAGGCACGGGCGACGCGCGCTGTGAAAATACCGGATCGGTGAGAATAAACTGGCCGTTCAGACGGAGCAGCAGGCTGGCATGGCCAAGCCACCAGACGCCGTCTTCAGCGGCGGTATTCAGCGCAACGGGCTGCCACCAGTCGCGGATAAATTGTTCATATCCTGAAGCAGGCGGTTTTGGCAGTCCGGCGGCTTTACGTTCTTTGCGCCAGCGTTCAACGTCGCCAGGCTGATGCCCGGCGGCATTGAGATTGCGAAAACCCTGAGGGGTATGATGCGGCAGGGAGGGATTATACCAGGGATTTTTCCAGGCCACGCTCTCCTCCCTCTTTTGGCATTAACGCTCAGCGACTAAGCGAATGAAGTCATCGTCTTCATTTTTTGCCGCCGGCGCGGCTGCGGTTTTAACGTCTTCTTTTACTTCCGGCTCGTTGGCATCGCACAGGCGTCTCAGCAGCGCATTTTGCCGTTTCTGCAGATCGACCAGAGTTTCCAGCAGTTCAATCTGCTCGCTGGTGCGGGAGCTGACGCGGTTGACGAAAAACCACAGTACCAGGCCTGCCACCAGCAACAGCGCAGAGACAACCAGAGATGCAATGTTAAACACCCCGGCATTCATTAACTCACCCATTTCACCACCTCAATAAAAACCGCCATTTTACCACTCGCGGTAAGGAAGGAAATCATTTGTCGTGAAAATGGTTGTTACCAGGGAATAAACTTATTGATAGAACAAACGCCGCTAAAGAACTGTACATCCTGGTCACACATCACGTTGATCATTTGCGTCCAGAGTACGATGCAGGCAATCAACACCACCACCAGAATCACCCAGCGTATTTTTTTCACTCCACTCTCCGTCTTCATACTTCTTAACACCAGGTTAGCATGAGCAACTTAAACCGGGGCTAACTGTAACCTCATCCTTCTCTTTTCAGAATCATACACTTGTTTCATAGAGTAAAACCGCTAGGCTAAGTTGCAGTAAACATAGAAAAAAGAGGCAATGATGCGCTTACTTACACGCACAGTGATCATTATAGCGATCGTCTGGATTGGCTTACTGCTTTCAGGATATGGCGTGCTGATTGGCAGCCATCAGAATGCGGCTGGCCTTGGGATCCAGTGTAAATATCTTACCGCGCGCGGCACCAGTACCGCCCAGTATATTCATTCCGACAGCGGCATCATCGGCCTCTCCAGCTGTCCGGTGCTGCGCAAAAGCGAAGTGGTAGTTGATAACGGATAATCAGAACAGGCAGTAAAAAAAACGCCGCTATCATAGCGGCGTTTTTTAATGGTGCATTATCAGAACGGATAGTCGTTATAGCCCATCTGCTCGGAGATTTTGCGCGCGGCGGTATGTAGCATTTCCACATATTCGTGCAGACGCTCTTCGGAGAAACGCAGCGTCGGGAAGGAGATGCTCAGGCCGGCAATTACCACGCCGAAGCGGTCAAACACCGGGACGCCGATGCAGCGTAGCCCCTCTTCCTGCTCCTGGTTATCTTCGCCATACCCCAGCTCACGCACTTTATCCAGCACCGGCAGCAGCTCTTCGGTACTGGTAATGGTGCGATCGGTACTGCGCTTGTACTCCACGCCCTCGAGGATCTGCTTCACCTCATCGCGGTCACGCCAGGCCAGCAATACCTTACCGATAGCGGTGCTGTAGAGCGGATTGCGGCGACCAATGCGGGAGTACATGCGCAGGTTGTACATAGAGTCGATTTTATGGATATAGACAATGCTGTCTTCATCCAGCGCCCCCAGGTGGACGGTCTCTTTCGTCAGGCGAGAGAGTTCGCGCATCTGAATATCCGCGCTGCGGATCAGATCGACGTTTTGCAGCGCTCGCGCGCCCAGCTCAAATAACTTCAGGGTCAGGGAGTATTTTTCTGATTCCCCTTCCTGCGCAACATAGCCCAGTGATTTCATGGTCTGCAAAAAGCGATAAACGGTGCTTTTCGACATCATCACACGCTGTGACAGCTCGGTAATACCAATTTCGCGCTCTTCTCCCAGCGCCTGCAGGATGCCAAACACCTTCAACACAGAAGAAACAGAATCTGGTTGTTTATCCAAATCTGCGATTGCCATTTATCACCTCAACGAAAGTGTTTTATAAAAATCAGAACCGGTTTTTATTATAAATTCGACGCCGCGGCGCTGCAATCAATCATGGCTAATCTGGTTACAAATCTGCGACATTCCCCCGAATTAACGGTGGTAAGATCGTTACCCTGAATATAATCCCCAGTGATACATATAATTTTATGACAGCTTCTTCTACTGATGGCCTGCCGTTGCCGCAGCGCTATTGGGCTATCGCCACCATTATTATCGGTATTTCCATGGCCGTGCTGGACGGGGCTATCGCCAACGTCGCGCTGCCCACTATTGCCAGCGATCTTCACGCCTCTCCCGCCGGCTCAATCTGGATTGTTAACGCCTATCAAATAGCCATTGTTATCTCGCTATTATCATTCTCATTTCTGGGGGATATGTTCGGCTACCGGCGTATTTACCAGGCGGGGCTGGTGGTTTTCACCCTCACCTCGCTTTGCTGTGCCCTGTCGGACAGTCTGCACACCTTAACCCTGGCGCGTATCGCGCAGGGGTTTGGCGGCGCGGCGCTGATGAGCGTCAATACCGCGCTTATCCGGCTTATCTATCCCCGGCGCCAGCTCGGGCGCGGTATGGGGATCAACTCCTTTATCGTGGCGGTCTCTTCCGCCGCCGGGCCGACCCTCGCCGCCGCTATTCTGTCGGTGGCCTCGTGGCAGTGGCTGTTTTTAATCAACGTCCCGCTGGGGATAATCGCCCTGCTCTTTGCCCTGCGCTATTTACCCGCCAATGCCGGTAAAAGCAGCATGCCGCGCTTTGACCTGCCGAGCGCCATTATGAACGCCCTCACCTTTGGCCTGCTCATCACGGCCCTGAGCGGCTTTGCGCAGGGGCAATCTCTGGCGCTCATCGCGGCTGAAATCGTGGCGTTGTTAATCGTCGGCTTCTTCTTTGTGCGCCGCCAGCTGGCGATGCCGGTTCCCCTGCTGCCGGTTGACCTGCTGCGCATCCCGCTCTTTTCGCTCTCGATCGGTACTTCCATCTGCTCATTCTGCGCCCAGATGCTGGCCCTGGTCTCGCTGCCGTTTTTCCTGCAGAGCGTGATAGGCCGTTCAGAAGTAGAGACCGGCCTGCTGTTAACGCCCTGGCCGGTGGCCACCATGGTAATGGCGCCGCTGGCGGGCTACCTGATTGAACGACTCCACGCCGGACTGCTGGGAGCGTTAGGGCTGGCGATCATGGCCAGCGGATTATTCGCCCTGGCGCTGTTGCCCGCCGCCCCCACCGATCTGGATATCATCTGGCGCATGATCCTGTGCGGCGCCGGGTTTGGCCTGTTCCAGTCGCCGAATAACCACACCATTATTACCGCCGCGCCGCCCCATCGCAGCGGCGGCGCCAGCGGCATGCTCGGTACCGCGCGGCTACTGGGGCAGAGCACCGGCGCGGCGCTGGTGGCATTAATGTTTAACCTTGCCGGCGACAGCGGCACCCACGTGGCGCTCTATACCGCCGGCGCGCTAGCCACACTGGCGGCGGTGATTAGCGGCCTGCGCATCACCCAGCCGAAAAGCGGCCAATAAAAAAGCGCGTCCATGGACGCGCTTTATCGTTAACCCGCAGGTGTTACTTCAGATACTCTCCGCTGCGCAGCGCTTCGATACGCTTATCCAGCGGTGGGTGAGACATGAACAGCTCGCTCAGCGATTTAGATTTACCGTTAATGCAGAAGGCCATCATGCTGCTGGCTTCCTGGGGTTCATAGCTGGTTTTCAGGCGCTGCAGCGCGGCGATCATCTTCTCGCGTCCCACCAGTTTTGCCGAGCCGGCATCCGCGTGGAACTCGCGGTGACGGGAGAACCACATGGTGATAATGCTCGCCAGAATACCAAACACCAGTTCCAGCACCATCGAAACGGCGAAATAGATCAGCGGGTTACCGTTGCTCTCTTCGCCTTCATCGCGGTTGCCGCCCATAAACCCGGCGGCGATCTGCGCCAGAATACGCGAGATAAAGATCACGAAGGTGTTCACCACCCCCTGAATCAGGGTCATGGTCACCATATCACCGTTGGCGATGTGGCTGATTTCGTGGGCAATTACCGCTTCGGCTTCGTCACGGCTCATGTTTTGCAGCAGACCGGTGCTGACAGCAACCAGCGAGGCGTCGCGACGGGCGCCGGTGGCGAAGGCGTTAATGTCCGGAGCATGATAAATAGCGACCTGCGGCATAGCGATCCCGGCCTGACGAGACTGGTTCGCTACCGTGGTCATTAACCACCGCTCCATATCGTTACGGGGTTGTTCGATAACCTCCCCGCCCACGGATTTCAGCGCCATCCACTTTGACATCAGCAAAGAGACAAAGGAGCCGCCGAAACCAAAAAGCAGCGCCATAATTAACAAGCCCTGAACGCTGCTCGACTGAATTCCCGTCAGGCTTAGCACCAGCCCAAATACCACCATAACCGCGAGGTTGGTGAGCAGGAAGAGCGCGATTCGCATCATAATTTTCTTTTAACCTCAGTTTAACAAAACGCACTATGCGATTACCCACATCGTATGGGTATTGCGGCTATTTTCAAGGATTCAGCGGGCGTAAGTCACCAGAAAGACACAACTTTACATTGGATGGGGGCTTGCTTACGGCAACCTGCGGTAAGCAAAAAAACAGGCACAATTTCTTGTGCCTGTCTGGGTTATTTCGCCGGTGCGGGTTGTGCGGCGGGCTGGTCTTTTTCCAGTTTCGCCAGGTCAATGGCGATTTTTACCGTCTCATCCAGATAGGGATCCGGCTCCTGGTAATCTTTCGGCAGATCGTCCAGTTTTTTGAGCAGCGGTTTGCCTTCTCGTTTGAAGCGATCGTTGATGCGCGCCAGGCGGGTTGCATCATCCTCTTCGTTCTCTTTCTCACGCTGGGCATAGTTCAGAGAGACAATATTGCGTTTCGCCTTCATGGCATTGAAACGGGCAATGTCCTTCATGATGTACTGGAATTCCGGATCTTTAGCGATGCGCTCCTGGTGCTGTTTGAGCAGCTCCGGGCCGAACGGGGCCATATCGCCCGCTTTCACGAAGGTGGCAGCATTAATGCTATCCCACGGCAGCGCGTTATCTTCGAACTTCTCGCCCGTTTCCGTCTCTTCGTTACCGGTCGGCATGACGATATCCGGGGTCACGCCTTTACGCTGGGTACTGCCACCGTTCACGCGGTAGAACTTCTGAATGGTGTACTGTACCGAGCCCAGCGCCGGCCATTCCGGACGCAGCATCTGATCGTAGATGCGGTTCAAAGAGCGATACTGCTGGACGGTGCCCTTGCCGAAGGTAGGCTCACCCACTACCAGCGCGCGGCCATAGTCCTGCATTGCCGCCGCAAAGATCTCAGATGCGGAGGCGCTGAAGCGGTCTACCAGCACCACCAGCGGACCTTTGTAATAGACAACGCCATCGGTATCGGCATCTTCACGCACTTTACCGTTGTTATCACGAACCTGGACCACCGGACCGGACGGAATAAACAGACCAGAGAGCGAAACCGCTTCGGTCAGGGCGCCGCCGCCGTTGGTACGCAGATCGATAATGACGCTGCTGACGTTCTGTTTTTCAAGCTTCTGCAGCTGGACTTTGACATCATCCGTCAGGCCAACGTAGAAGCCCGGAATATCCAGCACGCCCACTTTCTCTTTACCGACGGTTTTCACCGACATTTTCACCGCGCGATCTTCCAGACGGATACGCTCGCGGGTCAGGGTAACGATACGGGTTTTGGTGCCTTTGCCGGCAGGCAGGATCTCAAGGCGAACCTTGCTGCCTTTTGGCCCTTTGATCAGCGCCACTACGTCATCGAGACGCCAGCCAATCACATCAACCATGCCCTGGCCGGTCTGGCCGACGCCGACAATGCGATCGCCAACGCTAATCGCCTTGCTCTTGGCGGCCGGGCCACCTGCGACCATGGAGTTGATAACGGTATAGTCATCGTCCATCTGCAGCACCGCGCCGATCCCTTCGAGAGAGAGGCTCATCTCGGTATTGAACTGCTCGGTGTTACGCGGAGAGAGGTAGTTAGTGTGCGGATCGATTTCGTGGGCGAAGGCGGTCATCGCCAGCGAGAACACATCTTCGCTGTTGGTCTGCGCCAGGCGACGAATAGCAAACTTATAGCGACGGGTGAGCGTTTCGCGGATCTCTTTCTCATCTTTACCGGTGAGTTTGAGGCTCAGCTCATCGTACTTCACTTTACTGTCCCACAGCGCATTCAGCTCGGCTTCATCTTTAGGCCAGGGTGATTTGCTGCGGTCGAGATTAAAGGTGTCGTTGCCGGTGAAGTCCATCGGACGCTCCAGCACTTTAAGCGCATACTGGTAACGCTCAAAACGACGCTTCTGCGCCTGGTTGTACAGGTCGTAGAAGAGGTCAAGCTTGCCGCTGCGCAACTCGTCACCGACCACGGATTTACGCTTCGCAAACTGTTCGACGTCGCTGGCCAGCAGAACGTTATGGCTGTAGTCCAGCAGGTTCAGATAGCGGTCGAAAATTTTAGCTGAGAAAGCCTGATCGAGGTCGAACTGACGATAGTGTGAACGGGTGAAGCGCGAGGTGACGCGCTCACTGACCGTAGCGTGTTGCGTCTCTTCCTTCAGAACAGGAATTTGATCAACACGCGTAATCTCGTCCACAGCGAAGGCGTGACCTGTTATAGCAAACAGGCCAGCCAGCGCGGTGAGCTTAAAAAATGTGTTCATGCCGGGCGTGGCCTCCGTTTCAGAACAACAAGTGTTCTGCGCGTACAATCATTGACATACCAGAAGTCAGCTGTACACGAACGCCATCTTTGGTGATTTCCAGAACGGTGGCGTCCATCGCATTATTACCCGCTTTAACCTTCAGATTCTGGCCGACGCTCAGGGCGTTGATGTCAGAAACCGGGGTATGACGCGGCTCTTCGCGAGGGGCGCGTGGGGTTTTAGCTGCTGGTTTGTCAGCGCGAGGCTTACGGTCGGCGTTGTCGTTACGACGCGGTGCCGGACGCGGTTTACGCTCGCGACGCGGCGCCTCTTCCTGGCCACTGGCCGCAGCAGCTTCGCGTTTTTTCGCCTGCTGCTCTGCCCGCTGTGCCTGGACGCGCGCTTTCGCTTCTTCAAGCTGCTTACGGGCATGCTCTACGTGTTGCTCATCCAGCACCCCACATGGGTTGCCATCGAGATCCACACGGGTTGCGCCCGCTTTGATACCGTACAGGTAGCGCCAGCTCGACGTATAAAGACGTAATGCAGAGCGAAGCTGGGTCTTGCTGAGATTCAGCTCACCCTCAACACGCGCTACGAGATCCTGAAAAATACCGATTTTCAGGGGACGTGCTTCGCCTTCGGCACTGAAACAGTGGGGAAAACGTTCGGCCAGAAATGCGATAACTTCTTTACTGCTATTCAACTTAGGTTGATTTTCCATGAAATTTCCTGATTACAACGGACGTTGCCAACTCGCCGCAGGCATGAACAGGCGACATTATAATGACGCCATCCGTAAATGCTACGTTATCCGTTGATTATCCTGCGACGCTCGCAAAGAATTTTTGATAATCGGTGTTTGCCAGTACGTTCTGGAGATGGGTGACCAGCTCGCGCAGGCCCTGTTCATCTTCCGCAGTGAAACGTCCAAAGGCAACGCTGTCGATGTCCAGAACGCCAATGGTCTGGTTGTTGACCACCAGCGGCAGTACGATTTCAGAATTGCTGGCGGCATCGCAGGCGATGTGCCCGTCGAAGGCATGCACGTCTTCGACGCGCTGTACCTGATTTTGCGCCACGGCCGTACCGCATACGCCGCGACCCACCGGGATACGCACGCACGCCAGTTTGCCCTGGAATGGCCCAAGAACTAAGGTCTCGCCTTCCAGTAAATAAAAACCTGCCCAGTTTACTTCGCTCAGACGCTCAAAAAGGAGCGCGCTGGTATTCGATAAAGTGGCTAAAAAACTGGTTTCGCCTGCCATTAATGCCTGAAAATCACGGTTGAGGTCCGCGTAAAATTCTGTTTTGCTCATTATTCAATCACTTGGTTATCTTACAAAATTACAGCATAGCCTATTCAAAATAGACTATTAAAATAAGCATTAAATGCGCTCATGCTCAAGATGAATCAATTCATGAGTTAAGATAACTATTAACTATCCCTTTTATGCGCAACACATGGCACTTAAAACACCGAAAATAACGCCCGCGAAAAAGATCACCGTCCATTCTGTCGGCGACGCGCTGCCTCGTGCACATTATCAGCGTTGCCCCCAATGCGATACGCTTTTTACGTTGCCAGTGATGAAATCACATCAAAGTGCTTATTGCCCGCGCTGCAATGCCAAAATTCGCGACGGGCGCGACTGGTCGCTCACCCGGCTGGCGGCAATGGCGGTGACAATGTTGCTGCTGATGCCCTTCGCCTATAGCGAACCGCTGCTACGCTTATACCTGCTTGGGACGCGTATTGATGCCAACCTGTTACAGGGGATCTGGCAGATGACCCAGCAGGGCGATCCCCTTACCGGCGCCATGGTCCTGTTTTGTACCGTTGGCGCGCCGGGGATCCTGGTGGCGGCTATCGCCTATCTTTGGTTTGGCAATATTCTGGGGATGAATTTGCGCCCGGTGCTGCTGATGCTGGAGCGACTCAAGGAGTGGGTCATGCTGGATATCTATCTGGTGGGGATTGGCGTGGCATCCATCAAAGTGCAGGATTATGCGTATCTGGAGCCGGGGATTGGCCTGTTCGCTTTCGTTGCGCTGGTGCTGTTAAGCGTGCTGACGCTTATCCACCTGAACGTGGAGCAGCTCTGGGAGCGCTTTTATCCGCAGCGCCCGGCGACGCGCTACAATCCGGACCTGCGCGCCTGCCTGGGCTGCCACTATACCGGGCTGCCGGATGCGCGAGGGCGCTGCCCGCGCTGTCATATCCCGCTGCGGGTTCGCCGGCATAACAGCCTGCAAAAATGCTGGGCTGCGCTTATCGCCTCAATGGTTTTTTTATTGCCGGCAAACCTGCTGCCCATTTCGGTTATCTACATAAACGGTGAGCGACAGGAAGATACCATTATGTCCGGGATTGTCTCCCTGGCGAGCAGCAATATTGCGGTAGCCGCCGTGGTGTTCATCGCCAGTATCCTGGTGCCGTTCACCAAGGTGGTGGTGATGTTTACCCTGCTGGTCAGCATTCACTTTAAGTGTGAACAGGGCTTAAAAACCCGTATTTTGCTGTTGCGCTTCGTTACCTGGATTGGCCGCTGGTCAATGCTCGATTTGTTTGTTATTGCCTTAATGATGTCGCTGATTAATCGCGATCAGCTGCTCGCTTTTACTATGGGACCCGCCGCGTTCTACTTCGGATCTGCGGTGATTTTGACTATTCTTGCAGTGGAATGGCTGGATAGCCGCTTACTTTGGGACGCACATGAGTCAGGAAACGCCCGCTTCGCCGACTGAAGCGAGAATTAAAACGAAACGCCGTATTTCACCCTTCTGGTTGCTGCCGGTCATTGCGCTATTAATAGCCGGATGGCTGATCTGGACCAGTTATGAAGACCGCGGTAATACCATCACTATCGACTTCCAGAGCGCGGACGGCATCGTCGCCGGCCGTACCCCCGTTCGTTTTCAGGGGGTGGAAGTGGGTACGGTGCAGGACATCTCGCTGGACAGCAAACTCAACAAAATCCAGGTGCGCGCCAGTATTAAATCGGACATGAAAGACGCCCTGCGCCAGGAGACCCAGTTCTGGCTTGTGACGCCGAAAGCCTCGCTGGCGGGGGTCTCCGGGCTGGATGCGCTGGTCGGCGGTAACTATATCGGCATGATGCCCGGTAAAGGCGAGCCGCAGGATCACTTCACCGCGCTGGATACCCAGCCGCGCTATCGCCTCAATAACGGCGATCTGATGATCCACCTGCACTCCTCGGACCTGGGCTCGCTTAATAGCGGTTCGCTGGTCTATTTCCGCAAAATTCCGGTGGGCCGCGTCTACGATTACGCCATCAACCAGGACAAACAGGGCGTGGTTATCGATGTCCTGATTGAACGCCGCTTCGCCAACCTGGTGAAAAAAGGCAGCCGCTTCTGGAACGTCTCCGGCGTGGATGCCGACGTCAGCCTGAGCGGGGCGAAAGTCCAGCTCGAAAGCCTGGCGGCGCTGGTGAACGGCGCCATCGCCTTTGACTCGCCGGAAGCGTCCGAGCCGGCGAAGGCGGAAGATAATTTTGGCCTCTATGAAGACCTGGCCCACAGCCAGCGCGGGGTGATCGTCCAGCTGGCCCTGCCCTCGGCCGAGGGGCTAAAAGCCGACTCCACGCCGCTGATGTACCAGGGGCTGCAGGTGGGACAGCTGACCAAGCTAACGCTCAATCCGGGCGGGTCGGTGACCGGTGAAATGACCGTTGATCCGAGCGTGGTGGATCTGCTGCGCGAGAATACGCGCCTTGAGATGCGCAGCCCGAAAATTTCCCTCAGCAACGCCAGCCTCAGCAGCCTGCTGACCGGCACCACCTTTGAGCTGATCCCCGGCGGCGGCGAGCCGAAAAAGAGTTTTGTCATCGCACCGGCCGATAAATCCCTGCTGCAAAAGCCAGGGGTGTTGACCGTGACGCTGAGCGCCCCGGAGAGCTACGGCATTGAGGCCGGCCAGCCGCTGATTTTGCACGGCGTGCAGGTAGGCCAGGTGCTGGAGCGCACCCTGACCAGCAAAGGGGTGACCTTCTCCGTCGCCATCGATCCCCAGTACCGGGATCTGGTCCATGGGGACAGTAAATTTATCGTGAACAGCCGCGTGGACGTGAAGCTGGGGCTTGATGGCGTGGAGTTCCTCGCCGCCAGCGCCAGCGAGTGGATCAGCGGAGGGATCCGCATTTTGCCAGGCACCAAAGGGGCGATGCGCGAAAACTACCCGCTGTATGCCAATCTCGATAAGGCGATTGAAAACAGCCTGAGCGATCTGCCGACCACCACCCTTTCTCTTACCGCCGACACCCTGCCGGATGTGCAGGCGGGCTCGGTGGTGCTGTACCGCAAATTCGAAGTGGGCGAAGTGATCACCGTGCGCCCGCGGGCCAACGCCTTTGATATCGATCTGCATATCAAGCCGGAATACCGCAACCTGCTGACCAGTAACAGCGTGTTCTGGGCCGAAGGCGGCGCCAAAGTGCAGCTGAACGGCAGCGGCTTAACCGTTCAGGCCTCGCCCCTTTCCCGCGCCCTGCGCGGCGCCATCAGCTTCGATAACCTGAGCGGCGCCAGCGCCAGCCAGCGTAAAGGCGACAAGCGGATCCTCTACCCTTCCGAAACCGCGGCCCGCGCCGTAGGCGGACAGATCACCCTGCACGCCTTCGATGCCGGCAAGCTGGCGGAGGGGATGCCGATACGCTATCTGGGTATTGATATCGGCCAGATCCAGAGCCTGAAGCTGATCACCGCTCGTAACGAAGTACAGGCTAAAGCGGTGCTCTATCCGGAATATGTCGATACCTTTGCCCGGGCCGGGACCCGCTTCTCGGTGATCACTCCGCAGATCTCCGCCGCCGGCGTTGAGCATCTCGACACCATTCTGCAGCCCTACATCAACGTTGAGCCGGGCCGGGGTAACGCCCGCCGCGACTTTGAGCTGCAGGAAGCCACCATCAGCGACTCCCGCTATCTCGACGGCCTGAGTATTGTGGTGGAGGTTCCCGAAGCCGGATCGCTGGCTATCGGCACGCCGGTACTGTTCCGGGGAATGGAAGTGGGTACGGTAACCGGCCTGACGCTGGGCACCCTCTCCGACCGCGTGATGGTTGGCCTGCGCATCAGCAACCGTTACCAGCACCTGGTACGTAACAACTCCGTCTTCTGGCTGGCCTCGGGCTATTCCCTTGATTTCGGCCTGACCGGCGGGGTAGTGAAAACCGGGACCTTCAACCAGTTTATCCGCGGCGGTATTGCCTTCGCGACGCCGCCGGGCACGCCGCTGGCGCCGAAAGCGCAGGCGGGTAAACACTTCCTGCTGCTGGAGAGCGAGCCGAAAGAGTGGCGCCAGTGGGGCACCGCCCTGCCGCGTTAACCCGCACGCTCCGGTGTCAACGCACCGGAGCCTTTGTGGTACACTGCGCGCCTCATTGACTCCCTGTGGTGCGCCCGTGTCTCAACGTCCTGTCTATTTTCCTGAACAATTCCTGGCGCAGATGCGCCAGGCTTTGCCTGAACATCTCTCTTTCGATGCGTTTATCGCTGCCTGTCAGCGCCCGCTGCGTCGCAGTATTCGCGTTAATACCCTGAAGATCGCCGTCAGCGATTTCCTGACGCTGGTCGCCCCCTATGGCTGGCAGCTGACGTCCATCCCCTGGTGTGAAGAGGGGTTCTGGATCGAGCGGGATGACGAAGAGGCGCTGCCGCTGGGAAGTACCGCCGAGCATCTCTCCGGCCTGTTTTATATTCAGGAAGCCAGCTCCATGCTGCCGGTGGCCGCCCTCTTTGCCGAAGGCGAAACTCCATCACGGGTGATGGACGTCGCGGCGGCGCCGGGCTCCAAGACCACCCAGATTGCCGCCCGCATGGATAACCAGGGCGTAATCCTGGCCAACGAGTTTTCCGCCAGCCGGGTGAAGGTGCTGCACGCCAACATCAGCCGCTGCGGCATCAGCAACGTGGCGCTCACCCACTTTGACGGCCGGGTATTCGGCGCGGCCCTGCCGGAGGCCTTCGACGCCATTCTGCTGGATGCCCCCTGCTCCGGCGAAGGGGTGGTACGTAAAGATCCCGACGCCCTGAAAAACTGGTCCGTCGAGAGCAACCTGGAGATAGCCGCCACCCAGCGTGAGCTGATAGAGAGCGCCTTTCACGCCCTGCGCCCCGGCGGCACGCTGGTCTATTCCACCTGTACGCTCAACCGGGACGAGAACGAAGCGGTCTGCCTGTGGCTGAAGGCGCAGTATCCGGACGCCGTGGAGTTTCTGCCGCTGGACGGGCTGTTCCCCGGCGCAGCCGAGGCCGCCACGCCGGAGGGCTTCCTGCACGTCTTCCCGCAGATCTTCGATTGTGAAGGCTTCTTTGTGGCGCGCCTGCGCAAAACCGCCGCCATCGACCCCCTGCCGGCCCCAACCTACAAGGTGGGCAATTTCCCCTTCACGCCGGTAAAAGGCCGCGAGAGCGCGCAGATTACCGCCGCGGCAAAACAGACGGGGCTGAGCTGGGGCGATAACCTGCGCCTGTGGCAGCGCGACAAAGAGGTATGGTTGTTCCCGTCAGAAGCAGAGCCTCTTATTGGCAAAGTTCGCTTCTCGCGCATCGGCCTGCGGCTGGCTGAAACCCACAACAAGGGCTATCGCTGGCAGCACGAGGCGGTTATCGCCCTGGCCGGAGAGAGCCGGAGCTTCGCCCTCACCTGGCAGGAGGCGCAGGAGTGGTATCGCGGCCGGGATGTGTATCCGCAAAATCCCCCGTCTGACGACGAAGTGCTGGTTAGCTTCCAGGGCGTTGTCATTGGGCTGGCGAAAAAAATCGGTTCCCGGCTGAAAAACAGCTATCCGCGCGAACTGGTACGCGATGGCCGGCTTTTTACCGGTAACGCCGACGAGGCTTAAAAAAAGCGCACTTTTTTACTGGCATATTTGCGCTTCCTTGACCAGGCTGAAATAAGGGCGACTATACTGGTCGTACCAGAACCAGCGATGATTAGCGGAGAGCATTATGACGAAAACCAATGTGCGCATTGGCGCATTCGAAATCGATGATGCCGAGTTAACCGGTGAAACCCCGGGGGATCGAACGTTACGTATTCCGTGTAAATCCGACCCGGATCTCTGCATGCAGCTCGACGCATGGGATGCGGATACCAGCGTACCGGCACTCCTCGATGGCGAACATTCCGTTCTGTACCGTGAGCACTACGACCACCAGTCCGATGCCTGGATCATGCGCCTTGCCTGATTCAGAGAGAACCCGCCCGCAGGCGGGTTATTTATTGCCAGATTACCTCTCCCCCGGATCATCCCCTACACTATCAGTACCATAGTAAATTTTGAGGGCGTAATGTTCGCACTGGTACTGTTTGTTTGTTACCTGGATGGAGGCTGCGATGACATTGTGGTGGACGTGTATAACACCGAACAGCAATGCGTGGCATCTATGGACGATCAACGTATACGCCACGGCGGCTGCTATCCGGTCGAGGATTTTATCGACGGTTTCTTGCGCCCCGCGCAGGAGTACGCCGACCTGTAACTACTGCAGCTGTACCAGCGTCAGCGTGCCGCCGAATACCGCGCCGGTATCAATATAGTGCAGGCTGCCGTAGTCCAGCCGTTTCGCCAGCGGGGTATGGCCGAACCAGAAGTGGTCGGCTCCGGTAATGCCCTGCCCCTGCCCGGCCATGAGATCGGTAATGCGGCTCCTGCTCCACACCACCTGCTGCTTATCGACCGGCTGACCGTGAATATAGTGGGCCGCCGGATAATCCGCGTGAGCCACCACGTTGACGCCGTTATGGCAAGTGATATCAATTATCCACGGCAGGCCGTTACAGGCTTCCAGCAGCCTCAATGCCCGGCGTTTATCCTCCGCCTCCAGTCCGGCGAACCAGGCGCCGCCGTTCATCAACCATAATGCAAAAGTATTGGATTTCACGGCCTCCAGCGCCATCTCCTCATGGTTGCCGCGCACGGCATAAAACCATTTCTCCTCGATCAGCTGCAGGCATTTGAGGCTCTGTGGCCCGCGATCGATAAGATCGCCCACGGAGATCAGCAGATCCTCATAGGGATTGAACCGCAGGCGCTTCAGGCTGGTCATCAGCTGCTGATAACAGCCGTGAAGATCCCCCAGCACCCAGACGTGCCGCCATTTCCGGCCTTCAAGCGTGAGATACATCTCCCCTCCTTACACGGTAACGGTGGGTTGATTTCCCTTTTCATATTGAACAAACAAAAATTTAACAAAACTGCCAAAAAGCGCTGGACTTGGGCCCGCGGGGTTGTGGTATGTTTTAACGACGCGTCAGGGACGAGGCCAGTCTGCAAAATCCGCATCGGGAAACGGGTTTATAGTAATGCAGATAAAAAGAGACCGAATACGATTCCTGTATTCGGTCCAGGGAAATGGCTCTTGGGAGAGAGCCGTGCGCTAAAAGTTGGCATTAATGCAGGCTAAGTCGCCTTGCACTTTAAGAATAGATGACGACGCCAGGTTTTCCAGTCCGCGACAAAAGTGGCCAGAAAAAAAGCGTTCATCCGTCCTTAAACACAAAAACCGCAATGCTTCCGAAGAGAAGCCTGCGGTTTTTTTATTGGCAAGCGGAAATCAGCAGAGGGTCGCGGCGCGCGCGATAAAGGGCTCGAGGCTCATCTTCTGCCCCGGGTGCGCCGGGTCGTCAACCTGGATCACGCTGACGGGCTGGCCGCTGCTTTTGCCGCTCTTCACCTGCTCTTTTGCAATATCGTTGAGCGGATACTGCACCAGGGTGCTGGGGTTGATAATATAGAGCGCCTGGCCCGGACGGCAGGTCAGCATTACCTCTTCACGGTTAAATGCCCACTTATCCTTGCCCATTTCAAAGCGGCTAACGGTAATCACCTGCGGTGCCGCCAGGGCGCTACCGGAGCAGGCCAGTAATAAAAGAGAGAGTACGGTCTTTTTCATCTGTTGTTTCACCTTGTCAGAAGGGCTCCCAGGTCGCGAACAGGCTGACCACCGCCAGCACCAGCGCCCCCAGCACAACCTCAGTCTGCGTCATTCTGATAAAAAATTGCTGTGCCGGCCCGTTGTCATCACGAAATCGCGGAACCAGAACATACCGGTTCACCAGGGCGATTACCACCATCAACGCCACCAGCGCACATTTCAACAAAAGCATTTCGCCCCAGGCGCTGCGCCAGGGGACGGTCCAGCCCTGAATCAGCAGCGCATTGACCACCCCGCTGAGCAACACCCCGGCCACCGCAACGTGCCCGTAGCGGGAGAAACGCATCATGGTGTGAATGGCCGCATTATGCCAGCGCCCGCGCGCGAGGCGCATGCAAAACAGCAGCGGTAATAAGCTTCCCAGCCAGCCGGTAGCGCACAGCAGGTGCAGGGCATGATTCATCCGCTGGATACCCCCCGTTACGCCATCGTTCATCGCCGCATGGCCGGTGCCGGCCAGTAAAATCCACTGGGCGGCGGCGAACAGCAGCAGCAGACGAGCCGCTCGGGGCGGCCATAGCCAGGCGATAGCGACGGTGATACCCGCCAGCACAATCTCCCACAGCCAGACGCGGCCAAACTGCGTGCCGGCCAGCGCCTGCCAGACGGAGGGGTTTACCACGTCTGGCCAGCCGTTGGCCATCAATCCGCCCTGTAACGCCAGCATTATCCCGGCTGAAACCAGCCCCACCAGCGCCGCCACCTTCTGCTGGCGGGCAAAACGTCGGGTCATTAGGCGGCGTAGCTCGCACGGCGCCAGCCAGGCGCTATAGAGGGCGTTACCCGACAGCAGCATCAGGGCGGCAAAATGAATAACCCGCAGGGCGATGTAGCTTAACGCCAGCATCTTATTTCACGCTGAAGTGATAGCTGCCTTTCGTTTTGTGACCATCCACCGAAACCACGTGCCACTCTACTTTATAGGTGCCCGGCGTCAGGGCGTGCTCCAGCGGAACGATCAACTGGGTGCGGTCTTTCTCATTGCGTTTGACGGGCCCGGTTTTGACAACCTGCTGTTTATCGCCCGTTACCATCACGCCGCTGAAGCCGGTCTCCACCCCCTCTGAGAAGTTGAGGGTCAGCGCCTGGGGCGCGGCATCCACCGCGGCGTCTGCCGCCGGATACTGATGCTCAAGGTGTGCATGGGCCAGTACCGCCGGCGCGCTGAACGCCGACAGCAGAAAAAGTAACGTACGGAGAGGAGCCTTCGCCATGGTATCTATTCCTTTTTGTTATGACTATATGTTAAAGAATACCGCCGTATAATGATTGCGTCGAGGATCATCCTGTCCGGGCTTGCCAGAAGCCCGATCTGCAGGTAACGTGGCCGCGCACATGAAGGAGACGGAAAATGAAAACCAATCTTGCTGCCCTCCCCCAGGAGGAGATGGACAAAGTTAACGTTGATTTAGCCGCTGCCGGCGTCGCGTTCAAAGAGCGCTACAACATGCCCATCGTGGCTGAGGTCGTGGAGCGCGAGCAGCCTGCCCATCTGCGCGACTGGTTCCGTGAACGCCTGATCGCCCATCGGCTGGCATCGGTCAATCTCTCCCGCCTGCCCTGGGAGCCAAAAGTTAAGTAACCTTAATTATTGAGACAATTCCTGACATACACTATGCCAGAATGATAAAGCCCATTTATAATCTATGGGCTTTACATAAACTTTGTGACTTAGTGTATAAGGAAATCACGATGTCTCACTGGAATATTGCCGCCGCGCAGTATCACGCCGAGCATGGCTGTGTGGATAAACACATCGCTGCTCATCTGCATTTTATCGATGCCGCCGCCCGCCAGCAGTGCCAGCTGCTGGTCTTCCCGGAATTATCCCTCACCGGCCCGCAGCCTGCGGATGCTCTGCTTCCCGCCCCGCCCGATGCGCAAAAACTGAAGCCGCTGCTGGATGCCGCCCACCGCCACCGGCTGACGATCATCGCCGGTACGCCGGTACTGGAGCGGGGGCAGCGCAGGCGAGGACTGGCCTGCTTTACCCCGGATCGGCAGCAGATACTCTTCTGCGCGCAGGATCGCGGCGCCTGCATGGTAAAAGAGGATACGACGCTTGAGCCGGTGGAGGCGTATACCGATTCGCCGGACCTGGATCCCAGCGCCGCCCTGCTGACCCGCAGCCTGGCGGTAGGAGAACCGACCTGCCACGTTGCGGGCAGCCGGCTGCAGCGCTTCGCCCACAAATATGCCATTGCGGTGCTGATGGCGAACCGTAACAACAGCGCCCTGTGGGACGCGCGCGGGCAGCTTATCGTCCGGGCCGATCGCGGACCGCTGCTGTTAACCGGCTGCTTTGCCGGTCAGGGTTGGCAAGGCGATATCATTCCATTAGGCTAGGCGTTTTAGGCCAGGAGAGAGCCATGCTACGCGTAATTGACACCGAAACCTGCGACTTACAGGGTGGGATTGTGGAGGTGGCGTCGGTTGACGTCGTGGACGGGCAGATCGTTAACCCCGTCAGCCATCTGGTGCGCCCGGATCGCCCCATCAGCCCGCAGGCCATGGCAATCCATCGCATCACCGAAGCCATGGTGGCGGATAAACCCTGGATCGAAGAGGTGATCCCCCACTATCACGGCAGCCCGTGGTATGTGGCACACAACGCCAGCTTTGACCGCCGCGTGCTGCCGGAGATGCCCGGGGAGTGGATCTGCACCATGAAGCTGGCGCGTCGCCTGTGGCCCGGTATCAAATACAGTAATATGGCGCTCTATAAGTCGCGCAAACTCAGCGTGCGTACCCCGGAAGGGCTGCACCATCACCGGGCCCTGTACGACTGCTATATTACCGCCGCGCTGCTGATCGACATCATGAACACCAGCGGCTGGACGCCGGAAGAGATGGTAACCATTACCGGGCGTCCGGCGCTGATGACCACCTTTACCTTCGGCAAATATCGCGGCAAGGCGGTGGCCGAGGTGGCGGATAAAGATCCGGGCTATCTGCGCTGGCTCTATAACAACCTGGAGCGCATGAGCCCGGAGCTGCGTCTGACCCTGAAGCACTATCTTGGCGAGGCTTAATCCGCCTCGCGCCCGGTCAGTGTCCCCTGCGCCAGGCCAATGATAAAGGCGTACTCCAGCGCCACCCCCTCATAGGATTTAAAGCGCCCGGACTTCCCGCCGTGGCCGGAATCCATATCGGTGCAGAGCAGCAGCAGGTTATCGTCCGTTTTCAGCTCCCGCAGCTTAGCCACCCACTTCGCCGGCTCCCAGTACTGCACCTGGGAATCGTGCAGCCCGGTGGTAACCAGCATATGGGGATAGGCTTTGGCCTCGACGTTATCGTAGGGGCTGTACTCTTTCATATAGCGGTAATAGGTCTCGTCCTGCGGGTTGCCCCACTCCTCAAACTCGCCGGTGGTCAGGGGGATGGACTCATCAAGCATGGTGGTCAGCACGTCGACAAAAGGCACCTGCGCCACCACTCCTTTGAACAGCTGCGGCCGCGCATTGATGACCACCCCCATCAGCATGCCGCCCGCGCTGCCGCCCATGGCAAAACACTGCTTGCGATCGCCGTAGCCCTGGGCAAGCAGCCCTTCGCACACGTCCAGGTAGTCATTAAAGGTGTTTTTCTTCTTGAGAAATTTCCCCTCTTCATACCACTGCTGGCCCAGCTCGCCGCCGCCGCGAATGTGGGCGATAGCATAGACAAAGCCGCGGTCGAGCAGGCTTAAGCGGCTGCCGCTAAAGTCGGCGTCGATGCTTGAGCCGTAGGAGCCGTAGCCGTAGATCAGAATGGGGTTTTTACCGCGCTGGAAATGCTGTTTATGGTAAACCAGCGACACCGGCACCTCTTTGCCGTCCCGGGCGACGATCCAGACGTGCTCGCTGCGATAGTTATCGGCATTAAAGCCTTTGATCTCCGCCTGTTTCAGCACCCTGCGCTCGCCGGTGTCCATGTCCAGCTCAAACAGGGTGTCCGGGGTGGTCATCGAGGAGTAGCCGTAGCGCAGGCGCGAGGTTTCCGGCTCGGGGTTATAGCCTATCCAGGTGACGTAGGCCGGATCGTCAAAGGCGATGCCGATCACCTCCCGGGTTTTGCGGTTGATCTGGCGGATGCTGGTGAGGCCGCGCTGGCGCTCCTCTACCACCAGCCAGTCGGTAAACAGGGTGAAGCCTTCCAGCATAATCTGCTCGCGCGGCGGGATCAGCACTTCCCATTTGCGCTCATCGCGCACTCTGGTTTTATAGAGACCAAAGTTTTTACCCTCCCGGTTAGAGCGTAAATAGAAGGTGTGCTGGAAGTGGTCGAGGCTGTACTCGTGATCTTTTCGCCGGGGCAGGAAGCAGAGCGGCTGCGCGTCCGGCAGCTCGGCGTCCAGCAGCAGCACCTCGGTGGTGGTGGCGCTGGCAAGAAAGATGATCAGATAGTGCTTTGAGGTGGTCTTATGCAGGCTGACGTAAAAGGTCTCGTCCTTCTCTTCGTACACCAGTTCGTCGGTGGCGGACGGCGTACCTACCGTATGGCGCCACACCTGATAAGGCAGCAGCGTCTTCGCATGTTTTTTGACGTAGTAGATGGTTTCCGAATCGTTGGCCCAGACGAAGTCGGGCGAGACGTTATCGAGCATTTCCGGATACCAGTTACCGGTATTCAGATTGCGAAAACGCAGGCCATACTGCCGGCGGGAGAGGTAATCTTCCGCCAGCGCCATGATGGCGTTATCGGGGGAGACGGCCATCCCGCCAAGAGTATAAAACTCGCTGTGGGCCGCCCGTTTATTGGCATCCAGCAGCGTCTCCCACTCCTCCCACTCCGCGCAAAGCACCGACTGGCGCTGATAGATAGCGTATTCGTTACCGGGCTCATAGATATGGCGGTAGCGGTAGCCGTTCTGGCTCCAGGGGGCCGAAACATCCCGCTGCGGCACGCGCCCCACCATCTCGCTCAGCAGCTGTTCCTGCAGCGCCTGCTGGCTAGACATAACCTTATGGCCATAGTCATTTTCCTGATGCAGGTACTCCAGCATCTCCGGCTGCGAGCGGGTGTCATCCCGCAACCAGTAATAATTGTCGATACGCGTATCGCCGTGAACGGTGATAGCGTGCGGAATGCGACGAGCTTTTGGTGGCATGACGGTTTTATTCTTCTGCGATTAACACCCTATAAGGTTGGCAAAACACGCGCATGATGCAAGCGAAACGCGTGATATTGCGAGAAAAATTATCCGGGGAGTGCCTGTTTCTGCTGCCGAATATCGTTCTCGATGCCTTGTCGCACCTCCTGCGGAATTTTCAGGGCATCGCCCAGCGCATTAAGATAGCTGCGCTCCATAAAGTGGTCGATATCGATAGCGGCGCAGCTCAGGAAGTAGAGCTCCAGCGCCTCCTCCTCGTTTTTAATCCCCTGCGCCAGACGCTGGGGATCAAGGGGCTGCTCAATGGCGCGCGCCACCAGCGCCCGGCCCTGCTCTTCTACGCCCGCCTCGCGCATTTGCTGTTCGATAGCGGCCCGTTCGCTGTCGTCGATGTGGCCGTCGCTTTTGGCGGCAAACACCAGGGCCAGGATCAGGCGCTCGGTGCGCACATCCAGCGGCGAGGCCTGCTGGCCAAACTGCGGCTCATCCTGATGGGCGGTGCGCACCTTCTCTTTGTACTTGTTCCAGAGCACGGAGCCGGCAATGGCGCCGCCGCCGGCCAGCAGCGCCCCGGTGCCGTATTTGGTCAGCAGTTTGCGGGAAGATTTATTCGCCACCAGCAGCCCGGCCAGACCGCCAAGCGCTCCCGGTGCCAGCATTTTGCTCAGCCCTTCGCCGGACTGACCGGAGGATTTTTGGCCCAGCAATGATTGCAGTTGATTCAACCAGTTCGACATGATTACCCTCACTTATCGGCGTATGAATTTCACAGCCTAAGCGAGGGGATGTCAGGAAATGTCTGCGGCGGCAAAAGAAGCGCAAATTCACCGCGGTCGGGCGACGTATTCCGCGCTGCCGGCCTTACAATCCACCTTCACCTGATAGTGAATGTCCCGGCTTTTTCCGCGCACCGTGAGCGGCACCGTCCAGATATCATTTTTCCCCTGCACCTGCTGCGGATTGACCCAGGCGACCGGGTCGGCCATTCCCAGGATCTGCTGGTCGTCGCCCCAGCGAACAATGCGGTTTTGCAGGTAATCCCGCTTGACGCTGGCCGCCATGCCCGCCGCGTTTTGCCCCTCGCAGGAGGGAAATTTTACCTGTTTTTCAGCGGCCGCTCCGGCCTGCAGGCTGGCCGCCATCAGCGCGGCCATTATCACTACCCCTGTTCTGTTCATCGTTATCTCCCATGTTAAGTAACCTGAAAAGCATGGCCGAAAAATCGCCCTTCGCCAGTCAATCCGTTCCCGGTATCCGCCCAGGCAAGACAGACGCAAACGTTTTCGTTTATACTGCGCGCAACTTTTTCAGGGGGGATGTTATGACTCGTTTAGGAACGGCGCTGCGTCCGGCAGCCACGCGCGTAATGCTGTTAGGCTCGGGTGAGCTGGGAAAAGAGGTGGCGATTGAGTGCCAGCGTCTGGGCATTGAGGTAATTGCCGTCGATCGTTACGCCGATGCGCCCGCCATGCACGTGGCCCACCGCGCTCACGTCATCAATATGCTGGACGGCGATGCGCTGCGTGAGCTTATCAGCCGGGAGAAGCCCGATTTCGTGGTGCCGGAGATTGAAGCCATCGCCACCGATACCCTGCTGGCGCTCGAGGCCGAAGGCCAGCGCGTGGTGCCCTGCGCCCGGGCGGCGAAGCTGACCATGAACCGGGAAGGTATTCGCCGTCTGGCCGCCGAGGAGCTGGGCCTGCCCACCTCCAGCTACCGCTTCGCCGACAGCAAGGCGGCGTTCCTGCAGGCGGCAGAGGAGATTGGCTACCCGTGCATCGTTAAGCCGGTGATGAGTTCCTCCGGCAAAGGCCAGAGCTTTATCCGCAGCGCCGACGAGCTGGAAGCCGCCTGGGAGTATGCCCAACAGGGCGGCCGCGCGGGCGCGGGCCGGGTTATCGTCGAAGGGGTGGTGAAGTTTGATTTTGAAATCACCCTGCTTACCGTCAGCGCCGTCGACGGCGTGCACTTCTGCGATCCCATCGGCCACCGCCAGGAGGACGGCGATTATCGCGAATCCTGGCAGCCGCAGCAGATGAGCCCGCTGGCCCTTGAGCGCGCACAGGAGATCGCCCGCAAAACGGTGCTGGCGCTCGGCGGCTACGGCCTGTTTGGCGTGGAGCTGTTTGTCTGCGGCGACGAGGTTATCTTCAGCGAGGTCTCCCCTCGCCCGCACGATACCGGCATGGTGACCCTGATCTCCCAGGATCTTTCGGAGTTTGCCCTGCACGTGCGCGCCTTCCTCGGCCTGCCGGTGGGCGGCATTCGCCAGTACGGCCCGGCGGCCTCGGCGGTGATCCTGCCCCGCCTCGTCAGCCAGAACCTGACCTTTGATAATATTGAGGGTGCCGTGGGTGCGGGTTTACAGCTGCGCCTGTTCGGCAAGCCGGAGATAGAAGGGACGCGCCGTCTGGGCGTGGCGCTGGCTACGGGGGAAACCACCGATGAGGCGGTCGAGCGGGCTAAACGGGCCGCCGCGGCGGTGCAGGTAGCAGGATAAAAAAAACGGGCCCGCAGGGGCCCGTTACTTTTATGAGGCGTAATTACTGCTGCGCGCCTTCTACGGCCTCGCGAGCCAGGCGGGTAATGCGATCCCAGTCGCCAGCTTCCAGCGCATCCGCAGGAACCAGCCAGGAGCCGCCGATGCAGAGCACGCTTTTTAGCGCCAGGTAGTCGCGGTAGTTGGCCGGAGAGATACCGCCGGTCGGGCAGAAACGAACCTGCGAGAACGGGCCGGCAATCGCCTGCAGCGCTTTGGTGCCGCCGTTGGCTTCGGCCGGGAAGAATTTGAACTCTTTCAGACCGTAATCCATGCCCAGCATCAGTTCAGATACGGTGCTGATGCCAGGGATCAGCGGGATAGTGCCTTCGGTCGCGGCTTTCAGCAGCGGCTCGGTCAGGCCCGGGCTGATGGCGAACTGCGCGCCCGCTTCGGTCACTTCGGCCAGCTGCTGCGGATTCAGCACGGTGCCCGCACCGATAATGGCTTCCGGCACCTCTTTGGCGATGGCGCGAATGGCGTCCATCGCGCACGGGGTACGCAGGGTCACTTCCAGCACGCGAACGCCGCCAGCTACCAGCGCTTTCGCCATAGGTACCGCGTGTTCAAGCTTGTTTACCACGATTACCGGCACTACCGGGCCGGTTTTCAGGATTGCTTCTGCACTTGTTTTCCAGTTTTTCATCAGAGTTTTTCTCTCGCCAGATCGATAATTCTTTCGTCTTAAAACGTAATACAGGTCGCACCCTGTTCGGCGCCGGAGAGCTTCTCGCGCAGCGCGCTGAACATTTCGCGTCCTGTGCCCACGCGCGATGCGCTCAGGTCAGGAATATGCGGCTTACGGGCGGCAAGCACCTCGTCATCCACCAGCAGGGTCAGTTCGCCGGTCTGGCCGTTTACGCGGATGATGTCGCCGTCGTGAACCTTCGCCAGCAGCCCCCCGTCGTACGCTTCCGGCGTGACGTGGATGGCAGACGGCACTTTACCTGACGCGCCGGAGAGGCGTCCATCGGTTACTAATGCAATTTTGAAACGGCGGTCCAATAATACACCAAGCGGCGGCATAAGTTTATGTAATTCTGGCATGCCGTTCGCTTTTGGCCCCTGATGGCGCACAACCACTACGCAATCCTTGTCCAGCAGCCCGGCTTCAAAGGCGGGTAACACGTCGTGCTGGCTCTCAAAGACCACCGCCGGCGCTTCAATGATCTGGTTTTCCAGCGGCACGGCGGAGGTCTTCATAACCGCCCGGCCGAGGTTGCCGCTCAGCACTTTGGTGCCGCCGTGGTGGGAGAAAGGCTTATCGATGGTGGCGATGACGTTTTCGTCCAGCGAGGCGTCCGCGCCGTCGCGCCAGTCCAGCTCGCCGTTGTTCAGCCACGGCTCCATGGTGTAGCGTTTCAGGCCAAAGCCCGCCACCGTATTAACATCTTCATGCAGGAGGCCGCCTTTCAGCAGCTCGCGCATCAGGACAGGTACGCCGCCCGCCGCCTGGAAGTGGTTGATGTCCGCCGGGCCGTTCGGGTAGAGGCGCGCCATCAGCGGCACCACTTCCGAAATGTCGGAGAAGTCGTCCCAGTTGATCTGAATACCCGCCGCGCGGGCCATCGCTACCAGGTGCATGGTGTGGTTGGTGGAGCCGCCGGTTGCCAGCAGGGCCACGATGCCGTTGACCACCACTTTTTCATCCACCATCTTGCCGAGCGGCATCCACTCGTTGCCGTTACCGGTAAGGCGCGTCACCTGGCGCGCCGCGGCCTCGGTCAGGGCCTGGCGCAGCGGTGCGTCCGGCTGGATAAAGGAGGAGCCGGGAAGCTGCATGCCCATAAACTCCACCACCATCTGGTTGGTGTTGGCGGTACCGTAGAAGGTGCAGGTGCCCGGGGCATGGTAGGAGGCCGCTTCCGCCTCCAGCAGCGCGGCGCGATCGGCTTTGCCTTCGGCGTAGAGCTGGCGAATACGCACTTTTTCTTTGTTAGGCAGGCCGCTCGCCATCGGGCCTGACGGGACAAAAATCGCCGGCAGGTGGCCAAACGACAGGGCCGCCATCGCCAGGCCGGGGACGATTTTATCGCACACGCCAAGGTAGAGCGCGCCGTCAAACATATTGTGGGAGAGCCCCACCGCCGCCGACATGGCGATCACTTCGCGGCTCAGCAGGGAGAGCTCCATCCCGTCCTGGCCCTGGGTTACCCCGTCGCACATGGCCGGTACGCCGCCCGCCACCTGCCCTACCGCGTTGGCCTGGTGCAGGGCTTTACGGATAATTTCCGGGTAGCTTTCATAGGGCTGGTGCGCCGAGAGCATATCGTTATAGGAGGTGATGATCGCGATATTGTTACGCAGCATGCTTTTCAGCGAGGCTTTGTCTTCCGGCTGGCAGGCGGCAAAACCGTGGGCCAGGTTGCCGCAGGCCAGCTGCGAACGGTGTACCGTTTCACTCTTCGCCCGCTCAATGCGCGCGAGGTACTCTGAACGGGTCTGTTTTGAGCGCTCAGCAATGCGTTGTGTTACCCGTAACAATGTCGGATTCATAGATGCTCCTCAATATTAATCTGTCCAGGCTCTGGGATTAACAAAGTGTTTAGCAGGCTATAACATCGCTGAAACGCTTTATTGCCGGAGCTCAGGGGCAAAATCGCTACGGGCAGTGTAATAAAAAAAGCTCCACGGGGAAATCCACGTGGAGCCTGAATGTTTAAAAATTATGCGCCGGTCTGCGTTAGATCATGTTACCGGTAAAATAACCCCGAAGGATTAACGGTAATTTTACTCAAACTCGTTCCAGGAACGGCCGTCGCGGGTGATCATCGCCACCGAGGCTACCGGGCCCCAGGTGCCTGCCTGATAAGGTTTCGGCGCATCCTGATCCGCAGCCCAGGCTTCGGTAATGGAGTCAACCCACTTCCAGGCCTCTTCCACCTCGTCGCGGCGCACGAACAGCGCCTGAATACCGCGCATGGTCTCGAGCAGCAGGCGCTCGTAGGCGTCGGCCAGGTGCGTTTCGTTGAAGGTTTCGGAGTAGCTCAGATCCAGCTTGGTGGTTTGTAGATTATGCTTGTGATCCAGCCCCGGCACCTTGTTCAGCACCTGAATATCCACGCCTTCGTCCGGCTGCAGACGGATGGTCAGCTTGTTCTGCGGCAGCTCCTGCCAGGACTCTTTGAACAGGTTCAGTTCCGGATTCTTAAAGTAGACCACCACTTCAGAGCATTTGGCCGGCAGGCGTTTACCGGTGCGCAGGTAGAAAGGTACCCCCGCCCAGCGCCAGTTATCGATATCCACGCGGATAGCCACGAAGGTCTCGGTGTTGCTGGTTTTGTTCGCGCCCTCTTCTTCCAGGTAGCCCGGCACTTTTTTACCCTGGGCAAAACCGGCGGTGTACTGGCCGCGCACGGTTTTCTCACGCACGTTCGAGCGATCGATACGGCGCAGGGATTTCAGCACCTTCACTTTCTCATCGCGGATATTGTCCGCAGAGAGGTCTGACGGCGGAGACATGGCGATCATGCAGAGAATTTGCAGCAGGTGGTTCTGGATCATATCGCGCATCTGGCCCGCCTGGTCGAAATAGCCCCAGCGGCCTTCAATGCCCACCTCTTCGGCCACGGTGATCTCCACGTGGTCGATGGTGCGGTTGTCCCAGTTGTTGGCGAACAGAGAGTTGGCAAAGCGCAGCGCCAGCAGGTTCAGCACCGTCTCTTTACCCAGATAGTGGTCGATACGGTAAACCTGGCACTCTTCGAAGTATTCACCCACCTGATCGTTGATTTCGCGGGAGGTGTCCAGCGAGGTGCCCAGCGGTTTTTCCATGACCACGCGCGCCGGCTTGGCGTTCAGTTTCGCTTCGCCCAGCCCTTTGCAGATGGCGCCGAAGGTGCTTGGCGGCATGGCGAAATAGTTGATGGTGACGCGGTTTTCCTGATCCAGCATCTCACCCAGGCGGGTGAAGGAGGCGGTGTCGTTAACGTCCAGATTGCAGAAATCGAGGCGTCCGCTCAGCTTATCCCACAAACTTTCATCGATTTTCTCTTTCATGAAAGTTTCCAGCGCTTCGCGCACCACTTTCGTGTACGCGTCCTTATCCCAGTCCGCGCGGCCGACGCCCAGAATGCGGGTTTCCGGATGGATCTGACCCGCTTTTTCCAGCTGATACAGGGAAGGCAGCAATTTACGGCGTGCAAGATCGCCTTTCGCGCCGAAAATGACCAGGTCACATGCCTGGGCTGTTTGCGTTACCGCCATGTCATTCTCCTCAGTTAAATACTCTGGTGCTTTTGCCAGAATATCGTTGTAATTTTATTACACTGCACTGTACTGCTTTTACGTCATTCCCGAAACCATTAGCGCTTATCGTCCTGTGCGATACGCTGTTTTTTGCGTCAGGAATCGCATCAGTTCCGGCAACCGGAATGAAACCGTTTAAATTTTGCCCCGCCGGCAAGTTACTAAAATCCGACAGCGATCAAGTTATGAAAAAAAACAACAACATTTCTCGTTGTTGATTGCCCTTTCGCGAAGGCACAGGCGTATATTCTTGCTAATCAGAGCCACGATTTCACGTATTAATGAAATCGCTTCCACAGACGAGCGCCTGTTAACAATGAACATGCTGGAAAAAATCCAGTTCCAACTGGAACACCTTAGCAAATCCGAGCGTAAAGTGGCTGAAGTAATTCTCGCCTCACCCGCGCAGGCTATTCATTTAAGCATCGCGGCGTTAGCCCTGGAATCCGGCGTCAGCGAGCCGACGGTGAACCGCTTCTGTCGCAGCATGGAGACCCGCGGCTTCCCGGATTTTAAACTGCATCTGGCGCAAAGTCTGGCTAACGGCACGCCCTTTGTAAATCGCAACGTTGATGAAGATGACAACGTTGACGCTTATACCGCCAAAATTTTCGAATCGGCGATGGCCACTCTCGACCAGGTACGCCAGTCGCTGGATATGGCGTCGATAAACCGTGCGGTTGACCTGCTGACCCAGGCAAAAAAAATTGCCTTCTTCGGGCTGGGCTCTTCGGCCGCCGTTGCCCACGACGCCATGAACAAGTTTTTCCGCTTTAACGTCCCGGTGGTTTACTCCGACGATATCGTTCTGCAGCGCATGAGCTGCATGAACGGCAGCGAAGACGACGTGGTGGTACTCATTTCCCATACCGGGCGCACCAAGAGCCTGGTGGAGCTGGCCCAGCTGGCGCGGGAGAACGATGCAATGGTTATCGCCCTTACCAGCGCCGGCACCCCGCTGGCCCGGGAGGCGACGCTGGCCATCACTCTGGACGTGCCGGAAGATACCGACATCTATATGCCCATGGTCTCCCGCCTCGCGCAGCTGACGGTGATTGACGTGCTGGCCACCGGCTTTACCCTGCGCCGCGGCGCAAAATTCCGGGATAACTTGAAGCGGGTCAAAGAAGCGCTCAGGGAATCGCGTTTTGATAAAGAGTTGCTTATAAAGGGCGACGTCCCTTCTTAATAAAACAAGGTTGTTACTTATTTCGCTATTCGGTAAGTTTGCACAGAGCGCCGAATCAATGTTCACGCAACACCAAAGTTGTTTTAGTCAACGGAGTATTACATGTCCAGAAGGCTTCGCAGAACCAAGATCGTTACCACCTTAGGCCCGGCTACCGACCGCGATAATAATCTCGAGAAAATCATCGCCGCAGGCGCCAACGTGGTGCGTATGAACTTCTCCCACGGCACGCCGGAAGATCATAAATTACGTGCGGATAAAGTCCGCGAGATCGCGGCCAAACTGGGACGTCATGTCGCCATTCTCGGCGACCTTCAGGGACCGAAGATTCGCGTATCGACCTTCAAAGAAGGCAAAGTTTTCCTCAATATCGGTGACAAATTCCTGCTCGACGCCAACCTGGGTAAAGGCGAAGGCGACAAAGAAAAAGTGGGTATCGACTATAAAGGCCTGCCTGCTGACGTGGTGCCGGGCGATATCCTGCTGCTCGACGACGGTCGCGTACAGCTGAAGGTGCTGGAAGTACAGGGGATGCGCGTCTTCACCGAAGTGACCGTCGGTGGCCCGCTCTCCAACAACAAAGGCATCAACAAGCTGGGCGGCGGCCTCTCTGCCGAAGCCCTGACCGAAAAAGACAAGGCCGACATCGTCACCGCCGCCCAGATTGGCGTGGACTACCTGGCGGTCTCCTTCCCGCGCTGCGGCGAAGATCTGAACTACGCCCGCCGCCTGGCGCGCGACGCGGGCTGCGATGCCAAAATCGTGGCCAAGGTTGAGCGTGCGGAAGCGGTCTGCAGCCAGGACGCCATGGATGACATCATTCTGGCCTCCGACGTGGTGATGGTTGCCCGCGGTGACCTGGGCGTAGAAATTGGCGACCCGGAACTGGTGGGTATTCAGAAAGCGCTGATCCGCCGCGCGCGTCAGCTGAACCGCTCGGTGATCACCGCCACCCAGATGATGGAGTCGATGATCACTAACCCGATGCCGACCCGCGCGGAGGTCATGGACGTGGCTAACGCCGTGCTGGACGGCACCGATGCGGTGATGCTCTCGGCCGAAACCGCCGCCGGCCAGTATCCGGCAGAAACCGTGGCCGCCATGGCCCGCGTCTGCCTGGGCGCCGAGAAGATCCCCAGCATCAACGTCTCTAAACACCGTCTGGACATTCAGTTCGACAACGTGGAAGAGGCGATCGCCATGTCCGCTATGTATGCGGCCAACCACCTGAAAGGTGTAACCGCCATCATCACCATGACCGAGTCGGGCCGCACCGCGCTGATGACCTCCCGTATCAGCTCCGGCCTGCCGATCTTCGCCATGTCCCGCCACGAGCGCACCCTCAATCTGACGGCTCTCTACCGCGGCGTGACGCCGGTCTACTTCGACAGCAACAACGACGGCGTTGCCGCCGCGAACGACGCGGTGAACCTGCTGCGCGACAAGGGCTATCTGGTCTCCGGCGATATCGTGATTGTGACCCAGGGCGACGTGATGAGCACCATCGGCTCCACCAATACCACCCGCGTGATGACCGTCGAGTAAACCGGCGCTTCACAAAGGTTGTAAAAAAGCCCCTGACGGGGCTTTTTTATTTCTTGCGATAGAGATCGTCGCGCTTGTAGGGCTGAATCTCGCCGGGCTTGCGCGTCTTCAGCAGCTTCAGGATCCAGGTGTACTGCTCCAGGTGCGGCCCCACCAGCAGCTCCACCTCTTCGTTCATCCGGCGGGCGATGGTGTGGTCGTCGGCGGTCAGCAGATCGTCCATCGGCGGGCGAACGACGATGGTCAGGCGGTGGGTTTTGCCGTCATAAATCGGGAACATCGGCACTACGCGCGCCCGGCAGACCTTCATCAGCCGCCCTACCGCCGGCAGCGTGGCCTTATAGGTGCCAAAGAAATCGACAAACTCGCTGTGCTCGGCCCCGTGGTCCTGATCGGGCAGGTAGTAGCCCCAGTAGCCCTGGCGTATCGACTGGATAAAGGGCTTGATGCCGTCGTTACGCGCATGCAGGCGACCGCCGAAGCGGCGTCGTACGCTGTTCCAGACGTAGTCAAATACCTTGTTGCCCTGGTTGTGGAACATGGCGGCCATCTTCTCGCCCCGGGAGGCCAGCAGCATCGCCGGAATATCCACCCCCCAGCCGTGCGGCACCAGGAAGATCACCTTTTCATTGTTACGCCGCATCTCGTCGATGATTTCCAGCCCTTTCCAGTCGATGCGCTTTTCAAGCTTCTTTGGGCCGCGCAGCGCCAGCTCGCCCATCATCGCCATCGCCTGTGGCGCGGCGGTAAACATAGCTTCGACCAGGGCTTCGCGCTCCGCTTCGCTCTTCTCCGGGAAGCAGTACAGAAGGTTGATCTGCGCGCGGCGGCGGGCGCTTTTACCGAATTTACCGGCGATGCGTCCGATGGTGCCCAGCAGGGGATCGCGCAGCGCTGGGGGGGTTAAGGCCAGGCCCGCAAAGGCAAATACGCCAAGCCAGGCGCCCCAGTAGCGCGGATGGCGAAACTCTTTCTCAAACTCAGGAATGTATTCAGTATTGTTTTTTTTGGTTTCCATGCTTTATCCCGGCGGATGACGCTGAAAAGAATAATGGGTTAGTTTAGCGAGGCAGTGCGCTACGCACAAAAGAAAAAGCCGGCGCAGGGGCTGCACCGGCTTCGTCAGAGGAGATTTTAATCGATGCTCAGCTGCGGCATCACCTCTTTCACCTGGGCCAGGTAATCGCTGCGATCTTTGCCGGTCAGCCCTTCGGTACGCGGTAGCTTCGCCGTTAACGGGTTAACCGCCTGCTGGTTGATCCACACTTCGTAATGCAGGTGCGGGCCGGTAGAGCGCCCGGTATTACCGGAAAGCGCGATACGGTCGCCACGTTTAACCTTCTGCCCCGGCTTCACCAGCAGCTTGCGCAGGTGCATGTAGCGGGTGGTGTAGGTACGGCCATGACGCACCGCCACGTAGTAACCTGCCGCGCCGCTGCGTTTAGCAATCACCACTTCGCCATCACCCACCGAGAGCACCGGCGTGCCCTGCGGCATAGCGAAGTCGACGCCGCGGTGCGGCGCAACGCGCCCGGTCACCGGGTTCAGACGACGCGGGTTAAAGTTGGACGAGACGCGGAACTGACGGGCGGTCGGGAAGCGCAGGAAGCCCTTCGCCAGGCCAGTACCGTTGCGATCGTAAAACTTGCCGTCCTCGGCGCGGATCGCATAGTAATCTTTACCGCCAGAGCGCAGGCGTACGCCCACCAGCTGGCTCTGTTCGCGTTTGCCGTCCAGCATTTCGCGGGACATCAGCACCGAGAACTGGTCGCCTTTTTTCAGCTTGCGCATGTCCAGCTGCCACTGCATGGCTTTGATCACCGAGCTGATTTCACCGCTGGTGAGGCCGGCGTCGCGGGCGCTGGCCACAAAGCTGGCGCCAACGCTGCCTTTAATCGCGCTGTTAACCCACTCACCCTGCTGCATTTCGCTGCTCATCTTGAAACCGTTTGCAGTGCGGTCATAGGTGCGGGTTTCGCGGCGGGACATCTCCCAGGTCAGACGCTGTAATTCACCGTTGTCGGTGAGGGTCCAGGAGAGCTGTTGGCCAATTTTCAGATTACGCAGCTCTTTATCAGAGGCGGCGAGCTGGCTGATTTCGCCCATATCGATGCCGTACTGATTAAGCACGCTGCTTAAGGTGTCCCCCGTTGAAACCACGTACTCATGCACGCCGGTTTCAGAGGAAATTTTGTCATCCAGCTCATCCTGCGGGATAGCTTCCTCTTCCTGAGGCGCCTGATCGATGGGTTCACTCGCTTCGGGCAGTAGGGATCGTATTTCGCTCTTTTCCAGCTCGATGGTTTTAACGATAGGGGTAGAAACCGGGTGGTATACATAGGGCCGCCAGACGGCGACCGCTAAAGTGAGAACTGTAAGCGACCCCAGCATGACGCGGTGGGGCCGGGGCAGATTATTAAATGCCAGGGCGACAGAGCGGGCTATCTGTTGCACGTATTCACTTCCTCGTTAATCTCCTTTCAGGCAGCTCGCATACTGGTTCGCCAGCTGAGTGAGGAACTGCGAATAGCTCGCTTTGCTCAACTGGATAGAGGTTCCAAGCGGGTCAAGGGTGCCCATACGCACGGACGTTCCCCTTGCCACGGCTTCAACGACCGCTGGCCTGAACTGTGGCTCAGCAAAAACGCAGGTCGCTTTTTGCTCAACCAACTGTGTTCTGATTTCATGTAAACGCTGCGCACCAGGTTGAATTTCCGGGTTGACGGTGAAATGGCCAAGCGGCGTGAGACCGTAGTGTTTTTCATAGTAGCCATAGGCGTCATGAAAAACGAAATACCCTTTACCTTTCAATGGTGCGAGCTCGTTACCTACCTGCTTATCGGTTGCGGCAAGCTGTGCCTCAAAATCCTTCAGGTTGGCGTCAAGTTTGGCTCGACTTTGCGGCATAAGTTCCACTAATTTTTCGTGGATTGCAACCGCCGACAGGCGGGCTATTTCCGGGGAGAGCCAGAGGTGCATGTTATACTCACCGTGATGGTGATGTGAGTCACCTTTTTCATCATCGCCATGACTATGTTCATGCTCGTGCTCGTCATCGTCGCTCCCTTTCATGAGCAGCGGTTTCACGCCGGAAAGCTCGGCGATGGTGACTTTGTTCCCGGCCGGCACCTTACTGGCAGACTTTTGCATGAACGCTTCCATCTCCGGACCAATCCATACTACTAAGTCCGCGTTTTGTAAGCGTTTTACATCGGAAGGACGTAATGCATAATCGTGTTCAGAGGCGCCGTCCGGCAGTAAAACCTGGGTTTCCGTTACGCCGTCAGCAATGGCGGAAGCAATAAAGCCCAGCGGCTTAAGCGAAGCGACGACGGCGGCGTTAACATCCTGTGCTGCTGAACCCCAAAGGGCAGCGGTAAGTCCAGCGAAAAGAAGCGTATTTTTATGTAACATAATGCGACTATTGTTCGTATTGAGTACGGGAAATGTGATATTATAACATTCGATGACTTCTGCAAGCTTAAATTGATATGACAACTTTAGTTTCGCTCGAAAATATTTCGGTCTCATTTGGCCAGCGCCGCGTCCTCTCTGACATCTCGCTGCATCTGAAGCCGGGCAAAATTCTCACCCTGCTCGGCCCCAACGGGGCGGGGAAATCGACCCTGGTACGCGTAGTGCTTGGTCTGGTAGCTCCGGACAAAGGCCTCATCAAGCGTGACGGAAAGTTACGCATCGGCTACGTACCGCAGAAATTACACCTGGATTCCACCCTGCCGCTGACGGTAAGTCGTTTTCTGCGCCTGCGTCCGGATACCCGGAAAGAGGATATTCTGCCGGCCCTGAAGCGGGTGCAGGCCGGGCACCTGATCGAGGCGCCGCTGCAAAAGCTCTCCGGCGGCGAGACCCAGCGCGTGCTGCTGGCCCGCGCGCTGCTGAACAATCCGCAGCTGCTGGTGCTGGATGAACCCACCCAGGGGGTGGACGTTAACGGCCAGGTCGCCCTTTACGATCTGATTGACCAGCTGCGCAAAGAGCTAAACTGTGCGGTGCTGATGGTGTCCCACGACCTGCACCTGGTGATGGCCAAAACCGACGAGGTGCTGTGCCTTAACCACCACATCTGCTGCTCCGGCACGCCGGAAGTGGTCTCCACGCATCCGGAATTTATCTCCATGTTCGGCCCGCGCGGCGCCGAGCAGCTAGGTATTTATCGTCATCAACACAACCACCGCCATGATTTACAGGGACGGATTGTTCTGCGCCGGGGAAATGGTCACTCATGATTGAATTACTTCTGCCCGGCTGGCTGGCCGGGATTATGCTTGCCTGCGCCGCCGGGCCGCTGGGCTCTTTTGTCGTCTGGCGCCGGATGTCCTATTTTGGCGATACCCTGGCGCACGCCTCGCTGCTGGGGGTCGCCTTCGGCCTGCTGCTGAACGTTAACCCGTTTTACGCGGTGATCGTGGTAACCCTGATGCTGGCCGCCGGCCTGGTGTGGCTGGAAAAGCGCCCGCACCTGGCGGTGGATACCCTGCTTGGGATCATGGCGCACAGTGCCCTGTCGCTGGGGCTGGTGGTGGTGAGCCTGATGTCGAACATTCGCGTCGACCTGATGGCCTATCTGTTTGGCGACCTGCTGGCGGTCACGCCGGAAGATCTGATCTCTATCGCCATCGGGGTGGTCATCGTGCTGGCGATTCTCTTCTGGCAGTGGCGCAGCCTGCTGGCGATGACCATCAGCCCGGACCTGGCCTTTGTCGACGGCGTGAAACTGCAGCGCGTCAAGCTGCTGCTGATGCTGGTGACCGCCCTGACCATTGGCGTAGCCATGAAGTTTGTCGGGGCGCTGATTATAACGTCGCTGCTGATTATCCCGGCGGCCACCGCCCGCCGCTTTGCCCGTACGCCGGAGCAGATGGCGGGATTCGCGGTAATAGTGGGCATGATTGCGGTAACGGGAGGCTTAACCTTCTCGGCGTTTTACGACACCCCTGCCGGGCCGTCGGTGGTGCTCTGTGCGGCGCTGCTGTTTATCTTCAGCATGCTGAAAAAACCGGCTAACTAAAGGTTTCCCGGTGGCGCACGGCCACCGGGTTTATCTCGTCAGGGCATGGAAGGCGGGGTAATACCAAAGTGATCCCAGGCGCGCACCGTCGCCATGCGGCCGCGCGGAGTACGCTGTAAAAAGCCCTGCTGGATCAGATAAGGCTCCAGCACGTCTTCGATGGTTTCACGCTCTTCGCCGATGGCCGCGGCCAGGTTATCCAGCCCCACCGGCCCGCCAAAGAACTTGTCCAGCACCGCCAGCAGCAGCTTGCGGTCCATATAGTCAAAGCCTTCCGCATCAACGTTAAGCATATCCAGCGCCTGGGCGGCGATCTCCAGCGAAATCGTGCCGTCATGCTTCACCTCGGCAAAGTCGCGCACGCGGCGCAACAGCCGGTTGGCGATACGCGGCGTACCGCGGGAGCGCTTCGCCACTTCGAAGGCCCCCTCCTCGCTCATATCCAGCCCCATATAGCGCGCGCTGCGGCTGACGATATGCTGTAGATCCGGCACCTGATAAAACTCCAGACGCTGCACGATGCCGAAGCGATCGCGCAGCGGCGAGGTCAGGGAGCCGGCGCGGGTAGTGGCGCCGATCAGGGTAAAGGGCGGCAGATCGATTTTAATCGAGCGCGCGGCCGGCCCTTCGCCAATCATGATATCCAGCTGGTAATCTTCCATCGCCGGATAGAGCACCTCTTCCACCACCGGTGAAAGGCGATGGATCTCGTCGATAAAGAGCACGTCGTGCGGCTCAAGGTTGGTGAGCATCGCCGCCAGGTCGCCGGCTTTTTCCAGCACCGGGCCGGAGGTGGTGCGCAGATTCACCCCCATCTCGTTGGCAACGATATTGGCAAGGGTGGTTTTCCCCAGCCCCGGCGGGCCAAAAATTAACAGGTGGTCGAGGGCATCGCCGCGCAGCTTCGCGGCCTGGATGAAGATCTCCATCTGCGAACGGACCTGCGGCTGGCCGATATACTCGTCCAGTAATTTAGGGCGGATGGCGCGATCCACCAGGTCTTCTGTCTGAACGCTGCCTGCCGACACCAGACGGTCTGCTTCAATCATCCTTTACCTCACAATGCGGCGCGCAGCGCTTCACGAATCAGGGTTTCACTGTTAGCGTCCGGTCTGGCGATTTTGCTCACCATGCGGCTCGCTTCCTGAGGCTTATAGCCCAGCGACACCAGCGCGGCAACCGCCTCCTGCTCGGCGTCATCCGCCGACGGCGCGCTCGGCGAGGTGAGCACCAGATCGGCGGCCGGGGTAAAGAGGTCGCCGTGCAGCCCTTTAAAGCGGTCTTTCATCTCAACGATAAGACGTTCGGCGGTTTTCTTGCCGATACCGGGCAGCTTGACGAGGGCGGCGGGATCTTCACGCTCCACGGCGTTAACAAACTGCGGCGCCGACATGCCGGAGAGGATCGCCAGCGCCAGCTTCGGCCCCACGCCGTTGGTTTTAATCAGCTCGCGAAAGAGCGTGCGCTCCTGCTTGTTATTAAAGCCAAAGAGTAAATGGGCATCTTCACGCACCACGAAGTGGGTGAAGACGATCGCCTCTTTACCCGCGTCCGGCAGCTCATAAAAACAGGTCATCGGCATATGGACTTCATAGCCTACGCCTCCCGCTTCCAGCAGCACTAACGGGGGTTGTTTTTCTAAGATAATGCCTCTGAGTCTGCCTATCACGTGACGCTCCTGCGTTAACAACGAAAAAAATCTGCTGCCATAATAAAAAAAGGCTGGATAAACATCCAGCCTGATTTCACGTTATCGTAACCGGCCTCTCGCCAGATTGAGCCGCGATTCACTCATCTGCACCGCGTTCTGGCTGATATGGCAATGGGTTATAGCGATGGCCAGCGCATCTGCGGCATCGGCCTGCGGGTTCGCCGCAAGCTTTAACAGGGTGCGCACCATGTGCTGAACCTGGCTTTTTTCGGCGCTGCCAATCCCCACCACGGTTTGTTTCACCTGACGTGCCGCGTATTCAAAGACCGGCAAATCCTGGTTGACCGCCGCCACTATCGCCACCCCGCGCGCCTGCCCCAGCTTCAGGGCCGAGTCGGCGTTTTTGGCCATAAAGACCTGTTCAATGGCAAAGTAGTCGGGCTGGAACTGGGTGATGATCTCCGACACGCCCGCGTAAATCAGCTTCAGGCGCGACGGGAGATCGTCAACTTTGGTGCGAATACAGCCGCTGCCGAGGTAGGTCAACTGGCGACCCACCTGGCGGATAACGCCGTAGCCGGTGATGCGTGAGCCCGGGTCAATACCGAGAATAATCGCCATCACGCCTCTCCCGTAAAGGGCTTAACGACACTCATCAGAGCGTCGCTGCAACCTCATCAGAGATCTCACCGTTGTGATACACTTCCTGCACGTCGTCGCAGTCTTCGAGCATGTCGATCAGACGCAGCAGCTTAGGCGCGGTTTCCGCGTCCATGTCCGCTTTGGTCGACGGGATCATCGAGACTTCAGCGTTATCCGCTTTCAGACCCGCGGCTTCCAGCGCATCGCGCACGGCGCCCATCTCTTCCCACGCGGTATAGACGTCAATCGCGCCGTCATCGTAGGTCACCACGTCTTCCGCGCCCGCTTCCAGCGCCGCTTCCATGATCGCATCTTCGTCGCCCTGTTCGAAGGAGATCACCCCTTTCTTGCTGAACAGGTAGGCTACGGAGCCGTCGGTACCCAGGTTGCCACCGGTTTTGGTAAAGGCGTGACGCACTTCGGCAACGGTACGGTTGCGGTTGTCGGACAGGCACTCCACCATGACCGCGGTGCCGCCAGGGCCGTAACCTTCATAAATGATGGTTTCCATGTTCGCGTCTTCATCGCCGCCCACGCCGCGCGCGATAGCACGGTTGAGGGTGTCACGCGTCATGTTGTTAGACAGCGCTTTGTCGATTGCGGCACGCAGGCGCGGGTTAGAGCCCGGATCGCCGCCGCCCAGACGCGCGGCCGTTACCAGCTCGCGAATAATTTTGGTAAAGATCTTACCGCGCTTGGCATCCTGTGCCGCTTTGCGGTGTTTGGTGTTGGCCCATTTACTATGACCTGCCATAAAACGTTCTCCACAAAATCGCGCCCTCTCAGGCAGCGTTAATTACAAATTCTTCAATCGCCTGCCGGTTGCTCCACGACTTGGTCATGGCCGCCGCATCGGCGGCCGTGACCCAGCGGTAGGTCAGATGCTCGGTAAAGCGGATCTCCCGCTCGCCGGGAAGCGCAAGGCAGAACCAGGATTCCGTATTGCGCGCAATGCCCGGCGCATAGCGATGACGTAAATGACTAAAAATTTCAAACTCCACCGTGCGCTGACAGTCTTTCAAGGTCAGTTGCTCTGCCGCAACGTCGATAGAGACCTCTTCCTTTACTTCGCGCGCGGCGGCCTGCAGCGCGTTTTCACCCTCTTCGAGGCTGCCGGTAACCGACTGCCAGAATTCGGGATCGTCGCGCCGCTGTAGCATCAGCACCCGCTTCGTGTCTTTGGCATAAATGACCACCAGCACAGAAACGGGACGCTTGTATGCCATATTACTTACTCTCCTGCCCGTCTTTCTTCACCACTTCAATACCCAGTTCGGTAAGAGAGGCCGGATTCGCGAAGCTCGGCGCTTCGGTCATCAGACAGGCCGCGGCGGTGGTTTTCGGGAAGGCGATAACATCACGAATGTTGTCGGTGCCGGTCAGCAGCATGGTCAGACGGTCAAGACCGAAGGCCAGACCCGCGTGCGGCGGGGTGCCGTATTTAAGGGCGTCCAGCAGGAAGCCGAACTTCTCGCGCTGCTCCTGCTCGGTAATGCCGAGGATGCCAAACACGGTCTGCTGCATTTCGCTGCGGTGGATACGCACCGAGCCACCGCCCACTTCGTAGCCGTTGATAACCATATCGTAGGCGTTAGCGATGGCCGTTTCCGGCGCTGCTTTCAGCTCGTCGGCGGTCATCTCTTTCGGTGCGGTGAACGGGTGGTGCATCGCGGTCAGGCCGCCTTCGCCGTCGTCTTCGAACATCGGGAAGTCGATAACCCACAGCGGCGCCCACTTGCTCTCGTCTGTCAGGTTCAGGTCTTTGCCCACCTTCAGACGCAGCGCGCCCAGCGCGTCGGCAACCACTTTTTTGTTGTCGGCGCCGAAGAAGATCATGTCGCCGTCCTGCGCGCCGGTGCGCTCAAGGATGGCGTCAACGATCTCGGCGTTGAGGAATTTGGCAACCGGGCTGGTGATGCCGTCGATGCCTTTCGCGCGCTCGGTCACTTTAATATAGGCCAGGCCTTTCGCGCCGTAGATCTTAATAAAGTTGCCGTAGTCGTCGATCTGCTTGCGGCTCAGGCTGGCACCGCCCGGCACGCGCAGGGCCGCCACGCGGCCTTTCGGATCGTTTGCCGGGCCGGCGAAGACCGCAAACTCAACCGCTTTCAGCAGATCGGCCACGTCCACCAGCTCCATCGGGTTACGCAGGTCCGGTTTATCGGAACCGTAGCGGCGCTCGGCTTCGGCGAAGGTCATGATCGGGAAGTCGCCCAGATCCACACCCTTCACGTCCAGCCACAGGCTGCGCACCAGGGCTTCCATCACTTCACGCACCTGTTCGGCGGTCATGAAGGAGGTTTCCACATCGATCTGGGTAAATTCAGGCTGACGGTCAGCGCGCAGATCTTCGTCGCGGAAGCATTTAACAATCTGGTAGTAGCGATCGAAGCCGGACATCATCAGCAGCTGTTTGAACAGCTGAGGAGACTGCGGCAGAGCGTAGAATTTGCCTTTATGGACGCGGGAAGGCACCAGATAATCGCGCGCGCCTTCCGGGGTCGCTTTGGTCAGCATCGGGGTTTCGATATCGAGGAAACCGTGATCGTCCATAAAGCGGCGCACCAGGCTGGTGATTTTAGCGCGGGTTTTCAGGCGCTGGGCCATCTCCGGGCGACGCAGATCCAGGTAGCGGTATTTCAGACGCGCTTCTTCGGTGTTGACGTGGTTGGAGTCAAGCGGCAGCGAATCTGAACGGTTAATGATGGTCAGATCGGAGGCCAGCACTTCGATTTCGCCGGTCGCCATATCCGCATTGATATTTTTAGCGTCACGCGCACGCACGGTGCCGGTGACCTGGATGCAGAACTCATTACGCAGTTCAGAGGCCAGTTTTAACGCATCCGCGCGATCCGGATCGAAGAACACCTGCACGATACCTTCGCGGTCGCGCAGATCGATAAAGATAAGGCTACCAAGATCACGACGACGGTTGACCCAACCACACAGGGTAACCTGCTGTCCAACGTGGGACTGACGCAGCTGCCCGCAATATTCTGTACGCATGAGATATCCCTTAACTTAGCCGCCGGCTAAATGTTGCCTGGTATGCAGGCTACTATGTCGCAGCTTTTTTGTATGTCACAACTGGATGAAAAAAGGCGGCTATTATACTGGAAATTCCGCCGGACGATAAGTGCGAAGCAGGGTCTGAAGCGCGATTGCTGCCCGCATCTTGCATATTCTCACAAAAATTAACAAAAATATCAGAACCACAACAGGCCCGGGCAGCGTAAGGTGTACCGAAGCGATTTATTTATCAGGAGAATTTATGTTGAACCTCGACGCCAGTAAAACCGCCCTCGTGGTTATCGATCTTCAGGAAGGGATCCTGCCCTTCGCCGGCGGGCCGCACACCGCCGAAGAGGTGGTCCAGCGCAGCGCCCGGCTGGCGGATAAATGCCGCGCCAGCGGCTCGCCGGTTATCCTGGTGCGCGTGGGCTGGTCTGCCGACTTTGCCGAAGCGCTGAAGCAGCCGGTGGACGCGCAGCTGGCGGGCCATGCCCTGCCGGATAACTGGTGGACCTACCCTGCCGCGCTCGGCAAACGCGACGGCGATATCGAAGTGACCAAGCGCCAGTGGGGCGCCTTCTACGGCACCGATCTGGAGCTTCAGCTACGCCGCCGCGGTATCGACACCATTATTCTGTGCGGTATCTCCACCAACATTGGCGTGGAGTCCACCGCCCGCAACGCCTGGGAGCTGGGCTTTAACCTGGTGGTGGCCGAAGATGCCTGCAGCGCCGCCTCGGCCGATCAGCATCAGGGCAGCATGACCCATATCTTCCCGCGCATTGGCCGCGTGCGCAGCACCGATGAGATTGTAAACGCCCTATGATTTACCTGGGCCTGCCCCAGTGGTCGCACCCGAGATGGGTGCGCCTGGGCATTACGGGTCTGGAAGAGTACGCCCGTCATTTTAACTGCGTGGAGGGTAATACCACCCTCTACGCCCTGCCGCGCGCGGAGATTGTCGAACGCTGGCGCGAGCAGACCACCGACGACTTTCGCTTCTGTTTTAAATTCCCGGCCACCATTTCCCATAACGCCGCGCTGCGCAACTGCGGCGATCTGACGGAAGAGTTTTTCAGCCGCATGTCGCCGCTGGCCAACCGCATCGGCCAGTACTGGCTGCAGCTCCCCGCCGCCTTCGGGCCGCGGGATCTGCCGGCCCTGTGGGCGTTTCTGGATGCCCTGCCGAAGGAATTTACCTACGGCGTGGAAGTGCGCCATCCGCAGTTTTTCGACAAAGGCGACGCCGAAAAGGCGCTCAACCGCGGCCTGCACGAGCGGGGAATTAACCGCACGGTGCTCGACAGCCGCCCGGTGCACGCCGCCCTGCCCCACAGCGAGGCCGTTATCGATGCCCAGCGTAAAAAACCGAAGGTGCCGGTGCACGCGGTGGTGACCGCCAGAAATCCGATGGTCAGGTTTATCGGCAGCGATAACATGCAGCAAAACCAGCAGATGTTCGCCGTCTGGCTGCAAACCCTGGCGAAATGGGAGCAGACCACCACCCCGTATCTGTTCCTGCATACCCCCGATATCGCCCACGCCCCGGAGCTGGTGGATATCCTGTGGCCGGCCCTGCGGGCCGCGCTTCCCTCCCTTGGCCCGGCCCCCTCCATTCCACAACAATCTTCTCTTTTCTAACGGCAACCCCTATCATAGAAGTGCCATCTGCAAGATCACAGGGAGTTTGTATGGTCAGCGCGCTGTATGCGGTTTTGGGTGCGTTACTGTTAATTACGTTTTCTTTTAATGTTGTACGTCTGCGGATGTTGTACCGCGTCTCCTATGGCGACGGCGGTTTTTCTGAACTGCAAAGTGCGATTCGCGTGCACGGCAACGCGGTGGAGTACATTCCCACGGGAATGATCCTGCTGCTGTTTATGGAGATGAACGGCGCCGAAACCTGGATGGTGCACGTCTGCGGCCTGCTGCTGATCGCCGGACGCCTGATGCACTACTACGGCTTTCATAACCGGTTGTTCCGCTGGCGCCGCTCCGGTATGAGCGCCACCTGGTGTTCGCTGGTGCTAATGGTGCTGGCCAACCTCTGGTATATGCCGTGGGAGTTGGTTTTCTCCCTGCATTAGCGCACAATACGCCCCTTTATTTTTCCCGGATTTTTACGTTATGTCAGATCGCGACACGCTTTTTTCTGCGCCTATCGCCAGTCTGGGCGACTGGACCTTTGATGAACGGGTAGCTGAAGTCTTCCCGGATATGATCCAGCGCTCGGTTCCTGGTTACTCCAATATCATCTCCATGATCGGCATGCTGGCGGAGCGCTTTGTGCAGCCCGGCACGCAGGTTTACGATCTGGGATGTTCGCTGGGCGCGGCTACGCTGTCGGTTCGTCGTAATATTCATCATGAAGGCTGCAAAATTATCGCCGTGGATAACTCCCCGGCAATGGTTGAGCGCTGCCGCCGCCATATCGATGCCTATAAAGCCCCCACGCCGGTGGAGGTTGTCGAGGGCGACATCCGCCATATCGAGATCAAAAACGCCTCCATGGTGGTGCTTAACTTTACGCTGCAGTTCCTGGTACCCGAAGACCGCCAGCTGCTGCTGGATAAGATCTATCAGGGGCTGAATCCGGGCGGCGCGTTGGTGCTCTCCGAGAAGTTCAGCTTTGAAGATGCCACCGTCGGCGAGCTGCTGTTTAACATGCACCACGATTTCAAGCGCGCCAACGGCTACAGCGAGCTGGAGATCAGCCAGAAGCGCAGCATGCTGGAGAACGTGATGCTCACCGATTCGGTGGAAGCCCACAAGGCGCGCCTGCACAAAGCCGGCTTTGAGCACAGCGAGCTGTGGTTCCAGTGCTTTAACTTTGGCTCGCTGGTAGCGCTCAAAGGCGGTGAAACGGCATGATCGATTTCGGTAACTTCTATCAGCTGATCGCTAAAAATCATCTCTCCCACTGGCTTGAAACCCTGCCGGCCCAGGTTGCCGCCTGGCAGCGCGAGCAGCTGCACGGCCAGTTTAAGCAGTGGAGCAACGCGGTGGAGTTTCTGCCGGAGATGACCCCGTACAGGCTGGATCTGCTGCACAGCGTCACTGCCGAAAGCGAAACGCCCCTCAGCGAAGGGCAGATGATCCGCCTTGAAAAGCTGATGCGTAACCTGATGCCCTGGCGCAAAGGCCCCTTCTCGCTGTATGGCCTGAACATCGACACCGAATGGCGTTCCGACTGGAAATGGGACCGCGTGCTGCCGCACCTCTCCGACCTGGCGGGCCGCACCGTTCTCGACGTGGGCTGCGGCAGCGGATATCACATGTGGCGCATGATTGGCGCGGGCGCGCATCTGGTGGTGGGTATCGACCCGATGCAGCTGTTCCTCTGCCAGTTTGAAGCGGTGCGTAAACTGTTAGGTAACGATCAGCGCGCGCACCTGCTGCCGCTGGGCATCGAGCAGCTGCCGGCCCTCGCCGCCTTTGATACCGTCTTCTCCATGGGCGTGCTCTACCACCGCCGCTCCCCGCTGGAGCACCTGTGGCAGTTGAAAGATCAGCTGGTCAGCGGCGGCGAGCTGGTGCTCGAAACCCTGGTGATTGAGGGGGACGAAAACGCGGTGCTGGTGCCGGGCGACCGCTATGCCCAGATGCGTAACGTCTACTTTATTCCGTCGGCGCCGGCGCTGAAGAAATGGCTGGAGAAGTGCGGGTTTGTGGATGTGCGTATTGCCGACGTCTGCGTGACCTCAACGGAGGAGCAGCGCCGCACCGAATGGCTGACCACCGAGTCGCTGGCCGACTTCCTCGATCCGAACGACCAGAGCAAAACCATCGAGGGCTACCCGGCCCCGATGCGTGCGGTGCTGATTGCAACTAAGCCGTAATTCTTCCCCTCCCCCCGGCCCTCTCCCCAATGGGGAGAGGGTGAAAACCTGCACCGAACTGTCCCCTCTCCCCTATGGGGAGAGGGTTAGGGTGAGGGGAAAAGGCAAATTGCGGACAAAAAAAGGCCCCTGTTGAAATTGCAGGGGCCTGGTACAAGCAAGCATCATATTGGGCGACATGATGCGCGGTAAAAAACGTTGCTACACGTGATAACGGTCAATCATCGCTTTCATTACCGCAACCGACTCTCCATCTACGCTATAGCGGGAGTACTCATCCGCCCCGGCGTCCGTCGACATAGACAACCCTGTATTGCGATAACGCATGGGTGAAGGGGTCCATTTCCCCGCCGAGCTGTGCAGCTCTTTCACCCCTGCGTCTAAAAACTTGTGCAGATTGCCGGCGCGTACGCCTGCTCCTGCCATAAGTATTGGAACACCGGATCGGGCGTTTAGTTCCGTAATTAATGAAAGACCTTTTTCGGCGGAGGATTGCTGCCCTGAAGTCAGGATCCTCGCCACCCCCAGTTCCGCCAGCTTTTCATAGGCTTGCAGCGGGTTGGCGCACATATCAAAGGCGCGATGAAATGTGACCGCCAGCCCCCTCGCCGCGGCCATTATTTGCGCCATCCGCGGCATATCGATCTGGCCGTCTTCGTCCAGCAGGCCGATAACCAGCCCCGGAAACCCAAGATCCCTGACCAGCGCCACGTCGTCCAGCATGGCGCTGAACTCCCCGGCGCTGTAGCAGAAGTCGCCCCCGCGCGGGCGAATAATGGGGTGAACCGGTAGGGTTAGCGCCCGGCGCGCCGCCTTAAGCACGCCGTATGAGGGGGTTAAGCCGCCCTCTTTCGGCGCCGCGCAAAGTTCGATGCGATCGGCGCCCCGCCGCTGGGCGGTCAGGGCACACTCCACGCTGTAACAACAGATCTCCAGCACTGCCATGTTTCCTCCTTAAAACCCATGATGCCAGGCCCGGACCCGGCCTCAGCTCACAACGTTTTGCCGGCTACGCTTCGCTGGCGACAATCTGCTCGATGGTCCAGGGGTGAAACTTCACCGTCACGCTGCCGTCGGTCACCGCCAGGGTGGGATTGGGCAGGCGCTCCCGCTCCCCCTTCGGTGAGCTGGTTTTGACAAAGATCCCCGGCTGGCTCAGCCCTTCATCGGAGAGCAGCGCCAGCGCCCGGGCGTTGAGGGTGTCGGGCTCCCCCGGCAGCACGATCTCGATATGCTCCCACCCCTCGTGCGGGTAGCGTTTTTCACCCGGCCAGGGCAGCTCCACCACCGTAAAACGCCAGTGGGCGACGCAGACCGGCTCGTGGAGTTTAAACAGGCAGATCGGGCGGCCGTTGATGATGTTTTCTGATAACAGCTCGCCGCACTGCTCAAAGCCGCGGCGCCAGCGCTCGGCGGTGGCGTTCTGGTGGCAGCGCAGGGAGATATGGTCCGCGGCCAGCGGGGCGATCTCCAGCCCCAGGCGTTCGGCGAGGGCGTTAAAGGCCAGGGTAAAGCGCGGAAGGTCGGCAGCGATATCCTGCAGGTCGTCAATGGATTGCCAGTTGGCCATGGTTATCACTCATTCTTGTGCAAAGCCGTTAATTTACCCCGTTGCGCGCCCGCCACCAACCGCTGATTTGTCCGGTGCTGACGGCAACGGGCAATTGCAGTATACTCCCGGCCTAATTCTCAAACTGGCGCGGATTGTTGGTCTGCCGCAGCAAAAAAGTAAGGTATCCAGGTGAATATTCAGGCACTTCTCTCAGAAAAAGTCAGTCAGGCTCTGATTGCCGCAGGCGCGCCTGCGGATTGCGAACCCCAGGTTCGCCAGTCGGCAAAAGTACAGTTTGGCGACTATCAGGCAAACGGCGTGATGGCCGTAGCTAAGAAACTGGGCATGGCGCCGCGACAGCTCGCCGAGCAGGTGCTGACTCATCTGGATCTTGACGGTATCGCCAGCAAAACCGAGATCGCCGGTCCGGGCTTTATCAATATCTTCCTCGACCCGGCGTTCCTCGCCGCTAACGTCGACGCGGCGCTGAAATCCGACCGTCTGGGCGTCAGCCAGCCCGAGGCGCAGACCATCGTGGTTGACTACTCGGCGCCGAACGTGGCGAAAGAGATGCACGTCGGCCACCTGCGCTCCACCATCATCGGCGACGCCGCGGTGCGTACCCTTGAGTTCCTCGGCCACAAGGTGATCCGCGCGAACCACGTGGGCGACTGGGGCACCCAGTTCGGCATGCTGATTGCGTACCTCGAAAAACAGCAGCAGGAGAACGCCGGTGAAATGGCGCTGGCCGACCTCGAAGGCTTCTATCGCGAAGCGAAAAAGCACTACGACGAAGACGAAGCCTTCGCCGAGCGCGCCCGTAGCTACGTGGTTAAACTGCAGGGCGGCGACGAGTATTTCCTGCAGATGTGGCGCAAGCTGGTGGACATCACCATGTCCCAGAACCAGATCACCTACGATCGCCTCAACGTTACCCTGACCCGTAAAGACGTGATGGGCGAAAGCCTGTACAACCCGATGCTGCCGGGCATCGTGGCGGACCTGAAGGCCAAAGGGCTGGCGGTAGAGAGCGAAGGCGCCACCGTGGTATTCCTTGATGAGTATAAAAACAAGGAAGGCGAACCCATGGGCGTCATCATCCAGAAGAAGGATGGCGGCTACCTCTACACCACCACCGATATCGCCTGCGCCAAGTACCGCTATGAAACCCTGCATGCGGATCGCGTGCTCTATTACATCGACTCCCGCCAGCACCAGCACCTGATGCAGGCGTGGACCATCGTGCGCAAAGCGGGCTACGTGCCGGAATCGGTGCCGCTGGAACACCACATGTTCGGCATGATGCTGGGCAAAGACGGCAAGCCGTTCAAAACCCGCGCCGGCGGCACCGTGAAGCTGGCGGACCTGCTGGACGAGGCGCTGGAGCGCGCCCGTCGTCTGGTGGCGGAAAAGAACCCGGATATGCCTGCCGACGAGCTGGAAAAACTGGCCAACGCCGTGGGTATCGGCGCGGTGAAATATGCGGATCTCTCCAAGAACCGCACCACCGACTACGTGTTCGACTGGGATAACATGCTGGCCTTCGAGGGCAACACCGCGCCGTACATGCAGTACGCCTACACCCGCGTGCTCTCCGTCTTCCGTAAAGCTAATATCGACGAAAGCGCCCTCGCGGCGGCACAGGTGGTTATCGCTGAAGATCGCGAAGCCCAGCTGGCGGCGCGCCTGCTGCAGTTCGAAGAGACGCTCACCGTGGTGGCCCGCGACGGTACGCCGCACGTGATGTGCTCTTACCTGTACGATCTGGCCGGCCTCTTCTCCGGCTTCTACGAGCACTGCCCGATCCTCACCGCCGAAAACGAGACGGTGCGCAACAGCCGCCTGAAGCTGGCGCAGCTCACCGCGAAGACCCTGAAGCTGGGTCTGGATACCCTGGGTATCGAAACCATCGAGCGGATGTAAGCAGCGCAGATGTAAAAAAACCCGGCAAGCGCCGGGTTTTTTATTATCAGAAGTATTTGCGCAGATACTCCGTGAGACAAAGTATCGCCATCGCCTGACCGTAGGGCATCGAGGTGAGCGGGATCTGGCGATAAAACTCCAGGTCGCTGCCCATCCCGGTACCAAACGAGGTCTGCAGCAGCTCCCCTTCCGGCGAGATGTTCTTCACGATCCCGCGAATGGCTTTCTCCGCCACCTCGGCGTACTCCGCCCCCACGTAGCGCTTGCGCACCGCCTTCAGGATGCCGTAGGCAAAGCCCGCGGTGGCGGACGCTTCAAGGTAAGAGTCCGGGTCGTCCAGCAGGGTGTGCCACAGGCCGCTCTCGTCCTGGCATTTCGCCAGGGCGGCGATCTGCGCGTTCAGCACCTGCACCAGATAGCGGCGCACGGCGTTGTTTTCCGGCAGATCCACCAGCTCGAGGAAGTCCGGGATCACGATGGTCAGCCAGCTGTTACCGCGCGCCCAGCGGGCCCGGGCAAAGTTATGCTGTCCGTCGTAATTCCAGCCGTGGAACCAGAGGCCGGTCTCCCGGTCCATCAGGTTTTGCACGTGCAGCAGGAACTGATAGACCGCCTCCTCCACGTACTCAGGCCTGTTCAGCAGCTTGCCGATTTTGGCCAGCGGCAGCACGGTCATCATCAGGGTGTCGTCCCACATCTGCTGATGATTCTCTTCCGCGAGGGTGATGTGCTGCATGCCGCCGTAGTCGGTGCGCGGCATTTCGTTCATCGCCCATTCGGCCCAGCTCTCAAGCCAGGGCAGCCAGGCCGGGTTGCGCGTCTCTTCATAGCGGTAGGCGAGGGTTAAAAAGGGCGACATGGTGTTGACGTTTTTGGTGGTCGCCCCTTCGCTGAAGCGGTCCCGGAACCAGTCGTCGATGATATCGCGCATCCCCTGGTCGCCGGTCTGGCAGTAGTACTGCCAGATACCGTACAGCCCCACGCCGTGCGTCCACTCCCAGCCCGCCCAGCCTTTGGTATCGATCACGCGCCCGTCGTCCAGCCGCAGTAAAAACTCACCGGTCTTGTCGTGAATGTTCACCAGGTTATGCGTCACTTTTTCAATCAGCGATTTCAGCTCTTCCCGGGCGATGAAACGCTCCGGCTGACGAAGTAACGCGCTATGTTTGACAGGCCAGACTTTCATACTGTTAACCTCTGTTATATGTCGAATTCAGTGCAGCACCCTGCTTCAGGGACGGTGCGGCGGGTTTATTGCGATTCAGATAGCCAATGTTGTTATTCCCCCACAGGCAGTCGTACGGCATGCCGGCCAGCATCTCCACGGTGGCGCGGGCTTCCGGCGTTGCGCTCTCAGGAATCGCCCGGCCGGACTCGCGCATTTTGGCGGTCTCTTCGCGCAGCACGCTGTGGGTCTGCAGATTGAGCTTAAAGCGCAGGGAGACCAGGAAGCCGCAGAACAGTACCAGGATGGTGCCCACGCTCAGGATCATCAGGATGGTGTGGCTCACCCCTTCGGCCTGCACCTTCTGGCCGCTGACGAAGCCCGAGGCCTGCATCACAATCCCCACCAGCATGACGGCGCCGGCCTGGGAGGCTTTACGGGTCAGGGTCATAATGCCGGCGAAGATCCCTTCCCGGCGCTGGCCGGTAACCACTTCATCCACGTCGGCAATATAGGTGTAGGTATTCCAGGGCACGTAGTTGATACCGCCGCGCCCCAGTCCGGCAATCGCGGAGACCAGCAGCAGCAGGGAGTAAACGTCGCTCAGGCCCGCGTAATAGAGGCCCGCATAGGAGAGCGAGGCCAGGCCGAACAGCACCACCACCATGCGGTAGGAGGGGGCCGGTCCGAAGCGGATGCAGAGCGGGATCATGGCGATAACCGCGATGAACTGGAAGATAGCCATGGTGCCCAGCAGATTCGAGGCCATAGAGGCTTCCTGCATCAGGACAAACACCACGTAGTAGGTAAAGACGGCGTTGAATACGTCCTGGGCAATATAGCCGCCGAGATACATCCCCAGATGCTGGCGGAAGATCTTAATACGCAGGGTGGAGCTGAGCTCGGTAAACAGGCGGCTCAGGCTCTGGCTGAGGGTGAGCTGCTTTTTCTCCTCTTCGGCCCGCAGCGCCGCCTCGGTCCACTCCGAGCGCGGGCGCTCCCAGGTGAAGCACCAGACAAAGATCAGCATGATGGCGCAGAGCACCGAGAAGACCAGGCTCGCATAGAAGAAGGAGATGGCGTTATCTTTGCCGAAGGTGGTCAGCAGTACCCCAGGCAGGAAGGAGGCGAGGATCGCCGACATCTGCGCCATGGAAATGCGCGCGCCGGAGAATTTGGTCTTCTGTTTAAAGTCGTCGGTCATCTCCGGTACCAGGGTTTCGTAAGGCACGAGGATCATGGTGTAGACGATATCGAACAGCAGATAGGTGAGCAGGTAGTACCAGAAGCCCATGTCCCCTACCCACATCAGCGAGTAGCTGAACACGCAGGGAATACCGAGCAGAATAAAGAATTTACGCCGGCCAAAGCGTTTGCCAAGCCAGGTAGTGCCAAAGTTATCGGTTAAAAAGCCCATCAGCGGGCTTACCACCGCGTCCAGCACCCTTGCCGCCGCGAAGATAAAGGTGGCTTCGATGGGGGAAAGGCCGCAGAAGGTGGTGTAGAAATATAGCAGCCATGCGGCGGTCAGCGCGGTGGTGCCCGCCCCGAGGAAATCCCCCGACCCGTAGGCCAGATAATTTGCCAGTCCTATTTTACGTGTTTTCATTGCCGTCAGCCCTGTAAGTTTTGGGAGACTCCCTGACAACCACACCTGAACGGGAGTTTATACAGGGCTACAGTAAAAGCATCCCGCAGGGGAAACCTTTCTGTTTCTGCCACCGCCGCTCGGGCTCTGGCAAAAATGCAAAGAGATTCACAACGCGTGTCACTGATTTATAAAACAGTGTTTCTGTTACATCAAAAGGAGGGGTCAGGTTTGCGAGCCAGCCATCAGAAAAGCCTGATGACTGGTGAAAAGATGAGCGGTTAACGGTAGTTCACAATCACTTCATTACGCTGGATTTTCAGCGCCGGGATCAGCCGTCCGCCGCCCGGAACTTCCCAGATAAAGCGCAGCGGCTCGACGGCGGGCACGTTGCTAAAGGCGTGGGTAGTGCCGCTCTGCCCGTCGAGCTCGGTACAGCGCGACTGGGAGCAGAGCCGCGCCCGCAGCCCGGCGGGGATCGGGCCGTTAAGCTCATAGCGCCAGGCCACCAGCGTCATCAGCCCGGAGACCGGCTGGCCGGCGGACAGCGGCCGGGAGGAGGCCGCCACGCCCCGGTGGTTCAGGGTCAGGCCGATGCTGCTGGCCTGCCAGCTCCCCTCGCCCGCCGCCTGCGCCAGCAGCGGCAGGGCCAGTAGCCAGAGTAATTTGCGCATTACTGGCCTCCGATGGTGGCGGTCATGCGGATGTGGCGGTTGTCCGAGAGCTCCATATTGGACAACACCACCAGCTGCGTCAGGCTGCGGCGCAGGAAGCGCGACAGCAGCGGACGCAGGGCGTGGTTCACCAGCAGTACCGGCGGCGCGCCCAGCATCTCCTGGCGCTGCAATGCCTGCTGGGTCTGGGCCAGCAGGCGATCCGCCAGACCCGGCTCCAGCCCGCCGCCGCCCTGCAACGCCTGCAATAACAAACGTTCCAGCGGGGTGTCGAGGCCGATAACCTGCACTTCGCCGTTGCCCGGGAACCACTGCTGGGTGATCGCCCGGCCCAGCGCCACGCGCACCACCGCCGTCAGCTCATGCGGATCGCTCTGCAGCGGCGCGTGCTCGGCCAGGGTCTCCAGAATGGTGCGCATATCGCGGATCGGCACCTTCTCATCGAGCAGGTTTTGCAGCACCTTGTGCAGGGTGGTGAGGGTGACCACGCCCGGGACCAGATCTTCCGTCAGCTTCGGCATCTCCTGGGTGACGCGGTCGAGCAGCTGCTGCGCCTCCTGGCGGCCAAACAGCTCCGCCGAGAACTGGCCGATCAGGTGGTTAAGGTGGGTTGCCACCACGGTGCTGGCCTCCACCACCGTATAGCCCTGGATCTGCGCCTGCTCTTTCAGGGCGCTTTCGATCCAGATGGCCGCCAGGCCAAAGGCCGGATCGATAGTCTGTTCCCCCGGCAGCGTGCCCGCCGCCGTACCCGGGTTAATCGCCAGCCAGCGCCCCGGATAGGCGTCGCCGCTGCCGATCTCTACCCCTTTCATCAGAATGCGGTAGCGGGCCGGGGGCAGATCCATATTGTCGCGGATGTGCACCACCGGCGGCAGGAAGCCCATATCCTGGGCGAATTTTTTACGAATGCTGCGGATGCGCCCCAGCAGCTCGCCGTCCTGCTGGAAGTCCACCATCGGGATCAGGCGGTAGCCCACCTCCATTCCCAGCGAATCCTCCAGCTGCACGTCGTTCCAGGTGGCCTCCACCGCCTGGCTGTTTTCCGGCATCTTCACCGGCGCAGGTTCGGCCTTCGGCTTGGCTTCGCGCCCGCGCAGCCACCACGCCAGCCCCAGCAGCGCCCCGGTGAACAGCAGGAACACCAGGTTCGGCATGCCGGGTACCAGCCCCAGCAGGCCGAGCACGCCCGCCGCCAGCATCAGCACGTTCGGATTTTTAAACAGCTGGGTGACCATCTGCTCGCCGACGTCCTGGTCGGTGCCGACGCGGGTCACGATAACGCCCGCGGCGGTGGAGATCACCAGCGCCGGGATCTGCGCCACCAGGCCGTCACCGATGGTCAGCAGGGTATAGGCTTCTGCCGCATGGCCCATGTCCATCCCGTGCTGCAGCACCCCTACCAGCAGGCCGCCCACCACGTTGATCACCATGATCAGAATACCGGCGATGGCGTCGCCGCGTACGAACTTGCTCGCACCGTCCATTGAGCCGTAGAAGTCCGCCTCCTGGGTCACCTCGGAGCGGCGCTTTTTCGCTTCATCTTCGGCAATCAGCCCGGCGTTCAGGTCGGCGTCGATCGCCATCTGTTTGCCCGGCATCCCGTCGAGCACGAAGCGCGCCCCCACTTCGGCGATACGCCCGGCACCCTTGGTGATAACCATAAAGTTGATGATCACCAGGATAACGAACACCACGATGCCGATGGCAAAGTTGCCGCCCACCAGGAAGTGGCCGAAGGCTTCGACCACTTTACCCGCCGCCGCCGCGCCGGTGTGGCCCTCCATCAGGATAATACGGGTGGAGGCGACGTTGAGCGCCAGCCGCAGCAGGGTGGTAAACAGCAGAATAGTCGGGAAGGCGGCAAACTCCAGGGTGCGCTGGGTGAACATCGCCACCAGCAGCACCATGATCGACAGCGCAATGTTAAAGGTAAAAAGCAGGTCGAGGATAAATGCCGGCAGCGGCAGTACCATCATCGACAGAATTAGCAGGATGAGGATCGGCCCGGCAAGGATCTGCCATTGGGTCGATTTCAGGTTGCCGGGGAGGCGCAACATTGCCACCAGATTAGCCATCAGTGTCCTTCTCGTTCATAAAGTCCAGCGCTTCAGGCACCGGTAGATTCTCAGGTTTAACAGGTCGCTGCCCGCCGGCGAGACGCCAGCGCTTCAGCTGCCACACCCACGCCAGCACTTCCGCCACCGCGGCGTACAGCTGGCCCGGGATCTGCTGTCCGATCTCCGCATGTCGATAGAGGGCGCGCGCCAGCGGCGGCGCCTCCAGCATCGGCACGCGATGTTCATTGCCAATCTCGCGGATGCGCAGGGCAATCAGCCCTGCCCCTTTGGCCACCACTTTTGGCGCGCTCATCTTGTGCTCGTCATACTTCAGCGCGACCGAGTAGTGGGTCGGGTTGGTGACGATCACGTCGGCTTTGGGCACGTCTTCCATCATCCGGCGGCGGGCGGCGGCGCGCTGCATCTGGCGGATACGCCCTTTGACGTGCGGATCGCCTTCCATCTGTTTAAATTCGTCGCGCAGATCCTGGCGGGACATGCGCAGCTTTTTAATGTGGCTGTAGATCTGGAAGATAACGTCAAAGCCCACCATCGGAATGATCGACAGCACCACCAGCAGCGCGCAGAGGCCCACCAGGTTCAGGGCGTTGCCCATGGCGGCCACCGGCGACTCGCTGATAAGGCGCATCATATCCGGCCAGTGGTGCCAGAGATAAAACCCCGCCGCGCTGCCCATCAGGGTGGCTTTCAGGATCGCCTTCAGCAGCTCTGCTCCCGTCTGGGCAGAGAACATGCGGGCTATTCCCGGCAGCGGGTTGAGTTTGGAGAATTTGGGTTGCAGCGCTTTGCCGCTAAAGACCAGCCCCCCAAGCATCACCGGCGAGACCAGCGCCACCAGCACCACGCCGGTAATCAGCGGCAGCAGCGCCACCATGGCGCCTTTGATCAGCAGGATTATCTGGCTCAGGATCAGATTAGGGTCGTTGACCATGCTGTGGTCAAAGCGCAGCCCGGCCGACAGCATCCCGCCCAGCCTGCGGGCAAGGGACTCCCCGCCAAACCAGATAATGCACACCCCTACCAGCAAAATCAGCAGGGAGGTGAGTTCTCTGGATCGGGGTATTTGCCCTTCCTCACGCGCTTTATCAAGTCGGTGGGGTGTGGGGGCTTCTGTTTTGTCGTCGCTATCTTCTGCCACGGCAAGGGTCCCGCAGGTGGAGGTTTGGCAATATCATGCCAGCCGCCTGCAAAGCTAATGGGCAGAGTAACGTACAAAAAGGGCAGGTTTTTACGATATAGGCGTAAAAGCTCCGGTTCCGTTGCCGAAACCGGAGCGAGGTACATCAGAAGCCTAAGCTGTCCAGCAGGTCGTCCACCTGATCCTGGCTGGCAACCACCCCGGCTTTGGTGGTGTCGAGCTGCGGGCCGTTGAGCAGGCTTTCGTTCTCGCGCTTCGGACGCGCGGCGGGCTCCGGCATGTTCTCCAGCAGCACCATCAGCAGCTGACGCTCAATCTCCTGGATAACATCCATCATGCGCTTGATAACCTGACCGGTAAGGTCCTGGAAATCCTGCGCCATCATGATGTCCAGCAGCTGGGCGTTGGTGAAGCTGGTGTGGCCGGGCACCTCTCCCAGGTACTGACGGGTATCGGTAACCAGCTCGCGGGCGTCAGAAAGTTCGATCGGGTTTTCAAACCACTCGTCCCAGCGTTTGGTCAGGGCTTTGGCCCCTCTTTCCATCTCGTCCTGGTGCGGCTGAGAGGCTTCAACGCTGTTCAGGGCGCGCTCTGCCGCCTGGGCGGTCATCTGCACGACATAATCAAGACGATCGCGGGCATCTGGAATCGCTTCCGCCGCTTCGGCAATCGCCTGATCGAGGCCCAGCTCGCGCAGGCTGTCGCGCAGCATGCGCGTCAGGCTACCGATGCGGGCAATTATGTCGCCAGGTGAATGTTCATCAACGGGTTTCATCGCAGGTTGCATCATCACCATCACCTCACATGCCGAGTTTCTCGAAGATCTTGCCGAGTTTCTCTTCCAGAGTTGCCGCGGTGAACGGTTTCACCACATATCCGCTTGCGCCTGCCTGAGCGGCCGCAATAATGTTCTCTTTCTTGGCTTCCGCGGTCACCATCAGTACCGGCAGCGCCGACATGCTGCCGTCCGCGCGAATGGTTTTCAGCAGTTCCAGACCGTCCATGTTCGGCATGTTCCAGTCGGAAATAACGAAACCAAAACCGCCTGCCTGCAGTTTATTCAGCGCATCGACGCCGTCTTCTGCCTCTTCAACGTTGTTGAAGCCCAGCTCTTTCAGCAGGTTGCGCACGATGCGACGCATGGTGGAAAAGTCATCCACAACCAGAAACTTAAGCTCTTTATCCGCCATAAAACTACACTCCTCGTTAAATACGTATTGCCTGTCCGGCACTGATTTTTGCCAGCATCTGCTGGCTTACCTGGCTAAGATCGACCACTTCGCTCACGCCACCCATATTGATGGCCTCGCGCGGCATGCCGAACACCACA
>Ga0268257_1000095_pt1 | contig 219606 bp, 192 predicted proteins | sample AgamicAtPrz_FD_200249 | JGI IMG/M metagenome (GOLD analysis project Ga0268257, IMG submission 200249) | Agave microbial communities from Guanajuato, Mexico - At.P.rz (v2) (version 3) | ecosystem: Host-associated > Plants > Phyllosphere > Phylloplane/Leaf | place: Guanajuato, Mexico | collected... | reverse complement strand
AATCTTTCGCTTCACCGCCGTAAGTTTTTGCACAAATAGTTGCAATCGCAGCAGTTAAAGTTGTTTTACCATGGTCAACGTGACCAATTGTGCCCACGTTTACGTGTGGCTTATTACGTTCAAACTTGGCTTTAGCCATGATGATCTTCCTTTATAAACTGCTCATGCAGGGTCACTGCACGAGCGCTTGGTTTTTAACTAAGAATTAGTTTGGGCTTATAGTAATCGAAAGATTACTCGTCGTCACCTTTTTTACCGCCAGTCTGGAACTTAGCGATGATGCCTTCAGCCACGTTACGTGGAGTTTCAGCGTATTTAGCGAATTCCATAGAATAAGTCGCACGACCTTGAGACATAGAACGCATTTGAGTCGCGTAACCAAACATCTCAGCCAATGGAACTTCTGCTTTAATTGCTTTAGTTCCACCAGGAAGATCATCCATACCTTGAACCATACCACGACGACGGTTTAAGTCACCCATGATATCGCCCATGTAGTCTTCTGGAGTTTCTACTTCAACTTTCATGATTGGTTCAAGAAGGATAGGATCAGCTTTCATGAAACCGTCACGGAAAGCGTATGAACCAGCCATTTTGAACGACAATTCATCAGAGTCGACATCATGGTAAGAACCATCGAATAATGTCGCTTTGATACCCACAACAGGGTAACCAGCCAATACACCATTCTTCATACGTTCTTGAATACCTTTATCAACCGCACCAAAGAATTCTTTAGGTACTGTACCGCCGACAACTTCTTCAGCGAATTGGTATTCTTTACCAGCTTCTTCAACATCCATAGGCTCTAAACGAACATATACATGACCGAATTTACCTTTACCACCTGTTTGACGAACAAATTTACCTTCTTGTTCAACAGACTTTTTGATCGTTTCACGGTAAGCAACCATTGGTTTACCAATGTTAGCTTCAACGCCGAATTCACGCTTCATACGGTCAACGATGATGTCAAGGTGAAGCTCACCCATACCAGCAATAATTGTTTGACCAGATTCTTCGTCTGTACGAACGCGGAACGATGGATCTTCTTTAGCCAAACGACCTAAAGCAATTGACATTTTTTCTTGGTCAGCTTTAGTTTTTGGTTCAACAGCCAATGAAATTACTGGCTCTGGGAATTCCATACGCTCAAGTGTAATGATGTTTTTCTCATCACATAATGTATCACCAGTAGTAACGTCTTTAAGACCTACACACGCTGCGATATCACCTGCACGGATTTCATCAAGATCTTGACGTTCGTTCGCATGCATTTGCACGATACGACCGATACGTTCACGCTTAGATTTAACTGGGTTATAAACCGGATCACCTTGTTTAAGAACACCAGAGTAAACACGTACGAATGTTAAGTTACCTACGAATTTGTCGTTCATGATTTTGAACGCAAGCGCAGAGAACGGAGCTTCGTCAGATGCTTCACGAGACGCTTTAGTTTCGTCTTTGTCGTCAAGGATACCTTCGATCGCTTTAACTTCTGTAGGTGATGGTAAGAATTCAATTACAGCATCCAACATACGTTGAACACCTTTGTTTTTGAACGCTGAACCACAAAGCATTACTTGAATTTCAGAAGCTAATGTACGAGCACGTAAACCTGCAATGATCTCTTCTTTAGAAAGATCACCTTCTTCAAGGTACTTGTCCATTAATTCTTCAGAAGCTTCAGCCGCAGCTTCAACCATTTTTGTACGCCATTCGTTAGACGTATCAACAAGGTCAGCTGGGATGTCAGCATATTCAAACTTCATACCTTGAGATGCTTCATCCCAGATAATCGCTTTCATTTCGATAAGGTCAACAACACCTGCAAACGTATCTTCTGCACCGATTGGCACAACGATAGGTACAGGATTACCACCTAAACGAGTTTTAACTTGCTCAACAGCACGGAAGAAGTTTGCACCAGTACGGTCCATCTTGTTCACGAATGCTAAACGAGGCACTTTATATTTGTTTGCTTGACGCCATACAGTTTCAGACTGAGGTTGTACGCCACCAACTGCACAGTAAACCATGCACGCACCGTCAAGAACACGCATAGAACGTTCAACTTCGATTGTGAAGTCTACGTGTCCCGGGGTGTCAATTACGTTGATACGGTGTTGTTCGAATTGGTTACCCATACCAGACCAGAAACAAGTTGTAGCAGCAGAGGTAATTGTAATACCGCGCTCTTGCTCTTGTTCCATCCAGTCCATTGTTGCTGCACCATCGTGTACTTCACCAATTTTGTGAGATACACCTGTGTAGAACAAAATACGTTCTGTTGTAGTTGTTTTACCTGCGTCGATGTGCGCAGAAATACCGATGTTACGGTAATTACTAATTGGGGTTTGGCGAGCCATGATGTCTACATTCCTAAATGTTATATTTAAAACAGGACGCATCAATTAAATTGATGCGCACAAATATCCAAGCAGGCAACTTAAATACCCGCAAAGCTCCCACTTTGATAAAGAGCAATGTTGAATCGAGCTGCGGTACGCATGAATATTCTCCTGATTAGGGACTGTTTTATCCGCTTAGAAACGGTAGTGAGAGAAGGCTTTGTTGGCTTCAGCCATACGATGCACGTCTTCACGTTTTTTGATCGCTGCACCTTTACCTTCAGCTGCATCAAGCAACTCACCAGCAAGACGTAAAGCCATCGTTTTTTCAGAACGCTTAGCAGCAGCATCTACTAACCAACGCATTGCTAAGGCAGTACGACGGGATGGGCGTACTTCCATAGGTACTTGATAAGTAGCACCACCAACACGGCGTGCTTTTACTTCAACCATAGGACGAACTTTTTCAAGAGTAGTCTCGAAAAATTCAACTGGGTCTACTTTGTTTTTTTCTTGAACACGTTCTAAAGCACCGTAAACGATACCTTCAGCAACAGATTTTTTACCATCTTGCATTACGTGGTTCATGAATTTAGCGATTGTTTGGCTGCTAAATTTTGGATCTGGAAGGATCTCACGAGCAGCGACTACGCGACGTCTTGGCATTTTAATACACCTAATAATATGACACTTCAGGATAATCCAGCAGTTTGTACAAGTGTCATGTACACGACGCTGGCCTTACTATACGTCGCTTGAATTACAAATCTATGAAGAATTCAAACAAGCGAAACGCTAAAGGGCTTATTGGACTAGTTTCCTAGAATTACTTCTTAGGACGCTTAGTACCGTATTTAGAACGTGATTGATTACGATCTTTAACACCAGCACAGTCTAATGAACCACGAACGGTATGGTAACGTACACCTGGTAAGTCTTTAACACGACCACCACGGATAAGAACAACACTGTGCTCTTGTAGGTTATGACCTTCACCACCGATGTAGCTAGATACTTCAAAACCTGAAGTTAAGCGAACACGGCAAACCTTACGCATAGCTGAGTTAGGTTTTTTAGGTGTAGTTGTATAAACACGTGTACAAACACCACGACGTTGTGGACAAGCCTTCAACGCAGGAACTTTGGATTTTTCAACCAAAGTCGTACGACCCTTACGGATCAACTGATTCGTTGTTGCCATATGGCAATTCTCCCGTTATTAAAAAACCTTAAAAAGAAAATACCTCTTTTTAAGGGCACATAATTGTAAGCTAAGATGCAAAAATGGTCAACATGGCAATACGTACCAAATGTTGACCATATCAATCTTTGACAGGATAACTTACAAATCTAAATAGAGTTCAAATTTTATTTTCAAACCTCTTATTTGTAAGCGTATTGTTAAGAGTATTTTTTATCATTCAACTCCTCTTCATCTACCTCAGGAGTTAAAGCCGGTTTTTGCTCAGTATGCTCATGTTCCTCTACATGTTTATCAGCAAGTTGCTCGATACCTTGGTGAACATTTTCCTGAATTTTTTCTTCACTCTTTTTACTTTCTGTAGGCTTTAAGACAATAGATACTTTTGAAATGACATCATGGTTTTCTACTTTATGATGATGTGCTGCATGAATATTGCCATCCTCACCCACATTTAAAAGACGTGGACTCGCCTTCTGGATGAGCGTTACTGCAGCATAATAGGCCTGTAGCGGAGATAAATGCTCACTTGGATGTTCATTTAAATAATGTCTTGCAGCACCAAAAATGGCTTGTGCTTTATGACCAACATCTTCTTGTAGTTTCCAACTATATACGGCACTTAAAACAGCACCAGCAACTGGTGTAACTTTGCCAAATGCTGAAAGTTTAGGAATACGATTTAACCACCCCCATTTAAACTCTCCATCTTCATCAACTAGCCAGTTTTTTAAAGTATCAAAATCGGTAGTTGAACCTAACACTTGCTGAAATTGATGAATATCTTGCGTTTCCAACATATTTCTTAATGTTTTTAAAGCGATCAATAAAGTTTGCTTTTCAGCAATCAGACTAATATCAACTTCTTTAAAGATAAACTCGACAACGTCTTGGTCTGTAACTTCCAGAAGTTCAAAGCCATGTGATCTGCCAGTCTGATAAATCGTTCTTAAAACCAGCACGAGTGAAACAGGAATATCTACAGCAGCACCAACCACACCCGACACGCCTGTAATTGCACCTTGTACAGTTGCAATTAATTTATTTTGTTCGATAAGCGCCTGACTTAAACGTTGAGAACGGCCCGTATCTTTAGTGAGCTCAAATAAATCTTTAGCACCCGCTTCTTCTAGGATTTTTTCAGTTAAGGTGCTTTTTGAACTAAAGTCATTCAGCCAATCAAATAAATAACCTGAGATTTTTTCATCCCAATCTGGGGAAAGAAATGTAGCCACACCATTTACTTTTGTAAAATGCCGCCCAAAGACCTGACGAGTTACTTTCGGCAATTGTTCTCGCAGCATTTGTTGAGGACTTTCATATTGCTCAACTTCAAATGGGCTTTTTGTTCTCGATTTTCCTTCAACTGTTTTCCCAGTTGGAATTGGTTCAATTACCTTACTAACGTCACCTGATTGGTTCTGTTGCAAGATACTCAATCCTGTAGAACTGAGCTTTTTAGCCACTCCGAAGACCTGAGAAAACAAATTGTCAGATTGATTATTATTAAATTTTGTCATCAAGTACCTCGATTTTTTAATTTATCTAATTAGACATAAATACTAGGTGGAATGTGGATTTATCTCAACTTGAATGTGTGTATTTTAGTTAACCCTAAATGCAACATACTATGTATTTAGTTATTTTTTTTAAATGTAAAATTGTCATAAAGATTTGCCATAAGAAATAAAAATCCTTTCTGCTATCATGTTAACAACGAAAAAACATGAGTCTTGTTTTCTTACAGCTATATTCTCCTATTCGTTTTCGTAGCTGTTGATCACCATAGACTCTTAATATCACCATAAAGGGACCTGTAGATGAAACGTGTTGTAATCACTGGTATGGGTATTAACTCATGTATCGGTAACTCTTTAGAAGCAGTTACTCATTCACTTCAAAATGGAATCTCCGGGACACGTTTTAACCCAACTTATGCTGAACTCAATTTTAAAAGTCATGTGAGCGCTGCTGCAGAACAAGATTTTGATCATATTGACCGTAAGTTAAAACGCTTTATGGGCGTATGTGCAATGTACGCTTACAATGCTGCTGTAGCTGCTGTTGAACATGCAGGCCTTACTGCTGAGCAAATCGGTGGTAATCCACGTTACGGTATCGCAGGCGGTTCAGGTGGTGGTTCAACTGCATCTGTTGTTGAAATGACAGAGCTTTTAGAGACTAAAGGTGCACGTAAAGTAGGACCTTTCTTCGTACCACGCAACATGTCAAACACTATTACTGCAAACGTAGGTGTTGCATTCAAACTGCAAGGTATTGCTCATACAATTACAAGTGCTTGCGCAACTTCTGCTGACGCAATTGGTTATGCGTACAACCTTATTCAACTCGGCAAACAAGACCTTATGCTTGCTGGTGGTGGTGAAGAAGATCATTGGTCTCAAAGTTTATTGTTTGATGCAATGGGTGCGCTTTGCTCAAAATATAATGAAACTCCAGAAACAGCATCTCGTCCATATTCAGCAGACCGTGATGGTTTCGTTATTGCTGGCGGTGGTGGTTTCGTAGTACTTGAATCACTTGAACACGCTCAAGCACGTGGTGCCAACATTTTAGCTGAAGTTGTTGGTTATGCTGCAAACAGCGATGGCGCAGACATGGTTGCTCCAAGCGGTGAAGGTGCTACACGTTGTGTGTTAATGGCACTTGAAGAAGCTAAGCAACATGGCGTAGACAAAATTGACTATGTAAATACACATGGTACATCTACTCCAGCTGGTGACATTACAGAACTTAAAGCAATGGAACGTGCATTTGGCGAAGGCAATGTGCCTCCTCTTAGCTCAACTAAATCTATGACAGGTCATAGCTTAGGTGCAGCTGGTGTACAAGAAGCTATTTACTCTGTTCTAATGATGCAAAACGACTTTATTGCACCAAACATCAATGTAACTGAACTTGATGAAGGCGCAAAACCTTTTGATATCGTACTTGAAAAACGTGATGCAAAATTGAATACTGTAATGAGTAACAGTTTTGGCTTTGGCGGTGTTAACGCTTGCCTTATTTTCAAGAAGTGGGATGCATAATCCCACCTAGGATTATCGATGGATGCACCTTCTGATGCTTTTTTGTGGGTAAAAGCATTACATATTATTGCCGTGGTTTGTTGGTTCGCTGCTTTGTTCTACTTACCACGTCTATATGTTTATCATGCTATGAGTGAAGATGCTGTTAGTCATCAACGCTTTGAAGTAATGGAACGTAAGTTGTATCGTGGAATTATGTGGCCTTCTCTGATTGCCACATTAATTACTGCTCATTTCCTTGTGGATTGGGGCGATGCAACTCGACATTACCATCAGGCAACATGGTTTTACCTTAAAGTTGGATTAGTTGCTTTATTAGTTATCTACCATTTGGTATGTGGCTACTACCGTAAAAAACTCATTGGAAATGCTCACTATAAATCACATAAGTTCTGGCGCTTCTTTAATGAAATGCCGACCTTAATTTTATTTGCTGTTGTGATTTTAGTTGTCGTAAAGCCTCAGTTTTAACTGGGGCTTTTGCTTTTCTTATCCAAGATAATCTTTTATTCACAGCAATAAGAAAAACTAGATCCATTTAAAGCTTTATATTTTAAAAACAGAACGATAAAACTAATGAATTACCATACCTCTTTATTTCGCGATATCTAATCTATAGTATGCTAAAGAAATAGATGAACTCATTTAACGGCAAAGCTATGCTACTTTTTAATGCCTTTAAACGCTTAATTCGCACACAATTTATTCTTCTTACACTTTTTATTTTCCGTCACTTAAAAAACTACCCCATTAGACATTTGACTGCTCAAGAAAAAGTATTAGCACAAATGGTCTTTGGCGACATGCTCAATTGTGAACAACCTAAAATTATTGCTACTCGCTACCTTCCTTGGCAGTCTTACGGTATTTTTATGGCTCCAAACGGAAATATTTATGTCAATCTTTCCGATTACAGTGAAAATTATGCTCTAGAATCTAAATTTATGCAGGGTATTTTTATTCACGAACTCACTCATGTCATGCAGTATCAAAAAGGTATTCATGTACTACTTAAAGGCGCCTTACTACAATCGGCCTATTATCTGAGCTTTAAAAGTTACAATCCCTATAAATACACCTACTCTCCCCACAAGGCTTTTAGCGCTTATAACATTGAACAACAAGGTGAAATTGCCCGCGACATTTGCTCTGGTAAAATCCCAAATATTATCTGTTCACCGCAACTTCATTTGTAACTAAATAATCAATCATTCTTTGAACGTAACATTTCTTGCTCAATGTAAATGAGAATTCTTATAAATCAGAAATACTTACCTAAGCTATCAAATCACTCTTATTTAATTCAAATTATTGAAAAAAATATAACGCCCTTATTCCAAATTGTCTTGTGATAAGGCAGTATACAAACAATAAAAATAATGAAGCCTGTTTCTATTCTATACAGAAAATCTCGTTATTTTTACGCAGAAAATATGTGATTGGTATATATTATTGATCTTGACATTTTTGTTTACTATTTTAATTGTTTAATATCGTATCATACACATCGTTGAAAAATTATATCTATAAAAATCAACACTATGTGTATCTATATTCGTTATGATCTAGGATTAGGTTTGAATGAAAAGTTTTAAAGTTGCCCTTGCTCAGTTTTCTCCGCATATTGGCAATATTGACTCAAACACCAAAAAGATGATTGAGCAAGTAAATCAGGCGAAAAAACAAAACGCTGACCTGATTATTTTTCCCGAGCTTTCTGTTATTGGTTATCCAGCTGAAGACTTATTGCTACGTCCAAATTTAAATAAACGTATGCAAAAGGCTTTTGCTCAACTTGCCGAAGTTAAAGATATTGTCATGGTTTTCGGATTTGTGAACCAGACAGAAGATGGTCAACGTTATAATTCTGCTGCTGTCATGAAAGACGGTCAAGTTTTGGGTGTTTTTAACAAACACAATTTACCAAACTATGGCGTCTTTGATGAAAAACGTTATTTCCAAAAAGGACATCAGCATTTGGTGTTTGAATATCTTGGACATAAGTTTGGCGTATTGATTTGCGAAGATATCTGGTCAATTAATACCGTAAAACAGTTAAGCCAATTAAATGTTGATACTGTTCTTGTATTAAATGCATCACCATACGAAGTCGGTAAACCACAGCACCGTACACAAACCTTGAGTGAACTTGCAAAACAACTTCATCTCAACATTGTGTACGTTAACCAAGTGGGCGGCCAAGATGATTTAATTTTTGATGGCACAAGTTTTGTCAGCAATAAAGATGGTGGAATTGCTTTACAAGCACCAAGCTTTAAAGAAGATCTCTACATCGCTGAATTTGACCCAAAAAACAAAGCATTTAAAGTCACAGAATCAGCTCCTGCTTTAGAAACATTTGCAGAGATCTATCAAGGTTTAGTTCTGGCAACGCGTGACTATGTAGAGCGTTCAGGCTTCCCTGGTGTAATTTTAGGTTTATCTGGTGGTATTGATTCTGCCCTTACACTTGCTATTGCTGTTGATGCAATTGGTGCAGAAAAAGTACAAGCCGTAATGATGCCTTATACTTATACTTCTCAAATTAGTGTAGAAGATGCGGCTGAACAAGCTCGTCGTATGGGTGTAACTTTCGGTATTGCTGAAATACATTCAGTTGTAAATAGCTTTATGCAAACCTTGTATCCTTTCTTTGGCAACTCACCAGCAGATGCGACCGAAGAGAACTTACAAGCACGCGCACGCGGCACATTACTCATGGGCTTATCAAATAAATTTGGTAATTTAGTACTCGCTACTGGCAACAAGTCTGAGCTTTCAGTTGGCTACTGTACACTTTACGGTGATATGGTTGGTGGCTTTGCAGTTCTAAAAGATGTTTATAAAACTATCGTATTTGAATTAGCAAAATACCGTAATAGCTTAAGCGAAACTCCTGTTATTCCTGAACGTGTTATTACTCGTCCACCTTCAGCAGAACTTCGCCCAGACCAAAAAGACCAAGACTCTTTACCAGCATATGATGTATTGGATGCCATTCTTTACGCATACATTGAAGAAGATTTAAGTCAGGCAGATATTATTGCCAAAGGTTTTGATAAAGAAGTAGTTGAAAAAGTTATCCGTTTAGTTGATCGTAATGAATACAAACGTCGTCAAGGTGCGATTGGGCCGAGAATTACTTCTCGTGCATTTAGTCGCGAACGACGTTATCCGATTGTCAACGGTTGGACAGCGAATGACTGAGCAGGAAAACTCATCAAAAACTACAGCACTTGCTCAAGCACTTTTGCTTGAGCAGGTGGAATTTTTCAAAAAACAATTATCTATAGAAAACTCACCTATTTATTTCCAGCAGTTCATTCAACTGTTTATGCAACATGCTGACGAAATAAAACTTCATGAAGTTGTTGATTTAGAGCAACTACAAGCCGTTGTGAAACGTTATGCTTTTGAAATGCAGCTAGGTGCTGGCTTACTTGAGTTTATTGGGGAAATTGCACAGCGTATTTATCTATCTGCTATGAAGTCTCCAATTCAGCTACAAGATTTGGTATCTGACCACCAATTTGAAATGTGGCTCTCCAAATTTTTAGAAATGGAACATATTCCTCTTTATCTCAATCAGTTTTTAAGAAGCAGTCCTTCTGTACAACAACTTTGCCAATATATTGCAACCTCAACCTTAGAACAAAAATTACCAAAATTTCTAAGCGCATCTAGAGTCGATGACTATCACTTTGAATGGCAACATAAACTCAAAAAATTCTCCTTTCTACAGCAACAACGTCTTGAGCATAAACTTGAAACTTGGATTGCTAGCTTTATTCATGAGCAACTCACAGAATTAAGTCTTTTATCGAGTGAAGATTTAGAAAGTCTAGTACGTCATGTGTGGGAAGATATTAGACATAAAAAAATGTATGAGTTTATGAAGCAACTCACTCCTCTCGATGTTGAAGAGTTTTTTGTTTTAATTTACGAATACTGGAAAGAATTACGCCAATCGCAATTTATGCAAGATCTGATTTTGTATGGTGTCGAAGTTTTTTATGACTTTTATAAAGACCAGAGTTTATTTGAAGTATTAAGTGAGATTGGTTTAACCGAAAGCGACTTACAAACTGAAGCTTTACGTTTTTATCCGAAGGTTATGAATGCCTTTAATGAACACGGTATTTTAGAACCGTTATTACAAACGCTTTTAGCTCCTTTTTATCAAAGCCCAAAAACACTCGATACGATTGAAAAACATTTTAATATGTAAAAAGCAGATAAAAAGAAACCATGCATGAGCATGGTTTTTAAAATGGTGGCTATGACGAGACTTGAACTTGTGACCCCCGCATTATGAGTGCGGTGCTCTAACCAACTGAGCTACATAGCCGTAAACTGTGTGCGCATTATCTATAGTTCTGTATAGCAGGTCAATAGTTCAAAACCACTAAACCCCATCAAATGAACAAATAAGATTCAGATCATCATTATTTGTTCATTTTTTAGCAAATTTATACTTTAAACAATTGATCAATCAAAGAAATATATTAGAGATCTAATACCAGTTTTTTTCCTTTTGCTCTTGATACACAAATCATCATGCTCTTTTGTGAAGCCTTTTCTGCATCACTCAAGTATTGATCGAAGTGCTCTGCTTCACCTTCTAAAATAGCAGTTTCACATGTGCCGCAAACCCCTTCACGACATAAGCATTCCACATCAATATTTAATGTTTCGATGGCTTGTAAAATTGTCTGATTACTTTGTACTTCAATTTCCTGATTGGACTTAGCAAGTACCACCGTAAACGCCTCACCATCCTCAGGAACTGTTGAAGCAAATTGTTCCCAGTGGATATATTCATCGCGGTAACGATGCTTATTACAACAATCAATCACAGCATCAATCATGGGTTTCGGCCCACAGACATAGACATGTGTACCTTTAGGTTGCGAAGAAATTAATTGATCTAAGTTAAGCGTACAGCCTTCTGAGTCAACATAACTAAACACATGATCAGGATGTTTCTGTTTTAACTCATCTAACAAAGCCGCGTGTTCAGGTGAACGGTAGGCATAATGTAGCTCAAACTCAGTACCACGTGCTGCAAGCTCATCCATTTGTGGCAAGAATGGTGTAATACCAATACCACCTGCGATTAAAATATGTTTATTGCCTGTTTCCGCTAATGGAAATAAATTTTTTGGTTCTGAAATCTGAATTTCACAGCCTTCATTACATTGATCATGCATAAAAACCGAACCGCCCTTACCTTCCACATCTTTACGAACACAGACTTGGTAAGTCGATAAATCTTGCGTACAGCTCATTAATGAATAGGCATTTGAAAGCTGTTCATTCATTTTGACAATAATATGGCTTCCCCCACTAAATCGAGGAAAGTTCTGCCCATCTTGACGTTTGAACGTAAACCGTTTGATTAAAGGGGTAAGCTGCTCCACATGAGTAACAACTGCTGGGAACATTTCATAATGACTAGCCATATTAGAATCCTTCTTTTACCGCATATTCTTGTTGTTAGGGCTTATCCTTAAAGCCCTAAACACATGTATTTAATAGTCATGAATTCTTCAAGACCATACTTTGAGCCTTCACGCCCAACACCTGATTGCTTCACACCGCCGAATGGTACAACTTCATTTGAAATTGCTGTGGCATTCATACCGACCATTCCATATTCAAGCTGTTCTGACACTCGCCATAAACGTGAAATATTTTCGCTATAAACATAAGCAGCCAAACCAAAAATGGTGTCATTGGCTTGAGCAACAACATCTGCTTCATCTGTAAAGCGAATGAGCGGCGCAACTGGACCAAAAATTTCTTCTTGGACAATTTCCATTGTACGGTCTACGTTCGTTAGAACCGATGGCTCATAAAAGGTTTGTCCTAAAGCATGTTGTTTACCGCCGCAAGCAACTTTAGCTCCTTTACTTACCGCATCATCAATCAACTGCTGTGCTTTTAACACTGCTTTTTCATTAATTAATGGGCCAATTTGAACACCATCTTCTAGCCCATTACCAACTTTAAACTTTTGTACTTCTTGTACAAACTTCTCGGCAAAAGCTTGATAAATATTGTCGTGCACATAAATGCGGTTAGCACAAACACAGGTCTGTCCAGCATTACGGAACTTGGCAAAAATCGCACCTTGTACAGCTTTATCTAAATCAGCATCATCAAACACAATCAGAGGAGCATTTCCGCCTAACTCAAGCGCCAATTTTTTAATGGTACTTGAGCACTGTTGCATCAGTAGGCGTCCCACTGGAGTTGAGCCAGTAAAGGTCAATTTTTTCACTTTTTCATGTGAAGTAAATACCGAGCCAATTTCTTGAGACTTACCTGTAACGACGTTAATCACACCAGCCGGAATACCTGCTTTTTCTGCAAGCTTCGCAATCGCTAAAGCACAATAAGGCGTTTCATTCGCTGGCTTAATCACGACCGTACATCCAGCTGCTAAAGCTGGTGCTGCTTTACGGGTAATCATGGCAATTGGGAAATTCCACGGCGTAATCGCAGCCACTACACCCACAGGTTCTTTACTAATAATAAAACGCTGCTGGTTATTTACGGTTGGAATCACATCACCATAAATACGCTTACCTTCTTCGGCAAACCATTGAATAAATGATGCCGCATAACGCACCTCACCTTTCGCTTCTGCCAAAGGTTTACCTTGTTCAATGGTCATGATTAAAGCAAGTTCATCAGTATGATCTAGAACCAGTTTGTACCAAGCTAATAAAATATCTGCACGGTTTTGAGCAGTTAAAGCTTTCCAGCTTTGTAAAGCAGTATAGGCAGCCTCAACCGCCTGTGTCGCCTCGGCCGCTCCCATATTTGGAATTGTGCCAATTTCTTCACCTGTTGCTGGGTTAGTCACTGGAACCGTTGCATTTGACTGTGCAGCTAGCCATTGCCCGTTAATATAGGCTTGTTGCTGAAATAATTCAGTGCTTTGTAAACTCGACATATCATCTTCCTAACTGAAGAATCAGGTGTAAGTTATCTTTACACCTGAATAAATCCATTTGTTTTACTTGTGATGCTGCGCCACTAAATTTTGGAAGTAAGCAATACCATGTTCACTAATTCCTGAGCGTTGCTTGTCAGTCATAATACGGCCTTGACCACGATAACCACGTGATTTCAAACCACGTTGTACGCTTTCGACCAAGTTCAAATCTTCAGGACGGAATACATTGCGATACCACTCAATTAAGTCTTTCTGATCTTGAGTGAGTTCTTCGTTCGTGAAGTAAATATCGTAATGCTGCAAAGTCGTTTCTGCATCTACTGGGAACTCATAGATCACAGTCATGAAATTGCTGCCCGGTGGTACGTTGAACATGGTACAAGGCCAAGTCCAGAAACCATGAAACTCAGGATCTGTTATTGATGGATCAAGCTTGAACGACTTTTCTGATGAACGCGCAAAACCATACTGTAAAGTCCAGTTTTGATGTGTGGTATGCCAATATTTATCAACTTGTACCGAATCAGCAAAACCAGGATGCGCTGGTCCACAGTGATAGCACTCTAGATAGTTATCAACAATTACTTTCCAGTTTGCTGGCGTTTCTGTCACAAAACGTGCCGCCAGTTTCAAATCTTTAATCACGCTACATGCTTGATTTAAACGCTCAGCAAATTCTGGAAGTTGGTCTTCTACGCATGTCGCATTTTCATCCATATTAATGAAAACAAAGCCGGCATATTCCTCAACTTTTAAAGGCACCATGCTTGAGTTTTCTTTGTCGAAAGATTCAACATGGTCACAGTTACGTGCTAAAGCTAAACTACCATCTAGCTTAAAAGTCCAAGCATGGTATGGGCAGGTAATTACATTTTTTGCTTTACCACTGCCACTTAAAAGCTCGTGACCACGGTGTGGACATACATTATAAAACGCACGTAAAACGCTATCTTTACCGCGAATGATGACAATATTTTCACCAATTACTTTACGGGTAATATAGTCATTCGGTTGTGCCAACTCACTGCCATGTGCAACACAAATCCAGCTTTTAGCAAAGATTGCTTCTTTCTCATGCTCAAAAACTTGTGATGAAGTATAGAAAACTTTAGGGAAAGTCCATGCAACATCTGGGTTTGCGCAAAAATCTTCAGGTAATTTTTCAACTGCACTCATGTTATTACTCCATTAAATTCTTTTCGTCCAAATGACTCGATATTAAATTGATGTCTTTTTGACACTGCCAAACATGCGACGTATCGCACTCAGCATGTTTTGATATAACTGTTGAACTTCTGGGCAATCACGCATGAGACGTAAACTGCCATGTAATAAACCTTTGCCTAAATGGAACTCACTCGAAATTCCTGCTTGTTCCAATTTTTGGGTAAGGAAATAACCGTCATCACTTAAAGGGTCATACTCAGCAACTGCGACAAAACTGGCAGGCATATCTGAAAAGTCCGTTGCCAATAAAGGTGCTAGACGTAAATCCTGCCAATCTTGAGAGTTCGGAGCATATTCCTTTAAATAAAAATCCATATCTTCTGTCGTTAACAACGGCGCATGGGCGTGCTTTTGTGCGGATGGAGCATCAAATGCTGTCGTTAAACATGGATAAACCAAAGCCAGACCTTGAGCTTGCAAACCACTATGTTGTAGTTCAACCGCAAGGGCTGCTGCCAAATTACCGCCAGCACTATCACCTGCTAGAACGATATTTTCGCTATTGATCTGCCAAGTTGAACCATGCTTTTTAAGCCATTGATAAACTGCTAAACAATCTTCATAAGCTGCCGGAAAGCGATGCTCTGGTGCCATGCGGTAATCTACGCTAATGACAGCTGCATTTAAGTCCTGACACAAATAGCTGGTAATAAACTCATGTGAATCGAGCCCACCGACCATCCAACCGCCGCCATGTAGATACAACACACATGGCCAACCAGACTCAGGTCGATTTATTTTTGGTAAATACACACGAACAGGAACTTGATGCTCATCATTTGCAACAAAGTGATCTTCTACTGCAATCTTGCCATCACGTGGCAACGTGTAGTGTCGACACATCGCGTCATAGGCTGCACGGACTGAGTCAATATCTGCATCTGCTGGTGAATAAATGCTGCTCCAATATACAAGGCTTTGCATTTCTTCACTTAAGGCATAAGTGGTCTGTTCATGTGTAGTCATTACCGTTCCCTCTAGCTGGTTTTTCTGTCCAGTTTGATTGAGCTTGCAAGCTCAAGCTGCATCCTTTTTGCATGTTCATCTTGAGACTGGTTTAAACCAATTCCCTGATCATCATAACCTTGTTGCTCAATTAAATGCGATGGGACTTTGGCATAATCCTGAATCAGCCATTTCACTAAACCATAGGTTTGAATCAGAATAATCACGATGAATGGTAAAGCCGTCACAATCGTCGCTGTTTTCATGGTGTCTAAAGGTGCTTTACTAAAGATCATGGCAATTGGAACTAAAGTCAGCATGACACACCAGAACAAACGGGCATTTGGCGATGGGTCTTGTCCTTCACTTAAACCACGTGTACATGTTGCTGAAACCGCATACCCGACTGCATCCATATGCGCTGCCAAGAACACCACCATAATGCCGAGGAAAATCCACATCATTAGCTTCCCAGCAGGTAACAGACTGAGCAATTGACCAATCGCAACCTCACCACCTTGTTGGCTTAAGATTTGCGGTACATTTACAGCCCCATGAATAAAGCTATAAACACTATAGTTTTCAAATACACCGAAGATAAACCAAAGACCGACACTACCGCCAATCACCATGGCAAAGATCACTTCTTTAATCGTACGACCTTTCGAAACACGCGTTACGAACAGCGCCACCCCCGGTGCATATGAAATCCACCACAACCAGTAAAATACAGTCCATTCACGCGTAAACTTGCCATCACCCATTGGGTCGGTAAACAGGCTCATATCAACAAAGTTGGTTGCCATTAACCCGAAACTCATTAATGAATTATTCAAAATGAATTGCGTTGGACCAAAACAAAGTACATAAATTGCAAATAACACCACGCCCAAGCACACCAAATGGCTTAAACGCTGCATACCTTTGTCCATACCAACGTAAGAACTAAGAGCAAACACAACTGAAACGCCCAAAATAATGATGACCTTGGTCATAAAGGTGTTTGGGATACCTGTGAGTTGAGACAAAATATTGGTAAATGTCACGGCGGTGAGTACCAACGAAATCGTCAGAGCACCAAACATGCAAAGCAAGAACATAAGGTCGACTAAACGTCCAACCACACCTGTAGATTTAAAGCCTGTAACAGCCTCAATCACTGAAGCTAAACTTAAGCCTTTGTTTTTTCTCACATGGTAGCTGTAACACAAAGAAATTGATGCCAAAGCATAAATTGCCCATGCACTTAAACCAGAGTGGAAAAACGAGTAAGCCACGCTATATTTCAATGCTTCTGCTGACTCAGGCGGTAAGCTCAAACCCGGTGTTTGATAATAGTAAGCCCAGTCCAAAAAGCCCCAGTACAGTGTAGAAGACCCAATACCTGACAAAATGAACATAAAAATCCATGACATCGTAGTGTATTGAGGTTTCCCTTCACCTAGTTTGATTTTGCCGTATTTACTAAAAGCTAGACCAAAAGTAAAAATAATGGCTAAAAAAGCAAACAGTAATACTGGGGTTGTAAATACTGAGGTCGTCCACTGCATCCATGTTGCAGCAATCTTGATCGACTCTTGCGAATAAATCGCCAAACCAGCAACTGAAATAAATACAAACAGTAAGCTAGTTACGGCAAGAACTTTATCCGTATAAATTTTTGTGTTTTGATTATCCATATCCATACATCCATTTTTGGATGGCGTTATTCCATAGCGAACACGTCCATTTTAATTTGGGCTACACACGATGCAATTGCATCTCCTACCTCATAAGTTTTTGCCTGACCGCCGATATCGGCTGTTTTTGGCCCATTAATTAAGACATTCTCAATCGCCTGCATAATGTCCTGACCTGCTTGAATGCAGCGTTCATCTTCTTCACCAAAGAATTCGAACATCATGGCACCCGACCAAATCGCAGCGATTGGATTGGCAATTTGTTTACCGTAAATATCTGGTGCTGAACCATGTACAGGTTCAAACAATGAGGGGAATTTTCTTTCTGGGTTTAAATTTGCCGAAGCAGCCAAACCAATGGTTCCCGTACATGCAGGCCCTAAATCAGAAAGAATGTCACCAAATAAATTCGATGCCACAACCACATCAAAACGCTCAGGCTGCAACACAAAACGAGCCGCTAAAATATCAACGTGCTGTTTATCAGCTTGAATTTGTGGATATTGTTTTGCCATTGCGTCAACGCGTTCATCCCAGTACGGCATGCTGACAGCAATACCATTTGACTTGGTTGCTGCTGTAATCTTTTTCGCATCGCGCTGATTTGCAAACTCAAATGCATAACGCAAAATACGGTCTACACCATGACGTGTAAATACGGCTTCTTGTAAAACAAACTCGCGGTCTGTTCCTTCAAAAGCTTTACCACCAATGGCTGAATATTCACCCTCACTGTTTTCACGAACCACGTAAAAATCGATGTCACCCGGCTTTTTACCCACTAATGGACATTTCACACCAGGCATTAAGCGCACTGGGCGTAAATTCACATATTGGTCAAAGCGACGACGGAACTGGAGCAGCGAACCCCAAAGTGAAATATGATCAGGCACTTTATCTGGCCAGCCTACAGCACCAAAATAAATTGCATCGTAACCTTGTAGGGTTTCAAACCAGTCATCTGGCATCATTTTGCCGTGCTCAAGGTAGTAATCGCAGCTTGCCCAATCGAAAGCATCGAGTTGAAGCTCAATGCCATGCTTTTCTGCTGCTGCCTTTACAACCTTAATGCCTTCTGGTAGAACTTCTAAACCAATGCCATCGCCTGCAATCGTGGCAACTTTATATCTTTTTGCCATAAGCTTCCTTCACACCTTCGACTAATATCCTTGTATGGCTTAAACATGATGTTTTAAGCAAAAATGATCAATAACGGAACTATCACTCCAATGGACACGGATCGTGAATAATCTACCTAACCTATCGGATTTAAAGGTTTTTTGCACAGTCGCCAAACTAAAAAGTTTTGTCGAATCTGCTGAGGAACTTGGGACATCGCCAGCTTTTATTAGCAAGCGAATTAATATTTTAGAAAACACATTAAGCTGCAAACTTTTTCATCGCAGCACGCGTCATGTCAGCCTGACGGAAGATGGCAAACTCATCCTTGAAAGAGTTTCGAATATTCTTGAAGAGTTTGATGAAGTCTGTGAACTGGTCAATAACCCACTTAGTACGCCCACTGGACGTATGGATATTATTAGTAGCTTTGGTTTTGGCAGAAAGCATATCGCCCCAATTCTGTCTAAATTAATGATGCTTTATCCAAAGCTTCAAATTCATTTTGACACCATCGACAATACTAAAGACCTGATTCAACACAGTATTGATTTAGACATCAGAATTGGTAATGAAATTGCGCCAAACATGATTGCGAAGAAGTTAGCTTCTAATTTTCGAATTTTATGTGCAGCACCAAGCTATTTACTTAAACAAGGCGTACCAGACAGCATTGAAGATTTGCAAACACATGATTGTTTGACGATTAGTGAGCGTGATCAATCATCTGTGCTATGGAAATTTAGACATGCTTCTGAAGATGTCTCGGTTCATGTCAAACCACGCTTTGTTTCTAATAACGGCGAAATTATTCATCAGCTTGCCATAGAAGGCCACGGTATTATTTTCCGATCAATTTGGGATGTTGCAGACGAATTGATTACTGGCCAACTTCAGCATATTTTGCCTGAGTACTGGCAAGATGCGGATATTTGGGCCGTTTATCCATCACGACTCAAAAGCTCATCTAAATTACAAACTTGCATTTTGTTCATTCAAAATGAATTACTTAATCGATTGCAACATGTTCAAAACTTAAGCCGAGGCCAACTCGTTTCACCCGCAGTCAAACGTGAACCTCCGCCTGAAAAAGTCTTTCTTTAAAAAAAGCCCTAAGTGAGGCCTATCCACTTAGGGCAATAAATTGCTCTTAAATTTTAGAAATAATATCCAATTGAGAGATAAAACAATTTATCCCAGTCATTGCTATTACCTTGTGCAAGACCATTTGCCCCACCACCCACCATTGGGTCATTTTTACTCATAATATATTCACCCTGAATACCAATGGCTTTGTAATTAAAATAAACCCCTGCTATTAAGCGTTCAGAGTCTTTATAGCCATCCTCATCTTTAAAAAAGCGACTATGGGATATATACGGTTTAATGTTTTCAATCTGATGGAATGGCTGAGCAAAGGTGTAATTAATTTCATTGACCAAATATTTACCTTTATTGGCGACTTGATATGGATAATCAAATGCTCCAATCGTTGAGCTATGAGGGAATAAATCATCGCCATTGGTCACATCTTGCTTACCTGCCAAGAACATCCATTGCCAAGCTTGATATTGCGTTTGAGCAAAGACGTTCCATGACTTACGATGTCCATCTTCGTTTGTTCTTTTATTTTCCAAATCAGAATACCAAGCTGAACCACCTAGCTCAGTCGAAAAATTTTGAGTCTTATCAATCTCAAATTTTCTAGATGCTCTCGCAATCCACATATTTTTTTCTTCAATATTGGTACCTGTACTTAAATCATCAGCTTCAACAAAATTACCACTGTAACGGCTTGAGTCTTTTGAAGTTCCCTTATAATTTCCACCATCAGATGGATAAAAACCTAAGGTCAAATTATATTTATCATCTACAAATTTATATTTGATACCCAAATTATCGATATCTTCTAAACCAACTGTATTTAAAAGTGTTTCGTAATAACTACTTCCCCAAAATTCGCCAAAACCAAAATCAACGGGTTGCAAACCTGCCGTGATTCTCTGCTGGTCAGATAACTTATAACCTACCCATGCTTTTTTTAGAAAAATTGCATCGCATAAGCGATCATATTGATAACAACGAGCATCCGCCCCTGCAATCCAATCTGGATTTTCATAACCTAACACTAATTTAATATCGGTTAGCCGCCAGTCATCATTTTGAGAACCTTCATTTGCATCAACCACATAATCTTTATGCAAATATCGGGAGCGTATCGCGCCAGAAACTTTAAATTGACCCGAGTCTAAAGTTGGATTTCCCCAACTCAAATCAGCCGCAGAAACTTGAACTCCCGCCGTTAAACTTAAAATCCCTAAAAATAATAATGACCTTTTCATGTCTTCAACATCCTTGTTAAGTGTTATAAGAACATGAAGAAATTGACGTAGACAAACAATGCCACAACTATAAAGTCGGTCTTTACAAACTGTGTTTAATCAAAAAATGAGCATAAAAAAAGACCACGCAGGAGCGTGGTCTATAAAATGGTGGCTATGACGAGACTTGAACTTGTGACCCCCGCATTATGAGTGCGGTGCTCTAACCAACTGAGCTACATAGCCGAAAACTGTGCGCGCATTATCTTAGTTTCTTTAATGCACGTCAAGAAAAATTTTAAATAAATTAGGTGAAGTGAGCCTATAAGCCGGGTTCTGTCGAGGATGGTCATTCCTCTAGGCGTACAATCACTCATACGCTCAAGCGACCTACCCGAATCCAGTACGGGCCGTACCTCAGGATTCCTATTTGGTCTTGCTTCTGGTGGGGTTTACCATGCCGTGAACTGTTACCAGACACGCGGTGCGCTCTTACCGCACCCTTTCACCCTTACCTCACGAATGAGGCGGTCTACTCTCTGCTGCACTTTCCGTCGGCTTTCACCGCCCAGGCGTTACCTGGCACCCTGCCCTATGAAGCCCGGACTTTCCTCCCCTGCTTCAGTCACGAAGACCTCCACAGCAGCGACCATCCAGCTCACCTCAGGGGCGCATATTAACAAATTTATTTACTAATTGCTCGTGCTTTTTTGAGCAATTAATTTTTTATATTTGTCGAAGAGCTGTTCTTCTGTTTCCTCATGCTGTGGATCTTTAGGAATACAATCTACAGGACAAAACAACTGACATTGCGGTTGGTCATGATGACCAACGCACTCAGTACATAAATCTGGATGAATTTCATAAATCACCTCACCCATAAAAATTGCTTCATTCGGGCAAACTGGTTCACAAACATCACAGTTTATGCATTCATCGGTGATATATAACGACACGTTACCAACCTTGTTGATGTTTACGTTCAAAGGCCTCAACCACAGCTTGCGGAACAAACTTGGTTACATCCCCTTTTAAACGAGCAATTTCCCGAATCAATGTCGAAGAAATAAATGAATACTGCTCAGATGGTGTTAAAAACACCGCTTCAAAATGTGGATCAAGTTGACGGTTCATATTAGCCAATTGAAATTCATATTCAAAATCAGAAACCGCTCTTAAACCACGAAGTACTGCTGTTGCCTTTTGCTCTCTGAAAAAATTAACCAGTAAACCATCAAAGCCGACAAATTCAACATTTGAGAGGTGGCTTAGTGATCTTTGGGCCAGTTCAACTCTTTCTTCTAGACTGAACAAAGGGTTTTTATGATGTCCAATTGCAATTGCTACTACAACCTCATCAAACATTCTTGATGCTCTAGTAACTAAATCAACGTGTCCATTCGTGATGGGGTCAAATGTTCCAGGATAAATTACACGCGTTTTAGACATCCGCTAGTACTCTAATTATATTGTGAACCTATTTTAGCAAAAGTTATACATGAGGCGAAATATTCATGTGCAGGAAAAACTTCACCTTAGCATCAGTTTACGGCACAATAGGCATAATTGTGGAAGTTTGAATTATGGCGAAAGCAACAGTAGTAAAGAAACATAATGGCGGAACAATCGCACAAAATAAGCGTGCCCGTCATGATTATTTTATCGAAGAAAAATTTGAAGCAGGCATGTCACTTCAAGGTTGGGAAGTGAAATCCTTACGTGCTGGGCGTATGACTTTGACGGAAAGTTATGTCATTTTCAAAAATGGCGAAGCATTTTTACTTGGTTCACAAATTCAGCCTTTATTATCGGCTTCGACCCATGTTGTACCTGAGGCAACACGTACCCGTAAACTATTGCTCTCCCGACGTCAGCTTGAACACCTAATGGGTGCAGTTAACCAAAAAGGCTACTCATGCGTTCCTTTAGCGTGTTATTGGAAAGGTCATTTAGTCAAACTAGAGATTGCACTTGTGAAGGGTAAACAGCTTCATGACAAACGTGCAACCGAAAAAGATCGTGACTGGCAACGTGATAAAGCTCGTATATTTCATAAGTAATAAAAAAACCTTTAAAGTTAACTTTAAAGGTTTTTTTATGTCACTTTGAATTTAGCAGAATTTTAAATTACCGTAACAGTTTGGTGCAAAAGATTGATTTTTAAGTTGTAAATCTTTCAATGGGAAATTCACAATCGTATTGGGTAATTTAACTTCACCAACTGCCAAGTCTTCACCAAATAAACAATTTAAAAGATTACACCTCACTGGATTTTCAGTTAAATAACCACTAATTGGACCTACCACCTGCTTTAAAACGTCATTAGTTATTTCAATTTGCTTACTTGGCGTCACGTTACCAATATCAATTTCATCATCAAAAGCCATCCACCAACCACGTTCCGCTGCTGCATCTGCACCTGGCCAAAATATTTGTTGGCCTTGCAAAGAAAGTGAGAAAGGATTGTTTAGTTCAATTTTATGAATAAATCCAAGACTTTGATCAACAGTTAATGCAGCTCTTAATCCGGTAATGCTACCTGTTACATTTTTTTGTAAATTTAATAGACCAAGTGCTGCATTAATAGAAGCTTTCAAGTCTCCAGTGAAGTTAAGCTGATCGATATTTGCTACCCCGTTCAGCATGACATTATTCATTCGTGAACCAGAAATGACTTGTCCATTAATAACAATAGGTGCAGTGGTTTGTTGTAATTGCAAATTATAATCAGATGAATTAAATCCTAAAGGGATACAAATTCCGATACATGCATTCACAGTTCCATCAATAGTCTTGCCTGTATCTTGATAAGACATATTACGAGCAGCGGTATAAGCTAAACCAGTGGTATCTTTAATTTTTAAATAACCACTTAAGCTATTAATTCCATTTGGTGTTTCTGAATTTTCAAGTCCCATAGTCAATAGGCCCACAACCTTTTCCGCACTTAGACGGAAACCTTTTATTTCTCTCAAAGCTGCGCTGTCTGGATTTTTAATTGCAAATTCAATAAATGGATTACTAAAAACAGCAGAAGATGAAGCTCGACCCTCACTTGTATCGCTTAAGCCACTTAAACTTAAGTTATCAATATCAATATCACACCCACCTAAACCGTTTACTCCGCCACACCCTAATTGCAACTTATTAACATTGGCATTTAGTTCAAGATTTGCCTCTAAACCTAATTTGTAAAAGCCAATATTTTGCTGATTCATCGAAGCATCAGCTTGTTTTGGGTCTGTATATGTAAATGAAAATAATGCCTGAGCTTCAACTTTAGAAAGTTCTGAATCAGTGAGTGGAACAAGATTTGCTGGTTCTAAATTGGCATAGCTTAAAGTAGCCCAACTTAGACAAAGAGCTGTTAAAAAAATTTTCATGATTATTCCATTTTTTTATTTATTAAGTTTTGGACATCACTGTCCAAATAAACCATTTGGTAAAAAATAATCAAAAAAGAACAAAAAAAATACAACGTTTTTGTAATTAGAGTAAGAACTAAATATTTATTAAAATAAAATCAAAAACTTATTTTAACTTATTCGATAAAGCAGTCCAGCAATATATTCACCAAACCATTTAGCTGTATCTAAATCACCTTGTGGAGGAGTAATTTCAACAGGAGCGTTATCTGACTGTGTCATCAAACCTAAGCAACTCGATAATCGGTTTAAATCTTTTTCACTATGCCCTGTCGTCATTAGAGGTAAACCTGACCAAAGCATGCCATGTTGCATGGCAAAAATATTTAATTGTTGTAATACCGCGAGTTTATCGCCACTTAATCCACCCGAATTTGCAAAGCCAGCCGCAAGTTTGCCTTGCCACACACGTTCTTTCCAACGTTTAGAAGTACTGTCCATAAATTTTTTAAAATCGGCAGTCATACTTCCCATATAGGTAGGTGATCCGAAAATAATGCCTTGTGATGCATCCAGCGCATCCCAATCAATATGCTCAATATTCATTAAGTGTACTTTCACCCCCATCACTTCTGCACCAGCAGCAATAGCAGAGGCCACCTTAGCGGTATGACCATATGGACTGTGGTAGACAATTGAGAGATGTTTTTCAGGCAAAGACATAAGATTAAAATTTTGAGCGATTTTTTCTATTTTATCATTTTATTAGCTCTTGCTAAACCTACATCTATAAATATGAAATAGAAGCGTTTCAATACAATTCACAATCGTAATATCTTTAAGCTAAATAGACGCTCTCTTACTTTATTTAATGACTACAAAATAAGAGAGTGAATTTAATGATGTTGATAAAGCTTAGATAAAAACAAAGGTAGCCATACGCCCAGTCTTCGCATCACGACGATAAGAAAAATATTCATCGCTCTGTTGATATGAACATTGGTCTCCGCCTAAAACCTGCTTCACACCTAGACTCTGCAAAATAAAACGTGCAATTGCATATAAATCTGCATGAAATTTATTTGGAGCAGCCCCCTCAACAAAAGCTGTTTCCAACTCAGGATATTTATCACAAAAAGCAGCTTTTACTTCAGCCCCAATTTCAAAACAAGGTTGGCTAATCGCTGCTCCTAACCACGCCCAAGCTGGAGGGTTCTGCATAGCAGCAATCGTGTTTTCAACAATCCCACCGGCTAAACCACGCCAACCCGCATGTAAGTTTGCGACTTCGGTACCTTCGGCGTTACCTAACACGACAGGTAAGCAATCAGCAGTCATCATCATTAGAGCATGGCCTTTGGTTTGAGTGACCAAACCATCACCAATTAAAGCCTTAAAAGGAATTTGTTCATTTACTGTATGGCAAATCGTACTATGTGTTTGAGTCATCCATGTCATTTTTTTAACACCGAACTTAGCAAACTCATCTAGCAATATCATGCGATGTTGCTGAACACGTTTTGCCTCATCATTAACATGTAAAGCCAGATTAAAGCCAGATAATTCATGTTGATCCGTTGCTAATGCTAAAGGATGTTGAACACGTGTCTGTCCTACATATACGCCTTGAGGTAAACCTTGAACAAATTCCATATACGCGTCCTTAATATGCAGCGTTTTCTGAACGTAACACATCTACTAAATGCGTAAAGTCTTCAGGCCACGGCGCTTCAAATAGCATTTCTTCACCAGTACGAGGGTGTTTTAAGCCCAATTTAGCTGCATGCAATGCTTGGCGTTTAAAACCACGCAAAGTATCAATGAGTAATTCAGACGCACCTGCTGGTACACGTACACGGTTCATATAAATCTGATCACCGATCAGTCCATAGCCGATATAACTAAAATGGACACGAATCTGATGAGTTCGGCCTGTTTCAAGACGAGCCTGTACACGAGTAAAATCTTTAAAGCGTTCTTTTACATTGTAATGGGTCACAGCATCACGCCCGCCCGGTAAAATCGCCATTTTCACACGGTCAACTGGATGACGTTTGATCGGTTCATCAATCGTACCGCCAGCAATAATATTTCCATAAACAACTAGGTCATATACACGGTAAACCGATTTATTTGCCAACTGTTTACTTAAAGAAAACTGTGCTTCAAGGCTCTTGGCAACGACTAATAAACCGCTTGTATCTTTATCAATACGATGTACTAAACCCGCACGAGAAAGTTCCGACAATTTTGGGAAGTGATAAAGCAAGGCATTCACTAAAGTTCCAGAACTATTGCCTGCCCCTGGATGTACTACCATGCCTACTGGTTTATTAATGACTAAAATGTCGTCATCTTCATAAACAATATTAAGTGGAATATTCTCAGGTTGACTTGTGGTCTGCGCTTCGAGCTCAACTTCGAGTGTAAGCAGCTCTGTCCCTTCACAACGGTGCTTAGGCTTGACAATGTTACCATTCACCAACAGATGGCCATCCTTCAACCATTGTTTAAGCTTTTCACGTGAAAACTCATTCCACACCAAGGCCGCAACCTGATCGATACGTTGTCCCAGATAGGTTTCATCTAACTGAACTTGCAACGATAAACGTGTTGCAGTTGTATCAGAAGTATGGTTATCTGCATCCTCAGAATCTTCAAGTAAATTGAAGTCGGTTTCAGATAAGTTTGTGTTTGAAGATTGTGCTGAAGTCATTTGATCATTGAGATAAAAGTGGTTTAATAGCGCAATTGTAGCTCATTGCCCAACATAACAGAGGAGTTTTTATGTCGCTACCACGTTATAAAATTACGATGCTTGCCTTATCTTTAGGTGTAGCGTCTGCATTTGTGGGCTGTAGCAGCAATCCAAGTAAAAAAGAAGTGGTCGATAGTGGCCCACAATCTAGTGAACAAGCTTACTTCGAAAAGGCCCAAAAGTCGCTTGACCGTGGTCAATATCTTGATGCGACCAAGTCTTTAGAAGCAATCGATACTTATTATCCGACTGGACAATACGCACAACAAGCACAACTTGAACTTCTATATTCAAAATTTAAACAAAAAGATTATGAAGGCGCGATTGCCTTAGCAGAACGTTTTATTCGTTTAAATCCTCAACATCCAAATGTAGATTATGCTTACTATGTTCGTGCTGTATCGAATATGGAGCAAAACTACGACAGTTTGATGCGCTATACATCTCTGCAACAATCTCATCGTGATGTGAGTTATTTGAAAGTTGCTTATCAGAACTTTGTTGATTTAATTCGTCGTTTCCCAAGTAGCCAATACTCTGTTGATGCTGCTCAGCGTATGAAGTTCATCGGGCAAGAACTTGCTGAAAATGAAATGACTGCTGCACGTTTTAACGTTAAACGTAAAGCTTGGATCGCAGCTGCTGAACGTTCGCAATGGGTAATTGAACACTATCCACAAACTCCTCAAGTTCCAGAAGCATTAGCGACTTTGGCATATAGCTATAACCAATTAGGCGATAAAGCGACTTCACAACAATATATTGAAGTTTTAAAGCTTAATTACCCTAACTTAGTGAAAAAAGACGGCACAGTTAACATGCGTGCTGCTCGTAAAGAAGGTAACTGGATTAACCGTGCGACTCTGGGTATTTTCGGTCGTGAATCTACGGCTGCAACTCCAGAAAACACAGCTGAAGCAGAAGCTCCAAAACGTGGTTTCCTCAATCGCGTAAGCTTTGGTTTAATTGGTAATTCAGACAAAGAAGAAACTGAAGAACCAGAAAAAACAACTGTTGAAGCACCAAAGTCAGAGCGTAGTTGGACAAATCGTTTAAGCTTCGGTTTATTAGATAAACCTGAGCCACAACCAGCAGAAAATACAACTGTTGCTCCAGCTGTTAGCTCTACAGATGTATCGACTGACACTCAGTCAGATGATGCAACGCAAGGTACTAGCGACGCTGCTCAATAAGTTACAAATTTTAAAAAGCACCAATAAACAGGCAAGTGATACCACTTGCCTGTTTGTTTTTATAAAATATTAAAATATTTATTGTGTAGATCTTGCCTCATCATGTCAGAATATTCTGACTCACTCTCTCATCAGTTTTAATACGGTTATCTGAATTATGGCAATTCCACAACATACGATTGATCAGATTTTAGATCGCACAGATATTGTCGATCTGATTGGTCAACGTGTGAAACTGAAAAAGACGGGACGTACATATTCCGGCTGTTGCCCTTTTCATCAAGAAAAAACGCCATCGTTCCATGTCTATCGCGACAAGCAGTATTATCACTGCTTTGGTTGTCAGGCTAACGGGAACGCGATCCGTTTTCTTATGGATATTGATAACCGAAATTTTATAGATGTGATGAAGGAGCTATCGAGTAGCGCTGGAGTCGAATTACCGAAAGATAATACTGAAAATAAAAAGCTGTCTTATACCCGTCAGGTTACGAAACCACCAGTTGCTAAAGCAAAGACGGTGGAACCTGTAACTCCAACTCCACAACAACCAACTGATGAAAGTTATAACACGCTTGAACCTGTATTTTTTGATGATCCATTTGCTCAGTTTGAGCAGCCTTTTAGTTTTGATGAACCAGTTCAAGAAGGTAATTTATATGACTTACTGGAAAATGTTGCTCAGTTCTATGAGCATCAATTACCTAATAGTCAAAAGGCAAAAAACTACTTTAAGCAACGTGGCTTAACTAATCAGACTATTCAGTTTTGGCGCTTGGGCTATGCACCAGAAGACTGGCAACACTTAGAAAAAGCTTTTCCTTATGACATTGACGGTTTAAAACAACTTGGACTTATTCGTTCAAGCGATAGTGGTCGTGATTTTGACTTATTACGTGACCGTGTCATTTTCCCGATTCGAGACCCTAAAGGCCGCGTCGTTGGTTTTGGTGGACGCGCCTTAAATGATGAAATCAAACCCAAATACATCAACTCACCTGACTCAGAAGTCTTTCACAAGAATCAGCTACTTTACGGACTTTATGAAGGCAGAAAACTTAAGTCTAGCGACTGGTTAATGGTTGAAGGCTACATGGATGTCATTGCGCTTCAGCAATATGGCATTACAGGGGCTGTCGCAACTTTAGGGACTGCAAGTAATACAGAACATCTTAATATTTTATTTAAACAAAATAGCCGAATTACCATTGCTTTTGACGGTGATGCTGCGGGTCAAAAAGCAGCACGCAGAACATTAGAAATTGCTTTACCACTTCTCAATGATGGCCGTGAACTCAAATTTTTCGTTCTACCAAATGACCACGATCCGGACTCTCTTATCCGTCGTGAAGGGCTTGAAAATTTCCAAAAACTATTACAACAGGCCCCTCTTTTGTCTGATTTTGTGTTTGCTCATTTAACAGGTCAACACGACATTAGCACCCCTGAAGGCAAAAGCTTGGTCATGGGTGAACTCAGGGAACTGACTGAACTGTTACCCAAACAGGGCTCCTTCCGTTATTTACTTAATCAATCTTTCCGTGAAAAACTCGGACTAGGTAAACGTTTTACCCCACAAGTTAGTCACGATGCATCGTTATCATTTAATATTCAAACGAAAGATGAAGACTTTGCTGTCGCAATTTTGATGCACCATCCATTCCTTTATATTCATTTTGAAGGATTACGTGCCTATATTCCCCAAGATGAGTTATTGGCTAAAATATTAGCAACTTTAAACCGTATATTTGATGAGTTACCTGATGACCAAGAGCTAGCGACTTATTATGTTTTAGGTGCATGCAGCAGTTATTGCCATGAAATTGCAGATATTATGCAAAGGACCAATATCCAGGCATTAACTCAAGCACCTGAAGTGGCAGACAAGTTAGCTCAAGAATATGCGTTAGGCTTAAAAGAAAGATATTTACGTCAAAAGCTTAAGTCCCCGATTTCTCTGATTGAATCAAGAAATCTAAGACAGCAACTCAATGAACTAACAAAACAAATTAGTTTAAGACTGTTGTCTTAATGTTTTGGCTTACGCTCATGATCAAAGACGTCCTGTAAATGCTGTTGTAGCCATTCTAAATAATCAGGATTTTCCGCCTTGGCAGCTTCACGTAGCAAAATAGATGTCGGATGCATAAGCTTTTGCGTCAAACGATGCGCGAATTGCTGTAATACTTGTTCAGCATTTTCACCATGATGCAAAGCCTCTAATGCGTGCGTAAGCTCTTGTTGACTAATTTCTTCACTATGTTGGCGGTAAGCATGAATTGTGCTGCCAGCCTCTTTAACTTTTTGATGAGTAATAAGCTGGGTAGCTAACTGATTAACCATGACTTCTGCTTCAACAGCGGCCTGACGTCGTTGAGCAAGGTTTTCATCAATCACACTTTGTAAATCATCAACACCATACAAATAGACCCCATCAAGCGCTTCAACTTTAGGATCTATATCACGAGGCACGGCTAAATCAACCATTAACATTTGTTGATAGCGACGTTTCTTTAATGCAGCCTTAACATCTGGATAAGCAATAACTTGATATAAGCTACCAGTACAACTCGACACAACATCAGCACGATATAAGTTTTCAGCCAATGCTGAAAAATCAATAATTTCAACTTCAACTTGATGTGAAATCTCTTGAGCCAATTGGTCAGCACGCTCACGGCTACGGTTACAAATAATAATTTTGGCAACCCCCATTTCAGCCAGATGTTTAGCAACCAAACTATTCATTTCACCTGCTGCAACGACCATTACAGTAAGTTTTTCGGGCTTACTAAAGACCTGCAAAGCTAATTGAGCAACGGCATACCCCATCGAAACGGCATGACTACCTACCGCCGTTTCGGAACGTACGCGTTTAGCCGCATAAAAAGCATATTCAAAAACACTGTTTAATTCAGGAGAAACCGTTTGAGCTTCTTTAGACAATGCTAAAGCACTTTTAACCTGCCCTAAAATTTGCGGCTCACCTAACATGAGAGAGTCAAGACCACTCGCTACTCGCATTAAATGTGTAATTGCCTGCGTGTTCTCGTAACGATAAACATGATGAATTAAGTGCTGTACATCAATATTATTGGCATCGGCTAACCATTTTAGAAGGCTTTCGGCATTTTCTGCCATGGCATACACTTCTGTGCGGTTACAAGTCGAAACGACCACCAAATCCTTTAAGTTCTGGTGATGGTTTTGTTCGGCAAGCAAACGACTTAATCGCTCAGCATTGAAAGCAATTTTTTCGCGGAGTTCGACAGAAGCTGTTTGATGGTTGACACCCAATGCAAAGAAAGACATATCAGATCATCATTTCGCTAAATTTATGCTATTGTGCAACATCGGTGTCATAAAAAGCATTACTTTGGATCAATAAAAATTGCGTCAAATGAATAGCCGTATTAATTTTAACGGTGCTTCGATAAGACAGTATTCTACCACATTCTTATTGTTAGGTAGCATGTCCTCGCATGTCTATGCACGTCCTGTGCAAGAGACCTATGCCGTGCATTCATTTGATCAGGCCTTAGAGCAAACTATGGTCGCTGAATTTGCTCTAGCTTATGATGATATTCCTAACGCTTTGCACAATTACACAGTGCTCGCAATCAAAAGCAACTCTACCTCAATTAAACAAAGAGCTTTAGACGTTGCTCTTGAATATAATGACTTACAAGCCGCTTTAAATATTGCTACACATTGGGTAGCTCAAGAGCCCAAAGATGTGCCGGCTTTATTCTATTTGTCACATATTGCTTTAAAAACACATGAATACCAGCTTGCCGCTGAAACATTAGATAAAATTTTAAAAATAGATCCGACTGCTGATTTAGAACAAATTTTAGCAAGCATTGCTCCAGAAAATGCTCAAGATCGAGATGTACTATTAACAGCTTTACGCTCTAGTGCTGAAAAAGATAACCCTTCTATTTTAGCACTCATCGCCAACTTAGAAGCCCAAAATGGCCAATTGGAATCCGCTCTAACTAACATCAACAAGGCATTACGCCGACGCCCTAAAGTGACGAGCTTTATTTTAATGAAAGCTAACCTTCTCATTGCTCTTAGCGATCAAGAAGGTGCGCTTAAATGGTATGCGAAGTCCAGCCGTAAATATAAGAAAAATTTAGATATTCGTTTAGCTGAAATCCGCTATCTCATTCAAATTAATCAATCTCAGCTCGCGTTAGAAAAGCTCGAAAACGTTATAGAAGCTAATCCTAAAGCTGAAGACGCATTATTTATTGCAGGCTTAACCAGTATCGATTTAAAGCAATATGACAAAGCAGAACAATATCTTGTTGATCTACGAAACTCTGCAAAATATCAAAATGAAGCGTATTACTATTTAGCAATTAATGCAGAACGTAAACAACATTATGAAACCGCAAAAGCCTATTATCGTTTAGTTGATGGTAGCTTATACGTCGTTTCCAGACGCAATCTGATTGCAATATATGATAAACAAGAAAATTTACATGATGCTTTACGGTTCCTCACGCAAGAACGCGTAAATTATCCGCAACATGCGAGTTTCTTATATCAAGCTCAAGCTGAAATCTTAAAGAAAATGGGCAATAAAAAAGCTGCATTAAATTTATTAGATGAAGCGATAAAGAATTTACCCGATGATCCGGAACTCATTTACGCAGAAGTTTTATTACTTGATCCGTATACTGACCGAGATAAACTCGACAAAACATTAAAGCAATTATTACAACTTGAGCCTAACAGTCCAACTTACCTCAATGCATATGCTTATACATTAGCCCTGCAAAACCGTCGGCTAAAAGAAGCACGTCAATATGCAGAGCAAGCTTTAGAATATGCGCCGGAACAAGCCTCGATTCTTGATACCCTGGGTTATATTGCATTTTTACAGAATGATTATGAAGCAGCGGCAGAGGCTTTAGGCAAAGCTTATGAACTTAGTCACAATATAAATATTGGCGTTCGTTATGCTAAAGCATTGTATATGCAAGGATCATTAACTCAATTTAGCGCTGTGTTACAACAACTGAAACAAAAACATGCCAATGATCCACAATTACAACAGCTTGATGCGTTAATTTTACCTACATCTGCAAAAAAGAGTTAAATATATGAGCAAATTTGCCCAACTGTGCACAGCGATCTGTGGATCAAGTGTATTATTTCTAACCGGTTGTCAGCATTTTACTCAACCAAAACCTGCGGTTACCCAGCAAGTTCAGGATGAAAAACACTTTAATTTACAAGGTAAAATCGGGGTTCGCACACCACAGCAAACTGGTAGTGCTTTTTTCACATGGGTTCAACAACAAGATAATTTTGATATTGAATTAAGCGGTATTTTAGGTGTAGGAAAAACCCAAATTCAGGGTAAACCCGGTGAAGTGAAGTTAAATAGTGCGAAAACTGGATTAATTACTGCTGCCTCTCCAGAAGAGCTTTTAGAGCGTGCAACTGGTTGGCAAGCACCAATTACTCATTTAACGAGTTGGATTTTAGCCAAACCTGCAACTTTAAGTGCTCAGATCAGTAAAGATAATGAAAATCGTGTAAACCAACTCATTGAAGATGGCTGGACAGTTAATTTTAGCTATGATGGCGAACAAACTTTGCCAAATAAACTGGTTTTAAAGCAAGCCCTTGCTGAAGATAAAGAAAACCGTATTACAATGGTCATCCAAAACCGCTAAGTCTAATTATATAAATCTATGATTCGAGTTCCTTCTCCAGCTAAACTCAACCTGTTTTTGCATATTACAGGCCGACGCGAAAATGGTTATCATGAGTTACAAACTATTTTCCAACTTATTGATTTATATGACTGGATGATATTTACACCGACTTTGGATGAACAAATCGAAATTGATGGATTGAGTGAAGTCATACCTGAAGAAAACCTGATTTATCGGGCTGCTCAAATACTAAGACCGCATGCAAAAAAATTCTGCGGTCTACACATCAAAATTGAAAAAAATATTCCAATGGGTGCAGGTCTGGGCGGAGGTTCATCCAATGCTGCCACAACCCTGATTGTGTTAAATCAATTATGGGAATGTGGACTAAATCAAGAACAACTTGCGGACTATGGCGTGAAGCTTGGTGCCGATGTTCCTATTTTTATTTATGGTAAAAATGCATGGGCTGAAGGTATTGGTGAACATTTATCATTCATAGACTTAGATCAAAAACAGTTCATTATTTTAAAACCTGATTGTTTTATCAGCACTCAATTGCTTTTTTCACAAAAAACATTGACAAGAGACTCTAAGACCACTAAATTTTGCGCCTATCAGTTAGAACCTTCTAATTTTGGAAATAACTTTGAGCCATTAGCTCGGCAGTTATACTCTGAAGTAGAAGAAGCGATGCGATATTTAGACCAGTTTGGTCAAGCAAAGCTTACAGGTACAGGTGCTTGTGTTTTTATTGAAGTAACGAATGAAATGAATATTGATGAAATTCTTAAGCATTCACCTTGTAAATCTTACTTGGTAAATAGTTTAAAAGAATCTCCTCTTAATCATTTTAAGGTTACACGTTAGGGGCGTCGCCAAGTGGTAAGGCACCGGGTTTTGATCTCGGCATCCGTTGGTTCGAATCCAGCCGCCCCTGCCAACCTCACCTGTAATGATGATTATATTAGGGGCGTCGCCAAGTGGTAAGGCACCGGGTTTTGATCTCGGCATCCGTTGGTTCGAATCCAGCCGCCCCTGCCATCATATATATCATCGAATTTAGGGGCGTCGCCAAGTGGTAAGGCACCGGGTTTTGATCTCGGCATCCGTTGGTTCGAATCCAGCCGCCCCTGCCATTCTCTTATTTTAAAGACAGACTTAATTGCTATGCTTTTTGTTGATTAATCTTGACATTGCATTGCAAAAATATTAAAGTTCTGCCGCATTAGGGGCGTCGCCAAGTGGTAAGGCACCGGGTTTTGATCTCGGCATCCGTTGGTTCGAATCCAGCCGCCCCTGCCATCTATTTAATTACATACCAACCGCCAAGGGTGCTTCATGCCCAATCTTGTCGTTTTTAGTGGAAATGCTCATCCACAGTTCGCTCAAAAAGTCGTAAGTCACTTACATATCCCTCTAGGTGCTGCATCAGTCGGTCACTTTTCTGATGGAGAAATTTCAGTAGAAATTACTGAAAATGTTCGTGGTAAAGACGTATTTATCGTTCAGCCTACTTGTGCCCCTACCAATGATAACCTTATGGAAATCTTGGTTATGGCAGACGCTTTGCGTCGTGCAAGTGCTGGTCGTATTACCGCTGTTATCCCTTATTTTGGTTATGCTCGCCAAGACCGTCGTCCACGTTCTGCACGTGTACCGATTACAGCTAAAGTTGTTGCAGACATGCTTACCACTGTTGGTATTGATCGTGTCGTAATGATTGACTTACATGCTGACCAAATTCAGGGTTTCTTCGATATTCCAGTCGACAACATCTACGGTACTCCTGCTTTGCTTGCTGACTTACGTCAACAACAGCATGACAACCTTATGGTGGTTTCTCCTGACGTTGGTGGTGTAGTACGTGCTCGTGCCGTTGCCAAACAGATGGGTGACATCGATTTAGCAATTATTGACAAACGTCGTCAAAAAGCCAATGAGTCGCAAGTTATGCACTTAATTGGTGACGTAAAAGATCGTGATTGCGTTATCGTAGATGACATGGTTGATACTGCCGGTACATTGTGCAAAGCAGCTGATGCGCTTAAGCAATTTGGTGCACGCCGTGTAGTTGCATACGCAACTCACCCTGTACTTTCTGGCAAGGCTATTGAAAACTTACGTAATTCAGTTATTGATGAATTGGTTGTCACTGACACCATTCCTCTTTCCGATGAAGCATTAACCTTGGGCAAAATCCGTCAGGTTTCTGTTGCTAGCATGGTTGCTGAAACGATTCGTCGTATTAATAACGAAGAATCTATCAGTGCGATGTTCGATAGTTTATAATACCGCAGCTTTTATGAACCCTGGCCTTGGCTGGGGTTTTCTATCACTAAACTGGTCGCAAGTTTAGTATATTTAAACTTTAATGAGGATTTACTCATGGCAAACTTCGTATTAAACGCTCAAGCGCGTGCTGAAGACAAACAAGGGAAAGGTGCGAGCCGCCGCCTTCGTCACGAAGCATTAATTCCAGCTATCATTTATGGTGGCAATGCTGAGCCTGTAGCTATTACTTTAGAACTTCGTGAGCTTGTAAAAGCTTTAGAAAACAATGCTTTCTTTGAAGAAGTTGTAGAAATCAAAGTGGGCGACAAAGTTGAAAACGTTAAAATCCAAGCGTTACAACGTCACCCATCTAAAAACACTCCTATGCACGCTGACTTCAAACGCGCATAAGTGTTGAAAGGCGTAGATTAGTGTCAAATATTTCGCTAATTGTTGGTTTGGGCAATCCTGGTTCAGAATATGCCCAAACCCGCCATAATGCAGGCTTTTGGTTCATTGAACAGCTTGCTAATAAATATGGCATTACATTAAAAAATGATCCGAAATTTCACGGAATCAGTGGACGTGGTAATATAGAAGGACACGATGTCCGTCTACTTCTACCCACTACATTTATGAACCGTTCTGGACAAAGTGTAGTTCCATTTGCAAAATTTTATCAAATTGCTCCCGAAGCAATTTTGATTGCTCACGATGAACTTGATATGAACCCTGGTGTAATTCGTCTTAAAACAGGCGGTGGACATGGTGGTCATAACGGTTTACGTGACATTGTCCCTCATATTGGTCCAAATTTTCATCGTTTACGTATTGGTATCGGACATCCTGGCTCAAAAGAAAGAGTTTCAGGTCACGTACTTGGAAAAGCACCAAGTAGTGAACAAAGTCTGATGGATGCGGCAATTGATCATGCCCTTTCTAAAGTGAAACTACTTGTTCAAGGACAAGTTCCACAGGCCATGAATCAAATTAATGCTTATAAACCCAATTAAATTGTTGAACAATCATGCTTGCTATCTTGCTTTTTTAGGAGCAAAATGCGCATCAGCCACTTTGCCAACCGCAAAAGCTAAAGATTTCACCATAAGATCTACATCTTAGGTCTACTCAGGAGACGCTAGCCATGCTATCTCGTTTATTAAAATGCAAAATTCACCGTGCAGTTGTAACCCATGCTGAACTTCACTATGAAGGTTCTTGTGCAATTGATGGCGTATTGATGGACTTAGCTGGTATTCGTGAATATGAAGAAATTCATGTTTGGAATGTAACCAATGGCAAACGCTTCACGACTTATGCGATTCGTGGTGAAGATAACTCTGGAATTATTTCAGTAAACGGCGGTGCTGCACATCAAGCAGACGTTGGTGATCTAGTCATTATTGCTACATTTGGTGATTTTACTGAAGCTGAAGCAAACATTCATAAACCACGTTTGGTCTATGCAAACCCAAATAATACAGTCAACCACACAGCGAATTGTATCCCTGTTCAAGTTGCCTAATTTCTTCTAAGAATAAAAAAGCCCGCATTGACGGGCTTTTATAATTTTATAAATCCTAAATCGTTCCTTCCCACCAGTTCTTTTGTTGTTTGCAATTCAATGGTTGAAGACCCTCTCCTCGCAAATCAAACAGGATCGCCTCTCCTTTTGTATTTACCTTAAATTCAGCATACTTTGCTTTCTGATAGCATTGAGCTAGACCTTCAGCAAACAAGAAACTTCGTGAAGCGGGATATAAAGCCTGTAAACGATTTTCAGGATTTTTTAAAATTAAACTTTGCCCAGCAAATGAATTGTTAGTATCTAAAATTGTACGAACTACTCGATTTTGTGAATCTAAAATAACTTTTGCTGGAACAGAAGAATGATTAAAAATTACCCGATCTAGAGCCTCACTCTCACTTCCTGCAAGAGCTTTAAGAGATTGTAAATTTAACTCATAAGCCAGTGCCATATAGTCACCTTGTAAAATTGAACGAGGATCGACTGGTCTAAGTTCAATAAAAATACTTTTACTATGATGCAAATGCCATTCGTTTTTTGCGACTAATCCTACAAAGATTAATATAGTGACTAATGCAAGAATAAGAGAAAAATACTTTTTCATTCTTTCTCTCCTTCAACGAGATCATCTTTATTTTCACGATGAAGTAACCATGACAGAGCCAAGAGAACAGCACCAGAAATAAAAATTGAGGCACTCTTGGCTAGAAAAGTTATTTGTAAGTTGTAGTAGAGCTGCCAGAACACTAAAACTAATACAGCCAAGCTAACTCCATAAACAATATAATCTTTCTTTTTTAATGCCCACGTTAAAATAATGAACAGGATAAAAATTTCAAAATAGCCAAGTGTAATAAGCAATATGCCAAAAATTAAAAAGGCAAAAAAAGTGACTCCATGAATTTGTCGATATAAATGGAAAATACTAAAACATAGCAACCAGATACTAGGTAGCAAATATAAAACCCATAGCTGCTGATCCATCGAACTTTCCCGAATAAGCCCCATAAAAGTATCAAAAAAAGAAGCTACTAAAATCACTACAAGCACACATAAAAAAATACTACGCTCATATAGCGCTATTGATTTGCACTTAGGCAACAGCACCAAACTAAAAACCAAGTAACTGAGCAAAGTTAAATTTAAATAAGTCTGATTAGAATGTATTGACCACAATGAATGGTCTAATTGCAGCAAGTAGATAAAAGCGATGCCATATGTAGCAAGCATTTGGATTAAAATGAAAAACCAATGCGGTTTAAGAAAATAACTGATACATAGGATAAAAATCTGTGCAATTAAAACCCATAGAATTTGATCTGTTTCTGAACCAAGATGAAATAAGAAAGCAGTCTGTCCACTGATAAATAAACAATAAGCAAATTGTCGAAAGAAATAGCTTTGTGATTTCTTTAAAAGAATAAAAGCTAATCCAACAAAAATAATTCCAATGACTAAAGAAATAGCCTCCCAAAACACTAGTGTAAAAGCTGCAAGTGCTAGACCTGCAAGCCAAGCACCAATTGCCAATGGAATGACATAAAAGCGGCTTTGACGAAAAATTTTTATTAAAAGATAACTAATCAGTGCAAACCAAATAAAAATAATGCCCGCAATCAATAAAAAGATAAATTCATTAGAATCTTTAAATAAGTTATTAATCCCATCTACGAGCCATATTGTTGCAGTCACGCCGAGAACGGCAGCCATTAAACTGGCACATAACTGATCGTCTTTTTTAAAGAAATAATAAAAAGCGATTAGTCCTGAAAAGAAAGCCGAAATCAGATAAGGAATATTCTCATTCGATAAATATTGAATCATTCCAATTATCGAAATAATGGCAAACCAAGCGATAAAAACAAATCTTAGAGCACGATACTTCTTTATACATACCCAAAACTCAATAAGGCTTAATAAATTTAGAAAGAATAGATATAAATAAGGAAACTTTTCTGACCAAAAAGTCTGTTTAAAAAATAAAAAAAGTGTGAGCTGGCTGGTAATACAAATTAGACCAAAAATTCCAATATTCGGTCGATATAGCCACGGTAGTAAAAGCAATGTCCAAATTAAAAAAAGCAAATAACTGTCTGCACCAGTTTGATAAACCTGTCCGATAACGGCCAAACTTAAGCCTATCATCAAGCCACAAATACTGTGTAAGGTCTGCCTAACACCTTCAGTTAAGGTATCTTTTACACTGAACCATGCTGTCACAAGTAATATAAGGGGCGGGATAGCGAGTTGAATGCTATCTGGAAGCATCAACCAGTTAGCAGCAATTAAATAAAGAATACTTACTGCCATAAATACATAACTGAAAATATGGAGATGCTGAATAAATGAGCTATTGGTTAGAGGATAATAGTCTCTTATCTGCATGAAACACCTATTTTATTTATAATTTTCTATAAAAAACATAGCATTCCATTTTCATATCAACAAGTAAGCTCTTGTTAAAAAGCTTAATTCTGTTTATGAAAATACTTATTCATAATGAGACTTAGCATTCTACAAAAGCATCTAGCCAATTTTGCCAAGCGCGCTATAATAAACCACATCGCTTCAGGGCGGGGTGTAATTCCCCACCGGTGGTAAAGTTAATTTTTATAAATAAATTAACAAGCCCACGAGCTTAAATTGTGTAATTTGAGCAGATTTGGTGAAACTCCAAAGCCGACGGTATAGTCCGGATGAAAGAAGACGACGAACTGGGATAAATCCGTTTTATTTCAGTGCCAGCCTGTTTTTACATCAGTCCTGAAATGTTCAACCGTATTTTTACGAGAGCGTTTCATTATGTCTAGCTTAATTCAACCAGAACTTTTTTTCTCAGCCCTCTCTCCTGCTGAGCAGCGCATTCAACAAGCATTAGAAGATATCCGTCAAGGCAAACCTGTCTTGGTTATGGATGACTTTGACCGTGAAAATGAAGCTGACCTCATTGTTGCAGCCGAAACGTTAACGGTAGAAACAATGGCACGCATGATTCGTGATGGCTCGGGTATCGTATGTTTATGCCTGACAGAAGAGCTAGCAGACCATCTAGAACTACAACCAATGGTTTCTCAAAACTCGAGCCAGTTTCATACCGCTTTCACAGTAACCATTGAAGCTGCTCAAGGTGTTACTACAGGTGTTTCTGCTAAAGACCGTGTTACTACCATTCAAACTGCAATTAAAGATGGTGCTGTTGCAAGCGATCTTAATCGTCCAGGTCACGTTTTTCCATTACGTGCACGTAATGGTGGCGTGCTTACTCGACGTGGTCATACTGAAGGAACAATTGATCTCGCAAGACTAGCCGGTTTAAAACCTGCTGGTGTGTTATGTGAATTGACTAACCCAGATGGCACTATGGCATCAGGTATTCAAGTTTTAGCATATGCCCAAACGCATCACTTAACTGTGATTACAATTGAAGAACTTGTTCAATACCGCCAACAACACGGTGTTTAAATAAAAAAAGGTTTGGCTTTATATCAAAGCCAAACCTTTAAATTAAAACTTACTTATATTTAAGAAACTTTCTTTTGTGCTGCCACTTCTTCAACATAGTCCAAGAGTTCAGAGAATTGATTAATCATTGCTTTTGGCTGTGCTTGAGCAAGTTCCTCTGCTGTTCCATAGCCATAAGTTACTGCGACTGCCTCAATACCGTTATGACGTGCACCTAAAACATCATATTGACGGTCACCTACCATTAAGCATTCTTCTGGGCTTAGTTGCTCATGCTCAAGAATATAATGAATGAGTTCAGCTTTATTGGTGCGTTCACCTGTTAATTCACTGCCATAAATATGTACAAAATATTGGCTTAATTCAAAATGATCTAAAATTCGTTTCGCATAAATCGTTGGTTTAGCAGTGGCAACAAATAAACGATACCCTTCCTCTTTTAACGCTTTAAGTGTCTGTACAACAGAAGGATATACTTCATTTTCAAATAAACCAATCACCGAGAAACGCTCACGATAAGCAAGCAGAGCTTGTTCAGCTAACGTATCATCTTGAGTAGCCAACAATTTTGCGAGTGAAGGTTTTAAGGGTGGGCCAATGGTCCAGTCAATATTTAAATCGGCAGCCAATGGATAGCCTAGTTTTTCCATTGCATAGCGAATTGAAGTATGGATACCAACTTTTGGGTCTGTTAGGGTTCCATCTAAATCAATCAAAATATGTTTTATAGCCATTCAATCACTAACCCAGTAAAGTATTTAATTCAATTGGTCGAGAGTTTAATCAAACTCTCTTATACTAACGTAAATTTAAATTGAAAAGGAAATAACCGTGCGTCCAACCGTACTTTGTTTCTCGGGTTTAGACCCTTCAGGTGGTGCAGGTTTACAAGCTGATATTGAAGCGATTGGACAAAGTGGTGCTCATGCAGCAATTGCATGTACAGCGCTTACCATTCAGAACTCACAACAAGTATTTGGCTTCGAAGCAACCTCAAAAGAACTCTTATTAGCTCAAGCCAATGCCGTTGTTGGTGATTTACCAATTAAATGTGTTAAGTCAGGCATGCTTGGCACTACAGATAATATTGCTGCTCTAGCTGAATTTCTTCGTGCACATCCTGACTATCAATATGTACTTGATCCTGTTTTGGTGGCAAACAGTGGTGGCTCTTTAGGTGATCAAGCGACTCTTGTTAAAGCATTTGTTGAGCTTATTCCCCTAGCCACTATTATTACTCCCAACACAGTCGAATTACGTGCATTAACGGGTACAGATGACTTAGACCAAGCAACCAAAAAACTTTTTGAAATGGGTGCTAAAGCGGTATTAGTTAAAGGTGGACACGAAGATACACCAGATCATATTAAAAATAGTTTATATATTAATGGTGAACTTGCAGCGAGTAGTAGCTGCCCCCGTCTTGAAGGCGAATATCATGGATCAGGTTGTTCTTTAGCTAGTTTTATTGCTGGTCGTTTAGCTTTAGGTGATTCTTTAAAAATTGCAGTTCAGCATGCTGAAACATGGTTATTCGGTGTTTTAAAGAATGCCGATACCCCAGTACCAAATGGGCAAAAAATACCAAAAAGATTCTAAAAATAAAAAAGGCGCCCAAAGCGCCTTTTTTATTACCCTCAATTATTGAGGAATACGTAAAACCTGTCCTGGGAAGATCTCATCTGGATCTTTTAGCATTGGTTTATTTGCTTCAAAGATTTTTGGATACTGATTTGCATCACCGTAAAACTCTTTCGCAATTTTTGAAAGGTTGTCACCAGATTTCACTGTATAGAACTTACTTTCCGGTTCAGGAGTTGCAACAGTCATCTGGTCATCTACTTGCGCCACATGATCAATGTTTCCAACAATAAGAATAATTTTCTCTTTATCTGCTTGGCTTTTTACCTGCCCTTTAATAATTGCGGTATCTGTAGCACCATTATAGGTTACAGATAAGCCCTCTACCCCTAAGCCTAAACTTTTAATTAAACCTAATAATTTATTTGCAACTTCTTGTGCAGAAGGTTCTGCTGGTGTTGCCGGAGCTGGTTGTGGTTCTGCAGGAGCGGTATTTTTCTTACCAATACCTTTTACAAAATCAAAAAGACCCATCTTTTAGTCCTCATATTATTGTTTATAGTAAAGTCATTAAACTGACCTTTATTGTTATACTTCAAAAAAGTTATGCCTCTGCTATCAATTGAGGTTGATCTTGTAAAAATATGTATCTCTTAATTTTTTTATCAAATAAAAAAAGCCACCTTACGGTGGCCTTCTTTTTATTCAGCAATATGCGAATTAACCAAGTTTTTTAGTTACATAGTCAATTGCAGATTGAACTGTAGTGATTTCGTTAGAATCTTCATCAGGGATAGTGATGTCGAAGTCATTTTCGAAAGACATTACAAGCTCAACTAAATCTAAAGAGTCAGCACCTAAGTCATCCATAAAAGATGCTTCGTTTTTAATCTCTTCAGCTTTAAGACCAAGTTGTTCTGCAACCGCTTGTTTAACGCGTAGTTCGATATCGCTCACAGGAATTCTCCTCATTGCTTGTGGCGTTTGATTTGCCACTAGTTTAATTGAATATAAAAATTTTTAAAAGTTTATACATCAGCGTTAAGCCATGTATAAACCACCATTTACATGTAATACCGTACCGGTAATGTAACCTGCTTTATCACTTGCAAGGAAACTCACCGCATTTGCGATATCTTGTGGCTCACCTAAGCGATTTAAAGCCACTTGATCACTCATTTTTTTGCGAATGTCTTCACTAAGTGCATCTGTCATTTCTGTTGCGATGAAACCTGGTGCCACACTGTTCACAGTGATTTGGCGGCTACCCATCTCTTTTGCAAGACTACGGCTAAACGCTTCAATACCTGCTTTTGCAGCAGAGTAGTTCGCTTGGCCTGGGTTTGCAAAGTGCGCAACAACAGAACTAATATTAATAATGCGGCCAAAGCGCGCTTTTGTCATACCTTTAAGCACACGTTTAGATAAACGATATACAGCTTTAAGGTGAATGTTGAGAATGTCATCCCAATCATCTTCTGACATGCGTAGCAATAGATTGTCTTTCGTGATACCCGCATTATTAACCAAAACAAGCACAGGGCCATAGTTCTGTTCAATATGAGAAACGACTGCTTCAATCTCATCGAGATTACGCACATCGAGAGCTAAACCTGCACCTTGCTCACCAAAGCTTTCACTTAACTTTTGTGCACCAGATTCAGATGTCGCAGTACCTACAACAAAATAACCGTCTTGAATAAGTTGCTGGGCAATTGCAGCGCCAATGCCCCGACTCGCGCCCGTTACTAATGCAACTTTGCGTTCTTGTGTCATGCAATTTTTCCTTCTGCCACTAAAACAGCATTTAGGGCATCTTCCATTTTACTCTTGCTATCAATCGCAAAAGCTTTTTCTATATTTGGTAAACGCTTCGCGAGATTACTCAATACTGTACCAGGGCCACACTCAACAACGTAGTGAATACCTTGGTCTTGTAAGAACTGCATCGTGTCTGTCCATTGTACAGATTGGTACAATTGAGCAGTCAACGCCTGACGCAATTGAGCAACATCGGTAGCTATTCCCGCGTTGACATTTTGTATTACAGGTATGGTAGGCAGCTCAATGGCAGTTTGTTCCAAAGCTTCTGCAAATTTTTCAGCAGCAGGCTTCATCAATGAACAATGCGAAGGAACTGACACAGGTAAAGCAATTGCCTTAGCAGATTGCTCTTTTGCCAAAGCCATTACTTGTTGTACAGATGCTGTACTTCCGGCAATTACGACTTGGCCTTGTGAATTATAGTTTGCAGCTTCTACTGAGCCTTGACCTTCTGCATTCACGATTTGGCAAAGTTCAACCACTTTTTCATCAGCCAAACCAAGGATTGCAGCCATAGCTCCTTCCCCTTGAGGAACAGCGCTTTGCATGAGTTTGCCACGCAAATTCACGAGTTTCACTGCATCCGCCAAGCTCATAGATCCTGCAGCAACCAAAGCGCTGTATTCACCTAGAGAATGTCCTGCAAGGTACTTAGGTGCCAGACCACCTAAATCAAGCCATACACGCCATAAAGCGATACTGGCAGTTAATAACACAGGTTGGGTATTTTCTGTTTGGTTGAGACCTTCACCACTTTGCGCAATATGCCACAGATCAAATCCAAGTGCATCTGAAGCTTCCGCAAAGGTTTGCCCAACCCCACTAAACTGTTCTGCTAGTTCAGCAAGCATACCGACTTTTTGTGAACCTTGACCAGGAAACACAAACGCAGTTTTTGTGGCTAAAGCTACTTGTTCAAGACGTTTAGCAGACATAAGAAATCCTTTTTTGGGTTTTCACTCATTTCTGGAGCGGAAATTTAACATGTTATTTATATTTTTATAATTGCGAAAAACAACAAAAAAAGGGAGCTTTCGCTCCCATTTTTTCTATACTTAAGCATCACGCTTAATGCATATCATACAATTATTCAGCATCAGCTGCTTTAGCGAATAATTGACGACCACGGTAGAAACCGTCTTTAGTCACGTGGTGACGACGATGAGTTTCACCAGTTGCTTGGTCTACTGTTAATGCATTCTCGGTTAAAGCGTCATGTGAACGGCGCATGTCACGGCGAGAGCGACTTTTACGGTTTTGCTGAACGGCCATGATGGCTCCTTACAAAGATCGAAAAAATGGATCAGAACAAATTCAGTTGTCTTATCTCACAATTATATCACAAATTATGAGTTAAGTTTACCCTTCAAACCTGCCAAAACATCAAACGGGTTATCCCGTTTTTCTTCAACAACATTTTGAATGGTAGGTTGATGTTTATTTTCACAAGCATCATGCTTGGGAGATAAAGGCATCAACAATAACAGTTCATCTTCTAGTAATGCGAGCAAGTTAATCGAGGCTGGCGTATCATAATCGCCTTTCGTCGAAGACTCACTTTCACCTAAAACGATGAAATCAGCATCCTCATCCAAGCGCTCTATCAGTGACTCATCATCCACTAATGCAATATGAAAGTCTAAGACAAGAGGCATTTCAACAGGTTCCAAACAACGTTGGCACTCCATCGGAACTATCGTGTCCATATGACCATCCATCCACACAATGCGATGATATGCATCCATTGATAGCTTACAGTCTATGTTGATCAATTGGTTATCAATTGATCCAACAGCTTCACGAGCGATACGAGCAAAGCGAGACAAGGGCAGTTGACCTGACCATGTAAAGCCTTGTTCAGCCCATTTAAACGGCTCAATCTGTGCCGGAAAGGTATTTGCTGACATAATTAAGGCGGCAATTCTACAAATTCATCGGTACTCTGTCAAAGATTAAGATACAATTTTGCACTTCTTTAGACAGAACTCGGGGTAAATTAAGCAATGCACCTGTTGCAGCCGCAACCTGAAGTTAACACTTCATTACTCGTTTGCACCCATTCAACTCATCAGAACACTCTTGTACCTGACATAGTGCAACTCTCACCATGGTCAAGCTCAAAATCGGAGTCTGAGCAAGTCGATTGGCTTATTTTACACTTTAATCACTGGTTTTCCCACCATAATGTGACATTAGTTCGTGGAGATTTTGAACCAGAATATTTCCCTGCAACAAATAAAGAACCAGCCAAGATTCAATTTGCCCATGGTTTCTTTAATAGTGCCTTACATGAAATTAGTCATTGGTCTATTGCAGGTGAAAAAAGACGTCTATTACCGGATCTAGGATATTGGTACGCTCCCGATGGCCGTACGCAAGAACAGCAAAGTCTATTTGAACAAGTAGAAATTAAGCCTCAGGCAATTGAATGGTTGTTTGCACAGTCTTTTGGTAGAAAATTTAGAGTCTCGCTTGATAACCTGACAGGTGATGGCGGAGATGGCAAAATATTTAAAGATAATGTCTATGCTCAAGTACAACGTTACTTTTCAGGTGAAGCCAAGTTGCCACGTGATGCAGCAGCATTTATTGGTTTTATTTGCCAATGTACACGTTCAGGCCTAGCATTACAATTAAATGAATTTAAACGTGAACTCCTTGATTAATTGACAAAAAAACCACGTTAATTACTTGAATAGGCTGTTTAAAAGCCTAATAATTATTTTAACACTGGCGTGATGGAGTCTCTAAAATATGATGCATTTACATGTACATCCTGAAAATCCACAGCAACGCCTTATTAGCCAAGCGGTTGAACGCATTCGTGCCGGAGATGTTGTGGTTTATCCTACCGATGCAGCCTACGCAATTGGGTGCCAAATCGGTAATAAAAATGCCATGGAACGTATTGCGCAGATTCGCGGTTTAGGACCTAAACATCAATATGCCATTATGTGCTGTGACTTATCAGATATTGCAATGTATGCAAAAGTTGATAATGCGACATATCGTTTATTGAAAGCGAATACCCCTGCTATAACGACATTCATTTTACCTGCAACAAGTGAAGTTCCTCGTAGGTTAATGCATCCTAAAAAGAAAACGATTGGCTTACGTATTCCAAGTAATCCAATTTGTCAGGCTTTATTACAAGAGCTTGGTGAGCCCCTACTTACGAGTACATTAATTTTACCGGGCCAAGAAGACCCTCTAGATGATCCTTATGATATAGAAAATCAGTTAGATAAACGAATCGATGTATTTATTGATGGTGGTTTCGGTACTTTAACAAGCACAAGTATTGTCGACTTATCGGGTGAACATCCTGAAATTATCCGTCGTGGTATTGGCGATGTAAGTGCTTTTGAATAAGCACTTACAATTTTTACCAATAGTTTTAAAAAAAGTATTATCACTCAAAAAAATACTCTTTATTTATTTTGGATTTTTTTTACACTTTAGTCGTTAAGTAATTTATTAAAAGGCACAATTCATTTAGAATGATTTTCACTATCTGCTGTTCTTCTGTTTACAGCTCTCTTTGACTTGAATAACAAGTCTCATGCTTTTGAAAATTCGCGTGGCTTATAATCGTAATGAATCAATCACTTCATCAATCCATGGAAGACGCTCCACACATCCGTGTTTTAGATGAGTGGCATGACAAGATTCCTGAAGATCTCTATATCCCTCCTGCTGCATTTGAGATTTTGCTCGAACAGTTTGAAGGTCCCCTAGATTTTTTAATTTATCTGATTCAAAAAAACGGTTTTGATTTAATTCACGTCGATATTGCGCCTATAGCAACTCAATATTTAACTTATATGGATAGTATGAAATCCTTAAATATTGAGCTAACCGCTGATTATATGGTGATGGCTGCTTTATTGGCAGATTTAAAGTCTCGCCTACTTTTACCAAAGCCAACAATCATCAGTATTGAAAAAGACCCTAAACAAGAACTTATTGACCGACTTGAAACCTATCTACGGATCAAGCAAGCGGCTGAGCGTTTGGGTCAAATGCCAATTCTTGAGCGTGATACATTCAGTGCAAATGTGAGCTTAGGTCATATTGCTCCTGTTTATGAAGGCTATGATATTTCAGCATTACATGACGCATTGTTCTGTGTGTTTAACCGACCAGAACCTATTACACATGTGGTGGCTCAAGAGCCTGTCTTACTAGAAGAACGCATTGCATATATTGAAGAGAAATTAGAGTCTGGTGACGTGTTAAGTTTTAAAGAATTACTCAATCCTCTGCAAGGTCGCATGGGAATGGTTGTGACATTTATGGCTGTTTTAGAGTTAACTCGACAACAGCGAATTAAAATTATTGCCTCAGGTATTGAAGCTCCGTTAGCAATTCAAGGATCTTCAATATGAGCTTTGAACAAAATAATACGGATTTGTCATTAGCTGACATTCACCACGAAGTTTTATTACAACTTGAAGCTATTATTTTTGCCAGTGAAGCGCCCGTTTCAATTGCCCGTTTAAAAGAAGCATTTAATAATCAATATAATAAACAACAGCTTCGTCAACTTTTACAACAGCTCGCCCTATTACAACATGGCCGATCTATTGAGTTGATTGAAACAGCGCAAGGGTTTCGCTTTCAGGTAAGATCTAAATATCGTAGTATTATTGCTCAAATTTGGCCAGAGCGACCAACAAAACTGTCGCCTTCATTACTAGAAACCCTGGCTGTCATTGCTTATCATCAACCGGTTACCCGCGCTGATATTGAACAAATTCGTGGTGTGTCTAATAATAGTCAGATTCTTAGAACACTATTTGACTGGAACTGGATTAAAGAAGCCGGTTTTAGAGATTTACCCGGAAGACCCGCGTTGCTAATTACAACGCCTCAGTTTCTGAATGCTTTTGGTCTAGCATCGCTAGGCCAATTGCCTCCCCTACAGAACGCCAAGGAAGCCTTTATGGCTCTCGATGCAAATGCACCGAAATCATAAAGAGGTGGACTGTTGATCATTATGTCTAAGGTTGTGCTGTCATGAGTGAAAAATTGCAAAAAGTATTAGCGCGAATCGGATTAGGTTCCCGCCGATATATGGAAGAGGTTATTGCCGCAGGACGCGTGAGTGTAAACGGTCGTGTTGCCCAAGTGGGTGAGCGCATTGAACCAGGCGATGAATTACGCATTGATGGCCGTAAAGTTCAGTTTCAAATTGAAGACGAAATTCGTCGCCGTGTATTGATTTACTATAAGCCAGAAGGCGAAATCTGTTCACGTAATGATCCTGAAAAACGCCCGACTGTATTTGATCATTTGCCACAAATTGCGAATGACCGCTGGGTAATGGTAGGTCGTCTAGATATTAACAGTACTGGTTTATTACTATTTACAAATGATGGTGAGCTTGCTAACCGCTTAATGCACCCATCAAATGAAGTTGAACGTGAATATGCTGTTCGAGTTATGGGTGAAGTAACACCTAAAATACGCCAAAACATGGTAAATGGCGTAGAACTTGAAGATGGCCCTGCTAAATTTGAATCTTTCTCTGAAATTGGTGGCGAAGGTATTAACCGCTGGTACCAAGTTGTGGTGAAAGAAGGTCGTAACCGTGAGGTTCGTCGTATTTTTGAATCACAAGAACTTAAAGTAAGCCGCTTATTGCGTACACGCTACGGTACAGTTATTTTACCACGCGAATTACGTACTGGTCGCTGGATGGAACTCGATAAAACTGATATCGATAATCTAGCAAAATCTGTTGAGTTAAAACCACGTCAAGGTACAGGTTTATTTGGTATGGCAAAACGTCGTACTGACCGTATGACTGAAAAGCCAATGGCTGCTCGTCGTGGCGGTTACTTACGCCAACAACGTCGTGATGAAGAAAAAGAAGCTCCGGCTAACACAGGTAACCAACGTAAATCGACTGGTTTTAACCGTGGTTCAAAGAAATTCTAAGTTATTCATTAATATAAAAAAACCGCTCAAATCAGAGCGGTTTTTTTATATCTTTTTTAATTTAATTCATTTTTTCCAGTTCAATCCATTCAGCTTCAGGGAAATGAACGGCTAAATAGTCTTTCAGATAATTTGAAGTATCTTGAGAAATTAATGGATCTTTTGATTCATCTTTTAAGTTATAAACCAAAGCTTTTAATTTCAATCCACGAGTTTTAAGTGCTTCCAGACTAAGTAAAGTATGGTTAATACTTCCTAAACGACCTGATGTTACCAAAATAACTGGAAACTGGTGCTGAGCAACATAATCAATGCTAAGCAAACTGGTGGTTAGTGGCACCATTAAGCCGCCCGCACCTTCTAACAATACAATTTCAAAACGTTCTGCCAATGTTTGCGTCGCATTTTCAATTTTTTGAAAATCAATTTCTCGGTTATCTAGGCGTGTTGCAAGATGAGGCGAAGCAGGATAGCTAAAAATTTCAGGCATGGTTAGCTTGTCATGATCTTCTTGAAACCAGCCCTGCCCCATAATTTCACGATGCTTTTCAATATCTTCAGAAATATCAGCATTACCCGTCTGAATGAGTTTTTGGGTAATTACTTTTTTACCCTGCTCAGTCCATAATTTTGCTAAAAAGCCTGTAGCGTAGGTTTTACCAATGTCGGTATCAATCCCACTCACAAAATAGATCTGGCCACTCATTTACTTCACTCTCCGGGCAATACAATAAATCGGGTGATATGTGAGGGAATATCCTTCAGCAGACTTAAACCGATCATAATCTTGATAAAACTGTTGTAAAGTTTGCTTAGTCCAACGGTGCTGTGCAGTTGCCGTTACACCTGTTGCTTTTAAATGCTGCAACACGGCTTTAGGCGAATCAAAATAGAGTTGAGTTTCTAACTCTGACAAATGCAAAATCTCAAAACCAGCCTGAGTTAAGGCACTATTCCAATTTTCAACTGACCAATAACTTAAACCTTGGCCTGTCAGCTCTTTAATTTCTCTTAAATTCTGAGAGCCGAATGTTGAAAAGCATAACCATCCTTGATCAACTAAAGCCTCATTACAACGCTTAAGCAAAAGAGGCAAATCCTGCATCCATTGCAAAGCAGAACCTGAAACAATCATATCGAGCTGCTGGGGAAACTCTAAAGTTTCAATGTCCCCAATCAACCATTTCAGATTTTCTTGATGATTGAAGTGCTGCTGCACATCTGCATATAGATCATTCAAAATTAACTCTTCAATCTGAAAAGATGCAGTAATAAGACGAGTTAAATTGCCAGAACCACAACCGATTTCAAAAACACGTGACATCGTACTTGGGCAAAACTGCTTTAGTAAGCCCGTTAAATTTTGGCAAATTTGTTTTTGAACTATTGCATGCTCTGAATAGCTTTGCCCAGCTTTGGCAAAACGCTGGGCAACCAAGTTTTTATTCAAACTCACAGAAAACTCACCAATTCTTCAAGCTCATGTTGCTGCACCATTGACGTTAAAGAAATACGCAAACGTGCACTATTTTTAGGTACTGTTGGTGGGCGTACAGGCATGGCATAAAAGCCGCTTTCTTGAACGTGTTTTGCCTTATCGATCGCAGCCTGACTCTCTCCCACAATAATTGGAACAATATGACTAGTCGACGGGCTTACATAACCCTTTTGTACAACAGCTTGTTGAAGATATTGGCTAATCTTTTTTAAGTGTTCACGCTGAGGTTGAGCAAGTAATACTTTTTGAAAAATAAAGTTTGCCCATGCCATAACAATCGGGGGCTGTGCAGTACTAAAAATAAGTGGGCGCATTTTATTAATGAGATAATCTTTAATAATTGGATCGCAAATAATGTAACCACCGACTGCTGCCAATGCTTTACCTAATGTACCAACTAAAAAATCAATTTCTTGAATGACATTATATTGTTCAGCACATCCTAAGCCTTGCTGACCACGAGCACCAATTGAGTGTGCTTCATCAACATAAAGCATGGTTTTAGCAAAACGTTTTTTAAGCTGGACTAATGCAGCTAAATCCGTTTCATCACCATCCATACTAAAAATACTTTCTGTAACCACAATGATTCGTTCAATCTTGTCATCATCATGATACTTTTGCAGAAGTTGTTCTAAGTGCTTTAAATCATTATGTCGATAACGCACATACTGCGCACCAGATAAACGTATACCGTCAATCATGCTCGCATGGACTAACTTATCTGCCAAAATTAAAGTTTTACTATCAGCAACAGCTGGCAAAATTCCAATATTCATGTGATAGCCACTATTAAATAGCAGAGCCGACCGACCACCAAATGCTTGGCTTAGGCTATTTTCCAACTGTTCATATTCATCAAAGTTACCCGTCAATAAACGGGCCGATGAAGAACTAAAATAGCTCCGCTCTAACGGCAAGCTCTCAAAAAATTCTTGACGAAGATTGATATCAGCCGCCAGTCCAAGATAGTCATTTGAAGCTAAGTTGAGCATCGTTTTATTTTGAATCGTAATAAAACGGTCATGCTGCACATTTTGAGTAAATTCTCTGAAGTTACCTTGTTGTTTTAACTCATCTAACTCGGCAGCAAAATGATTGAGCAATGACATCTTAATGCGCTCCCTGCAACGTTTTAACAACGTCAACCAATTGTTCAAGCAAATCATTTAACTCTTGATGAGTGATGACATACGGTGGCATCACATAAACCAATTTTCCAAAAGGACGAATCCAGATTCCGCGGTCTACAAATTGTTGCTGTAAAGTTTTCATATCAACATTAAAGGTGAGTTCTACTACACCAATTGCACCGAGCACCCGGACATCGGCAACATAATCAAGCTGACTTAAAGGCGCTAAAGATTGGCTAAGCTGTTGCTCAATTCGCTCAATATTGACCTGCCAATCTTGTTCAATTAACAATTGCGTACTTTTTAAAGCAACGGCACAGGCAAGTGGATTGGCCATAAAAGTTGGGCCGTGCATAAATACCCCAGCCTCACCGCGACTAATCGTTTCTGCAACATGCTTTGTGGTTAAGGTAGCAGACAAGGTCATATAGCCGCCTGTTAAGCCTTTACCTATACACATAATGTCTGGCTCAACTTGGGCATGCTCCCACGCAAAGAGCTTACCAGTACGGCCAAAACCAGTGGCAATTTCATCGAAAATTAAAAGCAGGTTATATTTTTCACAAAGCACTTTGGCCTGACGTAAATATTCAGGATGATAAAAACGCATACCCCCTGCACCTTGTACAATTGGCTCAATAATCAGGGCAGCAAGATTTTCATGATTTTGCTGAATAGCTTGTTCTAGCTCGGCAATATCTTCTTGGTTCCACTCTTGATGAAATTTGGTTTGCGGTGCTGCTACAAAAAGACGGTTTGGCAAACTTGTACCAAAAATCTGATGCATGCCTGTTACTGGATCACAAACAGACATCGCATTCCATGTATCACCGTGATAACCAGAACGTGTAGTAATAAAATTTGTTTTTTGAGGTTGGCCTTGTGCTGTCCAGAATTGCACTGCCATTTTCAAAGCAACTTCAACGGCAACCGACCCCGAATCTGCATAAAAAATTTTGTCGAGGCTTGGCGGCGTAATTTTTAAAAGAATTTTACCCAACTCAATGGCAGGGTCATGGGTTAACCCACCAAACATAATATGTGACATGTTCTGTAATTGATCTGTCACTGCCTGATTGAGTTCAGGGTGGTTATAACCGTGAATCGCACACCACCAAGAAGACATACCATCAATTAAAGTTTTACCATCATCTAGTTCAATCGTTGCCCCATAGGCACGTTTCACTTTAAATGTGGGTAAAGGTTGGGTCATAGAAGTATAAGGATGCCAAATATGTTCTAAATCAAAATTATCGGTCATCCTATTTACCCTTTTACAGCATTCAAATCTTTTATTGAACACATGTTAAACCTGTTAAGAATGAAAGAAAATTGCGATATCAATCAAAGCTTATTAACTTTGCTGATGAATTGTTAAAAATTGGCAGATTTCTTCAATTGTTCTTTCGACCTGTAGGTAGGGAAAAGCATGTGTAGCATCTTTTAGTAGCTTGTAACTCATGTTTTTTGTCGCTATATCTTTAAAATTTTCCATAATTTTGCAAGGAATGACATTATCTTGCTTGGCAAACAAATGAAGCTGCGGCCCCAGATAGTTTTTTAAGTTACTTACCTGATTTAATTGTTCAAGCATTTGCAAACCTTCTAATAAAAGTTCATTTGAAGGCGGGCTTGCTATATTTTGTACGCTTATCCAATCTTGTTTAGCTTGAGATGAGCCAAGTGTAATTAAATAATAAAAGCGCTTTAAAGTAGCTTGGGGGTTCTGTAAAAAAGACGCTTTAAATTGACTAAATACATCAGTAGGCATTGCTGTTTGCCAATTGTCATTGGCAACGAAACAAGGGTTTGAAGCGAGCGTAATTAAAGTTTTTGTTTGCCCTGTTTGCTTGTAAAAAATATCAACGAGTTTAGTCGCTAACTGGCCACCTAAAGACCAACCGATTACCACATCAACTTCAGCCACTAAATCAAGCTGTGCTTGAAAGTTACGATCTAAAACATTAAAAATATTAATGAGTTGAGTTTCAAAACCCTTTTTTTCCAAATGCAATTTTAGAGATTGCAAAGGTTCCACACCTACTCCCCAACCCGTAATTAATAAAATTTTATTTTGTAACTTCATATGCCTGTCCAAAGCCGACTTTATCAGGATTATATAATATTATTGTTTTAAAATATCTTTTAAAATCAACATAAAAAATGAATTTCAAAAAGTAAAAACAATGATTTATGAGTATTTAATATTCTGAAATATATTGATAAACAAGACCTGCATTATTCATAATAAATATACAAAACTTTAATTATCTAAACATTGAAGCCACTCAAAAAACAACATAATCCACACTTCGCCTATAAATCCATTATGCAATGTAATTAATGTTAATACTTATGTTTTTTTATTAAAAGAAATGACTCATCAATTCATTTTAATGTTAGAAGATTAATTATTGAACAAAATATATTAGGAAGGCTAATATGAACAGTCAAAGTACAATATCTGATGGGAGAGAAAAAAATACATATTTTGTTACACCAGATGATATTATAAAAACTTTATCTTTAGATAAAAATTACTGCTTATTTTTAGATATTGATGGGACATTAGCACCATTCCAAATTAATCCTGAGCAAAGTTTTATTCCAAACACTACATTAGAAACTATAAAAAAAATTATTAAATTAAATATACCCGTTATTGCTGTAACAGGTCGAGATGTAGACACAGCTTGCGAGCTATTACAGCCTATTGAGATTCCTGTTGCTGGCTTGCATGGTTTAGATATTTATTTTGGCTCAGATCATTATATTCGACCAGATTTAAGTTCGATTAATTTTAAAAAATTAAAACAAGATATTATAAAATCTTGTGAGAAATATCCTGAATTATTAATTGAGGATAAAGGATATTCTATTGCTTTACATTACCGAAAAAATCCTACCTTAGAAAATGATGCTATTAATATTATGCATCAGATTAATTCTGATTTCCCCCAATTAAAAATAAATCATGGGAAATTTGTTGTTGAGTTAATACCAAACCAAGCTGATAAAGGTAAAGCAATTCAAACCATATTAAATCATCTTAATTTACCTTCTGTAGTACCGATTTTTATAGGAGATGATTTAACAGATGAATCTGGTTTTATTTTTATTAACCAGTACGCTGGTCTCACGATTAAAGTAGGCTCCGGCGAAACACAAGCTGAATATAGATTAAAAGATATTGATAATGTCGCGAATTTTCTTCTTTTATTTAAAAACAGAATAAAAAGCTTATATGTCAAAAATAGCCAAAATGAGAATGGAGAACAAATATGTCTAAATTAATTGTGTTATCGAACAGAATAAGTATGCCATCAGGTAAAGCTTCAGCAGGTGGCCTTGCCGTGGCTGTGCAAGATGCTTTGAATGATAGTAATGGTATTTGGTTAGGCTGGAATGGCCAGCAAATCACCGATGGCGAAGCACCAGAATTTGAACAGGCCTATTCTGAAGGAATTGATTACATTACCTGTCCTCTTACTCATCAACAATACGCGCAATATTACTGTGGATTTGCAAATAAGGTTCTCTGGCCAGCAATGCATGCTCGAGAAGATCTGATTGAATATAATGCGCAAGAATATAATACCTATCAAAAGGTCAATCGGTTATTTGCTGAAAAATTAAAACAGCTTGCACAGTCTGACGATCTTATTTGGATACACGATTATCACTTTTTTAGTGTGGCTCGTTACTGCCGTGAATTAGGCATGCAAAATAAAATTGGTTTCTTCTTACATATTCCTTTTGCTAGCCTAAATATCTGGCACAAAATTCCAGTAGCTCGAGAATTAATTCAAGACTTGAGTCAATATGATGTTATTGGCTTACAAACTCAGATCGATCAAAATGCATGTATGCAGACTTGTCTAAATTTACTCGAGGCTCAGAAAATTCAAAGCAACAGTATTAGCTATAAAAAACGTCAAATATTAATTAAGTCGTACCCAATTGGTGTTCAGCCAGAGATTATACAAAAGCAAGCGCAACAAGATTTGGCCACCTCTTCCGTGTTTAATTTTGAAGAAATCCCACGTCAAAAAACTATTATTGGGGTTGATCGTATTGATTACTCAAAAGGTTTACTGGAAAGATTTAATGCGTTTGCAACCTTTTTGGAAACCAGCCCCGAATATCATGGTTTAGTTCGACATCTTCAAGTTGCAATACCATCTCGTACCGATATTCCAGCTTATCAACGTTTATACCAACGTTTTAAAACCAAGCTTGAGTTAATTAACGAAGAATTTGCACATGAAGACTGGAGACCGGTAGATTGTTGCTATGACACGGTTCAACACCATAATCTTATGCACATTTACCGCCATTCAGATATTTGCTGGATCAGTTCACTACGCGATGGTATGAATCTAGTCGCTAAAGAGTATATTGCAGCCCAAGACCCAGAAAATCCTGGGGTACTCATTTTATCTAAATATGCTGGAGCTGCTGAGCAGATGTCTCAAGCCTTGATTGTTGATCCGCAAGATAGAGCGGCAATGATGGATACTTTGAAAATGGCTTTAGAAATGTCTAAAACTGAGCGTATTAATCGTTATCAGCAATTGATAGAGGGATTAACAACTTCTGATCTTACCAATTGGCGAAATAACTTCTTGGATGATTTAGAAAAGACACCAACTCTACTGATGAAGCCTCAGCGATTATTACAAGATAATTATCAATCTATCTATCAAGTTTTATAAATCTAAAAAAGAACATCGAGAAATTTAATTTCTCGATGTTCACTAGAGGGTATCTATTATTTATAAATTAATTTGTCTTGATTAACGTAAAACGGTTAAGTAAAGCAATAATAAAAAGCAATACAGCTACGCCTGTTAAAACCGTACTTAAACCAGTCCATTCACCAATTAAACCGATTAAAGCTGGCCCACTTAATGAGCCTGTATAGGCAATCGTAGATACTAAAGAAAGTGCTGCTGCTTTCGGCATCTTATTTTGTCGACCTACGCGAGAAAACATCACTGGCACAATATTAGAACAGCCTAATCCTAATAGCGCATAACCTAGTACTACCACTTGCCACACGGGTGCTGTCACAATAACAGCCATACCAATCGCAGCCCCAATTGCACTATAAGTCACAATATTTTTTTCGCCCCATTGCTTAAGCAAGACATGACCTGCAAAACGACCAGTGGTCATGCTAAGAGCAAAGAAAGTATATGCGAGACCAGCAAAAGCAGGATTAAGTTGATATTTACTTGTTAAATAAATACCACCCCAATCCATCGCAGCACCTTCTGATAAAAAGGCGATAAAACACATCATACCAATAAGCAGAATAATGCCATCGGGACGATAACGTTTTTTCGGTGCTTGAGTTGTATCTTCATGTGGCTTTTCATCCTGTTCAAAAGACGTTAAACAAGAAGGAATAGCAACACCACCAATAACAAGCAAAATCATAACAACTGATAAAGTACTCATTAAGGGTGAAAGCCCTAATGCCAATAATGCTGTCACAAGCATAGCGCCCGTTAAGCCACCAAGACTACACATTCCATGGAAGCTAGACATGAGCGCTCGCAAGCTATGTTTTTCAACAACCACTGCTTGTAAATTGATAGCTACTCCAAGACATCCTGCTGCCGATCCAAAGATAAACAATGCTACAGCCATAGTCACAATGCTGCTCCACATCGTAAGACTAGGCAATAAGACCATTAACAGCATCAATGCTAAAGCAATTAACGGACGACATCCCCAGCGCTTAACTAAAGCACCGGTCGCAGGCATCGCAATCATTGAGCCAATACCCATACAAAGCAAAAGTAAACCAAAATCAGCATGATTTAGGTTTAGGCGCTGCTGTGCAAAAGGAATGAGAGGTGCCCAAGCTGCAGTCGCAAAACCTAAGCTAAAAAAGCTTAGTCGTGTTGCAAGACGCTGTGTGCTTAAGAGAGTAGCTGTGTCTAAAACAGCAGGTTTGGTAAATAACATATTTCGCGAACTCACCATAAAATCATTGGCGATCCATACCAACCGATTTTCCATAGAAAAACCCTTGCCTCATTAAATTTCTAGGCAAGGGTTTTGTTGGCGAAATTATATCCAATTTCATAAAAAAAACAGGGGGTGTGATACAATTTTTCTGACTTTTTTGTAACTGCCAAAGCCTTATATAGTAAGGCTTTGAATATGTTCAATTTGACAAAATTAACATTTAAGGGATGAGTTAATTTTATTAAAAGAAGCCCATAAAAAAACCCAGCTTAAGCTGGGTCTTTTTATTAAATTTGAGATTGAATATAGTTTTGTAAGCCAATCAACTCGATTAAACGTAATTGCTTTTCTAACCAGTATGTATGGTCTTCTTCAGTATCTGATAATTGTTGACGCAACATATCACGGCTAATGTAATCGCCCTTCTCTTCACAAAGTTTGATACCTGTCGCTAACTTTTCGCGAACATGATATTCAAGCGCCAAATCAGCTTTTAAACAAGATACAACGTCTGTACCAACATTGATATCTTCACGATGCATGTTTGGTTTAGCACCTAAAAACAATACACGGCGAATGATCGCATCAGCATGAGAAGCTTCTTCTTGCATCTCATGATCAATACGTTCATAAATTTTATTTAGGCCCCAATCTTCATACATACGAGAATGGATTAGATATTGATCACGGGCAGCCAATTCTCCGCCAATGAGCATATTTAAATAGTCTATGACTTCTGGATTGCCACGCATAATAAATCTCCTATCGTATGAGAACTATTATGGGCAATCTTAAAAATGATTGCAAAGTAAAAAATAGTTAAGTTTATGATTTTTATCAAATTAAAATGAGAAACATACGCATTTACAGTTTAAGTTAATTAAATTTCCTGTGCAAAAAGAAACGCTTGTCTGATTTATAAGTTCAAACAAGCGTTAAAATATGACATAACCCATCAATTTATAAATTTGTAACTAAAATCAATAGTTCTTATTTCGGTAGACCTATTCGCTTAAAGTCTGCCCGTAGCTCGCCATAAGTGATAAGAAATCAGTCTCATTCATAACAGCAATACCAAGTTTTGCTGCTTTTTCTAATTTCGAACCAGCCTTCTCGCCCGCAACAACGCATTTGGTCTTGCTTGATACACTACCGCTTACACGCGCACCTAATGCTTGTAGCATTTGAGTCGCCTGATCACGGGTCATTTGTTCTAATGTGCCTGTTAACACCCAGCTTTCACCATTTAACGGCTGACGTGTTGGAGCTGTTGGCGCATCCCAATGAATTCCTGCTGCAATTAAGCGATCAAGCACTTCAATGTTATGTGGTGCCAAGAAAAAGTCAGCAATCCACTCTGCAGTAATATCACCGACATCTGGAGTTTTCTTTAAAGCTTCAACATCAGCAGCTTTAAGCGCTTCTAGAGTTTGGAAAGTATTGGCCAACATTCTAGCTGTTGTTTCACCCACCCCACGAATTCCCAGAGCATAAATAAAACGAGCAAGCGTTGTCTTCTTACTGGCTTCAATGGCATCAATCAGGTTTTGTACCGATTTCTCACCCATTTTTTCAATACTGAGTAAAGTTTCTCGGTGCTCATGCAAATGGTAAATGTCGGCAACATCTTTGAGCAAATCGAGATGTAATAAAGACTCTACCCAGCGGTCGCCTAGACCTTCAATATCGAGAGCTTTACGTGATACGAAGTGACGAATCGCTTCAATTCGCTGCGCAGCACAATAAAGTCCACCAGAACAACGTGCTAAAGCTTCTCCTTCAGGCATAACTACAGGAGAAGCACAAACAGGACAGCTTTCAGGTAAATGTACAATTTCAGCGTCAGGTGAACGGAATTCTGGCCAAACTTTTTCTACTTTAGGAATAACATCGCCTGTACGATAAACACTGACTGTATCGCCCACACGCACATCTAGACGATGGATTTCACCAATGTTGTGTAAAGTTACGTTGGAAACCGTTACTCCCCCTACAAATACAGGGTTTAAACGCGCTACAGGAGTCAAAGTTCCTGTACGCCCTACTTGCCAATCAATCTGATCAACCGTAGTTAGTGCAGCTTGTGCAGGGAACTTATAGGCCGTTGCCCAACGTGGCTCACGACTTAAGAAACCAAGTTGTTGTTGTTGCTTTAAGTCATCAACCTTTACGACCATTCCATCAATTTCAACTTGTAGATCCGGACGCTCTTGCTGAATTTGCTCATAACGCTGCTGTACTTCCTGAATTGAATTACATAAATATTGACGCTCAGCAATTTCAAATCCAAGTTGTGTGAGCCATTGTAGGCTGTCGTGCATGGTGGTTAAGCTATGATTTGGTTCACACTGGGCAATACCATACGCATAAAATGCTAAAGGTCTACTAGCAGCAATATTCGGGTCGAGCTGTCTTAAACTACCTGCTGCGGCGTTACGCGGGTTGGCAAACGTTTTCTCACCTTTTGCTTCCTGATCGGCATTAAGTTTTTCAAAGCCAGACTTTGGCATGAGCACTTCACCGCGGACTTCAAGCAAACGTGGAATTTCAAAATGATCTGAATGCAACACTTTAGGCAAGTTACGAATCGTTTTGACGTTTTGGGTAATGTCTTCTCCGGTTTCTCCGTCACCACGTGTAACACCACGTGTTAACACACCATTTTCATACCAAAGCGAAATCGCAAGACCATCAAGTTTTAGTTCTACTTCGTATTGTACTTTTTGGTTAGGCAATCGCTCTTCAACACGACGAGCAAATGCAAATAAGTCTTCCTGATTAAAAACATTGCCCAAAGAAAGCATCGGAACGACATGAGTCACACTTTGAAATTTAGAGAGTGCTTGGCCGCCTACCTTTGTCGTTGGAGAATCTGATTGAACCTGATCAGGATATTGCTCTTCTAAAGCTTTTAACTGGTGAAATAAATGATCATATTCACTGTCCGAGATTGTCGGCTGATCCATCACATAATAGGCGTGGTTATGCTTTGCAATCAGTTGAATAAGCTGACGCATCTGTTCGATCACGGAAGTTGTTGCCATTATGTTATTCACCATAAAAAAGGGTGGAAATTTCTCCACCCTGAGCTGCGACTAGATATGTTGCAATTATCGCAACGAACGTAAAAAATTAAAACTAGGCAGTCGCATGTGCCGGACGATAATCAATCACATGATGACGCCAGTGCTCTTTTAACTGTGGTGTAAATTCAAGATTATTTTCATCATAAACTTTGCCATCAATTTCACGAGCAATTAAACCTGCAATACTTGCCATCATGTCAAAACCAGTTACAGCTTTACTGTTTGGAAGCGCAAGGAAAAATGCCAATCCTTGAACTTGTTCACTAGACAAGGTTTCAAGATCAAATCCAGCTGGTCCATTGTCTGTCATACGCAGTACTGAAAACATTAGTACACTCGGCTCATCCGTATTTTCATAACGATGGAAACACGACATTTCGCCATAACGTAAACCATATTTTAACAATACTTTAAGTGCTTTATCGCCAGACAACGCGCGACGCGGGTTCGGATAGACATTTAATGCAATAATCTGTTCAGCCATCGCTAATGCACTTTCATCATCATAGCGTTGCTGTTCATGCAAATGTACATCCAGAATATTACTCTCGCCTTCAAATTCAGCAATTTCGGCAGTTTCAATATTTGGGTTTAAACTCAACTCAGGCTCAGTTTTTTCACTTTCAGATTTCAAGTTTTCTTCTGATAAAGCTTCAATTTCTGATTTAACAGAAACCGTATCAACTAACTCAGCTGAACTGTCTGTGTTAATGGTAGAGCTTTTTACAGTTTCTTCAGATTTAATCTGGTCTGAAGAATTTTCAACAGCGGGTTGAGTTGATTCGGCTGAAATTGATTTAGCAGGTTCTACAGCCAAACTTTCTGTTGGTTTTGTTGTATTAGTTTCTACCGATGCAGATTCATTTAACGTCGGCTCTACTCGCTCTGTACTAGTTGCCGATACACGTTCAGCTTCAGCTTGTTCAAGCTGATCTCGCACATGTCTAGGTATAACTGGTTGATTACTATCAGGATTGATATGTAAATCACTGTCTAATGAGGGTTCGGCATGGTTTGACTTTTTTAAAATCATTTTTAAGCCAATTAGCATAATAATAATGGCGACAACGATGCCAATAATCGTATTGATTTCCATTCTATGACTCCGAAACTAACCCGTATTCTTTTGCCTGTTCTAAATCGACAGTGACTAATTTTGATGTACCCGGTTCAGGCATGGTCACACCCAACAAATCAGTTGCCATGGTCATCGCCAGCTTATTATGTGTAATGTAAATGAATTGTACATGTTCAGAAAGCTCTTTTACCAAATTACAATATCTCTGAACATTCGCATCATCAAGTGGTGCGTCCACTTCATCTAACACACAGAACGGTGCCGGATTTAATCTAAAAATCGCAAATACTAATGCTAACGCTGTTAATGCCTTTTCTCCACCAGAAAGTAATGCTAGAGAACTATTTTTCTTACCCGGTGGTCTAGCCATCAGTTTAACACCAGATTGCCAGTCATCTTCAAGGCTTAAACTCGCCTCACCACCATTAAAGACCTTTGGAAACAGATTTTGCAACTCTTGATTAATCTGATCAAACGTTGTCATAAACAACTTACGGGTTTCCTGATCAATGCTTTTCATCGCATCTTTTAGTTGAGTTACCGTATTTTCCAAATCTTGAATCTGGTGACTCAACTCATCAAAACGTTGAGAAACCTCTTCAAATTCTTGTGAAGCCGCAAGGTTCACCGCACCGATTTTTTCAAACTGTTTCTGTACTTTTTCCAGTTTTTGCTGGTGCTCAGTTAAATCGATTTGTAAACCTTTTTGGACTTCGGCATTTAACTCTTTAAGCTGTTCTTGGTAATGTTCACGATCTGACTTAGCCGCTTGCCATGCCAAACGCTTCTCTTCAAGTTGTTCTCTGAGCTGTTCATCTTTTTGTTGATATTGATGACGCTGATCTGTCAGGGTTTGTTGTTTTTCCTGCACACTATTGAGTTCAAGCTGCCATTCATTCCAGTTCTTTTGCAACTTTTCAGTTTGAGCAAATTGTTGCTGAAACTCCGACTCAAGATTTGGTAACTCTAACTGAATAGGGTCAACAAATTTTTTCGCTTGTTCCATTTGAGTATTAATTTGCTGATATTGGCTCTGCAAGAACGAGATATCTTTTTCAAGCAACTCGATTCGTTGAGTGGTTTGCGTACTACTACGGCGTAAAATCTCGCGTTCTTGTTGCTGATGTTGTAGAGCTTGTTGCTGTTCTTCTAACTGCTCTGTTAACTCTTCTACCCGAAATTGCATAGTTTTATAATCAGGTAAAATGGTTTCAAGTTTGATTGCTAGAGCATGCAAATCAATTTCAAGATCGTCTTTTTGCATTGCGTCTTCTTCAAGCTGCATGTCTAGCTGAGCTAACTGATCTTTCAATTGTTGTTTTTGCAGTAAAAATGCTTGTGCTGCGGTTTGCTGTTTAGCAATTTTCACATCAAGCTGTTGTAAGTCTTTTTGTTTTTGTTTAACAACTTGCTGTTTCTGCTGCAAGTCAGACTGCAACTGCCCTAGTTCATCTTTTTGCTGAACTAAAATTTGATCTAATGCTTGTAATTCGGGTTGTTGCTTTTCAAGAGCTTGTTCAATTTCATCTAGACGAATGCGGTGGCTCAGCATACCTTGTGCACTTTGACTCTCGTCATCATACATAAGGGCAATCACCCAATCCTGCCCGACATGATAGCCATCTAAAGTCAAAATAGACTGACCATGTTGTAATTGCTTTTGCTCATTTAAAGCAACAGTCAAATCTTGTGCAATTGCTACATTCGAAAAGATTGATAGTTGTGGCGACGCAACCCAGTCATTTAAACAGGCTAAATTACCTTTAAATTGACTTGTTTGCTCTGAAGGTTTTAACTGTCGAGCAATTCCTTCCTGAAAGACTTGTTCAGTTTCAAGAATATGAGCTTGTAACCATTTTGCTAAAAACTTTTCAACAATCTGCGCATGCGGTTTACCTTGCTCTGTTAACTGTAGAGCCTGCATTAAACGTAGTGCATCTTGATGTTGCTTTGGACTTTGTTTAGCAACAAGCTGGCTTAAGTTTTTCTGCTCAGATAATAAAACCTGTATTTCTGTTTTTAGCGTTTGTTGTTGATTTTTGGTTGTCTGATGCACTTGTTGAGACTGTTCAATCTGTTGCAAATACTGCTCAATTTCAGTCTCTAACGTCGAGATTTCACAACGTAATTGTTGCTGTAGTTGCTCAAATTCGCCCTGCTCATCTTCATGAACATGCGATTGAATCTGACTTGCTTGATGTTGCAACGTTTCTTTTTGCTGTTCAATGCGTTGAACATTTTTACCTAATTGCTCAATTTGAGCAGACATTTGCATTTTTTGCTGCTGTTGTTTTTCAAACTGAGCTTTTACTTGTTCAAATTGTTGCTGTGCTTGTTTTTGCTGAGATTGTAAATCAGCAAAGTTTTGTTCAGCTTCCGTTGCAGTATGCTCAATTCCATTTAATGATTCAGTTTGTTCATCTAACTGATTATTCAGTGTTTCAAGTTGCAATTCCGAAAGTTGCAAACGCTCTTTAGTTTGGAATTTTTGCTGTTCTAACTGAACGAGAGTCATACTATTTTGCTGGTATAAACCCTGTTTTTGTTCCAGAGTCATTTTCAGTTCAGATAGTTTTTTCTCAGCTTGTTGCCACTCTTGTTGTAGTGGTGAAGATTGCTGAATAAGTCGCTGAAATAAAGCACTGGTTGCTTCTAAATCATGTTCAATCGTACTTAACTCTGAGCGAACCAATTTAAAAGTTTCACCCAGCTCATTCATTTGAACTGTATATTCTTCTTGTAAGCGTACGCTTTTATCTGCCTGAAAGGACAAAATTTCAATTTTTAGGGTCCGAATCTGGCTTTCCAGAGTTTTATATTGAACCGCTGCTTCTGATTGACGTTTAAGCGTCTTCAGCTGTGATTTTAATTCGAGGGCAATATCTTCTAAACGAGAAAGGTTTTGCTCAGTATGTTCAAGGTGTTGCAAAGTTTCGCGTCGGCGAGCCTGATAGCGTGAGACACCTGCGGCCTCTTCAATAAAGATACGCATTTCTTCAGGTTTAGCATCAACCAGACGGTTAATCATGCCTTGTTCAATCACTGCATAAGAACGTGGTCCTAGCCCTGTTCCTAAGAAAATATCGGTAATATCACGGCGGCGGCAACGTGTGCCATTTAAGAAATATTCGGATTTACCTTCACGGGTGACCTGACGACGAACCGCTAGCTCATTATAGGCATTATATGACCCACCCAATTTGCCATAGGTATTATCAAAACGTAGCTCAACACTCGCCACGCCCACTGGCTTACGCTTGGAGGTTCCTGTAAAAATAACATCTTGCATGCTACCACCACGTAGCTGACGAGCATTTGATTCACCCATCACCCAACGAATGGCATCAATTACATTTGATTTGCCACAACCATTTGGACCAACCACTGCTGTCCGGTTCGCCTTAAAATTTAAAGTTGTACTATCTGCAAAAGATTTAAAGCCGGAAAGTTTTAAACTGCTTAAACGCATAATGCCCTAACTAGCGGCGTGAGCGTCTTGCCCAGGCCAATTCAATCTGTTTCATTCGTGTCAGCGATTCCAACACAAGGTTACGTAAGTGTCGACAAAAATCTTCCATAAATAAAGCGGCTTGTTGTGATTTTCGGATCAAAATTGCATCAGTCACGAGTTTAAATAATGCAAATGCTTCTTGTAGTTCCCGCTTAGAGGTATTTAAGGTCAAAAAATAACTGCGACGTAGTGAAGGTAGTAACTCTTTATAAAACTTCATTAAGTAAGGGTTACCCACCATATCTTGCTGTTCAGCGAGATATTGAAAAACACCATCATAAAATTTTTCGATATCACCTGCTTTTACATGCTCAAGAAGTTGTTCCAACAATAGTTGCAATTGATCTGCTTCATGTGCGCGCCATGTTTCACTGATGCGTTGAACAATATGCCCCAATAACATCACATTTGTGTCAAACAGTGCTTTAACTTGCTGAGCAGACATTTCTGAAACAATTGCCCCACGGCGTGGAAATATCTCAATTAAATGAGTACGCTCTAATAATAACAATGCTTCACGAACTGACCCTCGGCTTACATCAAGCTCTTTGGCAATACGCAATTCTTGAATACGCTCGCCTTCAACCAGCTCACCACTAATGATCTGTTCGCTAATATATTTGACAATTTGCTCAGAAAGACTTTCTGTCTCTTCGAGATTCATAAATCACCCGCTACTTTTTATATGCATTAATCCATGCTTTTCTTTCGCATCCTTGTTTTTAACTGATCGTACCGATTAAAAACTATGTCATTGTCTGACAATTTTATTGCATTTTAAGCCAACCCATTTAAAAACAACACCAAAATCGGATGAATAAAAGCCCCGAATGTTCTTATTTTACTGAATAAAAAAAGCTCGAATTTCTAAAAACTCAAGCTTTTAAATCGTAGTTCTAGCAAGATTAATATTTTATTTTTAGTGCATAATCCCTTTATAAATAAAATAACTACCCACCACGACTAACAAACAAGCAAAGCATTTTTTCAACATTTGTGGTGACAATGCATGAGCAACTTTAGCGCCAAACTTGGCTGTAACAAAACTCATGACACTAATACCAATAAACGCATAGATGTGCACATAACCAATCGTGTTAGGTACAGAGATGTGTTCTTTCGCACCAAACCACATAAAACCAATTGCACCCGCAATAGCGATTGGTAAACCACAAGCGGCAGAAGTCGCGACTGCTTTCTGCATGACGACGCCATGACGGTTTAAATACGGAACAGTTAAGCTACCGCCTCCAATACCAAAAATTGCAGAGGCAATACCAATGCCACCACCCGCCATAAATTGCATAGGTGTTGAAGGAAGCTGACGTGTTGGGTCAACAACCACATTTGCGCCTTTAAACATACGATAGGCCATCACAACTGCAAAAACACCAATAAGTAGCTGTAAATGCTGACCAGACATCAAATCGGCAATACCCGCTCCTAAAAATGAACCAATCACCAGTCCAGGTGCTAAATTACGAAAAACAGGCCAAAGAACTGCACCCTTTTTATGGTGGGCCGAAACTGAACTAAACGATGTCACAATAATCGTTGCAAGCGATGTTCCGACTGCAATATGCATGATTACTGCTGGGTCATAGTGCAACTGGGTAAAAACCACATAGAGGATTGGTACAATAATTAGTCCACCACCAACTCCAAACAATCCGGCAGTAAAACCAGCAATTGCGCCAATGAGTAAATATATGATTAACTCCATAAATGTTTTACCACTCTGCTCATATTCAACATGGATTTAGAGACTCGCCAACTACAACAACTTTTAAGCGCAAAAAACCAGCTTCCAGAAGTGGTTTTATTAAAAGCAACCACAACTTCGACCAATGATGATATTCGTGAAATTGCCCAAAAAGGCATTACAACGGGCTTGGTTTGCAGTGCTCAACAAACTCAAGGGCGAGGTCAACATCAACGGCAATGGATTTCACCTGAAGGAAACATTTATTTAAGCACATTGGTGCAAACTCGAACAACATTAGATGGTCGCTTAGCACTTGAAGTTGCTCTGAATATTTTGCAAATCCCCCAGTTACAAGCTCTGAATTTGCAAGTGAAATGGCCAAATGATTTGTATAGTACGCATGGAAAATGGGGTGGAATTTTGGTCGAACCGCTTTCCCAGCATCAAGCTATTGTGGGCGTAGGCATTAATTTAAAAACACCACCAGTGACTGATAGTGACCAACCGATTACCTCTCTAGAGGATTTAGGTCTAGAACAAATGAGTCGTCTTGAACTTATTTCAGAGCTTTATGTCGCGATTCAAAATGCAGCTCGTTGGTTTGATCATGGTTGCTACAACTTGGCTGGACGTTTTAACCACCATGCTGCATGGCTTAATCAGTTGGTGCAGTTCGAACATAGCCAGGGATTGGTTCATGGTCGTTTTGTTGGAATATCGAATGAAGGTGCAGTAATTCTTGAAACTCCCGAAACTCAGCAGTTTTATCAAGGTCGTTTAAGACCACAAACTACTCAATAATTAGGTGTTTTCTCCATGAAAAGTTTATGGCTTGATATCGGAAACACCCGTTTAAAGTATTGGATTACTGAAAATCAGCAAACTATTGAACATGCAGCTGAATTACATTTGCAGTCTCCTGCCGATTTATTACTTGGGTTAATCCAACACTTTAAACACCAAGGTCTACATCGTATTGGAATTTCTTCAGTACTCGATACTGAGAACAACCAACGTATTCAGCAGATTTTAAAATGGCTTGAAATCCCTGTTGTTTTTGCCAAAGTGCATGCTGAATATGCTGAGTTAAAGTGCGGCTATGAAGTTCCAAGTCAGCTCGGGATTGACCGTTGGCTACAAGTACTCGCTGTAGCTCAAACAGAGGAAAACTATTGCATTATTGGTTGCGGAACAGCACTTACGATTGATTTAACGCAAGGCAAACAACATTTAGGAGGTTACATCCTCCCTAATTTGTATTTGCAGCGCGATGCACTCATTCAAAATACAAAGGGCATTAAAATACCAGACTCAGCTTTTGATAATCTGAACCCGGGCAATAACACAGTTGATGCAGTACACCACGGTATTTTGCTAGGTCTCATTAGCACGATTGAAAGCATCATGCAGCAATCTCCTAAAAAATTGCTCCTTACGGGTGGAGATGCTCCTCTTTTTGCTAAGTTCTTGAAAAAATATGATCCAGTCGTAGAAACAGATCTTTTGCTCAAAGGACTACAACAATATATTGCTCATTATCCTAAAGACTAAAACATAGAATAAAATAAAAGGCGCTATATGCGCCTTTTATTTTATAAGTTTATTTCTTTTGGTCATTGTTGCCAAACAGTGGGCCCATTCCGCCGCCACCGCCGCCACCAAATTGTTTTTGCATATTGCCTAATGAACGCATCATTTTGCTCATACCAGATGGATTCGCAAATTTCTTCATCATTTTAGCCATTTGTGCTTGTTGCTTAATGAGTTTATTCACTTCAGCAACATCCATACCACAACCCGCGGCAATACGTTTTTTACGGCTTGGGTTCATCAAGTCTGGATTACGGCGTTCTTTAACGGTCATTGACTGGATAATAGCTTCCATTTTCTTGACCTGTTTTTCAGGGTTCGCTTGCTCAATCGCCTGCTGAATCCCTGCACCGCTCATGCCAGGCAACTTATCTAAGAAGCCCATCATGCCGCCCATACTTTTCATTTGCTCAAATTGCATCAGCATATCTTCAAAGTTGAAGCTGCCGCCTTTTTGCAATTTTTTAGCCATTTTTTCGGCTTTTTCTTTGTCGATTTTACGTTCAACTTCCTCGACTAAAGAAAGTACGTCACCCATGCCTAAAATTCGTTGAGCAACACGATCTGGATGGAATGGTTCTAAAGCGTCAAGCTTCTCACCCATACCTAAGAACTTGATTGGCTTACCCGTAATTGCACGTACAGAAAGCGCTGCACCACCACGTGCATCACCATCAGTTTTAGTAAGAATCACACCCGTAAGTGCTAATGCATCATTAAACGCTTTAGCTGTATTTGCAGCATCCTGACCTGTCATGGCATCAACCACAAACAAGGTTTCAGTTGGCTTAACGGCAGCATGTAATTCTTTAATTTCGTCCATCATGTCTTCATCGACATGTAAACGACCTGCGGTATCAACAATTAACACGTCAGCAAACTGGATTTTTGCCTGTTCAATTGCACGATTAACGATATCAATTGGCTTTTCAGAAGCGTCTGATGCAATAAAACCTGCACCAACTTCTGCTGACACAGTTTCTAACTGTTTAATTGCTGCTGGACGGTAAACGTCGGCAGAAACCGTCATTACTTTTTTCTTTTGACGTTCTTTTAAGAAACGTGCCAACTTAGCGGCAGTTGTTGTTTTACCCGCACCTTGTAAACCAGCAAGTAATACAACAACGGGAGGCTTAGCACTTAAATCAAGTGTTTCATTCGCCTCACCCATCATCTTGGTGAGTTCGTCATAGACGATTTTTACAAATGCCTGGCCTGGTGATAACTGAGTCATCACTTCTTGGCCCAATGCCTCTTCCTTAACTTTCGCGATAAATTCACGAGTTACAGGTAACGCGACATCGGCTTCAAGAAGTGCCATACGTACTTCACGTAAGGTATCTTTAATATTGTCTTCGGTCAGCTGCCCTGAGCCAGTAACATTTCTTAAACTCTGTGTGAGTCGTTCTGTTAAGGTATCAAACATTGCAAAATCCGCTTAAAATGGCTAGTTGCAAAAAAATCTTTCTCGAAATAGAAAATTTATGCATAGAATGCTATAGGATACTTTAGTTCGCAGCGAATTTATATCTTATATAGATGAATTAATCCTGAAAAAGGTTTGACATGATTAGCCTCCCCTTGGTTTACACAATTTTGGCACTCATCGCATATACCACTTCTTTCTGGTATCTGTTTATTCGTTTAATGTCAAAACGTGAACCAAACCCATGGTTATTTGCTTTTGTTGCGACTTTGGCGCTTCTGTTGCACGGTACAGTTTTATGCCATGCCATGCTGACACCAGCAGGAATTAACTACGATGTTTTTAATCTAGTATCTTTTACATCGTGGCTTATGCTTTTGTTAAGTTTAATTTTTAGTATTTTCCGTCCTATTGTACCGCTAAATTTATTAGGCATTCCTGTAGCGGCTATTGGTCTAATTTTAGGTTTTGGATTCAGTCGACCAGATCAATTTATTGAGCAGCATTCGTTAGGCCTAGATACTCATATTATTCTTTCACTTTCTGCCTATGCAGTTTTATTGATGGCAACCATTCACGCTATTTTGCTCTGGTTCCAAAATCGTGAACTCAAAAAGAAACAAAAAAAACGTTTTTGGGTCAATTTACTTCCGCCAATTCAGGCGATGGAGTCTTTGTTATTCGATCTGATCATTACTGGCTTTATTTTATTAACAATTGCACTCACTTTTGGTTTCTTGACGATCGATAGCTTCTTTGCACAGCATCTCGCTCATAAAACCGTATTTAGTATTATTTCTTGGTTTATCTATGGCTCACTCTTAATTGGTCATTACAAACTTGGCTGGCGAGGTCAAAAAGCGATTCGTTTTACATTAATTGGTTTTGTGCTTTTGGCGATTGGTTTTATTGGCAGTAAATTTGTGCTCGAGATGATCTTGGGCCGTTAAGTAAATTAAAATTTCTTCGATACTAGACAGCGTTATACATATCCCGTATAACGCTGTTTTCTTTTTGCTCAGGTGACACAGACTGTGAAACTCATACTCGCTCCAATGGAAGGTTTAACTGACCCGATCATGCGGGATACACTCACATCTGTTGGTCATTTCGACTGGTGTGTGACCGAATTTATTCGAGTTACAGATAGCATTTTGCCAGACCATATTTACTATAGTTTTTGTCCAGAATTAAAAAATGACGGTAAAACAGCTGCGGGAACGCCTGTCCATGTCCAGTTCTTAGGTAACAATCCAGATATGCTGGCAGCAAATGCAGCAAAAGTTGTAGAGCTTGGTGCACCAGCAATCGACCTTAATTTTGGTTGCCCTGCAAAAACCGTAAATAGACATCGCGGTGGCTCTGTTCTTCTTGATGAACCTGATGTTGTACATATGCTGATTAAAGCAGTGAGAGATGCAGTACCTGCACACATCCCTGTTTCAGCAAAAATGCGTTTAGGTTATCTCGATGAAAATCACACCATGGAAAATGCCCATGCTGTTGAAGATGCTGGTGCAAACTGGTTAACGGTTCATGCACGTACTAAAGCAGATGGTTATACGCCACCTGCCTATTGGGAAAAAATTCTACCAATTAAAGAAGCTTTAAAAATTAATGTCATTGCGAATGGTGAAATCTGGACCAATGCTGATGCTAAAGCTTGCCAGCAACAGTCTGGTTGTGAAGACTTAATGATTGGCCGTGGTGCGGTAACGACTCCAGATTTAACCCAATGTATTCGTGAAAATATGAATGAGGCATTATTCAGCTGGGAACAACTGGTTGATTTACAAATTCGTTTTTTAAACGGTCAGGCAAAGACAGAAATTGGTATGGTTGGTCGTTATAAGCAATGGTTAGGAATGATGACCAAAGCCTATCCACAAGCTAAAAACTTATGGGATCAAGTTAAACGTATTAAAGCTTTGGATGAAATTGTTCAACAGTTAGAACACACCAGATCAGAAACCATTTAACGCAATATAGTCAAAAAAAAGAGGGCGATTGCTTTTACAACCGCCCTCTTTCGTATTTCAGGTTAAGCTATTATTCTTTTTTAAAAGCCGCTTACTTTCATTTTAAAGTCAGTTACAGAAACGCCAGTGACACCAAAACTCCCCATTGAGCCATTCGGTAAATTATTAAACGTTGTTGTATTTTGGGTACCCATATTTCCTAAAGTGACATTATTAAGTGAAGCATCAAATTTACTTGATACGCCTGTATTTCCAAAAGTTAATCCAGTTGGATCAACACCTGCATAGAAACCATCAAGTACAAAACCTGTTGAGGTATTTGTGCCAGCAAATTTAAACCCGAATGTAGCACCCGTATTATCAGACACTAAAGTAATTGGACAACCTGCAGCAGCAGAACAAATAGATTGAATTGCCCCTCCAAATCTAACCATAACTGATTGAGCAGCATGGCCAAGCTGAATATTTAAACGAGGTTTATTGGTTTGTACAAAGTTAATATCTAAATTGCCAGTGGAACGGATCAGCTCTTTTACACCCGTATTCACTGTAGTTCCCGAACTAAAAATTGATTTTGGTGCATAACTTGCTAATGCATAATCGGATGGACTAGATAAAGATGCACTTGGAGCTAAATAAACTGAAAAAGGTAAAAGTCGAATACCGTTTACATCACTCCCCATGGATACCGCTAAATTTAAAAAAGGATTTCCACCACCAGCATCGACATCCATTGCAATATTAAAAGAAGGATTACTCGATACCGCAGCTTTAATAAACTCTATGCCAGGAACTGGATTTGTAGAATTTCCTGCAATGACAAAGCCAGCCTTACTGTTATATGAAGTTGAAGCAATACCGTTTGTATCAATCAGAGCGACTTGATTAAATTTAACTTTATCAGCCTGAATACCTAAGGTTAAACCATTTTGGCCCGTTGCTGCCGCAAGACTTTGATCATCTAAAGGCTGCATTGCAAAAACACTTGAACTACAGGCAAGTAGCAACCAGCACCCTATATTTTTATTCTTCATGTCGCTCTAATCCTTAAGAGACAAACGCTTATTATTTGTTCAGACTATCAGAATAATATTCAAGTACAAAGCAATTATCCCTATAACCCGACGAATGCAAATCCAATCACATTCAAAATAAATTTTTTATAAAAAGTGGCGATATCGCCACTTTTCTTTATTAGTTAAAAGCACCATTTCTAGGAACAATACTAAAGCTACTATTTAAACGTCCACCAGTAATCGCAAGCTCACCTAAACGTGCACCTGCACCAGTTGATGGAGGATAGAAATTAATATCTTTAACACGTAATGCGCCGTCAATACTCTTATCAGGATTAAAATAAACCGCCGTATTTACACCAACTTTACCTAAACCACTTGCACTGTCTTTACCAACAACTAAAGCAGTATTAAACGCAAGTTTTCCAGTAATATTATCAAAGCCAATCGCAGAACCATCGATTGGATCACTAATTTGAACCGTATTTCCAGTTGCTGTGGCAGGCATGGTGAAATCGCCCAGTACAGTTAAAGCACTACCATCTGCAATTGAACTGTTTGGCACGATCGATAAGTTAAGATCTCCGCCTAAACGCAGTTTTAGACCAAATAAGACATCATTATTTCTGGCAAAGTTATCAATTGGTGAGGTACACGACCCGGTAGCTGGACAAGTTTTATATTTTGCCCCAGGTAAATACCCTGCTGCGATCTCAGTTGATAAAGCAAGTAGCATCTCTTTTAAACTAATGTTAAGACTGCCATTTTCTAAACCGATGCTTCCATTGCCTTTAACGAACATATCAATATTACGTAACCCCATATAATAATCAGTAGGACTACCGCCATTATTAGCATTTGGAGAACCATCAATTAATAAAATTGAGGTCGTTTTGGTTCCAGTCGCATCACGTCCTGTAGTTCCAGCTGCAACACCAAAACCTAAACGTGAAGTCGTTCCAGATGCCGCAACAATATTCTGAACAGGTTTACCATTGGCATCTTTTGTATAGTAATAAGCACTATTTGCTGGCGCGTCTAAACCATATACAGCAGCATTAGCATTTAAGTTATAAAAAGGTAGTGCTAAGCCCCATTGGTTGTTTGCACCATTGTCTGCAAACTGATTGGCAGCAGCTACATTCGCACTTGTCGTAAAACGACCACGTCTTGAAAATGCTTGAAACTCTGCTCCACGCATTGCAAGAATTAAACTGAATGGATTAGTAACCGTATCACGGTGAATATTATGCTGATAATCAGCAGCTGTCGTTAAAGTACCACTACCTAAACGAATTGCATTTAAAGTCGCATTGTTTGGCATTAATAACATTTTTGTATCAGCAAGATTTAGATAAATATTTCCGCTGTCGAAATAACCACGCGTAGCTGAGTTAAGACCAGTTAAATTGCCAAACTCGAAACCATAAGCATTTAAACCTGCTCCACCAATTTCTAAAGTGGTTGCTTTACCATCTGCGCCTAGCATTGAGTCATTATCTTTAGTGAATTCACCTTTCATACGAAAGGCAATGCCAGAATTACCTAAAATACTATTACTTGAACCTGTGCCAGCAGCTGTATTTGCAGTGCCTAAAGTAGTGGTATCCGCCGTACCATCCATACCACGGACTTGTAAATAACTATTTACCATACGTCCGCTAGCACCTAAACGAATCAAACCTTTCGCATTTTGTGGGCTATTAGTTGCATCTAAAGCATAAGGGTTAGCTTTATTTACATTCGAGCTGAGCATCACTTCAATATTCAGGCCTGAATTGGTTACTTTGCCACTACTGTCAACATACGTACCCGCAGTTAAACCAGAAGCTGAATCTGCTACACGGTTAAAATCAACATAGCCATAGGTAGTATTCGGAGTTTGCCCTACACCAGCAACATTAGTTCCAGTATTTGTCTGTAAAACTAAGCCACGAGTTGGATCAATCAACATGGCTCCTTTACCAACAAAATTAAAGTTAAAATTTCTTAAAATTAACTGATTTAGCTGGCTACGAGCATCCAATTGCCCTAGATAAATATTGGCATTATTAATACCAAGTGTCATGCTTGACTGGCTATTTGCATTAAATAGCCCATCTTGGGTTGTAAGTGCCAAATTTAAAGGAGAGGTCGTTTGAATAGCCAACTGCCCTAAAGTTGGCGAGCATGTAGCTGAACTATTACAAACTTTAACGCTATTTACGGTAATAAGTGATGGACTACTTTGCATAGAAAAGTCTAGTCCAGTTTTACCCGTAGTTGGGTTACTCCCTACATCTAAACGATAATTAGTGCTTAAAGGTTGGCTAGATGCATTACTTTTTTGGACTTTTACACCACTTGCTTGAGCTCTTAATACCTGATCAGCACTTGTTGGTGTGCCTGCATGGTCATCCCAATAAGCATTATCAATATTAATTTCATTAAACGTAGTTTGAATCGAGATCCCATCTTGTCCATTGACGGCACTCAAATCAGCATCTGTTAAAGTTTCTAAAGCATAAGTTTGACCACTCACTAACAACATGCTGGTTGCTAATGTATTTAAAATAAACTTTGAGCTGTGATTTTCTTTATTTTTTTTCATCACTTCAGTTCCTTTGAAATCTACATTAACCCTTAACAACGAGGATGACTACCATCACAACTAAAGACCATGACTTTTCCTTGAATAGCTAAGTTTCCGTTCATCATTAGACCCATAAAACCAGTTTCACGTCCATAGTCATAGGCCGATGGAGTCGCTGTAGCAACTTGCTGTGCTGCACTATTAGCAGTCGCAGCATATGTCGGTTTTTTGAAATATGCATAATCATACATATTTGCACTCGAGCCTTGCGTTGTTGTTGAGCTGGTAAAGTTATCTTGCTCAATTGATAAAGCATTGAAACCAAAATTACGCAATAAAATCGGTTGAGCTGAGCTAAAACTAAGCTGAATAGCAGGTTTAATAATTTCAGTATTACTTTTATCAAGATACTTTAAATCAACGCCATCCAAGCCCATTTTTTGAATATTTAAAGTTCCTTGTACGCCTTTAAACACGAGCCAAAGTTTATTACCACTATCACTATTTTCAGCCCAACCACTTGGCTTCGTCGCATCTGCCTGAACAAAACGTTTGTTAATCGCTAAACCTATATGACAGAACTCAACGTTCTCACAAACACCACCACTACCATTGTCAAAGACACCGTTAGCTGTCTGGTTTAAATTAAGCATTAAAGATAAATCAGCACCAGCTTGACCATTAATCGCCTGCAAAGCGTCATTATCTAAAGTTTGCAGCTCAGCATGAGTAACTGTTGTGCAAAGAGCGAGGATTAAAGTACTTATTTTTTTCATATCAATCTCCTCCTCTTATAGACCTTTAGTTGTAAGTTTCAAGTGCTGAATTAAAACACCATCAATAACACCTGAACCCATGTTATTACTAATGGCTGAACTAATTTGTGCTCCAGATAATTTATAGGTGTTCAAATCTGCATTTGGTGTAGTGCTATACCAACGCCCCCCTTCGTAACGAGCATCTGGTAAAGGTGTGCCGGCTGGTACAGTAAATTGAGCGCCATTCCCTGCATCAGCTAAGGTATAACCTGTATTATTTACTGTCGGGTTATAATAAGAGGTACTGTCAATACTAGCCCAGTTAGCGCCTTGAGAGTCAAATTTTAAACCTGAGCCTGCATTTCCAGTCCAACCCGTTGCTGTACGGTACTGCCAAGTATCATAACAAGTACTTAAGTTCAAAAATCCACAGCTATAACTGCCTGCACGACGTTCTTGATTTTGCAATTGATAGAAGTTTTTAGTCTGCGTTATAGCCGCTACAGTGCCAGTAGGCAATTTACCAAATGAAATACCGACCGCATCTTGTGTACTATTCCCTTTAAATGCTTCTAAAGTATTGTTCGTTGCGTTATAAACAGTTGAACCAATTGAAATACTACTATGTGTTGCACTAGAGCCTTGGTAAGTTTTACCACCTAACGTGACACTGGTACCACATTGGTAAATATTACAAGTTGAACCTAAGTAACTCGTATCGGCCCCACTATAGTCTGTATAAATTTTCTTATAAATTTCAGGTTTATTTGGAATACGAGCAAGTTCTAAACTAAAGTTTTTACCATCTGAGCTTAAAACCAATGGTTGATATAACGAACCCAATACAAGGTTAATGTTTGGGTTATAAAGATATAGCCCTTCATTTGCATCAAAAGTTGGCGCAAGTCCACCATTAATTGCAGGTGTTACCAAATTACCTTGAGTAGTTCCTGTTTCACGCGTACTTAAACGTAGTACGTTATTCATAGCGCTGTCTGTTGGGGCAGTCCATGAACCAGTTGAAGTAACCGTTGTAGTTTGACTACGAATCCGATATAACCAATCCGCGCTTGGAGAGTTATTACTTGGGGCACCCGTATATTGGGTACTATAGCGATTGACCCAAGGCCCTACCGAAGACGTTGGAGTATTTGAAGTAATTGTCGCTCTTAAATTAGATGCATCACCACTGTTTAAACGAATAACACCAGCAAAACCTAAAGTATCATTATAAAAAGGACTCATTCCACCAGCAGATGTTGCCCCCCCTAATGTTTGGAAAAGCTGTAAACGACTGCCATTTAAGCTAAAGTTATTCCAGACCCCTTGTAAACGAAGACGGTTTGCACGGCTTGCATCCGTACTTGTACCAATTAAGCCATTTGAGTCGCCATAATTAAATTGGTCTGCTGCACCATTTATTTTATTTGGATTTCGGACAAAAATATCTGACCACAAACCTAATTTCAGCTTATAAGCATCTATACCTGCGGAATCTTTCGTTCCAACCTCATATAAAGGAGCTTCCAAAGCTAAATAAGTTACTTGGCAAGATGGGTCACTTGCACCACTACAAGTAGCTGCACTGAAGTTAGGTACTGAATTTGCTGTCGCAACTTTAAAAATCCATGGGTTAACCGCAGTACCCCAACTTGAGATTGCAGCAGCTGTATCAGTAGACGCGATGCGAGTATTTGTATCATTATCAGATTTGGAAAGCGCTAAACCATAAAGAAAAATATCTGCTTTACCAACAGCGCGATCACCCGAATCAATCGAGCCATTTTTATTAGTATCTGCTGCTGTCATACTTAAAGGACCGACAGGCACATAATTTATATAACCTGTGTCTTTAGTACGATCGGTTAATATCTGACTTGAGGTTTCATTAGCGCCTGCACCACGAAACACCATATAGGCATTCTGCGGCAAGATAGCAATACCTTCACCTGTAGTTTCACTTAAGCCCGCATCAGAAAGTTCTTCGAGTGCGAAACTAGCTTGGCTTATACAAAGCCCGATTAAACTTGCCAAAACGGTTTTTTGAAACCTTACCGTATAATTAAGTGTAGTCATCTTGACCTTCCTGTTTTATACGATGCCGCGCACCATATTTATTTTTCTTTAACAATCCTTGATGCCAGGTGAATCTATCCTTTTCACCTTAGACAAAGAGGCAAATCTAAAAGATATTGCCAACCTTTCCACATTTCTATTATGCGGAATATTTGCACAAATGCAAAAAAAAGCATGTAAAAAATTACTTTTCCGATGAATGTAAAGTAGCCTAATCTACCTTCTCGGAATTTAACAAAAAGTTAAACCCGAACCATGGCAATTTGGCTTAAAGTTCTGATTCGTTAACTGTAAGTTGCTTAAATTTAATGTAAGCGGACTATTTTTCAAATCAACCGTACCAATATTTACATCCAAATCACCAAGCTTTAATAATCCTCCTAAATCAGAGGTTTGTGCTGGGTTAGCTTGTAAATAGGCTGAAACTGCTGTTGAAATTTGCGGAAATAGTGGTGAAATATCAATTGCATCTTGTGGAATAATGTTACCGATGTTAACTGGATTTGCAAAAGACATCCACCAACCCTTTTGAGCCACGTCATCTGCTTTAGCGCCTGGCCATTGAAGCATTTGATTTTGTAGAGCAAGGTACATAGGTGAGTTAATTGGTAAATTATGAATAAGTCCCAATGACTGAGTTAAATTTAGATTCGCTGTAATATTTGAAATTGTACCATTCATATATACATTAGAAAATTTAGAACCTTGGCCTGCAATGAGACATGCTAATACACTACAGCTTGTTACTGTGGCTTCAACTTTACCACCCTGAGTATAAATACCTGTTGGTTCTGGATAAGCTGGGTCGTGTGGACCTGCGGCATTATATTGCACAGTACCATCTACTGGGTATGAACTACTATGTCCAACATAAATATTAGGAACTTTAACTGGAGCAGATAAAACTTTGGAGCTAACTCTATTACCATTAACCTGAATGGGAGCAATTTCAAAATAGTTATTTTGAATGCCTGGAATATTAAATCCACCATCTGAAGTAACAAAACTTACCTCAGCAGCCCCTCCTAAACCCAAAGCCTGTAAACGGCCTGTAACTGCATTAGCACCATATAAATTGTCTCGCGTAGCAGAAGTTGTCGCATAACCTTTAATTAAACCACTACTATCCGATTGCACCTGCATATAACCAGAAATCGAGTTAATACCATTTGGTCTAGTTGTGTTTTCAGTACCTGCTGTAAGCAAGCCGATAAATTTCTCAGCACTTAATCTTAGACCTGCGACTTCACGAGTTGATGCAGAATTAGGGTTTTTAATTGCAAATTCTATGAACGGATTTGTTAAAACCGCAGAAGAAGAAGCCCGCTCTTCGCTAGTCATGGCCAAAGGATTGCCATTCGCATCAAACTTTTGTCCACTTAAGCTCAGATTATCAATATCAATATCACAGCCACCAACACCATTAACACCGCCACAACCTAACTGTAATTTACGAATATTGGTGTTAATTTCTAATTCAGCTTCCAAACCTAATTTATAGAAACCAATATTACTACTGTTGTCGCGTAGTTTTTCTAAATTTGCAGAGTCCGTAGGCGCAATATAAGACATACTCATTAAAGCTTGGCCACGAGTTGCGGAGAGTTCAGAATCTGACATAGGGACTAATGTAGAGGCAGCATACGCTGAAGAAAAGCATAAGCTTCCAAGCGCTATCGCTACATGAAGAGACGTAAACTGTCGCATGACCGACCTCCGTATCCTTGGGGGCATAATCCTATTTAATTTCTTTTTATTTGGTTTGCCTAAATTTAGTAGATATCTAAACAATTACTACCAAATAGACAACCTATATCCATTACCTTTGCTTTTAAATTCTGTGATGCAGAACAAAAAACAAATCAATTATTGATCATATTATATTATTTTTTACAAAAGGAAACTGTCGTTTATCATAATTCCGATAAACGCATCTCATGTAAGTTTTATTTATAAAATTGGGCCACCTCAGTGACCCATTATTTTAAAATTCTTCTTTATCTAAGAAAAATTATGTTTTAGGAAGTGTAACGCCTGTTTGGCCTTGGTATTTACCACCACGATCTTTATAAGATGTTTCACATACTTCATCACTTTCAAAAAATAGCATTTGTGCTACACCTTCCCCTGCATAAATACGGGCAGGTAAATTAGTGGTGTTTGAAAACTCTAGAGTTACGTGACCTTCCCATTCAGGTTCTAACGGGGTCACATTCACAATGATACCGCAGCGAGCATAGGTCGACTTACCTAGACATACAGTCAACACATTACGAGGAATACGGAAATATTCAATTGTACGTGCTAAAGCAAATGAGTTTGGCGGAATAATACAAACATCAGATTCAATATCGATAAAGCTTTTGTCATCAAAATTCTTTGGATCGACAATTGCAGAATGTACGTTAGTAAAAACCTTAAATTCACGGGCACAGCGTACATCGTAACCATAGCTAGAGACCCCGTAGGAAATCAACTTTTCACCATTTTCATCAAAACGGACTTGATTCTCTGCATAAGGTTCAATCATGCCGTGTTTTTCGCTCATCTCGCGAATCCAACGATCAGACTTAATAGCCATGTATTTTCTATCCAAAAGGTAATTTCATTGATTGCGACGTACTTTAACGTAAAAAAGCAATTATGAAAACAACGCTCGAGCTACTCTTCTCGATAAGAATAGCTCAGCTGTACATTTAAAGGTTCAGTAAAGCAGAATAACTAATTGGAATTGAAAAGCTGACTAAAACAAGTGAAGCCGTTCTTTGTAAATTAGTTTGATTTAACCAACCCACTTTCTTAGATGCTAAAACTGAACCCAAGAAAATCCAGAACAACGCAATTGGTGTAATGAGTGCTAAGTAAGCCATCATATGAACCAAATAAATATGAAAATTACTCCATGCAGCTACCGGAAAAATTGCTGAAGCAAAGAGTAAGGCTTTGGGGTTCAATAAAGTTGCACAGAATAATTCACGAGCACGGATTGTAGGCTGATTTAATTCAACTTCTTGGTTTGCCGTATGCCATAACTTAATGGCTAAGAAAATAATATAGCAAGCACTCAACAGCTTAAGAATAGGCGGCAGCAAGGGCAATGTGTTAGACACTTTCCCAATTAGCATTCCCCACGCAGAAATAGAGATCACGTAACCCAAAACTTCTGCTGGAATAAGTTTTACTGACTTCCGTAGTCCTACTTGCACGCCTGAAGAAGCAAGCAAAGTGTTAGTTGGACCAGGGGTAAGTAAAATTGTGGCTACTAAGCCAATAAAAAGCCATGAAATCATTGAATGACCTCACAATATAGTCATCTCAGATTAATAGATATCCTGTCACATGGCAAAAGGTAATTGTAAGACAAAATTTTTCAAATCATTTTTTAATTTACAATAAAAACATTAAAAACAATTACTTATAGTATTACTAGAGAAAGCAGTAAAGAAAACTTTACGGTCAGTTGTTATGCTTTTCAAATAATTTCGTGCTTAAGTAACATAAGTATTTTTATTTTAAGTCTATTTTTCCATCAAAAGCCTTTATAATAAAAAATATATAGCGATGGTAAGTTTAAATTTTAAGCTTTTAATAAGTTTCAATTCATATATTGTTTCTGATTTTTTTATATAGAGCACCGAGCTCTACTACCTTAATGATTATGGCAAAGCACTTCTTTCAATCTTGGCTTCCCTCACCCGAGAAAGTTTCAAATATGAAATTTCTAAGGATTTTTGGTAAAAAGACCTTGAATCCTGTGCTTTGGTATGTCAATCGGAAATCGATTACCCGAGCTGTTTTTGTCGGAACTTTTTTTGGTTTACTGCCTATTCCTTTTCACAGTGTATTTATTGTGATGGCGGTCTTACTATTCGAAGTAAATTTACCAATTAGCTTAATGCTGGCTTGGTTAAGTAATCCTCTTACTCTAGTTCCTATTCTGTATATTGGTTTTTGGTTTGGTGCGCATATTTTTCATGTGCATATGATCAACAAAGAAATGTTGCTAGGTGTATTGCATCAAATTTCTCGCTGGATTACTCATTTCGGGCACGGGCATATTGATTTTAGTCTAGCGAAAATTTTGATGACGGGTCTAGTTGTCGAAGCTTTCGTATTTGCCGTCATATTATATCTATCTACAGAAATTTTTTGGCGTTGGATGGTTATTAAGAACTGGAAAAGTAGACATCGTCATAAAAAGCAAGAAGAAGAAGTTTTATAAAACTCCAATCTTCTTGCTGAGTGTTAAATTATTATTTTGGTAGTTTTGATTTCATATATTCTTCAGCCACATTAAGTACATACTCTTGGCAAGCCTCTCCTGTACCAGGGTCATAAGCTCCGTTGTTCGTAATATTATTAGATAAGATTCGAATGCCTAAAAACGGCACATTCAACTGACTTGCGATTTGAGCAACTGATGCTGCTTCCATTTCCTCAACAGAAGTGCCATAACGCTGATGGAAAAATTGAATACGATCAAGTTCGTTATTCCAAACATCTGCTGAACCAATCGTTCCCTCAACCACCTCACCTTTGTCATAACGGACTTTATGTGCCGCCATTAATAGCTCTTGATCACCTTCAAATTTGCGTATTGCAATCGGCTCTGGATCAGACTCATCTGTTGGCAAAACATCAAAAGCTTCAACCCAAGTGAGTGAATTTGACCCAGCACCCAATGGTTGTTTAGGAGTTCTAAATGCACCAATATTGGTCGCATATTTTCCTAAAACAATATCGTAAACGTGTAGATCTGGGTCGTGCCCACCTGCTGTTCCCTGATTAATGATCGCAATCGGTTTATAACGTTCAATAGCTAAAGCAGTTGCAGCAGCTGAGTTACTCATCCCCATACGGGTTTTAGAAATAATCATTGGATAACCGTTATAGGTACCCTTCCAGAATTTCCACGCACCAATTTCTTCAACAGTCTTATTCTCTAATTTTGAAGCCATTTTTTCCGATTCTACTGGCAAAGCACCCTGAATAATAATCGGCTGTAATTTCTGTTTTTGTTCCTGAACGGTCGGTGTTTGTGAAACAGAAGAGTCGTCATTATTGCATCCGACTAAAAATAAAGCGCTACATAAACTGATTACGCCAAAAGCACATCTAAATTGCATTTTTTACCCTTTCTTTTTAAAAAGTGTAAAGTAGCAATCTACATGCCAATTTCAAGTTTAGCTTTGTTATTAAAATTCAGTAATTTAATTTTTTATTTTAACCAGACAATAAAAAAACCCGACTTAAAGTCGGGCTTTAATAAGTTAAAAAATCCGCTTGTCATCACGTGTACGTTGAGGAATTTTTTCAATTTGTTCCCACATAACTTTAGCAATATCAATATAACTATCAGCCGCATCATCCATTGCTACAACACTTGGTTTACCCTGATCGGCATGCTCACGGATCTGAGCGTTTAAAGGTAAACGACCTAACAATGGAATGTGGTACTGTTCAGAGAGCTTATCACCACCACCAATACCAAAAATTTGTTCTTCATGACCACAGTTAGAGCAAATATGGGTCGACATGTTCTCAACGACACCTAATACCGGAATGCCAACTTTATTAAATAACTCAATCCCTTTTGTAGCATCCAGTAAGGCAACATTTTGTGGTGTAGTCACAATGATTGAACCAGTCACTGGAATACGCTGTGCAAGCGTGAGTTGAATATCACCAGTACCCGGTGGCATATCAATCATGAGCACATCTAAATCCGGCCAAAGGGTTTGATTAAACAATTGCATTAGAGCGCCCGTTGCCTTTGGTCCACGCCACGCGACAGGTGTGTTGTTATCACCAGTTAAATGTCCAATCGATAACACGGCCATTCCATAGGCATCTAAAGGCACGAAATTTTCATTTTCAATAAGAGGTGTTTTGCCTGCATTGCCTAGCATTGTCGGAATACTTGGGCCATAGATATCGGCATCCAAAACTCCAACCTTAAGTCCCATTTTTTGCAAGGCAAGTGCTAAATTGACCGTAGTTGTCGATTTACCAACACCACCCTTACCAGATGAAACTAAAATAACATGCTTAATACGTGGATGAAGTGGTACATCTCTTTGTTGTGGAGCGGCTTTTTGAATAGGGGGATTATTTGGATCTGGTTCTGATTTAGGTGAAGCATCTAGCACAGGAGGTAAATTTGAACTTTCTTGTGTAGGGCGCTTCTGTTGCACCACATGCAGGTTTAGTTCTTCAATACCACATTTTTCTAAAGCCCCAGCCAAATCATCATGAATTTGCTGCAAGTGCTCTTTTTCATCAGGAAATGTATTAATTGTAAGTTGTAATACACGCCCCTGAACTTGGAGCTGACTAATGCGATCTTTTAAAGCATCTTTTGAATGGGGTAGTAAATAATTTTGGAGTACGGTTTGGATTTCATCTTCTTTCACTTCTTGTGCGGGTGAAAAAACAGACTTTAGTGAAGAAAGCCAAGACATATTGTTTACTCCAAAAACAGATCATTACAGCTTAATGGAGATAGTGTAACAGTATTGGTCCGCACTCGCTCACCTTGGGATGAATAATTACTCACTTACAATCTCATCTTTTTGGTGAGGAGTGCAGATTTTAGTTTAGATCAGCTTATTCAGCAGAATCATGGTTTTTCAATTTATTTAACTTATCAGTTGCTGTTTTCTTTAACTCGTCAAATTTTGCTGTTGCTTGAGTTTTTAACTCATCAAATTTTGTTGCAGCCTCATCTTTTAGCTCTGCTGCCTTAGCTTTGGCATCATCAAGTTTATGGCTTGCCTCAGTGCGTAAATGATCAAACTTGTCTTGCAGAGTGTGCTGAGCATCTTCAAGTTTGCCTTTCAAATCACTTGCTTTATCTTCAACCGCTTCTTTACCAGCAGCTTGCTTCTCTTTTACATTTTCCTTTAAATCATCCAAAGCTTTTTCGCCTTGAGCTTTTGCATCTGCCGCTTTTGCTTTTAATTTGTCTACTGTATCTTCAACTGCTTCTTTACCAGCAGCTTGTTTCTCTTTTACATTTTCCTTTAAATCATCCAAAGCTTTTTCACCTTGAACTTTTGCATCTGCCGCTTTTGCCTTTAAATCATCTAATTTATTTTCAGTAGTCATCGTTGTTATCCTCGTAGTTAATTAAAAAATTACCTGAATAAGTTATTAGTTATACATCGTTATGGCTTGTTTTCTGACCGTAACTGCAATTTGAAACAAAGACAATACAGGAAGATTCAAATATTTTTCGATTTGTTTATCTGTTCTAAAGAGAAATAACTTCGCAATTAAAACCCGATTTTTACGAATACTTATTGTTGCCCAACAAAGATATTATCCCGCCACTCAAGAACAGCTCTCTCCTTGCGCTTGGGCAAAAATATTAACCTTTGCTTATCCCACCCCACTCAAGCTTAGCTCTCATCTTGCACTCGGACAAAGCGTTGCTTTGTTTTTCCTCCTTCATCAGTTAAAATCTTCCACCTTATAAATACGAATGAGAGAATGAAATCCGTGCGTAAAATTTTAGTCACTAATGCCCTTCCTTACGCTAATGGTCCAATTCATATGGGTCATTTACTCGGTTACATCCAGGCAGATATCTGGGTTCGTGCCATGCGGGCAATGGGTCATGATGTGACTTATGTATGTGCGGATGATGCTCATGGTACTGCCATTATGCTACGTGCTGAGGCAAACGGTATTAGCCCTGAGGAGCAAATTGCGAACGTTCAGAAAGAACATATTCGTGATTTTGATGGCTTCGGTGTACATTTCGATCACTATGATTCAACTCATAGCGATGCCAATAAAGCACGTTCAACAGATATTTATATTAAAAACCGTGAAGCTGGAAATATTGCAGTTCGTCCTGTAACTCAATTATTTGATCCAGAAAAAGGAATGTTCTTATCTGACCGTTTCATTAAAGGTACATGCCCGAAATGTAAGTCAGAAGATCAATACGGCGACTCATGTGAAGTTTGCGGTACGACCTATAATGCAACTGAGTTACTTAACCCACGTTCAACGTTAAGCGGCGCAACACCAGTTGAAAAATCTTCAGATCACTATTTCTTTAAACTACCGAACTTTGCTGAGTATTTACAGAAATGGACCCGTGATGAAGGTCGCTTACCTGTTTCAATTGCAAACAAACTCGATGAATGGTTTGAAGCAGGTTTAGCAGATTGGGATATTTCTCGTGATGCGCCATATTTTGGTTTTGAAATTCCAGATGCGCCTAATAAATACTTCTACGTATGGGTTGATGCACCAATTGGTTATATGTCTAGTTTTGAAAACTACATCAAAGCGAAACGTCCAGATTTAAACTTTGATGATTTCTGGAAAAAAGACAGCCAAAACGACGTCTACCATTTCATTGGTAAAGATATTGTTTATTTCCATGCGTTGTTCTGGCCTGCAATGTTAGATGGTGCAAACTATCGCACTCCAACTGGTCTGTTTGTAAATGGTTTCTTGACTGTGAACGGACAAAAAATGTCTAAGTCTCGCGGTACTTTTATTAAAGCAGAGACTTATTTACAGCATTTAAACCCAGAATATTTACGTTACTACTTTGCTTCTAAACTTTCAGATAAAGTTGAAGACTCTGATTTAAATCTTGATGATTTTATTCAAAAAGTAAATTCTGATTTAGTCGGTAAAGTAGTCAACATTGCTAGTCGTTGCGCTAAATTTATCAACAGTAGCTTTAACAATACTTTATCTGCTGAATGTGCAGAACCTGAATTGGTACAAAGCTTTATTGATGCAGGTGATTCAATCGCTAGCGCCTATGAAGCCCGTGAGTTCTCATTGGCTATTCGTGAAATCATGGCGCTAGCTGACCGTGCAAACCAATATATTGACGAGAAAAAACCTTGGGCACTTGCTAAACAAGAAGGTCAAGAGCAACAAGTTCTTGATGTATGTTCGGTTGGTATCAACTTATTCCGTCAATTAGCAGTGTACTTAGCGCCTGTTCTTCCAACTTTGGCTGAGCAAGTTCAAGGTTTCTTAAAACTTGAAAGCTTTAATTTCGAATCACGTAAACAAATTCTTGTAAGCCATGAGATTGCACAGTTCCAACCGCTCATGCAACGCGTTGATCCAAAAGCTGTTACCGCAATGGTGGATGCATCTAAAGAGTCTTTAGGTACTCCTGCTCCAGAAGCAACTAAAGCAACGGCGAAAAAGGACAAAGCTGCCGAGAAAAAAGCTGCCCCTGCTCCAGCAGTGGGTGAAGCTGAAATTATCGGTATCGAAGACTTCTTAAAAGTTGACTTGCGTGTTGCTCAGGTCGTTGAAGCCGGTACAGTTGAAGGTTCAGATAAGTTACTTCAACTGACGTTAGATGTTGGTGAAGCTGAACCACGCAATGTATTTAGTGGTATTCGTAGTCAATATGCGCCAGAAGACCTAAAAGGTAAATTGGTCGTCATGGTGGCTAACCTTGCACCACGTAAAATGCGTTTTGGTATTTCAAACGGAATGGTACTTGCTGCTGGAAATGGTGAAGGTATTTTCATTATTTCTCCAGATACAGGCGCGAAACCAGGCGATAAAGTTTCTTAATCTGCCTTAATAAAAAAGCTTCCTAAACTGGAAGCTTTTTTATTTTAGGAATATCAAAACTGATTGAATTAAAATATTCAATAAACTTAGGAAGCCAATACTTTCAAATTATGACCACGGCCACCCTTCACAAGGGTTATTAAATAAAACATGTATGTTTCCTAACTCCTCATTTGTTAAATAACCATTTTTATTTTCATCTAGATAATGAAATAGCTCTGTTTGCTTATTTTCGCCTTGAAAACGTTTATCGCTCGGCCAGTTGTAAGGATAGAAATCTTCAACGCGTTGAAATTCTTTTAGGCTATACATGCCATCATGATTTAAATCATATTTTTCCTGAAAAAGCTTCCAATCTAAAGAAGCCGGCTCACATGCATTTACCATATTCAAAATACAGTAAGTTGCACATCCAGCAAGTAACTTAATAGTTAGCTTGCTCATGATTATTCACTTGTATATCGGAAATTTTATAATCCTTTTCATGAACCGGAGTACCCACAATACTCATGGTCCGCTCATTTGCTGGCTGTTGCTTGCTCATTGTTCTCATCTCACATCCTGTAGTTAAGATGAGAAAAACTACAGAAATGCTCACCATTAGTTTTTTCATAACGTGATCCTCATTTCTTTTTGTTTTATTTATTAAGTTACCACTTTTAAAGTGTTTAAGTGCTAAAAAAGATATTTCAATTTGTATATATTTTACGCAAAAATAAAGCCAGACTATAAATAGCTGGCTTTGGATTTTTTAGATATTTTAATTAAAAACTTATCATTTGAAGAAAATTAACTTTAAGCCTAATACACTCACAATACTTCCAGCGACTCGGTCAACGCCAGTTTTTGCTTTTAAGTACATTGTTCTAGGCTTCTCCGAAGAGAGCAGCATTGCAACACATGAATACCAACCCGCATCAATCATAAAACAAATCACTGGTAATGCGACGTAGTAATAATTTGGAATTTCTTTTGGCAACAAAGCAGTAAATACACTCGCTAGCACAACTGCAATTTTCGGATTACTCAACTGCGTAATAAGACCATAACGATATGCCTGCTTATAGGTCATTTTTGATTTGCCATCATTTTCCATGGCAATTGGTTCTTTGGCATGTTTAATAATTTTAAAAGCCAGCCAAAGCAAATACAGCCCACCACCAATTTTTAAAATCAAATAAGCTGAAGGTACTGCTAATAAAACTGCTTGTAACCCCATAACAGCTAATAGGCCAAACAGAGCTGCGCCCGTTCCTGTTCCCAATGCTGTAAACAAGCCATGTTTACGTGATTTAGAAATTGAATTTTGCGCTACATAAATAAAGCTTGGCCCAGGGCTTATTGCTCCAAGCATCAATGCCATCGCAATTGAAAAAAGAGGAATAAGGGACTCAAACATTGTCTTGACCTAGCATCACGCAATTGCGCGGTATTCTAACAGCTTTTTATGATGCATATAAAAATGCAGCAGATATAAATGATGAAAATTGAAATTTCATGTTTTTACAATTTATATCTTCACAACGGACAAAAATGTCCGTTAAATATATAACCTTTGAAACTCCCCAATCGATGACATGAGTAAACGTCAAAAAATTGCTGCCCAAAATCGGGATGAATTACTCAATGCAGCCGAAGAATGTTTTCGTATTCATGGTATTAATGTTCCCTTACAAGTTGTAATTGACCACGCTGGTGTTGGCAGAGCAACTTTTTACCGCAACTTTTGTGATCGTAAGGCTTTAATTAGCGCGCTTTTAGAGCGTGCGATTACACAGCTAGAGCAAAAAGCAGCTCATTTTCAACAATTCGAGGATGGTTTATTTCGTTTAATTGAAGGACACATTGAGCAACTTCCCAAACTCGCAATTTTGCAAGATTTTTGGAGAGTAATTGATCGACAAGACCCAATTATGTTAAAAATTTATGAACGGCGAAATAATGCACTTAACCCACTGATTGAAAATGCGATAGAACAAAAATTGTGCCGAGCTGATTTCACTGCCGATGACTATGCAATGGTCACTGCAATGTTGGGTTCTTCATTTCAAGGACATGAGTCAGAAGAACAGACACGCTTAGCAAAACGAGCAATTGAATTACTATTTCATGGTATTCAAGTACAAAAAATTCGAGGGATAGAATGAGTAAAACGCCTCGTTATTTAGAAACACCACCCGACTGGACACCAGAAGAGCAACCGACTCTACCTGGTTCACCAGCAGCTATTGCTCACTCTGTACCTAAGCGATTTATTTACTTTTTTATTGGTTTATTCATCGCGCTCTCGGCAAGCTTAAGTAATGGTTTTATTACGGCAAATTTACCTTTAATCCAAGGTGAATATGGCCTGACGCCTTCCGAAGCTGCTTGGCTGCCTGCGGCATATGTCATGGCAAATGTCAGTTCAAACCTGATCTTATTTAAAGCCAGACAACAATATGGTCTGAGAGTGTTTTCAGAAATAGGGCTGGTTATTTTTATTGCCGTGCTTGTTTTGCATATTTTTGTACACACCTATGAAATGGCACTATTCGCACGGGTTGTCGCGGGTTTAGCTGGTGCACCACTCAGCTCATTAGGTATGTATTACACCATGCAGGCTTTTAAAAAAGCAGACATGGCGAAAGGAATATATATCGCCTTCGGCTTTCAGCAACTTGGCGTACCGTTAGCTTGGATTATTTCTCCGTTTCTTGTCAGTACAGACAGTTGGTCTGTTCTTTACACCTTTGAGCTTGGTTTAGCACTTTGTTGTTTAGCCATGGTGGTTTCATTGAAATTACCACGTAGCTTAAGAATTTATGTTTTTGAGAAGCAAGATTTCTTTACCTTTGCCTTATTGGCTCCTGGCTTTGCCTGCTTATGTATTGTGCTCACGCAAGGCCCAATTTTATGGTGGTTTAATAGTGAATGGCTTGCTTACGTTTTAATTGCAGGTTTTAGCTTAGTTGTTTTAGGTCTGCTCTATGAACACTATCGCGCCAATCCATTAATTATGACGCGTTGGTTAGGTGCCTCTTCAACCCTACGTTTCATTTTTGGTGCTTTTGCTATTCGACTTTTAATGTCTGAACAAAGCTATGCTGCTGTTAACTTCTTAAAAACAATGGGAATGGGTCCTGACCAATTTGTGCCCCTCTATGTTGTCATATTGGTAGGGATTTTAAGCGGAACACTTTTTAGTGCACTGACTTTTTCACGCGAACGAATTATCTTCCACTTACTTTTTGCAGAGTTCCTCATTCTAGTTGCTTGTGGACTAGATTATCACCTAACCAGTGATGTCCGACCTGTGAATTTCTTTGCAAGTCAGTTTTTAGTCGGTTTTGCTGGTGGTCTATTTATTGGTCCATTACTTCTGATTGGCTTTGCACAAACACTTGCTAAAGGCCCATCTTACGTAGTGACCTTTATCGTATTATTTTCTGCTACCCAAACTTTCGGTGGTCTTGTTGGATCTTCTTTCTTCTCGACCTATCAACAACATCGTACGCAGAACTATCAGGCTGAGATTATTAAAGATTTAGAACAAGCAGACCCTCTAGTTGCTCAAAGGCTCTCGACCTATCAACGCAGTGCATCCATCACCACTACTGACCCAGCATTACAAACAGCTCAATCCATGCGCTCACTTAACCAAGTGGTCACTCGTGAAGCCCAAGTTCGTGCCTACAATGATGTTATTGCTTTAAACGGTATTTTTGCCGTCGCCCTACTCTTATGGGGTGGATTTAATATTGCGCGTAGTAAATATCTACAACGCAGAGGAATTAGCCGTCCTTAATGGCTTTCGTATTTGATGAAATAGAAATTGAGATTGATATATGTCAGATGATCAAAACAAACCGGAACCAACACCAGCTCAGGCACCCGCCAACGAGCCAACACCTGCACCTACACCTGCACCTGCACCTGCACCTGCACCTGCACCTGCAAGTAAACTGATTCCGACAAAACGCTCAACGTTGTTATGGATGTTAGGTGTTCTTATTGTCGGTATTTTAGTGATTTTATGGGCATGGAGAATCGGGCCATTTGCAACGAGTGTCCAGCAAACTGACAATAGTTATGTCAAAGGTAAAACCACGATTTTATCGTCCCAAATTAATGGTTACGTTAAAGATGTAGTCGTTAAAGACTTTGATCATGTCAAAAAAGGTCAAGTGCTCATGCATATTGATGCAACCACTTACGACCAAAAAGTAACACAAGCAGCATCAGGTGTTGAGCAAGCTAAAAATACTTTAGCCAATCAAACGCAATCCATTGCCCAAAAACAAGCTGATATTGTTGCAGCGCAAGCTAAAGTGGATCAAGCCAAAGCTCAATACGAACTTTCTTTAGCCCAGCTTAGACGCTATCAACAGCTAGGAAATAGTGGCGCAGCTTCTAAATCTGAGCAAGATAAAGCCGCAGCAGATGCTGAAAATAACCTTGCAGCACTGAAGCAAGCAGAAGCTAATGTATTAGTTGCAAATGAAGCACTTAAAACAGCACAAGTTGCAGAAGCTGGTTTAGAAGCACAAGTTTCAAGTGCTAAAGCACAGTTAGACCAAGCACAAACCACCAAAGACTATAGCGTTATTGTTGCTCCGATGGATGGCCAACTTGGTGAAGTTAACCCTCGTGTTGGGCAATATGTAGCAGCAGGCTCACAGTTACTCTACCTCATTCCACAGCAAACTTGGGTGATTGCCAATTTCAAAGAAACCCAAATTGCCAATATGCGAATAGGTCAGAAAGCATGGTTTACAGTCGATGCGATGAAACACAAAAAATTTACAGGACATGTTGAGCAGATCTCGCCTGCTGCGGGCTCCGAGTTCAGTGTGTTAAAACCTGACAATGCGACAGGTAACTTTACTAAAGTTGTGCAACGAATTGCCGTACGCATTACTATTGATCCAAATCAGGAAGGAATGGAACATTTACGTCCTGGCATGTCAGTGGTTACTTCTGTCGATACAAATTCGTAAACAGCTTTTTAAAGTTCTATCTAAAAAGTTACAATGTGATCAATCATTATTTTCTCAATTTCTAATGTTTGATCACATTGCTCAATCAGTTCCTTATCAACATATTCAACTACCCTATCCTCTGCATCTCGACATTAAGCGGCTAGATTTAATTCACCCCCAAATCTCGGGTAATAAATTTTTCAAACTAAAATACAATCTGCTTGCCGCAAAACAACAAGCATTATCAGGCGTTTTGACTTTTGGTGGGGCTTATTCAAATCATATTTCTGCAACTGCGTATGCAGCTCATCTTTTTGGCTTTAAAAGTATAGGCATTATTCGTGGGGAAGAATTAGCAACCCAGCCTCTAAACCCAACCTTAGCAAAAGCTCAAAGTTTAGGAATGCATTTACATTTTGTCTCACGCACTGAATATCGCTTGAGGGATGACGCAACCTACCTTCAACAATTACACAATCAATTTCCTGAAACTTTCATTATTCCTGAAGGTGGTTCTAATGAGCTAGCAGTACAAGGATGTCAGGAAATTCTTAGTCAGAATGATTTAGAACAATACGATGTAATTTGCTGTGCAGTTGGAACTGGAGGAACGATTTCAGGACTCATTGAACGAAGCGCACCGCATCAAAAGGTTCTAGGATTTTCAGCATTAAAAGGCGACTTTCTACAACAAGATATTATGCAGTGGACTAAAAAACAGAATTGGTCGCTGACAGATGCTTATTGCTGCGGTGGTTATGCGAAAACTTCATCTGATTTACTGACATTTATAGAAAATTTCGAAGAACAATATGCTGTACCCCTTGAACCGATCTATACGGGAAAAATGATGTTCGGTCTGTTTGACCTTATCAAAAACAATTACTTCCCTGAAGGAACTCGCATTTTGGCAATTCATTCTGGTGGTTTACAGGCAGATATAAGAAATAAACCAAGCTACTGACTCACAAATATTTAGGGAGCCTTATTCACCAGAGTGGTAAATGTCTTTAGCATGACTAAGGCTCGGCATGATAGTATATGCCCCTTTTTAATTTTCAAGATTAATCGAGAATCTCTTATGTCTAACAGCCATGTTGATGTCATTGTCTTAGGTGCAGGTGCTTCTGGACTCATGTTGGCTGCACATGCTGCTAAACGTGGACGCTCGGTTTTAATTTTAGAAAAAGCCAATAAAATTGGTAAAAAGATTTTAATGTCAGGTGGCGGTAAGTGTAACTTTACCAATCTGTATGTCGAACCTGATAACTATATTTCTCATAATCCGCACTTCGTTATTTCTGCCCTGTCACGCTATAGCAACTGGGACTTTATCGGTTTGGTATGTGACTACAAAATTGCCTATGAAGAACGTAAACACGGACAATTATTTACGCTAAACGGCGCTAAAGAAATTTTAGAAATGCTTTTGAGTGAGTGTAATAAAACCAAAAATGTGGATATTCAAACCCATTGCGAAGTTGGCCAAATTACGCCCTTAGAAAAAGGTGGGTTTTCACTAAACACCAATCAAGGACATTACACTTGTGATTCTTTAGTTATTGCTACAGGCGGCTTATCCATTCCGACTTTGGGTGGTTCTGGATTTGGCTATGAACTAGCACAAAAATTTGGACATAAAGTTTTTCCAACCCGTGCTGGTTTAGTTCCATTTACTTTTTCAGATCACATTAAAGAAGTGACCACACGTTTAAGTGGTAATGCTTTGGATGTGACGTTAAGTAACTCAAAAAATAGCTTTACTGAAGCGTTATTATTTACCCACCGTGGTTTGAGTGGGCCAAGTTCTTTGCAGCTTTCAAACTATTGGAACTCGGGAGAAAGCTTCAAAATTGATTTTTTCCCTAGCCAAGATTTAGCAACCTATTTAAAAGATAAAAAGAAAGCACAGCCGAAAGTTTTATTACGTACCCTTCTTAATGAGTTTACTGCCAAAAGTATTATCCAAGAGTTACAACAACTCATATGGTCAGAACAAAGCGAAACAGCGATTGGCAATATCAGTGATGCACAGCTAGATCATATTGCCGAGCAGCTACATGGCTTTGCAGTTAAACCATCTGGCACAGAAGGATATCGTACCGCTGAAGTTACTTTAGGCGGAATAGATACAACAGAAGTATCTTCTAAGACCATGGAAAGTAAAAAGCAGAAAGGACTGTTTTTTGTTGGAGAAGTGCTTGATGTCACTGGCCACTTAGGGGGCTACAACTTCCAGTGGGCATGGTCTTCTGCCTATGCTGCAGCCCAATATGTATAAGCTAATTTGAGTTTTTCGAACTATTTGATGCGTTCGATGAATCTTGTGGCTGAGAAGTAGTCTGTTTTGAGCCTTCCGACTTACTAAATACAAATTTATAAGCACTTGCTAAAAACCCTACCGTAATTCCGGCAATGACAATCGGTGCTAAAAAACGACCTGGTTTCTTCATCGTATTTTCCTCACTTATTTGTTTTTATAACGGTCAAAAAAGAACGACCACTCAATATAGAGTGGTCGAACTTATCACAAAAATCAAAGATTTTTTGTATTGTTTATCTGAAATTTAATTCCCTTAAATTTCATCATTTTCGCCTGTAGAACCAAACGGTTTATTCACTGGCGGTTGTGCTGGATTCACCTGTACAGAATCTGCTGGTTTTGCATCAGATGGAGCTGTTGATGGTGGCGTTGTTGGTGTAGATGGAGCTGTTGACGTAGTTGTAGCTGGAGCTGAACTACTCGTACTAGAAGGTGGTTGATAAAGAGGATTTGGTTGATTCGCTTCTTTTTTCGCTTTATCAAGTAAATCAGTTAAAAGTCGTTCTGCTGGTTGGCGACCACCTAAACCAAATGCAAGAGCGAAAGCCACGGCAACCGCGCCTAGAGTCAAACCAAATGCAAGGTTAACAATTGAATCTGCAATACCCATCGCTCTTAAACCAAGCGCAAGTACCAGACCAATAATTAAAACACGAACTAAACTAGCTAACCAACGTGAGCTATTATATTCACCACGTTGCACCACATTCGCTACAACATTCGCTAGCCAGAAACCAATTACTAAAATTACAGCACCTAATAGAATGTTTGCACCGAAATGGATAAACATTGCAATTAGACCACTGATTTGATCGAAACCAAGACGGTCTGCTGCTTCAGATACTGCAAACAGCATAGTAAAGAATACAATTAGCCAGCCAACTGCATTAGAAACTTTAGTTTGACCTAAAAAGCGTTGTACATCTAATTTTGCAGGAATTTCATCAACACCTGTTCCTGCAATGAGTTCAGCTACTAAGCGGCCAACAAAACGAGAAACAATATAAGCAACCAGTAAAATTAAACCAGCCGCAATAATGTTTGGAATTGCTTGCAAGATTTCATTTAGCATTGCGGTCGCAGGTTGAGAAATTGTCTCAATACCTAATGCTTCGAACGCTACAATTAATGTAGTAATAATGATGATGGCAAAAACAAATGAACCTAAGAATTTGCCTACATTAGAGCTTTTGAAAAGACCAATTTTTTCCGCTTGAGCCTGAACACCTAAGCTATTTACTAGACCTTCAACAATACCGCGTACAATTTTTGCCAAGATATAACCAACAAAAACGATAACGCCAGCAATAAAGATATTTGGTAAGAAAGCTACGGCATCATTTACCATATTTTGAACTGGAATGAGTAAGCCTGTAAGTCCTAATATTGACAAAACAATCGGAAGGAAAAGTAACAATACAAGCCAGTAAAGAATTTCACCAATGTTCTGGCTAATTCCACCTACACCCACTTCACTGCTTAACTTATCATCGAGTTGGGTTCTGGATAAAACATTGGTAATGCCTGCCCGCACCAGTCGAGCAACGATCCAACCAATAAAACCCACCACCACAGCAGCAATAATATTCGGAATGTAGACCAGTACCTGATTTACCATATTGCTGAATGGGCCACTCACTCCACTAATGTTGAGCACATTTAGAGCCGCGACAACAGCTAAAATCAAAATAAACCAGAATACAACCTTGGAGATCAGACCTTCAATATTTGGCGCTCTGCCAGTAGCTGAAGATAGTTTGGCATTGGTATTTACTTTTTGTAGAAGCTTTTTCACACCTGCTGCTACCAATAAAGCAATTATCCAACCAACCAATAAGATCACTACTGCAGCCAGGATAGGATGAAACTGATCCCAGTAATACATCGCATCAAATTGAGCGCCGCGAGGCCCATCAAAAAAATCATTCATATTGTTATGTCCTCAATTGTTATGTTCTTTTCAGTGTTATCTCTAGGAAACACCATTCGTTGTAAAAAATGACGATGAATGCGGTCTATCTCACATTATGTTTTGAATATTTTCTAATCAACACACTTCTGCACAAATACAACAAATTGATGCAAAAGGTTGCAAAAAAGCCTTCAGGTTTACACCTAAAGGCTTGATATCAAGTTAAACTGATTCGCTTATTACCCCTTATAGGTCTTTAAATTCAAATCAGAACTACCTTTAATTACATGTGGTGTAGTCTCATTTTGAAAAGCTCCTTCTTCTTTAGGAGTCTGGCTGTGGTCAGCAACCATATAAACAATAAGCGCAATAAGAAAAAGCCCAACAATAATTAAAATGTAAACTGGCAATCTTCTTTTTTTCGCAGTTTCTTCAGGACTCGTCACATGAGGTGGTTTTGAAAAGTCATGCATCTTCTTTCCCCTCTTCTATTATCATTAACTTTATATTCATCATAACAATTTGCTTTGTTGCATTGTGTGAAAAAGCATTATTGGAAGGTGTCTGTAGTTGCAAAACTCTACTTTTAAAATAATAAAAATAGTATAAAATTTGCACACATTAATTTAGACAATTAAAAATAATTTCTCGTTATTCACAAACTTCGCCTATTCCCCATTTGTAATACAATATGTTTTAGCGCTTACTTTTTATAAAATAGGCTATAATAAGCCCCCTTGTTTTAAAGCTGCTCTATTTTATGATGTATCGTCAGCAAAACGTAACTCTTGATCTCGACACTGACGTCACACATCAATGTTATATACACCAGACGAGAGATGAACATCTCATTGGTATTATTGAATTTAATAAACCAAGTTATGAACTCAAATGGGGTGATCTGGAGTATTTTCGTCGTCGTACTGAAGAGTTTTCAGTGATGCCATTCCCTGATTGCATTAACGCCATGATTGTTGATATTCGTAATATCAATATTTTTCTGGACAATGAAGTTCCAATTTTACCTTGGCGTTTACTTGAAGAAGACTGCCCTGTTCGCTTAGTTGTTCCTCAAGATCGTTTAGAACATTATGCAGGCCTTTTTGAACCGACTTGGCTTTCAAGCGATGTAGACAGTGCAATTTCAGAAATTCGTGAATTTATGGATATGTTTGTCCATTAATAAACATATCCATAAAAATAATTTTAAAGTTCTTTTAATTGTCGTTTGTTACCAGTAATTTTCTACTGCAATATTTCCCTCACCTCGACGATTCATCGTCAAACCACGGCGCTTTAAAGCATCTTTCGTGTCATCTACCATTTCTGGGTTTCCACAAAGCATGACATGGCTTGTTGCAGGGCTCAGTTCTATACCAGCAACTTTTTCTAATTCACCGTTCTCAATCAAAACTGGCAAACGATCATGTAACTGTGCTGATGGGTCACGAGTGATAATTGAAATAAATTTAAAACCGATGTGCCCTTCCCCAAATGTTTCAGCAATTTCTTGAATACGATCGACATAAGCTAATTCAGCTGCAGTACGGACACTGTAGACCAAATTAATCTTTTGATATTTAGACCATGTATCGAAATCTTGTAGCATCGACAAAAACGGCGCTAAACCCGTACCTGTTGCCAATAACCATAAATCATGTGGTAAAGGCTGTTGATAGCGAGCTAAAGTAAGATAACCATAAGGTATTTTTTCTAAGTAAAGCTCATCACCTACCTTCAAATGTTGAAGATTTGAGGTAAATGCACCGTCAGGCACTACAATTGAGAAAAATTCTAGCGTTTCATCAAATGGAGACGACACCACCGAATAGGCACGAACAACAAGTTCCTCTCCAACTTTCAGTCCAATACGCGCAAATTGCCCAGCCGTAAATTTAAAATGTGCAGGGCGAGTCATGGTGAAACTAAAAAGAGTTGGCGTCCAGCGGTGTACAGATAAAACCTTTTCTACGCTAAATTTTTCAATTGACATGATTTCAACGTGGCATGAAATAGTGCGCTCATGTTAGCATGACAGCCGAAATAATGAATACTTTTAAACGTTAAGGCTTTTTAAACATGCGCATGACATTACGCCAGTTGGCTGTTTTTGTAGCAGTCGCTCAAGAAGGAACTGTCACCAAAGCCAGTGATGCGGTCAGACTGACGCAAAGTGCAGCAAGTATGGCTTTAGCCGATTTAGAGGATGGTCTTGGTGCCCCTCTATTTGATCGTTTAGGTAAACGACTACAACTCAATGATCTTGGTCGGTTTTTATTGCCTCAAGCGCTAGAAATATTAGGTCGCTGTGAAGCTTTTGAGCAAGCTGCAAAAGGTGAATTACAAAGCATTGATTTACGTATTGGGGCAACTCTAACGATCAGTGATTATCTCATGCCAGATTTAATGGCGAACTTTTTACAGTATCATCCCAAAGCACACCTGCAATTACAGGTAGGCAACACACGCCAAATGATTGAAGCAGTCAATCAGTTTCAGCTTGATTTGGCATTAATTGAAGGCTCATGTCACTTGCCTCAACTTCAATGTATTCACTGGCGAGATGATGAGCTTGCAGTATGCTGCTCCCCTAATCACCCTCTAGCACGTTTAAATCGACCTTTAACAGCAAATGATTTTTATCAAGTTGAATGGATTTTACGTGAGGAAGGTTCGGGAACTCGTGAAGTGTTTGATAATGCTATTTTGCAAGATCTCCCAGATGCCAATATTCGCCTAACTCTAGGTCATAATGAAGCAATCTTAAAAATCGTTGCTGGTGGTTTAGGAATGTCTTGTATCTCTAAACTTGCTATTGAACCTTTAATTGAAAAAGGACAATTAGTGATTTTAGAAACACCTTTCTGGCAACTCACTCGCCCACTTTACATGTTGGTACATCGTCAAAAATACCAAGGCCCTGGCCTCAAAGCATTCTTGCAATTCTGTGAAGATCAAGTTTAAGACCTGATCTTCTAGTGCCATCTTGAGTCATTCTCACATGGCTCATCATTTTATTATTTATTGCTTAAGACAATTAAGGGAAGCTTACACCTCCCTTAATTTTGTATTACTTACTGGCTCCAAACGTTATCAACAATTCTCTGTCTATCACAGCTAAACTCGACACCAAGCTAGCCTTAAAGATTGAGAATCACTATTAACGTCGAAAATGTGATAACAACTCTGACGTAATCGCTTTATTATGATCAGCGATTTTAGTTTTTTTGGTTTTAGCCGGATTAGGATCAATACGCTCGATCTTGATAGCCTTAAATTTCCCCTGATTATCTGCCGCAAGAAATCTCACTTTTTCATTTCTTTTTGGCTCACCTTCGGATGCTGGGAAATCAGAAATATGAAAGAAAATATCTCCTTCAGTAGTCGAAATAAAACCAAATCCTTTATCAGGATCATATTGTTTAACTTTTCCGGTATAAAATTCTTGCTTCATGATCTTTACCTTACTTTTTCAATACTGTCATTACAGCAGAAAATTAAAAAGAGACTTTCAATCCGCCCTCAAAACTTTACGGTTTGATTAAGTCTCTTTTATTGTTATTTCAAAAATTAGTCTTTTTGGACACTACCAAAAATTTTATCGCCCGCATCACCTAAACCAGGAACAATATAACCTTGTTCATTTAAGCCATTATCAATAGATGCTGTATAAATCTGTACATCTGGATGAGCTGCTTCAACTTTAGCAACACCTTCTGGAGCAGCAACTAATACCATAACACGTATATCTTTACAGCCACTCGCCTTTAACACATCAATCGCAGCAACTAATGAATTACCTGTTGCCAACATTGGATCGATAATCATTGCAAGACGATTAGCGACATCTGGAACTAGTTTTTTATAATAAGTACGAACTTCTAATGTTTCTTCATTACGTTCAAGACCTAAAACACTTACTTTTGCACTTGGAATCAGATTAAGTACGCCATCCAGCATACCAATTCCTGCACGTAAAATCGGTACAATCGTTATTTTTTTACCAGCAATACGCTGTGTAGTAACAGTTCCAGCCCATCCAGCAATTTCACAATCCACCACTGGTAAATCTTTTGTTGCTTCATAAGTCAACAACATAGTCACTTCCTGAGCAAGCTCACGGAAATTCTTAGTACTGATGTCAGAACGACGCAACAAACCTAATTTATGACGAATAAGTGGGTGACGAATTTCTTGAATGGCCACAGATGTTACCTAAAAATATAAAAACGTATTTATTATAATCTTTTTTTAATGCTCAATAAAAAAAAGCCTCCAGATTTGGAGGCTTTTTTGTACACTAGAATTAGTGTTGTTGTGAAAGCATGAAATGTAATGGAGATAAAATTTCTGCTTTTAATGCTAAGTTAATCATTGGATCTGGGTAAATACCCAAAATAATAACTAATGCAGCAGCAGCTAATACCATTAAACCACCTACTTTTTGACCCCAATGAGCATCTGCATCAATACGAGGAGTTTCTGGTGGTGTCATATACATTACAACCATCACACGTAAGTAATAGTACAAACCAATACCACTACCCACAATAATCATTGCAGCCAAGAACCAGTGCTGAGTTGTTACAGCAGCCATTACAACCAAGAACTTACCAATGAAGCCTGCTGTTAATGGAATACCAGCCAAAGATAACATCATGACTGTTAAAGTTGCTGTAAGTACTGGACGACGCCAGAACAAACCACGGTAGTCTGCAAGACTTTGTGCTTCATCTACGTTGTTATATGGGCTAGACATTAACGCTACAGCACCAAAAGCACCGATAGTTGTTAATACATAAGACACCACATATACAGTTACGCTACCCAAGCTCGCATAAGTCATGCTAATTAAAGCAATTAACAAATAACCAAAATGAGCAATAGATGAATAACCGAGAATACGTTTTAAGTTAACTTGACGAACAGCGAGCAAGTTACCAACTAAAATCGACAATACTGCAATGATTGTCAAAATAGTAACTAACGAGTCCACCATAATTGCGCCTGAAGCAAGCATATAGCGCACGAACAAACCAATGGTTGCAACTTTAGCAGCAGTCGCCAAGAAAGTTGCCATTGGCGCTGGTGCACCTGCATATACATCTGGTGTCCATTTATGGAACGGCGCAAGCGATAATTTAAACGCAACAGCAAAGATAATGAGTGCTAAACCTAATAACACCATTGGCTGTTTGATTGCGCCAAATAAAGCCTGTACAGAATCATAGAATGAAAGTGAACCGGTATATGCATAGATATATGCCATACCCATCAACAACATTGCAGAAGCTGTCGCTGAAAGTACAAGATATTTAATACCAGCTTCAAGTGAACTACTACGTTGATAAGTATAAGCAAGTAAGCCGTATACAGGGATCGACATTAACTCAAGGCTAATGAAGAACGATGCATAGTGAGAACTTGCAACCATCAACATTGCACCTGCTACTGAAGCAAGTAACAAAAGATAGAGTTCTTCGCGGTTGTCTTTATAAGTTTCGATGTAAGCGTGAGACAAAGTACAACAAGCCAACGCCGCAATCAAAATCATAAATTGATAGAACATGGTAAATGGATCAACCATAAACATGCCCATCACATTTGCCGGTACAAACTTACCGCCAAATACTGCAAATAAAATATAAAGTGCAGCAAGGTTTAAACCAACAACAGAAGCTGTTGCGATTAAATTATGATTACGCTTAATTGAAATTAACAGCATGACGACGATTGTTGTCAAAGCAACAATCATCACCGGAGCTAAAGGCATAAGCGTAGCGAATGATACTGTGAAGTTCATGATTATTGGATCTCCACATGGTCAAGTTGAGTAGCTGTTTGCTGAACAGTGTCAACGACTTCTTGAACTGGCACATAACTATTGACGAACCACTGCATGCTTGAATGAGATACATCCAAGAATGTTTGTGGGTAGATACCAAGCCAAACGAGACCAATCGCACAAATCATCAAAATACCAACTTCACGAGCAGATAAGTCTTTTAGTGGACTAGTGTAGTGTTGCTTTTGTTCAGGATTTGGTTCACCAAATAAAGCGCGGTGAATCAAAATCAAGCCGTATAAGCCTGCGAATACAAGGCTGATAGAAGCAAGAATCGTGAATACAGGATATTTATTAAATGAACCCATCAAAATCAGGAATTCACCAATAAAGTTACCTAAACCTGGCACACCAACAAGAGCAGCAACGAAGAACATCAAGAAAAATGGCAAGTACTGAAGCTGGCCACGAAGACCACCCATTAAACGCAAGTCACGTGTATGTAAACGTTCGTAGATTTGACCAGACATAATGAACAATGCAGCTGATGACAAACCATGTGCCAACATCATGATCATTAGGCCTTGGAAGGTCAAAATGTTACCTGCGTAGATCGCAAGTAAAATAAAGCCCATGTGTGAAATCGACGTATACGCAAGTAAACGTTTCATGTCAGTTTGCTGGTAAGCACACCATGCGCCGTAGAAAATACCAATCAAACCGAAAATAATCGCAATGTCTGCAAACTGAGCAGAAGCTGTCGGGAAGAATGGAATAACGAAACGAAGCAAGCCATACGCAGCTGTTTTAATCAAGATACCCGCTAAGTCTACAGAACCTGCTGTAGGTGCTTGAGCATGTGCATCTGGTAACCAACCGTGTAATGGGAACACTGGTAACTTCACGGCAAAACCGATGAAGAAACAGATCATGAAACCGTACGCTAAGCCAGGCGGTAAGTGGTTAGCTACAGCTAATAAATAGTTGTAATCAAAACCGATCATTCCGGTCATCATGTAGCCATAAACTACAAGACCAAGAATACCGATTAACATCACTAAACCAGCGATTTGCGTGTAAAGGAAGAACTTAGTAGCTGCGTAAACACGTGAACGACCGTTTGAACCTTTATGACCCCATAACGCAATCAGGAAGTAGATTGGTACAAGCATCATCTCCCAGAAGAAGAAGAACAAGAACAGGTCAATCGCTAAGAATACACCGATAACGCCACCTAAACTCCATAAAAGGTTTAAGTGGAAGAAACCAACGTTCTTTTGAATTTCGCCCCATGAACAACCAACAGCAAGTACACCAAGTAATGCTGTTAATAACACCATGAGTAAAGATAAGCCATCCACAGCTAAGTGAATGCCGATACCGAGTGATTGAATCCACGGTAAATAGAACTCAGCAGACCAAGTTGGGATTTTTGAACCCATCTCATAGCTATAAGTTCCATTTTGCCAAAGTGCAAGACCTAGGCCCAAAGTAATGAGCATACCAATTAAGGCAATCCAGCGTGGCAAGGTTTTGTCGAGCTTATCGACTAACCAACAAATAAAACCAGCAATGAACGGAACAAGGATCAGCGCGGGTAAAATTAAATTGTTTTCCATTTTATTTCCCCACTACCTGAATAACGATCAAGATCATCAATAACACCACTACACCGAGTGACATACTTGATGCGTATTCACGCAATGAACCGGTTTGACGTGAGCTTGTAAAACTGTTTCCACCTTTAACAAGTGCAGGAAGAACTAACCACAAACTGTCAATCGGGTCACGGCCAAAGATTTTGGCGAAGAATAAATAAGGTTTAACAAAAACGATGTCATACAATGCATCAAAACCAAAAGCGGTACGGCAAATATGTGCCAAACCTGAACCCAAACTTGTTTGAGCAAATGATTTCACTGCACCATAAGCAAATGTAAATAATGCTATACCAACAACTAGACCAACTAGCGCAATTCCTACTGCTAAATGCTCTGCCCCATGCATGCCTTCAACAAATTGTTCAGCCACATGGAATTCAGGAATTTTTGCAGTATTAAGAATACCAGCTACAGGTGCTTTTAATACGGCACCAACAAAAGTAGACAGTACAGCTAAAATGCCCAATGGAGCCCAGTAAGTTGCACCTTTAATTTCATGGTAAGGCGTGTTTTCTTGACCAAAGAATACAACCCAGATTAAACGGAATGTATATATTGAAGTCAGGAATGCACCTGCTACACCCACCCAATATAAAGTGTGATATAGAGCAACTGATTGACCTTGTACCCAAACTTCACCAAGAATCGCATCTTTAGAGAAGAAGCCAATGGTCAAGAATGGAATCGCTGCTAATGCACCGCCACCAATCGCGAAACAAGCAAACAGGAATTTGTTACGTTTGAACAAGCCACCCATTTTGAAGATGTTTTGCTCGTGGTGGTAAGCCAGAATCACCGCACCAGAAGACAAGAATAATAATGCCTTAAAGAATGCGTGAGCCAACATATGGAACAAGCCAGCTTGATACGCTTCCGCACCTACAGCCATAAACATATAACCCAACTGACTCATTGTTGAGTAAGCCAAGATACGTTTGATGTCTGTTTGAACAAGTGCAGCAAAACCTGCAACTAACAAAGTTACCGCGCCAGTTACTGAAATGAATTGCATCACTTCAGGAGCAAGTTCAAATACGCTGAATAGACGGCAACATAAGTACACACCAGCTGTTACCATTGTTGCAGCATGGATTAATGCAGAAACAGGTGTTGGACCTGCCATTGCATCTGCTAACCATGTTTGCAATGGAATTTGCGCAGATTTACCAGCAGCACCCAAGAACAACATTAATGCAGTCCAGATCGTAAGAGACGAACTCTTCGTCATTACTTCTGCTGCGTGTTCAACGATGTACTGAGTATTTAGCGTACCAAATTGTTGGTAAAGCAAGAATAAAGCGATAAGTAAGAATACGTCACCTACGCGGGTAACTGTAAATGCTTTGATCGCAGCCCAACCATTTGCAGGGTTTGCATAATAGAAACCGATAAGCAAATAAGAGCAAAGACCTACACCTTCCCAACCTAAGAATAACAACGCTAAGTTGTCACCCAATACAAGCACAAGCATGCTGGCAACAAACAGGTTGAAATAAGAGAAGAAACGCGCATAACCTTCTTCACCGCGCATGTACCATGATGCAAAGATATGGATTAAGAAACCAACACCTGTCACCATGCCCATCATGAGTAAAGATAAGCCATCTAAATGTAAGCTAATGCCCGGTGCAAAACCACCAACATTGAACCATGTCCACAGATTTTGAACAAAAACTTGCTGACCACTTGTGGTAAATGCCATTCCAGCAATCAGTGCAAATAATGCAGATAAACCTACAGAACCTACACCAATAATTGCTGCAACATTTTCAGAGAGTTTGTCTCGTCCTGCCGCCAATAAAATAAAACCGATTAGCGGAAATAATACTGTTAGATATAAATAACTCATCCGCGCATCTCACTAGCAGCATCCACATCCAAATGATGGAAGCGATGATAGAACTGAAGGACAATCGCAAGACCGATACATGCCTCTGCTGCTGCAAGGGTCAAAATCAGAATGAACATCACTTGTCCATCTGGTTGTGCCCATACGCTACCCGCAAGAACAAATGCCAATGCAGCAGCATTCATCATGACCTCAAGGCTCATTAACATAAATAATAGGTTGCGTCGCACCATTACACCGTAAAAACCGAGTGCAAAAAGGATGGTTGCAACAATCAAACCATGTTCTAAAGGAATCTGGCCCATTATTCTTTTTCCTCTTCTGCACCTGGTTCACGTTTACCTAAGTGGTATGCTGCAACAAGGGCTGCTAGCAATAACATCGCGGCAACTTCAACCAATAATAAATAGTGAGTAAAGAGTGCTTGACCAACGACTTTTGGTCCAATCACTTGTGCCCCAAGCGGTGCTGAAATAGTAGTGTATTCACCACCAAGCATCCAAACTAAAAGCAAGCCGAGTAAGAAACTCATGAGTGCTGGATATGCCCAAGCATCTGAAGAAAGCCATTTACGTTCTTGTTCAACGGTGTGTTGACCTAAGTTAAGCATCATCACAACGAATACAAACAGAACCATAATTGCTCCGGCATAAACGATGATTTCAAGAGCACCTGCAAAAGGCGCCCCCACGATCATGAAAATACCAGCAACAGCAAGCAATGAAACGATTAGACTAAGTAAAGCGTGTACAGGGTTCGTGTTAGTCACTACACGAACCGTAGAAACGATGGCCACGAGTGCCATCAAATAAAACGGCCACATCATGGTAATAGACTCCGTACATCGATTGGTGCACTTTCTTTTTGTGCTTGACCTTTCTCTTTACCGTTAATCGCCATACCCGTTACACGGTAGAAGTTGTAGTCTGGGTATTTTCCCGGACCTGAAATGAGTAAGTTTTCTTTCTCATAAACAAGGTCTTGACGTACGTATTCGCCTAACTCGAAGTCTGGTGTGAGCTGAATTGCAGTTGTTGGACAAGCTTCTTCACACATACCGCAGAAAATACAACGTGAAAAGTTGATACGGAAAAATTCCGGATACCAACGTCCATCTTCTGTTTCTGCTTTTTGTAGTGAGATACAGCCAACTGGACACGCAACCGCACATAGGTTACATGCTACACAACGCTCTTCCCCATCTGGGTCACGCGTCAACACAATACGACCACGAAAGCGTGGCGGCACAATCTGTTCAGCCGGTACTTCTGGATATAAAATCGTGTCACGTTTACGCGTTACATGGGTAAATACCATAAACAACGAACGTACAATCGATCCGAATCCAGCTAGAAATTTATACATTTTGTACTCCCTGCTGTCCTAGGCCTGATTCATCAGAATCACAGCACCAGTCACTAACAAGTTGACCAACGCCAATGGCAAACAAATTTTCCAACCAAAGTTCATGACTTGGTCATAACGTGGACGCATTAAAGAACCACGAGCCAAAACAAACATCATTACAAAGAATGCTGTTTTAATCACAAACCAGAATACTGGCGGAACAAATGGAATTTCTAAATTGAATGGTGCTAACCAACCACCAAAGAATAAAGTTACGATCAATGCAGAAATAAGTACCACGTTGACATATTCAGCAACGAAGAACATACCCCATTTCATACCACCATATTCAACATGGTAACCTTCAGCCAATTCTTGTTCTGCTTCTGGTTGGTCAAATGGATGACGGTGAGTTACCGCAACACCAGCAACCACAAAAATCAAGAAACCTAAGAATTGTGGAATAACGAACCAAACATCGCGTTGTGCTTCAACAATTTCACGAAGGTTAAATGAGCCTGCAATTGCAACCACACCCATCAATGAGATACCCAAGAACACTTCATAAGAAATGGTTTGAGCAGCTGAACGTAAACCACCAAGCAATGAGTATTTGTTATTTGAAGCCCAACCACCAAACAATACTGCATAGACTGCAATACCAGCCATTGCCATAAAGAACAACAAACCGATACTCATGTCGGCAACACCCAGTGAAGGACTCACCGGGATTACCATGAATGAAAGAACCGCTGTTGCCATTGCAACAGCTGGTGCTAAACGAAATGTAAGTTTGTCAGCAAATTTTGGTGTCCAGTCTTCTTTGAACATGATCTTAAGCATGTCGGCAACGATCTGGAACATACCACCAGGACCAACACGGTTCGGACCATAACGGTCTTGCCACCAAGCAAGTAAACGACGTTCAATGAAAGACATCAACGCTGCAACTAAAACAACAACAAGCAAAATCACAACTGCTTGAACTACAGCGTAGGCGATTGGCCAGTTCTCAGCCCAAAGTGGCGTTTGACGTATAATTTCTTGATTCATGAATTACACTCCTAAAGCCACTGAAACAGGCTCAGCTAGTGACACCATTGGTGCTAAACCAACTGGGTAACCAATATAACCTGTAGGTAAATATTCAATTACTTGTACAGGCAAGCTCACACTGGTTTCGCCTGCTTTTACAGTAATGCGTTGACCTTCTTGAAGGTTCAAACGAGTTGCATCTTGTTCGCCCACTGCAAACATAGCTTCTGGAATACGAGTTTCCATTGCAGGTGTTTTAATAGTGAATTCACCAGAACCAAAAATATGATGCATTGGTACTAAGCGGAAGCTTTCAGGGTTTGCAACTACCGCTACTGGAGCAACATAGCTACGTGCAGGACGTTTTGCCAAGCGATCAAATAAACGAACACCTGAATCACCACCTTTTAAGTGACCACCCACTTCATCTTGGTATTTGTTCCAAGATTGTGGAGAGTTCCAGCCCGGAGCCCATGCAAACGGTACTAATGATGATGCTTTTTGCGGACCAACATAACCTTCCATTGAGAATGTTAATGCTGAGTCTGGATCGGTAGGCTGTTTCGGTTCATGAACCGATAACGGCGCACGCATTGCTGTACGGCCTGAATAACGACGTGGTTCACGTGCAATTTTCAAACCATGTACACGGTAACCAGCATCAGGTGCCACATCTTGAATTGCTTCAAGTACTGGTACATTTTTCACGATGCTTTCAATGACATCATCAAGCAATGTCCAATCTACAGCTTTACCTTTAATGCCAGTTTCAATGGCATGTAACCAGCGCCATGATTCTTTAATTGCATATTCAGGCTTGTAGTAACTTGGATCGTAAACTTGATAGAAGCGCTGTGCACGACCTTCTTGGCTTACAACAGTACCGTCACCTTCTGCAAAGCTTGCTGCTGAAAGAACGATATCAGCCTGTTTCACAGTTTCAGTTTCACTGTGATCAAGCACGATTACTGTTTCAGCTTTATCTAGTGCAGCTTTTACTTGAGCAGCAGGTAAACGACGGAACAAGTCATTTTCAACAATAACAAGTGTGTCGTAGTCTTGAGCAAATGCTTGTTCGAGGCTTAAGCCACCAAACAATGCCAAGCCCATAGAGTTCACTTCAGGAACCACAAGACTTAAACCAGCTTTAGAACCTAAGTTCTGAGTCAACTCAGCCGCAGCTTCCATAATAGAAGCATCTTGCAAACTTGTGCCCGCAATGATTAATGGTTTGTTTGCTGTTTTTAAAGTATCAGCAATGGTTTGAGCGAATGCTTTTGCATCGTCATCCAGACCAATTAATACATCACCTTTCATTGCTGCTGCTACGGCAAAGCCTAAACGTGCAATATCATTTGGAGAAGCAACAACTTCACCAGTTGCAACGTCGGCAAGACGAGTTTGAGTTGCAGCCAAGATATAGATCGGAGATTTTGCTTCTTGACCAATACGTTGTACAGGTTCAGCCAACCAATCTGGAGTACGTGTTTTCGCAGCCATTTCGCGAGCTTTGTTTTTCGCAGCTTGGCGAACAGACAATGCCATACGTGGAGCAGTTTGAGTCAGGTCTTCACCTAAAATCAGAACAGCATCGTAGCTTTCAATTTCACGCATGTTCGGGTTGTAAATACCCTCGGTTTGCATGATAGATGCTGCAAGTTCAACAAGTTTTTGCTCTTTTTGTGCAACACCAGTTGAGTAATTTGCCTGACCAACAAGCTCACGTAATGCGTAGTTCGATTCCAAGCTTGCGCGAGGAGAACCAATACCCAAGACTTTTTTGCCTTGAAGTTTTGCAATCGTTTGATCTAAAGCTTGATCAACAGAAACAGTTGCAACAGTTTCACCGTTACGGAACTGAGGCTGACGTGGACGGTCTGCACGGTTTACATAACCTGTGCCAAAACGACCTTTATCACAAAGGAAGTACTGGTTAACCGAACCATTAAAACGGTTTTCTACGCGACGGATTTCACCATAACGCTCACCCGGAGAAATGTTACAACCAGAAGAACAGCCTTGACACACGCTTGGTGCATACTGCATGTCCCATTTACGGTTATAACGCTCTGAATGAGTCTTATCAGTGAATACACCTGTTGGACATACTTCAGTCAAGTTACCCGAGAATTCAGATTCTAAAGTACCTGATTCTGGACGACCAAAGTAAACACGAGATGCATTGGCATATACACCAAAGTCTGTACCGCCCGCATAGTCTTTGTAGTAACGAACACAACGGTAACAAGCAATACAGCGGTTCATTTCATGCGCAATGAATGAGCCGAGTTCTTGGTTGTAATGCGTACGTTTTGTGAAACGATAACGACGACGGTCATGACCCGTCATTACAGTCATATCTTGTAAGTGACAGTGACCACCCTCTTCACAGACTGGACAGTCGTGTGGGTGATTCGTCATCAAAAATTCAACAATAGATGCACGGAAATCCGTTGCTTCTTTGTCTTCAATTGAGATATAGGTATTGTCAGATGCTGGTGTCATGCAAGACATGACCAAACGACCACGCGTATCTTCTGGATTCGCATATTGCGTAACAGCACATTGACGGCAAGAACCAACCGAACCTAAGGATGGATGCCAACAAAAATATGGGATGTCGATGCCCAGACTCAAACATGCTTGTAGCAAGTTTTCCGAGCCGTTGACTTCATACGATTTTCCATCGACATGAATTGTAGCCATAGTCGAATTCCTTAAGCTTGTTCTACGTTGCTGGTTTGCACGACAGGACGAGTCGTCACTTTCGCTTCAAACTCACCACGGAAATGTTTGAGTGCGCCCATAAGCGGCTCCATCGCACCTGGTGCGTGGGCACAGAAAGTTTTACCGATCCATAATTTACGAGTCAATTCTTGTAAATGGTCGATATCTTCTTTCTTGCCTTCACCTGCTTCAAGTGCTTTAAGCGCTTTAACAGCCCATGGCAAACCATCACGACATGGTGTACAGAAACCACATGATTCACGCGCAAAGAACTCTTCCAAGTTACGAGTGAGCGATACCATGCACTGGGTTTCATCTACAACCATCAATAAACATGTTCCCAAACGAGAACCTGCTTTCATAATCGTGTCTGCATCCATTGGTAAATCAATGGTATCTGCTGGTAAAAAGTCAGTTGAAGCACCGCCCGGTAACCATGCTTTAAGCTTTAAGCCTTCTCGCATACCACCAGCATGATCTTCAATCACTTCACGTGCAGTTGTACCAAATGGCAATTCCCAAAGACCTGGGAATTTCACTTTACCTGATGCACCATAAATTTTAGTGCCTGGGTCTTTTGATTTACCTGCTGATAAACCGATATACCACTCTGGACCACGAAGCATAATTGCTGGCAAGTTGTTATAAGTTTCAACGTTGTTCACAATTGTTGGACGGCCCCATGCTCCTGCAACTTGCGGGAACGGCGGCTTAGTACGAGGGTTAGCACGACGGCCTTCAAGCGAGTTAATCAATGCAGTTTCTTCACCACAGATATAACGCCCTGCACCCGTATGTACATGCAACTCAAAATTCCAGCCAGAACCTAAAATATTTTCGCCTAAATAACCTTTAGCACGAATCTGTTCTAACGCTTCATTTAGATATTGAGCAGCCTCGATGTATTCACCACGGATAAAGATATAACCATGAGTCGCCTCTAAGGTATAACCCGCAATTAACATCCCTTCGATCAATTGATGTGGAAGTTTTTCCATCAACAAACGGTCTTTAAAGGTACCCGGTTCCATTTCATCGGCATTACAGATCAAATAACGTGGACCACCATCATTTGGTGCCATTAATGACCATTTAATACCCGCTGGGAAACCCGCACCACCACGACCTTTTACGGTTGCAGCTTTAATCACGTCTAACACTTCAGCAGGTTTCATGCCTAATGCTTTTTTAAAGCCAGCATAACCTTCAAGTGCTTCGTAATCATCAGCACCACGAACTTCGTCACGTTTACTTAAACGCCAAGTTAGTGGATGAGTTTCTGGATTACCGTCCCCATAAATTGGTTTTGGTTCAGTATTCATACATACTTCTCCAATAACTGTTTGACTGATGTCACTTCAACTAAACCGTGAGTATCTTCATCAATCATTAAAGTTGGGCCTTTGTCGCAGTTGCCTAGGCAGCAAATTGGAAGTAGCGTAAAACGACCATCTGCAGTCGTTTGACCAAACTGAATACCTAATTCGCGCTGGAATGCTTCAGCAAGTGTTTCTGCACCCATCAAGAAGCAAGCAATTGAGTCACAAAGCAAAATTACGTGACGACCTACCGGTTGACGATAGATACGGTTGTAAAATGTTGCAACACCTTCCAAATCAGCAACACTCATCGACAATAACTGTGCGATGGCATTCATTTGAGCGTCATCTACCCAACCATTACGGCGCTGTACACACTTCAATGCATCCAAAGAGGCTGCACGAGGGTATGGATAGTGACCAATGTGATGTTCGATATCGTGAATTTCGTCCGCAGTCAAAATCCCTTCAACATTCACACGTGGCTTTTTATCAGTCAAAATCATCATTATGTGTTACCTCTTAGCGATCCACGTCAGCCATAACCACGTCAATGGTCGCCAGATAAATGATTAAGTCAGATACCAAACTTCCGTTAATCACTGAAGGCATTTGCTGTAAGTGAGTAAACGTCGGTGTACGAATACGAGTACGATAACTCATCGTCGCTTTATCTGAAGTCAAGTAGTAAGTACTTGCGCCTTTAACCACTTCAGTCATAAATGATGACTCGCCCGCTGGCATGACAGGACCCCATGAAACGCTCAAGAAGTGCGTAATCAAGGTTTCAATATCTTGTAATGTCTTATCTTTCGGTGGTGGAACAGCCAATGGATGATCCGCTTTATATGGACCAGAAGGCATGTTATCCAAACACTGTTGAATAATTTTTAACGACTCAGTAATTTCACGGAAGTGAACGAGTACACGTGCATATGCATCGCCTTCATACTCAACTGGCACATCAAAATCGAAGTTTTCATAGCCACTGTATGGACGATATTTACGAACGTCAAAATCAATACCTGTCGCACGTAAACCAGTACCAGTTACACCCCATGCGAGTGCAGATTTAGCATCGTATTGTGCAACGTTACGCGTACGACCAATAAACACAGAGTTTTTCAATGCCGCTGTGTAGTATTCGTTTAAGCGCTTAGGCATCCACTCTAGCAATTCTTTAACAAGTTTTTGCCAGTTGTTTGGAAGATCGTGTGCTGTACCACCAATACGGAACCATGCTGGATGCATACGGTAACCCGTGATTGCTTCAACAATGTCGTAAACTTTTTGACGGTCTGCGAACATATAGAATACTGGTGTCATACCACCGGCATCCTGAATTGCCGTACCACAGAACAACAAGTGGTTATTAATACGGAACAATTCGTTCAACATGACACGAATCACTTGCGCACGTTCAGGAACTTTAATACCTGCCATTTGCTCGACAGCCATCACATACGGCATGTTTTGAGCACAACCACCTAAGTAGTCAACACGGTCAGTATAAGGAATGAAAGAATGCCATGTTTGACGTTCAGCCATCTTTTCCACACCACGGTGGTGATAACCGATATCAGGTACACAGTCCTTCACTTCTTCGCCATCTAACTGCAATACAACACGGAACGCACCATGTGCAGATGGATGGTTAGGACCCAAGTTCAGGAACATAAAGTCTTCGTCAGCGTTACCACGCTTAAGACCCCAGTCTTCTGGCACAAAACGTAAGTGCTCTTGTTCAAAGTCTTGTTTCGCTTTGTCTTGCATGTACGGCGTATATTCCGTCGCACGTGCTGAATATTCTTTACGAAGCGGGTGACCTTCCCAATACGTTGGCAACAAGATACGACGGAGCATTGGATGCCCTTCGAAATTGATACCGAACATATCGTAAGCTTCACGTTCATACCAGTTGGCATTTGGCCAGATATTAGTCGCTGTCGGAAGGTTAAGATCATTTTCGTTCAAGGCAACCTTGATACGAATGTCACTATTACGCTCAAGCGATAATAAATGATAGAACACAGTGAAGTCAGATGCTGGCAAACCATCACGATGAACACGTAAACGCTCATCCATCGCAGACAAGTCAAACAGCATTACATATGGACGTTCCACTTTACGTAGGAACATAAGGACTTCTTGCACGCGTGCGCGCTCAACCCAGACTGTTGGAAACTCTTCAAAAGTCGCCTGCACGTAAAAGTTCTCACCAAATTTGGTTTTGAGTTCTTCTACGATTGCAAATGCTGGGCGTGAATCAACTGGTGTTGACTCTGGCATAGCAATGTCAGTTTCAGCCATTGGCTTGGCTTCCTATTTAATACAAATTCTGTCAATTTTCTCGATGAACATATCGGTTAGATATGTCAAAACACCGTCAAAAAATTATTTAATCTCATCCATAGAGCGTAAGTTTTTAACGGCAATACGCTCTGCATTCTTACGGTCACGTTCTGGCATCATCTTTGGCTTGTACACTGGCTGAAGATCATCACCGATCACGGCAGAAAGCGGGCGTCGCTCTAATTGAATCTGGTCTTGTAAAAGCATTAAAGCTTGAATTAATGCTTCAGGACGAGGCGGACAACCTGGGACGTACACGTCAACAGGAATAATTTTGTCTACACCTTGAACTACTGAATAGATGTCGTACATACCTCCAGAGTTTGCACAAGCACCCATCGAGATGACCCATTTAGGCTCTAACATCTGTTCATATAGACGCTGAATAACTGGTGCCATTTTTACGAAACAGGTTCCTGCAACAATCATCAAGTCAGCTTGACGAGGTGAAGCACGGATAACCTCTGCGCCGAAACGTGACAAGTCATGGACACCTGTTAAGGTCGTTGCATATTCAACGTAACAACAAGAGGTACCAAAGTTAAATGGCCACAAGGAGTTTTTACGCCCCCAGTTTACTGCTGTATGCAAGACATCCTCTAAACGAGTCATGAATACGTTTTTATTCACTTCCTCTTCTAGTGGATCTGTCACGATTTGACGTTCTTGCAATGGGTATTGATCAGCATCCGGATTCGCGCGGGTCAGAGTATATTTCATCCCGACTTACTCCTTTTCAGATGACAATGCAGGTGTAGTTTTTGACTTAACACAACCTGATGATTGAGCTGGAATCTGGCCTGTAGGGTCAGTTACAAGCTCTTCAATAGAGTTAAAGCGTGTAATTTCAGCAATGTTCATTGTTGGCGAACCGATTTTAATCGCCTCACCTGCTGATTTACGGCGATCTGCTGGTGACCAACTTAAAGCACCTACAGAGAAGGCATAAACAAGCGCAATCAATAAATCAACGACAAAGATCACAACAGTGGTATATCCCAACCACCCTACTTCACGCACAGAAGTAGACCATGCATAGAGGTAAAGTGCCTCTAAGTCGAAGACAACAAAGAAAATTGCAACTAAATAGAACTTTGCAGACAGGCGAATGCGAGCGCCACCAGCACTCACGACACCCGATTCAAACTGCTCTTGCTTAGCACGCCCCCACGATTTCCCCCCGAGGAGTAAGGGAACTGTGAGCATAAAGACGCAAAGAAATGTAACGCCGATCACGAAGGCGATAATCGCCCAGTCGTATGGAGTAATGGCACTCATGCGGGGATAACTCCTGGCAGGCCTATTATTTAACAAAGAATGTATGTATTGGCCTTCAAATACACCAAACACAAAATTAATCCCGCCAATTGTACCTGATTTCTAATTTCGCATGCTAGTTGAAGCGTCTTAGTCTTTCGGATGATTTTCTAAACAAAACTATTCTTCTATGGGTTGTAAGGGGGGTTTCACCGCACATAATCGGTTTATTTAATAGTTTTTTTGTTTATGATGATTTTTTTCATTTTTTAATTTTAGAATATTTACACAGTTCATCGACTATTAAGTTTTAATAACTTACTTTTTTATAATATTAGTTTGTTTTTTATTGTATTCAGCTTCTCCTCTGAATTATGATGAATGTTTAGTCATGCATAATATTTTATTACTCTTGGATAAGAGTATTTATCATTAAGGGCAGCTGATGCCATACTCACTTCGTGAATTTTCATTTTTCTCCTCTTTAAAAATTTTTCTCCTGTTTAGCTTCATTATTGCAGTATGTTGTTTTATTGGCATCGCATCTCGCCCTTTAAGCTTTCTCGCATTCTTCTGGCCTGCTAACTCGGTTTTGCTTGGTTTACTCATTCGCTTTCCAAGCACACGTCGATTAAGCTCATTTTTAGGTGCTTATAGCGGCTATGTCATCGCTGATCTGCTTCAAGGTACTCCATTTGCTCTTACACTCGTTTTAACAACGTCAAATTTTCTTTATGTTGTTACTACGTTTGCACTCTATATGTTTTTTAATCAGCATATTAAAGCGGCCTACCGAGGTTATTCTTACCTTTTTTTATTTGCTTTATGCGGAGTAGGAAGCGTAACAGGCGCATTGTTTGCAGCAACTTTCGTGCCCATGTTTAATACTAAATTTATGCTAGGTGGTTTGTGGGATGAATTTGGTTATTGGTTCACTTCAGAATTGCAAAATGCTTTGCTTCTTTTACCGATCATATTAAACCTACCTCAATATAGTCAGGTAAAACATTATTTTTCAAGAAATCGTGGCTTACAAGTAACCGACCTTTTACCTTTCGGAGCTGTCCTTATTTCTATTGCAGCCAGTTATTATGACTCTGGCCCCGGTTCGCTACTCTACCCAATTGCTGCACTGATTTGGTGTGCAATTCGCTACAAACCTATTGTTGTTGCACTCATTACAAGTCTTACGAGTGCCTACATTATTTATCATGTTTCTGGACATTATCTTTTACTCTATCCGAATGACTATTTTAGCAATACGATTTCAATCCGTATTGGGTTAATCATGATGACGATTGCCCCTCTTACGGTTTCCAGTATTAGCGTTTTACACTCAGAATTAATTCAAAAGCTTCAACACGCGATTGCGCATGACGAGTTAACCTCAAGTCTTACTCGACGCCAATTTTTGCAGTCGGTCAGACTACTTCAAGAAAAAGTGCACAAGGAAAATAAAACCTCAGCCTTTTTCATGCTGGATGTAGACCATTTCAAACAAGTTAATGACAACTACGGCCACCAAATAGGTGATCGTGCCCTACAGACCTGTGTTACTACCATTCAAAATATTTTGCATCCTCATGATTTATTAGGGCGATTTGGCGGTGAAGAATTTGCAATTTTCATTGCAGATACTACAAAAGAGAGTGCCTTTGACCTTGCAGAGCAAATACGAATTAAAATTAGTCAGCAACCGATTTATATTTATGGGAAATTACCAATTTTCATACAAGTCAGTATTGGTATAAGTTTATATTCCCCTTCATCACATAGAGCGATTGAAAATTTATTTAAAGAAGCAGATGACGCTTTATATCAAGCAAAACGCCAAGGGCGTAATCGGGTCTTTATATCTTTATAGGTTTTCATTTAATCATCTAGTGTAATGAATTTTATACAATAACCTGTGTTTTGCCATGTATGCTAATAACAGATAATAAGGAGAAAAATGCATGACTCTAGAATATACGCACAAACCAAACTACTACTTGTTTGCTCAGTTACTTGTGCGACATATAGAAAGCTATATTCACAAACATCCAGATGCGAACAATGCAATTTTTGACTTGCGAGATGTCTATGAAATATTTAGACAGGATTTTGCATCAACAACAACAAACCTAGAAGGTATTTTGCATATTGCAGATGAATATAAAATAGAAACGCTTAATGGAGATCAACCTCTTATTCAAAAATACCAGATTGATGCAAAAAACAATTCATTACTGATCGACTTTAATTCCGATGCGTTGACTAGCTTAAGAAGCGGAAAACCCATTTTGGAACCAGATGCAACTCAATTATAAGTAATGCAATAAAAAAGCACCTTTATGAAGGTGCTTTTTTATTGGCTTTCAAAGGAGGTTGTTTAAAACGTTTCGCAGGCCATGTCATGATAAAGCGAGCTCCACCTAAGGTAGGACTTTCATCTACTTTAATCTCACCACCGAACCAGTAAGCAATACGACTTACAATTGACAATCCTAAACCATAACCACCTGACGCACGCGTACGACTGTCATCTAAACGGGCAAAGGCTTCAAATACTCTTTGACGATCTTGCTCAGGAATTCCGGCACCATCATCTTCAACACAAACAAAGGCCATGCCATCGCTGTGAACACCACCTGTAATACGAACTTTATTATCACAATAACGAACAGCATTACCCACCAAGTTTTGAACCACCCGATGTAAATAACGGCGCTCTGCATCTACTTTTAAATAAACAGGAGGAGCAACAAGCTCAATTTCTTTTTGCGTTTTTAAAGCTTCGGTTTCTACCGCAACCTGATCCAACACATCAAATAGCGCAATTTCAGCAAAATCTAATGAAGGTGTACCCTGCTCTAGCTTTGCATAAGTCATGATTTCATCAATTAAGGTATTGAGCGCCTCAATATCTTTATCAATCATATCGACCTGATGCATACGATGATTGTAATCATCTTCCTCTGCCAACATCTCTGTACCAAAACGGATACGGGCAACTGGCGTTCTAAGCTCATGAGATACAGCTCTCATCAACTCACGCTGAGCCTCAATTAAACGCTGAATATGATCAGACATATTGTTATAACTTGATGCCAAGTTTGCCATTTCATCACTTCCTTCAATAGGAACACGCAATGACAGATCCCCTGACTTCATGCGGTTTAACGCATAACGTACCTGGCGAATTTTACGCTCTAACGGCAAGATCAGACCATAAACACCCAAACTCAATAAGAATAGGCTAAATAAGGTAATTCCGGCAGAAAGCTGTAAAGGCATCCAGTTAAACATTGGAACCGGTCCAAGAACTAGAACTTGTGTAGGATGATTTGGTATTGGAGATACGATTGAAATGGTTGTGCCGCGCATTGTTGCACTATCTTTGTACAACATGACACTTTGGTCTTGGCGTAAACGACCAATTTGCTCAGAGTCTAGATTAATATCTTGAATATTGTAGATATTAATTGGATATGAAAAATGTTTTTGAATCTTGGCAAGATATTCTTGTTCTTGCCCCGGATAGAACATTAGATAATCAAGTACAAAAATAGGGAGAGCCTTCATTTGGCGCTCACTAATTTTGTCCACTTTTATCGATAAAAAGTGCTGAGGATCGTCACGTAAACCAATAATGATATATGCAATACTATTACTAGCATCGTAACGAACAACAGACTTTTGAGCTTCGATCCGTTTTTTCTCAGTACGAGATAACTCAACCTTGCTCGCATCAGTGTAATAAATTGGAAGTTCCAATAAATCTGATGCATCTGAAACCCAGTCTATTTTCTGTTGCTTCCCCGGTTGTCGAGCGACTCCCTCACTAATGACATAAGAAATACCATCAGTTAAAGATTCACGGTATTCTTGAGCACGTTGATAATTGATAATTTGTACAAGCAAATAACCAAAAACGGCAACCAAAACAACAAGAATTACCAGTCCCGCATAGATTCGCAGGAATATACTGTGTTTAAACACTCGACCAACCTTATAGGAAGTTTATTCAGATCTTATAACCCATTGGTTTCTTTAACGAACAAGTAACCTTTACTACGCACTGTTTTAATACGTTTTGGATTTTCAGGATCATCACCAATTTTTGGACGAATACGTGAAATACGGACATCGATTGAACGGTCCTGACCATCGTATTCAATACCACGTAAACGTTCGAAGATATCTTCACGCGATAAGATACGGCCAGCATTTGATGCAAGCAACCATAATAGATCATATTCTGCGCTAGTGAAATCAACAAGCTCACCATGCAGTGTTACAGAACGGCCACCATTATCAATTACAAGGTCATCAAATTCGATACGTTGTGCAACTTCATCTTCTACAGTTTTATCTGTGCGACGTAATAGTGCACGAATACGCGCTAATAGCACACGTGGTTGAACTGGTTTAGCAACATAGTCATCTGCACCCATTTCTAGACCAAGTACCTGATCCATATCTTCTGTACGTGCAGTTAACATCAAAATCGGTTGATGATAATGTGGACGAACTTCACGGCAAACAGTTAAGCCATCGGCACCCGGCAACATGACATCCAAAACTACTAGATCTGGTTGTTCACTAATAATACGACGAATTGCACGGTTACCATCAGTTTCTACACCAACCTCTAAACCGTTGCGAATTAAATATTCTTGAGTTAATCGCGCTAAGCGCTCATCATCTTCAACGATCAGAATCTTTGGTAACTTTTCTTCTTGGCTCATATCATTGCCCCTATAAATCTCGTTTCATGCATCTTAAAAATCTTGCAGATACATTCGTTTATCATTTGCAATATACACACGTTTACATTGTAAACAAGTAGGCGTTCACCAAACTGATACATGACAATCGTATTTTGTTGCATTTTATTAGCCTTTGAATTTTCACGTGTTTTTAAGATTTATTTATTGTTATTAAATTTCATATTCTATTCATATTTCCAATGTATGAATATTAAACAAATTATTTCTCTGTTTAGTTTAAATTTATTTAAGTGTTTGTTTTTTGAGTTATCCACAAACTTATCTATAAGTGTTTTTTAACAGCTTTGCTATGCTATCTCCCATCAAATCATACAGATAAAAAATTACTAAAAAGTCAAGATTGATCTGCTATGAAAAATCCCGTATCTTGTGTTTAAAATAAACTTTAACTACTAAGTCTTGTGTTTATCCCTCAAACATCGTGGCATACTTTTTGCTCGGTTCAAACGGTCTATAAACATAACAAAAGTGACAATGGAGCTATGCTGGCATGAGCGTAATTACTTCGACTCCCGGTCAAATTCAGGTGATCAAACGCACTGGAGATGTTGCTGCATTTGATGCAGAGAAAATTTCTGTTGCGATTGGTAAAGCTTTTCTTGCTGTGGAAGGTCAACAGAGTTCGGATTCAAGCCGTATTCACGACCGTATTACCCAACTGACGGAAATGGTATTAAATACTTTCACTCGTCGTTTACCATCAGGCGGTACGATCCATATTGAAGAAATTCAAGATCAGGTTGAACTAGCTTTAATGCGTACCGGAGAACAGAAAGTTGCCCGCGCTTACGTGATTTACCGCGAACAACGTACTACTGCTCGTCAGCAAACTAACTCAAACCACCATCCTACGTTACAAGTTACTGATGCTAACGGTCAGCTTCAGCCACTTGATTTAAGTGCATTGCAAGCCACTGTAGCAAAGGCAGCTGAAGGTTTGGAAGGTATTGACGTTCAGGCGATTGTTGATGAAACCGTTAAGAATTTATATAACGGCGTAAAAGAAAGTGATATTGCCACTACAATGATGATGGCAACACGTACACGTATTGAACAAGAACCAAACTATACTTACGTAACTGCACGTTTGCTTTCTAGTGAATTAGTGAGCACAGGTTTAGCGTTCTTAGGCTTACCTACAGATACTCCTGAAAACAATGCACTCGAAGCCTTTTTGAAAAAAGGTGTAGAGCTTGACTTGCTTTCACCAGACTTGCTTGATTTCGATTTAGAGAAACTGGCAGCAGCAATTCAACCAGAACGCTCGAATCAATTTACCTACTTAGGTTTACAGACTTTATTTGACCGTTACTTTATTCACTCAAACGGCGTTCGCTTCGAATTACCACAATTATTCTTTATGCGTGTGTCGATGGGTCTTGCGTTAAATGAGCAAGATAAAGAAGAACGTGCAATCGAGTTCTATAACTTATTGTCTAGCTTCGACTACATGGCGTCTACGCCTACCCTGTTTAACTCAGGTACATTACGTCCACAGCTTTCTAGTTGTTACTTAACAACTATTGGTGATGACCTTTATGACATTTATGGCGCAATGCGTGATAACGCTATGCTTTCTAAATGGGCGGGTGGTTTAGGAAATGACTGGACACCTGTACGTGCATTGAACTCTTACATTAAGGGTACAAACGGTAAGTCTCAGGGTGTAGTTCCATTCTTGAAAGTTGCGAACGATACAGCTGTTGCAGTAAACCAAGGTGGTAAGCGTAAAGGTGCCGTGTGTGCATACTTAGAAACTTGGCACTTAGACATCGAAGAGTTTTTAGAACTTCGTAAAAACACTGGTGATGACCGTCGCCGTACACACGACATGAACACTGCGAACTGGGTTCCAGACTTGTTTATGCAACGTGTATTTGAAGATGGTGAATGGACACTATTTACCCCTTCTGAAACTCCAGACTTGCACGACTTAACTGGTGCTGAATTTGCTGAGCGTTATGCTTACTATGAGTCTGTAGCGAAAGAAACCAACATGCTACACAAGAAAATACGTGCTAAAGACTTATGGCGCAAAATGCTTTCTATGTTGTTTGAAACTGGTCACCCGTGGATTACGTTCAAAGATGTATGTAACTTACGTTCACCACAACAACATGTTGGTGTAGTTCACTCATCTAACTTATGTACTGAAATTACCTTGAATACAAATCAAGACGAAATTGCAGTATGTAACTTGGGCTCAATCAACCTTGTACAACACGTTCAAGGTGGTGTGTTAGATCGTGAGAAGTTAGCTCGCACAATTAAAACAGCAGTACGCATGCTCGATAACGTTATCGACATTAACTACTACGCTGTACCACAAGCGAAAAACTCGAACTTGAAACACCGCCCAGTAGGTATGGGTATCATGGGCTTCCAAGATGCTCTATATGAAATGAACATCGCTTACGGTTCGGACGCTGCTATTGATTTTGCTGATGAATCAATGGAAGTGATTAGCTACTACGCGATTGAAACTTCAAGCAACTTAGCTGTTGAACGTGGTTCTTACTCAACATTTAAAGATTCATTGTGGGATCAAGGTATCCTTCCAATCGACTCTTTAGAAATTGTTGCGAAATCTCGTCCAGAGCGTATGTTCGAAGTTGACCGTACTCAACGTTTAGACTGGGACACTTTACGTGCCAAAGTTCAAAAAGACGGTATGCGTAACTCAAACGTGATGGCGATTGCTCCTACTGCAACCATCTCTAACATTTGTGGTGTTTCTCAGTCTATTGAGCCAACATTCCAGAACTTATATGTGAAATCTAACTTATCTGGTGAGTTCACTGTAATTAACCCTTACCTCGTTCGTGCATTAAAAGATCGTGGTCTTTGGGACACAGTGATGGTTAATGACTTGAAACACTTTGAAGGTTCAGTACAAAAAATTGCTCGTATTCCTGAAGAATTAAAAGCAATCTTTGCTACTGCGTTTGAAGTAGATACACGTTGGATCGTTGATGCTGCATCACGCCGTCAAAAGTGGATTGATCAAGCTCAGTCTCTTAACCTTTACATCTCTGGTGCTAATGGTAAGAAACTTGACATCACTTACAAGATGGCATGGTTACGTGGTCTTAAGACGACTTATTACCTCCGAGCTTTAGGCGCAACTTCTGCTGAAAAATCTACAATCAACACAGGTGCTTTAAACGCAGTTAAACCTGCGACTGTTGAAGCGGCGGCAGTTGCTGCCCCTGTTGTAGAAGCGAAAAAACCAGAAGCTGTTGAAGAAGATGGTTTTACTCAAGCAGCTCCAGTTCCAATGGCTTGTTCAATCGACAACCCAGATTGTGAAGCTTGCCAATAACATTCAATAAAATTGCTCTTTTTCACTAAAGAGCAATTTTAAGAGGTAAAGATTATGCTTTTTCATCTCAGCCATAACTATATGCTTGGTGTTGGAGTTTTAATCTTTGCCTTTCTTTTCTTTTATATACCGCTGATTTACGCATTTTTCACAATACGTAAGCAACAGCGTAAGCAAAATAAGTTGTAGTGAGTAGAGACCAGAGGTCCAAAATTTGGTCATGCATCAATAAAACTTAATTTTGTTTACACATTAAAAGCGTATAGTAGGGACATCTTCGTTTAAGAGATGTCAAATATAGATATACACAACGAAGAGAGAACAAAAATGTCTATCCTTAGTTGGGACGATTTTGAAGATGATTCGCAAAAACCGGCTGCACCTGAACACAAGTCTGCGCCCATCCAACCGGAAAAAACGTCTGATTCGCAGAATGTATCTGCTGCGCAGTCATCATCGCAGAGCGTGGCAGCTCCACAATCCGCTGGAACCCATTCCGTGCGACCAACAGTTGCCTCCGATACGGTGGCTAGAGCCTCTGCAGCCTTAGAACACTTAGATGTTGCCCCTGGCCTTGAAGAGCTAGAAATGGGCGCGCAACGTGTTCAAGTTGACGACAAAGCAATGATTAACTGTCGTGCAGACTTGAACCAGCTTGTTCCATTTAAATATGAATGGGCTTGGCAGAAGTATCTTGACGGGTGTGCAAACCACTGGATGCCGCAAGAAGTAAACATGAACCTAGACATCGCGCTTTGGAAGTCTGAAAACGGCTTAACTGAAGATGAGCGTACGATTGTTATGCGTTCTTTAGGTTTCTTCTCGACTGCGGACTCTTTGGTTGCAAACAACTTAGTATTGGCAATTTACCGCCACATTACTAACCCTGAATGCCGTCAGTACATTTTACGTCAAGCATTTGAAGAAGCGATTCACACTCACGCTTACCAATACTGTATCGAATCTTTAGGTATGGATGAAGGCGAAGTCTTCAACATGTACCGTGAAGTTCCATCTGTTGCGCGTAAAGCAGCGTGGGGATTGAAATATACTCAATCTTTAACTGATCCTAATTTCCACACAGGTACGCCTGAAAACGACCAGCGTTTACTTCGTAACCTGATTGCATTCTACTGTGTTCTTGAAGGGATCTTCTTCTATTGTGGCTTTACTCAAATTTTGAGTATGGGTCGTCGTAACAAGATGAACGGTGTTGCTGAGCAATTCCAATACATCTTGCGTGATGAGTCTATGCACTTGAACTTTGGTATCGACATGATTAACCAAATCAAGATTGAGAACCCTCACCTTTGGAGCGCTGAGTTCCAACAAGAAGTGGTTCAAATGATTGTTGAAGGCACAATGCTTGAAATCGAATATGCGCGTGACACAATGCCACGTGGTGTATTGGGTATGAACGCAAGCATGATGGAAGAATATTTGAAATTCATCTGTAACCGCCGTTTATCTCAGTTAGGTTTACCAGAGCAATTTGCTGGTGTAACGAATCCATTTGCGTGGATGTCTGAGATGATGGACTTACGTAAAGAGAAGAACTTCTTTGAAACTCGTGTAACTGACTACCAAACTGGTGGTGCGTTAAGCTGGTAAGTTTAAGCATCGTCACGCGACACATAAGTTGTCATTTGCGACGCATAAAATGTCATTGAGCGACACATAATTTGTCATTAAAGAAAAACCGCCATTAATGGCGGTTTTTCTTTAATAAAAAAGAATTTTTAAATCAATCCATTTTAACTATTTGATTTTCTTGCCAGATATAAATCTGTTTATGTAAGTGTTGGTTATTTTTAAAGTATTTATATACCTCTACACCACCCTTATAGTTTTGTCTCCGCTCCCCCCACAATATCCATATAAAAGTTTGTCCAGTTTCTGTCAGATATTTTTGGAAAAGATCTTTTCTCAAATATGATAAATGACCCTTCAAATTCTCCATATCGGTCTTGAATGTTCTAAAAATAGATGCTACTCCATGAATGTCATATAAGTCTGGATGGTCATTATGATATTTTAAATCTAGTTTTTGACATAACTCAGGATTTGGGAAGTCAATTCCCCCTGCTTGATTCAATGAACTATGATAAGACTCCCAAGAATAAGATTGCACAGGAACTTCGATTAAAAAGCTTGATTCATCCCATTCATCAAATCTTACTCGACTACTTACATCTTGATGGAGATTGAAAAATGTATTTCCCAAAACCATTTCGCCAGCATATTTGTAATGGTTTTCAGGAATTTGTGGCAATGCATTATTACCAAGATAATCCTTATTTCCAACAAATTCACTTATTGTAGATACATGTTCATTTGCAACAAAAAAACCTCTCATGAATGTAAATATTTCACGATAATCCGTTTTTGAGTCCTCTTGCAGAAATCCATCAAGTAAAATCCAACTATCATTTTGAGTAAACTGCTGAGTCTCAAAAAGATTAAAATAATTCGGGATTGGTCCATGTAAAATCCACTCACCAATATCATTTGGAGAATTAGTAAATATATCTGTAAGTTCTGGATTCCAAGAATTATCAATTTTAGGGAATGTTGGATCAATACTTACATCGCTACATCTTTCATTACCACGCCAATCATCTAAAAGCTCTCTATCAGCCTTCCATCCATACATTTCATAAAAAGCAATCCAACTATATTTTTTTCCATATCTATCTATTTTCACATCACGATCATAATAAGAACTCGAACCTATATCCCTATCAATCTCTTGAAATTTTTCAGGTTCATATCCAAGTTGAATCATTCTCTTTAAAATAGTTCTTCGTGTTTGAATATAATCAGGATGTGAATCATCATAATTAGCTCTATTAGTAGTTAGCCTTCCAATAGTGTAATTATTAAAGTCCATACGAAGGGCTGCTTCCTTGACTTCAATTATTCTCTCTTCACTAACATCAGGAAGACTCTCGAACAAATTTGGTAAATGTTCATAAGGTTTTTGACAGTGATCTAAATATTCTTGGCTAACAAAATACTGATTCACTTTTAAAGCATAATTAATAATACCTAAGAAATATTCCCTCAGAATTGTATGGGTAGTAGAGTGTTGAGCATTAGGTGTAAAACAATTTTCTATAATTTTTTGAGCGAAATCACAAACACTGCTATTGATTTTTTCTGCATCAATAAAATCAGCGCTCAAAATAGCTCCATACGCTGCAGCAAAAGTTCTTTCTGGCACATATGGATCTGTAATATTTAATGAGTTAATTGCCATCTCAAAGAATGCTCTTGGATCTTTTTTGGCATATAGAGAAAGTACTTTTGTTGCTTGATCTCTTAGATCTCTATGGGTAGTTGTTAATAACCATTGGACCCATATAGCTCGACCTTTTTCATTAGAACCAATTTTTATTTCAGACCATCTTTTTTCAAGGACTTCCAAGTCAATTTTAAGTTCTCTAGAATTTTTCCTTATCCATTCAGACCATGTTAAATCACGGTATGTATTGCTCATATTTCTTAAAGATTTATCTAAGAAATTTGCATCAAATGGATGAGCATATGCTGACCGAGTAGTTTTCAGCTTTTTAAATGCTTGAGAAGCAAATTTCTCTGAAGATAATAAATAGTTCTGAAATTCTTGAATGGTTTCCCTGTTGATAAGACTCGCTTGCTCTTGAGTTGTTTGTAAAAGAGCACGTTCTTTAAAATCACCTTCTAACAATTGCCAAAAATGTTTTCTCGTATAATATTTAGGATATAGGCCAACTAATGAGTTAAAAACATCATAAGCCAAAGTATTTGAATGTGGTTTACCATGTTGAATTTTATTAATATTTTTCCTAATCCATTTATTAAAATCACCTTTCAAAAGGTATTCAGCTATTTTAAACCCAGCCATTAAATCATAAGAAAAACCTATCTTTTGTTTACCATTTTGCGTTCCATATCTTAATAAAATGCCTTCTGATTCAAGACTTCTTATTAAACTACTTCCCCAGTCCACAATATCATTAGCAATCTTGCGAGCCCGCTTAAAATTTAAAGTTCTACGATTTTCTTTCCATAGTACTTCAGCAATATTTAATAAAGCATCTTCAATATCTTCATGATATAACCTTTGATTTGATGAAGATAATGCCACAATACGATCAATTGCATTTTTAAAATATTGCTCAAATATGGCAACTTGAGAACGAGGTAATGCTTCTACACCGACAGCTACTCTCCTTTCTGCATTTGCTGCTTCACAATAAAGCCTTAATGTTAAAGGATGGCTAAGCAGCTCGATTGGTATATCTGCATCTAACGCATCAATTTTGTAATATTCAAAATAATTATGTATAACTTGACTTGGATTATCAGCAAAACCATTCAACTCAGAAGTTGGAGTATTTTCAGGGATACAATCTTGATAAAACTCACTTCTTAAAGTTAATATTAGTAATACATTTGGATAGTTTTCTAACAACGCATTTGCTTTAGCTACTTCATCTCTCCAATTCCTTGGATCTTCAGATTCACTTAGCCCATCAATTACAATAGGAATACGAATACCAAGCCGCTGACCAGCTGCATCTATTGCTTCTAATAAATTCTCAAATGTACTAACAGATTTTCCATATATTTTAAAAACTTTGACTAAATCATCTAAATTTCCACCTGCTTTTAAATCTTTTCCTAGAAAAAGCACTCCTGCATTAAAGCTTTCTTTTGGTCTACATATGTCTAAGGCTAAATCTGTTTTACCATCACCAGCCTTACCAACAACAGCAATTACCCTAGCATTTAAAGCCTTCCTTACCCTTTTTACTTCTCGTGAGAAAGAATAAAAATCTGCTAACAAATTTGCGGCAGTCATAGCTGTATGGCTTCTTTTAGCTCTTAGTCGAGATACAGTTTTCCTATAATTAGACCAATCACAATCTATATCTTCAGATAATAAATCTTTTACTTTTTCAAAATTTCCTGCAGCCAACTCTAAAAATAAAGAGTTCAAAAAGCTGCCAAGTTTTTCCCCATCAGCTAAAAAATTGGGTAAAGTTGTCTGAATATAGGGATCTATAATATTCAGTGCGTCTTTAACTATTTTTAAATTATTGTTTATAGCCTTCCCAAGGCTGTCTATTGACTCCCAAGAAGAGTGCCTTCCTAAACATTTCCCAATTATTTCTTCAACTTTAACCGTTTGGTGTACTTCTGGTTGAAACTTCTTAATATGAGTAGATGCGATGATTTGATAATTTTGATTTAGCACTTGTTCATCAATCACTAACTCACCAAAATAAGCCTCTCGCAAAGCTAATGCTGGCCCGACCAATAAATTCTCAATGTCATCACAAGTTTGAAGATGTAGTTTAAATGGATAATTAGCTTGTAATCCATAAAACCATTTTTGATCACTCTCTGTAAGAATATATTTAGTCCATAAAACCCAATCCGTTAAATTAGGTAAATATTTCTTGGACTTATCTAGACCATCGACAATTTTAGCTTTTCTAGTTGCACCTATAGCTCGTGCTCTAGGTAAGTCATACCACTTACATTGCCATCCATACCAGCGTGTTGAGTCTCCTAACGTACAATCTTGGTCTAGCTTAAGATGGAATTCAACTCCTGCCTGATTTGCTAGTTCCTTAAAGGAACCATATTGACCATAATGTCTTCTTATTAAGGATCTACAAAGCTTTTCAAAATTTACATCAGCTGCACCAGATAAATTTTCAAATTTACTCCAATCAAGTTGAGTCATCCTATTCCTCCTCCGAATCTTTAAGTTTCTTAGGTTTCTTAGGAGTCTCAGAAGTCTCAGAAGTCTCAGAAGTCTCAGAAGTCTCAGAAGTCTCAGAAGTCTCAGAAGTCTCAGAAGTCTCAGAAGTCTCAGAAGTCTCAGAAGTCTCAGAAGTCTCAGAAGTCTCAGAATAAAAATGTTTTGAGTAAACTTCTACTTTAGCACCAGCATCCACAAATATTTTAATGAATGCAGATATATCAATCTCATCCGTATCAATCGTTATCTTATTTCCATCTCGCTCTAAATAATAATCAGAATTAAACTGGTCTATTTCTAATGGAGATAAATGATGAATTTGCTGCTCTTGAAGAGCCTCTAAGACCTCTCTAGAAAATCTATGATTTTCTGAAGGCTCACCAGATAAATAATATCCCTCATGCTCAGAAGCTAACTTCAACTTCCCAATAAGTTTCTCTATATTCTCAGCATTTTTCTCTTGAACAAATGAACCTATTAACACCAAATTCATTGAATGCTCTGAACCATAACTATTCCAAATTTTCATAATTTCCCCTTACTTACATTCTTTTAATAACTGAAGTGTATTTAAAATGCTTTTGTCACCAATTTGCTGACCAATATTTGAATATGAGCTACTTTTTAATAAGCCTAGAGCATCTATATGAGCATAAGCATTAAGCCCAGTTTCCATCAAAAGCGGGTTACATATAAAATTTGACTCAAGACCGATATCACTTATAGTTAAGCGAGTTTCTCCACTATAGCCTGTTATCCAAATCTTCATTTTTTCATAGGAATCTTTTGATAAACCTTTGACATTTTGAGTGGCTTGCTGAGGTAAGAGTAGAACTTCGGATATATCAAACTTCCTTGCAATTTCCGTGACCTGATCAAGATCATGTATTGTTGAATCATTAATTACAATATTAAAACCTAATGAACTGATTTCCCTTGCTCTTTCAATACGCTCTATTAATTTATCAAATTTACGACCTCGAAAGCCCTCATAGGTCTGCCCCACTCCGTCAATACTGATCCTTATAAAATGTACATTTCCCTTCAAATTAGATAGTAACGTGTCTGTTAAACGATGCCCATGTGTTGTAAAGGTCACCGCCAACTCTGTTTCATTTGCCGTATATTTACAAATTTCTGAAAAATGGGGATATAAAGTTGGCTCTCCTCCTCCAAATCCAATACCCAGAGTACCGAATTGATCTAGCTCTTTGATCCACTTCTTTAATTGATCTAATTGGAGAGAAGCTTTTAATTTTGGCGCATAGCAAAAGTCACAATGCAAATCACATACATTTGTGAGAGCAATAGAAACTTGTCTTGGGGCTTGTGACCACTCATTTTCGGGAGGTAAAACTTCATCAATTAAAATATTTAAACCTGTGAATCTATCAAAAAAATGAATTCCATCTGGCCCTATTCTTTTTTTCATTTTAAATTTATAAAATCATTAAGATAAAAGTATTCTAGCTTCAATTTTTAAGTTGACTAATAAATTCTATAGTTTTTTTATCTAAAGCATTAAGCCAATCTATTAATTCAATCACATCTATACGTCTTTCTAAAATTTCAATTTTAGAAACATAAGATTGGGGTTTTTTCAAACGACGCGCAAGCTCGACCTGAGTCACATTTTTTGACTCACGAAGTTCTATAAGTTTCTTAATAAGGTCTTGATACCTAGGGTCGTGTATTGAGCGCATGGCTCAATATCAGTTACAATTTAAAATATCCCAAAATAGGATATTCGAGAATTAGAATGATGTTTAAGACTAAAAATTTGCCAATAATTCTATGCGTTATGATCTTGGCGTCTTGTACAACAAAATTTCAAGATACAGGTACATCTACATCTGTTACTCAAATGTTGATCAATGAATGGCATATACGATCTTATGACTCTTCAAAACCAGTCATAATCAATAATGAATTTGAAATGAGAGTATCTACATACTCATCCCCTATTTTTATTCATCAACAGTGGGTAGAGCAATTAGCATCACCTTATAAAAAGCTACAAGGCCTATGTCGAAGACAAAATGGACAATTTACTTATTTAGGTGATAATAACTCAGTAATTATAAATGCTGGTTCAGTAAAAAATGGACAACCATTACCTCCACCAGACCGTTTAACAACTGAAGTACTTACACAAATTCGTAACTCTAAATGGATTGGCGACTATTCTTGTTCAAGTAATACAGAAAATTGGAAAACCTCCATTAAAGCAACCAACTGGAGGGCGAAAAATGATGGAACAAATGCTTGGCGATATATAACTCTTACAACAAAGATTGATAAAAATTAATTATTCCAAATCAAAACTTTACCCCATAACATAACATTATGGGTAAAGTTTTGATCAAATCTATGTTTAAAGATAAATCACACTTAGAAAAAACTTTCAAAACAGATAAAAAACTAACCAATTGAAATTTAAACAATTTAGTCAAAATATGAAGGTGTCTCCGAAGACTCTATTCGAGTTTTTGGTGAGGTCTCTTTATTAGGAGTTACTTTTTTACTTGCTTCAAGAATTTCAGACTTTTGCTTCATTTCCTCTGACCATAAATTATCTCTATAGGATTGCCAAAAAATTACTGCAGAAAGTCGTATGTTTGGTGCTAAAAAGATGTAATGCTTGAATTTTTTATCAATATAATCAAATAATTCAGGATGTATGTTAAAGAATAAGGGATTTTGGGCTATTTTTTCTGTCAATCCTGCATATAGTTCTAAAGCAAGCTCTCGAAGTTTTTCTGATCCCAAAAAAATTGATTCTTGAATCATTAATATTGCTACAACAAGACAGTCAATTGACCCAATTTTCGTTAAAGACTCAACAGTATATTCATTAAAAGGTTTTCTTTTTATAGGATTCACTTCTACTCGACTGATAAGTTCAAACTTTACCCGTGGTTCTAATCTTTGAATTAAGTCATTTATTTCATCTTGATTATAATTAAATGAGGACAAAACCTCCCATAGAACATGCTCAAATATCGCTTTAGAACCAGGATAAATCCTTTCTATTAAATCAATATATTCAAGCTCTGGACTATGACTCCCATTTTGATAACGCCTTAATCTATAAGGTTTGTCTATTGGATCTTCTATAAACTTACCGATCAATTTTTCTAAAGAATTCACATTCAATTTTGCAGTTTGAGTTAAATATTCAACCCACACTTTAGTTTTATAAATATTTACAGGATTTTTTGATTTTCGCCCACGCTTCTTTTTTTCGTTCATTGTCCACCCATTACTTTCGGCACGAAATTAGAGAATTTCGTGCCGGTTGTATCTGAAATAAATAGTTCTAGAATAATTACTATGTATAACTAAGCGATACTGAAGATGCAAACTCATCAACAATCCAGATTATTGGTAGCTGAAATAAAAGAAAAATATGGCGAAATTATCGGTGGTTATGATTTAGCAAAATTATTGGGCTATAAGTCCACGGCTTCTTTTCGTCAGGCTATTTCTAGAAATCAAATACCATTTTCAACATTCAATATAGAAAATCGTAAAGGTAGATTTGCTTATACAAATGATGTTCTTGATTGGCTAACAAATCTAAAAAACAAAGGAGATATCTAATATGGATTAAATAATAGCTAATAAAAAACGGACCCTAAAAGGATCCGTTGGTGACTTTATATGGAACCATACAAAGACGTCGTAATCAAAGTATCTTCCGTATAAAGCCACCAGTCAAGTCTTGTTGCCATTTTTTAAGCAACAAAGAATTTCACTCATCTCTAAAAAAGTTTTGGAGATGTAACGGAATACTGGAGATACATATATGTACCCTTTCCCAAAAAGCAATAGAAATAATTTGGCTCAATTTATTTGGGAACAAATAGAAAAAGCTTTTCAGGTTAAACCTAATTTAGCATCAACACTCCACGGCCAACGAAAAATTTATCAAGGGTGTTTTGGCCGCAGAACAGCCTTATTTCCTAGCACTAAATCTGGTGGAGCAATTCCACTTGAAAGTCAGCTCGAATTGGCTCAAGCACTCTGCCTTGAACAAAATACCCAAGTGAAAAGCTTCCGTACTCAGGCCATAAAAATCCCTTTATCAGGTAATCATTTTTCCTATCCCGACTTTTTGGTTCAAAACATCGATGGATCATTCGAGATCCATGAAGTGAAACCCTCTATTAGAGCTATGGCACAAGAAGAGCTCCAGAAGTTTGAACAAGTCTCTGAGATACTTAATCAAATAGGGATATTGTTTAAGCTTATTGACCAATTTAGCTTACCAACAACAAAACAGCTTCAAAACCTTTTATATCTTTATCAAAGGGGCCATAAACGAATATGGACACCTTTAGAAATTGATCTAGCAATGGATAAACTTGAAAGAACTTCTCCCCAGAACATTGAAGCAATATATAGATCACTTCAAGAATCGGATTTACCTTGTGAATTAGGTGACTATTTACTTTTTCATAAAAGAATCACCCTAGATACAGAAGGAGGAGTTTAAAATGCCATCATCATTATTTATTCCTCAGCCAGGTTTTCGCTTCACTTTTAGTAATCAAGAGGACTATGTTTTTGAGATCACTAATGTTACTTATGGACAAATTCGTTACGCTGCTGTTATCGGTGGAAAATCCTTCACCTTGTCATCTGAAGCGTTTGATCAATACTATAAAAACGATGAGATCAAATGCATTTTTGCTCCCGAAAAATTAATCATCAATCCGGAAAAATGTAGCGAAATTCAGCGTAAAGAACGATATGTAAGATCTGCACTTTACAAACTATATGAACCTACAGCCTTAACTCCTTTAAAAAAGCTTATTGCTGAGATTGCAACAGAACTCGATGATCAAGTCCCTCCTTCTCCTAGAACGGTAGCAAGATGGATAAATACATATCGCAGTAGTTTTCAAAATAATCTCAGTTTAAGTAATAGTAATCATGCTAAAGGTAATCACTCTCTTAGATATCCTCCAGAAATCTATCAAATTATGTCTGAGAGTATTAATGAAATTTATTTAAAGCCTGAATATAGAACTAGTAAAGATGTTCAAGCATACATTTTAGGCAAATTGATAGAACAAGGCATATCGACAAAATATTTACCCAGTAGAAGAACTGTTCAACGTTACATAGAAAAATTAGACCCTTATTTGGTCACTAAAATTAAAAAGGGAAGCCGAATAGCACGTAAAGCTTTTCAAGCATCTGGTAAAAGTTGTCCTAGTCCCTTTGCACTTTATATGGTTGAAATCGATACACATTATTTAGATATAATTGTGATTGATCCAGTCACCCATCAAGTACTTGGGCGACCATATTTGGCTTGTGCTATTGATGTATATTCACGTGCGATTGTGGGTACATATATAAGTATGTTTCCACCAAGTGCAATGACTACTTTAGCCGTTATTAAAGATATGATTACTCGCCCAAACCATGGGCTACCTGGAGGTATTGCATCAATCATCATTCCAGATAATGGGATCGAATTTAAGAATAATTCTTTAGCAAGAGTTTGTGAACAATTAAAAATTACACTCACACCCTCACAAATTGGAACCCCTGATAACAAACCTCATATTGAGCGTTTTTTCTCAACATTGACCAAAGGAGTCATTCAAAAGTTATCTGGTACAACCTTTTCAAACCCTAGTGAACGTGGCCTCTACAATTCTAGGAAGAATGCAGGCTACTCACTACTACAAGTAGAAAAATACATAAATGAGTGGATCAATGGAACCTATCATCAATCTATTCATAGCCAGACTGGAAAACCCCCTATTATAATGTGGAAGGATGCAATTGAGCAGATCAAGCCATCTTTTCTAATAGAATCTGACGCGAAAATTATTTGTCGTAGGCCTGTTGAAAGAACAATCAATCATGGGCAAGTACAAATTGATGGATTAGCTTACTATTCTCACGCATTAAAAGTATTAGAAGCAAAAAGAATTAAAAAAGTTACCGTTTTAGTCGATGATCTTGATCTTAACATTGTCTATATTCTTTCGCCGAATGATAAACAAGTGGTCATTCAAGCCGATTCAACAAATCCAGAATACACACAAAATTTATCTCGGATAGTCCATCTAGAAGTACAAGAAAGAAAAAAGCTTATGGCAGATTCAGATCGACAAAGATTAGGGAAGTTTGCTGACCTTCATAGCTTATACAAGCTTATGCAAGACATACAAATCGATCTTGTCAGAAAAAAACCAAAACTAAAACAAATCAAAATTGATATTCCAAAACAATTGCAACAACTGGAAAAAAAGCTAGGTTTAAATACGATTAGCAATCAAGAAGACCTAAAAATCCACGAGAAAATCCATAAAGCGAATAAAGCTTTTCCAACTAGATTTGGCTCAATGGAGGTAAAAAAAGATGAAAAATAATAATAGTTTTGAATTCGTTAGTTATCTTAATGATCTTGTTATTACTTCAGAGGAATTTATGAATGCCTTTACAGGTATTCAGCAATGCGCTGAACGTAGTATTGCTTATAAAGAGCCAATTGGAAGTATGCTTCTATCTGAAGGAGGACTTGGAAAAACAACTCTATGTCATGCAGTAATCGCTCAAATGCCAAATTCCATCAAAATAGAGAATGATCGACAGAAAATTATCATTCCGGCTTTTTACGTTGAAGTTCCCTCACCCGCAACAGTGAAATCATTAGCAATCACAATGTTAAATAAACTAGGGGATCCAAGTTATGACATCGGAACAACAAAGTACCTAACCTCAAGACTTACGTACTTACTTATACAATGTGAAACTAAACTGGTTTTTTTAGATGAGTTTCATCATCTTTTTGATCGTAAACCAACGTCAACAAGAATGAATATTACGGTTGGAAATTGGATAAAAACTCTAGTTAATGAAACCGGGATTAGCTTCTGTCTTGTAGGGCTTCCTCAATTCGCAGACCTTATTCAGGTTGATACCCAAATTGCAAGAAGATTTCCTTTTCACTATAAATTATCTCCGCTTACCTTAGGTACAAAAGATACCTATGGCACAATCTACTTATTTCTTCATGAAATCGCCAATAAAGCACTTCAACATAATACTCATTTCAGCCCTGAGTTAGATAGCTACCTTTTAGGTATGCAAATCTATGCGGCAACCAAAGGCTATCATTCGTATGTAATGAGCCTGGTCCGTGAAAGTATGATGATCGCATTAGAAGATGGTAGAGCGACCGTTACTCAAAATGATTTTAGTCAGACATGGGCACTTGGAATAACCCTATTTATTAGTGATTTTAAACAAGATCCCTTTGCTATGAGTCTCAGCCAATTAGCATCAAATATAAGGGAGATATAATTATGAATAATAATGGTTTACTTATACAACCAATTCCCTATGAGGATGAATCTGCTGCTAGCTATTTACTAAGAGCTGCACAACTTAATATGCATTCATCAGTGTATACGCTAATAGGTAAAGAAAATTTTACCTACTTGACTAAGCAAGCACCAAATTGTGATTTGACAGATCTTCCCCGCTTCAAATTTGCTCTACAAGTTTTAGGGATAAATTCTTCTTATCAAACTGTAGCTTTAGAACGAGTAGGTCCAACCAGTCGTTCTCCCAAAAGATGGGGACAGCTAGAAATCAATGAAAACCTCCTACTGCATCATGAATTTTCATTTTGTCCTGACTGCCTTAATGAACAAGCTTATTTTAAAAAAATATGGCTCTTTAGGCCAATTTATGCATGCCCAATACATTCTTTATTACTTCTAGACAAATGTCATCAATGTGGTGAGACAGTTACACTTGCAAAGGGTCATATTAGGTTATGCCCTTCTTGTAAAACGGATCGAACAAAAGCACCAAGAATTTTTTGTAAGACAGCACATATTGTTCGTTGGTTTATAAGAATTTTAGAAGAAGAAAATACTGATTTTTTTCATGAGTTTACTTCTTATTGGACAGCTTTAAAGAACTTTGCTGAGTTTCAAGATACATTATCTGATGAAGAATACACAAAAATAACTTACGAATATTTTACTGACCTTCCAAGCTCGATAAAAAGATTAAGCACGTGGATCAACAATAGAATTTATCTAGCCCATCCGAGAATTCAACTTCTTCCTTTTTTAAAGGAAGAAGAGAAGTTCCACTACTTTTGTGACTATCTAAAATTAGTAGAAGAAAAATGTTCTCGCTATAAAATCACTAGCTCTAGATTAGAAGAGCTTTTTCTATCACAGGAAGAGGTAAGGCTTGTTTTAAATATTGGACGTCAGCGACTGAAAAGTCTTGTTGCCGATGATTTTCTGAAGGTAGGTAAGAACTACTATGGTCATGAAGACTTTAAAAGCTCATCAATTGAGAAGCTCTTAATTAGAAAAAATAAATTTATAGATTATGAAATATTTACTCCGCCTAAAAGTACACACAGGAGTAAGCCAATACAACCAACCATTTCTGAAATTGCCACAAAACTTGATATTAATTTTGAGACAGCAAGAAAGCTAAGTAAGACTCATTGGCTTCTCGAAGATAACGTGTCTATAGTCAAAGTTATCTCATATAAAAAACTTGAAGATTTCTATAAAAATTATATAACTGCTTCAAGCTTGGCTAGAAAGCTTGAAGTTAACCCCTCAAACTTAGTTGAGAAGCTTTTGAGTATTGATATATCTCCTGTTAGTGGTCCATATGTTGATAGATTACCTATTAATATTTATGAAAAATCTTCTGTAGAAAGTATTAGACAGATTGATATTAACTCCATAGCAAACTATAAAACACGTACAGGAAGACATAAGAAAGACACCAAGAACTCATTAAAAGCTCACTGCTACTCTCTACTTGAAGCTGCTGCATTATTGAAAATCAGTGTACGGGCTGTATCATACTTGATACATGCTGGTTATCTCTCAAGAAATTATCTCGATCCTGCATCTGTAAAAGTTGACAGGATATCCCTAGACTCATTGAAACAAAAAATTGAGAGTGAAGACTACGTTAGCTTTGAAGCAGCTGCCGAAATATTAAATTGCTCATTGAATTGGTTGAACCAGTATTGGTGCAAAACAGGCTTTCTAACAATTGAAAAGCTCGTCTTTTGGAGGCTTATAAAGAAAAGTGAGTTGAATGAAGTTCTTAAATTAAAAGATGAATACATAACTGGGGCTGAAGCTAGTACTCTACTTGGTATGCGTCATTCATATATCACTAACTTACAGAAACAGAGGCTGATCAAACCTTATTATCTTGGTAAAAATGATAAAAAAATTAGATTGTTTAAACGAGAAGACGTACAGAAATTAAAGGACTCAAACTATTTTAAGGTTTAGCTCACTCATCTCTCCAAAAAGAGCATAAACCTTTAACTTATATAGGATGAATGCGTTATAATAATTCCGTAGCCTATCAGAGCTGGCAGTTTTAAAACTGTAAACTTACCACCCAAGTGCGTGATAAGTAGTATCTGTTAGCCATGTAGATAGCAGCTTTCCAATATAGATAGCTGCTATCTTTTTCACTAGAATACAATAAGTAAAAACGTATATTAGAATTAGGTTAGCTTTCTAGTTATTTCTTTTTAAAAAGCAAGTTTTATTGAATATTTCTTTATTTAACCAATTAATTAATAGCTTACATAAAAATTACTTCAATTTATCTATAATTAAATTATTAATAAAACATATTGAATATAATTAATGAAATACAAATAATAAGACTTAAATCGAATATTTCACCCTACAAAAATTAGTTACAATAAATACTTAATTAAATAAATAATTGGAATATATAAATATCAAAAGTACCTTTTAAATTCAATCCACCTGATAACTGGCAGGATTTTGAACGTCTTACTAGAATATTATTTGAAGATCATTTTCATGCCTCATTTATGAGATACGGAAGGGCTGGGCAAGATCAAAAAGGAGTAGATATTATTGGTAAAATTGGTAATAAGAATATTGTAATACAGTGTAAATGTCGAGATTCGATAAATAGTACTAAGAAAATAAGTGAAACAGAAATAGAAAGTATTGTATGTAGAATTGATAAAGAATACGATAATCATGTAGAAGAAATCTATATTCTTATTACATTACCTAATGATATTCAAAGCCAAAACTTTGTAGCTAAGCTAAATACTAAAAGAAACAAGAATCAGGCTCAAGTAATTTTATGGGGATGGGATGAGATTGTTGATCGAATTAATACCTCTGATAAAGCTAGAAAATTTTATGGTTTTAATATTGCAAGCTCAAAATTTAAAACCATAAAAATTATCTTTATCTTGATTATAACAGCTATCATAATATGCTTAATTTATGTGTTTTTAGATAAATATAAAAACAACTCAATAGAGAATAAAAATTATAAAAATCAAACAAACTCATATCTAAAGGAAGTTAATAACACAATTAACAAATTAGAAATAGCCTATAAAGAATGTTTAACAGAAGCTTCAAACAATTTATTCCTTACTTCTTATCAGTTAGACCAGAAATGTATTAAACCAATTTCTAACAATACCTTATATCTTAATAAGATTAAAAACAAATATACATCTACAGTAGATAGCAATGTTTATGACCAAACTAATTTATTAATAGATTATTTAGAACAACAACCTAGAGAATTATATACTACTGCCCAAGCGACAAAAAATTTAGAAAAACAAATTATTCAAGATTTTGAATTTTCTTGTTATGCTAGGAAAGAAAATGACAATAAATCAGAATATATTAAAAATGAAATCAAAACATCTTATAATTTTCAGATGCACTCATATTTTTTAAATAGAGACTTCATATTACCAATTATTCAAAGTATAAAAAGCAATATTTCAGAAATTGAAAGGAAAGCTAATAATAAAAACATTCCTCAGAATATAATTAATGAAGCGAATAAACTAAATTCTTTACTTCAAAGTAAATCCCAATATAAATATAGAGACTTCCCATTTTCTCTATCCAAAGTAAAAGATTTCACCGCAAATGATATAAATTTTCAAGGAAAAGATGAACTAGGTGAAATGATGGAACAGCAAGAACTTAGATCAATTTATGAACTATCATTTTTAGTAGGATTAATTAACAATCCAACTATAGTTGATAGATTAATTAGTTGTGGAGCTATGCAGCCTGGGATAAAACAGCATATAAATAATGAATTAAATATTGAAAAAATCAACTTACCTTTAAATAAAAATAATTTTTAATATATAAAAAAATTATAATTATCCAACTAAAATATCTAAATAGCTTTAAAATAAAAACTATTTAGATAAAGCATTTTCAATATAAAAATCACCTTAAAACTTATTTAATAAAAATAAATTTAATTAATTAAAAATCCTTTTATTTTATTAAAAACTTAAATTAAAGTAATATTCCACAAAATAATTATGTCATTTTTTTGCAATAGTTATTTCTCATACCTCTTTGTAAAATCTATGAAAATAACAAAAAAGTCGTAGTTGACAATAGGAAAATTATAAAATACGATCTGCCAAGTAAACAGATCTGTATACCAAAATTAAAAGCTTTAAATTTTCTAAAAGTTATAATTTGCAAAATATAAAGCTATGTTTTATTAGTATAAAATCCTTATGGAGTAAGTAAAAATGTTAAATGAAAATTTTAAGTTAACGCAGGATCAGATCAAAGAATTTCAGGAAAAGGGCTTCCTACTATTAAAAGGTTTTTATTCCCCTGAATTTATTGATTACATCCAATCCACTATTGGAAAATATATCAATACACCCACTGATAAATATCAAAGTGGTTTTAGCAGACTTGCATTTGACATGTATGATGGCGATGACAAAGTAATTGAACTTTTAGAAAATAAAAAATTTCGTGAAACTATGAAAGAACTAACTCAAAGGGATATGTTCTTTGCCCAAGCTCTATCATTTGAGCTAGAAAAACTTAAAAATAAAGGTTTCCCTTGGCACATTGGAACACAAAGTTTTGGCTATCATCATGCTGATGATTTTGGATGTACCATTTGGGCACCTTTAGCTCCTATTAATCCTGAAGGGCAACGTGGTGGTATGGCTTATGTACCTAAGAATGTTGTAAATGGTAAATACTTATATAGCCATATTGATCCAGCTGTCTTTAGAATGCTTCAGAATAAAATTGATAAAAAAGAAGATCCTAAACTTGAAGAGTTTGTTCAGTGGCGTGATGGGCCTTTGAATGATACTGCTCAGAAAGATATTTTGGATCACTTTGGAGTAGAGGATAAATTTGAATTAGGGGATGCTTTAATTTTTGATAAATATGTAATTCATAAGAGCGTAATGTTAGGCGAAGGACCTATTGATTCTCGTGCAGCATTTGTTATGAGATTCTTCTGTGATCAAAGTACATATGATGCAGAACGTGCCAAAGACTTAGAAATCCCTCGTAACTATTTTGAGTATGCAGGTCCAACAAAATTCCATATTGAAGTTGCGAAGAATCAAGGTGATTTATTAATCAATAGTCCAATTTTTAGTGGCCAAGAATATAGACATTTAAAAGTCTAAATATAACTAAGTTAAGGAGCTAAGCTCCTTAACTATACAAGGAAAAAGATAATGCAACCACTTATGTTATATATTCTTATTGCTAGTTTAACTATTGCTAGCCCAGGACCAGGAATTTTATTAACCCTAACCAATACAATACATTATACTTTAAAAAACTCATTTATCGGTATACTCGGTGTTTCCGCAGGAATGGGAATTATCGCAATAATAGCTGCTAGTAGCTTAGGAATTATTATCACGTCCTCTCCCCTTGCACTCTCAGTTGTTAAAGTAATTGGAGCAGCTTATCTAATATATCTTGGTATTAAATTATTTAAATCTGCACCAAAGAAAATTCTTGATGATTCAACTATTAACAAAAATATTCCTTCAAAATGGAAAAGATTTCGTGAAGGGATGTTTGTATCATTGCTAAACCCCAAACCTATAGTTTTTTTTATGGCTCTTTTCCCTCAGTTTGTTGATGTTAATCGGCCTTTTATTCATCAATTTCTAATTTTAGGTATAACTTTTTGTATATTAGTTATTTTAATTCATTTAGTTTATGCACTTTTTGCTCAAACAGCGAGAAAAAAAATTGGTGCAAGCAATGGCTTCGTAATACTGAACAAAATTGGTGGTAGTGTATTCATGATATTTGCCATTGCCCTAATTTCATCAGTTATAATCCCTCTTATTTAATAGATTAATCTTCTATTAATAATAGCTATAAAGACCTTCTTAAATTAATACTAAAGAAGGTTTCATTTTTATATCTTTAAAGCCATCTATATTGCAGGGAATTATTATGGAAAATTTTCCAGAAACTGAGATTAACGATTTAACTACACATGCATCAATTCTTTCTAATTGGCTGCACTCTCCTCTGCATGAAACTATTAATTATTTAATCAATAAAAAAGATCTTGATCTTTGCCTCAAAATATCGAAAAACTTTAAAAATAGTCTTCTTGAAAATATTCAAACAAAGTTAGAAGATGCATTTTTAACCAAAAGCAGTAGTACTAAATATGAAATTCATTCAACATTATATCAACTGTATAACTTGCAAATTTGTGACCCTCTTTCCAATGCTGCTATTAATCAGCACCAGCCTTTTTTTTATGAGATAAGAAATAAAATTGAAGAATACTGGCTTAATTTTTTAAATTTAGACTTTATCTATAATTCTAAAGATACGGATGAAACGATTTCCGATTTAATCCTGTCGCTATGCAGTAATATGAATCTATCAGAACATCCTTTATTTAATTTTCTTGCAAAAGAAGCTACTGAAAGACAGTTATTCGCTTTCTTTAATAGTGACTATGAGCTAAATGTTCGTTTTTTTGATTTATTACTTCTTACTCTACTCAACTCACCCACAACAGGGCGTATGGAGATGATAAAAAATCTATGGGATGAATCTGGTAAAGGTAACCGAAAAGAAACCCATGTCAATATGTTCAATGATTTAATCGAAAATTTTAAACTTGATGACAAAATTTTAATTGAACCCCATAATACTTGGCAAAAATTAGCTGGTTATAATCTATTTATGTTAGCTTCTTTAAACAGAAAATATTATTATTTACTGCTTGGAATTATGGCTGCAACTGAAATTATTGATCCTCAATCCTATATCAAAGTACAAGAAGCTTGTAAACGTTACAATATGAATGACTGGTTATATCGTTATTATTCAGAACATTCAGAGATTGATGTAGAACATGCTAAAGGTTGGCTTACATACGTTATCGAACCCATTGTAGCTGCGAATAATGTCAAACATGATATTTTGCTAGGTACTTATTTCCGTCTAAAAACTTGTAATGACTATTACGATAGCTTATATCAATATTTAAAGGCTATTTGAGAAGCTTTTTAACAACTTCCCAAGCATCATTCGCAGAATTTATATTTCCAATCACTTGAGCTGAAAGCGTTGCCCCATCCAAAAGCATAATCACAATCGGCGCAATGCTTTTAGCTTTTTCAGGGAGAACTATTTCCTCAAGAATCTTCTCAATTCTATTCATTAGACCTGTTTTTTGCTGGGTCGCGATTTTATTTATTTCTTCACCTTTATTGGGGAATTCACTTGCTGCTTTGGCAAATATACATCCTGTAAAAGTTTGCTGATTAAACCATTCATCGTGCCAATTAAAAATCAATTCCAACTTCATCAAGGGATCACTTACATCCTTTAGCAATTGATTTAAAGAAGTAAAGCATTCCTTATCACGATTTATAAGAACTTCGATAATTAAATTTTCCTTTGAATGAAAATGGTTATATAAGGTTTTTTTTGAAATTCCTGCATCTCTAATGATCCAATCTACTCCTACTGCATGATATCCATATTTACCAAATAGCTCTGTCGCCACATCAATAATAAGAGTCTTTTTCCCCCCTTTTTCTTGCATATAAGCTATTCCTTTTCCAAAAAGAGGATTATTTTGAACAATTAATCCAAAAAATAGAAGATCTAATTTGTCATGAAAATAGATTAAGCTTGAATTTATGAACCTTTTTTATGGCAATTAAATATAATACTAAAAGCAAAAGTGGAATGCACACAGAATTAACAGCCTTCCAATTGTATTGGGTAATTAGAAAACCAGCACCAAAAGAAGAAAACACATTAGCGGAGTAGACAAAAAGTGAATTAATTCCTTGTGCTTTAACTTTTAAATTCGGTGAATAAGTATTAACTAACAACAATGTACCACCATTAAAAATAAAGTTCCAACCAATCCCTGCTAATCCTAGCTCCACTATATATATAATTTTGGTTTGTTCAGGATAGAATGAAAGTAAACTTGCTAGTAAGCTACAAAAAGCTCCTACCGATATCAACCCATTGATACCAATTCTCTTTATTATGGAAGGGTTAAAGAATGATGGTATATACATTAAGATAAAATGAATCTGTAACACTAATGCCGTATCTCTCAAGTTAAATCCATCATGATGAAGTGAGATGGGAGCGGCATTCATTACGAGTGTCATTACCGAAAAACCTATAGCACAAATCAATGTAACCAAATAAAAGGATTGATTTAATTTAAATTTTTCAGTTTTGGAATTGGTGATATTAGCTATTTTCCCCAGATCTGCCGATAGCCAAAACTGTGAAATCGCCAATAGAATACAAACAACCGATAAAATGATAAATGCTCCACCATAAGGTGTATTTGAAATTGATTGTGCATAGCTCCCGCCTAAAAATGGACCAACAATTCCTCCTATCACTCCTGCACCTGTAACAACTGAAATAGCTATATGTTTTTCTTCTTCATTCTTGGCTACTTCAATAGCAGCAAATCTATAATATTGCCCAAAAGAGCTAAAAACACCTAAAATAAATGTACCCAAAATTAAAATATAAAAATTATGAATGAATAAAGCTAAATAACATATTAACCCACCAAAGAAGCCAATACTTGCTTTAAACATAAAACCATTCTTACGGCCAAGCTTACCCATTATTATCGAAGCTGGATAAATCATGCACATTGTGCCAATTACGGTAGCAGTAACGGGCAGAGTACTTAAATAAGGTAAAGGCGCTAGAAAATTTCCTGATAGGCTAGATACTAATGTTAACAATGAAACAACTGTAGTAGTTAAAGCTTGGCCAATAGCGAGAATTATCATATTTTTTGAAATATTATTCATATTACAATTACCTTTAATTAAAAACTCTTGAAGCCTTATTTAGAATTGGTAGAACTTCATCCATTGATATTGATGTGATAAATAATGGCTGTTCATATTCTTTTAGCCAATCAAATAAATCATAATCACAATCTTTTTTTAATTTAATTAGAAACAAATCCTTATCCCAAAACTCTGCATAAGCTCCAAAAATAGCTTCTTTATTATTAAAATAAGTTACTACATGTTGTGACAATTGATTACCACCATTAATTCCTAATGTCAAAATAGCAGGCAGAGAACGTAATCCTTTTTTTTCATGAACAGTAAGCCTAAAATTATTATCATAGACCAGATTTTCATCATTTAAATCACTAAGATCATGAATAGCGATATAATTTTTAGTAGATTCCCAAGAAACATCATGTATGAAAGAAATCATATCATCCAAAATAGAATTTTCTTCATGATTTTCATTTAAACCATTATAGTAATTATTAGTAATTAAGAAACAAACTGAAATTCTTATAAACTTCCTAATATTCTCAATAGAATTTTCTTGTAACCACTTATCTAAAGATTTAGGCAATTCAATATTATTAGGTTTTTTATATCTACATTTTACATTTGGATGAAATAAATGTTCCCAATCAATATTCAATATAATTGTTTTAAGTTTACTTAGTATTTGTTCATCAGAAATATCTTTCACATTAAAACTGTTTAATTTTAAATAATTATTTGAGTTATCAACTTCATCTACAAATGGGATGAACTCAATTTTTTTTGTTTCATCTAAAAAATCAGCTATAGCCTGTCTTTGCATATCATAATTATTAGTAATATCAAGTCTAGTAAATAGAGCTGAGAAAAAGCGGCTTCCCCCAGTTAGAACTTTTAAAGTTATATTACATCCAACAATATTCTCCAAAGCCTTTGTAATGGTAATTAGCCTGCAAATACTAAATAATTCTGCTAAATCTGCATAAGGACCTATACTTTTTATACCACCAGCAGAACGTTTTGGTTGCCCCCAACCAATAATTAAATTCAGGTGCTCATCTGAACTTATAATCCATTTTCTAATATTTCTTTGTAAAATTTTTAAGTCTAGTCGGCCAGCATTCTTACATAATAATGGATTTCTAAATACTTCAGTTATTTGCGCAGCTTTTCGCCAATCCTGTTTATCTAAATTACAATATAATGAATCTTCTGGTAAATCAGTAAGCGCACTTAAAGATTGTCGTTGTAAAAGTACAGCATCACGCTCTATATTATTTTTCCATGACTGAAGCAAAAAATTTAAATGAGAGTTATCTATATAAATTTCTTTAAAATCTGGAATATCACTAATATTAATTTTAGAATTACTAACAAACACTTTAAGTAAGTTTGACTCACTTACAATATTTTTATCGGATGCAATATTCATCATTAGTCTCTACGTAAACTATAACTATTAATTAATTCTTTTTTAAAATCCAAAATATTTGAAACATAGCATATTGGTTGTTTCCTTCTGCTTAATAAAAATATATTCCCATACTTATTACGATTAAAATTGCTATCAACTAAATCATCAATAAGAATAGGTATCTCTTCTTTTAATTCACGTTCCAATCTATATTTAAAAGATAGCTTTGTGCTACCATTTTTAAAATCAATTCCTCCACAACAATGTTGAGCTGTTATATTTGCATCTTGTTTGGTAGTTGATAAAAAATGTACTTCACCCTTCTTACCATGAATTGTTAATTTTATTGCATTCTCATTTACTTCTCCCAAGGTATTTAACTCGCGATCAGTTAATGAGATTGCCACATATTTAATTGTAGATTCCCATGCCCTAGTCCTCATTTTTTGGAAGAGTTCTTTTATTCTTAAACTAGGCAAGTAACCAGTCAAGTTAAGAATAAAACTCGGAAATTTATATAGATTTAGATTTTTATCTAAAGATGTCAAATATAAAGTATATAATTTTTGAATATCATCATTATAATACCGTTCATTAAAGTTTAAATTTTTATATTCAGTTAATTCAAACAACTCTTCGTAATATACTGAACTAATAATAGACCAAAAAGTAAATTCCAATTGGTTACCAACATCACTTTTATCTAAAATTTTAGACATAGATTTTTCTATATCATTACAATCAAAATAACTGGAAAATTCATTCCTTAACTCTATACACTTATTATTATAATGCTCTTCTCTTCTGTTTTTTAATAAATCTGACAAATCTTTATTTACCCAATCCTCATAATTTTCCAGTTTAACTACATCTTTTATATCTAATAAATCAATCCAATATTTTAATCCAGATTGATAAAGCTCAACCTCTGAATCTGGGGTACCACATGCCCTATTATATTTAAAGCCATCAGACAAAATTATAAATTCACACCCTGTTGGACTTAAAGAATTAATTGTATAAGCAGCCTCTGCACATCTTGCGAGGGTATGTAATTCTGAAATATCCGGTAAAGTCCCTTTATTTTTTACAGGACTATATGGTTTTCTCGACAATATTGGTAAATATAACTGTATCTTTTTATTTTTACTAAGTATTTTAGATACTTTATCTCGCACCTCTATTCTTGAAATATTATCTTCATTTGCCTTATACCAGTTATTATCAAATAGAGCCTCAGCAATTAATTCAGATATACCAACGGCATCAACATTATAAAAACTTATATTTTTTCTTGCTCGTGATATAGCTGCACTCACACGATTAGAAATATTCGTACTCATATTAATTTTGAGTTGAGGAATAAAATTTTCAAGCCAAAAATCAGCAGATAAAAATATAGCTTTAGCATTAAACTCATTACTTGTATATAATTTACCCCTATTTTTTTTAGCCAATTGAATTAATCTATGACCTGAAGAAATTTGACTTCTTTTCTGTTCATTATTTAGCATATATCACTCCTTTTATTTAAAATAGTTTAGAAGCTCTTTAAAATTATTTACCTTATTTAAAGATTTTAAAATTTCACCATATCCATAATTAGCATATATAAATTCAATATCTGCCGAAATAGCGGACTTGTAGTCAATTTCAGTATCCCCTACCATTACTGTATTTACTTTCTCAATAGAAAGTTTATTAAAAATATAACTTAATGGTATCCCTGATGGTTTTTTATCGACTAAGGTATCGCCCGAAACAACTATTTCAAAATACTTTTCAATTTTTAATTCCTCTATAATCTCCCATGTAAATTTACTTTTTTTGTTTGTACAAATTGCCATTTTAATATCTAAATTTTCGAGATAATCTAAAGTATTCTGCACACCAGGGTACAATACAGTATTATTTAATAAATTTTTTTGATATTTCTCTAGATATATATTATTAATTTCATTTACCAAATGCTTTTCTTCAAATTTCAATATTGAACTTACTAAAGTATTTCCTCCATACCCTAAATACCCCTTAACATAGTCTTTTGTCACACCTTGATAATTATATACTGTTAATGCTTCATTTAAGGAAGTGACTACATCCTCTAACGTATCTACTAAAGTACCATCCAAATCAAATATTACTAATTTTTTTTTCACTAACTCTTTTTTTTCAATCATTTGATATTTCTCTTATATACTTACACAAAAAGAAACCGATCTGTTTCCTTTTTTTGCGATCTTAATCTTCTGTTTTTCTAATGTCAATTCTTCTTAATATATAAGTAATTTAATTTTTTTAGATTAAGAAAACTACATCACACTTTATTATTGTCATTATTTATAAAGTTGTTAATTTTATTTACTTTTAAGACCAATAAAACTATTCATAATTCTGTATTACAAATATTTAATAATATAAAATTCAAGAATTTAACAGATAGTTGAGTTTAACTTAGATATCATTTTTTTAATTTTTCTCTTATAAACAAATATTGACATATTTTTTTTCGCAGCATAAGATTTAGCTAAAGTAAACAGATCTGTATACAATAAAAAATCAAAAGGTAACACTTTGATATAAAATATTATTTTATTAATTTATATTTTGGGTTTTATTAGAGTGCATACTGTATTACTTGCTTTTAATTTCTATTTAGTAAGGTCTAATGTTATGAGTGAAATTTCAGTCCAAGCAGAATACAATTCTTTTAAAGAACTTGGATTAAAACTTGATATGTCACGGGGAAAACCCTCATCTGAACAATTAGATTTATCTACCAAATTATTGAGTAAACTAGATAACTATAAATCAATAGATCATTTTGATGTTCGAAATTATGGTGAGTCTTTAGGTATTCTTGATGCCCGATTACTATTTGAAAATTTATTAAATATTCCTTATCAACAAATTATCGTAGGTGATAACTCTAGTCTTGCCTTAATGCATGATTGTATTATTTTTTCTATGTTATATGGAACTCCTAATGGTAAACCTTGGATAAAAGAACCAATCTCTTTTCTATGTCCTGTTCCTGGGTATGATCGTCACTTTTCTATTTGTGAAAACCTTGGTATTAACATGATTAATATTCCAATCAATCATGATGGACCTGATATCAATGATATTGAAAAACTTGTAAAAGAAGATCCAAATATAAAAGGTATATGGTGTGTACCTAAATATAGTAATCCTAATGGTGTGATTTATTCTGATGAAATTATTAAAAAATTAGCACGGATGAAAACTGCTGCTGATGATTTTCGTATATTTTGGGACGATGCTTATCACTTCCATCATCTTACCGAAGAGAAGTTTTCTTTGATTAATATAATTGATGAATGTTCAAAAGCAGGCAATCCAAATAGACCAATTCAATTTACCTCCACTTCAAAAATTACCTTAGCTGGTGCTGGGATTTCTATACTTTGCTCTTCAATTGAAAATATAAAATGGTATCAAAAATATTCTAATATTCGGAGTATTGGACCAAATAAGGTAAATCAACTACAACATGTAAATTTTTTAAAGGATAAAAATACGGTTGAAAAATTGATGGAGGAGCATCGACTCATACTTAAACCTAAATTTGATATGGTTCTTGCTCAATTTACAAAATATTTAACAAATCTTGAGGATACTTCATGGACTTACCCTAAAGGTGGCTACTTTATTGATTTAAAAACTCCTAAAGGATATGCAAAAAAGACTATTAGCTTAGCAAAGGAACTAGGCATTACCTTAACACCAGCGGGTGCAGCCTTTCCTTATGGTATCGATCCTGATGATAGGCATATACGCATTGCACCTAGTTATCCTTCCCTACTAGAAATTGAGCAGGCTGCCAAAGGAATTTGTTTATCTCTTATTATGGCTTTGACTATTGATTAGACTATATAAATGGATTTTATACATTCCTCACTATACCAATTTTAATAGCTGTTCAGAAAATGACAGCTTATGTGTCACTAAACTTGAAGAATGACAGTTTATATGTCGCAGAAGTTGTCATTAAGTTTCACTGATAATACCTAAATATTTGATTTTCTATTCCATCCAATGACAACTTATCTGTCGCTTGACGAGCATCTGCTAAATAAAAAACCGCTATCTATAGCGGTTTTTTTATTGGCTATCCCCTGCTGTATCTCGCACATATCACGTTTAGGTGTATCAATCTTTAACAATCTTGCTAAATTGACTCCCCTATACATATCACTTGCGACTTTCTCACTTAAATTAATTTTAAATTAGTTTAGTCCGTCTATAGTTATTTTTGTCAGAACCCACTAGCACGCCATTAAAATCAAAAATTATAACTGGGTATTTATTAATTGGTTTTATTTCACTATAGGTATCAAGTTATTGGTTAATATTTTCTACAAAGCAATATATGTATCTTACCCTTCATTATTAAAACAAATAGAATAAAATCATTAATATCTAAATCAATTAGTTTAGACACCAATAATAATGAATCTATATTGTTAAAGCATATTTAACAATAATAGAGATTCCTGATAGTAGTACAATGACATTAATAATTTTCAAGAATTGTTGTTTAGACAATTTAAGTGTAATTCGCTTACCAATGAATGCACCTAACAACATTGATGGGATAAACAGAATTGCAAGTGGCAATAAATTATCTGAAAAGTACACACCCGCTGTAGTAAATAAAATGACTCGAAAAACCGTACTGCACCCAATTAATGTAGTTTGAGTGACACGGATTTTTTCTGGGGTTTCGATTCGCCCATTGAGGTAAATTGCATATAAAAACCCACCGCTACCAAACATGGCTCCTAAGAAACCACCAGATAACCCAAAAGGAAAAACAAATTTTTTCTCTAGTTTTTTCTGTGGCTTAAAGCCGCTTAATGAGTAAATCGCATATAAAAGAGTAAATATGCCAAATGCTAGAAGTGCATAACTTGCATTAACTTTCATCAGCAGTATAAAGCCAAGAAAACTACCGACAAACATAAGTGGTATTAGGAATTTTAATTCAGAGAAGTCTGCCTTCTTACCATCTTTAATGACATTTGAAATGGCAGCGAACATATCTAATAAGGCTAAAAGTGGAATAATTTGAGAGAGAGGTAAAAAGTTAAGTAATACAGGGCTCGCAATTAACGCAGTTCCAAAACCCACCATTCCAAAAATAATATAAGAAAAAACTATTGTTATTAACATTATTGAAAGTTGCAGTACTGAAAAATATTCTAAAAGATACATTTTAAATTCCATTTCTAATTTTTAAAAAATTCAAATTATCACATGAATATTAGACAATTTGATCAAACATTAAAATATTTAATACTCTTTGTTTTGATTATTTTTTTGATATAAAAATTTTGCTCTAAAATAAATTTCATTATAAAAGGAAATTCAAGCAGGCTGCTGAAGTTCCTTGTTATAACTTATGCTTTGCATTTCCTGTAATCGTGAATAAGTTCTTTGAAATTCAAATTTAAGTCTCTCACCTTTATATAATTGATTTAATGGCTGTGAGGCAACAAAGTATAGTTTGATTTTTTGATCATAAAGCTCATCAATCAAATAAATAAAACGTCTTACGCTATCATAAATTCTATCTGTTAGATCACCAATTCCACTGATTAGAACATAATCATATTGCGTAGCGATCTCAATGTAATCAGCTGGGCTTCTGGCTTCTCGGCAAATGGCTTCAAAGTCGAACCAAATCACGTTCTTATGACAAGATTTAACATCTATTGATCTATGATTAATTATGATGCTCGTCTTGAGCTCTTTCTCATTATTGGTAAGTTGCTGGTAAACCGAATGAAGCCATTGTTCTGATTCTTCATTTAATGGGAATCTATAGAAATCTTGATTAGAGTTACTTTCTTTTATGGTTCTATAATCTAGCTGATTACCGATCTTCAAGACCGTGCAATTCTTATTGATATGATCTATGGTCTCTAAAAATCTATCGCGATTTAAGCCATCTTTATAAAGATCTTTCGGATCAATATTCGAGGTAGCAACTAATATCACTTTCTTTGAAAATAGCAGATTAAATAGATTTGAAAGTATCATTGCGTCGGCAACATTTGATACAAAAAACTCATCGAAGCAAATCAGTTTATAGTTGCTTGCTATGTCATTAGCGATCAGTGTTAAAGGATCTTTATTTCCCCGATAGCCAATAAGTTGTTTGTGAACATCTTTTAGGAAATGATGAAAATGCACTCTCATTCTCTTTTTGAAATTAAGGGAGTTATAGAATAAATCCATAATCCATGTCTTGCCTGTTCCTACACTCCCCCACATATATAGACCTTTAATCTGGGGACTAAAGAAATGATTAGACTGGGTTTCAAGTTTATTCCAAATCTCATCCAATGTTTCAATAGCTTGTCGCTGAGATGGATCTGCAAGAATGACGCCATTATCAATCATGGAGTTGTATATCTCGATTGGACTTTGACCCTCATGCTTAAGCATCTTCATTCCCTACGGTAGACAAGATTGTTGTTGAGTGCTTAATCATAATATCATTCATTATTAAAATTGCTGGGGAAAGATAAGAGAACCAACTAAAACGGCTTGGCCTGCAATACTGACGTGTAATATTGAATCTGTTTTCTCAACTGTTACTAAAACTCGCCCCGGTCTTTGTATGGCGAGACCTTGATATCCCCAATAGCTAACTTTCTGGTCACATTCGATTAAATTGTAGTGAACAAGGTACGCTCCCGCTGGACCATTTGCATTACCAGTTACAGGATCTTCATTAATACCGATTGTGGGTGCGAACATTCGACCATAGGTAATAGGTTCTTGCTTACTACCTTCCAAGACGAATGGAAAAAAACCATTGCAACCTATTTCAGCACTAATAGCTTTCAATTTTTCATTGTTCGGAGTTAATCCATCAAGCTTACTTCTGCTCAGCATGGGCACCATCACCTTGGAATGCCCCGTCGTGACAATTTGTATGGGCAAGTCAGCAAAATCACTCTCGCTCACACCCAATGCACTTGCGAGTTCAGTCCGTTGACTCTCATTAAAAGGTGGTAAAAACTCTACGCGGCCTTGAGTCATTTTCACCAATAACGCTTCTGGACTTCCAAATATTGAAACAGGTAAATGACCTGCCCCCGTTTTTGCAATTAATGGATAGTCCGATTGGTGGCCTGTAGTTGCTCGTAAAAAATGAGTAGCGATCGTCGCATGTCCACAGATCGGGACTTCATTTGTAGGGGTAAAATATCGAACATGTATGTCATGGCTTTGATCTTTAGGTGACAAAACAAAGGCAGTTTCTGAATACCCTGCGAATGCAGCAATATCTTGCATCTCTTGAGTTGTAAGATGGTCAGCATCTAGAACAACCCCCGCTCGATTTCCTGTATTTGGTTTGGTGGTAAATGCATCAACCACATAAATGGTCGTCATGGCAGAACTCCTCTGTTGTTAACATTGTGATCTCAGAAATAGCTCCCGCCATAACCAGAAAATCTTATTTAATTGCAGTAAGACATATCACCGCTCTAAAAGGTTTATAGTCGTCTCAAATAATGAGTTTTGAGTCTTTGTAATGGTTGTTTGAATTGTATAAATCTAAACATCGGGGATACTATAGTTTTTATTGCAAACGCATTTTCTAAATATGGAAAGGTATGAACTGGGACGATACTAAAATTTTGTTAGCTATTGGGCGAACGGGCGGGTTGAGCCGCAGTGCAAAATTGCTTGGTATTAGTGTCTCTACCGTACATCGCAGAGCTGTTGAACTAGAGAAAAGTCTTAATGCGATTCTTTTTTCCCGAGACAGTGATGGTTATACACTCACCCACGTTGGAAAACATTTTTTTTCTTTGGCTGAAAAAGCAGAAGAGCATTTAATAGCGATGGAACGTTACAACGATCAAGGGCAACAATCATTGTTCCGCATTGCTTTACCTGAGTTAATCGGGCAACAGTTACTTCAGTCAAAACTAACAGCATTGCAACTGAAGCATCCAGATTTACAATTAGAAATCTCAACGAGTGTTGTTCCTGTTGATTTTTCCCGACGGGAAGCTGACATTATTCTTCGACTTGTTCGTCCAGAAAGCGGGCGTTACATTATTCGCCGCCTTGGCCAACTGGAGTATGGACTTTATTGTAGTAAAGATTATCTCGCCAGTTTCACAAAGCATGCTGAAACGGCTGATGATTTGCTGAATCATCGTGTAATCGGTTGGGACCGAAGCCTTCAATATACGTTCTTAGCACAATGGATGCGTGAACTCACCCAAGATACAGTCCCTGCTTTGTCTTTTGATAACATGCACTCGCAACTACGGGCAGTCATTGAAGGACAAGGAATTACAGCCCTGCCTTGTTTTATTGCAAAGGCTTCTGGGTTAGTACCCATACTACCTGAGCAAACTTTAAAACAAGATGTGTGGTTAATGCGTCATTTAGATACTAAGGATAGTGACTATTCAACGTTGATTAGCGAAACAATTGAAAAAGAACTACAAGAATATCTGTTGTGATAAGCATTAACTTTTATTCTGATATTTAAAAGCTTTTAAAAGTAATATTAAAACAACCACCGCTAACCAGATTAAAATTAAGTATCTCATCAATAAGGTGGGGAACATAACCCGATTCCACCAAGAAACAATTTTTTCTTCACTAGTTGAAAAATTAATTACACTACCTTTTTCATCTTCAAAACGACTTCTAGTAACTACAATATATTTATTTTAAAAAAATAATGATGAATTAGGAAAAAACTACCCTCAACTTTAAGCAATTTTCTAGGTCTATATAATTCAAAAAATGAACCACTCTCATTTCTAAAAGCTACTGTATTATCCAGATCAACGTATAACACCTAGACTACAATAGCTTTATATCATTTGCGATTAAGAGTTTTGGACATAAACCCACTCTATTAAACTATCGCTCCACTCTCAGTAATAAATGCCAAATCAGTAAAATCGGCTCCAGTTGTTAACTGTGAGATCATGGCAGAAGACTCGCGAGGAGATGATGTGCGGTTACCAGTGCCTCGTGTGTACCGAAGAGTTGACGGTCGTGGTTAGCCTTGAGGAGCAGAGCATGGAGCTGGAACACCAACTGCTCGACATCTGTATCGACTGGTAGTTCGCCAAGCCTGACTGCTAAATTGGCCTCGCGGCGCAACACATCTTGGCCGTTCTTGCTAGCGTTAGCGATAGCATCTCGCGCCGAGCCGGTTGTCGCATCGAGTTCAGCGGCGCCAGAGATGAACAAGCAGCCGCCCTCGAAGGTCTCAAGGTAGTTAATCCAACGAGCGACCAATACTCGCAGGCGTGCCAACCCGTCGGCTTCCGTCGATGCTGGCTCAAGAACCTCTTTCTGCCAGACTCTGACGGCCGAATCAATGATCGCCAATTGCAGAGCTTCTTTGGTGCCGAACAATGATTGCAAGCTGCTCTTCGACCGCCCTGTGGTCTCGGCCAGTCGCCCGAGACTCAGCCCGTTCAAACCTTCACGGGACGCGACGTGCATGGCCTCTCGAAGGACTTGCTCACGTTTCTTGTTACCAATAACTGTTGTCATATTAGCAAGTATAAGTCATAATACGATCGTATTGCAAATTAAATACGAACGTATGGAGAAAATAATAATGAAACCTGATCCAATGATCGATGTAAACGAAGTCGCACGGCGTTATTCTTTAGCGTGGAATAGCCGAGACCCTGATGCAATCCTCTCAATGCACGAGTCGAACTCAAGTTTCGAGGTACACGGTCGGGGGGTGCGTGCCGTTGGCACTGAGCAACTTCGCGTCGCGTTCGCAGGCGTGTTCGTCCGATACCCCGAGTTCCGCGCCGTTGCACACCGTCTATTGATTGGTGAGAGACACTGGACCCTGGACTGGACACTCGAATTCAGTAACGAGGGGCAGCTCCGCTGCTTTCGCTGCATCGACATCGTCGAACTCTCTGTCGCAGGACTGGTATCTCGCAAGGACACCTTTTATGACTACCAGCAAGCACAAGCAGCAATGACTGGAGAACCAGCATGACTATACCCCGCCTATTCGATCTTGACCCTGAATCCAAGTTAGCCGTTGAGCACGTATGCGACATAGCAGTTGAGTTAGCTCAGCCGTTAGTCTTCCCAACACCCATCGGCCACCGTCGCACCGTGATTGCCACAGGCGGCACCGTTAGCGGACAGTTGATCGGCGAGATGCTGGCAGCCGGTGGAGACTGGATCGTTGTGGGAGATGATGGCGTCGCCCGCATGGATATCCGTCAAACCATCCGAACCAACGACGGTGCCTTGATCCACTACGCAGCCCGCGGAATTATCCGCCTTCCCGCAGACGGGCGTGAGCGGGTTGCGCGCGGCGAGTTAATCCCCTTCGCCGAGTCCTACATCCACACCACGCCCAGATTTGAAACAAGTGACGAGCGCTACACTTGGCTCAACAAACAGGTATTCATCACGGTCGGTGAGTATTCACCGAACCACATTGACCACAGGGTCTATCGCGTCCTTTAATGCTCCGTTGAAAAAGACGGATACTTTTTGAATGGATATGATCAACTTAAAAGGAATTCGGTAAAAGAGACGACATCTCTGCAAGATTATTATTTTGTGATTGATGCGATTCGAGACTCTGAATTTTGTACAGTGCCCTACTTTGAGTTTGTAGAGATTATTCCTGCAATTGAAGATGGATATGTGGAGTATGAAGATTCTTTATAGGACTTGTGGAGAATATTTTTAGTTTTGCACGACCAGTCAAAATCTGGTCGTAAGCATTACAGGGAGCGGGGTATAACATTAACTTTTACTCAAAATCAGGATATACAAAATCGTATTTTCCTGTTTTGATACGTTCAACAATATCGTAAGGATTCACAACTACACCAATTTCTGCCTTACGGTTTTCTCCCTCTAACCTCCCTACACGAGTAAAGTTTTCATCATTAATACGCCATACATACCAATTTTTAGATACTTTAATCTTCTCTGTACCAACTTGTGCTCCATAATCATTCGTATCTCGAAAAAGAATATTAGAAATATCACCAACTTCACTGGTATTTCCAACTTTTTCCCACAACCCCATTTTTAATCCAAACTTAGTCACACAGTGAGCATAAAACTCTACTTCACCGTTTATGATTTCCAATAAACCAATATCAGCTTCCAATGGATATACTTTTTTAAAGCTCCTAATCACATCACTATTTAATTGAGTTAAATCAAAAGCAATCAATTGAAAATATTTTTTCTTATCATTGTCTAATTTAACAACAAAGACATCACCGATCTTGGTATTTTTTCTTATCATTTTCGATTCCAAATTTTTCCCAACATTTCGGGCTAATTAATTTTCTACTTCAATAGCATACTGCCATTTTGCACAAGACTAAACTGATTAATTAAGCTCAACTCCCTTCACTTTAACTAATCAGACATCCTCTCATGAAAAATTTAACTTTAAACTTTTATGATCAATTTCCCTCCCCCAAAACCTCTCCAACACCACATCCCGTTCATCCACACTGTTTGAACTCAACACTTGTAGCATCAAGCCATCAATTAAGTTTAAAACCATGTTGGCATCGGGATTAAATGCATTAGTCTCTAGACTAAAGACCAGATCAAAAAGCTCTCGAAGTAGCCATTTTCGATATTCAACGGCCATGCGGTAAGCCGTTGGATAAAGCTGTTTTATTTCAAAAATGGCTTTAAACAACAGGTGGTAAAAGCTCTTTACATCGACATGTAAACGGACAATTTCTTTAAGTTTATCGCTTGGTTTTGAGTAGCGGTGTGAGTAGACAATTGCCAGCACTTCTTCTTTCAGTCGGCTTTTTTGAAAGCTTATGCAGGTTTCAACGAGCTTTTCTTTCGAGTGAAAGTAGTTATAAAGCGTGGCTTTGGGAATTTTAGTTTCTTTGGCAATCAGGTCTACGCCCGTGTTGTGAAAGCCATAGAGATTAAATAGGTCTATCGCGCTATGAATAACTTTTAATTTTTTTGAAGCCGTTTCTAAAGTTGGCATAGTTTTACCATTATAAAAATAAGTAGTTATGTCTGGCTGAGATAAAAAGCCTGTGCCCTTTCTGGGAGAAAAAAAGGCACAGCAAAGCCGTAAGACGGTGCTTGGCACATCTCAAGTTTTATTGTTGATATAAGTTTTAGTCGTGACGAGCTAAAGCTTTAAAACGTATTTTCAATTAAACAGTTTTAAAGATGAGCTAAAGGATATCGGAATAAAAGGCTTGGCAATGGTTGCCAATAAAATAGAAATGTTGCGCATGAGCGACTCCTTAGGTAAAAGAAGTCCTACCGCATTACTGTCAAATAATGGTGGTAGAACGAAAGAGGGTTGACAGACTGAACCTAAGAATCAGCACACCCGAGGGTGTCCCCCTTCCGTCCTACCGCAACAAAAAAAGGGGGACGAACGAGTCTACATTAAAAAAACAAGTTTTTTCAATGTACTTAGGTTCTGGCCTGTCAAAGCCAGCTGGCAATGTAGGCCAGCACGCAAAGCATAATTCGAGAGTTGATAGGTGTCAATGTAGCTTTTATGACAAGTATTTAAATTTATTATTATTTTTCATTAGATTAACTTAATTATTATTTTAGATATTATATTTAATTATATTTTTAAATTAAGTGAAGCAATCCATGCTTATTCATTTCTATCTTTTAACTTTTTAATGTGCGAGTGCACAGTGGAAAGTCGGATTAGACAATCTCAGTCTGCCCCACTTGGTGATAAGCACGATTAAAATAAACTAAGCTTTGGTCATGCTGGCTTTGTTTAATCGCAACAATCGGACAAATAAGAATAGTGTGTGTGCCGACTTGTTGAATTTGCTCAATCTCACAATCGAAACTGACCAAAGCATCATCCAACACAGGTGAACCTGTTTCTAACTCAATCCATTCGCCATGTTTAAAGCGTTCTTCTGGCGTGAGCTTAGATGAAAATGCTTTTGAAATATGTTCGTGGTGTGCGCCTAAAACATTCACAGTTAAGATTTTGTTATCTAGGAAATGTGCATGTGAACTCGCAGATTGGTTCATACAGACCAATAATGTCGGAGGTGTGTCAGTCACACTACAAACAGCAGAGGCAGTAAATCCAAAACGGCCAGACATGCCTGCCGTAGTCACAACACTAACTGCACTTGTGAGTAAAGACATTGCATTTCTAAAGTCTGTTGCTTGAACCATGACATTATTCCTAAATTGAATCGTACCTTGTCCTGAGTGTTTGCTATACCGCCCAACTCCATCAGGAAGGTACTTTATCGACATGAGTCCTGATTAGAACTACATGTAGTAAGTAAAATGAGGGTTACTTGTTTGATTATCAACTGCCATCAAAAAAGTAACCCTTTATACCACTTATTGGTAAATATTAAGCAGTAAGATCAAAACCAGTAAGTTCTCTGCGAACAATCTCTGCACCTGCCGTTAAAGCATTTAGCTTGCCACGTGCCACTTCACGTGAAAGAGGTGCCATACCGCAGTTTGTGCAAGGGTAAAGCTTGTCAGCATCTACAAACTGAAGCGCTTTACGAAGAGTGTTAGCCACTTCTTCTGGTGTTTCAATCTGGTTAGATGCAACATCAATTGCGCCGACCATGACTTTTTTACCACGAATGAGTTCGAGTAAATCGATAGGCACATGTGAGTTGTGACATTCTAACGAGATAATATCGATGTTAGATTTTTGCAGTTTCGGGAAAGCTTCTTCGTATTGGCGCCATTCCGAACCTAATGTCTTTTTCCAGTCAGTGTTAGCTTTAATGCCGTAACCATAGCAAATGTGGACCGCAGTTTCACACTTAAGGCCTTCAATTGCACGCTCTAAAGTCGCAACGCCCCAATCATTTACTTCATCAAAGAATACGTTAAATGCAGGTTCGTCAAACTGAATGATGTCTACACCAGCAGCTTCTAACTCACGCGCTTCTTGGTTCAAAATTTTTGCAAATTCCCAAGCAAGTTTTTCACGGCTCTTGTAGTGACCATCGTAAAGCGTATCAATCATAGTCATTGGGCCAGGTAATGCCCACTTAATTGGTTGATCAGTTTGCTGACGTAGAAACTTAGCATCTTCAACAAACACAGGCTTTTGACGAGACACTGCACCCACTACAGACGGCACGCTTGCATCATAACGGTCACGAATTCGAACTGTTTCGCGCTTCTCAAAATCTACGCCATTTAAGTGTTCAATAAACGTGGTCACAAAGTGTTGGCGGGTTTGTTCACCATCGCTCACAATGTCGATGCCAGCAAGGCGCTGTTCGTGCAACGCTAAACGTAACGCGTCTTTTTTACCTTCAAGCAGACCTTCGTTTTCGAGTTTCCAAGGCGACCAAAGCTTTTCAGGTTCTGCAAGCCAAGACGGTTTAGGTAAGCTGCCAGCAGTTGAAGTCGGTAGTAATTTTTTCATGATCAATGACCTATATGTTGATTAATTAAGAGCGTAATTAGCAGACCACTGCTCAAGAATCGCTTGGTATGGTTTGATAAATTGCTCTTCAACAAACTTCCCTTGCTCAATAGCGAGGCGGCTACGTTCTTCACGGTCATACACAATTCGAGTAAGTGAGTAATCTTGGTTCTTTAAGCTTGGCTGATAAGACTGTCCAGCCACTGAATTTGCGTTGTAAATTTCAGGGCGGTAAATCTTTTGGAACGATTCCATGGTGCTGATGGTGCTGATCAACTCAAGGTTGGTGTAATCACTCAGCAAATCACCAGTAAAATAGAACGCCAAAGGTGCAGCACTGTTTTTAGGCATGAAATAGCGAACTTTTAAGCCCATTTTTTGGAAATATTCATCAGTGAGTGAATAGTCTTCTTGCTTGTATTCCACACCCAAAACTGGATGTTCGTTTTCAGTGCGGTGGTACACTTTAGTGGTTGAAACACTTAGGCAAATCACTGGCGCTTTTTTAAAGTTAGCTTTGTAAGTTTCAGAGTTAATAAAGCTCTTAAACAAGTTACCGTGCAATTCACCAAATTTCTCTGGCGTGCTAAAAGTAGACTTGTTTTTGTTGTGGTCTAGCAACAGCACACTAAAGTCATAGTCACGTACATAAGACGAGAAGTTATTGCCTACAATGCCTTCAATACGTTCATTGGTCTTTTTATCAACAATATTGGTTTTCAATATTTCGATTAAAGGAAGTCCGCTTGCACGGTTTTCGGCATCAATATTCATTTCAACTGAAATAATTTCAAGTTCAACGCCGTAGCGGTCACCTTTAGGGTTGTCCCAATGAGCTAAGGCATTAAAACGATTGTCGATCATCTGTAAGGTGTTGCGCAGATTCTCTTCACGGCTCATCCCTCTCGCTAAGTTAGCAAAGTTGGTTGTAATACGCGTATTGTCTGCTGGACGATAGTTTTCATCGAAACAAATACTCTTAATCGTAAATGTAAATTCTTTACTCATTTTGATCAGTACCCTAATTTCTGAGATAAACCTAAAAATATTTCGAGCTCTTTTTAAACTTTCCAGCCTTGTCAGATTTGTGCCTTATGGTCTTATCAAAAGTGAATGACTGGAACACTTCAGAGCGTGAATAGATTTATACCGCAATCACAACATGAATAAAAATGATTTAGTCTCATTCAAAACTGAGTGAAATTCATGTTTGGGTTTTAATAAAGAAGTATGAAGTTAAATATTTTTCATCTTAGGGAATTTTAGACAGCAGAAATTCAATATACGGCGCTCATAAAACGCCTTAATAATTTTAAATATTTACCATTAATTTCAATAATTTAAACAATACAAATTTAGATAAAATGGCTAGACTTAAAGTAATTTGTGCTGACTCTCATTCATCTCTGCTTTTAGCCATTCTAAAAATATGGTTTTACGTGAATCTTCCTCAAAAGCACTATGAGAAAGTAAATAATAAGCTGAATTATCTTGTACAACAGGTGAAATTTTTTGCAGTAAGTTCCACTCAAGCTCTTTTTCAATCATATAAATTGAGATGATAGTCGCGCCGAGTCCAGCCAAACAACCTTCTAAACATAGATAAAAATGTTCGAGTTCAACTTTGGTGTAGCTTTTTAAGCTTTGCTTTAACTCAGCAATGCGGCTCATACTTTTGAAAAAATTCGGTCTAGAAGTCGAGATGAGTACGTCGTTTGTTTCCGATGGCTTGGTTGCTTGAACTAGAGCGATATATTCATCGGCAATTTTTTCGCTATAGATATACTCTCCCCAATCAAAGTCATTTCTGCGGATTGCGATATCAATATTATCTTTTTCAAAGTCGACCACGCCGCCTGCTGTGAGTAATACAACCTCAAAATCATGACCAAGCTTTTTAAATTTTGATAACCGCGGAATGAGCCATTTCATGGAAAGAGTCGGTTCACACGATAAAACCAGTTGTTTATTTTCGGTTTTAGGCTGGCTTAGTTGAATCAAACATTCATCGAGTTGACCAAAAACCTGATGGCAACAATTCAATAAAATTTCGCCCTGCTCGGTCATCACAAGTATTTTATTTTTACGGTCAAATAAAGCCGTATTTAAAGCTTCTTCTAAATTATAAATCTGTTTACTGACCGCACTTTGCGTCACAAATAATTTTTTTGCAGCTAAAGTGACGCTGCCATACTTTGCCACAAAATAGAAAAATTTTAATGAATTCAGCGATATTCTTTCGATCATTCCAAAAACTCATAGATGTGTAGTCGTTTTTATCGATTTTTATTTTTAGGTTCCTGTTCAAAATAAAAATCATCTTTATTAAACCCCATTTTAGATGATGAAAAACATATTGAATATCGATATCTATCTTCACAAACCTAAAACCCCGCCATATCTTGCAAAAAGAATAGCAATTTTAAGTAATGCTTTCGCCCTCTTACATGCATTCCAAAAAGTACAGATTAATTCCCTCGTTTTCAGTGAGGGAACAAGATAATGGCAGAGTTCATTGCGGTTATTCTCATTACGATTTTGGCGGTGGTTAGCCCCGGTGCTGACTTCGCGATTGTCACCAAAAATAGTTATCTATACGGTAGAAAAATTGGTGTGTTCACTTCACTCGGCATATCGCTTGGCGTGTTGGTGCATGTGACCTATACACTTGTAGCCGTCGCGTTTGTGATGACATATACGCCGCAAATTTTGAATATTGTTAAGTACATTGGCGCGCTTTACCTGATTTATATTGGCTATAAAACTTTTACTCAAAAACCTGTTTTAGACACTGCTGCCTTAACTTCTATAGGTAGTTTTCAAGCCATAAAATACGGCTTTTTTACCAATGCCCTCAACCCTAAAACCACGCTATTTGTAATTAGTACCTATACACAAATTGTGAGTTTAACTACGCCTAAAACCATTCTTTTGGCTTATGGCCTTTTTATGTCATTTGCTCATTTTGCATGGTTTTCACTGGTGGCTGTGCTGTTTTCATCGATCCTGTTGAGACAAAAAATGTTAGCCAAGCAAGTGCAAATTAATAAAGTGATTGGCTCAATTTTATGTGCATTAGGTGTGATTTTGCTTTTTACTAAGTTTCAGTAAGAAACTCATTTTATGGAAGAATAAGTTGCTTATGCTTAGATATGGTTTGTACTTTAAAAAAGGCTTTTTATAAGACTTTTCCAAAAGAGCTATTTAATTTTTAAGAAACTTTTATATTTTTTGCTGTTAATATTAAAACGCATGATAGATTTTCCAATCCTTCATATTTCTATAAATCAAGGATGATGAGCGAATATATTTATTATGGAAATCAAGCAAATAAAATATTTTTTGACGGTGGTTGAAGCAGGCAGTATTGGTAAAGCTGCCCAAAAACTCGATGTCGGTGCTTCGGCCATTAGTCAGCAAATTAGTAAGCTAGAACAAGAGTTAAGCATTCGCTTATTACAGCGTAATGCTTTTGGCGTCACGCCTACACCCGCGGGTCTGGCCTTTTTAAAACACTCTCAATTGATTTTGCGTCAAGTTAACTTTGCTATAGACGCGGCGCATTCAGCACGACTTTCAGGTCATGTCAGTCTTGGTTTTCCACCGACCATTACCGCTTTAATTGGCATCCCTTTAATGAAACTAATGTCTGAGCGCTACCCAGACATTCGTCTAGAAATTGTAGAAACCCTGTCGGGAAATCTAATTCAGTCGATTAATTCGCGTCAGCTTGATATTGCCATTATTTTTACCAATGAAATTGATAAACAGTGGTCAATACAGCCTTTGGTCCGCGAACAAATGTATTTAATGGCACGCAAAGAAGTGCTTGAAAAATACGGTCTTGCTGAGTGCATCAAAAGTGGAATTATCCAGTCGCAGCAAATTGGTGATATTCCTTTAGTGTTGCCACGTCAGCGCCATAGCTTACGAAAACTGCTTGAACACAAGATTGGACAGCTTAATGTCGTCTATGAAATTGATGGCTTACACTTACTTATGGACAGCTTGATTCATCTTGAGCTTGCCAGTGTTCGGCCCGGAAGTGCTTGCTTGCAAGAATACAAACACAAGCTGCAATTATTGAAGTTAATTGACCCTGAGGTTGAACGAATCAATTACTTGGTGAGCCTTGCCGAAGAAGAATTATCACCTGCTGCACTCGCTGCAAAGTCGGCAATTAAAGCCTGTGTAAAAGAGCTAATTCAAAACCAAATTTGGCCGTGTTCTGAAATTATTTTATAAAGGGTCATTAATTTTATTAAATACCTAATTAATTTTGCCCTCTCACTCCCTCCTACTGTTTGAGATTACATTTTCTTTCGAATGATAAGTGAATTTCTGTTTATCGAATTATAGATGTGTAATTTGAACTGGAAACAAGGCATCACATTTTCTACGAAGGACACCTTTAAATCTCATCTCTAACCCATGTGTTATTTAGGTTTATTAAATGAGACGATTTAAAGCCCTCTATTGAAAATCGTGAATGTTTCCATTTTGTCAGGCCAAGGAGGTCTCCAATGGATGTCGTGAATAACCGTAGGGCTACTTTTAAAAAAATATTAAATGTAACGAGTGGCAACTTTTTAGAACAGTATGATTTTTTTCTTTTTGGTTTCTATGCCACTTATATCGCAGCGAAATTTTTCCACTCTGAAAATGAATATGTCTCCTTAATGATGACATTTACCGTGTTTGCTGCGGGCTTTCTTATGCGTCCTCTCGGCGCTATTTTCTTGGGCGCTTATGTCGACAGAGTTGGTCGACGTAAAGGTCTTATTGTGACTTTAAGCCTTATGGCAATCGGAACCATCTTAATTACCTTTGTACCGGGTTATGAGACGATTGGTATTCTTGCACCAATTTTGGTGGTGATTGGACGCCTATTACAAGGCTTCTCGGCAGGTGTTGAATCTGGCGGTGTATCGATTTATCTCGCTGAAATTGCAACAGATAAAAACCGTGGATTTATCACAAGCTGGCAATCTGGCAGCCAACAAATTGCGGTTGTATTTGCAGCATTACTTGGCTACTGGCTCAACACCATTTTAACTCATGCTCAAGTGGGTGAATGGGGCTGGCGTATTCCGTTCTTAATTGGTTGTTTGATTATTCCTTTAATCTTCTTGTTCCGTCGTACGTTAGAAGAAACTGAAGACTTTAAAGCGCAAAAAACTCATCCATCGACCAAAGAAATTTTCAGCACGCTTGCGAGCAACTGGCGCATCGTACTTGCGGGCATGATGATGAGTGCCATGACCACAACCACGTTCTATTTCATTACGGTTTACACCACGGTGTATGCAAAACGTACTCTAGAAATGTCGGTAACGGATAGTCTTTTAGCAACCGTATTTGTGGGTTTATCAAATTTCTTCTGGTTACCAATGGGTGGCTTGCTTTCAGACAAAATTGGTCGTCGTCCAGTTTTAGTCGGCATTACAACCCTTGCCATCTTTACAACTTATCCAGTTTTAAGCTGGTTAGTGAGTGACATTAGTTTTACCAATCTGATTATTACACTTGCTTACTTCTCATTCTTCTTTGGTATGTACAACGGCACCATGGTCGCAACACTTGCCGAAGTAATGCCAAAACGTGTACGTACTGTTGGCTTCTCTTTAGCGTTCAGCCTTGCAGCCGCTATTTTTGGTGGTATGACGCCAATGGCCTGTACGTATCTTGTCGAAAACACAGGCAATGCAAGCACACCAGCATTCTGGCTGATGTTAGCAGCAGTATGTAGCTTAATCTCAAGCTTGTATTTATGCCGTGGTTCTAAGCAGAAGAATGCCGACCCAATTGCTGAACCTGCGAAGGTTAGCGCTTAAAACAACAACGATTTAACCTGAAATTTTAATGAACAGTACGGCGCATGTTGCAGCCGTACTGTGCTCTCCTATCATTAAAGCGAGATACTATGAAAAAGTCCCCTATCTTCATGACCATTTGCTTAGCTGGTGCAGGCTTAGGCTCAACGCTTGCTAATGCAGATACACTCGAAGTGATTAGCTCAGGCGGTTTCTATTCATCTATGGAAAAACTCATTCCAATATTTGAAAAGCAAACTGGTCACACGGTTCACCTTTCATCTGGTTCATCAATGGGCGCGTCGCCAACCACAATTCCAAATCGACTCGATCGTGGTGAACATTTTGATGTGGTGGTGTTGGCTGCTCCTGAACTGAACAAGCTTGCAGAAAAGGGTTATGTAGACCCAAATTCACAAAGTGCTTTAGTCAATTCAAGCATTGGCATGGCTGTGCCTAAAGGTGCACCAAAGCCAGATATTAGCTCTGCGGCAAAATTCGAAAAAGTTTTATTAAATGCTAAGCACATTGGTTATTCAGCAAGTGCGAGCGGTACGCATCTTGAAAAAGATGTTTTCCCAAGCTTCCCACCTGTCGAGTACAAAGTGATTTCTGGTAAAGCAGAAAAAGTGGTCGGTGACCGCGTTGCAAAACGTATTGCTGAAGGTCAGTTTGATATTGGTTTCCAGCAAATTAGTGAAATCAAACCTTTTACTGGCCAATATGGTCAAGTTGATTTAGTTGGTCCAATTCCTGCACCTTATCAAAAAGTCACTGTATTTGCAGCGGGCATTGGTAAAAACTCTGAACATGAAAAAGTCGCAAAAGAACTCATCAAATTTGTGAAGTCACCACAAGCAACACAAATTATTGAAGAACAGGGTCTTGAGCAGGTTAAACAATAAAAGCTCTAAAAGGCAACGTCTTGAGGTGATGTTGCCTTTACTCTGTTGGTGGTTTACTCAGCACAATAGAACAAAATGTATAGCAATAAACCAGTGTAGAATAACCAATAATGGACAATGTAGTATTTGCCGTGGAACTCAAACAATTAAAGTATTTTATTGCGGTGATCGAGACAGGAAGCTTGGGTAAAGCTGCAAAAAATCTCGATATTGGAACTTCTGCATTAAGTCAGCAAATCTCTAAATTAGAAAGCGAGCTTTCTATTCGCCTTTTACAACGTACTGCTTTGGGTACGGTTCCCACCCCTGCGGGTTTAGCTTTTTTTCAACAAGTTCAACTGGCGCTTAGGCACTTAGATCATGCCGTAGACTCTGCGCACTCTTCACGTTTAAGCGGTCATGTCACCGTCGGTTTTTCGCCAAGTGTCGCGTCGGTTATTGGCACGCACTTTTTAAAACTCATGAGAAACCGTTATCCCGATATTAAAGTCCGTTTAATTGAAGGCTTGTCGGGTGACCTCAAGGCCTTAGTTAATGCAAGGCAGCTCGATGTCGCGATCATCTTTAGTGATGATGTCGACCCACAGTGGGCCATACAGCCTTTAGTCAAAGAACAGATGTTTTTAATCTCGCCTAAAGAAGTGCTGAATCAGTACCATCTTGAAAGCTGTATCGACACTCAAACCATTACTCATTCACAGCTTAAAGAACTTCCGCTGATTTTACCGAGTCAACGACATGGACTGCGCTTGTTGCTTGAACAGAAAATTCATCAGCTTAAAGTGGCCTATGAAATTGATGGGCTGCATTTGTTAATGGAAAGCATTAGCCAGCTCGAAATGGCAACCATTCAACCTGCGGGTGCATCGTTAAACTCACGGCAAGACCTATGTTTACTGCGCGTTGTAGAACCTGCTATTGAACGCATTAACTATTTAATTAGTCTGTCTGAAGAAGAGCTCTCGCCTGCTACTTTAGCCACCAAAGTAGTGATTCGTGCTTGTGTGACCAATCTGATTAATGAAAAGCGTTGGCCCGGTGCGAAACTCATAAACACTTAAGCCTTTAGTGTTTATTTTTACTAAACACCCATTCAAGTTTAGCCTCTCACTTCACATTCCCTTTTAAAGCTACATTAGCCTTAGCTGAGAAAGGGAGAAATCCATGCATGATGTGATTGTAATTGGTGGTGGGAATGCCGCACTGTGTGCCGCGCTCACGGCAAAAGAAAGTGGTGCGTCTGTGCTCGTCATAGAAGCAGCACCTAAAGAATGGCGTGGTGGTAACTCACAACACACTCGTAACCTCCGTTGCATGCATGATGCTCCTCAAGATGTATTAGTCGATGCCTACCCAGAAGAAGAATATTGGCAAGACCTACTTAAAGTCACTGCGGGCAAAACCAATGAGCACTTAGCTCGTCTCGTTATTCGTAGCACGGCGACCTGTCGTGACTGGATGCGTAAACATGGCGTGAATTTTCAGCCACCGCTCTCAGGTGCTTTGCATGTTGCACGTACCAATGCCTTTTTTATGGGTGGCGGTAAAGCCCTCATTAATGCGTATTACCGAAGTGCCCAAGAACTTGGCATTGAGATTTTATACAACACAAAAATTAAAGATCTAAAGTTAAACCAAGGACATTTTGAAGCTGCAATTGCGGAAGATGGTCGTGTGTTTAAAGCAAAAAGCTGTGTATTGGCCGCAGGTGGTTTTGAATCAAATTTAGAATGGTTAAGAGAAGCATGGGGACAAAATGAAAACGGCGAATGGCCTGCCGATAATTTCATTATTCGTGGAACCCGCTTTAATCAGGGCAACTTACTTAAATTTATGATAGATCAAGGCGCCGATATTATTGGTGACCCATCACAATCGCATTGCGTCGCTGTAGATGCAAGAGCACCGTTATATGACGGCGGCATCTGCACTCGTATTGACTGCGTTTCACTGGGAATTGTAGTCAATAACAAAGCCGAACGTTTTTACGATGAAGGTGAAGACTTCTGGCCAAAACGTTATGCCATTTGGGGCCGCCTTGTTGCCAAACAGCCGCAGCAAATTGCCTATTCTATTATCGACTCAAAAGCCATTGGTCGCTTTATGCCACCTGTGTTTGCAGGTGTAAAAGCAAATAGCATTCAAGAGTTAGCCGAAAAAATCGGACTAGATGCAAAAACCTTCTGTCACACTGTAGAAGAATTTAACCAAGCCTGTGTACAAGGCACCTTTAACCACACAGTTTTAGATGACTGCACCACCCAAAATATTGTTCCTAACAAGACCCATTGGGCCGTTCCTCTAGATCGCCCACCGTTCTATGCCTATGCGCTTAAACCCGGCATTACCTTTACCTATTTAGGCTTAAAGGTCGAAGACGATGCTGCGGTACGTTTTAACAATAAAGCCAGCCGCAATCTGTTTGTGGCAGGTGAAATGATGGCAGGTAACGTACTCGGTCAGGGCTATACCGCAGGCGTTGGTATGTCGATTGGCACGACGTTTGGACGCATTGCCGGAAAAAATGCAGCCCACTATGCACTTTCACAAGGAGTTGAACATGAATGCTAGTACTAAAGCCCTAATTCCAGTTGTTCAGCTCTCTGACCATGAGCAGGAAGTTCAAAGAGCGCTACAGATTTGTAATGCTTGTCGTTACTGTGAGTCGTTTTGTGCTGTATTTGCGGCGATGACCAAGCGTCTTGAGTTTAATCAAGCCGATATTCATTACCTCGCAAACCTGTGCCATAACTGTGGTGCATGTTTACACGCTTGCCAATATGCCCCGCCGCATGAGTTTGGTGTAAACATTCCAAAAGCGATGGCACAAGTACGTTTGGAAACTTACCAAGAGTTTGCGACGCCTCAACCTTTAGGTCGACTTTATAAGTCTGTCGGGATTCCTTTTGTTTCGGCGTTATCAGTTATTTTCTTCTTATGCATGTTAGCTGTGGTGTGGTACAAGGGCACCGACCTATTTGCAGGCTATCAAGGTAATTTCTATGCGATTTTCCCGCATAACTTTCTAGCTCTACTATTTGGAGCGACCTTTACAGTTGCGATTGTTTTACTCGGCATTGGAATTAGTAAATTCTGGCGACAGACGTCTAAAGTTATTCACGGCAAAGTTGAGAAACCAGACCTTATTCAAGCCTCTCAAAATGTATTAACACTTAAATATTTAGACGGTGGACATGGCAAAGGCTGTAATGAACAAGATGATCGTTACACACAAATCCGCCGCGTGTTCCATCACCTGACGTTTTATGGTTTTATGCTCTGCTTTGCAGCCACAGGCGTAGCGACTTTATATCACTATTTCCTTAACCTGCATGCGCCTTACCCTATCTTTAGCTTGCCTGTTATTTTAGGTACGTTGGGTGGGTTTGGCTTAGTAATTGGACCATCTGGTTTGCTCTATTTAAACCTTAAACGCCATCCATTACATGGTGACCGTGAGCAAAAACCTGTAGATCGAGGCTTTATTTTCCTTTTAATTTTAGTCAGTGCTTCAGGCTTAGCTCTTATGGCATTTCGCAATACACCTTACATGGCACTTTTACTGATTTTCCATTTAGCTACAGTCATGACCTTCTTTATTACCATGCCATTTGGAAAGTTCGCACACGGTTTTTATCGCAGCGCTTCCTTACTCAAATTTGCTATCGAAGAACGTATTTCCAAGAAGTCATAATTTCATTCAAAAGTATTCACTATCTTGGCGTAGTGAATACTTTCATTTTTTTAAGCTCAAAATACTTCATAGCTTGCCTATTTTTTACTATTTAAAATTCCCAAGCCATACTTTGGCCACTTGGTACTCGCTTTAATGTTATTAATCAGCATCGCTACCAAAACTAAAGACACTGCACCGACCAAAACAGGGAAAATTAAGAAACTCCACTCATAATGTATGCTGCTTGCAGTGAGTAAAATAACTAAAGGATTGGCCCCAGCAGGTGGATGAACGCATTTAAACACTTGCATGAGCGCAATGGCACAGCCCACTGATAAAGCAATTGAAAAAATAGAAACGCCGACAAATTTTAGAAAAAACAAACCCACAAAAGCCGAAATAAGATGCCCAAATATAATATTTCTCGGCTGTGCCAAAGGTGACTGCGACACGGTATAGAGCAACACACAGGTCGCACCAAACGGCGCCATGATAAAGATATTATGTGTGAGCTTACTCAACCACAAAAGTATAAAAATACTGACTGTCCCCCCAACAAGGCTTCTTAGAATATCAATTTTAGTGGGCGATGGAGCCAGTTTTTCTTTGCCATAAAAGATCGAGAACATGATTTTTTCCTCAAACAAAAATTTGCTTTTTAAAAAGCATATAGATAAAATTTCAAATAGTACAGATCTGTACTATTTTATTTTTTGGAAAAGACACATGTCAAAATCTGCCTTAAAAATATTAGATACAGCCGAGAAACTATTTAATGAAAATAGTTTTTTCGGGGTTGGCGTTGACCTGATTCGCGATGAATCTGGCTGCTCTAAAACCACCATGTACACCTACTATAAAAATAAAAATCAACTGGTTAAGTCTGTACTCGTTGCACGTGATGAACGGTTTAAGCAAAGCCTTTTAGGCTATGTTGGAGATGCAACAGGATTAGAAGCCATCAATAAAATTCTGGATTGGCACACCAATTGGTTTAGACAAGATTTTTTTAAAGGCTGTTTATTTGTAAGAGCGGTCGCTGAATCTAACCAAGATGATCAAGACATTATTTCTATTTCTAAAGCCCATAAACAATGGATTAAAGTATTGATTGCGGAAAACTGCAATGTACCGAATGGTGAAGCTTTATCTGAGCTGATCTATACGGTAATTGAAGGATTAATTAGCCGCTTTTTAGTCGATGGTTTCGATGAAACACTTGCGATAAACATGAAAAACTCTATTAATCAATTATTTAATATTCATCAACATTAGCATGAGAACTTAAAATGGAAGTGGACCATATTTTTATTTGTGTACAATCAGGCGCTCCCGAAGCTGAAACTTTAAAAAAATTCGGTCTAACAGAAGGTTCATCCAATAAGCACCCGGGTCAAGGTACAGAAAACAGACGCTTTTTCTTTAAAAATAGCTTTATCGAATTAATCTTTTTAAATAACCCAGAAGAAGCCTCAAGTGATCTCACAAAACCGACTCTGCTTTTTGAGCGACTAAGTACTCAAAATAATATCGCGTCCCCTTTTGGTATTTGTTTTCGCCCTAAAAATAAAGATGATAATGGCGCAAAATTTCCTAATTGGGTTTACAAGCCAAGCTATTTACCAGCCAGCTTAAAAGTAAATGTTGCCAAAGATTCTGTGGTATCTGAACCGATGTGGTTCTTCCTTTCATTTGCTTCACGACCAGACCTTGCTGCAAAAGAAAAACAACAACCACTTGTGCATAGCAAAGATTTATCAGAAATCACCGCAATTAAGGTTTCTATTCCAAACCTTGAAGAGCACCCGACTTCATTACTGTTCAATACAGTTGATAATTTTGAAGTCACCGATGGATCGGAGCATTTAATGGAAATTAGTTTTGATCATGAGCCTCAAAGAATGATTCATGATTTCAGACCAGAGCTTCCGCTTATTTTTAAATATTAAGTGTCTTATTTTTTAATAAAAAAACTGTGATTTATGGCAAATCACAATTTTAATTTAAATTGAATCACATTAAAAAAGTAACAACTTAAGCAATTTTCCCATCAATAATGCCTTTCTCTTTTAACGCAGCTAGCTCTTCTGCTGTTTTAAATCTCGATAAGATTTGAGCAGTATGTTCACCGAGCTCTGGCGGTGCATGATGATATTCAACTGGAGTATCAGACAGCTTGATTGGTGAGCCTATGGTTTGAAAGTTTTCATTTAAATGATGAGGAATATTCACCACCAAATTACGATGGACGATTTGCGGTTCAGCCAAAGCATCTTCAATAGAATTGATAACACCTACGGGAACTTTAAGTGCATGAATCATCTCGACCCATTCTTTGGCAGTTTTCTGCAAAAAGTGCTCCGATAATAAAGGAATCAATTCATTTCGATATTTGACGCGATCCTGATTACGCACAAACTTTTCATTTTCGAGTAACTCTGGATAGCCAATCGCAACACACAAATCTTTAAACTGTTTGTCGTTACCACAAGCAATAATAAACTCTTTATCTTTAGCCTTAAAAGTTTGATACGGCACAATACTCGGGTGTTGATTACCCATGCGCTGCGGGGCTTTACCTGAGGCTAAATAGTTCATTCCCTGATTTGCCAGTGCCGCGACCTGTACATCAAGGAGTGACATATCAATATATTGACCACGTCCGGTGTGCGAGCGTGCAATCAATGCAGCCTGAATCGCGATGGTGGAATACAATCCAGTTTGAATATCTACCACAGCCACGCCAACTTTTTGTGCACCACCGCCTGCCACTTCATCAGGCTCACCGGTAATGCTCATTAAGCCAGACATACCCTGAATAATAAAATCATAGCCGGGTTCTTCTGCACGTGGGCCATCTTGTCCAAAACCAGTAATTGAGCAATACACAATATTTGGGTTGAGCTCGCTTAATGATGCATAGTCCAAGCCATATTTAACCAACGACCCGGTCTTATAATTTTCAATTACCACGTCGGCAGTTTTGGCAATTTCATAAATTAAAGCCTGACCTTCGGGTGTAGTTATGTCTACCGCAACCGAATATTTATTGCGGTTAGTACACTGAAAATAACCAGATTCACGAGTCATGTTGCCGTCTTGATCGGGCATCCATGGTGGCCCCCACATACGGGTGTCATCACCTACTCGAGGTCGTTCAATTTTAATCACTTCCGCGCCAAGGTCTGCCAAGATCTGTCCGCACCACGGCCCTGCAAGCACACGACTTAAATCTAAAACTCGAATTCCTTGTAATGCACCCATAACGATACCCTTATCTTTTTAGAAGGTGCTCAAAGCACCTCCCTGTCATTGTTTATGATTGTTTTTGCGGATCGTACTGACGATCTTTAATAAATAAACCTGGCAATACACCTGCAACAAAATACGCAGCACCCATCACAATAAAGGCCATGGTAAACGTACCGCCCGACGCCAAGAATCCAATCGTGGCTGGTGCAATCGCAGCCCCGACACGACCAATGTTATAGGCACCGCCAATGGCTGTTCCGCGCACATCAGTTGAAAAACTTTCAGCCATATAAGTCGCGTTCACACCGTATGGAATGCCATATAAAAAGCCAAAAGTGATTAATAAATACAAAATATTGCCAGGGGTATTAAAGAAAATAATGATTGGCAAGAACACGGCGCTGGCAATTGTTCCAAACACAAAAACAGCACGGCGGTTAAATTTGTCAGCAAGATAACCTGCTAAAATTTTGCCTAGAATCATTGCGGTATATGAACCCACCATATAACTGGTTAAATTTTTAAAGTTCATATGCACTTCTGTTTCTAAATAACTTGGCATCCAGTTGTTAATGCCGTAATAGCCAAACTGTAAGAAGAATGCTGTTGTCATCCACAACAAAAACATCTTACGATGTTTAAAATTATTAAAGATTTGCTTATAAATACTGCCACTTTTAGGCTTTTCAGCCACGACCATTTCTTTAGGTTGTCTGTTGCCTTGTAAGCTTTCAATTTTGGTGAGCTGCCAAGATTTTGGCTCTGGCACAAATCGTTGTAGGAAAATATTAACGAAAGCAGGTACGACAGTCAGGAAAAACAAAACACGCCAGCCATGATCTGGAATAATTGCGCCTGCTAAGAGTGTCGCAGCAATATAACCTACAGTCTGGCCCGTCTGTAATGTGCCCAAGACCGTTGTACGGTAAGTGGTCGGCACATATTCAGCCATTAAGGTATTACAAGCCATATAAAGTGCTCCAATACCCAAAGCACCAATAAAACGTAAGGCCATAAATTGCTCGAAGCTTTGCGTAAAGCCCAATAAGCAAGTCGCCACCGAAAAGAAAGTTACCGAGTTAGCAATGGTTCTTACACGGCCAAACTTGTCACATGCCCAGCCACCCAAAATGCCACCAATCCCCATACCTGCTAAAGAAGCACTGCCTAAAGCACCTGCTTGAAAGGTACTTAAACCAAACTCTGCCTTTAAACTGGTCAAGCTATAAGACAGCAGCATAATATCTATGCCATCAACCACCATCGCAAAATAGGCAAATAACAACGCCCATTTCCATGTATTTGGTCCAATCCTTTCATATGTTCCAAGGTTACTTGGAAATGTATTTCTTAATTCTTTCGATATTACTTGAACGTCATTGTTCATCTTTAGTTCCTCATTTTCCCAAATGAGTCATCGATAGCTTACTTATGTTTTCTGTATGACTTAATCTTCTATACTTTTCATCATCTTACATTTAGTTTTAAGTACACAGAGGCACATCTTTACATGAGTATCCTTACGATGAATCTTGTCATTATCCATAAATTTTTGCGTAAAAATCCCTAAAGGCGTTCTCGAAAGAACACCTCTATCTTTTAAATGAATGAGTTAGTTACTAAATGCGGCAATGCCTGTTTGTGCACGACCTAGAATTAAAGCATGAACGTCATGTGTACCTTCATAGGTGTTCACAACTTCAAGGTTAACCAAATGGCGTGCTACACCAAACTCATCACTAATACCATTTCCACCCATCATGTCACGCGCCATACGAGCAATATCAAGCGCTTTTCCACAGTTATTACGCTTAATCAAAGATGTGCCTTCAACTGACGCAATACCTTCATCTTTCATTCGGCCAAAACGTAAAGCTGCCTGTAAACCCAAAGCAATTTCAGTTTGCATATCTGCCAGTTTCTTTTGAATTAACTGATTTGCAGCCAACGGACGACCAAATTGCTTACGGTCCATGGTGTATTGATGTGCTGTATGCCAACAGAACTCGGCAGCACCCATTGCACCCCATGCAATGCCATAACGAGCACTGTTTAGACAGGTAAATGGGCCTTTTAAGCCTCGAATTTCAGGGAATGCGTTCTCTTCAGGTACAAATACGTTATCCATCACGATTTCACCTGTAATCGAGGCACGTAAACCGACCTTGCCATGAATAGCAGGTGCAGATAGACCTTCCCAGCCCTTTTCTAAAATGAAGCCTCGAATGTCACCAACATTGCCTTCAGCAGAAACTTCTTTTGCCCAGACTACAAATACATCAGCAATTGGGCTGTTGGTAATCCACATTTTTGCGCCACTTAAACGATAACCACCGTCAACTTTTTTAGCACGTGTAATCATACTGCCCGGGTCTGAGCCATGATCAGGTTCAGTCAAACCAAAACAACCAATGTATTCACCAGTAGCTAGTTTAGGTAAGTACTTCTGCTTTTGCTCTTCGGTACCAAATTCATGAATAGGAACCATCACCAATGAGCTTTGCACGCTCGCCATAGAGCGATAACCCGAATCCACATATTCAATTTCACGCGCAACCAAACCATAACTCACATAGTTCAAACCCGCACCACCGTATTGCTCAGGAATGGTTGGACCAAGTAAGCCAAGCTCTCCCATTTCACGGAAAATAGATGGATCTGTTGTTTCATGACGGAATTGTTCAAGTACACGGGGTTGCAAGCGTTCTTGGCAATAGGCATGAGCAGCATCACGAATCATGCGCTCATCTGGGCTAAGCTGTTGCTCAATTAAAAATGGGTCTTGCCAGTTAAATTGAACTTTTGCTTTTTTTGTTGTCACCATGTGATTCATCGCATCCTCTGCTTGATTTGATCTTCTTTATTTAACTCGATGTTATGCGTGAAAAATGCAGTAATCAAACGATAAATCTTCATGCAGATATGCGACTTACGCATATTTAAAATATGACGCGTTAAATTTAGATATTTAATTCGTTGTATTTCATTAAAAATGGCTTATTTTTATACTAAACTTAGATATCTGCATTTAGGTCATATGCTGTTTTTAAATATGACGACAAATAAAAGGATTTATTTATGCGAAGAAGTATCCCCTCCATTCAGGGTTTAATTTGCTTTGAAAGTGCAGCTAAACATCTAAGTTATACCTATGCTGCGCAAGAGTTATGCATTACCCAAAGCGCGGTCTCTCGCCAAATTCAGCAGTTAGAAGATTTCTTGGGTGTTGAACTCTTTATACGTACTCGACATGGTGTTGAACTCACCATTGCAGGTCAGCAGTATTTTAAAAGTATTAAGCCCTATCTATTAGGTCTAGAAAAATGTACAGCCGATGTGATTTCTCATAAAGGTTTAGGCGGAACATTAAAGTTAGGCGTGGTGCCTACCTTTGCAACCCGTTGGCTATTACCCAAACTTCATCTTTTAAATCAAAAACACCCTGAAATTACGGTTCACTTAGAAACCAGTACCAAGCCTTTTTTATTTAACGACAATATTTTTGACGCTGCGATTTTTGCAGGTACGCAGCAGCAAATTGACCACTGGCCCGGCATACAAGCGCATTATTTAATGGATGAAGAAATTGTACCTGTGTGCTCACCCAGACTCATCGAGAAGTATTTTCCAGATGCTGTGATGATTAATGAAAACACCTATGATCTAAGCTCAGAAGATTTACTGAAAATTCCCCTGCTACAACAAACCACTCGACCTAGCATTTGGCAAGAGTGGTTTCTGACTCATCAAATGCAGCATCCGAAACCTTTTGATGGACAACGCCATGAGTTATTTTCAATGCTTGCGGTTGCTGCCAGTCATGACATGGGAATGGCTCTAATTCCGCAAATGTTGATTGAATCTGAACTACAAAAAAAAGAACTGGTGATTGTTTCCAGTAAGAAACTAAAAGGTAGCCGAAAATACTATCTCATTCACTCAAGCCAAGATATAACCCCAACCATTCAGAAATTTGTTGACTGGATTTATCAAGAACTAGAACAACTAAAGGGCAATTCAAATTAGCTCAGCAGGATTTATTTATGCTCAATATTTCGATCTATACTCATAAAAAAAGATTGTGATTAATAAGATCACAACCTTTTTAATTGAGCATAAATGACTTTGAATTAATGACTCATCAATTGAATATCTGAACCGCTACGTTTAGGGTCAATCAAGATTTTGGCATGCTGTTCAGGATCACGTAATGTTTCAAATGCACTGGTAACACCTTCTAGGCCAACAACACCAGTAATAAGCGGTGAGCAATTCACTTTACCTTCTGCAATCATGTGTAGCGCATCTCGGAACTCAAGCGGTGTATAACCCAATACGAACTGAATTTCTAACTCTTTATTAATTGCAAGTGCGGGTTCGATTTTGTCACTTTGCATGCATACCCCCACCCCGACAATTCGGGAAAATAAAGGTGCACCTTCAATAATCTGCTGTAAAACACCCGGTACGCCCACGCACTCAAAAATAACAGGACGCTTTGGCAGAGCACCTAACTTATCAATCATGCGCCATCCATGCCACCACGGTAAGCGAGTTGCTTGCAACTTATCAAACAGTCCCATACCCATGTTAATTGCGTCAGAAACATTGCCAAGCAAACCAAACTCTTTCCAGTTGGCAAATGGCGATGTCTCTTTAGGGTCTACCACAATATCCGCACCGCATTGCTCGGCAAGCTTACGACGGTTTGGAGAAAAGTCACTGGCAACTACGGTTTTAACTCCAGCTGCTTTAAGCATTAATATGACACCTAGCCCGACGGGACCACAGCCAATCACAATCGCAGGTTCACTAGTTTTCACACGGCTACGACGAACAGCATGCAATGCAACCGCCATAGGTTCAGTCATGGCAGCACTATCCGCATCTAGACCATTCGGTACTTCAAACATCAAGCTCGACTGAGCCAATACTTGCTCGGCATAACCGCCCGAAGCATTTGGTGAAAGCCCTGTAGACAAATAACCATGCTGATCTACATTTAAAAGCGGCATTGCACAAACAAGTGTGTCGGCTTTAAATTTATGACGTGTTTTTGGACCGTAGTCTAAAACCTTGCCGCAAAACTCGTGTCCAAGTACAAATGGGTCTGTAGACTTAGCTAAACCATTAAACCCTACACGTGCAGCCAAATCATGCATGTGGTCACAGTGGTGCTGCATATGTAAATCTGAACCACAGATCCCGCATCGCACCACTTCCAATAACACCTGTCCTTTTGCAGGCGTTAAGTTCGGTTGGTCCACCACTTGTAATTTTGCTTGATGACAAAGTACCGACTTCATTTGAGCGCTTCCTATTTCTTCTTTTTCATTTACTTGCCAGAAATAGATTTCTACAGATAAATTAATCGCTTTATCAGTTTGGTCTTTAGCAAGCCTTTATTCATCTTTACAAGTAAAAGGCAAAATACCAATGACCATTCTTCAGCCAATCCACTATTGAAGAGTCAACAAAAACAGGCTCAGCGAAATTAAAAACAATAAAAATCTTGGTGCTTGTATCTTACACAGACTGCATTGTCTTCTTAGGCCAGAACAATGTCATCAAAATTAAAACTTATACAAATATAGTAAGTTCAAAAAACTCAACTCAACGCTTTTCACAAAAACATAGCAAATCCAAACTTTTATCAATGCATCTAAACAGGCATGATGAATTAAGATGAACAGATAAGAAGAAATTTATGATTACTAAAACGCTTCCACTTACAGATATACACCGCCACCTTGATGGCAACATCCGCATTCAAACCATTTTAGATCTGGGGCAACAATACCATTTAGATTTACCCGCCTACGACATTGAATCTTTGCGACCACACGTACAAGTAATGGATAACCAACCTGACTTATTAAGTTTTCTATCTAAGCTCGATTGGGGCGTAAAAGTATTAGCAAGCCTAGATGCCTGCAAACGTGTTGCTTTTGAAAACATGCAGGATGCAGCACAGCAAGGCTTAGACTATGTAGAACTACGTTTTTCACCGGGTTATATGGGAATGACACATCAACTCCCACTTGAAGGCGTAGTTGAAGCGGTTATTGCGGGCGTAAAAGAAGGTAGTCAAGCTTACGGAGTAAAAGCGAATTTAATTGGCATTATGAGCCGTACTTTTGGTCAGGAAGCTTGCGAAAAAGAATTAAATGCCCTACTTGCCCATAAAAATGATATTAAAGCGTTGGATCTTGCTGGAGATGAGCTTGGTTTTCCGGGCAATTTATTTATTGATCACTTTAAAAAAGCCCGTGATGCAGGTTGGCATATTACGGTACATGCAGGTGAAGCTGCCGGCCCAGAAAGTATTTGGCAAGCCATTGAAGAATTAGGTGCCGAACGAATTGGACATGGCGTTAAAGCAGTTCAAGATTTAAAACTTTTAGATTATTTAGCTAAACATAAGATTGGTATTGAATCTTGTCTCACCTCAAACATTCAAACTAACACAGCGCCTTCTTTAGCAGAGCACCCATTAAAAACATTTTTAGAACATGGTGTACTTGCCACCATTAATACAGATGATCCAGCGGTTGAAGGCATTGAGATACAACATGAATATTTAACTGCTGCCCCATTGGCAGGTTTAAGTCCTGAGCAAATTTATACAGCTCAAGAAAATGGACTTAAAATCGCATTTTTATCAGATCAAGAAAAAGATGAGTTAAGACAGAAATATCCATAACAGAGAGTTTGCTATTAAAAGCTTATAGACAGCTCAGCTCTGAAGCTCAAGAAGCATTGCTGGGGTTAAGTAAAGTGATGGCAAAAAATTTAGAAAAAAAAATAAATAAGCCTCCCATCGGAGGCTTGTTTACATTTAGAAATAGGGTTTATACTTTATGAAACATAACTTTATTAATTTCTTAGATCAACTCATAAAACAATTTTAATAGATACTAATAACTGGATTTTCATAGAGGGAAATAAGATGAAAAAACTAAAAATAGCTTTTGTTTGTGTTGCCATTTTTAGCAATATGTCTGCCAATGCAAAAATATGGGACTTATTCAGTAAAAAGCCAGATAAACCAGATACAAATAATAGTGTGGTTTCTTATAAAGCCCCCCCGAAACCATTTGATAAATATTTTCTCATTGATACACCAATTTATGATGTAGATACACTTTCTGATTATGTAGGCAGAATCATTGTCTTATATAAAGATCCGGAAGGTCGATCTAAAATTGAGATTCGTGTGGATAAAGTCCTAAATGACATTAAGAAGAAACCATCTCTGAAGCTCGATAACGAAATGTATCAATCCATTTTACTAGATTCTTCTGATGCAGCTACATTTGGTCTTCCTTTAGTGGGGGGGAATATCAGTAAAGAGGACAAAATTTCCTATAAATTTTTTAAGACAGCAAATAGCTCTGTCTCTACAGATGATTTGAATAAGCAGCAATATTTAGAATTAGAGAAAAAAGTAAAAGCAGAGTTTAGTCACAAAAAAGATCTAATTCTTGAAGATGTTAAGATCATAACATCTGCTGCAATTTTAAACACATCCTATGCATCTATGAAAAAGACAAATAAAAAAGCCAACGTAGCAATACCAGGCTGGCAAGTTGGTGGAGAATTCTATAGCTATCAAGGTGAATCAAGAGAACAATTCCACAATGATATTGGTATTATCACATCACGCTTTACTCCTGAAATAGTTGTTCCTGCGTCCGTAATGGCCCAAAATCCAGCCGCAGAAATATTAAGATCGTCATCAACAGAAGTATCACAGCATCCACTAAATAATGAACCCAATGGCTCTTCTTCACCAGCATACATACAAGCAGATGCTAAACGTAAAGCTGATAATGGACAACGTCAAGCTGAAGCAGAGCGAGCTAGGCATATTGCTGCGGAAGAAGCTAAACGTAAAGCTGAAGCAGATAGAGCAAGGCATATCGCTGCGGAAGAAGCTAACCGTAAAGCTGAAGCAGATAGAGCAAGATATAGCGCTGCGGCAGAAGCCAAGCTTGAAGCTGCTAAATCTACAGCTCCAAATATTTCTTTATCGGGTAAACAAGGTATACGAATTTTAGAATCTCAAAAGAGTCCATCAGAGGCAACTTTCAAAAACGTCTTTCAGATTAAATAGAAAAAAGCCTCCATTGGAGGCTTTTTTCTATTTAATCAGTACCTTCAACATATTGCTGGACTATTTCCAGCCTCTGTTCCAAGTCCATCAATTTATAAATCAGACATAGAGTTTTTTAAAAAATTAGAGCGTTTGATTTGCTTTTGGCGTTTTAAAAACGCTTCTAAATCAAGGATATTTTTATAAGGTAATTTAGTAGCTATTAAGAATCGATATTTTAGCCCTTATTTGCCAAAGCCGAAAATACACATATAATTTTTTAAAATCTTTAATTGATAGAAATAAGGAGAAATAGAGCTTATATAAACACGTTCAAATATTGGAATACGATTGAATTAAAATTTCGAACTAGAAAACAAAAAAATTCCTTCTATCGATACGACAAGAAGAAATTCTTTTTAATCTTTGGGATATTTTTTAAAGCTTTAACGCTTTTAAATATGGTCGGAGCAGTAGGATTCGAACCTACGACCCCCTGGTCCCAAACCAGGTGCACTACCAGGCTGTGCTATGCTCCGAAATTGGGGTGAATGACGGGATTCGAACCCGCGACAACTGGAATCACAATCCAGGGCTCTACCAACTGAGCTACATCCACCATCAAATAGTTCTATGTACCAAGCTACCGAGTGGCGCGCCTGACAGGATTCGAACCTGTGACCATCCGCTTAGAAGGCGGATGCTCTATCCAACTGAGCTACAGGCGCTTAACCGATGATGCTTATCATGCGATACTTCGCCGATCTTAAAATATTATTTTAAGTGGTCGGAGCAGTAGGATTCGAACCTACGACCCCCTGGTCCCAAACCAGGTGCACTACCAGGCTGTGCTATGCTCCGATCTATCTCAGCTTTTGCTGTATCGCACATCGTGCGGTACGGTGTGCATTCTAGGCGCGACGCCCTCAGACGTCAACACCTATTGTCAAAAAAAGTTAAAAATCCTTATCAAATGTATATTTAACAAGCATTTTGAGGTTTTTTAACGCTTTAACGATGCACTAAAGGCTAACATTCGATCTAAAGGCATTTTGGCACGTTCAGCAAGTACTGGTTCAACGTGTATTTCCTGATCACCTTTTTGTAAAACTTCTAAAATTCCATCGAGTTCATTCATTGCCATCCACGGACAGTGAGCACATGAGCGACAAGTTGCTCCCTCACCCGCTGTTGGCGCTTCAACTAAAATCTTATTGGGTACCGCTTGCTGCATTTTGTAGAAAATACCGCGGTCAGTTGCCACAATGAGTCTTTCATTTGGCAAAGTCTGCGCAGCTTTAATCAGTTGAGAGGTACTACCTACTGCATCTGCAATGTCTACAACTGACTCTGGCGATTCTGGATGTACCAATACAGCCGCATCTGGGTATAGTGCTTTCATGTTGGCAATACCACGTGCACGGAATTCTTCATGCACAATACACGCGCCATCCCAAAGCAACATATCTGCACCAGTTTTCTTTTGAATATAGCGACCTAAGTGCTGATCTGGTGCCCAAATAATTTTTTCGCCTAAGCTATCTAGGTGTTCAACAATTTCTACAGCACAACTTGAAGTCACTACCCAATCTGCACGTGCTTTAACAGCAGCCGATGTGTTGGCATAAACAACTACGGTGTGGTCAGGGTGCTGATCACAAAATGCTGTGAACTCGTCAACTGGACAGCCCAAATCGAGTGAACAGGTTGCCTCAAGTGTCGGCATTAAAATTGTTTTTTCAGGAGACAGAATTTTTGCTGTTTCTCCCATAAACTTTACACCAGCCACAACGAGTGTTGAGGCAGCATGATCTCGTCCGAAACGGGCCATTTCTAAAGAGTCAGAAACGCATCCACCTGTTTTTTCGGCAAGCTCCTGTACTTCAGGGTCGCAATAGTAATGAGCAACAAGGACAGCATCACGTTTTTTGAGCTCTGCTTCGATCTGTGCAAACTTTTGTTGTTTTGCTTCTTCACTTAAGCGATTGTCTTTTGGCTCACCTAAACGGTCTAAATGCGCTTGTACAATGTTTTTTGCATCGTTGGCAATTAAAGTCGCATCACTCATAAAACGTCTTCTCTATCCTTCATGCTGGCATACCTGCTCGCATATAACGTTACTGCTTAAATGATTTACGGATTGAATCACTTAATATCAAAAGTTGGGGCTAATAAAAAAGCCTCTTTGTCGAGGCTTGATTATAACTGATATTTAAGAACGGTAATCAGCATTAATTTTGACATAGTCGTAAGATAAGTCACATGTATAGACCGTGTCTTTGGCTTGACCACGTCCTAAATCAACACGAATGGTAATTTCGGTTTGAGCCATAACACGCGCGCCTGCTTCTTCGGTATAGTCTTCAGCTGCGCCGCCATCTTTACAGATTTGTACGTCGTCTAACCACACTTGAATTTTAGACACGTCTAGGTCTTTAACTCCTGCATAGCCAATCGCAGCTAAAATACGTCCCCAGTTCGGGTCCGATGCAAAAAGTGCAGTTTTGACAAGTGGTGAATGCGCAATGCTATAAGCAATGTCACAACACTCCTGAATGTTACCGCCACCCTCTACAGCCACAGTAATAAACTTCGTCGCGCCTTCACCATCACGAACAATTAACTGTGCTAAACGATTCATTACACGAGCAAGTACTTCTAACACTTTAGTGTAGCGTGCATCACTGTCTGATGTAATTTCAGCGCCACCCGCCTGACCTGTTGCTACAAAAATACAAGAGTCATTTGTTGAGGTATCGCCATCAATCGTAATACGATTAAATGAATGCTCAACCGTGGTTTTTAGTAACTTTTGTACTAAATCGCGGCTAATAGGTGCATCTGTTGCCACAAAGCTCAACATGGTTGCCATGTTCGGGCGAATCATTCCGGCGCCTTTACTAATACCTGTCATGGTATAAGTAATGCCATCAAGTTCAAATTGTTCAGATGCACCTTTAGGAACTGTGTCTGTGGTCATAATGCCAGATGCAGCATCATTCCACGCCGCGTCTTGTACGCTATTTAATGCAGGTTGAAGACCAGCAAGTAAACGTTCCATCGGAAGTTGCTCACCAATCACACCCGTAGAAAACGGAAGGACTTCAAAACTGTTTACCCCAGCAATCTCCGCCAATTTTGCACAAGTATCCTGAGCGTTTTTCAAACCTGTAGGTCCAGTACCCGCATTGGCATTACCTGTATTAATCACTAAATAACGAGGGTTACCTTCGGCAAGATGGGCTTTAGAGACATGAACAGGCGCTGCACAAAATGCATTTTGCGTAAATACACCAGCAACATTTGAGCCTTCTGCAAACTCAAAAATGACTAAATCTCGTCGGTTTTGGTAACGTACATATGCTTCTGTTGAGCCAATTTTTACACCTTTTACCACATGCATTTGTGGCATTGTTACGTCACCGACAGCCATTTTTAGAACATCCAAAGTTTGTTGAATAAGATCAATATTTCAAAAAAAGCGATGCCATGAAGCACTTTCTTCATGAAATATCATAGTGGACAGCTTAGTAGAAAAGTCTAAAAAAATCGAGCGCAAAAACGGCTCATTGTTGCTCTAGTTTTAATAAAATATCTTTCTTATCAAGTCCACCAGCAAAACCAATTAAAGCACCGCCCGCACCAATGACACGATGACAAGGTGCAATAATTGAAATCGGGTTTTTGCCATTTGCCGCGCCAACGGCTCGCACCGCTTTTTCATTGCCAATTTGAACAGCAATATCTTTATAACTTCTTGTTTCACCATAAGGGATGGTCAATAAAGCAGACCAGACCTGCTTTTGAAATGCAGTCCCCTCGAAATCTAGTGGCAATGTAAACTCACGGCGTTTACCTTCAAAATATTCTTTTAATTGTTGTTCGGTCTTTAATAATACTGGATGCTCAAGTTGTTCGACTAGCTCGGCCAGTCGAACACGTTTTGGATTTTCATTGTCCCAGAGTATTGCCACCAAAGCTTTTTCATTCGCAACCAGCTTTAATTGCCCAACAGGCGAATTGATATACTTATAAGACAGCAACATAGTTTTATTCTCTTAGGAAGGCGATGAAATTTTCATTAAAACCAAACCTGACACAATCAATACAGCGGCAATCATTCGCATAGCGCCAACAGGCTCATGAAGAAAGAAAATACCGACTAGAAATGACCCAATTGCGCCAATTCCTGTCCAAACCGTATAGGCAGTGCCAAGGGGTAAAGTTTTCATTGAAATTGAAAGTAGAATTACGCTCAAAATCATAAAAACTACGGTAATAACACTAGGGGTTAAACGTGTAAAACCTTCGGACATTTTCATAGAATATGCCCAAATGATTTCAAATACACCTGCTAAAATTAAAATAGCCCAAGCCATAACATTCACTAATTTTTATAGCGTCAGGTCGTCCCGACATGATGACCCATTATGGGGGAGGTCGTTCCTCCTTATGTGAAGACTCAGTTTACTTTAAAATAAAAAATGAAGGCAAACCCTATCTAAAGCTTGCCTGTCTTAGAAAATATTATTCGTTTTTTAACTGTAAAATTTTTCGTGCGCCATTTAAAACAAACAAGACAATAATTAATCCAATCATTAAATCAGGATAAGGAGAACCTGTAATGGCAACTAATATTCCCGCGACAATGACACCCAAGTTTACGATGACATCATTTGCAGAAAAGATATAACTCGCCTTCATATGTGCCCCGCTCTCTTTATGGTCTCTCATTAAATAAAGGCAACTAATATTGGCTGCCAAAGCCAATCCACCAATTAAAATCATGAGAATTGAAACGGGTTCACTGCCGTAAATAAAACGGCGCAACACATCAATTAACACAATTATGGCTAAGCCGAACTGAAACCATCCTGAAAGATGAGCAGCCTTTAATTGTGCATTTAGATTTTTACCCACCACAAATAAAGCAATGCCATAAATTGCAGCATCGGCAAACATATCGAGTGAATCGGCGATTAATCCTGTCGATGAAGCAATAATACCTGCCATAAACTCAATGACAAACATGACGCCATTAATGAGTAACAGCCATTGTAAAACTTGTTTTTGTGACGCATTGGTTGAAGAGCTAGCTCGAACCTTTTTAGGTTTTTCAACAGGTTCATAATGTGGCTGCGTTTGTTGTAATTCTGCTCCTAGTCGTAAACGTTGCAGGCTTTGGGTGATCTTTTCAGCTTGAACACTGTGATAAATCGCCAAATGCCGTGCTGGTAAATCAAAATGAAGCTCTTGAATATCTTCAGCATAAGGGGCCAAAGCCATCCGCACCATTTGCTCTTCAGCTGCACAATCCATGTGAGGAATATGATAATAACTCACCCATTGGCTGTTTTTAGGCACAGCTTCACTAGGTGTAGAATACTCCTGAGACGGGATGCTTGAACACCCGCAGCTAGAGCCAGTTTTATTTAAATGTATTTGATTCTCTTGTTTTTCTAAAGCCATCTGTGCACCATAACTGACACAAAAAACAATGCCATCAGTATAAACCAATGGCATGTCATTGAGCTTAATTTTTGTTCGGCAATTAGAACTTAAGTGTTAACCCTGCTCCATAATACCAACCATGTTCAGAGTCGGTTCCAGTTTGCCAAGCAGTTTGTTTTAAACCTTTTTCATAGCCGTAACCCACATCAACAAATGGCATGACCTTTTTGTTGATTTCATAACGGGTTTGAAAACCAGCTTGTAAACTTGATAAACCTGTTTTACTGGCATAGTGAGATTCATCTTGCAAAACAACATCTGCTTTTAAATAAGGTTTACCAATTAGCTTTTGGGTAAAGAGTAAGTCTCTTTCCGTTTCTAAACTTAGCTTCCATAGCTGGTCTTCACCTGCATAAAGATATGCATCGGTTTCAAAAAAGTAAGGTGCCATACCATGCAAGCCTACTACACCTGCCCAGTGATCTTGCTTTTGATCTTCCCGTTGTAAACGCTCGTAGTTTACCCCAGCCTGTACATCCCAATAATCAGCTACATTTCGACTGTAAAGTACTGAACCACCGTAATTAGCATCTTCCGACTCAGCTTTTTCAACATGGGCTTTAATGAACAATTTATTTTCATCAGTTCCCACCCAACTTTCTAATTCAGAAGAAAAACTGCCTTCTCCCTCTTCATTTTGAGTCCAGCCAGTATCAATTTTTGTTGCCTGATAGATCTGTCCACCATGTTCGCGTAAATGATCATGTGTTAAGGGTTCTTGTGCCAAAGCAAGAACCGATACACCAGAGAAAATACCGCAACATATCATTTGAGAAAATAACTTAGTGATGCGCATGACTCGCTCCTTTTTCCTTTTCAGATTGAACAGGTGCTTGAGATGCATCTACTGCTCCATCATTCACTTGAGCCACAATCAACTTATTCATCATCCCTGCACTCATGTGATAAAGCAGATGGCAATGAATCGCCCATTCTCCTAAAGCATCGGCTGTTAATAACGCAGTAACTGTCTTTCCTGGTGGAACAATAACGGTATGTTTATTTGGCAAGTTTTCAGCTTGCTGACCATTTTCCAATTGCATGAACATGCCATGTAAATGCATTGGATGAGCCATCATGCTGTCATTCACGAACTTCAAGCGAATACGTTCGCCATACTTAACTTGCAATGGCTCAGCTTCGCTAAATTTCTTGCCATTAATGGTCCAGATATAACGCTCCATGTTGCCGCCTAAACGAATAACAAGCTCTCGTTCTGGCGCACGTGTGTCTGGCTGAGGTGTTAAAGATTGCAAATCACTATATTGCAATGCTTTCATACCCGCTGGCGTCGAAGCATTTGCCCAGCCATAAACGGGCTCATCCTTTTTAGCCTTATTCTCAGATTGCGCAGGCATTTCAGGCATCTCATGCTTCATATTCATCATAGCGTGGTCATGCTCGCTAGATGAGATTGCCTGCATCTCATGTTTCATTTCAGGCATCGCTGACATGTCGTGCTTCATTTGCATCATGGAATGATCATGTTCACTAGATGACATATTTTTCATGTCATGGCTCATGTTCATCATTGCATGATCATGATTAGTCTGGCTCTCTTCTTTTTTCATTTCAGGCATAGCCGACATGTCGTGTTGCATGTTCATTTGATGGCCAGCATGTTCATCACTTGCCCCATTGCCATGACTCATGCCCATATCATCCATGGTTAGCAAAGAACGTGGACGTGGCTGCGGCATTTGAATTGACTCTACAGCCTGCGTATTTTCATTGTGCAAAGTCCCAATGGCAAAACCACTGCGATCAATAGACTCTGCTTCAATCTGATAATTTGATTGCGTAGGTTCTACAATGACATCATAGGTTTCGGCTGTACCGATACGAAACTCGTCAATTGCAACTGGCTTAACTGGCTGCCCGTCTGCACCCACAACAGTCATTTTCAAATTTGGAATTCTGACATCAAAAAATGACATTGCCGATGCATTAATAAATCGTAATCGCACCTTATCGCCAGTCTTAAAGTTAGCTATCCAGTTTTGCTGAGGTGTTTTGCCGTTGACTAAGAACGTATAGCCCGTCACATCAGACATATCGGTTTTTAACATCCGCATCTGATTCCACATCGAACGATCTTGCCAAGTTGCTTTTAAGCCTTCTGTTTTAACTTGCTTCAAAACATCAGATACGGTTTCACGGCGGTTTTGATAATACTCAGCAGATTTCTTCAAATTCTTCATAATGCTATCGCTAGAAGAATTATGAAAATCTGAAAGCATCACCACATAATCACGATCAGTTTTTTCATGTGCAGCTACGGGTATTTTCCCTTTTGGATAAATCACGAGCGGGCCATATAAACCATCTTGCTCTTGGCCTTTACTATGAGCGTGATACCAATAAGTGCCGTTTTGTTTCACTTTAAAGCGGTAAACAAAATCTCCGTTTGGCGCGATTCCTTTAAAACCATTGAAACCCGGTACACCATCCATTAACCCTGGCAGTAACAACCCATGCCAATGTAAAGACGTATCTTGATTTTTTAATTGGTTATGAACATGAATAACAGCCTCATCCCCTTCCTCAAACTCAAGGAGTGGTGCTGTAAATTTTCCATTTACGGTAATTCGTTTGAGCGGCTGACCGGTAACATTGACCTGTTGTTCATTAATATTAAGGTGATATTCCTTAATTGCCGCGAGGGTCCATGGTGAAACCAATAGACCAAATACAGCGACGAGGCTGCTAATTGTTTTATGAGACATTGCTGTAATCCTTTGAACTAAAAAAATAAGTAAGAAAGGATTAAGCTTTTGGAGGACGTAAAATTTCTTGCCAGTATCCGGCTAAATGCTGAGCCTGATAAATACTGCTAAATTGAGACGAGATGGGAATGAACTGCGAGTCAATATCTGGTACAGCTTGCTGTAATGCCAAATTCACAATTTGACAATGAACTGGATTACAGTCCTGACAATGCTCCCCATGCGAGTGAACAGCCTGTGTCATATTTTGATGACATACAGTCTGATCATCAGTTTGAACATGCATATTCTTATGCGAAGTTTTTTCACTATGACACGGCATCGTATGAAGATCATGCTGCATAGGCGTCTGAGCAACAGACACACCACTCCACCCAATGACCAAAGTCATTAGGAACACAAACCAAGCATACTTGCGTAAGTGTTGTAGAGCCATTGTGGTTTATCGCCTAGAGCCGATGAGTAATCTTACCCCCATTAGCATAACCAAGTTTTCAAACAGATACAATTTTCAATCTTAACTGTTTGTTTTAAAGTAATTAAGCAAATGGTGATTGATGCTGAAGGACTAAATCAATCACTTCTAGTGCACCCTCATGTTCATTACTTACAGTTGTATAAGGAGCTACTGCTTTCAAAGCTTCAACTGCATTTTCGACCGCAAATCCATAGCCGACAGCTTTAATCATCTGGATATCATTATTGTTATCACCAATCGCAACCACTTGATCAGATTCAACCTGCCATTTTTGTAGCAATAGCTTCAAACCATGTGCTTTATGCTGGTCCGGAAGAATCAAATCAATAAAACCAAAACCACTTGAAACGGGCACTAATACTTTATCTGCAACAAAACTTTTTTTCTGAAAATGTTCAAAAATCGCAAAGCTTTCGTTTTCCTGAGCAGTAAAAGTAATTTTACACACCAAGTCATCTAGTGCATAAAAATCATCAATAACTGTTAGCTTTTCAAAGTATCGAGCGACTTTGGCATAGTCCTCCGCATTCATGCTGCTATGCACATAAGCACTCTGTTTCCCGCAGATCACCATAGTTGAGGTATATAAAGAGTCAATCGCTTTTAAAATCTCAATATATTGTTGCTGACTTAAATGAGCAAAAGCTATTTCTTGCCCTGCATCAACAACATGCGCGCCATTTTCTGCAATAAAAGCAATTTCATGACTAATCTCTGGAAAATAGGTAATCAGCTTTGCGAGTTGGTTACCACTGGCAACCACGAAATGAATATTATTTTGTTTAAGTTGTTCGTACTGTTTTAAAAAACGTGCTTTGTTGTACTGCTTCTTAGAATTAAGAAAAGTCCCATCCATATCTACCGCTAAAATTTTTATCGTCATTAATTATCTAAATCTCTTACTAAAATCTTATTAAAGCAAATTTAGCTTTATTTTTCATGACACTTTTACAGTTTTATACTTATCTATCTCTAAAAAATTTCCACACAGAGCCGTATCGTTTTTTGCACAGGTCATTTTTTAGTAAAGCTTAATAAAAAATCAGATAATAAAATATCCAACACGCATAAAAAAAGAACGCCAAAACGTTCTTTTTTCATACATTTCGCTTAGAGAATAAACGGTTGATCTAATTTTGTTTATTTTACCAACATCTTATCCATACGGTTATCAACACAGTTATCCATATAGTTATAAACAAAGTTATCCACAAGCTTATTCTCAGTTCAACATGCTTTTTAAGCGTCTACACTGCCTACTTTCGCAAGCTCTGCACGCATTTGATTAATCACAACTTTATAATCTGATTGACCAAAAATAGCTGAACCAGCAACAAACATATCTGCACCCGCTTCTGCAATTTCACGAATATTTGCAGGACCAACACCACCATCAACTTCTAAACGAATATCACGGCCACTTGCATCGATAATTTTACGAGCTTCACGCAATTTTTCTAATGTCATTGGAATGAACTTTTGTCCACCAAAACCTGGGTTTACGCTCATTATTAAAATTTGATCTACTTTATCAAGCACGTAATCTAAATAGTGCAACGGCGTTGCTGGGTTAAAGACTAAACCTGCTTTAGCACCACCGGACTTAATAAGCTGTAATGAACGATCGATGTGGTGCGATGCTTCTGGATGGAAAGTAATAATATCTGCACCAGCTTCCAAAAAGTCTCCAATAATTCGGTCAACTGGAGATACCATTAGATGCACGTCAACAGGAGCTGTAATCCCGTAATTTTTTAAAGCCTTACATACACCTGCACCAAAAGTTAAATTTGGAACATAGTGATTATCCATCACATCAAAATGTACTACATCGGCACCTGCGGCTAACACTTTGTCTACATCTTCACCTAAACGAGCAAAATCGGCAGATAAAATAGAAGGAGCAATCAAGTAAGGCTTGGACATAGGTGGATGACCTGGCTAAAAATTTAAGGAGAGGCTGAAAATTATAACAAAAAAGAACCTACTTGGCCTGCCCTTCCTTGCTTAAATGACAACATTTCAAACTTGCAACGTAACGTTGCAACAATAGAATGCTAACGGCGAAACGAATTTGTTAAGGTACATTAAACCAATGTGAGGATTGATAATGAAAAGCACAACTCATCTATTAACAAACGATGGAAAACGCATTGCAAAACGTCTAGTTAATCATTGGAAGCACAAGTTTGAAGTACAAGAAACTGAACAAGATTTCAAAATCTTAATGCCTACAGCAACGATTACGCTTGCACCAGAAACAGAGCAGTTAAACGTTGCTATTGATAGCCAGTTAGATGACCACAACCACTTAGAAAAAGTGGTGCTTGATCATCTAAACCGTATGGCTCAACAAGAATTTCAGGTTGAATGGCAACACTAATTAGCCAGCGACCTTTTCTAATTGGATTGCATGGAACTGTAAATGCTCATCCATAAAGGTTTGAATAAAGTAATAACCATGATCATAGCCAGCATGTTGTCTTAAAGTTAAAGGCTGTCCTGCTTTTAAACATGCTTGCTTAAATTTTTCAGGGTGAAGTTGTTCATAAAATTGGTCATCTAATCCCTGATCAACCAAAATTTCGTCAAATACTGCACCATTTTTTGAGACTAAAGCTGTGGCATCATGAGCCAACCAGCTATTGCGATCTGCACCTAAATAATGACTAAAGGCTTTGTCTCCCCATGCACACTCTGTTGGTGCACAGATCGGAGCAAAAGCAGATACCGACTTAAACTTTTCAGGATATTTAAACGCTAAAGTTAATGCACCGTGGCCACCCATTGAGTGTCCAAAGATACCAACTTGTTGAGAGTTTACAGGAAAGCTTTTTAAAATGAGTGGATATAACTCATCAATTAAATAGTTTTCCATTTGATAATGCTCAGACCACGGTGCTTGTGTAGCATTAATATAAAAGCCCGCACCTTGCCCAATATCCCAATGATCCCCTGCTGCGACTTGTTCTCCACGAGGAGAAGTGTCTGGGGTAATCAATATTAAGCTGAGTTGTGCTGCCATATGTTGCGCATGTGCTTTTATGGCAAAGGTTTCTTCAGTACACGTTAACCCAGCTAAGTAAAACAAAGTTGAGCATGCTTTACCTTCTAAAGCTGCTGGTGGTAAATAAACACCAAACTTCGCTGGTCCTTTTAAATAAGAAGATTCAAATTGGTATATACGCTGCTCGCCCTCAAAGCAGCGGTTTTTTTGCAGGAGTTGCATCGTTTTTAGCCTCTGTTTTTGTTTGAGCAATATCTACACTACCCGTATTTTGCTGAGGAAATAGATACTTTTCCAATTGAGGTAGCATAAGTTCCATATTTTTACCGATCATCCACTGAGGCTCTGAAGGTTCAACACCTTGAGCCACTTCCCATTTGGTTACTGTTTGCTTAGCTGTGTTAAACGAGTCTTTCATCGACGATTGCTCTCGCATAGCCAAATCAAAGAAAGCTCGTCCAAAATAGGTATAGTCAGCTTCGTTATTACATCCAAAAGAAGTTTTATCAGCGGCAGATGCGGTAATAATTAAAGTATCAGGAGACTGTAAAGCAGGAATAAAGCTTCCTGAATAGCAGGCTGAGATAACAATCACACGCCAGCGAATACCAGATTTATCAAGTGTTTCACGCAGCCATTTCGGGTCTACTTGCCCTAAATCTAATGGTGCATTTTCAATTTCAAAGTGATTCTGTTCACCGTGTGAAGTCATATATAGAAATAGAACATCACTATCACGGTTCATTTGCTGCCCCATGCGGCGTAGGGCTAACTCGATACTGGTTTTAGAGGCAATCGGAATTTCTGTGCGGGTGTCTGGATTATTGACCAACATCATCGAACGACCAATCGTTCCGAAACGTGTATCAAACTGTTCTTTAATACGGACCACTTCCGATTTAAAAACATCTTGGTAGCTATCGCCAGCAACACCTAAAAAATACCAATGACTTTTTGCCTGCTCGCCATATTGGACTTGCTCTAAAGAATCGCTCAGCAACTTACTTTGTGCGTAAAAAGCATCTTCAGCAAATGTTGGAGCCGAATCTTCGACCTTCCAAATCGGTTGATCTTTTACAGAAAGTTGCCACACGACCATTGTCGCAATAGTCGCAACCATGACAAGTGCACGTTCCCACCAAGGCCACTTAAGTTCGCGTGAGAAAACCCAAATCACCGCTAAACTTTGCCACACAAACAAAGCCACAAATAAGCTCGGTAAAATTCCGTTATAAATAGCATCGGGAATAAAGTTGAGATAACCGTTAGAACCCAAATACTGAATTAAACATTGAATTAATAAGATATTTGTATCTAGCACTAACCACAGTAAAGCAGGTACTAGCATTAAACGAGGTTGGTTGGTGCGCTGGGATAAGAAAATACCGACAATTAAGGCAATGAATGGCCAAAGTGCATAACCAATTAAACCTTGTGAATTGAAATCACCGATTTGACCAGCGACAAGCCAACTATACAGAGAGTTAGTACATCCCCCTAAAATTCCCCAAACAATAAGCTGAAGAATAGATGGATGTACAATTTGTAGAGAACGTCTTGATCCCAAAAACAGCCACATTCCGGCAATTTGGTTGCTTTTAAAATCATGCCAAAAGTTAATGGAGGGTTTAAGATCAATCATAAAAGGTTTTCAAAAATTTCGTTTTTGTCAGGCATCTTAAGTGTATGCCTGCTAAGAATTTTAGCAATCATGCTTTTGAACTATATCACATATATTTGTGCATTATTCAAGCAATAAAACCTAACCTTACATAAGCCTACTGAAAATACGCATCAAAACGACAAGCATCTCCTTGCCATTGATGAGCTGGCTCTTGATTTGCCAAGAAAATAGCATGGCGTGGTCGTTTAACGACTACACGTTTAGCAACTTTCTGTGCCAAAACCAGCAAATTATCTCCCAGATCCATCTCACCATCTTCGGGTAAAAGTAGGTGTAAAAGCTGCATCTGTTTTTTAACTTGAGCTTGTTTTTTGATGGCTTGATGATTCTGGTCACGCTGAGGAAACATCGGATCTAGATAAACCACATCAACCATTTGAGCTGTTTGCTGTAACTGTTGTAAATAACTTGCAGAGTCAGCAAAGATCAGTTGAATCCGATCCATAAACTGGCTTAAAAAGCTGTCTTGCTCAGCTTGTGCTTTTGCATCTTCAAGTAAAGTAAATAAAATCGGATGGCGCTCAACCAATTGTATTTGTGCGCCTAAATAAGCCATGAGTAAGCTATCGTGGCCCAAGCCTGCTGTAGCATCAACCAGTATTGGTTTTTCACCTAACTGACAAGCCCGAGCAATCATTTCTGATTTAAGACTTGCACGTTTTAAACGGGAAATTTCGGCTTTCCAATCGGGCTGCATTTTCATGCCATTTGCAGATAACCATAACCCGTTTTCATCCACACAAAGTGCTAACTCAGGATTTAAACGCAGAAAACGTGCATTCAGTTTTTCAACTAACTGCAAGTCTACAGTCACACCTCTAGAACAAAGCACAGCTTGGTAGTGCTGTGCTTGTTGTTGAAAATCTACTTCAAAATATATGTGCATGATTCGCCTTTATTTTGCTTTACCCTGATCTGCTATTTTTTTCCATGCATCATCACGTAAATAAACTGGCAAAGCATGTTCAGCATCAACCCACTGCTTTTCTTCTGCATAAACACGTGCAATAAAAGCAATGTCTTGTGCAGTTGCAGTGATTGTTTGATGATCTGCATCAGCTTGAAGTAACTTTGCGCCCGAACCGATTAAGCAATGTTTTGCGTAAGCAGCAGCTGGCTCGTAGCTCATTAATTTTTCTTCATCAATACATTGCATAATTCCATGCTCATCTAGAACATAACTTGCAATGTAAACTTCGTTCATACGAGCATCGAGAACCGCAGTCACTTGTTTCAAACCTTCAAGTCGGTATGCCGCTTGAGCTAAAGCTTGCAAACTCGAAACAGGAATAACGGGTAAATCTTGTGACCATGCCAATGCCTGAGTCACAGCTGCATTAATGCGAACACCACTAAAAGAACCCGGCCCACGGCTAAAGGCAATCGCATCTAGACCAGCAACCTCAAGACCTGTTTGTTGTAGCCCCTGCTCAATCATAGGCAAAATGGTCTGGGTTTGTGCTTTCGCCCGCGTATCGAGTTGAAAAAACAGTTCTTGGGTTTCATCGACTAATGAAATAGAACACTGCTCATTTGCAGTTTCCAACGCCAGCAATTTCATGCACAACCTTAGTATTAAATCAGATTAAAAACGAGGGTTATGATACCCCACTCGGCTCTGATAGGCGAGTTGTTCTCTTTTAAAATAAAAATGCCAAGCTTGTGCTTGGCATAAAAATATTTTTCTAAAAAAGAGTTAAAAGTGGAATTCTTTTAAATCTACATAGTTCTTAAAGTGCTCAGCATAATGCAATGCACTCAAACGTATTTTTGCAGCGCCATCTTCATCTAAAGTTTTGACAATTTTGCCAGGTGAGCCCATCACCACTGAATTATCTGGAATCACCTTCCCTTCAGGAATTAAAGCATTCGCACCAATAATACAGTTTTTACCAATCACAGCCCGATTTAAAATTACGGCATTCATACCAATCAGGCTGTTATCACAAATCGTACAACCATGCAGCATGACTTTATGCCCGACTGTGACATACTCACCAATATTTAATTCAAGTCCAGCATCGGTATGTAGGACAGAATTTTCTTGAATATTAGAGAAATCACCAATTCGAACTACACAGTTATCGGCACGTACTACAGCTCCAAACCAAATGCTGACCTGACGGCCTAATTCCACTTGCCCAATCAGCGTTGCTGTTGGAGCAACCCAACCATCCCATGGCTCATGTAAGGCTTTTGGGTGCTGTCCTTGATAGCTATACATCATAATTTATCAATCCTGATCATTTATTCTTATGAGAAAACTTTGGCATTCCAAAGGTTGGCGAGTTGAGTAAAAATGGCCAATCTTTTTGATAACCCAATCCATATTTAAATAGAGCAACTAACATACGAGCAGTTAACCCCCAAATGATTTCATTATCAATCTGTAAGCTTGGAAAATATAGAGACTGATGGGCATATCGAACTTCATAGGGGGTTGGCCGCGTTTCAATAAGTTGCTGCAACGGGACAAAGAAAATTCGGTCAATTTCGGTAGGTTGAGGAATTAAAGTCACCTCTGGAGGAATAAGTCCAACGATCGGTTTTACAGACAAACCACTTCTTGCACGCTGCATCGGCAAATCACCGAGCAACTGCACATCAAAAGGGTTTAAAGCTGTCTCTTCCTGAGCTTCTCTTAACGCTACAACAATATTACTGGTATCACTAGGATCACGCTTTCCACCCGGAAAAGAAACTTCCCCCGCATGGTTGTTCATATGTATTGAACGGCGTGTAAGCAGTACCTTTGGATCATTTTCATTAGTAATTGCTATCAGTACTGCTGCTTGTGCTTCTTGTATGCGGGTGGAAAAGCGCAATCTTTGCTGTAACTTTTGTGTTAGCAAGTGCTCTTCCATACCATTCACCTATTATTCTATCTCTCTTTGCATCATATCTGAAAATCAAACTTAGGGAATAGAGTTGATGCGTAAGTCTAAAAATTCAGTTATGCTGAGTCATCTCTATACTCGATGATAATTATGAGTTTCTGTGTAGCGTGTGGGCATAAAACCGAACAAAAAATTCCTTTAGGTGATCATAAAGTACGCCGTGTTTGTACTCATTGTGGAAATATTCATTATGAAAACCCCAAAGTAATCTGCGGTGCCTTAGCGTTATGGGAAGACAAAGTATTACTCTGTCGTCGTGCGATTGAACCTCGTTATGGTTTATGGACTTTACCTGCTGGTTATATGGAATTGTTCGAAACCATGGAGCAAGGCGCAGCACGCGAAACTCGTGAAGAAGCAGAAGCTGAGATAGAAATAGAACAACTGTACTGTATGTACAATATTCCGCGTATTGGTCAAATTTATGTACTTTTCAAAGCGCAGCTGAAAGATGGGATTTTTGGTGCAGGTGAAGAAAGCATCGAGAGTCGCCTGTTTGAAGAGCATGAAATTCCATGGGGAGAACTAGCCTTTCCTAGTGTAGAACATACATTAAGACACTATTTTGAAGATCGTAAAAAACAAGTGTTCCCAACTCATCTTGAAACTTTGGGTACGCGTTTAGACCATACTGGTTAATCAATTAGATAATAAAAAAGACCGCTAGGCGGTCTTTTTTATTTGTCTCTTATTTTAAGACTTAGTTTTAATTGCCTTACAAGCTGGAATAGACTGATCCGCTAATTTGATTGTTACTGTACCAACTTTACGTTGAGCCAAGGCTTTATCCGCAGCAGTTGGAGCAGGCACATCCTTAAGCATATTATAGCTTGCTTGAACTGCTGCATGTTGATTAAACCAAGCAGTATCGGTGTCGAAATCAATACTCGTACTATCCACCTTATTCGCCAACAAATTAAATAAGTTTATTTTTGCTGGGCCTGGAGAAGGGCCTACAAAAGTTAGCCCAACCATTACACCATCAATATTCTCAAATTTTGGATTAGATAAAATCATACGAACATAAACAGACTGTTGACTGTTTGACGGATCATCTACTGTCGCAGTGGTAGTACCAATTCGATATTGTTGTACTCCATTACTATCCACTAAACTATTGTCAGCCACAGTAGCGCATTGGCCTGACATGTCATTTGTCGTTGAATTAGGTTTGATATCAGTACGAATATCCCCATGTTCATCAATGACAATACCTAAATTTACAGGCTGAATCGTCTTATCTGAAAAATTAAATGTGAGTGTAGCATGTAGAGGAAAAATATAAGTTTCTCCTGACTTTACATTACCAGATGTTTTAAAAACTGTTCTTTCTAGGTAACTAATAGGACTACTTTTAATAATACTCAGTATCCCATTATAGCTATCACCATCAACATTTTGACGCCAGAGGCCATAATGTTGCGGATTACCTGTACTAAGTTTTGTTAAATTTTTATAGAATGCCTCTGTCCCTGCCACTGCATAATCATTAAAGAATTTACCTTGATAAATCTGTAAATCTTCATTCGGATTATCAGAGGGGCTCAAACGAAGTGGAGTCGTTGGCTGAATCTCACGGCTAATAGGATTTAACCAAGCATTCTGCGCATTTACATTTAATTTAGCTGGTTTAACTTTTGATGTTAGCAGGTAAGGATTTTGTACTTCATTGTTTATTACAATAGCATTGCCCTTCCACTGCAAACCATATCCTAATGTATAACCTTGTCGGTCTGATAATAAATAAAGCTCATCTGATGAATGGCGTAAATTAGTAGTATTATTAAAACATTCTTCCTGTGTAGTTCTATTACAACCTCTGAAAACTTGAAAATTTTGTAATATTGGTGCTGAACTACTAAATAAATTTAATGATTGAAAAACACCAGCATTACTTAAATTCGTCGTTTGTACGACCAACTTGTAAGCTTCATCATCAGAGATTTGTCCTACATCCAACCATGGTTTTAAAATACTTGCATAAGCACCATTTTTTAATTCTGTAGCTGTTATGCTCTGAGAAATTTTAGTAAGTTGATCTTTCTTTGTATCTGTAAGTTGGGTGGGTTGTATATCCCCAATCAGGTTATCACCATTTTCTACGCCAATACTTTGGAATATTTTTATTAAAGCAATCGCCACTTTAATTGTTTCATCATTTTTATCTAATGTTGCTGGAGTTTTACCTGTAATACCACTTGCTAAATCCAGCACTCTTAAATATATCGGATTGGTCTCTTTAGACTTACCATTAACGGCAGTAAATTTCCCAATCGTATCCAGATTAACGTTTCCTAAGAAAACCTTTTTATTATCTTTACTCTGAACATAAAAACGTGCTGTATCTCCTACTTTGCAGGATCCAATTACCGCATTTCCTGTAAGTTTAGTAGCGTAATGAAAATTTGTTGCCGAACTACAATCGAAATTAATGCCAGCTATTGGGTAATCTAAAGCGAATTGCAAACAAGTTGAATCCTCCGAACCACTGTCACTCGTTGTCGGTGTACAACTGCCTGAAGATAAATTTCCGTTATTAGTACCAGAATTCGGATCTTCACTAATATTGGAACTACCGCCACCACAACCATTTAGCATAATCGCTAATGTAGTTAGTGCAAAAGGCCATAAAACTTTTTTATTCATTAGATACCCTACTTATTTTTAACGTAATACGGAAATTTGAATTTGTCCCTGGTTTGTTAACTCTTTTTCTGCAACATCCACTGCAGAAGATAAAGGTGTCATCATCATGTAATGGGCTGAAGGTGGTACTTTCAAAACACCTTGAATTGATGAATGTTGTAACATCGTAGAAGGATAAGATTTACTCTTAAACCCACTAACTCCTTCTAAAATGCAACCCTTATTATCTAAAAAGATGACTAAAGGCCAGTAATATAGAGGCTTCTCATTACTAGCAGCAAATGACATAAGTTTTAAATGCTGAACAGAAGGGTTTAACTGTACAACCTCATATTCAAATTTTTCTTTCAACGGCTTACGAGGCCATACACTTACTTCTTTATTTATACTAAGTGTCTTAATTTGTTTGTTATAACCTTTAATAAAACATTTGTCTTGTTCAAAAGCTGCTTCTAACTCTTGCGAAGATAAACGCATATATGTTGGAGCCAATACAACAGTAGACTCTTCATTTTTAGCTTGCCGATTAAAAAGCTGATCTAAAGTTGATCGACTCACACCTTTTTTACGCTCTATTGATTCAGTTCGTCCCAAGCCATCAGGCATAAGATAAAAACGCTTTTTACCTTCAAGATTAAATTCCTGATCTTCAAGATACTCATTATTTACATATTCAACATTATCAATCGTTGTAAATTTAGACTTATCCTGTGAAGAGACGGCTGATGGAGCTGCCTGTGATGTGTTTTTTATTGGTGGCGGAACTAAAATAAGCTTTTTCTTCCAATCGTTATTAGGGACTGGTTGAACCTTTTCACCTTCGAAAGATTTAGTTTTCTCGGTAGATGTTTTTAATTCTTTATCAGCAAAAATAGCAGTTTGAATTTTTTGGGGTGCAGTCGGTGCAGTCGGTGCAGTCGGTGCAGTCGGTGCAGTCGGTGCAGTCGGTGCAGTCGGTGCAGTCGGTGCAGAATTTAATTTCTTTTGTGGTTGTTGTTCTACTCTTTTTGGTGAATCTGTATTGCGCGCTTCCTCTTTAAACACTTTTTGAGCGGGAACAACTATCGTATTAGTTGTTGGATTTTGGTGTTGTGTTTCTTCTATTTTAGAGGAGGTTTGTTTTTTCTGGTCAACTCTTTTACTAGGCACAATCATAGGACGGCCATCGGGACCTATAATCGTATAAAATCCGTCTGCATAAGAAACAGAAACATTCGCTATCGCAACACATAAGGTCAAGATAGCGAAATTAGGGTTAAACATCCGTTTATACTGTTTTACCATTTTGTTCTATAACTCAAACCAAGTACTGTGACTTTTGTATTCGTTTTTACATCTAACCCTGAATAAGGGTTTAATAAAATATTATCGACACCACACTTATTCGATAGAGTACTACTACAAGCTGGAATATTGTCACGACTACGTAAGAAACCGACAGAAAGATCTAAATCTGTATCAGCATCAAAACGATAACCTACCCCTAAGCCGAATAATTGCGCATTATTGATCGGAACCATGGTATTACGCTTATCATTAGGAATAGCACTGGCGCGCGGCTCATAACCTGCTCGTAACTTCAAACGATCAGTGGCTGAATACTCTAAACCAATACCCCAACTCCAAGGTGAAGTAAACTTTAATGGCAATGCTAAAGAGTTATCTGTTACATCATTCGATAGAAGTTTGGCAATCTTTAATAATGTAATCTGTCTATCAAATTCAAATTTAAACTTATCCCAAGCAGAATAATCAGTCCATCCAACATCAAAGTTTAATTGTAAATCTGGAAATATCTTATATTTAATACCTGCCTGAAAATGGGCAGGATATTCTAAATCCATCGCGACTAAACCAGACTCAGTATCAGGAACATATCCTGGTAATCCAAGAATAGCAGCTAAAATTTGCCCAGTTGCCGATGAGTTTAATCCCTGAACCAACTCTTGAGGGGCTTTGGCATTATTAATCATGTATTTGCCTTTGAGACGCATCTTGGCAGCACTTTGATATACCATACCAAAGCCAAAATCATCTGTCGGCTCCCAAAGCAATCCCAAGTTATAGCTAGGGCTTAATGATTGTTCTAATGAAACTTGTAATGCCCCCATTTTATTAAATGGATTCATTCCTTCTTTGGTATTACAAATTCCCAATAACAGCAGATCAGTAATCATATCGTTATTGTCTTTGAATGGCGCACATACCACTTCATCAACCATACGCAGTACACCAATCATTTCATTAGGAAAACGTAAGTCGGTATTTAAAGCAATCGCGTTATACGACATACCAATCGAAGCACCAATTGATAAATGATCATTTACTTGAAAACCAAAAGATGGGGATAGATACGTAATACGCTCTACAGCAACCTGTTGTCCCATATAGTTACCTGGATTGCCATTTTCCGCTCCAAAACCTGCTACTAAAGGCGCATACATTGCCGTTGCAAAGGTTACTTTTGAGCCTGGTGGTTTATAAGCTATACCTGCTGTAGGAGCAACAAGTGGGTAACCGGCTCCCAAATCAACCATTTTTTTAAGAATGGGTATATATAAGCTTGCATACTCGACATCCCCATGTACAGAATCTTTAAAATCTGTACAAATATTGGCAGAAATTTCTGGTCCATCATTACAAACTAAAGGATCGTCTGAATAACCAAAAATGTTGTACCCAGGAGGAGCTGAGAACTCTCGCTGGATATCAAAGTTTGCAAGAATACCTTGTACATCTGTTTGTAACCCATCAATTTTCGCTAGTGCTGCTGGGTTAAAATGAACTGCACTAATCCCTGGAGGATCTGCCGTTACAGCATTCCCCATCGATAGTGAACGAATATCAACAGCTAGGTTTTGTCCTAATTGAGCATTGGCAAAGCTAGAAAAACCGGAGATAACAATTGCCGCCGTTAAAGGACATAATTTAGGATATTTCACCTGCATATCTCCTTATTTTTGTTTTTTAGTAAAACCTAAAATATCTAACGGGAACGATAAACCAAGTGAAATATCCGGTGCATCTTCGGTTAAACCAATACCTACCGTACCATTAACAATTGTTTCAGGTGAAACACGCACACCTAAAGCAAAAGATAACATTGCACTACTTTGGTCTGGAGACGTATAAGAGTCGCCATTGTCAAACTGGAATTCAGCATTCATATTGAAGCTTTGCTGATATGACATGGTTAGAGATACATCGTAGTTAAATGAGTAAGCAAAACCGAAAGAAAAACCACCACTGATTCCAGGGTCAAATGAGGTTAATGTACGTGTACCACGGGCTTGATTTAACCCAGACTCTTTAAAACCATAGTTAGCAGATGCGGAAGCAAATAAAACAACTGGATCAATATATTTACGAGTACTGGCGCCTACACCAGCTGAGTAGTAACCTTTACCTGTTGATAGCTCATCTAAACCAATTTCATATGGGCTATCCCCTGTCTTAGAAGATAAACTACCAAAAAGTACCAATGGTAATCGGCCTTGTTTTAATGGGAAGGGTTCCCAGCGAGCGCCAAGAGAAATGTCCCCCAACCCTGCAGTAGTCGTATCGCGAATAATTTCAGACTTTGCAACAAAAGGAAGCGTTGCTGATAAAGTTAAGTTGTCCAAAACTCCATACTGGACCGTAAAACTATTTGTCAAAGTATGGTTAGCATCTTCTTCGACACGTAAACGGTTAAGTTGAGATGAATTATCTGATAAAGCTAAGTCAATTCGTGTATCGCGATAATAAGTGTAATCAAGATCGTAATAAGAGGAGATAACGCCTTTTTTAATTAACGAATATTGTCGCTCATTTGAAGTAAATACTTCTTGTAAGTTCGTCTCTTGACTTGCATCACCTTCTTTTTTCTGTAATGCAGTTGCAGCTTGATGTGCACCACCCTCATTCGCGGGTACTGGGCTATTATCCGTTGCAGATGTATCAGACGACTGTACTGTGCTTTCTGCTATAGCTGTATTCGAATTTGTTGTATCTACAGGTGTAGAACTTCCTGTGCTACCTGTATTTACATCTTGGCTCGATCCACCTACTTGTCCTTGTTGTACTTGATCCTCAGCATAAATTGTCCCTGTAATGGCACTCATACTTAAGGCCAATACACTCATCTTTATCCATCGATTATTCATGTTTTTCCCACCCAATTTATTTATTTTACTAAATTAAAATTTGACTATTTACGTTTGTAATAAAGACGCATATAGGTTTCTATTGGTAGTCCATAAGTTGCAGAGTGATTATCGTTATCTAACACGCGTCTCATGGTTGAGGCTTTATTTGCTAAACGATCATAATTAAATGTCGGATATTGCACATCAACAAAAGCATATCTGTTAACGGTTGCATCCTCTACATGACGCATATCTGCATCTTTTAAAGCCAATAGATCTTTACGCTGAGATTCGGGGACTGAAATAACAAATAACGTATTATTATCCCAAATTTCTTTAAAACGATTTTCATCAAAGCTGATATTGCCTAATGCAGGATCAGCCACATAGACTCGACCGTCTTTATAAGCTTTATATACAACAAAATGTTTAAACCCAGCATAAGAAATAGGAACAATTGCAGGTTGTCCAAGTTTTACTAAATCAGAGAACTCACCACGATAACCACCGCTCTCTAAACCAATTGCTGTGACAAAGCGTTTCATATCGAGTAATGAGAAGCTTCGGCGTTCAATAATGCGTTGATATTCGCCATACTGTAATAGGCCACTCATCGTCTGTTGTTCAGTCAAACTGGCTCCAACATATCCATTTAATAAGGTCGTAAGAGCAGCGGAACCACAACTATAGTCATAGGCTTGTCGAACAATTCCACGGAACTGATCTTCTACAGCAGGTTTGATCTTGACGGGTTCAATGTGATTTCGATGAAATGATAAATTACGTGAATCGGCAGTCTCTGTGTAATAAACAGTTCCCGGCGGCTTTTTTTCTATTTCGAAGGCTTCTGTCGCAAAGTAATACATCAATGCTGAGCCTAAAACTATCTCTAACATAAGCACTTGGTCTAAATGGTGGCCTAACCGGCCTTATTCATTTTATTCTTAGAGCAATAGCTCTACATCCCTGTGTGTTGAAGATACCTTTTTTTTTTGTAAAAAACAGCTTTTTTTTAATCTTTTTGATGAATGCATAGTTCTACTTTAATTAAAGTGTTAATTAACTCTCATTCTTAAACATTAGTACGTTTAATATATTTAGTACACATATAACAATATTATTAATTCTTATGAAAAATTTAATTAAACCCCCAATAAAAAAGCGCGTATAAAACGCGCTTTTTTATTTTAAACTTTCTAAATTAGTGACCAGAGATTGTAATTGTAGAAGTACCTACATTTAAACCTTGAATTTCTAAATCACCAATTGATGCATTACCCGCAGCGCCAAGGTGAACACCTTGCGCATACACATTCATGCCTTGAGTACTATTATTTTGAATTTTCAAGCCTGTTGGCACAACTGAAATATTCGCATTCACGTCTAAATCACCAGTAGTATTACCAGCACCACGTACCATTACTTTATCTAGGACGATTTTACCGCCGCCAGCAGCATCATTAATACCAAAGTTAGATAGTGTTAAACCACCTTGCAAACTTGAATTTACTTTGATCATTGCACCTTGTGGAGTAGCACCTAACTGAACATTCGCTGAAATTTGACCTAAAGATAAATCTAAACCAGAGATAATTTCAGTTGGAGCTGTTTCTGTAATACCACGTACAGCAGTTGTTTGGTTTAAAGTACCCGAAGTACCAACACCAATTGAACCGACATGAATATCAACAGCACCTACTGTCGCAGCAACGTTTAAGAAAGCACCATTTGAGCCCGAAGCACCATTTGTATCAATTGCTAAATCTAAAAGATTACCTGTACCTTTTTGAGTTACCGTAACACCGCTAATTGCGATTGCACCTGCAGTACCTGATGCACCAGTAATACCTGTTGATGATGCCAAACCATCATTATCGTGTAGATATAATTTATCGATAGAAACACCGCCAGAACCTAAAGCAATACCGATATTAATACCATCTTGACCTGTAGCAGCGCTTAGTGCAGCATCGTCCATTGACTGCATTGCCATTGCATTTGCACTGATAGCTAAAGAAGAAACTAAAGCAAGTTTAGTGAACATTTTCATTGAGCACTCTCCCAAGAGCATTTATTTTTTGACTTTAACCACTCTCATTGTCTCAAGTTGCATTTTTCTTTATATAGCAACCGAAACTTCCAATCCTTGAGTAGTTTTGCTTAGCAATTACTAAATTACATCTACGTTACTTTTTGTTCAACTAGTGTTGTGCATTTTTTGCCAACTACCCGACAAACGGTACGCTCAATTTATTTCGCTTTTAACGTCTAATACCAACGCTAATCCACTCTAAAATTCGACTATTTTATCAACGAAAAGTACCTCTCTTCTAAGTCTTCTCCCTGATGATCCGCAAGTTGTAGTAAACTAATATTTCCCTCATTAACTATTCTGTTATTTAAAAATGTCTCAGTTAAAGAAAAAAATCTCATTACATGGTAAAAGTACTGCCGAGATTTTAAAAAATTTACAAGGATTAACTGGGCTCATTTATTTAAATGACAATAATAATCCTATTATTGGTTTTCTCCCACAACAATACATTCTTATTCAGAATGAAAAGAATATAGTATTTCAACGTCAAAACTTTAATGAATATAAGAAAATATTAAAATCGAATCAATTATTAGACTTTATTCAACTAAAAGAAAATAAATTAAAAGAAATCAAGAATACTAAATCAATAACAAGTTTTAATGGCGGCTATATTGGTTTTATTAGTTATGATTTTGCTGCACATCAATTTATTAATACTCAAACTCATATACAGCCATCTTTATTCTTAGGCCAATATCGTTCTTTTTTAAAATATGTAGATAATGATTGGTATTTTTTTAGTGATGAACAAAATGCATTAGACCTATTTAAATATATTGAAAAGAAGTTAGAAATTCCTAATTCAAATAAATCTAAAAATATATTTGAATTAAAAACTGCCATTCAACCTAGATGGTCTAAAGAACAATATTTTGAGGCTTTTAACAAAATACAAGAATACATTAAAGCTGGAGATTGTTATCAAATTAATTTAACCCAAGAATTTAAAGCTGATTTCAAAGGTTCCTTATTAAATAAAGCTGAAGATTTATGGGACCTTACTAATGCACCATATGCGGGTTATTTAAAATTAGATCAATTTGAGTTATTAAGTTGTTCCCCTGAGCTCTTCATAGAATTCAATCAAAATAAACAAATTAAGACACGACCTATTAAGGGAACCATGCCTCGATATGAAGATATCAGAAAAGATTTTATTTCAAAACAAACTTTAAAAAACTCGCAAAAAGATCAGGCCGAGAATGTCATGATTGTTGATTTATTACGTAATGATTTGAGCATTTATGCCAATACAGGATCCGTAAAAACAACACAATTATTCGAGATTGAAAGTTTTAATCAAGTTCATCATATGGTCAGTGAGATTGTTGCCACGCTTAAAGATGATATTAATCCAATGCAAATGTTACTCTCTGCTTTACCGGGGGGATCGATTACAGGAGCCCCCAAAATTCGGGCGATGCAAATTATTGAAGAATTAGAAGAAGAAGCAAGAGGTGCTTATTGCGGGACATTAGGTTACTTCAATTTTGATGGAACGGGCCGCTGGAATATTCTTATCCGTAGCTTCCAACAATATCAAAATCAGCTCTCTTTGTGGGCCGGTGGTGGTATTACGATTGCCTCAAATGCAGAAGCAGAATATCAAGAAAGCCTTGATAAAATTTCTGCCATGCTGAACTTGATGAACAGCACAGCAGACTAAAACTTAAAGAATATCTTGTTTGAACGTTTGCACTAAACGCATATTCTGCTCATCAGTACCCACTGTGATACGCAAAAATTGATTAATACGAGGCTTATTGAAATAACGCACAATAATACCTTGTTCACGTAATTGCTGTGCAAGTTTGCCAGCATCATGGACTGAGTGTGAAGCAAAAATAAAGTTCGCTTTAGAAGGTAAAACTTTAAAGCCCAAAGCAGTTAAGTCATCTACTAGCTTTTCACGACTAGAAATAACTTTCTGACAGTGTTCTTCAAAATAAGCCTGATCTTCAAAAGAAGCTACTGCGGCTGCAATTGCAAAACGGTCAATAGGATATGAGTTAAAACTATTTTTGACAGCTTCAAGCGCTGCAATTAAATGTGGCTGAGCGATTGCAAAACCAACGCGCAAACCAGCTAATGAACGAGATTTTGAGGTTGTTTGACAAACAACTAGATTCTCATAGCGATTTACAAGACCAACTGCGGATTCTGCTCCAAAATCAACATAAGCCTCATCGATCACCACCACCCGATCTGGATTTGCTTTTAAGATTTGCTCGATATCTGGCAAACCCATTGCAATACTGGTTGGTGCATTAGGGTTTGTAATAACAATCCCACCATTTGGTTGGATATAGTCCTTAGCTTCTATCTCGAAATTCTCATTGAGTGGAATTTCTTTAGTTTTTGTTCCAAAGAACTGACTATAAACTGGATAAAAACTATAAGTAATATCTGGATAAAGAATCGGTTCATCTTGAAGAAAAAATGCTTTAAAAATATGAGCAAGTACTTCATCTGAGCCATTACCAACGAAAACTTGAGACACCTCAATATTCTGTTGTTTAGCAATTGCTTGCTTTAAAGCTGTTGCATCTGGATCTGGATATAAACGCAAGACATCAGCTTGCTGAGTTAAAACTGCTTGAACTGCGTCAACTACTTTGGGAGAGGGCGGATATGGATTTTCATTCGTATTGAGTTTCAATAAATTCTGAATTTTAGGCTGCTCACCCGGAACATAAGGCTCTAATTCACGAACTTCTGGACTCCAAAAGCGCATTTGTGCTGTAGATAAAGTCATGGTCTTATCTCAAAAAAGGGCTGAAAATCAGCCCTGAGTAATAATTAAAAAAACTACAAGGTTTATAAGCTTATTGATAACGATAGCGAGCTGAGCGGGCATGGGCATCTAAGTTTTCTTGGACAGCTAATATATCGGCTGTTTTAGCTAACGTTTTAACCCCATCTTTCGAACACATAATCAAACTCGAACGTTTTTGGAAATCATAAACGCCTAACGGAGAAGAAAAACGAGCAGTTCCAGATGTCGGCAATACATGATTTGGACCCGCACAATAGTCACCGATTGCTTCAGGTGTATAACGTCCCATGAAAATTGCTCCAGCATGACGAATCTCTTCGCTCATTGCTTCTGCATCATCTAGGCACAGTTCCAAATGCTCTGGTGCAACCTGATTAATTAACTCAATTGCTTCTGCGCGGTCTTTAACTAATACCAAAGCACCACGGTTTTCAATTGAAGTTCGAGCGATATCTGCCTTTGGCAATTCATTTAAATGCTTTTCAATTGCCAACTCTACAGCATTAAGCAAAGCTTCATCTGGAGTTATAAAAATAGCTTGAGCAACTGTGTCATGTTCAGCTTGTGATAAAACATCCATAGCTAACCAATCTGCATTATTCTCACCTTCTGCATATACTAAAATTTCAGAAGGTCCAGCAATCATATCAATGCCGACTTGACCAAATACAGCACGTTTAGCAGCTGCTACAAAACGATTCCCTGGACCAGTAATTTTATCTACAGGTGGAATTGTCTGAGTACCATAAGCCAAAGCTGCTACAGCCTGCGCTCCACCAATGGTAAATACTCGGTTAACTCCCGCAAGATAAGCTGCGGCAAGAACCAATGGATTTAATTCACCATTCGGTGCTGGAACAACCATGATAATTTCAGGTACACCTGCAACATGAGCAGGTACAGCATTCATTAGAACTGAAGATGGATAAGAGGCTAAACCACCTGGCACATAAATACCAACACGGTCTAAAGGCGTAACTTTTTGCCCTAATGTATTGCCCAAGTCATCTATATAAGTCCAGCTATCTTGTTTCTGAGCTTCATGAAATGTACGAATACGCTTTGCTGCCAATTCTAAAGCATCACGAATTTCTGGGCTTAAATTATCAAAAGCAGTTTTAAGTTGTTCTTGAGATAATTCTAAATCTGAAAATTGATGCGCAGGATGTCGATCGAACTGTTGAGTAAGCTTTAAAACATGATCATCACCATGCTGACGAACATCAGCAATAATTTGATCTACTGTTTGCACTAAATTAAGATCATTCACGGTTTCAAATGCTAATAGCTCAGCAAAAACCTGTTTGAAGTTTTGATCTTGAGTCGATAAACGTCGCATCAATTTACCCACAAGGCGAAAAAGAAAAAGTAAGTTTACCCTTTTTCTATGCGCTTGTGGGCATCATCTAGCTCAACTATCGCAAAAGCATGATGGGAAATTGCTTTTAACGCGATTGAACAGCTTGCTCAAGCTGTGAAATGATTGGATTTAACAAAGTTTGTTTACGTTTAAAACTGGCTTTATTTACAATTAATCGAGAAGACACTTTGCAAATCTCTTCTAATGGCTCAAGACCATTTGCTCTTAAAGTATTACCAGTATCGACTACATCCACAATGTAATCACCTAAACCAACCAAAGGTGCTAACTCCATAGAACCATAGAGCTTAATAACATCAACCTGCTCACCTAAGCTTGCATAATATTGACGTGTAAGATTGACATATTTCGTGGCAATTTTTAAACGACCCTTCGGATGTTCCATACCTACTTTACCAGCAGTCATTAACTTACATTTAGCAATTTGTAGGTCAAGCAACTCATATACATGCTGAGCACCATGCTCCATCAACACATCTTTACCCGCCACACCGATATCTGCTGCACCATTTTCTACATAGGTTGGTACATCAGACGCACGTAAAATTAAAATACGTACTTGCTTATGCGTAGTAGGAAAAATTAGTTTACGAGACTTTTCCGGATCTTCGAGTAAATTAATACCCGCTGTAGCCAATAAAGGTAACGTCTCTTTTAAAATACGCCCTTTACTCAATGCCAAGGTCAAACCATGATCAAAATTACCCATCACATCAAAATTAGGATCATCGTTTCTTACATCATTCATTAACTTACTCGCTTAATTTGGGCACCTAAACCTTGAAGCTTCTCTTCGACATGTTCATAACCACGGTCAATATGGTAGATACGATCAATTAACGTATCTCCTTCTGCAACTAAAGCAGCTAGAACCAAAGAGAATGAAGCACGTAAATCTGTTGCCATAACAGGTGCTGCCTGTAAGGTTTCAACTCCGGTTACGACTGCATCGTGACCTTCTACCTGAATATTAGCGCCCATTCGTGACAATTCAGGAACATGCATAAAACGATTTTCAAAGATCGTCTCAGAGATTGTTGCGAATCCACGACCAATCACATTTACTGCCATCAATTGTGCTTGCATATCAGTTGGGAATTCTGGATGTGGCAAAGTTCTAAAACTTACAGCTTTAGGGCGTTTACCCATCATATCAAGTTCTATCCAGTCATCACCACGAGTGACTTCAGCACCCATTTCTTCAAACTTATCCAAAACAGATTCAAGTAATGCAGGGTCAGTATGTGTAGTTTTGACACGACCACCCGTAATTGCAGCAGCTGCTAAATATGAACCTGTTTCAATACGATCAGCAACAACAGCATATTCACAGCCATGCAAACTTTCTACGCCTGTTACAACAAGAGTATCTGTATCAAGACCTTCAATCTTGGCGCCCATTTTAATTAACATTTGAGCAAGATCAGTAATTTCAGGTTCACGTGCTGCATTACGAATAGTCGTAACACCATCTGCTAATGCCGCTGCCATCAAGATGTTTTCGGTACCACCAACAGTCACCATATCAAAAACAACTTCACCACCTTTTAAGCGACCATCAACTGAAGCATGGACATAACCATTTTCAACTTCAATATGCGCACCCAAAGCTTCTAAAGCTTTTAAATGTTGGTCCACAGGTCTTGAACCAATCGCACAACCACCAGGTAAAGAAACTTTAGCATTACCATAACGTGCTAATAATGGTCCTAAAACCAAAATTGAGGCACGCATTGTTTTTACCAGCTCATAAGGTGCAAACTGATTGTCTAAAGTAGAGGTATCTGCTTTTACTGTGTCATTTTCATAGCCAATTGTTACCCCTAATCCACCAATTAGCTTTACCAAAGTATTAACATCTTTAAGATTTGGAACATTGGTTATTGTAATTGGAGAATCTGCAAGAATAGTTGCAGCAAGTAATGGCAAAGCAGCATTTTTTGCACCAGAAATGCGCACTTCGCCCTCGAGCTTAACACCACCCGTAATTAAAAATTTATCCATTAATATTTAAGCTCCGAAAAGGCTTGCTTTACGCCATTCATCTTTGGTCATTGCACGAATTGTTACCGCGTGAACTTCCCCACTTGCAATATAAGTATTTAATGGTGCATAAACTAATTGTTGACGAGCCACTGTACGCTTACCTTCAAATTGATCATCCACAATACGGAGGTCAAATTTTCCAGCCTGTCCGCTCACCGCTACTTCCGCTACAGGGAAAGCTTCTTTTAAAATTTGAGTGAGCTGTTCACTATTCATTGCAAAGACCTCTGACACAACCTAAGGGGTAAAACGGAGTATTTTACTATAACTTTTTCCAAGAATTCATTACGTGTTTATATTTTATCAATAAAAAAGAGGCTATCTTTCAAGCCTCTCTTAAATTAACAAAACTTATTAAACAGAAACAGTAACTTGCGAATAAGTACATTGCATTTTTCGATATCTTAATAATTGTCTTTTTAATTTTTCTGTCAATTTTTTAATTGAAGTATACATATCATCAGCGGTTGCCTGAGCAAACAACTCAATCCCTGGCAATCTTACAATAGCCTCTGCAACATGATTTGAACTGCCCTTATGAGAGCGCTTATCAATTTGATGATCTTTGGTTAATTTAATCTGCATACTATTCACCTGGTCTAGGTGTTTCGTCAATTGATTAAACTTTGATTTAATATTTTCTTCTATAGCTGGTGTAATTGCTAAATGATGTCCACGAATCGTTATTTGCATAATTCTATCCCTCACCTTTTTTAGGTTATTTAAAGAAGAACTAAAACGATTTAATGCTATCAAAAAATATTAGAACAATTAAACCATTTTAGCGGCTCCTCTTGGTGAAATTAAAATTTCATTATTTCGTCATAATGAATCTCTAGAATAGCCATACTTCAAAATTCAGATCAAGACTTTTCTTTCAGACGATGAAGGAATATGTAACGATTCACGATATTTTGCGACAGTCCTTCTTGCTACTTCAATCCCCTCATCTTTCAACAATGTGGCAATTACATTATCTGACAAAGGTTTACGCGGGTTTTCACTTGCTACAAGTTTTTTAATCATTGCACGAATTGCAGTGGAAGAAGCCTCTCCACCAGCAGTTGTGCCTACATGGCTAGAGAAAAAATATTTCAACTCAAAAAGGCCACGTGGAGTAAGCATATACTTATTTGTTGTTACACGAGAAACTGTAGATTCATGCAATTCTACTTCTTCAGCAACATCTCGAAGAACTAATGGTTTCATTGCTTCTGCACCGATTTCCAAAAAAGCTTTCTGATGCTCCACAATACACGATGCTACTTTTAATAGTGTTTTATGTCTTTCATCAATACTTTTGATAAAGTTTTTCGCCTCAAGCATTTGATTACGCAAATATAAATTATCTTCACTCTGATCTGCTCTACGAATCATACTGGAGTAAAAAGAATTAATTCTTAATTTAGGTAATACATCTGGGTTTAGTTGAACCTGCCAATGTAAATCTTTTTTAGAAACTACTACATCTGGGATTTGATAATCTGACTCTTGTTTATCAAAATCCATGCCTGGATAGGGTTTCAATGTTTTTAAGAGATTGATTGCAAACTTTAATTGGTCTTTTGTTAAACCCGTTTGTTTGAGTAATTTATTTAAATCATTTGCTATCAAAAGTTCATAATATTGCAATAAGCTTTTTGCCTCGTTTAAATATTCAACATCTTTCGGTAGAAATTCGAGCTGTATTTTTAAACATTCCGCTAAATTACGTGAACCAATCCCTAGTGGGTCAAGTCGTTGAATATGCTTTAAGACGACTAAAACCTCATCTTCTTCAATATCTTCTTCAATATCCATTTCATTTAATAATTGTTGAGCTGCTAAAATTATTTCTTCTACTTCAGCATCTAAGAAACCTTTATCATCTAATGCATCCACAATACAGTAAGCAATTAATTGATCTATTTTAGAAAAGTGCAAAAGATTAACTTGCTCTAAAATATGTTCCTTTAGAGATAATTGAACTTGACGATTATCCTCTCTCTCTTCAAATTCTGGAGTAGCCAATGCTGTTGATTGATGAGTATAAATATCATCCCAATCAGTATCGACTGGTAAATCATCAGGCAAATGGTTTGCATTTAATTCAGTTGTTAAATCATCTGATTCTTTGCTTTCTAATACAGATAGGCTTTCTGTTATTGATTCTTCTTCTATTTTTTCAAGTAAAGGATTACTATCTAGTTGAATTTGAATTTCTTGTTCAAGCTCTAAGCTAGAAAGCTGTAACAAACGAATCGCCTGCTGCAATTGAGGTGTTAACGATAAAGAATTCGCAACTTTCAACCCAACAGATAATTTCATATTTTAGATTCCATTAAACAAGCAAAAATCATGCCTACTTAATATTTATAACATATAGTTTCTATTTATCATATATATTGGTGTGAAATTTCCAGAAGAAAAAGTGGATCTTTTAATGAAAAATTTTGCCGGATAGCTAATTAAGATGTAGGTCTTGCAGCCATATCTAACTTTGAATAGGTTCCAAGTTTCGCTTCCTCTAAAAAAAGGACTCTTATAGAGTCCTTTTTTTATTGTCTTACGACATCTAAATTAATAGATTAATTTAATTTCCCATAAAAAAACACCCCGACCTCTTTCGGGGTCGGGGTGTTAGAATAATGAGCTGGCGATGACTTACTC